>ERZ791724.48-NODE-48-length-103675-cov-3.500627_pt1 | contig 103675 bp, 65 predicted proteins | sample MGYA00510044_ERZ791724 | MGnify/ENA primary metagenome ERZ791724 (study PRJEB30046, sample SAMN00715140) | human gut metagenome | study: EMG produced TPA metagenomics assembly of the A metagenome-wide association study of gut microbiota in type 2... | reverse complement strand
TGCGGTTGAATACGTTAGAGAAGCTCTATGAGTGTCTGAAGAATGAGTCACCGGAAATTACAGTAGATCCGGAGGTGGCAAAGAAGGCAGTGAAGCCGATTCAGCGGATGCTGGAGATTTCAGCTAAGTTGGGATTATAAAGAAATTTGGTTTCTATTATTGTTCTTGAATGAATAACAGTTAGAAACTGTCTTAAAATAATTCAATTCTTTAAAGATAAAAAAATCCTCTCGGTTAATAAACTGGGAGGATTTTTTATTGTTGATTATTGAATCAATTATTTTTTATTTGGATTCTTCCGAGCTTTGAAGCATCTGGAACAACTTATCCAGTTTCGGAGCCATGATAATTTCCGTACGGCGATTCTTACTTCTGCCTTCGGCTGTTTCATTATCATCCACAGGCATATATTCACCGCGACCACTAGGCTGAATCTGCAAAGGATTTACATTGTAATTCTTGATGAGGATACGAACTACGGAAGTGGCACGGATCACACTTAAATCCCAGTTATCTTTGAATTGTACAGTATTGATCGGTTTGTTATCCGTATGACCTTCGATAAATACATCAATGTCCGTCTGCTTGTTTAGTACTTCCGCCAGTTTGCCGAGAGCTTCCTCTCCGCGTTTATCCAGGCGGGCACTTCCTGATTGGAATAATAGTTTATCGGACATAGCTACATATACTTTTCCGTCTTTCTCACGAACGGTCAGCTCGTCGGTACTGAAACCAAGTAAGGCATCTTTTACATTGCTCAAAAGATTCTGTACCTTATCGTTTTGCGCTTTAATCATATCCTGCAACTCATTGATGGTACGTTCTCTTTCGTTCAGCTCGTTTTTCTTCTGGCTCAACAGGGCATTTAGTTTTTCCTGTTCAGTCATGTTGACATTCAGCATACTCTGATATTGGCGGATACTGTTTCCCATTTTGGTCGTATCACGCAAAAGGTTCTTGATTTGTGCCGACATTTGCGCGTTTATATTGCGGCAGTCGGTCAATAATCCTTGCAAACTATCTTTGCTTATAGTAGCTGCCATTTCTGCCTGCATGAACTTCTTTTTTGTTACACATGAAGTACATAACAGTAACGTAAGTAAAGTAAATAAAGTAATTTTCTTCATTGTGTTTTATATTTTAAGTGGGTATGTATAATTAGCTTTGCAGAAACTCACAAAGTTTCTGTACAGCCAGTGCACGATGGCTGATTTGGTTTTTTATATCATTTCCCAATTCGGCAAAAGTCCGGTCGTAACCTTCAGGCATGAATACAGGATCGTAGCCAAATCCGGAATCACCACGTTTTTCTTTGATTATTTCGCCTTTTATCACTCCTTCAAAGAGATACTCCTTTCCGTCCAATATCAACGAAATAGCAGTGCGGAATTGCGCTTTACGGTTTTCCTTTCCTTCCAGTTCGTGAAGAAGTTTGAGCATATTAGCCTGGGCGTCATGTCCTTCACCTCCTGCATAGCGGGCGGAATAGACTCCGGGAGCTCCGTTCAAGGCTTCCACTTCCAATCCTGTATCATCGGCAAAACAATCCAGATGATAGTTTTTATAGATATAGGAAGATTTTAATAGCGCATTTCCTTCCAGTGTTTCAGCTGTTTCGGGAATATCTGTTTGGCAACTGATATCATTGAGACTTAGTAATTCCACTTGATCTCCTAAGATAGCGGCTACTTCTTCCAGTTTATGAGCGTTATTGGTAGCAAATACAAGTTTGCGTTTCATCATCTTATTTTTTGTTTTAACAAGGTTGTTCAATACTTTTCAGCCAGTTATTATTTCACTTTTAGCTTATCGAATCCTTCGCCATACACGCCGATAACAGAACTTTGAGAGATAAAAGCATTCGGATCAATGCGTTTTACCAAACGGAAGATGTCGAGTGACTGACGTTTCTTGGCAAGTACTACCAATACTTTCACATTGTTTTTACTGTACCATCCCGTACCGTCGAGTACTGTTACTCCCCGGTCGGCATCTTTAATAATCCGGTCGGCTATTTCGTCATATTTCTTTGAGAAGATAAAGAATTGAACCGATTGACGGGCACTGTTGATAATCCAGTCGAGCACAACGCCGATGATAAACAGAGTGACAAAACCGAAAATAACCCGGCGCCAGTCATGAAATATAAAGTAACAGGAACTGATAATGAATACATCACAAATCATAATCATTCGTCCGAGTGATACATCTTTGTATTTATTGACGATAGCGGCGATAATATCTGTTCCACCCGTACTTCCATTGTAGTTGAAAGTGATACCCAGACCTACACCGCACATGGCTGCACCGATAATGCAGGCCATGAAATCCTGCCCTGTACCGAGTAACAACGGTTTACCGTCCGGCGTCATATCCGGCGCTTCTACATAATTGTTCACCACCAACTGGAATAACCAAAGCAGAAAAGTCAGTGTAAAAATAGCATAAGTGGTTTTTATACTAAATCTTGGACCTAATACCCGGATGGCAAAGGTCATCAGAACTGCATTAATAATGAAGTATGACCATTGGATTGGAAATCCCGTTGCATAATAGATAATAGCTCCGATACCGGTAGTTCCTCCGGTAGTTATCTGATAAGGTAACAGGAATGCAGCCCATCCCAAAGAATAGCTTATCAATCCGAGAGTGATGTAGATATAATCTTTCACTTCTCTCATTACTTCTGCTTTTGATAGTTTATGCATAGGATTTTAAGTAATAGGATTTTTAAAGTATTAGGTATAAAGTATTAAGTATTAACCTGGCGGATATATTGGGATAGCGGCTACGGATAATACTTAATACTTATTACTTAATACTTTAAATTACAACGTTTACAATCTTCTTCGGAACGACAATGATTTTCTTTGGAGTCTTGCCGTCAATCCACTTCTGCGAACGTTCGTCGGCCAATACCGCCGCCTGAATAACGTCCGAAGCTTCATCTGCTGCAAATTCCATATTGAAACGTGCCTTTCCGTTGAAAGAGATGGTATAGTTGACAGTATTTTCTTTCAGATATTCTTCATTGTATGCAGGCCATTGGGCGTCGCATACGGAAGTCTCGTGTCCCAATACGTCCCACAACTCTTCGCAGACATGCGGAGCGAAAGGAGCGAGCGTGATAACGAGCTGTTCCAGAATCTCTTTCTTGCTGCATTTAAGGTTGAAGAGTTCGTTTACGCAAATCATGAATGCGCTGATAGATGTATTATAAGAGAACTGTTCAATATCACCTGTCACCTTCTTAATCAATTTATGAAGGCTCTTCAATTCTTCTTTCGTTGCAGGTTCGTCTGTCACCAGATATTCGTCCGTGCGGCTGTAGAACAGCGACCAGAATTTGCGGATAAAACGGTGTACACCGTCGATTCCGTTTGTATCCCACGGTTTAGACTGTTCTACCGGGCCGAGGAACATTTCGTACATACGAAGTGTATCTGCACCGTATTTCTCAACAATCATATCCGGATTGACTACATTGAACATTGATTTACTCATCTTTTCAACTGCCCATCCGCAAACGTATTTTCCGTCTTCGAGGATAAACTCGGCTGTTTTATATTCAGGACGCCATGCTTTGAATGCTTCCAAATCCAAAATATCATTAGATACGATATTTACGTCTACGTGAATAGGGGTAACTTCGTACTGATCTTTCAGGTTCAGTGAAACGAAAGTATTGGTGTCTTTGATACGATATACAAAGTTACTGCGACCTTGAATCATTCCTTGGTTTACTAACTTTTGGAATGGCTCTTCCATTACAGACACATCCATGTCGTACAAGAATTTATTCCAGAAACGAGAGTAGATCAAGTGCCCTGTTGCATGTTCGGTACCACCTACATATAGGTCTACATTTTTCCAGTACTGGTCTATTTTCGGATCAACCAATGCCTTATTATTATGCGGGTCCATGTAGCGGAGATAGTAAGCCGAAGAACCGGCGAATCCCGGCATGGTGTTCAGTTCCAGCGGGAAGACGGTTACATGGTCAATCTTCTCATTTTCTACGACACATTTGTTTACTGTATCCCAAGCCCATTTAGTTGCGTGTCCTAATGGAGGTTCACCTGTTTCGGTAGGCAGGAATTTAGCGACTTCCGGAAGTTCAAGCGGCAGGCTGGCTTCGTCGATCATATAAGGCATTCCGTCTTTGTAGTAAACAGGGAACGGCTCACCCCAGTAACGCTGGCGGGAGAAGATAGCGTCACGCAGACGGTAGTTCACTTTCACACGGCCCAGATTGTGGTCTTTTACATATTTCTTGGTCGTTTCTATCGCTTCTTTGATAGTCAGTCCGTTCAGTGAAAGATCACAGTAAGGAGTGACATCCGGACGCGGAGAGTTACACACGATACCTTCTTTTGCATCGAAACTTTCTTCGCTAACATCACAACCTTCTACCAACGGACGGATTTCTAATCCGAAATGTTTGGCAAATGCATAGTCGCGGCTATCATGAGCAGGTACAGCCATAATAGCTCCTGTTCCGTATCCGGCCAGTACGTAATCGCTGATCCATACGGGTACTGCTTCACCTGTGAACGGATTGATGGCATACGAACCACTGAATACACCGGTAACGCTACGGTCGGCAATGCGTTCACGTTCCGTACGTTTTTTGGTACGGTCGAGGTAAGCGTCTACTTCTGCTTTTTGTTCAGGAGTCGTTAATTGTGCCACCAATTCACTTTCCGGAGCTAATACCATAAAAGTAACACCGAACATGGTATCTGCACGAGTGGTGAAAATTGTGAATTCGAGGTCACTGTCTTTTACTTTGAATTGCACTTCAGCACCTTCCGAACGTCCGATCCAGTTTCTTTGGGTTTCTTTCAGAGAATCTGTCCATTCGATCGTGTCCAATCCATCAAGCAAGCGTTGTGCATACGCAGATACACGCAAACACCATTGGCGCATTTTCTTCTGGATAACAGGAAAACCGCCACGTTCGCTGACTCCGTCTACTACCTCGTCGTTAGCCAGTACAGTTCCTAATTCGGCACACCAGTTTACCATTGTTTCACCCAGATAAGCGATACGATAGTTCATCAGGATTTCCTGCTTTTCTTTTTCGCTTTTGGCGTTCCATTCTTCGGCAGTGAAACTGATTTCTTCGCTGCAAGCGGCGTTCAGTCCTTTGTTTCCGTAGATGGCGAAGGCTTTTTCCAGTTCTTCGATAGGACGGGCTTGCTGTTCATCGTTACAATAATAGCTGTTGAACATTTTTTGGAAGGCCCATTGCGTCCAGTGATAATATTCCGGGTCGCAAGTACGGATTTCACGGTTCCAGTCGAAAGAGAAACCTATTTTGTCCAACTGCTCGCGATAGCGGTTGATATTGTTGACGGTAGTGATGGCAGGATGCTGTCCGGTTTGGATAGCATATTGTTCTGCCGGCAGACCGTAAGCGTCATATCCCATCGGGTTGAGTACATTGAAGCCTTGCAGTCGTTTGTAACGGGCGTAAATATCCGAAGCAATGTATCCCAGCGGATGACCTACGTGTAGGCCGGCTCCTGATGGATAAGGAAACATGTTTAGTACATAAAATTTTTGCTTCGAATCATCTTCCGTAACTTGGTAGGTTTTCTCTTCTACCCACCTTTTCTGCCACTTCTTTTCAATTTCTCTGAAATTGTACTCCATAGTGATAAAGTTTTTATTTATAGTGATTTATACTGTTATTTCTAATTCGAGGCACAAATTTACGTGTTTATTTTCAGATAACCACGCTTTCCCTATTGACTTTCTTCTTTTTATTTTGTATATTTGAGGTCAATAAAATAAAGAAATAACAATGAAATATATAAATTTTATTACATAAAGTTCAATAGGTTAATGTGCAAAATTGCATAACGAGGATAACGAATGGGCAAGAAACTGTGAAGGTTCTTGCCCATTTTTGTTGCAATAATTCTATTTCAAATATTGAAAGTGTCAAAAAAGAGTTTATAATAAACTTGGATACCGTTTATAATAAACCCCTTCGTTATTTATTAAAAACTTGAATAGAGTTTATTCGATTTCGAGGTTTTTGTGTAAAGAAGAAAGAATGATTGCAATGAATAACTGGCATCTTCTTTTCTTATTTGGTAAATAATAGGTACAATAGGCTGAATGATTGTATTGATTATATTATTTTACAATATATCATTGTTTTGCTTGATAATCGATCATTCAATGTACAAAGTTCCTGTCGTCTGTTCAATCAGATCGGACTTATGAGTCAGTTCCGGATTGAATAGAAACCAGCATTGAGTCAAAAAAAATGCAGAAATCGTCTGTCATATCATATAATTCTGTAATTTTGTTGTGAAAGCCCTGTAAAACTAAAACAGCATTTCCAAGTTAATCTTTTAATACTAAAAAATACATATAAGTATGAAAATGAATTTCCATTGTTTTGAGAATCTTATCCCGATAATGATTCTCGCGCTTTTCTTGAATAGCGGACTGATAAACGCAACCGAAGTCGGAAAACGTACTGACCCATTGGAAGCATCAGCCTGGAACGAATCCAAATGGATTTCAGCAGTAGACGCCCCTGTAGTGAAAGGACATAACAACGGTCGCGCAGCTGATGGTGCCAGTTGGTTCGTGTCTACCGTGAAAAATGAACAGAAAATAGTCTCCGCCAAGTGGATGACCGCTGGACTGGGAGTTTACGAGTTGTATGTGAATGGGAAACCTGTAGGCGGGGAATTTCTGAAACCGGGCTTCACACACTATGCCAAGACCAAACGTTCTTTCACCTATGATATTACAGACATCATCCGTACCAAGCCAAACGCCGAGAACATGCTTTCCGTACAGGTGACGCCAGGATGGTGGGGTGACAAAATCATAACTCCCGGAGGATATGACGGCATGATAGGCAAGAAATGTGCCTTCCGTGGTGTACTGGAACTAACTTTTTCTGACGGAACCAAAAAGCGTTACGGTACTGACCTTAAAAACTGGAAAGCCGGAATTGCCGGCCCGGTGAAACATGCCGGCATCTTTGACGGAGAAGAGTACGATGCACGCGAACGGATGGGCTACGAATGTGTGGACAAACTTTCCACCCCCGAAGAGAATACAGAATTCTCCGGCGACATCCTGCCTTCAGACGGAGCGGAAGTCTATCTGCGTACAGATCTTGCTCTTGCTCCTATCAGAGCATATATTTGGAAGAATATAGAAGGAGCGAAAGAGAACGAGTTCGGTAAGGTAATTATCGCCCGTGAGTTCGCATCGGGTACGGAGATGACCGTAAGTCCGGGAGAGACGTTAGTGGTGGACTTCGGGCAAAACTGTGCCGGTGTACCCTCTTTCGTATTCAAAGCTGCCGAGGGAACAGTGTTGACCTGCCTTCCCGCAGAGTTGCTCAATGACGGCAACGGTGCTAAGATTCGTGGCATGGACGGTCCGGAAGGAAGTTGCCATCGCGAAAACCTGCGCATCCCCCACACCGGTATTCGTCTGGATTACACCTTTGCTGCCGGAGATAATTATGTGACCTACTACCCTCATTGCACCTTCTTCGGCTACCGCTACGTCTCCATAACTGCCACCGGAAATGTCTCTATCAAGTCGTTGAAGTCCATCCCCGTTACTTCCATCACAAAGAAAATGGAAACCGGCACTATCACCACAGGTAACGACCTTGTGAACAAGCTCATTTCCAACACCTATTGGGGGCAGCTATCCAACTACCTCTCAATACCTACCGACTGTCCGCAGCGCGACGAGCGCCTGGGCTGGACAGCAGACACACAAGTGTTTGCCGAAACCGGTACGTTCTTTGCTAACACCATGAAGTTCTTCCACAAGTGGATGCGTGACATGCGCGACACCCAAAACAGTTTGGGCGGATTCCCCGGAGTGGCTCCCTTGGCACAATACGGTGATGAGAAAATGCGTTTGGGTTGGGCCGATGCCGGAATCATCGTGCCTTGGACGGTATGGAAGCAATTCGGTGATACGCAAATTATTGAGGAGAGCTGGAACGCCATGGACCTGTTTATGAACCACATCAACGACACCAAATATAACCACGAGACCCTCTGCGGTGAGAACGGCAACTACCAATGGGCTGACTGGTTGAGCTACGAACCACTGGAAAGTTGTAGCGGACTCGCTTTCTCTCCCCAAGGCCCGCTTCCTGATGCCGTCAGCTATTGGAACTATTTGAGCGCTTCCTACTGGGTGATAGATGCTTTCATGATGCGGGATATGGCTGCCGCCACCGGTCGCGATGCCGCCAAGTACCAGCAAATGGCCGATTCGGCAAAGGCATACATCAAAAAGAACTTCCTCAACGAGGACGGCACCTTCAAAACCGCCATCCTCAACACTATGCAAACTCCTGCCTTGTTCGCCCTAAAGAACCAGCTTGTGGAAGGCGAAGCCAAAGCGAAGATGATAGACCGCCTGCGCGAAAACTTCGCACAGCACGATCTTTGCTTGCAGACCGGATTCCTGGGCACATCCATCCTCATGGCCACCCTCACGGAGAATGGCATGGAAGACATTGCCTATGAACTCCTCTTCCAACGTAAGAACCCCAGCTGGCTATACTCTGTGGACAATGGAGCCACCACCATTTGGGAACGGTGGAACAGCTATATGATAGACAAAGGAATGGGACCGCGCGGCATGAACAGCTTCAATCATTATGCCTACGGATGCGTATGTGAATGGATTTGGGAAACCGTTGCCGGCATTGCAGCCGATCCTGCTACTCCCGGCTTCAAGCATATCATTATGAAGCCCATTCCAGACAAGCGATTGGGACACGTAACTGCCGAATATCGTTCCGCTGCCGGACTCATCAAGAGCGCCTGGAAATACGAAGGAGATACCTGGATTTGGGAATTCACCATTCCTAAGGGTGTTACCGCTACCGTAACCCTTCCCAGAGAGATGAAGTCAAAGGAGTATGGAAGTGGAACTTACAAGGTGACCAAATAGTTCTTCATATAAGAATTTGATAGTAAGGAGATGTATCGAAACTCTCTTTTAACGTGATTACCCTCATTACAGATAGCTGTGATGAGGGTAATTCTTCATTTTTATAATATATGGTTATATCTTGTCTTTCTCTTCTTTTTCTATCATCTCGTCGTAATATGTCATGCGTGCAGCACATTCCCGGATAGTCACTTCGCGCAGCACCTCTGTTCGTGCCAGCATATACTCGTATTCCTCTTTGTTAACGGTGAACAGCCGGTTGTATCGCGCTTCGATATATGCCCTGCATAATTTATCAAACGCTTTATTTTCTTCGGGAGTATTGGTAGGAAACACATTAGCAAATCCTCGTGAACAGCTTCTGACCATCGCTCCCAGTACTTTCAATTCATGAGATTTAGGGCGAATACCGCTATACACAAGAGTAAACGTTTTGTAGTAACGTTCGCAGGCTTGATGTAATAAGAAAGAGCCATATTTAAAATTACCTTTTTCGTAAGCAGTATGCCCCGAATCTAGAAAACATTCTCCCATGTAGAAACATTCTTCATATTCTTCCTCTGCATATTGCTTAATCTCCCGATACGGCAACTTCTCAGGTTTACCAATCTGAAACGTACCATTGTCATACAATAGAATTCCGTCTTTTATAATTTCATAAAAGAAATAATGCTTTCTTCTTATAGCTCTATTAATGGTCACTGGAGTTTCTACAATAATATTAGGCGGTGCCGGATGCCGCTTTCCTTCCATTCTTGTATCATATTTAGGAACGATCACCTCGCGCGCATGCCTCTCTGCTTTATTTGCGTCTCTCGTATCACATATCACCAGAATATCCAAATCACTTTGGTAGTAAGTAGTTACTCCACGTTCGTCGTATGTTTCATCCCAGATGACATATTTTCCCCGCGCATAACTTCCATACAAGATAATCATACGCACATTCGTAAGATTCGACAATATCAGCTCTTGCAACACCGCCAACTCTTCTTGCGTGCGTTTGGGCAAACGTTTTATTGATCTTTTCATATTGTTAGCCTATCTGTTTTTTGCATAATGCGCTTGTAATGCGAGTGCCTTTTTTGTATTAAACCTCTTCGCATATCGGCATATCCATTCCTTTGTACACCACCACAATCTTATGAAGCTGTGTAGTGCCGACTGCTCTCTTCACCGTATCAGTGTCAGCATAGCGATTGGCTTGGTCAATAGCTTCCTGTCGCAGTTCTTCCACGCGGTTTTCGGGATCTTTATACTTGGCATACTTCAGTTCCACAATGTAGCTGTGCTTCATGTCTGAATAGATATCCAGTAGCGGACAGAGGAAAATATCGACATAACCTGCCTGTGTGTCCTGTTCGGAAATGGGACGGTAGAAACGGTTTTGTGCCGTCATGGCAAGCGTAAAGCCGTGGACAAAAAATTCACCTTTCTGCTTGTCTCGCTGGGAAGTGTAGCGTTTCAGGCAGTCGGCAATATAACCGAAATAGGCTTTCCAGTCGCCATCGTAGGCAAGAGCACTGGCAAGTTCGTTTTTTTCGTAACTACTGAAATTGAGTTCGGCTTCGTTATAGGTACTTAGCAGATAAGTGTAGATTTGTTCGCGGACTACCTGATTAGGGATGGTGAGTTTGGTCTTTCCTTTATACGTGCCGCTAATGGTGAGCATACCGAAATAGTAGAGCAGGCTCACAAAGTTGTCGGGGTTGGTGATATTGACAGCAGGAAAACCTTTTTTCAGTTCTCCGGTGACGTAGCCTTCGCTCACCAATGTCTGTATGATGGAGGCATCATGGGCAAACTCTTTGTCCTTCCGGATGAGCATACGTAATTTTTCGTAGTCGATACGGATATTGTCTTCTACCATATCCCGGGGGGCTTTGCCTCGTTGAATATAATTCTTGACGAAGTAGAGTACCATATTAGAGTTGTACATAGTGGTTTCACCATAACATTCTTCCGCAAAGCAGTAGTTGTCATACCAAGGTTTCATTATTTCTATCAATTCGTCCACACTGTGGTTGAATGGACTGGTGGTGGAATAATAAGTGAGCATTTGGCGCACTTCTTCTTCCGTGAAACCTATCATCTCGTTGAATTCCGGTGTGAGCGAGTAGTTGGTTCCGATATTGAAACCACTTGTGAGGTCGTCCATTGTCACGGGGCTTACGCCGGTGATGAAACAACGCTCGATGCTGGAATAGGTTCCGGCTTTGATTTTATTGAAAAAAGCGCGCAGATAACCTTCGCCATGTGTTTCGTCCGTATAGCGGTGCAGGCTTTCTATATCCGAGAGGATAGCATTGGTGAAATGGTCGTATTCGTCGATAAAGAGGTAAATACGTTGGTTGGTCTTATTACATTCTGTGAACAGGTATTCAAATTGTTCGACAGCTCCTTCTTTTTTGTCGAGTTCTTCCTTGATGCCTTTGGGGAGATAGTCGGCGTAAATGTCACAGAAATAGTCGAACATTGTTTGGCAATGCGCGTCCAGCCCCTTGCGATAGTTGTGCAGTTCGCCTACTATTCCGGAGAAGTTGAGGTATAGTACCAGATAGCTGTTCCGGTCGCGCGTAGGGTGCTTTCCGATGTAAAGGTCGCCAAACAGCGCTTCGAACTTATCCTTGGCAAGTATATCATAATAGTGCTGCAACATATTTACAGTGAGGCTTTTGCCGAAACGGCGCGGACGAATAAAGAAGAAAAACTTGTCCGCTTCTTCTATCATGGGTATAAACCGGGTTTTGTCCACATAATAACAGTCGTCGCGGCGGATTACTGCAAAGTTCATCATGCCGTATGGGATACGTTTTCTGTCCGGTGCTATATATTTTTCCATAACTTATACCTTATTTTAGGAGCTTTCTTTGAACATAAACAAAGGTACGGGCTTTTTGTTACTTCTCCAAACAAACATTCCATAACTTCTCGCTATCTTTGCACTCTATTAAACAAACATCACCACCATTATGGAATTGAAGCATGGATATTACCATCTGATTGCGATACTTGTAGTTGCTATCTGGGGATTGACTTTCATATCAACCAAAGTATTGATTAATCACGGACTGACCCCACAGGAGATATTCTTCTATCGTTTTCTCATTGCTTATCTGGGTATTTGGGTGATTTCTCCCAAACGTCTGTTTGCGGGTAATTGGAAAGACGAACTTTGGTTGATGGCAGGAGGTTTCTTCGGTGGTTCACTCTATTTCTTTACAGAGAATACAGCTTTGGGGATCACACAAGCATCCAATGTCGCTTTCATCATTTGCACAGCTCCCCTGCTTACTACCATTCTTTCCCTCCTCTTTTATAAGAGTGAAAAAGCCACCAAAGGTTTGATTTATGGCTCCATATTAGCTTTAATCGGGGTGGGACTGGTGGTCTTCAACGGTAGTTTTGTACTCAAATTATCTCCGGTAGGGGATTTGCTCACTTTACTTGCCGCCCTGTCGTGGGCATTTTATAGTTTGGTGATAAAGAAAATGACAGGGCGTTACCCCACAGTATTTATCACCCGCAAAATATTCTTTTATGGAGTATTAACCATACTTCCCGCCTTTCTTCTTCATCCGTTACAACCTGATTTCGATGTACTTTTAAAACCGGTTGTATTATCCAATCTCTTATTTCTGGCCGTCCTGGCATCCTTGGTTTGTTATGTCCTTTGGAATGTGGTATTGAAACAGTTGGGAACCGTTAGAGCCTCCAATTATATCTATCTCAATCCGTTGGTAACAATGGTGGCATCCATAATCATTCTTCACGAACAAATCACATGGATTACATTATTGGGAGCAGGTTGCATTATTTTTGGAGTCTATCAGGCAGAGAAAAAGTGGAAGAGTAAAACTTGTATTTAGTTTGTATTGTTATTTTTTATGTATTCGGAAGGCACATATCCGAACTCTTCCTTGAAATATTTTGCAAACTGCTTGGGAGAAAGTCCTATTTGATAAGCTATTTGGGAAACATTCAGCTGACTTTGCTCCAACAGTTGTTTTCCGCGTTTGACACGTAGTATTCGTATAAACTCAAGAGGAGATTTGCCGGTAATCATTATTAGTTTCTTATAAAGATGTCCGCGGCTCATCCCTACATAAGAACTTAGTTCTTCAACAGAAAATTCGGAATTATCCATATTTTCTTCAACTGCACGGATCGCTTTTTCTATGAGTTGTTCGTCCAGGGAACTTACGGTTATTTCACTCGGAGATATGTCAATGGTTTTGAACTTCTCGTGGTTGTTTTTCGTCCATTTTAGTATCTTTTGAATACGCAGAAGAAGTATTTCCAAATTGAATGGCTTAGTAATGTAATCGTCCGCTCCTTCTTTTAATCCGCTTAATTCATGTTCGTCGGCTGTGCGTGCCGTTAGTAGAATTACAGGGATATGAGAATAACGGATGTCTGTCTTTATTTTACGACATAGTTCCATTCCATCCATTTCGGGCATCATAACATCGCTGATGACAATCTGTATGGATTGATGGGCAAGTATTTCCAATGCCTCTTTTCCATTGGGTGCGTCAAATACTTGATAAGTGCCTTTAAGGCAGTTGATAAGAAAGTTACGAAAATCGTCATTGTCTTCAACTATTAATAGGGAAGTTTTATGAGTATCTGTTGTGTCGGACACCTCATCAACTGCTTTTTCCCGGATTTCAGCCTCGTCTTGTTTTTCATCATTGACTGCATAATTGTGGGTGACAGGAAGAGTGATGGTAAATATCGTCCCTTGAGGAATATGGTTTTCCACCGTGATTGTCCCGTGATGCATAGTGACATACTCTTTCACAATATGTAGACCGATACCGTTTCCTATATAGGTAGTGGTAGAATGTTGTTCTTGAAAAAAACGGTCGAATATTTTATCTTTATTTTCATCTTTAATGCCGATACCGGTATCGGCAACCTGTATTTGTGCGTTCTCTGTTCCATTGGCTGTTATCTTGTCCAGTGCAACGATGACTTCTCCATTCTCGTAATTGTATTTTACAGCATTGGATAAAAGGTTAAGCAGGATACGCTGTATCTTGTTACGGTCAAAATCCATATCCATTTTCGTTTCGTTTATGTGTAGACGGATGTTTATGCCTTTTTTGACGGCTTGTGGGATAAAGGAACCGCATACTTCTTTTACGAAGTCCGAAAGATTACCGTGGGAAAGCATTAACTGCGTTTTCTGTTGGTCTAATTTCCGGAAATCGAGCAATTGGTTTACTTCATTTAAAAGAGTTTCCGAATTTCGGTGTATCAGTTCCAGCTCTTCTTTTACTCCTTTCTCCAGATTAGAAGACAACAATTTTTCTAAAGGAATGATTATCAACGATAAAGGAGTGCGTAAATCATGACTGACATTCGTGAAAAAGCGCATTTTGGCTTCATCCATCTCATGTTGCTGGATTATCTCCATCTCACGCTTTTGCTGGCTAAGGTTGCGGATGTGCTTACGTTTCATTTTCAGGAAGAAGAAAATGATAACACCTGCTAGAAGTAGGGTATAGCCTATATATGCCGGAACGGACAACCAAAAAGGAGGTAAGACATGTATCGTAAGGCAACTGGCTTTACTGTTCTTATAACTGTTATTATTCTCGTATACTTTTACTTCCAATTGATAGGTTCCGGGAGAAAGCTTATTAAAGTAAATCCGGTTTCCTTCCAGTTTAACCCACTCTTCGTCCTTGTTCAGACGATAAGCATATTGTAATTTATGCAAGGAGTTGTAGTCCATGGAAGAAACCTCTAATGCAAAGTTACTGTCGGAATAGTCCATCGTTATTTCATTCAGCAATTGGATATTTTTGTTTAGTAATATACGTCCGCTACTGTTTTTGCTGCCTACTTCCATGCGCTGGTTGGCGAGGTAAAGACTGGTATATATAACCGGATGGCTTTCATGACGGTAGTTTATGAAACGTGGATTGATACGCAGATAGCCCCCAGAGCCCCCCATCAGGATTTCACCTTGTTGAGTACAAGTAATGGAATGATTGTTAAAAGCCATATTTCCTATTCCGTCTTCCTCAAAATAAGGATAACAGAGAAATTTGGACGAAGGTTCCGGTGAGTTGGTCGCTATGATGTTTGTCACGCCATGGTCGGTAGTAACCCATATGTTTTTTTCTTTATCTTCAGTGATTGCCCGTATATAATCATGAGACAATCCGTTTTTGGTAGACAAATGAATTCGTTCTTTTGTATTTTTGTTATATACATCCATACCTTTCCGGGTGCCAATCCATAAAAGCCCCCTTGTATCCTGATAAATACAGTTGATGTGTACTTCTTCAAATAAATTTGAAGCTGAATTGTTGTTTTCCAGGAGCGATATTTCTTTGGTTTCAGTGTTCATGCAATACAGTCCGCTACTGGTTCCTATATAGAGATTGATTCCGTCCGCACACGAGAATGTGGTGATACTGTTGGTGAGCATTCCGGTTTTTTCCATAGTATAAGGCGTTATATTTCCGGTATTATCCAGACAGTAGATTCCGTTCATGATGGTTCCCAACCAAATGTTCCCATATTTGTCTTCTGTGATGCAGCGGACATAATCGATAGAATATTTTTGTTCATATGTAGTTGCCACTTTGCTGAATTTTCCATTTTGCTCATAGAACGCCCCGTTGCCGTAGCTGCCGAACCAAAGCCGTCCTTTTGAATCCTTATATGAACATACAATTATATCGGAAGGGATAGCATCCTGTTTTTTCGAAATGAAAGTATAGTTGTTTTTTTTCCTGTCATAGTAAGCCAGTCCTTCCCCGTCAAATCCCAGCCATAGATTTCCGTCTTTGTCTTCCACAAGGCAACTTACATCTTCTTGCTGGGGCAACCGGCAGGTTTCAAATGTGACATTGTGCAGACTTGTGAAGGTGGCTCCCAATTTGCTTGTACCTACCCACATTATGTCCGAATGGTCTTTATAAAAACAACAGATATGATTGTTGGGCAATGAAAATGGATTGTCCACTTCTTTGCTAAGTCTCTCATATCCTTTTCCGTCCTGATGATAACTAATGTAAATGCCCTTGTTGTCCGTACCAATCCATATATTCCCTTTTCCATCGTCTATAACGGCTGTGATAAGTTCGTTGGTAATTTCTTTTTCTCCGGGAAAAGAAAACCATTCTTTGGCATTAGGGTCATAACAACATACTCCTTTGGTATGGGGGACATAAAGCCAAAGCCTGGAAAAGGTGTCTATGTACATTCGTTGTTTCCATCCGAGAGGCAGGACAATCTGCACTTCTTTGCAAAGGCTTTGCGCTCTCCAGTCGATGTGATAAATATAGCTGTCCGACAATAGTACATAAGCGTTTGACTGGTAACAGTCGATTTGCAGCACCTGGCAATTTTGAGGAAGAGATAAAGTATAAAGTTCTTTTTGCCTGAATACATAATAATAGAGGGTGGAATTGACTGTGCACCATAAATTCAGGTCTTTATCTATATATAAGTTGTCTGGAGTTCCATATATTCCGAATTGTTCCAGTATAGGAGTTATGTGATCATCAATTTCATCCTTCTCGCGATTATAGAAATAGTAAGATTTGGGAGTTTTTATCCAGATTGTGCCCGAAGCGTCTTCCGCTGTAAATTCAATGTCGTTGTTGTAGGCTCCCAGTTGTGTGGTGGTGTATGTCTTGAATTGATAGCCGTCATATCTGCTTAACCCGTTGAGAGTGGAGAACCACATAAAACCGTATCTGTCGCACAGGATAGATTGCACATAGTTGTCAGCTATACCGGATTTTACATCAAAGGTACGGAAATTAAGTCTTTCGCTAGCTTGCAACGTTAGGACAAATAGACAAAACAATGCAGATAAGAGATGTTTTTTCATATGGATTGATTCGTTTTTTGCAAAGATATGAAAATTAGGAATCGGAAATCCCTTTCCGGTCGTTTCTGATATTCCGAAATGTATCAGGATAGTAGCGCAAATGTATCAAGATACAAAAAGGACAGCCTGAAACTCATTTGGAGAAAGAGGGAGGGCTGCCCTCTCTCTATATTTGCTATCGAAATAAACTATGGATACAGGTATCAAAATAGGAAACCGGAATTAAATAACAGGATATGAAACGAAAACTATTAATAGCTGCAACTTCTTTTATGATAGCATCTTCCGTATGCGGAAAGGACTTTAATGTATTGACAAAAGACTTTCAGCCCTGGGGAAATACACAATTTGACATGGAAGGCATGAAAATAACATGGACACAGAAGTGGCAGGGTGGTGGCTGGTGGTTGGCGCAGGATTGTTCGGAATATGAATCCGCACGGATTGAGTTTCGGGAGGTTTTGCCCATGGATGTCGTGTTCATAGTCATCTATTCGGCGAAGGATGAAAGAAATGAGAAACTCAAATCTAAGGTTACAATTCCTGCCGGAAAAAAAGAGGCGGCGATTATGTTGGATATTACTTATAAGAAATCCATAGACGGTCTGGGTATCAGTGGTTCGAAACCGGGTACGGTTTGTGTGAAATCTCTGGTTTTGGAAGAAATGAAACGATAACTTTTTTATTAATCTTAATAAAACGATGTATTATGAAGAAAAATTTATTAATTGCCGTACTTTTGCTTTTAACTGTATCATCAGTGTGGGCGAAAGATTACAATGTGGAAACCAAAAAGTTTAAATCTTGGGGGGAAGCACAGTTTGATGCGGAAACAGCAACCATTACTTTTACTAAAAATTGGCAGGGAGGCGGATGGTGGCTGTCCCGCCTGGATTGCTCGGCATATGATTGTATTGTGATTGAGTTTGAGGAGGCTTTGCCTATGGATGTCATGTTTATGGCAACTTATTCCGCTAAAGATGATAAAGATCAGAAAATTAAATCCAAGGTTAAGGTTCCTGCAGGAAAAAAGAAAGCTGTTCTTGAACTGGAACCGGCATATAAAAATTCTGTTGACGGTTTGGGTATCAGTGCAACAAAAGCGGGAGTAGTCAAACTGAAATCCTTGAATCTCAAGGAGAAAAAATAGTTGCGGTGTGAAAAGAAATGGCAAATTTTAAAGGTTAACATTTAATTTGATATATATGAAAAAGAATTTTCATAAGAATATGTTGATAACAGGGGCTTGTCTGGCGTTGTTATTCGGAGGAATAGTGAACGTACGGGCTATCGCACCGGAGGAGTATGAAGCTGTACAGCAGAGTAGGACAATTAAGGGTACGGTTGTCGATAAGAATGGTGAGGCGGTCATTGGCGCCAATGTAGTGGTGAAAGGTACGTCCAAAGGTACGATAACCGATGTAGACGGTCGGTTTACGTTGAACGGTGTGCCGGAAAAGGCTGTATTGTCCGTTACTTTTGTCGGCTATAAATCGAAAGAAATAACTTTGAAAAGTGGGCAGTCCCAAATAAAGGTGGAGCTGTCGGATGACGCGGAATTATTGGATGAGGTCGTGGTAGTGGGTTATGGTACGATGAAAAAGAGGGACTTATCCGGCGCTGTGTCACAAATCAAAGGGGATGACTTGATGAGGGGAAATCCGGCGGATTTGAGCCAGGGACTTGCGGGAAAAATAGCTGGTGTGGTAGTGAATCAAAGTGACGGTGCTCCCGGTGGTGGTATCAGTATACAGATTCGTGGTACGAACTCTTTTTCTACGGATTCACAGCCTTTGTATATTGTAGATGGCGTACCTTATGACGCGGGGGGGACACCAAGCAGCGATGCCAATTCCGGAAATAATGAGTCCAATCCTCTGGCATTTATCAATCCGCATGATATACAGTCAATTGAAGTCTTGAAGGATGCGTCGGCTACGGCTATCTATGGTTCACGTGGTGCGAACGGTGTTGTATTGATTACGACCAGGCGTGGAGAACCGGGGGCGGATAAGGTGAGGTTTACTGCTAATTTCTCTTTTTCCCGGATTGCTAACCGCGTAGATGTATTGGATGCTTATCAATATGCGCTATACAGGAATGAGCAAGTAGAGAATAGTTATAAGTATCATGGAAAAGCATACACTTCTTTGCCTTATCCGGGAAAGTGGTCGTATAGCAATTCCGACAAGTCTCAAGGTAAGTACAATCCTGCACCGGAAGATTTTCTGAATCCGGGCATTTACACGGATGAGTACGGCAATGCAACGAAAGTCGGTGTGGCCGATTGGCAGGATTTGATTTATCAGGACGGTTTCTCGCAAGAATATAATATCAGTGTGTCCGGTGGCTCCAGAAACGGTAGCTGGCACTCGTTCTCGGGCAACTATCTGAAACAACAGGGTATTATCAAGGAATCTGGTTTTACACGTTATTCGATTCGTGCCAATATGGGGCGCAAGATTAAGAGTTGGCTTGATATGGGAGTGAATATCAGCTTTTCTCATACGGACACCGACTTTTCCCGGACGAACTCTAATGATTATGGAGTTATCCGTTCCGCGCTCGTGTTTCCGACTACTTATGACCCGAGTGACGATGAGACACTGAACTCGGACGAATTGAGCTGGCTGGCATCCAACCCTTATGCTTATATTAACTCGGCAAAGGATAACCTGAAGTCCAATAATGTATTTACTTCTTCTTATTTGGAAATAAAGCTGTTCCCGTTCTTGAAATTCCGTCAGAACTTGGGTATTAATTATACAAACAGGGAACGCGGCACGTATTATGGTCGCAGGACATCAGAAGGTTCCGAAGCTAATAATATAAACGGTAAGGCAGGACAGTCTACCAACTGGAGTATGGGAATTACTGCCGAGTCATTGTTTACTTTCGATAAGACATTCAAGAAAATCCACTCCGTTAATGCCGTGGGCGGTTTTACTGTCGAGAAGAGGGACTATGGAAGTAAATCGATGTCGGCTACGGGATTCCCCAGTGATTTGACTCAGGAATATGATATGAGCCTAGGTACACTTCCCGGCAAATTGAAGAGCGACCGTACGGATTCGTCATTGGCTTCATTTTTGGGGCGTATCAATTATACGTTGATGGATAAATACATCTTTACGGCATCTTATCGTGTTGACGGTTCCAGCAAATTCACGGAAAACAATAAATGGGCAAACTTCCTTTCGGGAGCTGTAGCATGGCGTTTGTCGGAAGAGAAATTTATTAAGAATCTGAATATTTTCAGTAATTTGAAGTTGCGTCTCAGCTATGGTGAGACGGGTAATCAGGGGATTGGAAGTTACCGGACTTTGCCCATGTTGAATCCTGCTAATTATCCTTTTAGTGGTGGTGCTATCAGCAGCGGTTTCGCAGAAGTGGAATGGCGTGGTCCCGTAGCGGAAGATTTGCATTGGGAGACAACTGCCCAGTATAATGCCGGATTGGATATAGGCTTCTTTAATAATCGCGTCAACCTGACTGTGGATTATTATTATAAGAAAACACGCGACTTGCTGCAGGAGGTGAAAATACCTTCCAGCACCGGTTTCTCAAGTATGATGGTGAACAGGGGATATGTGACGAATGAAGGGCTGGAGATTTCCGGGAAATTCTATGTATTGCGGAATACTCCTTTGAAGTGGGACATCGACGCCAATATATCTTTCAATAAAAATAAAGTTGGCGGACTTGATTCTGACCAGTTTTCCGCAAGACTATGGTATAAAGCGGATGATGTATTCTTGCAGCGTAACGGCTATCCTGTCGGAACAATTTTCGGGTACGTAGAAGATGGTTTCTATAATAATCTGGCTGAAGTCATGGCTTCCCCGGATCCAAGTGTCCGTGCGAAAGGAAAGAGTATGATAGGAGAAATAAAGTACCGGAATTTTGACGATGACCCTGCCATAACGAATGCAGACAGGGTAGTGATTGGTGATACGAACCCTGACTATGTATATGGTATAACCAATAATTTCCGGTGGAAGAATTTCACTTTGAGTTTTTTCCTGCAAGGAAGCCAGGGAAATGATATTTTTAATGGTAACCTGATGGAAGTAAAGATGGGCAATACGGCTAATATTCCTGTAGATGCTTATAATACTCGTTGGACAGAAGCAAATAGGGCTTCTGCCAAATGGCCTAAAGCGGTGAATAGTTATGAACGGACTATGTTAATTTCAAATCGCTACGTGGAAGACGGCTCTTATTTGAAGTTGAAGAATCTTAGTATCGGTTATACATGGAGACCTAAGTTTAAAGGTATCAGTTCTATCAATATTTATGGAAATGCTACCAACTTGTTTACCATTACCGGATATAGTTGGTTTGACCCTGAAGTAAACGCCTTCGGTTCTGATACTTCCCGGCGTGGTGTGGATATATATTCTTATCCGAGCAGCCGTACATTCTCATTAGGACTAAAAGTCGATTTTTAAACTGACCATTAAGATATAGAATTATGAAATTATATAAATTGTATGTTGTTTTAAGTCTTTGGGCAACGGGCAGTCTGGGACTGGCTTCTTGCAGTGACTTTTTGAAGGAGGAACCTTATGCTTTTGTCGGTCCCGACCAGTTGGGCAATGATAATGCGGCTGTAGATTTATGGCTGACCGGAGTATATAGTAAATGGGGAAACAATATGTTCCGTTATAGTAGTTTTCCACGTTGCCTGGAACTTGATTCCGATTATATAACCGGGCCGGACTGGGCTTTCAGTAATTTGGGAGCGGGAAACTTTCAGGCGGACGAGTATGCGACTTCTATTTGGACGGGTTGTTATAATTTGATTCATCGGGCAAACGTAGCCATACATTATGTAAATGAAATAACCGGTGCGGATGAGAAAGTAAAACGGAATGCGTTGGGAGAACTTTATTTTCAGAAAGCATTCTCTTATTTCTTGCTGACCCGTGCATATGGTGAAATTCCGTTGTTTGATGTCGCTATCAGTGAAGGAGCCAGCTATAACCAGCCTCGTCGTCCTATTCCTGATGTGTATGCGGAGATTATACGTTTGTTAGAGCAGGCAGCCGGTATGATGTATAAAAATACGGATGCCGAATATCAAAAGGGACATGTCGCTGCGGGCACTGCGATTGGCCTGCTGGCAAAAGTGTATGCCACTATGGGGGCGGGTGCGCTTCCGGCAGGAGAAAAGATGATTGTGAAGTCCGGTCCTTCCTATAGTTATAATGCAGGAACGAAAATATTGACTAATCCGGTTTCGAATACATTCGAGAAGACACAGGTGGCAGGTTATGAATCGCTTAACTGGAAAGACTGTTATGAGAAAGCGGCGTATTATGCAGGTATTATAATGGGGAGGAATCCTGATGTGAGTTATGGGACTTACAGACTGTTGTCTTTTGATGAATTGTGGAAGAAAAGCGGTTTTGATGAAAGTGAACATATGTTTTCCGTACGGACAAGGAGTGCTGACGAAGAGTATGGTAACGGAGTACATCAATGGTACTGCGGCATGCAGGATGCCGGAGGGGTATTGCAGAAAGGCCCTTGGGTAGGCAATCGTTTTCATTGGTATTGCTTGTTTGATAACGAGGATTACCGTATAACGAAAGGAGTCAAGCATCGCTTCCAGTATGACAGTCAGGTGAAGAATGGCAGGGGATATTATTATCCGGGAACCCCGGAATATAAGTTGATGGCTACCGGTAAGAATATGGACGACGTGAAAGTGCAGGAACCTGTAGCGCCATTCAATGACGGACTCACCTATACGAACAGCATATCATCTAATTGCCTCGCCTTTACAACTAAATATGCCGATGTGACAGACCCCACGATTGGCCGTACGGATGCTTATTGGCCATTCTTGCGTTATGCTGATATTGTATTGATTTACGCAGAGGCACAATGCGAATTGAATGACGGGATTTCACAGGATGCGATTGATGCTTTGAATGATATTCGTATCCGTTCGAATGCCAAAGAGGCTTCTGTAACCGGAGACGGTGCTATTGAAACGAAAGTGGAGTTACGTTCGGTCATTTTTGAGGAACGTGCAAAGGAACTGGCTTATGAAGGTGACCGTCGTTGGGATTTGCTCCGTTGGGGAATATATTTGGACGTAATGAATTCTTTGGGTGGAATCAATGAAGATGGTACGCGTACTCCTTATGACGAGGGAAGTATTAACAAACGTCGTGAATTCCGTCACCTGCTGTATCCGTTGCCATCGTTGGAAGTTTCTACCAATATGGCTATTGATAAAAATAATCCGGGCTGGAACTAAGCCGTATGTTCAACCCAATAATTTATGAATAATATGAAGACTTTGAATAGAATATTGATAGGGACAGTGTTGTTGGCAACTCTGTTCTCTTGTCAGGATGTTGTAACTTATAATGATGGTTATGATGATGGCATGAACTCATTTGGAGCACCCGATGTGCAGGGCATCTATTCTCCGGATGATACGGATTTACAGGTTCCGCTGACCAAAGGGGGATTTGGTGAAATGATTGTGTTGGTCGGGGAGAACTTGAGCAATGTGACGAAAATTACTTTCAATAATATGGAAGTGGATTTGTCGGAAGTGTATGCGACGTCAAAAAAGGCGTGTTTCCCTTTACCGGGGGATATGCCTGAAGAAATCACGAACAAATTATATTATGAAACAGAGCGGGGGAATACGACTTGTGAATTCAAACTGGATGTCCCTGTGATGGAAATAAACGGTCTGTATAATGAATTTGCTTTGCCCGGCACGTCCTTACAGATAAAGGGCAAATATTTTGAATTATATGGATTTGGCAAGAATTCGTCATCTGTCATCAAGTTTGGCGATACGGAACTGGAGATAGAAAGCGTGACAGACCAGGTGATTACTGCCAAACTTCCGGGGGATATTCCGGATAACTCGATGATTGTAGTGGAATGGAATGGTACAGAAGGACATTGCTCTTATCAATTACCTTATCGGCAAACGGACAATCTTGTTTGGGACTTGGCTAATCCTTCGGATTATGGTATTTGGGGCGGTAAGGATTTTATAACCGATGGTTCCAATACAGGAGACCCTGTAGCTTTGGCCGGTTCTTTTTTCCGGGTAAAAGGCACTTATAAGGCTTGGAGTTATACAGGATTGCCTTCCGGCAGTATTATATTAGATGAGGAAGTTGCCGCTAATCCTTCTGACTACCTGTTCAAATTTGAAGTTAATTCGGCTTCGGATTATCCGTTCTATGACATTACGTCGAAGACAGGCGGTTATCTGATTAAGCTGAATGGCGGTAATTACCAGTGGAAATATTCATTAGATGAGAATATGAATACATTTGGAGAATGGTATACTGTAACTCTGGAACTTGAAAATGTAGCTACTGCCGGATTGGTTTCCGGAAAAATAGCTTTAACTTTGGCAATGCAACCTAATGTAGAATGGAATGTAGACCATAGTTTTGCCAATATCCGTATTGAAAAGAAGATAGGACAGTAATTCGATAGTGAGTTTGCACTTAACTGATAAATAGAAGTAGAATGATAAAAAGAATTTGTTTTTTATTGAGTCTTTTGATGTGTGGCGTCCTTTATGCCCAGGATATTACGTATCGTACTGTAAAGGATTTGTCATATAGTTCTTCAAAAGACCCTTATGCAACGGAGCGTTGCAAGCTGGATGTTTATTATCCGGAAAATAAGACCGGATGTCCTGTGGTAGTTTGGTTTCATGGCGGGGGGCTTACCCAAGGCAATAAATCAATACCGGGCAGGCTGAAAAAAAATGGAATGGTGGTTATTGCCGTAAATTATCGCCTACTTCCGAAGGTGGCTATTTCCGAATGTCTGGATGATGCCGCTGCTTCTGTTGCGTGGGCTTTCCGGGAAGTGGAAAAATATGGGGGTGATAAGAATAAGATATTTATATCCGGCCATTCTGCAGGCGGCTATCTGACGGCTATGGTCGGTCTGGATAAAAGATGGTTGAAAAAATATGATATAGATGCTGATTCTATTGCCGGATTGATACCTTTCAGCGGGCAGGTGATTAGTCATTTTTCTTATCGGAAGATGAATGGCATAGATAATCTTCAGCCTACTGTTGATGAATTTGCTCCTTTGTTTCATGTTCGCAAGGATGCTCCGCCTTTGGTTCTCATTACAGGCGACCGGGAATTGGAACTTTTCGGACGTTATGAAGAGAATGCGTATATGTGGCGGATGATGAAATTGGTCGGGCACAAAGAAACATTCCTTTATGAAATCGGGGGTCATGGCCATGGCCCTATGGGCGATCCGGCATTCTATATCTTGAAGCAGCATATAAAGAGGATATTAGGAGAGCCTGAAAAATAATTCAAAATAAGACGGCATCCGTTAGTTAGAACGGAACTGCTTGACGAAATCCCTGGCAATGTTTATTTTGTCAGGGATTCTTTTTTCCCCGAATGTATCTGAATACTGTTCCAAATGTATCATGTGACAAATAGGATAGTGTGAAAACCATTTGGGAGCCATATTTCATGTGCACATCTCTACTTTTGCTTTCGGAAAGATAATTCTTTATTACCTACATTAAACTTAAAAATATTACAATGAAAAAAAGTAGACCGACCATTGGTATAGTGAAATCCCGAGTGTTCCTGACAGGGACTGCGTTCGTACTTATGGCATGTTCGTCGGGAGAAGAATTTGCCGGGCATTCGGGCAAAGGAGAGGAACCTGTTATTACACCTGTCCTTTGTACTTCCGGTGCTTCGGAGCAAGCGGTGAAAGTATATGATTTCTTAAGGGAGAACAGGAATAAGAAAACACTGTCCGGAACAATGGCATGCCCGAGTTGGAATGTCAATGAGGCGGAATGGGTATATCAGCATACAGGCAAGTATCCGGCTATTGCTTTTTTTGACTATCTCTCTTTGGAGTATTCCCCTTGTTCGTGGATTGATTATTCGAAAACGAAAATAGTGGAAGACTGGTGGAACAAGAACGGGCTTGTGGGTGCGGGCTGGCATTGGAGAGTGCCATGTGTCCAAGGAAGTGCCGAACGGCACTATACTCCGGGGGACGGTTCTGTAGATCCGGGTACGGGAAAAAGGACGACGACTGTTTTCAGTGCTGCTAACGCTACAAAGGAGGGCACTTGGGAAAACGAAGTCGTCAAGGCCGATTTGAAGAAGCTGGCGGGCTATTTGAAGTTGCTTCGCGATAAGAGAATTCCTGTAATATGGCGTCCTTTGCATGAGGCTGCCGGTAATATCTATAATTATAAGAATGGAAAAGCCTGGTTTTGGTGGGGAAATGACGGGGCGGAAGCGTACAAGAAACTATGGATTTATATTTTCAATTATTTTAAGAAAGAAGGAATCAACAATCTGATTTGGGTATGGACTACACAAACTAAGGATAGCGAGTTTTATCCGGGGGATGAATACGTCGATATGGTGGGGCGTGATATGTATCCTGCAAAGGATGAGTACACTACTGGGGAATACTGTTTCAGGCAGTACGGTACGATAACTGCTTCTTGTCCGGGTAAGCTGGTGGCATTGAGCGAATGTGGAAATGGCGAACAAAGCGGGAAAGTGTATCATCTTGCCCGGATATCCGCCCAGTGGGAGGCAGGGGCAAAATGGACATACTTTATGCCGTGGTATGATTACAGCCGTACGAAAGAATTGGATTCGGAAGCTTTTACTGCGACATCCCATAGGTATGCAGATAAGGATTGGTGGGTGGATGCAATGTCACAGGATTATGTAATCACCCGCGATCAATTACCCTCTTTTAAATAATACTTAATAGCTTGAAGATGAAAAATAAACTAGTTATGGCAGGCGTTTTCCTGCTTGCTTTAGGAATGGGCGGATGTGTGATAAGAGAGCAACAGTCTGCTTCGAAAACTGCGGAGACGGAGGCATTGTTGGATAAGTTAATCCGCTTGCCGAAGAAAGGATTCATGTTTGGTCATCAGGATGATCCGGTATATGGTATCCGGTGGGATGGAGACGAGAACCGTAGTGATGTCAAAAGTGTGTGTGGCGATTATCCGGCAGTGATGGCTTTTGACCTGGGGCGTATTGAAAGGGGAGGAGAGAAGAACTTGGATGATGTTCTTTTCGAACGGATACGAGCAGAGATTATAGCACACTATAACAGGGGTGGTGTTTGCTCTCTTAGCTGGCATGTGGATAACCCTGTGACGGGAGAAGCGTCTTGGGATGTGAGTGATTCAACGGCAGTTGCTTCCGTCCTTCCCGGAGGAGAGAATCATGGGAAGTTTCTTGGATGGCTGGATAGGGTAGCAGATTTTATGAATTCGCTTGTCACGAAGGAAGGAGTTAAAATACCGGTGATTTTCCGTCCCTGGCATGAACATACGGGGAGCTGGTTTTGGTGGGGACAAAATCTTTGTTCTGCCGAAGAATATAAGTCGTTGTGGAAAATGACTTATGATTATCTACAGGAAAAGGGAGTGAATCATTTGCTATATGCTTATTCTCCGGGTAGTGAGCCCGATAATGTGAATGAATATCTGGAACGCTATCCGGGTGATGGCATGGTAGACTTGTTCGGGTTTGACACTTATCAGTTTGAGCGTGAAAAATATGTGGATACAATGGAGAAGTCATTGACGATTCTTACGGAGGTCGGAAGGTTGCATAAAAAACCGGTTGCAGTGACGGAGACTGGATATGAAGCTATCCCGGATTCCACCTGGTGGACGGAAACCTTGTTTCCTATAGTGGACAAATATCCTGTCAGCTATGTATTGGTCTGGCGAAATGCCCGCGAAAAGGAAGCGCATTATTATGCCCCGTATCCGGGACAAATATCTGCACTTGATTTTGTGGAGTTTTATAAGCATCCTAAAACCATTTTTGTGTCTGATTTGAAATGAAATTAAAATACTAAATAGATGAAAGCATTTAAAGAAAAAATTCGCGACTTATTTGATGATTACGAGAAACTGGTAACTCGTAAGAATATACCTGTTGAAGGTGGAAATGGAATTTTCACACGTTATCAATATCCTGTTCTGACTGCTGCCCATACTCCTGTGTTTTGGCGCTATGACTTGGACGAAAAGACAAATCCTTTCTTGATGGAACGTATCGGCATGAATGCTACGTTAAATTCGGGAGCTATCAAATGGAATGGTAAATATTTGCTGGTGGTGCGTGTTGAAGGAGCGGATCGTAAATCTTTCTTCGCAGTGGCTGAAAGTCCTGACGGCATAGATAATTTCCGTTTTTGGGATTATCCCGTGACTATGCCTGAGGACATTATTCCTGCGACAAATATTTATGATATGCGCTTGACGGCTCATGAAGACGGATGGATTTATGGTATTTTCTGTGCTGAACGTCATGATGATACGGCACCTGCGGGAGATCTTTCCTCGGCTACCGCTACGGCAGCTATTGCCCGCACCAAGGATTTGAAGACTTGGGAGCGTTTGCCGGATTTGAAAACAAGAAGCCAGCAACGGAATGTGGTTCTTCATCCTGAATTTGTGGATGGAAAGTATGCGTTGTATACCCGTCCGCAAGACGGTTTTATAGATGCCGGAAGTGGCGGTGGTATCGGTTGGGCCTTGGTAGATGATATTACTTGTGCGGAAGTAAAGGAAGAGACGATAATCGACCGGCGTTATTACCATACAATTAAAGAGGTGAAAAATGGTGAAGGCCCTCATCCTATTAAGACATCGAAGGGATGGTTGCACTTGGCGCACGGTGTACGTGGGTGTGCAGCCGGTTTGCGTTATGTGCTGTATATGTATATGACTTCCTTGGAAGATCCGGCGAAAGTGATTGCTTCTCCTGCGGGCTTCTTTATGGCGCCGGAAGGAGAAGAGCGTATCGGAGATGTCTCTAATGTATTGTTTACCAATGGCTGGATAGCTGATGAAGATGGTACGGTTTTTATTTACTATGCTTCTTCTGACACCCGTATGCATGTGGCGACTTCTACAATAGATCGGTTGGTCGATTATTGTATGAATACGCCTGCGGACGGTCTTTTTACTTCTACTTCAGTGGAGACGCTGAAGAAACAGATTGATAAGAATCTGAAACTGATGCATACTTTATGATAGGGATTAGGGAAAAGATAGGCTATGGTTTCGGTGATATGGCTTCGTCCATGTTCTGGAAATTGTTTGGCTCCTATTTGATGATATTTTATACGGATGTGTTTGGCATGCCTGCAGCAGTGGTGGGCACGATGTTTCTCATCACTCGTGTTTGGGACTCGGCGTTCGACCCTATAATCGGGATTATTGCCGACCGGACGCAATCGCGGTGGGGAAAGTTTCGTCCTTATCTGTTGTATCTGGCTATTCCGTTCGCTGTGATCGGTGTGCTGACTTTTACAACTCCTGATTTCAGTGATGGGGGGAAAGTAATATATGCGTATTTTACATATTCGTTAATGATGATGGTGTATTCAGCTATCAATGTGCCTTATGCTTCGTTGTTGGGAGTGATGAGTCCGGAATCGAAAGACCGGAACATGCTTTCTACGTATCGTATGACTTTCGCTTACATCGGAAGTTTTATAGCATTACTTTTGTTCATGCCGATGGTGAATCGGTTCAGTATGGGACACGACGAGCAGCATGGTTGGATGATGAGCGTCATTGTAATTGCGGTGTTGTGTGCGTTGCTGTTTTATGGTTGCTTTGCATGGACTACTGAACGGGTAAAACCTATTAAAAAGCAGCAGAATTCCTTAAAAAGTGACTTGCAGGATTTGCTTCATAACCGTCCCTGGTGGATTCTGTTGGGAGCCGGTGTAGCTGCATTGGTCTTTAATTCTATTCGTGACGGGGCAACGGTTTATTATTTTAAGTATTATGTTGTAGAAGAAGAATATGCTTCCATTTCTTTATTTGGAATTTCCTTTGTATTGAGCGGGCTTTATTTGGCTGTCGGGCAAGCCGCCAATATTGTCGGAGTGGTGTTGGCAGCTCCATTGAGCAATCGTATCGGCAAAAAAAAGACATATATGTGGGCGATGTCGATAGCGACGGTACTTTCAGTAATTTTCTACTGGTTTGATAAAGAGCAGTTGATGTTGATGTTTATTTTTCAGGTGTTGATAAGTATTTGTGCGGGTAGTATCTTCCCGCTTTTATGGTCGATGTATGCAGACTGTGCTGATTATTCGGAACTTAAAACGGGTAACCGTGCTACGGGGCTTATCTTCTCTTCTTCTTCCATGAGTCAGAAATTTGGCTGGGCTATCGGAAGCGCCGTTACGGGCTGGTTGTTGGCTTTTTACGGTTTTGAGGCCAACGCGGTGCAGGGCGAGGAAGCTATTCATGGAATAAGGATGTTCCTAAGTTGGCTACCGGCTATGGGTACGGTGCTGAGTGTCATCTTTATCAGCCTTTATCCGCTTTCCGAGAAAGAAATGAGAAAAATCACTAACCAATTGAATGATAAAAGAAAGTAATAAGATTATGAAAATACATAGATGGATTATTAGCCTGGTATTCTGTTGTTGTGTAACTTTTCTTTCCGCACAAATCCGTGGAACGGAAATTACTGTAGTCGTATCTCCCGACCATACAGACTGGAAATATCAGTTGAAGGAAGAATGTTCGTTTACAATTCAGGTATATAAGGCACAAAACCTTTTGCCCGGAGTGGTAATAGACTATGAGTTGGGGCCGGAATGGTATCCGGTGGAAAAGAAGAAAGGGGTTTTATTGAAAGACGGAAAGACAAGTGTAACGGGGTGTATGGATGTTCCCGGTTTTTTGCGCTGTAAAGTGCGTGCATCTGTTGACGGGCATGTATATGAAGGATTGGCTACTGTGGCTTACGCACCTGAAGAGTTGAGGCCGCATACATCACTGCCTGCAGATTTCCGTCAATTTTGGGATACTGTTTTGAAGGAAGCCCGACAGATTCCTTTGCTTCCTACTATGGAGCTTATTCCTGAGCGTTGTACGGATAAGGTAGATGTCTTTCATGTCAGTTTCCAGAATATTTGTAACGGTTCGAGAACGTTCGGCATTCTTTGTATGCCCCAAAAGCCGGGTAAGTATCCGGCGTTACTTCGCGTGCCCGGTGCCGGGGTGCGTCCTTATTCGGGAGATGTCCATATGGCTTCCAAGGGAGTGATTACGTTGGAAATAGGCATTCACGGGATTCCTGTGACAATGTCGCAGATGATATATGACGTATTGTCGAAAGGAGCGCTTAACGGGTATCCTTATCAAAATGATAATAGCCGGGATAAGAGTTATTATAAGCGTGTTTTCGCAGGTGCTCTTCGTGCGGTCGATTTTATAGCTTCTTTACCGGAATATGACGGAAAAAATATGGGAGTGACAGGTTCCAGTCAGGGGGGAGCACTTTCTGTTGTAACGGCGGCATTGGACAAACGGATTACCTTTTATGCGGCTATCCATCCTGCGATGTGTGACCATCAGGCACATTTAAAGAAGACTGCCGGAGGATGGCCTCATTACTTCTATTATTTTCCTCAACCGTCAAAAGAGCGGATTACCACAGCAGCGTATTATGATGTGGCAAATTTTGCACGGCTTATTACTGCACCGGGTTGGTTCAGTTGGGGATATAATGACGAAGTATGTCCGCCTACCTCTATGTATGCAGCTTACAATATTATTACAGCTAAAAAGGAGTTGCATCCTTATTTAGAGACGGGACATTATCTATATCAGGAGCAATCCGATGAGTGGAATAAATGGCTTTGTCGTCAACTAGGTTTATAAATTGGCAGATGATATGGAAACGACAGTTAGAAAATTAAAGGAAGAAATGCAGTGTATGCTAACGGGCAATATTCTTCCGTTTTGGATGAATCATATGGTAGATTCGGAGTATGGCGGTTTTTATGGACGAATTTCCGGCACAGGAGAACGTGTTCCCGGAGCTTCTAAGGGCGTTGTTCTGAATGCAAGAATTTTGTGGACTTTCTCATCGGCTTACCGTTTGTTGCATAAGGATGAATATCTGAAAATGGCAACCCGTGCCAAACAGGAATTGATAACTCATTTCTATGATCACGAATATGGAGGGGTATTTTGGTCAGTTTGTGAAGACGGTTCTCCTTTGGATACTAAAAAACAAATTTATGCATTAGGTTTCGCTATCTATGGATTGAGTGAATATCACCGGGCTACGGGAGACGCAGAAGCGCTTGAATATGCTATACGTCTGTTTTATGACATTGAAGAACATAGCTTTGATCGGATTAAGAACGGTTATTGTGAGGCGTTGACCCGTGAATGGAATGAAATAGAGGATATGCGTTTGAGTGAGAAGGATGAAAATGAGCGGAAAACGATGAATACGCATTTGCATATTCTAGAGCCTTATACAAATCTTTTTCGTGTTTGGAATAATGAGTATCTGGAATGTCAGTTGCGTAATCTTATAGAGCTCTTTACCGACCGGATACTGGATATTGAAACCGGGCATTTACGGTTGTTTTTTGATGATGACTGGAATAGTAGACATGACATGGTTTCGTATGGGCATGATGTAGAAGCGTCATGGCTGCTGCATGAGGCTGCCTTGCTTATCGGTGATAAACGATTGATAACCCGGATAGAACCGCTTGTGATAGAGATAGCGGAAGCGGCTTCCGAGGGGCTTCTTCCAGGTGCGGGTATGATTTATGAAATGAATAGGAGTTGTGGTTCTATAGATGCCGAACGGCATTGGTGGGTACAAGCGGAAGCGATTGTTGGATATGTAAACCTTTACCAGCATTTTGATGACCGTTTGTCACTGTTGAGGGCAGTACGATGTTGGGAATTTGTGAAAAGACATCTGGTTGATAACGACAATGGAGAATGGTTTTGGGGAATACGTGCAGACGGAACAGTGAATCGTGCAGAAGATAAGGCGGGTTTTTGGAAATGTCCTTACCATAATGGGAGAATGTGTATGGAGATAATGGAGCGGTTTTAGGTGAATAATAAAGAAAGGAGTATTAAGATGAAGAAATGGATTTTAATCGTTTTGCTTTTTACCGGATGTTCGGCAGACCATCAGGCACAGGAAGCGGTAGTGCAGACACAGGTGAAGGTGGATTTCAGTAAGATGCATTTCGGTTGTGACGGGAATAGTATTACTGCGGGTAATCAGTGGTCAAAAACGGTTGTTGATATACTTGGTTTTGCCACTCATCATAATGTTGCGGTAGGATCGGCAAAATGGGCATGTTATATTGATACGCAAGAATATGGCAGTAAGGACTTTGTCGGTATTTCCGGTGGGTGGAAATCTACAGATGATAAAGTGGAAATACAGAAAAGACACAATAATGTGGCAAAAGTACATATTCAGAAGTTTATATCAGAAGTAGAAAACGGTAGTTTTCCGGTACCGGATATATTTGTTTTTTCTATGGGTACAAATGATACTAAAATAGGAAGGGCGTCTGACGCTTTGAAAGAGAAAATATTGGATAAAGTGGATCTTACTACTATGGCAGGGGGAGCTCGCTGGTGTATTCAGACTATAATTGAGCGTTTTCCGGAGTGTCGGGTATTTCTCTGTACGCCAATTCAGTCGGGAAGTGTGTCTCATAATGACCTGAACTTGAAAAAAATAGCAGTTTTGCGGGAAATATGCAATGCTTTTTCTGTTCCAGTGATTGATTGTTATTCTGAATGTGGTATTAAAGCGGAAGATGAAGTTTGGGAAGAACGTGGGCGTTATTTGAAAGACGGATTACATCCAGATGTAGAAGGGCAACAATTAATGGGGCAATATATTGCAAAGAAAATACAGGATTATTTAACGGTAGTTTTGTGCTCAAAATCTCTTCTGTAGGGGATTTGCTGGTCTTGCTTGCTACCCTGTCTCCATGAATAAATAATGTAGACTACTTTAATAAAGGTATCCTGTATTATATTGAGTGTTTATCTGTCATTCAAACTGAAATAAGGAAGAATGACAGATCTGTTTTATATCTTATTTAGCGAGTAATTGGAGAATTTTATTACTAACATCGCTGTTTTCCTGAACACCGCCAAAAAGCTTGGATTGTGGACCGTATGCAAACAGTGGAACCATGATTGGTGTATGTCCTTTAGATACAAACATTGCTTTCATTTTGCCTTCTTTTATGTTTCCGTCACGTAAAGCTAATGCTCCGGTTTCATGATCAGCTGAAATAATCACTAATGTATTTCCATCTTTTTCTGCAAATCTGATAGCAGCTTCTACCGCCTTGTCAAAGTCCAATACTTCACGGACAACTGCCGAATAATCATTACTGTGCGCACTTTTATCTATTCGGGCACCTTCTACCATTAAGAAGAAACCGTTAGTACTCCTGCTCGAAAGATAGTCAATAGCCATTTGGGTGGTAGACGGAAGGAAATCTCCCCGGTTTTCGTTTACAGAAGCTGTTTTGCTCTTTGTGGGTAAGTATCCCAGTTTTTTAGATTTCTTGATAGCTTTGTCATTCGGTTCCTCTATGATGGTAAACTCTTTTTTGATTTCCTTTTGAACGTTTGGTGCTTGTTTTTCAAATAGTTCATAACTACCGGCAGAAAAGAATGTCAGTTTACTGTTAGGAAGATCCGCCCAAATTTCTTTAGACATTCCACGTTCCGGTTGGTGAGCAAAAAAAGCAGCAGGAGTAGCTCCGTCGAGATTGTCAGTGGTAACAATTCCTGAAATGTAGCCATAGCCGGATAACTTCTCCGGTAAGTTTGGAATAACTTGGTTATTTTCATCCATTCCGAGCGCTCCGTTTTTAGTTTTTTTTCCGGTTGAGTAAGCGGTTCCGGAAGCAGCTGAATCTGTTGTAAACTTGTTGGCGGATTGCGTTCTGACGAAACCGCATGTTTTTAAATTAGTGATAGTAAGCTGTCCTTGATTGGCATACATTCCTGAACAGATATGTGCCAGTCCCATGCCGTCACCTATCATTAAGATGACATTCTTCACCGGTTTGTCGGTAGCATCCATGTCAAATGAAGGAACATACGAACTTTGTGGATTTTCGTTCTTAAAATCTCCTTTGACGATTTCTTGTGCTGATAGATTATAGCAAAAGAATAAGGAGAGAATAAATAAATGAGCTTTAAATTTTACATTCATGACTAATATGTTTTTAATTAGAAGTAAGTAATTCGGATATGTTGACTGTATCGTATGGCTTTTCTCCAAATGCGGCATAATATTCTAATTGCATCTGGTTGTTTTCTTTGTCAATAGAAAGGATGCCGTAGCCCGGTAAATCCATTTGTTTGAAAAAACGGATATGGGGAGTTTCTTTATCAATCCATTCCATACGTTGTTGTAGAGTAGAAGGTTGCCATTGTGGGTGTGCCGTTACAAATTCAGGACTATAGTCTGTAACTACATTTTTTGGAACCAGCATATTTTTATCTTTGATGACACTGTTGACGAGAATCTGAACGATAGGTCCCCAAGGAGTGTCCCGACAGACAACGGAGTATAGATGCAGATGTGCACAGAGCACGATTGCTTGTTGACTGGCAATGATTTGCAGCAATTGTTCCCTCTTGGCATTATCTTGTCGGAATACATGCCAGCATCTTTCGTTTACCGGAATCACAGGCTCGTGTAACATGACAAACTTGTAAGTAGCCTTCGAACCGGCTAGTGACTTTTCTAATTGTTGTAGTCCTTCCGGATTCCGATCCCATGGATCATAACACACAAATAATACATCATCAAGAGTAGTAGTGTAATTGGCTGACTGTAAGGATGGATGTCCTGCTAACCTTGCCATATTGGGTAAGTATACTTTTTCAAAAGCTTCTTTAGCCCCTGGCCCTGTGATATCATGATTACCTTTAGTCATAATGAAAGGTACTTTCAGATTCATTTTGTTGACAGCTTTAAAGGCATTGTTAGCCATCTGTATTGCTTTTTGTGGAGAACCGGCCAGTCCTTCTGACAAGTCCCCCATTTGCAGAACGGCTTTTATTGACGGCTGGTGTTTTTGAACTTTCCCGCTGATTATCCGGGAGAATTCCGGCCATGTATTTTTCGTGAATATTGAATATTCTTTGGTAACTTGGCGCAGATCATCCGGTTTGGTGGATAACCATTCCATATCGTGATCTTCCAATAAATCATAGTGTATATCTCCTAACAAGAGAAATGAAACTTCTTTTTCATTTTGCTCTTGGGAGTATGATTGCAGAGAAGTCAAAAGCGATAAAAGGACAAATAATATTTTATTCATATTCTGTTATTTATTCATTTCAAAAGAAGGGGGCACACTGTCTGCCGCCCAATTCTTATTGGGAGTGTTTCCCATTGTAAATTCCAGTTTGCCGCCATTCATCAGTTCTTTATGTTCGAACCAGGACTGGTTCCAATCTTTGCCATTTAATTTGGCTGATTGGATATATTTATTTGTCGGCGAATAGTTGTGCGCAATGACTTCGAATGATTTGCCGGCTTCTGTTTCAATAACTGCTCTTTCGAACATAGGAGTTCCGATGACATAAATAGGCAAACCAGGAGTAATAGGATAGAAACCTAGCATGGAGAAGACTACAAATGCTGACATTCCTCCACCATCTTCGTCGCCCGGGAGTCCCATCAGGTCATTTCTAAACCATTCATCGAGCAATGTCCTTACTCTTTTTTGAGTTCTCCAAGGTTCTCCTATATAATTGTATAGGTAAGGAATGTGCATACTGGGTTCATTAGCCATTGAAAATTGGCCTACATTACCCGTATGATCCGGTAATTGCGCATAAAATACATATTTGGCTTCGCCCAATGGGGTATTATACATCGTTTCAAGATTATTTCTGAATGCTTCTTTCCCTCCCATTAGTTCAATTAAATCAGCAATATTATGGGGAACATCCCATCGGTATATCCAACCGTTATTCTCGCCGTATGCTTCACGAGCACCTAATCCGCCGGCAGTGGCATAATCAAAGGGTTCTATGAATTCGCCTTTTGCATTTTTGGGATGGAAGAATTTTGTTTCAGGATTGAAAATATTCCGATAGTTTTTACTCCCTTGTAGAAAGTAGTTATAGTCTTTCTCATACCCAAGTTGTTTGGCTATTTGTGCCAGGCACCATTCATCGTAAGACGTACCTAGAGTGACGGCTACTGGTTGGCGTTTTTCAAATGGGTGTACTTCGTCAGCTGTTTCTTGTTCTCCCGGTGCCAATGCCGGTAAATATCCGTTTTCCCAATAGAATTTTGTGATTTTACCTCCCTTTATGCCTGACCATGGGGCTAACGTTTTTTCTGTAATACCAAGTTTGCAGGCTTCGTAAGCAGCTGATAAATCAAAGTTACGGATTCCTTTTATATATGAATCAATAACAGTGGCTACACCGTGATTGGAATTCATTCTACGACTGTCTCCCGTAACTTCAGGAAATGTAGGCATCCAGTTATGTTCCATTTGCTGTGCCATTCTGATAAAAGACTGAATCATGTCAGCTTCCATTTGTGGTTCGATGATGACACGTAAGGGGTGGACTGCTCTATACGTGTCCCAAATCCAATCGTCGGTATAAAATGGGACAGAATCTTTGTGGATACTGTTGTCGAAAGCACTGTAATAGCGGTTGTCTTCCGAAAGGCAAATCATCCGTTCGTAAGTCCGGTAGAGGGAAGTATAAAATATTGCTTTTGCATTTTCGTCTATTCCTTCCACTTTGATTTTACTTAATGTTTGGTTCCAGATGTTTTTGGCAATGTTCATTTGGTTTTCCACATCATAATCTTTTATTTCCCGCTGTAGGTTGGCTTTTGCTTGCTTTTCATCAATGAAGGAAATGCCGTAGCGAACTTTGACTGTTTTTATATCTGTTGAATATAAGAGAGCGATACCCACGTTCTTGCCTTTTATGGCAGTGTGGCTGTGATTTATTTCTTCTTTGCTGACAGTCATCGTTTTTTCCGGTAGTGCGGAAGTCTCCATATAAACATATACTTTGGTTTGATGATCTATGTTCTGATAACCGGAAATGGTATTCTCCGTAGTTTTAAGCTCACCATTGGTAGTACTAAGTATTAAATATGGAGCATCGTTTTTCCGGAAACTTAGTTCATAGATTCCTGCCTGGTGGGAGGGAGCAAATTTAGTGGAAACCTCTTCTTCTTCAAAATAGGAAGAATAGGAATAGGGTTTTATCACTTCATTATCATAACAATAGTAATATACCGGTTGTAATCCGCTCTCTGCTCCCTGATAGAAAGACAGGCTGAATGCAGACTTTCCTCGATGCGAGGTGACAATGACCGGTAAGCCTTTTATTTTATCAGAGGTGTAATCTGCTCTTTCCGGATAGATGCGGAGCATACTATTGGGAAGATGGACAGTTGGGTAAGTAGGAACTAACAAATGGCTGATATTCCCCATATAAGGATTTACATAGTCAACCGGAGTTAACACTACCTCTTGCTTGTTGCTGCATCCATTGACGATTAAAATCATTAACAGTACTAACGGAATGAATTTTCTCTTGTACATAAACAGATTTTTTTATTTTTCGATGGTTTTAATTAGATTTGCTGTAAATATAGGATGGTTTGATTAATGAAAACTTAATGTAACCTTAAAATCTATCTTCTACAAATATTTTTTTTGTAAAGTCCCGTCATTAAGAGAATATTAATCTAATATTAATCACAATAAAATATCTTTGGTTCATCTTTAATGCATTAATCAATACTGTATTCTTTAATTTAATAATTAAGTATTATGAAAAACTACTTCCTATTCTTATTCTTTTTAGTAATAAGTGTATCGGGTTATGCGCAAGGAAAGCGTATAACGGGTAAAGTGACAGATGCTGCGGATGGAATGCCTATCATAGGAGCTACGGTGGTAGCTGTTGATCCGGATGGTAAGACGAACGCTAAATCGGTAGGTACAATTACCGATATAAATGGTATGTTTACACTTAATGTGCCTAATGGATGTCAAGAATTGAAATTTTCGTATGTCGGAATGGAGACGAAAACGGCTAAAATTACCGGTTTGACTCATATCAATGTATCTTTGGCCAGCACGGCGAAGGCTCTTGATGAAGTGGTTGTTACCGCTCTCGGAGTGACGCGTGAAGCTAAGAGTCTTAATTATTCACGGCAGAGTGTAAATGCGGAAGCCTTGGCAGAAAATAGTAGTGGCAATCTGATATCTTCTCTTTCCGGTAAGGTGGCGGGGGTTACCATTACTCCTCCGGGAACGAGCAATGGTAGTGCGCGTATTGTTATTCGCGGAACAAGCTCACTGACTGAAAACTCACAGCCCGTATTCGTGATTGATGGTATGATTATTGAAAACGAACCGGGTGATACAAGTGTGACCGTTGATGGTGGTACAGGTTCTACCGACCTTGGTAATCCGGTAGCGGATATCAATCCGGATGATATTGAAAGCATTGAAATCCTGAAGGGACCGAATGCTGCTGCACTTTATGGTTCGCGTGCAGCACAGGGGGTTGTATTGGTGACAACTAAACGTTCGAGCACATTCGAAAAAACAAAAGTATCTTATAGCGGAAATTTTCAATTTGAAAAAGTGAACCAGTTTTTAGATTATCAGAATGGTTGGGGAACAGGAGAGAACTCTTATTTGCTTGACCATAAATTGACGCTTCAACCTAATGGTAACAGGTTGCAAACAGATTTACCGAATTTCAGTGGTTATAATTCTTCTGCAGGTGCTAAATTGCGTAGCTGGGGAGCACCTTTGTGGGATCAGGTTATCTATGGACATGATGGCGTACTTACTACTCATTCTTCACATCCGGACAATGTGAAGGATTTCTACGAAACCGCCCATCGGTACACGCATACATTAGCTGTGGAAGGTGGTTCGAAAAAGAATAATTATCGCGTATCGTATACGAGAAGTAAGGGGAATAGTGTGGTACACGGTATCAATGAAAGCTTTAAAGATATATTCAATCTCCGGTTGATGAATACGATTACCAAATGGATGACTTTAGATTCTAAAATGACTTACTCACATGAAAAGGTAGACAACCGTCAATATATGAATGGTTCGGATAAGAATCCTATATATGCGTTTGTTACTCTACCCCGTTCGCTTTCTATTGATGTATTGAAACATTATAAGGATGAAAATGGAAATGAAATGATTCCGATTGGTGAACGTGGTTATAATCCGTATTGGAATATTTATGAAAATACGAACTCTGACACGCGTGACAGGGTGAGCGGATCGATGAATCTGGAAGTAAAATTACTTCCGGGCTTAAAGGCGGTAGGTAAAGCCGGACTGGATGCTTATTGGTGGAAAGGAATGGAGTTCTTTAATCTGGGTGCACGTAGTGATGTGGACGGTGGTATGAAGAACTGGATCAATAACAGTACTTCTACTAACTTTGAAGCTTTATTGATGTATAATAAAACATTTCATAAAATATCAGTCAATGCCATTGCCGGTATTAGCCGATATGAACGCAACTCGGAGAAAAGAACGGAAAGTGTGAATAGTATATTGGTTCCTGATTTCAAGAATATTTCTAACTCGAATGAGTATCCTAGTGCCACTCAACTGCAATCTAAGAAGATAATCCGTTCTGCTTATGGCTCGGTGTCATTAGGTTACAATAGTTATGTTTATTTAGATGTAACGGCCCGCAATGACTGGTCGTCTACTTTACCACTGGATAATTGCTCTTATTTTTATCCTTCTTTTGGTGCTACGTTTATTTTTACCGATGCATTTAAGATCAAATCACCTATCTTGTCGTTCGGTAAGATTCGTGCTTCTTTTGCTTATGCCGGTTCTGACACAGATCCATATCGGATTAATCAAACCTATAAGTTGGGTAGCATTTATAATGGTTCACCTTTGCAAACCATTAGTACAACTTTAAATAATGATCAACTTTTGCCGGAACGTAACCGTTCTTTGGAACTTGGAGCTGATCTCCGCTTTTTCCATAATCGTTTGGGTGTAGATGTAACTTATTATCGTTCTGATGCCTATGACTTGATAACGAAAGTCGCTTTGCCGGTGCCTAGCGGTTATAGTTTTAAATTCTTGAATACAGGTCATGTACGTAATCAAGGATGGGAAGTTGTGTTGTCTGCTACTCCCGTCAAGACCAAATTGTTTGAATGGAATGCGAATATCAACTGGGCGCGTAATCGGTCGAAAGTAATTAAGGTAGTGGACGGAAATCCTAATGTACAATTATTGAAATCAAGTAATGTCAGTATCATGTTGGAAGAAGGCATGCCTTATGGAGTCATTCGGGGACGTGCTTGGAAACGTGATGACCAGGGACGTAAATTAGTTGATTCTTCAGGTAAAATATTGGTAACGGATAATACGCAATATTTAGGCTGTGCCGAGCCGAAATGGACGGGAAGTTTTGGAAGCAATTTCAGAATCCAGAATTTTACAGTTAGTTTCTTGTTTGATGCACGTATTGGAGGAACTCTTTATTCGGGAACATGGAATAGAGCGACGACAGCCGGTGTTGTTGCCGAATCTGCCGAAGGACGTGAAGGATATTATTTGAGTAATGTGATTTATGGTGAGAGTAGCGCGAAGGCAACTTCCGGTTATCAATATCCGGACGCTTATTTTGAAGACGGAACGCCTTGTCTCTTGTTTGTCAAACCTAATAACCGCTATGCCAGTTTTGATGAAAGATCTGTATTTGATGCTTCCTATATTAAATTCCGTGAACTCTCTGTTGCCTACAGTCTTCCGAAGTCTATCATAAAGAAATTGCCGATTAGTGGTCTACGACTGGCTGTGGTAGGACGTAATTTGGCTATTCTTCATCAAAATACTCCTAAAGGCATAGATCCGGAGGCTTCTTCTTCATCAGGAAATGCTCAAGGTATAGAATATGGAGGAATGCCGCCCGTATCTTCTGTCGGATTTGATATTAAACTAACCTTCTAAAGATAGAATATTATGAAACAGATTAAAATATTATTAGCCGGTTTTGCTGCAATGGCCATTTCTTTCGTTTCGTGTACGAATGACTTTGAATCTGCCAATGCCAATCCCAATGAACTTAATGAAATTAATCCTGAATATTTGTTCAATACGAGTTCTTATTATACGCTGAATGCTTTTTGCGGAAGCATGAAAAAAGTGTTGTTGGCCAACTATAGCCATTATTATGGTGGAGCTACCGGTGGACAGGTACAACGGTATGGAAATCAAGGTTCAACCAATGATTCATATTGGAAGAATGTATATAACTATGCTATTTTTCCTGTTCACTTTATACAAACGCAAATGGAAAATGACGAGCAATATCACAATCGTGTACTTATTGCTAAAATATGGGAAAATTATCTTTTCTCACAAGCAGTTTCTATTTGGGGAGGTATTCCTAAAAGTCAGGCATTTAATGCCGGCGAGAGAGTGCCTTACGATAAGGAATCGGATATTTATTATGCTATGCTGAATGATTTGAAAGCATGTGCCGACGGGTTGAAGATGGATGGAGATATTTATAAAGCAGACCCTATTTTTCCTTCAGGACAGAAATCCAGCGACTTATTGAAATGGAAGAAGTTTGCCAATTCACTACGTTTGCGTTTGGCCGTTCGTATTTGTAATGCTGACCGTTCGAAAGCGACTGAAGTGATTGATGAACTTATGGAAGATGAACAGAACTTGATGACAAGTAATGAAGATAATTGTCTTTTGCAATGGGGAGATAACGCAGATACAAGAAATTATTTTTATGATTATCTGGTTATCAACCGTGAAAGTAATTTGGATAAGCTTCACTCTGCCGGCGAATCGATTCTGATGTATATGGCTCCCTATGCTGATCCGCGGTTGGAGAAGTTTTTCACTCCTGCCAATGCTGCTTCTATGCCTGATAACTTCCATTGGGCACCTTATTGGGGACAACCGAAAGTTTCTAATTTGCCGTCGGGAGTCAGCTTGTCTCCCAATCCGCATAGTGGAAAGACGGCGGATGATTACTCTCAATTACAGGATAAATTCACGGAGCAAAGTTATGCAGAAGTAATTATGAATTATGCAGAAGTGTGCCTATTGAAAAGTGAATTGGTTCATAAAGGTTTGGGAAGTGGTTCGCAAACAGCCGAGGCTTATTACAATGCTGGTGTGAACGCTTCAATGGCTCAATATGGCGTAGACGGTGGAAAAGTAAATAATTATCTTCAGACTCCGGGAATTAAATGGAATACATTGACAGATCTCACAGTCACAGAAGAAGGTGAAGATTATTATAAAGATTTTATCGGCATTGTATCTTCTGCTATTACCTCTGATGAACCTGATCCGATTTATCGTCAGATTATCATGCAGCAATATATAGCTATGTTTTATCAATCGTTGGATGCGTGGACACTGATTCGTCGTAGCCAAGTATTGGAATTCCCGCCGCATTTCTCGCCGGAAACCGGATATGGCGCTGTAAATGCCGGTACCAAGGATAATCCTTATGCTTATATTCCACAGCGATTGGTATATCCCGATAGCGAGAAAACAAACAATGAATATGAATTGACGAAAGGTATTACGAATCTCGATGGTGGACAGGATGCAATGTCGACTAAGTTATGGTTTGCATTGCCCACTAAGACTAACCCTTATTTGACGAATAATTAAAAAATGAAGGATATGAAAAAGATAACTATTATATTGCTCGGATTCATCGCTTTGTTAGCTGTATCTTGTGATAAAGACGATCATTTGGCTCCTGATAAGAGCAAATATGTGTATGATATACCACAGACGGATTTACCTGTGGATGCGATAGTTGGTGCTTATTATACCAATATAACTTCCTCTTCCAGTTGGTTAAAGTCCGGTAAGAAAATATATGCCGGTACTCCTTTGTTGGGTGAATATTTGTCTACAACCAGTGGCGTGTTACAGCAACAGCTTGCTTGGGCGGATGAGGCTGCTTTGGACTTTCTGATAGTTACTTGGGATGCTGCTTCAGCAGATAATACATTGATTACAAACTTTAAGTCTGTACGTACGGCAACCAATGCAAAAGTCCGCTTGGTGATCAATTATAACACCAAACATCTGAAAGTATCTAATGACAAACCGCTTCAAGAGGAAGAGAATTTGAATAAGATGATCAATGACTTTACGAATACTTTAGTACCTTTATTTAATGATGAGGCCTATTATAAAATGAACGGAAGACCGGTTATTCTAATAACTCCGTCTAACCTTTCTTCTTCTGCATTGAAGAGTATTGATTATTCTTTGGTCATCCCGGCATTAAAGAAGGCTGTATCAGAATTGGGGTATGATCTTTATACGATTGGGGAATTTACTACCGGTTGGGTAGCTCCGGTGAATTATGAGGAACATCAGATTGCTTCTTTTGATGGAGTGACAGTGAACGATTGGTCAACGAATATGTACGACCGTTATTATGCCTTTTTCAGTTTTGTTGATTTGAATTGGGCCAATTGGAAGACTACAATATCCAAATGGAATACAGACTTTGTTCCTTGTATCTTTCCTTCTTATAATGACCGTATCAATTCAACTTCAAGTTATAAATATACTTTCGGGCAAGATGGAGAGACTGCTGATTATATTAATTTCTGTAATGTAGCTAAACGGAATATCGGAAGTAAAAACATTGTGTTAGTCAATTCATGGAATAATTACCAGAAAGGAACGAATTTGGAACCGACGGAGGAAAACAAATCCGAATTTCTGGAGATAACCAGAAATCAATTTAAGAAGTAATAGTTATTAATAACGGGATACGATGCATCAGGCAGATCGTCGTATCTCGTGATAACAATAAATAATTTATGAGAAAGAAAATAATATCGGTCGTTTGTTTTCTCCTGGCTGTTTTTGTATCTCATGGGATAGCTGCGGATTCTGCTTCCTTTTTCTTTTTGCAATTAAGTGATCCCCAATTTGGCTTCATGGATAATAATAAGAGTATTTCGGCAGAAACAGAGGCTATGAATAAGGCTGTGACAGCTATAAATCAGTTAAAACCTCCGTTTGTGGTGATAACCGGTGATTTTGTAAATAATTCGAAGAGTAAGGAACAGATTGCTGCTTATAAGTCGATGATTGCTCAAATAGACTCTTCAGTAAAGGTTTATATGATTCCGGGAAATCACGATATAGGTAAGGTCAGCCGGGCTTCTATAGATAATTATAAAAAAAACTACGGAGAACCCCATTTTTCATTCAGGTATGGTGATTGTGCATTTATAGGTATTGATTCAAATATAATAAAAGAAGAGGACAAGGAGAGGGAAGAAGTTCAATTTAAGTGGCTGGAGCAGGAATTACAGAAAACGAAGGATGCCAGATTCAAGTTTGTTTTTACTCATTGCTCTGTTTTTCTGAAACGGATGGATGAACCTGTGAATTATTCGAATTTCTCTTTGCCTATGCGAGAGAAATATGTGCGTTTGTTTCAGAAATATGGAGTAAACGCAATATTTGCGGGGCATTTACATAACAATGCTTATGGAAAGGTGGACGATATGGAAATGATAACGATAGGTCCGGTAGGAAAGGTGCTGGGGACAGGGTATCAAGGGATGAATCTTGTGAAAGTATATCCGGATCGGTTTATCAGTGAATTTATTGCCTTAAATCAGTTTCCGAAAGAGGTGGTGATGTCTGATCCGGCGACAAAAACGACGGAGTCAATGAGTCGTGTCCGTTTCAAATCAATAAGGAATTTAGTGATGGCAGGGTATCAGGGTTGGTTTAATACTCCTGAAGACGGTGCTGGTTTGGGTTGGAAACATTTTGAAAAAGAAAAAGAGTTCAAACCGGGCAAGTGTACCATTGATCTTTGGCCGGATGTTTCTGAATATGAGAAAACCTATGAAACGGCTTTTAAGTTACCTGATGAGACACCAGCAAAGGTTTTTAGTTCGTATGATGCTTCTACTACAGATCTGCATTTTAAATGGATGAAGCAATATGGAATTGACGGCGTATTTATGCAACGTTTTGTTGTTTCTATACGAAATCAGAAAGGGAAGGATAATTATAATAAGATACTGAATAATGCTGTTCTTTCGGCAGAAAAGTATGACCGGGCAATTTGCCTGATGTATGACCTTTCCGGTATGGAAGCCGGTGAAGAAGATATATTGATACGTGACTGGAAAGAGTTGTGTGAGAAGTATAAACTAGTTTCCCGGAACAACAATCATTATGTTTATCATCATGGTAAACCGTTAGTTGCTGTGTGGGGAATAGGGTTTAATGATCGCCGTAAATATGGATATGAGCAGATAAAGAAAATCATTGATTTCCTGAAGAGTGAAGGTTGTTCCATATTGGTAGGTGTACCTACTCATTGGCGGACATTAACGATAGATGCTGTTTCTGATACGAGATTGCTTGAACTGGTAAAACAGGCGGATATTGTTCATCCATGGTTGGTAGGACGTTTTGATAATCATACGTATGAGCCATATCGTAAATCGATAGAGGAAGATATAAAGTGGTGCAAAGCGAATGGTAAAGATTATATGCCGGTGTTATTTCCGGGCTTTAGTTGGCATAACATGAAAAAGGATGCTCCGCAAAACATGATTCCGAGATTAGGGGGACGTTTCTTCTGGAAACAGGTGAAAGGTGCTGTAGATGCAGGAGCAGAAAGCCTTTATTTGGCAATGTTTGATGAGATAGATGAGGGGACAGCTTTCTTTAAATGTACAAATACACCTCCGGTGGGTGAAAGTTCTTTTATAACTTATGAAGGAGAAGCCCCCGATCATTATCTTTGGCTGGCAGGTGAAGCTGCTAAGTATTTGAGAGGAGAACTGCGTTCATCCCGGATGCCGGTTCGATAGGGATGTGGAGTATAATAGCCGGATATATTTCGTTATTGGTGCAGAGTAACTATATTATTTTAATATCCTAAGATTGAAAAAACATATTTTTTATATCTTTGCTTCAAATAAGCTTTTGCTATGAAATATATCCGACTGTTATTTTATATTTTATTTATCTCGAAGACTATAGTCACTTGGGGTGGTGAAAATATCGGAGGCCTTTCTTTTCGTGCTTATGAATATTCAAAAGATGAACGTACTTCATTCATCATACCGTCCGGCAATCAGGGAGTGAGATTCAAAGATTATTTATCTGTTTCTTTTGATTTGAAGATTAGGGAAAAAGGCGAGCATTTTGGTTATGTATGCCGTATGATTGTTGACAATAGAAATAGCCTCAATCTGATATTGGTTAATCCTGTGAACGAAGAGCCTTATTTGTGTTTGATTAAAGACCAGCAATATTTAGGAAAGATACATTCTTCTGCGACTATCGATATTCATGAGTGGAATAGGATAAAGATAGAATTGGAGTATAAAAATGATACGTTATATGTCAGAAATAATGGTTCTCTTATTTCTAAAGAGAAAGTTACTGCCCCGGATAATCATTCTGTTAAAGTCTGCTTTGGTGCTAATAAATTAGCTTCTTACACAACTTCGGACGTGGCACCTATTATTTTGAAGGATGTACAGATCGGTCTGGAACCTGGGAGCATAAAATATGAATGGTCGTTGGAGCAAGCAGTATCTGACACTTTGCTTCAGGACAAGTTTCGGCAGATGACAGCTTTTATATCAAATCCGGAATGGATTATTAATAGTCATATGTATTGGAAACATAGGAAAACGTTATCTTTTTCATCCAAGACTTTTCCTGTCCCGTGTGAAGATCAGTCGGCATGTTATTTTATTGCAAAAGATCGTATTGTCAAATATGATTTAATACGGAGTACAACTAAAGAATATGTTTTCTCGCCATTGATTGATGTAAATCGGATCACTAACCAGTTCCTTTTTGTTCCTTTGAAAGATAAAGGTAGCCAGTTGGTTTATTATGACTTTGAGAAGCCTGATGGGGAGAATTTGTCTTTTTTCAATTTTCAAACAAAAAGTTGGTCTATTCCTATCCAACGGAAAAGGCAGTCTTCTTATACACAACATAATCGGTTTTTCAATCCAAAAGATTCATCGATTGTACAAATTCTGGGATATGGATTTCATTTGTATACCCGTGAGTTGAATAGAATATCTCTGTCGGGTGAAGTGATAAAGGGAGAGTTGCCGGATGTGATTACTCCTCGCTATTTGAGTGCCATAGGGAAGACCGATTCGCTGGTTTATATTTATGGAGGATTGGGAAATGACTTGGGCAAACAGGAGTATGGGGTCGTTCATTATAAGGATTTGTATAAATTGAACTTGAATGATTATTCTTTGGAAAAAAAGTGGGCTATACCGGAGAATCTTTGTGATGAGGTAGCTGCTTCTACGTTGATAGTTGATGAAGTAGAAAAAGGTGAACATGCAAAAGGATTGTTTTTTTCTTCAGGTCGTTTTCTATCTTCTCTAGTTTTGAAAGATTTAAATTTGGAGAACGGACAAGAAACTGTTTTAGGTGATACAATACCTTATACTTTCTTAGATGTTAATTCTCATGCAGATTTAATTTATCTTGCTTCAGAAAAATGTTATTATGCTGTAACAGTTCACCAGGTAGAGGGGAATAATTATGAAGCTAATATTTATTCTATTGCATCTCCTGTGTTGCCTATTCAAAATATGACAGTACAGGAAAGCAAGGGGACTTGGTGGAAATTACTGTTTATATGTATTTGTGTAGCAGGTTTAGGGGGAATTGGGTGGAGATTGCGGAATAGCAGAAAGCATGATAAGAAAGAAGTTATATCTATTTCGCAACAAGATATTTGTGAGAAAGAAGAAGGGGGCGTTTTAGATATAAATAGTGAAAAAGAAATTCAAGAAAATGACCACCTATATTCCTCGTTTGAAGCTCCTGTATTGAACACCACACCGGGAATTTATATGCTAAACGGATTTCAGGTAATTAATCGGGATTTAAAAGACATTACCGGAAAATTTACGCCTATCATGCGTCAATTATTATCTGTTATTATTCTTTATTCCAATCAGAATAATAAGGGGATTTCTAATATCAAGTTAAAAGAATTGTTGTGGTATGATAAGTCAGAAGAGAGTTTCTCTAATAACCGTAGTGTAAATATACGTAAGATACGTCTTTTGTTGGAAGAGGTGGGAGATACGGAGATATCATCAGCAAATGGTTATTGGTACTTTCTTAATAAGGGACATGTATATAATGATTATACTATAGCAAATCAATTGATGCAAAAGATGGCGCCTTTAGATGTGGTTCATAAGGAAGATTTAGAAAAATTATTGAGTCTGGCTTCATTTGGTCAATTGCTTCCTAATATGCAATTTGATTGGGTAGATAGTTTTAAAGCAGATTATTCCGATTCAATGATTGATCTTCTGAGCCGGTTAAGAGATAGCAAGCAATTTGTAGGAAATGATAACTTGAGAATACAAATCTCAAATTGTATTCTGCGATTTGATTCGTTAGATGAAGAGTCTGTTCGCGTTAAGTGCCGTGCTTTAGTGGATTTGAAACGCATGGGAATGGCATATACTGCATTTGATCAATTCACCAAGGAGTATAAGCTAATATTGAATGAGGATTTTAAATATAGTTTTGAGCAGTTTATAAGTGAGAAATAGTATGTAATCTTATGATTGCTATAGAGGTGGTCTGATTCATTAAAAGGCGGTTTGCATCTGGGTAAGAGAAGTAAATAACTAATAAAGTGTCGTATTGTATAGTGTCTTTGAAGGAAAAAAGTAGATTTTATTGGAGATAATTCTTTATAATTCTTAGATTTGTATTCTATTACTAGAGTATGAATTAACACTATTATCAAAATGAAAAGAATTTGGGTGGCTCTTTTAGTATTTTCTATGCTGGGAGGAGCTGTATCAGCAAATGCTATTTCTTTTAAACGTAAAAAGACAAAAAAGAAAGAATCTGTTGAGAAAGAAAAAACTGCTTATGATAAACTGTTCTCATCTAATCATTTGAAAGCAGAAGGTTTCATCACTGTACACAAAGTGAAAGAAAAAGTTTATTTTGAACTTCCATTATCGTTGTTGAAACGTGATATGTTGTTGGGCTCTGCAGTTACAGAAATCAGTGATAATAGAAATGCCATTATAGGATCAAAACCTACCGAACCTATTCATTTTCGTTTTGAAAAACTGAATAACAAAATCTGTCTGTCTGCTATTCAAACAGATAATGTGAGTGGTGATAATGACAATCGATTGAAGACGGCTATTGCATTAAGTAACATGGATGCCATATTGCAAGCTTTTGATATTTCTGCTTATAATAATGATAGTACGGCTGTTGTGTTTGATGTTACCGGTTTTTTTGTGGGTGACAATAAGCTAATGGATCCTTTTGATAAATATAGTGCAAATATGTCGAGAGGACGTAAGCGTTCCACTTCTTTCCAAAGTAGCAAGTCGTTTGTTGATGGTTTTAAAGCTTTTAAGGACAATATATCTGTCCGGAGTTGCCTAAGTTATACTTATTCGTTGACCGGAGGTAGTGGAAAAGACATTAAGGACGAACCTCTGACTGCAAAGGTGACACGTTCTATCCTGTTATTGGATTCTGTTCCTTACCGTCCCCGATTGATGGATAGCCGGATTGGTATTTTCCCGACTATAAAAAAAGAATATTCGGCAACCAAACAGACGATGCGGGCAATCTATTATGCAAATCGCTGGCGTTTGGAGCCTTCTGATTTAAAAAGTTATGTAGAGGGTAAAAAGGTGACACCTGTGAAGCCGATTGTTTTTTATGTAGATAGTTGTTTCCCTGATAGTTGGAAAGCATCTATATTTGAAGCTGTCAACCAATGGAATGAACCATTTGAAAAAATAGGTTTTATACAAGCTATCCAGGCTAAAGAATTTCCGAAAGATGATCCGGAATTTGATGCGGATAATTTGAAATACTCTTGTATTCGTTATGCACCGATTGCTATTGAAAATGCAATGGGTCCCTCTTGGGTAGATCCGCGCAGTGGAGAAATACTGAATGCTTCTGTATATCTGTATCATGATGTTATAAAGTTGTTGAATAACTGGATTTTTATCCAGACTGCTCAAGCTGACAAACGTGTCCGTCATAAAATTATTCCAAGGGAAGTGATGGATGATGCTTTACGTTATGTCGTTTCACACGAAGTAGGACATTGTCTCGGATTTATGCACAATATGAGTGCTTCTTCCGTCATTCCGGTGGACTCTCTGCGTTCTCCTTCGTTTACACAGAAACATGGCACCACTACCTCTATAATGGATTATGCACGTTTTAATTATGTGGCACAACCCGGTGATATGGAGCGTGGAGTTCGTATGATGCCTCCTCGCTTTGGGCTGTATGATGATTATTTGATTCGTTGGAATTATACACCGGTACCGGAAGCCAAAACAGAGGAAGAAGAGTATGCGATTACTTCAAAGTGGATTACGGATTTATCCGGTGATCCTGTATATCGGTATGGAAAACAACAGTCGGATATACTTGACCCTCGTTCTCAAACGGAAGATCTGGGAGATGATGCGGTAAAAGCAACTCAATATGGTGTGAAAAACCTGAAGTATATCTTGGCTAATCTGAACCAATGGCTGGATAAGGAAGATAATGATTATAAACACCGATCTGCTATTTATGATGGTATTATAATGCAGTATTTGACTTATATGTTGCATGTTTATCATAATATCGGTGGCATTTATCTGCATGAAAAACTGGTCGGTGATAAAGTGGAAGCTCTGGAAAGTGAACCGAAGGAGAAGCAAAAAGAGGCAATGAGTTATTTTCTGGAACAGCTGGAAACGATGGATTGGTTAGATAACAGCGATGTATTGGATAAGTTGCCTATGGTTGGTAAACCTTCTGATGCTTTGCGTAATGTGCTGATGAAATTATTGATGGCGGCTCCTGCCCGTGTGGAATTTTCGGCACTGAAAGCTGAAGGCGATAAATATGATGTTGACGAATGTATGAATGACATTTATGAATACATCTGGAGTTCTACTTTGAAAGGGCGTAAACTAACCTCTACTCAAATGAAGTTGCAGAATTTATTTATTAAACAGTTAGCTTCAACGGCAAAGATTAATTGGAATAAAGATTCGAAATCATTGGCAGATGAGGATGTTTGGGAATCGTTAACCACGCTTCATCATAAGATAGGGGAAGGACACAAAGGATGTTGTGTGTCGGACTTGGAACGTATGTTTAATCCTGTAGCCGGATTTGAAGAACCAATGGCCGAGTACTTTGTCCCCAGAAATCAGGAGAGTATGTGTTATGGTTATTTCTTGCGGGTGCGCGACTTATTGAATAATCAAAAGCAACATGCCGATAAAGATACTCGACTTCACTATCAATTATTGCTTCATCAAATGAATAATGCGTTAAACAGATGATTATGAAGAATAAATATATCCTTTTACTTTTTTTGTCGGTTTTTGGTCTGTCCGTTTCTTATCCTTTGGAAGGGGCAGCTAAGAAAAAGAAAAAAACAGAGCAGGTAAAATCGAAAAGTGATTATGAAAAGCTATTGAAAGGTAAATCCAATAGCATGGAGTCCAAGGGATTAATGAATCTTTATTGGATTGAGAATAAGATATATATGGAAATACCTAAGGCTGTTTTAGGTAAACGTCTGTTGATGGGAGGGGTGGTTGATAAAGTCAGTAATCCACAGGAGTCGTCCGTGGGATTTCGCCCTGCCACTTCTTTACAGGTGAGATTTTGCCAATCTGATTCGTTGGTCAGACTTTATCGGGTTGCCAATCGTCCGACTACCGGTGATGGCTCTCGTATCGGCGATGCATTGAAAAAGAGCTTTAGTGATATTGTTCTGGAGCAGTTTCCAATCAAGGCTTATTCTCCTGATAGTGCTTTGGTGATTGATGTCACTTCTTATGTGTTTAAAGATGACGAATACATGAATCCGATAGATCCGAAAGCATATAATACAATGGATGGCTGGGTGAAAAGGAAGGCTACTTTTAAACAAGACCGGTCGATGATATCCGGGATTGCCTCTTACTCGGATAATGTATCTATTTCATGCAATATGAGTTATAGTCTTTCCATGTCGTTGTTCGGGCTTTTCCCGATAGCAGACGATATTCCTTTCAGTGCGGTTGTGAAGCGTACATTTATGTTATTACCGGAGGATGAAGATTATCTTCCCCGTTTGGCAGATCCTCGTGTTGGTACTCTATGGAGTGACAAGGTTAGCTTTTCGGATGAAGCGCAAGGAAGTGAAGTGCAGTATTGGGTGAATCGTTGGAATTTGACAGAGGAAAAACCTATTGTTTTTTATGTAGATACTCTGTTGCCCGAAAGCTGGCAGCGCTGTGTGTATCGTAGTGCTGATATATGGAACAAGTCTTTTCAGAAGATTGGTTTTCCCAATGCGTTGGTAGTGAAGCCTTATCCTAAAGACGGTACGGTGTTTGATGCCAATAATATTACTAAATCCTGTATTCGTTATATCATTTCACCGTCTAACCAGATTACAGACAACTGTTGGAGTGATCCGTTGACAGGAGAGATTATAAGTGCCAATATTTACATTCCGCACAACTTGGCATCGAAAATCCAGTTGGATTATTTCCTGCAAACATCTTCTTTTAATGAGAAGGCTCGTACGTTGCTGCCCGATGAGGGCTTGGTAGAGGAAGCGTTAACGTCTTTATTGTTGAGGCATTGGGGACATTGTTTGGGGTTGAGTGATAATATGGCAGGATCTATTGCTTATCCTGTTGATTCGCTTCGGTCGAAGGAGTTTGTTAAGCAGCATGGGCTATCTGCTTCCGTTATGGACAAGCTCCCCATGAACTATTTGCTTTCTGATAATAGTTATAGTGAAGGAATGCCTTTGGTACAGTCGGTGTTAGGGGTATATGATGATTGGGTAATTCGTTATTTGTATCAACCTATGAAAAAGAATACGCCGCAGGAGGAATTACCCGGTTTGCAATCGTTGATATCTGAACGTAACCACAATCCGTTATTGTTGTTTAAAGGGCCGCAAAACAGGAAAGCGTATTATGACCCTCGTGGAATGGAAAGGGATTTAGGGAATGATGCTATCCGTTCGGCAACAATAGCTTGTGAGAATATAGCGAAAGTAATAAAGAATGCCAACCAGTGGTTGGACAAGGAGGATGTGGACTATGAGCTGCGTGCTGTTTTATATGGTCATATCATCAAGCAGGTGAATGAATATATGAAGCATGTATTGCAACAAGTGGGTGGTATTTATTTGAATGATAGTTACTATGGAGATGTTTATCCTTCTTTTCAATCAGTGCCCAAAGAGGTTCAGCGCCAATCTTTTTTGTGGATGCTGGATGCGATTGAAAAGATGACATGGATGGATGATAAGGAATTGCTGAATCATTGTGCCTTAACAGGGAGTGTTGCCGATTATTCTCAAAAATTCCTGGGAAACTTGGTATTAGTGCAGTTGAGTAATATCTGGCTTAGTGAAAGTAAATCGAATGATCCTTATACGCAACAGCAGGCTATTTCAGATTTGATAAGCTTCTTGTTCAAAGAAGCCAGAATGGGTAAGAGTTCTGCTGATTTTAAGCGTTTTATGCAAGGACAATTCTTGAATGCTGTTATTTCATGGTCGGATGTAAGTCCGGTAAAAGAAAAAGGTTCATCATCCGGTTCTTCTAGCTTTGCGATTGGAGAAACTAATTCTCATTGGGGAATGGAGCCAATTGAAAGCATTTCATATCTGTCTGTTCCGGCAAGAGCTCATTTTTGGTATGGATGTCTGATGGATTTGAAACAGGAATATGTCAAAGCCAAGGCAATGGCACCGACGAAAAAGTTAAGAGAGGATTATGATTATCGGTTGTTTATAATTGAGAAGGCGTTGAGAAAGTAAGATATGTATAATTTGAATTAAGGATGCCCGTATGGCTCGGGCATCCTTAATTTTTTATTCTTCTTCTACTCGGGTAAATTTATATGTAATACCAAACATTTCAGCATCAAATCCTCCCCATTGTTCATAGGAATACGTAAAGAAATCGGTTGGAATATAGTCGTGGATATAGACATAAATATTGTTATCGTCTATTTTATCTAATCCCAAAAGGGCATCACCAATTTCTGTTTTTGTAGAAAAGAGTTTGTTTATATTGGTTATTTTAAAATAGGGGACCATTATATAGTCAAATATAGAAGCATCAAGGAACTCTTTGTTTATATGATCGAATGTAACCTTGTGTTCTGGTCCACAGAAATATTTTTTCAAACCTCCAGTCATGTGGGGAATAATTCTATCGACTCCGCCTTCGTTAGTAAATTCCAAATAGTCACCAGCAGCAAAATCTTTAGGTAATTTTCCTTCAAAATCGTTACTGGGGAGTTCTTCCTCACCCCATACATAAAAACCATCTTCGTTGCTAAGCTCAACAGGTTTCCATTTGCCTAATAAGTCGATAAATTTTAATTGATCCAATTTTACAGTGAAGGTAGTGAATGAACCTGCATAATATAAATCAGGATCTTCTCCTTCCGGGGCTTTCAATTCAAGGATGGCTTCTTTTCCAGCATAATCTTCTGCTCCTTCTACTATATTAACGCTGAAGTTGACTTGTCGCGTACCTTTCGGAATAGTTATAGAAGTTGAGTGATTCTCGATTTCAAAATCAGTATCCAATTCTGCAGTACTGGAAGAAGATATTTTTAATGGAAGTACAATGTCTGTTTGAGGGATATAGCTTCGTCCACTAATTTCACCTTGTATTTCAACCCATATTTGGATAGAACTAAGAATGCGGGAATATGAAGTGGTGAATGAGTACATAATACGTTCTTTGGTTTCTATCGGAATGATAGCCACATTCTTATCTCCTAAGCTATATCCTGCTACCGGATTGATAGACAAACGGATTTCTTTTCCTTGGGCTAGATTATTTTTGGGGGTTATTGTTATTTGGGCATTTGTTTCTCCTGCCTTTATTATAAATTCTTTAGCTGATATTTCGTATTCATCATCTAACACTGCTGAACCATCGATGGTTATAGGAACTATCAGATCATTTTCTGGAGCTACAGAGGCTTTTAGTTCTATATTTAAACTTCCAGTAGCCGGTAGAACATAGATAGAGCGGCTAAAGGAGAGATTTGCCCCTGCATCATCATCATTATTACATGAAGTAACCATCATTGCCAATAATGTTATTGTCAGAATTTTAGTTATTTCCTTTATTATAGTTTTCATCTTTCTTTAATTTTACTGATTAATGGCAGTATTATATTCATTCCAACGTTCTTGGACTTCTTCCCGTTCTTGAGCGGTGAGAATTACTCCGGTTGGAAGTAAATAATCACTTGTTGTATCATCTACTTTAGGAGTTAACTCTTCAGATTCGTCACAGGCTGAAAAAGTACTAAAGGATATGATGAATATAAATATTGTATATAATAGCTTTTTCATTGTTCTAGTGTATTAATGGTTATTCAATATATCCCGGGTTTTGTATGATAAGTCCAGGAAATAGGTTCACATCAGATTTGGGAATAGGGAAAGTATATAAATATTTTTCCGTTACATATTTTTTCCCATTAGCGGCAATCCAGAATTCTGGACGTCCATTACGTTTTAGCTCAAACCAACGATCACCTTCCAAAAATAGTTCTTTCCTACGTTCACAAAGGATAGCTGACATTAATTTGGTAAGTGGTGTCCCTGTTGCATCTGTCGTAATATTCTGTTTAAAAACTTCAGGGAGGTTATCCATTGTATAAGCTACATAATTTTCCGTAATCCGTTTGGAACGTAATAAATTTAAATATTCTAATGCTTCAGGCTCTTTACCTAAATGTGCGTATGCTTCAGCAATGATGAGACATAATTCTTCACTGCGGAATTTTGTGGTAACGACTTTAGTTGTTATTCGTTTGGTATTAAACCCTGAATTACGGATATCATTTGGGGTATTACCAAAAAGGTCTACTAAGTTTTTGCATACAGGGCGTTTCTGGACATTTGTTTGAGCAGCCAGATATCCCATGCTTGCAACATCATTCTCATTTGTATATGAACGTATAATGACGTTCTTAGTTGGCTCTAATTTTTGATTTATAGCGTTAACATACTCGTCAGCTTCAAGCATTGGATATTTATCTAAAACTTCTTTAGCATAAATAATGGCATTATTCCAGTCTTGTGTCCAAAAGAAGAAGCGTGCCATATAGGCTTTAGTTATTGGTGCAGTAAAAATATAGTTTTTATCTGTTGAGTTGTATGATAGCGCATGTTGGAATCCTTTCAATATAAAATCGGCTGTTTCTTTAAGAGTGGACCGGCTTGGCTTGGCTTCGATATCAAACTCGTCCACAAGAGGTAATCCTAGTGTTTCAGAAGCTGTTTGTAATTGATAAGGTTCACAATAACGTATCATTAAATTATAGTAGCAAACAGAACGGATGCTCCATGCGGTTCCTAATAAGGTTTTGGCCGTTTCTGATTCTGTATCTTCCATCTCTCCAATGATTATGTTGCAATCTTTGATAGCGGAATATAATGTTGAATAGTATTTTTGATTTCTGTTGATACTAGTTCCTGCATATAAATCTATAACTCCATAGCTACTAGCTAAGGTGCCGTCCAGATCTTCTGCAAAAAGTTCTAAATCAGCAGTTCGTTCAGGTGAAAGAACGATAACATCATCTGTACCTTTTTCAATGTCATCTAACCAATAATGAAGGATAGAAGAAAATTCTTCAGCAGTTTTGGGTATAACCTTACCTTTGGGTTTTACATCCAGATATTTAGTGCATGAGGTAAGTGCTATGCACAAACTGCAACATATAAATATAAATAGTTTTCTTTTCATTGTCTTTTTGCTTTTTAGAATCCTACATTTACGCTAAACATAACGGACCGGCTTACAGGATAAGTTGCTCCTGGTGTTTCCGGATCCATGCCTTTATAGCTTGTGACAGTTATAAAATTATTGAGTGCCATCGAAAAATCTACATTTGAAAGATTGGTTTGTTTCAGTAGTTTTTTGGGCAGGGTATAACCTAAAATTATGCTTTTGATACGCATATATGATAGATCTGTAAGAAAAGCTCCTCGAGTTATTTCTTTGCTCATAGGATTGTAATAGTTAAAGCCATATGATTCACCAAATACATTCCAAACTCGGGGATAGGTACCATCGGTATTAGTAGTCGTCCACCGGTCGGCAGCAATCTTGGGAACATTTAAATGTTGGGCGAATAAATCGTTTTGGAAGACTTGTGTTGATTGATTTTGTACTCCTCCCCCTGTGTTTTGGTATGAGGCGGGGGATTCAATGTACTCAAACTGTTTAGCTCCTGTTGCAAAAGTACCATTAACACTCAATCTAATACCTTTATACTCTGCTGTTACATTGAAACCTCCGGTTACAGGAGCTTCGTCTGTTCCTAGATAATAACGATAGTTATCTGATTTATTCAAATCTGTGGCGGTATGTATTTCTGCATCCGGGCGTAATTGGAAGGTATAAAGTCCTGTATCAGGGTCTATACCTGTAAATCTGCCGCTGTAAATAGCGCCTACAGGATAGCCTTCCCATAGATTGGCATATCCCATAGACTTATAAGATGCATCATATTTCGTTACTTTATTCAAGTTGTAGGCAAGATTGGCAGATAAAGTCAATGTGAAGTCTCTACTTTTTATAGGGGTTCCGTTTAAGGTGATTTCAATACCTTTGTTCTCTAGCTCTGCCGTATTGTATCTTTGACTGGTATATCCGGTAGTTGATAATACTTGCACACTCGTTACTATATCGGAACTTTTTCGGTAATATCCTTCAATGATACCATTTAGGCGGTCATTAAATAGGCCGAAATCTAAGGCTAATTTTACATCTTGGGTCTTTTCCCAGCGTAAGTCCGGATTAGGTGGTGTGGTGATACTGCCAATATGAAAAACATTATTTGATACATTGCGGTAATCATCAAAGTAGTTGATGATGATTTGTGGACTTACACTACGGTTGATATTACCAGTGAATCCGGTTGCCAGACGGAGGGTTAACCGGTTTAATACCGGTTTGAGAGATTGCATAAAGTTTTCTTCACTGATATTCCACGCAGCACCTGCAGCCCAGTTTGGATTGAATTGTTTATCACTACCAAAATTGGAACTACCATCAGTGCGGAAAGAAGCATTCAGCACATATTTATTTTTATAATAATAGTCGGCGGAAGCGTAGAAGGAAGCAAAACGTTGTTCATTCCATGTTTCTCCGGTAGAGGCATCGAGGGCTGCCAAATACTCTTTTAATTGTGCATATCCGATACCTTCCGTGGTTGACGGCAACGGGGTAATTGTATTGCCTGTTATTGCATCATAGCCATATCGTTTGCTATACAGACTGTTTGATTTACTTCCACGGAGCTCGGCACCAGCGATAAGGGAAATAGAGTGGTCGTTTCCGAATTGATCGTCATAAGCGAAGTGTCCGCGTACCATATAACTTTCGTTATCAATATTGCGTTGTAATATAGAGGCGTACTCTTTCTGACTTAACCCATCTACTGATAAACGATTGTCCAAAGCAGCTTTCGTATCACTGTTGTAGATCTCTTTTAAACGGTTAGTGGAATAAGTGAACGAAGCTAATCCGACAAAACGTAATTTGCTAATAATACTATAATCGATCCCTGTCCGTACGGTAGTATTGACATTTTTTGTGCGTGAAGAAGTTTCATTCATCTCGCGCATGATATTGAAACCACTGTCAGGGACTGTTTTTCTGGATGTTTTTTTATTATTATATTCTCCTAATGAATAATAGGTCTCATCTGCTCTGTAGCTACCATCTGTATTATATGGACTTTCGTATGGATTAGCAAAGTAAGCATAAGTAAATGGATTGATGTTATTTAATGCTGGCGATTTAGAGTATTGATATGACATTGATGTCCCAAAATCCAATTTTACTTTTTGATTGGGGTTCATAGAAAGGTTAGCAGTTATATTGTAACGATCATAGTCATTATTTTTTAATAAACCGGCATTACGTGTATATGATAATGATGTATAGTAAGTATATTTTTCTCCTCCTCCACTAATGGATAGATTGTGTGTAGTGGATACGCCATTACGAAATAGTTCGTCGTACCAATTAGTGTTTGTTTGTCCTAATTCGTTAATATAGCTATCCTGTTGTTCTTTATTCCATCCTTCAAAACGACCTTTTCCGGATCTAATAATGCCTACTATACCTACGACAGGATAATCTGTTTTTCCTGCTTCAAAGCCGGGAGCAGAAAATTCATCCCATAATCCTTGCTCATATGCAAGCTTTTCTTTTGAATTCATCAAAGAATAATCTCGTTGGGGTGACAAAGTGACGGAAACATTACCAGAATAGTTAACTCTGGTTTTTCCTTGTTTTCCTTTTTTGGTAGTAACGACAATTACACCACCTGCGGCTCGTGAACCGTAAATTGCTGTGGCGGAGGCATCTTTTAAGATAGTGATACTTTCAATATCACTCGGATTGATCCCTGCAACACCATTCATGAATAAATCATCAAACTGGCCCGATTTTATTTCAGAACTATTGGGCATGTCTGCTGTACTTCCTTGCATAGGAACTCCGTCAATTACCCATAGTGGCTCACCGTCTCCGGTAACAGTATTGGTACCTCTGATTCGTATTTTTTGTGTACTACCGGGCTGTCCGGTTACAGCTGATACGGCTACACCTGCAATTTTACCTTGCATTAAAGCATCGACAGTAGGTTGAGCCTGATCTTTTAGCTGATCGGCAGTAATGATGCCTACTGAACCTGTCATCTTTTTAAATGTGGTTTGAGTATAACCAGTGATAACAACCTGATCGAGTTCACTTGTTTCTGCCTCCATTTGTATTTTGATGAAAGAAGTTGTCCCTTTTAGTAAACGCTCTGCATTTTTCATACCAATATAGGAAAAAACAAGCGTTTTCCCTTCTTTTACTTCCTTGATGGAAAACTTACCATCGATATCTGTGGTAACACCAACTTGGGGGACTTCCTTATAGCGGACGGAAACGCCAACTAATGGTACCCCACTTTCGTCAGTTACAATACCCTTTACTGTTACCTGTGCATTTGCAAATAATGGTAAAATTAAAGCAAAAAGTAGTGTCAATGAAAAAATGGGAATTTTATTCATAATTATATTAATTTGGTTTGTATAGATGCAAATGTATTATTCTTGGCCGATATAAACAAGAAAAATGCTAATATTTGTATGCAGAATATGAATTTCTGTCTGGACAAGTATTAATTGAAGTTTATTATTTTTTTATAAAAGTATAGAATTTAGGTTTGCGTTGTATTGTAGCTGGCTCTTTGCATTGCTCTAATGATTTATAATGTATGTGTAGGATTGGGTTGTGGAGAGGAAAGAAGTATTTTATCATTGGAAGCAAGCGTTTTCTGCTTCTAATTTAAATAGGGAAGAAACCTATGGACATAAAAAAAGGAGCAACGCCTTGCTCCAACCTTTGTTAACCTTAAATCTAATACTATGAAAAACACATTGCAAAGATACGGACTATTGCGAAATTAGCAAATATTCCAAGAAAAAAAGTATGTTTCATAACATAGATTAAGAATTTGATATTCCAATTCAAATTTTATTAAGACTTTTTGATTGCTTTATCTTCCTCTAATCCCTTTGACATATACTTTCAATTAGGTATCCTGAAATCATTCGGAGAACAACCTGTGATTTTCTTAAATAACCGGCTGAAATACTGTGGATTCTGAAAACCCAGCTCTTGCGTTATCTGATTGATTGTTTTATCAGTATTCACCAACCAATCTTTGGCAATCTCGAAGCGTTTGAACTCGATATACTCTTTAAATGATTTCCCCGTTTCATACTTCAGTAAGTCGTTGAAATATTCAGGAGACAAATGAAGCAGGTTCGCACAATACTTATGTGAAAGTATATCGACAGTCGATACCTGTTTCGTTTCAAAATGGTTATTTATGATTTTATCGAATTGTTTGATAATCGTTTTATTCGCTTCATTACGTGTAATGAATTGGCGTTCGTAGAAACGGATACAGTAATCCAGCAATAGTTCTATATACTTGGAAACTATCTTCTTGCTATGTCGGTCAATGCAACGTTCGAGTTCCTGGTTTATTTTATCCATAAACTCCAGAATGATTTGCTTCTCGCGCAAAGATATATGTAATGCTTCTTCAGGCAGATAAGAGAAGAAAGTATAGTTATGTATATTAAGTCCGAGCGGAGTGCCACAAATCAGATCGGGATGAAAAGCCAATATCCATCCTTTGGAAGGAAAATTCTTACTGTTTTCCTTCATATTGATAGACTCTCCGGGACTAAGGCAGAGCAAAGTACCATCCGAAAAATCATAATACTGGTGACCATACATATACGCTTCACATTTACACTCACTCAATAGAATCGTATAAAAGTCGAACTTGATGCCCGTATGAGCTGACAAGTCAGCCTTTGAGAGATCGATGACACTTACCAGCGGGTGTAGTGTCTTACTCCCCAGGCAACAATTGCATTGATGCACGGTTCCTATTTTGAGTACTTTATCTCCCATGATGTTGAGACTCCTGTATCTAAAATACGTCTAGTTTTTTTGTTTATATTCGTTCGGGGTGCAGCCGACATGCTTTTTAAATAACCGGCTGAAGTGCTGTGGATATTGAAATCCCAGTTCATAAGCTACCTGGCTGACAGTTTGAACACCTTCCAGTATTCTTTCTTTGGCCAGTTCGATAATCCGGCACTGGATATATTCCTGTGCAGTTTTTCCGGTTTCCTTCTTTATCAGGTCCCCGAAATAATTAGGAGAGAGGCATGCCTTGTCTGCAAAGTATTTCACGGATGGCAGTCCTTCAGTCATTGCCACCTGATTTTGGAAATATTCGTCCAGTAATTGCTCGAATTTAACGACTATATCTTTATTCGCCTGATTGCGTGTAATGAACTGCCGTTCGTAAAAACGCATACAGTAATCCAGTAGCAGTTCGATATTTCGCACGATGAGCTGCTTGCTATGCTTGTCGATAGTGTGCTCCAGTTCGAGCCGGATTTTATGTATACAATCAGTTGCAATTTCTCTTTCCTGATCTGAAAGATGCAATGCTTCATTTACCTCGTAAGAGAAAAAAGTATAGTTTTTGATATTCTGTCCTAATGAAGTTCCACGGATTAAATCGGGGTGGAATAAAACCCCAATCGACTTGGTACGGGGAGCCGTTCGGTTACGGTTGTCTATTCCGCTCACTTGTCCCGGTGCCATGCAGACAACCGTTCCTTCCTGATAATCGTAATTCTTGCGTCCGTATTTGAGATCCCCGCATTTGGCATCTTTCAGGAACAAACAATAGAATCCGATGTTCATACGGATATACTCAACCGACTTGGTAGCTTTTGAGAAGTCGATTACATTAACTAAAGGGTGCAATGTCTCCAGTCCAAACAACTGGTCATACTGATCGACGGTTTCAATTTTTGTTATTTCATCCATATGCTTTGTTATTAATCTGATACAAAGATAAAACATTTGGAGGTATCTTTTTTATTTCATACCTCAAATCAGTAATAAGGGTACAAGAATCAGTAATCTGTATACTACATAAACTTGCGGGCGGAAAAATAAATGGCAATGATTGCTGGAAGTAAGTCATGGAATTGATATATTTGCTCCGGAGAATATAAAAAACAGGTTTTATGAAAGCATTATTCATTGGAGGAACGGGTACTATCAGTACAGATGTAGTTGCATTGGCGCAACAGAGAGGGTGGGAGATTACTCTCCTTAACCGCGGCTCAAAAAAAATGCCGGAAGGAATTCACAGTATCATTGCGGATATTAATGATGAAGAAGCTGTGGCAAAAGCCATCGCACTTGAACATTACGATGTGGTTGCGCAATTCATCGGTTATACGGCAGAAGACGTAAAGCGTGATATCCGCCTGTTTCAGAATAAAACGCGGCAATACATCTTTATCAGCAGTGCCTCTGCCTATCAAAAGCCATTAACCGATTATCGCATTACCGAAAGCACTCCTCTGGTCAATCCCTACTGGCAGTATTCCAGAAACAAGATAGAAGCGGAAGAGGTATTGATGTCAGCCTACCGGACAAGTGGTTTTCCGGTGACCATCGTTCGTCCCAGCCATACCTATAACGGAACCAAACCTCCCGTAGCCGTACATGGAGATAAGGGAAACTGGCAGATTCTCAAACGGATTCTTGACGGCAAACCTGTCATTATTCCCGGCGATGGCTCCTCTTTGTGGACACTGACTCACTCCAAAGATTTTGCCAAAGGCTATGTTGGAATGATGGCGAATCCACATGCCATTGGGAACGCTTTTCATATCACTACCGATGAAAGTATGACTTGGAATCAGATTTACCAGACAATCGCCGATGCGTTAGGCAAACCTCTGAACGCATTGCACGTAGCATCCGATTTCCTTGCCAAACATAGCGATCATTATGATTTCAGGGGGGAACTCTTAGGAGATAAAGCAGCTACGGTTGTTTTCGATAATTCGAAGATAAAGCGGCTCGTCCCAGATTTTATATGCCATATCTCTATGGCGGACGGATTGCGGCAAGCTGTACATTATATGCTTTCTCATCCGGAAACTCAAACACCCGATCCGGAATTTGATTCGTGGTGTGACCGTATAGCCAATGCAATCAGTGCGGCAGACAAAGCCTTCTGATTTTCCTGATTTTAATAAGTACCTGCCACTAATTAATTGCTATTTTTTAGGCACGGATTACACGGATTAACGCGGTTATTTTTCAGCAATGATAACCCTAAAGACCGTGACATACGTGTAATCCGTGCCTAATTATTATTTAATAAGGAACATTTCTTCCTTGCTGCACCTCAATTCGTATTCCGAAATTACCATTGGCAGATTTCAGTTCGAACGCTCCCCGGAAATTATTCCTTTCCCAAGGCATAGCGCTACGGTTAGGCACCCGCCAGCCATCCTTGTTGTAATCTCCGTAAGTATTGATTCTCATTCCGTTTTTCAGTTTGAAAGATCCCATCTGCATAAACTGTGGAGAAGAAGACAATCCCCAACCATATCCGTATCCAAAACCGGCAAACCCGGAGTAAGAAGACGAAGAAAAAGAGTCGGTGAATCCTTGAGAATAGGTAATATCCGTGTTTAAACGAAAGAGCTGATTATAATCTTTCGTCATATTAGGCATATCTAAATTAAATTTGGGAAGTTCGGGAGTTGCTACGTTCATTAACCCCATATCCAGCAGAAAACCACCAAACTCTTTGATATTGGTAGATGGAGCACGACGAATACTATCGGAAGGAATTTCCGACTGTGCGGATGCAAAACCGACCGATAATATCAGCGAAAGAAATAGAATCAGTTTTTTCATCTTCGTAAAGGTTGATTTACCACAAAGATAGATAATTTCCACCTGACTATCCGCTTCCGTTATGTTTTCTTAGAAAAAAAACTGTTGCGCAAATACGGTACAGGTACAAAGTAAAAACATAAATCCTGTGAACTGTCTTTTATTCATGGCACTTTGCGGTGTTAAAGAGTTTAGTTGACAATCAGTTTATAACCGATTCCCCGTACATTGACAATACGTATCTGTTCATCTTGCGAGAGTTTATGCCGCAATTTGGTAATGAACACATGCAAGCTTCGGGAATTGAAAAAACTGTCATCTCCCCAAAGCTCGAGCAAGACATCCTGCGTGTTGACCACCTGATTCCGGTTCTCGCAAAGCCGTTTCAAGATTTCCGATTCACGATGAGAGAGTTCCTGTCTCGTTCCTGCGTGTAATAAAGTTTGTGCAACAGGATCAAACAGATAACTTCCTATCTCAAAATGATTGGCAACCTTGTTCTCTGTGAAGAGAAAAGCCTTTCCCATCAGTGCTTTGATTCGGATAATCAGCTCTTGTATACCGAAAGGTTTTTTCAGGTAATCATTCGCTCCGAGTTCAAACCCCTCCACCACATCATTGATGGCCGAACGGGCAGTCAGGAATAAGACAGGAGTCTGTTTATCCGTCTGGCGGATGCGACGTACCATTTCAAAGCCATCCATTTTCGGCATCATCACATCGGCTACAAGTACATCCGGATGAAGTTCGAAGAAAAGGCTTAGTCCTTCCTCACCGTCATTCGCCGTATGAATGATAAAATCATTTTCTTCAAGTGTATCCTTGATAATCATGGCGAGCATCTGTTCGTCTTCTACCAGTAATACGGTAATTTTGTTTTTACTCATGATTTTATGGGTTTATAAAGTAATGGTAAAAGTGCTTCCTTTGTCCGGTTCACTTTTTACGGTGATAGTTCCTCCATGTTTTTCGACCATACTCTTGACATAGAACAGTCCTAGTCCGTAACCTTTTATATTATGAAGATTACCCGTCGGGACCCGGTAGAATTTATCAAATATGTGCTTTTGTTTATCAAGTGGAATCCCGATTCCCCGGTCGGTAACGCTGACGGTTACTGTCCCCCCAGTCTGTCGGCAGGAAATAGACAATTCGGCTTCCTCCTTCGAGTATTTCACTGCATTATCTATCAGGTTACTGATGATGTTGCTGAAATGCGTGCGGTCGGCTACAATGACAAGCGTTTCCGGTTTAATATCCAATTCAATATGTACAGGCTTGTCCGCTTTTAGCTGGTGCTGCTCCATGAGCGGAGTAATCAGCTCCTTCAGGTTGATTTCCTCCGGATGCAAACGAAACGTTTTGCGACGCTCCATTCCCATGGATAAAATCTGTTCCACCAGCCCGCTAAGCCTTTGCAACTGCTCCTGACTGATGCGTAGATACTGGTCGCGCTTGCTTTTCTCTTCCGCTTGGTTAAAGTTCAGTAATGCGTCATTAGCCGCATAGGCTACGGCAATGGGAGTCTTTAATTCGTGCGTGATATTATTGGTAAAATCACTTTTCATTTCATCCAGCGTTTTCTGTTTCAGAAGCGTCCGGATAAGGAACCAGAAAGAGAATCCGAGAATCAGAAGAATTACAAATGAAGTGACCAGAATACCTGTCATCTGCTTTAACACCAATGAATTGATCGGCTCGAACACCAGTTGGTAGCGTTGGCTGTGATGCATATTAAATTCATAGTCATAGCGGATTGCCTTGGGACTGGGAATATAACTGCTATCTCCCGCAATACCTAATGTATCGGTATATACAATGGAAGAATCGGCACTGATTCCGGTATAAATCAAAAGAGTGTGATGAGGAATAGAGAGATTATGCTCTTTCATCACATGGGTGAGCAAACTGTCATATCGCTGCAGGTTGACATCTATATAAGTGTCCACACCCGAATGAATACCCTGCTGAATACTCATTAACAGCTCCTTTAGCGAATCTTGCTTTTTCAATAACACATCCAGCCCGTTCTCGCTACTTGCAACAGGTGTAGAATCTTCCGGAGCGTTACCAACGGCCTTTACCGTATCCGTAGTAGTTTCTGTCCGGGAGTGTATCGTATCCTGACGGCTACTATCCGTATAAGAAATCGTTTGTTTAGTCACTAATGAATTGCCATCCGCATCATATCCGGCTGATACCGTCAGCGAACCGTGTTCCACATTATCTTTTTGCAAATCATTTACCCGGAGCACGACCTCGTTAAAGTCACTCGTCCGCATCGCATCTCTGATATTGCTCTCCATTTCCATCTTCATAGACCGGTAAAGCCCTGTCAACCAATAAGCTTGATAAACAAAGATTCCGATTAATGAGCAGATAACCAGTATGACAATATGTTTTAGTGGTAATTTCATACTGACAAAGATAATAGGAAACTATTCTTATTCTTCTCTTTGATAAGACTAAATAACACTAAATGGTGGAATTAACGGTCTTTCGTACAGATACTTATAAACATTGAAAAAACAGTAGGTAACGAGTTAGTAACAAGCTTTTTCATTAACAAATTTATGCCTGTGATAATCGTTGTTATTCTCGTTAATTTGCTTATTATTAAGCTATTATCTTTTGGGATTCTCCATTTTACTTCATTTCTTTCATTTTATCAATAACACTAAATAAAGTATCTAATATTTTGATAATGTGATGTTTATAAAGTTATAGGAAATAATAAGTAACGTTTTAGTAACGATTTTATTTTTAGAATTCGTTTCATAGTTCTGCTTTGCTTTTCAAAGAGCTCTCCTTTTGCAAAGATATAATTTTTTTGTGTAATTATAGTGTTATCAGGCATTAAAATAATTCCCCGATGCATTTGTTTGATAATCTGACTGTTGTATAAATAGGTGTTGAATAGGTAACGAATATGTAGTCCGAATAGACTTCATTATATTGCTTTGCTTTTCCGTGATTTATAGATTGCAGGATGGTACGTGTTTTATATTTCAATATTGTTGTAAAAGGAATTTGAGATAGAACTTTATTTTTGCTTTTAATTGACCGGATTTGTCTGCATATAAACAGAGTTTCAGAATAGAAAATTTATTTCTTGAAAAATACCATTGATAATCTGTCGCTTACTTAGGTGCAAGGTGCAATCTATATTTATATATAGAGTTGCACCTTGCACCTAAACTCTGTCCACATTAGTTTCTTAGCTATTTCTATTATCTTTGTTTATATTTATCTGTGAATGTATACGGAATGAAATAAATATTCCCCTTTGATCTAGTACAAGCTACATAGAGTTTGTTTCTTGTTGAAGGAACTAAATCGCAAAGACTGCCTTTTAGATAGACCTTCAACGTGCTAGCATTTAGTACGATGCAAATATCCTGAAAGTCATCGAGTCCTTTTGATGCTCCCCAGTTAATGCCATAGCAATTGTATTTATTGCTTTCCTGAAGAAACAACTTAGCTTTTGTTCTGTCTGAAAATAAAGCATCTGCATCCGCTTGATTATCTATATAGTAGATATTTGTTGTGTCTACTCTGTATGACGCTATGTTTATACCTATATTTTCTGTAACGTACTGGCATATAGTTGGTGAACAACGATGGCTATTGGATAGCGTTTGTGTGTCAACTGCTATGCCAGTTATTTCCCATTCTTTAATATATTTATTCAAGTCCTTATATAACCCCTTATGTAAATTACCATCAAGGCTTGTTTCAAATGTATGCTGAAAAAAATCTCCGACAAATAAACAATCCTTATTCTGCGGTACAATCATACGAATAAGATCAAAATCATGTCCTCCCAGGTCTTGGACTTCATCAAACATAAAACAGTCATAGTACTTCTCAATTCTTTCCCTTATGTACTCAGCCTTAAATTGGCAGAGCTTTGCAATCCGGTTGTAATGCAGGTATTTGTTCTTTGTAATGTAGAATGTTAATTGATTACGATTCAACTTCTGAGTCTTCGGATCAGGCATATTCCACGATACTCCTCTGGCTCTTACCTTCTCTTTATAGAATGGACGGAAAAACAAAGGCTGTTATCCAACTTCAGACAGCCCTTGAAATAATTCTCCATAGGAAAGAATACCCGATGAAAATCACTGCGGAAGGCGAAGTCTAAAATGTCATTCCACATTCTTACTTTATCCTTGTCTTCAAAGGTATGTAGATAGCCGGCATAGGTGGTGCTTTCATGTAACCCCTGGCCGATAATTAATTCATCGTTAAATGGATAACTATAAGTAATTAACCAGCCGTTATCGTTAGTATAGTGCTGCTGAAGATTGCTATCTTTAGAACAGAGGAAATAAAATTGTCCACGTTCTTCGAACTGTACGACTGCATCGCCGTTAATATGTATTTTGTCGGAAAATTCTTTCAGCAAGTTCACCTGGTCAGTTGAAAGCGAGCACTGGAAAACGAATTTATTCATATTTGATGTATCTAAGGTTGCTATTCGTGGGCAAAAGTAAAGAGAAAATCTGAAAGGTTGGGAAAAGCGGGGATAGATAATTGAGAATAAACTTTCTAGAGATGTCATTTTTAATATCTGCGGCCTTGTGCCAGCGGGAGGCAAATCCCTGAATTTTTCCATGTATTCCTGTAATGCGGAGTTTTCGGATTTCGTTATAGCTATATTTCAGTTCATAAGAAGAATATAAAACTCAAAGTGCCAATCACTGCAACAAGCTTCTCACATAATATTGGAAAGCGAAACTGAAATCAATGAAATAATTTAATATATACAGACATTTTTTTGCTCCGGAAATATATTGTAAATTTGCATATATAAAGCAGTTAGACAGCATGAATATACCTAGTATTTTTAAGAATATGACAAATAGAATTATGCAACAAGACTCTACTGACATTAATGTCCAACAACAGACAATGATGCCCACGATTATAGATGAAAAAGAGCCGCAATATCTTCCCGTCAAGGAGATAGGAGATAAACTTAAGTCTGATAGTAATTTACGAAATATAGCATTGACCGGACCCTATGGTTCTGGAAAAAGTTCAGTGCTATTTACTTTACAGAAACACTATTCGAATTTTCATTATCTGCAGATCTCTTTGGCAACATTGGAATCATATGATATTCCCGATGGAGACAAGAATCAGAAAGAAGAAGTCGAAAAGCTCAACCGCTTGATAGAGTACAGCATACTTCAACAATTGATATATCGTGAGAAGTATGAGAACCTACCAAATTCCCGATTCAGAAGAATTTTTCACTTTGATAAAAAGAAGTTATGCAAATGGACCTTGGGTATTGTCGGATTCTTTATTGCTTACCTTATTGCATTTGAACCTACCTGGTTACGGGTCGATTCGATGTATAAGGTGTTCGACTGGGGAACGACTGCCAATACAATATTTGATATAATCAGTTGCATATATATGATTGCCTGTTTATTTATCTGCGTACGAAAGGCACTCTTGACCTATTGTGGATATAAACTTAGCAAACTCAATCTGAAAGATGGAGAAGTAGAGTTGCATGAGGAAACATCCATATTTAACAAACATCTGGACGAAATCATTTATTTTTTTCAGGTCACGAATTACGATGTATTAATTATTGAGGATCTCGATCGTTTTAATACGTCAGACATATATCTTAAACTTAGAGAGTTGAATCAATTGATTAATGATTCCAAAGAAATCGGACGACATATCACTTTTATATATGCAGTTAAAGATGATGTATTCAAAGATTCACAAAGAGCCAAGTTCTTTGATTATATATCCACTGTTATTCCTGTCATAAATCCCTCAAATTCAAAAGATAAGCTAAAAGAGGAACTCCATATACGAGGATACGAAGATATACCGGATGATGATTTGGAGGAGATTGCTTTTTTTATTAATGATATGCGTCTATTGCGCAATATTGCTAATGAATATCAGCAGTATCGTAAACGACTTTGTGTTGTCGGACGAATATCGTTGAATCCGACAAAACTTTTGGCAATGATTGTCTATAAAAACTATTTTCCAAGAGACTTTGCACTGTTGCATAACCGTGAAGGGCTGGTGTATCAATGTATTTCATCAAAAAATAAATTTGTGGCATACGCCCTAAAGACACTAGAAAATCGGAGAAAAGCATTAGAAGAAAAAATTAGGCTGCATGCTGAAAATACCCATCTTTCTAAAAGAGACTTAAGAAGTATAATAGTATATCAGATTATAGATAAAATGTATAAATATCCTAAATCAATAATGATAAATGATAACAAGGTTGATATAAAACTAATTATAGACAACGAGACAAATTTTGAAAATATGTTATCGTTGAAAGAAATCGACTATGTATATGAAGATTATAATCACTCAAATGGTAGACATACTTTAAATACACCGGAGTCTATTTATAATTCCTACTGGGAACGTAAAAAGGCTATTGAAGATTTGCCTAAAGAAATTATAAAAGATCAAAAAGATATATTATATAAGGAAAGACATATAAAATCCTTAAAGTTATCACAGTTGCTTTCTGCATATGATTTTAATCAGTGTGAAGATTTTACTCAAATCCAATTAAAACCATTGATGAATGTCTTTTTACGCCGGGGGTATATTGATGAGGAATACTATGATTATATCTCTTACTTCTATCCGGACATGGTGTCACAGAATGACAGGGACTTGCTACTGGCTATGAAACAAGCGATAAAAGGAGATTATCAAGCTCATATAGATAAAGTCGAGAATTTTGCTAAAAAAATCCCTTTGTATGTATTCAATCATGATTGTGTTCTGAATAATAATTTGGCTGATTTTTTAATATCTTCTTATCAGAAACCAACCTTCCAGGAGAAATATGAGCTGTTTGTGAAACGGATTGAGCGAGTAGATGTTCCTTTAGACTTCATGATTCAGTATTATCAGAACGGAAAATATGCCAAAAACCTGTTCAAGCGTTTTATAGAATGGAGCATGAAAGATAGTTGGATGGCTATCATCGGATACAGTGATACTATAGGACGTACAATTCTTATAGAAGGTTGGTTGAGATTTTGTGATGCCACTAAATTACTTGCTGAACAAAAAGAATGGCTAAATGATAATTATACTTTCTTGACGGATCATATAGAGGTAATCGGACTGGAGCAGACAAAACGACTGTCAAAGGAACAAAGATATGTTATCCTAAATACGGATTCCTGTGAGCTATTGGATTTTATAATAGCTAATAATTTCTATTTACCGAATGCGGAAAATCTGTGCCTGATAACAAACTATTTAAATAAAAGAGATGATGTCAATGTTAGTAACCTTAATCTGTCACGCATAAATGGAACGGAAAACAAGGCTTTCATTTTATATATAGAGAAAAATATTGATTACTGTCTGGAGCAGTTCTCTGATACTGTTAATGATGAAGAGGAAAACTCTCTCTTGTTCATTTTGAATAATATAAATATAGCTGAAGAGGATAAAATAAGTTATCTGAAAAATCAACGTAATCGAATAGAAAAGATAGAGGATGTAACGGAAGATTTTAAAGATATGGCTGTTAAACTTTTCCTGGTAAAGCCTACATGGGAGAATGTTGCATCATATTTCTGTTCTTCTGGAAAATCTGTTTCAGAAAATCTGATATCATACATTGAGCATTATGGAGAAGGTTTAGGATGTTTAGCATGTGCTGATTCGATAGAGGTGAAATCCCTGTTATTTGATTTACTCTTGGTCTCAAATAAATTAAATATGAATACATTCAAAAAGTTATTTGATTCGTTTGATAATACGATTGACGAAGATGATTCTCTCTCCAGCCTTGAGCCTGAACGAGTTGATTTTCTAATTGATAGAAATAGGATTGAATATACGAATGAAAATACGCTTGCTTTGTTTTCACATAAGGCTCCAATAATGACAAAATACCTGATTAGCCATAAGACTGATTTTTTACTGGAAGTTGAGACTTTCAACTATTCAGCAGATCTAGCAATATGTCTTTTGAAATCGAGTGCCTTTACGATTCATGAGAAGTCTCAAATTGTATCAGTATTGAATCTTGATATTATAAAGGATAATAGAGAGCTGGCGACAGAGATTTGTTCTCTTCTTACAAAAGTACGGATAGAATTGAATGAGAATATTCTTTATACAGTCCTACGGATATCAAGTAACATCAATGACCGGGTTGCTGTCGCTACTTACACCATTGAGAACAGTGGTGATAATATAGATCTCATTGAAAATTTATTATCTCAGTTACCATCTCCTTATGCAGATATTGTGAAACATGATCAAAAACATCCTAGTCTTGAAAATACCGATTATAACTCAAGACTACTCGGGGTTCTTAAAAGTGTTGGCTATATTTCAACAGTAAGTAAAACAGATAAAGGGTTAAAAGTTAACAAGAAAATGTCGTGGTGATTATATTTTCTGATTAAAGGAAGAGAAGAATTTTTAGGTTTCATCTTTTTGGTTTTGTCACAGACTGCTGGGAAAGGTAATATTTGCCTGCTGATTTGAATGTGATGGTTTTGCATATATTGCTCTTTAAAGCGATGATATGGAGGACTCGATTGATTAATTGTATCGTTGGTATTTTGTTGAAAAGTAGCTGATCGTTACTGATCTTTGATATCTTATTAGATATCTGTTTCGACAAGTCGGGTAGGGGAATCTGTTTCTCTTTCAGAAACAGCCATAAAGAACCGTCGGACATTGTTCGTAATTGACGACACGTCAGTTGCTTGATTGAAGCATAATTTAATCCTGAAAAACAACTAAATATAAAAATATCCCTAATTGCTACATAGTGGATAGGAAGATGCACTTCCTGAAGTCTGCGTACATCTTCCGGTGTGAGTTCTTCTGGAATCGTATATAGAGGCAATTCCCGCTTCAAAGGATCGGATAGTTTGATATTACCTTTTCGGTGTTCTTTCAATAAGATGGTGCGGATCAACTGTACTTGTTCCCGGCTTCGGTGCTTCTCTGTCGAATGATTAGCGAAGAATGCTTCTAACTGGTCTAAAAATGTATCAGGTAGTGCTGATATGGATATCTCCGGGATTCCATAGGTTAGTTGGCAAAATATAGGTATAGACTTTATGGTTTTTAATTGGAACTGATATTGTTCAAGAGATATTGTTTTACCAATACTGAGAAAATGAGAAGTGCAGGATCGGTATATGGTTTTATATAATAACGAAGGAGTGGAGGCCGTAAGCTGCTTTTTCAGTTCTTTGGCCGTAATAGGCTTGTGCTGCAATAGTGACTCTTTGTAAATACGAAACAGGGTTGATGATAAGGACATCAGTTCTTCCTGGAAACCGGACGGGATTATATGCTTCAAGGTCATATGAAAACGTGTGCCGTTAACGCTAACCGTCATGCGAACGTAATTTGTAGCCGGAACAGGCTTGAACGATACTCTTAAATCACCATTCATATTTGATAGATTTTGTTGAATGCAAAGTTAAGGTTGTTCTTCCAGAACTGCATAATTTCGTTACAGACAAAACGGGACAGAATTTAGACAAATTCAGCCAAATGGTAACCGATGTAAAATGGAGGGTAGACAAGTTATACATTAGTTAAAGAGAAGCATAAATGGATCAAAACAGCATGATTTTACCTTTGATTTGTATAACGTGGTGGCGACGGATTGGAAAATAGAAGCAAAGATATGCAAACAGTGACACAGCAGTCTATACATTAATATAATGCTTGGCCATTCCATTTATATTTGTCGTATGAAAATTAATAGGATGAACATATGGAAGTAGTTACAATAGAAAAAGCAACATTTGAAGAAATTCAAAATGAGGTCATTGAGGCGATCTCAATGGCTGAAAGTTTATTAAGTAAGTTTAAGCCCAATCATCCCAAATGGTTGGATAATGAGAATGTGTGCATGATGTTGAATGTCAGTAAGCGTACGTTACAAAATTATAAGGATCAGGGTATTTTGCCTTATAGTTATGTTTCTCGGAAGAGTTATTTCAAATTGAGTGATGTAGAGAACTTATTGAAAAATAAAACAAAAGACAACAATGGAATTGATAACAAAAGACCATGAGGTAAGCCAGAAATTGTTATTGATAATCCATCGGTTGAAGGCTGAGATCGAGAGTATATCAATTACATGTAGACCCTCTATGAATGGAGAGGTTTATTGGGATCATGAACAGGTGTGTAAAATACTGCATGTCTCAAAAAGGACTTTGCAATCTTACAGGAATGATGGTTTTTTACCATATATTCAATTACCAGGAAAGGTAATTTATAAAGAATCGGATATACAGAACTTATTGGAAGAAAACTATATAAGGAGTAGACTGGACGTATTAGATTAGGAATAAGAAGAGTCCTATCGAGATTAAAAAAGTCTGTTAGACAACCATTTGTCTAACAGACTTTTTTATTATATTTTATCAACTAGCGCTTTCTCAAAATTGTGTAATGTTTCAGATAGTTTCTGCATGTCATCACTTATTTTTTGATTGGTGATCCTTGCATATATTTGTGTTGTGGTTATATTGGAATGACCTAACATGTGACTAACGGTTTCGATAGGAACTCCTTTTGACAACATCATCGTTGCGAAAGTATGGCGGCTCATGTGAAATGTCAAGTGCTTATCTATACGGGCAAATCCAGCAACAATTTTTATAAGGTTATTACACGGATCGTACTCAGGGACAGGGAAAGCGCGATTTCCTATTTGATAATCACGATATTTTTCTAAGATCTTCTTTGGAATCTCTAATAATGGTATACTAGATTTTATATCGGTCTTTCTTCGCCTATATATCAACCAATTATTTCCATCAAAGAAGTCTTGAATATTTTGCCTGGTGAGCTTTTTCAAATCAGTATGAGAAATACTGGTGAAGCAACAGAAGACAAACATATCCCTGACAATTTCTAATAATTTAGTCGGTAAATCAGCGGAAATCATAGCTTCAACTTCATCCATTGTAAGATATCCTATATCAACACTTTCTTTTTCTGCTACAAAATGCTTGAATGGATCAATGGCTATGATGTTATCATCCTTTGCCATTGCTGTGAGTCTTTTCAATGGAACCATATAGAGGCGTACGGTATTGGTCTTGAAATTCTTTTCACAGCGTAGATAGAAGTCAAAATTTTTAATAAAACTTTCTTTGAGCTCAATTAATGGGATATCAGATAAATTATATTTCAACTTCAGGAAATTGGATACATGATTATATACATCACAGTACATGCGATGGGTATTTTCGGCTCTGGTCTTTCCTACCTTCAACTTAAATTCATCATTGTGTTGTTTGAAAAATGTCAAGAGAGTCATTTTCTTAGCATCTGTCCCCATTACTGCATTATCCACTTTCTCAGCAGTAACATATCCCTCATAATGGAACAACGTATCATATTTGGCTCCAATGTTACGTTCCCAGAGATCTAGCGCATTGTTGATTTTTGTAGCGTAGGCGTCCCTTCCTGTTACTCTCATTCTTGCTTTATCCCATCGGTCGGGATTTACACTAACTTTTGCACTTCTTGTTTTCTCAACTCCATCAATAGTGGTACGGATCATGATGGGTACTGTCCCATCTTTTTTAGGTGCATTTTTCTTTAAATAGAATAGCACTTTGAATGTCGATTTCTTTTCTTCCATAAGAACATTTTTTTTTGGTGATAAAAATAGTACTTTCTTTTCTGTGGTTCTCTATGAAAAACGAAGCAGTGCTATGAAATATCATCTTTGTAATATATTGAAATACAATTTATTACCTATTAGTTACCGGTAACTAATTTTTTGAAAATAGGTAACGATTTGGTTAAAGAACTATGTTTCAGATTTATCGTCCTGTTTATAAGTAACTTCCGCATAAAGAAGAGCGGAACAGGTAACGGATTTGCAACGAGCGAACTTCGGTGAAACTCTTCATTTTTCGAGTAGTTCTTTAGCTCGAATACAAAGGTACGAAAGTTTTTGGAGTAGCAAAATAAATGTTGCTACTCCCTTTCTGAATCTGTGTTTTCTTCAATAGAATTAATCTCTTGAATAAGCAACGCCTGAAGTTCGTCTTTGGGTAACAGTAATTGATACTCAGCTACCCCGATAGGCTTGTTTATATCTTGCAAAGCGATTTCTACATCTAAATGATCCTTGTCGGCACAAAGAATGATACCAATTGATGGGTTCTCATTCTCTCCTTTTTCCAATCGGTCAAGCAACGAAAGGTAGAGATTCATTTTGCCAACATATTCTGCCTTAAAAGTACCGATCTTCAATTCGATAGCAACGAGCGAGCGCAAGCCCCTATGAAAGAAGAGCATATCCACCGCATATTCCTTGTTGTTATACTCCAGACGGTATTGGTTACCAATAAAAGAAAATCCCTTGCCTAATTCCAGTATAAACGATCTGATTTTAGCAACCAACCGCTTCTCCAATTCCAACTCTTTAACAGGTTCTGTTATCCCAAGAAATCCCAAGTTGTATGAGCTTTTAAAGACCTCATTCGCATAGTTGGCTTGTGCCACAGGTAAGACAGAATCAAAATTATTCGTTTTGATTTGTGTCTGACGAGCCGCATAGGTATCCATCTTGATGGCATTGAGTAACATATCTCTCGACCAACCTTTTTGCAAGCACTCTTCGGCATAGAATAAGGCTTCATTAGCTGACAACGACTTATCCAACAGTAGTAAATTATGTCCCCAAGGTAAAACTGCTACAGCTTGTAGCAGTTTTGTATCTTCTTGATAATAACGCTCATATAGTCGTTTCATATTCCAAAGGTTACGAGGAGACAATCCCATATCCGGAAACTGTTCTTTCAAGTCCACTGACAATCGCTTAACCACGCCACTACCATATCCACTTTCTAAATTTCTATCAAAGAGCAACTTCCCAATATTCCAATATACAGAATTGACGGTAGTGTTTACTTGCCGGGCAACGGTAGTGCGAGCAGTCTGAATCTCAGAAACCGCCTGCTGCAATATTTGAGCGTACTCGCTATCATTTATTCTTATTTCTTTTGCCATATCATGAATCCTTTCAATACTAATCTATTATATTTTCTTCAAAAACGGTGAAGTTCCACACCTCACCAACGAACAGTTGCTTTATTTCTGATAACATCTCTGTAAGCCGTAACGGCTCACGAGGTATGAATACTCTCTTTTACCGAGTGGCATAATAAATGGTCGAAATCAATATTACCCTCCTCGGTACGCTCGACAATCCCCCACATAGTGACATTCATCGACTCCAAAAGTGAATTGAGAGCTTCGAGCTGAGCTTCCGAGTCATGATTTCCGGCAATAAACAACACATCCACCTCGTGAACTTTCACTTGCTCTCGAAGCCACGTCAAAAATAGAAAATGTTCACCTTTACGGTCATATCCAAAAAACGTCTGCCCTAAATGCCAATCTGCGGTATGGATTATCTTCATGGCTAATTCTTAATGTGATATTTATCCTCTCGCTTCTTGAAAGCATCAACTCCACCCTCTAATATCTCACAGACATGCTCTCTTATTCCTTGTTTATATAGGATTGCAGTCTCTTTGCTATTTGTAAATGTATTCTCTAATGATCCATTTACATATTCAAATCTATATTTCCTGTTTTCAGATCCATTTTCTCCTGTTTGATTTGCAACGATTATATTTTCAGCATCTGTATTTACAACTAAATTAGCATTATGAGAAACCATAATAATTTGCCTTTTACGTTTACATTGTTTAATGTAATCGTTTAGATCCTGATAAACAGTTCTATTATCCAAATTATCTTCCGGTTGATCAATTAAAATTGGACAGTCCGCCTGACTAAGACTTAAATATAACTGTAATATTACAATCCCCTTTTTGCCTTCTGACATTGTATGAATACTATCTGAGCCTTTCTTTATATCGTATTCTATAGCAAAACAGTTTTTGAGAATGGCAAGCAAAAACTCCTTGGTAGTTTTACCTTGTTTGAAATTTAAAAATCGTTCGTCTTCTTTTATTGCAAATTGAACTAATTTGGCAATTTTCTCACAATGGTTTTCTTTTCTGTACTCATACTCATTTGTATTAAATATATCAGCTCCAAATTGATTACTCAGATAGCTTTTCATATTTATTATATCGCTAATTGAATTAACAAACACAGTATTATTAAATACGGTCTTAGCCTGTATATCCAATTTAGTCGTTTCTATACTCCACTTATCTGCAATAGCAGCATTCAGTAAGTCCGATAGGTTATAATACGAATTTTCTATTGCTTTATTATTTGTTACAAAGTTTAGATTCGCAATGCTTTCTCTGAGTTGTTTTATCTGTTGATCCTTCTCAGCTATTGTTGTGAGCCGTTTTTCTTCCTCCTTTTTTAACTGCTCTAGTTTTACAACTTCAGTTTGTATTGCATTTTTCTCCATTAATGGTTTCAATGCATCCGTATTCGCCGTAATATTTGCTGTTATTGCATCAATCAATTCGATATTTTTTTGAATCTTTTCTTTTATTTGCGCAGATGAAGATGTTATTATTTCAGCAAGTGACTTATTTAGTAAGTCCTTAAAACCTATAAATACTCCATTAACAGCTTCATTTTCACTTGTAAATCTAATTGCGCTGCATATATCATTATTTATTTGATTAATAATGTAGTTCTCTAAACGACTATACTCTTCGTTTGTTTGTTCTAATGCTTTCTTTTTTACTTCTTGTGTTTGATTATCAGCTATTAGTTTATCATATAACGTTTTTTCTTCAGGAGTCCAGCCTGCATTTTTAGTTAATTCGTCTATTTTTCCTATAATCCTGCCAATCTCATTCTCAATAGCTTTCTTATCTCCCAATTTAGTTCTCTCTTCTTTTGCAGTATTTAGTTGGGTATCTAATTTACCCCATTCAGTTATGGCAGATTCGATATTAGAGATTGCTTCTGTGATTATACTATTCGATTCTTCAAAAATAGCTTTAATACATTCATCTTGCTTTATCAGATTCTCTATAAATTCGTTCAAAGAACGATAAGTCGTATTTTTATATTCCTGATTTCGAACAAGATTTTCTATATGCAATTGCGGTAAAAATTCTATTACACGAGCGTCATCTTTTGTTCTCTTTCGGGTAGGATCATCTTTATAATATATTTCTATTGATGTATTTTTAATTACTTCTTCATAGTTCTTTATGTCTGTTTTATTGCCCGTTTCTGAAGCAATCAAGTGAAGTAACAATGATTTTCCAGATGATTTACCTCCAATAATTGCATTAAGTCCACTGCTCAAACCAATCTCCTCACATGGAAATTTATCTTGCCCGGAAGTATCTACAAATTTAATTTTCTCAATGATATTATAGCCCTTCTTATCATCTGGATGGTCGATCTGAATTTTTACTCGATCTTCAGGCTCGCATATAATCTGTTTCAAACCGTCAAAGGTAGTGTCTGCTTTTATCCATGTATCGCAATAATAATTAGTCGATTGAACAATATCACCATTCTCGTTGGTGTTTGCAGTATCTAAAAAAGAAAAATCATGAATATCTCCAGAATGGAGAAGTTTTTTATTTCCATATTCATTAAGCCATTTTTGGCAATTCAAGAAAGTTTCTCTTTGAGTCGCTGATAAAAAGGCATTAACTCTATTGTAAAGGTCTTCTTTTAACGGCTTTAGTTGATTCTTTTTTTCTAAATTAGACCATTCTTTATAGCCCAAAAATGTAAATGTTTTATTCTTCCATGTCTCACAATTTAACAACTCAAAAACTTTAGCCGTCGGTGGAATTAAATCGCTAAATCCCTTTTGCAAATCATTGCCTCCTTCAGTTGTAAAATTATCAATAGATAACATTTTTGTTTTATGTTTATCTATAGAAGATATTGGAATTTGTGAAATAAATTCCTCTCGAATCTTCTTGATTTCCTCTTTCAAATTATCTTCATCAATATCAAAAAGGATATGTAAATTGATCTTTTGCAGTTTATTCTCGTTGCCACTTCCAAAAGTATCAATTCTAAACTCCAATATGGGGAAAATTTTATCAATATTAGAAAGTCTCCCCTTTTGTCGATACTCCATTACCTTTTCATATCCATCGATGAAATAATAGTCTGTAATGCCAACAACCTTTACATCTTTGGGTAATCGTTCAAGTGCATCTATAAATTTATCAAACGAATCAGTTCCGCCATAGTTTTGATAAATAGAATATGGCGTATGTATGTGCAAATCCCATTTACGCCACTCAGAGCCTTTATTATATTTATGTTCCATCTTATCAGACATTTAAAAGGTTAATTTCGGTAATCCATTTACTATCTCCACCGTCTCCACACTTAACGAAATAACAGAAAGCAATAAATCCAGAATATATCGGGGATTATTGTGCTCCGTTGCCCAATCGTTGGGATTGTTGGTGATGCCGCTATCTTTATGGGTAGTGATGGCATAACGCTCCATGATCCATTCGATGGCACTTTTACCATTTATTACGTATTCATAAGCTGTGGCCGGTATATTTTCAATCGTTATCTGGCTGTTGTATATAATTTTGCTTTTGTCCGTTTTGGAGGGAAAGCGCATCTTTTCAACTTGATAATTGATTGTCTCCATTTCGCCTGATTGCATCGCTTTTTCTATTTCGCTCTGCGGAATGGTATTATAGGTCACAATAACGCCGGTTGCCGAAGGACGGTTCTCATAGTTCAAATGCAATTCCGCTAAGGTTCTTCCTGCTTTGCTGAAACGCCAAAAGTCACGGGATTCATCCACTAATGGAATACGTGGCAACATCTTTTTAAGGTCGGCAGCAAAGGCGGTACGATACTCTGTGTTGTGAAGTATGCCGTAGATATAGTAGAAAATATCTTCTTTGGTTATTTTCCCTCCATATGCTTTGCGTACACGCTCCAGAATAAAATCAGAAATTGCATCATGACGAATGTAATCAATTTGTTCAGTCGGGTCAAACATATTAGCCATATCTGTACTACCATCATTATATTTCTTCAATTTTCGTTCTTCATAGTAGTATAATGGGAAGCACTGAGATTTTTCAATGGAATCAAGATTCGGAATCGTATCCGTCAACAAGACTGAAAAATCCTTGCTTGCACCAACGCCCGACAAACAGATTACTCTATTCTCGACACCTGCATAAGGGAATAGTTTTTTGCTTAGTCCGGGACTTTCGATAAACTCTGAAGCAAAATAGAGATTTTGTTTGCAGAATGGTCTATACAACCCTCCTCGATATTCGTTCTCTGAATAATTATGAGTAATGCCGTTCTTTATGTCATTTCTCAATGCTCTTGTCCAGCTTATCTTTGTTGCATCCGTGTCAATGAAATCCTCGACAGAAAGATTTTTGTTCGCCAGTAAAGCTACTCTATAATCTCGTTGTTGCTCATTATAGAACTCAACCATCCGCCTCATATTCCGCTCCAATTCTGTTTTCGAAAAGTTGTAAACCCAAGCATCCCGATTTGATGCAAGACCAATGGCATAGGTGGTAAACACCGATTTAGACGCAGTGTCGAATTTCTTTTCGGGTGCTAACGGAATAAAACTTTCAAAAGCATCATTACGCTGATTGAGCCAATCTCCGTGTTGATTTGGCTTTAACTTCTGCCACTCCATATTCCCGACAGAGCCAAACTTCTGAATAATAGCCAATTTTTCTTCCCGACTCAGGTAATCCCCAATATCGTGATAGTGAATTGTTGCCGGAGTTTTGTCCGCTTTAGGCTTTTTGACAAGTATCGTAATTGCAATAGGGGTTCGTGAGCCAGAACCGAAAATTTTACCACCTTCTCGTCTGGATAATTCACCGCTGGTACGCTGGTTTCCACGCAGGTTAAATACATAAATGGCTGAAAAGTCTTTTTCCAGACACTTACGAAACCCATCCGTACTATTGCCATCCAGCCAAGCACCGTTGGATACAAACGCTACAATACCACCGTTTTCCGGATCAAGCCGATCGGTACTCCATCGGAATGCCTTAATATAGGCATCATACAACGATTTATTCAGCCCTGCGGAAGAGGCTACCGCATAAGTAGCCGCAATTTTAGCATCTAATTTTGCGTAGCTCTGGTTCTGAGCATTATCGTTAGCCGACTTCTGCCCAATAGAATAAGGCGGATTGCCCATGATAACACGAAGCGGAGCTTTCTTTTGCTCAATGACGCGAGTGGAATTTTGTGGAAACATTTCTGAAAAGACCTTCTTGTTTTCGTTGCTTTCGCCTAATTGGAAAGTATCTGTGAGACATATCCCATCAAAAGGAATGTACCGATCTTGCTCTCTCAACAGATCATGGAATGTATTTTCAATGTTTACGGCTGCAATATAGTATGCCAGCAATACAAGTTCGTTCGCATGTATTTCCTTGCAGTATTTACGTTCTAAATCTTTAGTGGAGATTAATCCACTCTGTAGCAGACGGGTAATAAAAGTTCCTGTTCCTGTAAAGGGATCAAGAATATGTATATTTTCATCTGATAAAGAGCGATTGAACTCTTTACGCAAGACTTCATCCACCGAGCGGATGATGAAATCAACTACTTCAACCGGAGTGTAAACAATACCCAGCTTCTCAACCATTTTCGGGAAAGCGGTCTTGAAAAACTTATCATAAAGTTCAACGATTACCCTTTGCTTTCCCTCTGCATTGTCTATTTTATCCGCACGGGTACGGACGGAATCATAGAACTTCTGAAGTATTTCAGTGTCTTTATCCATAACATCACTCTCCAGTAATTCCAAGACAACTTGCATGGATTGCGATATCGGATTGTTTTTCACAAAAGAATACCCCTCGAACAATGCTTCAAATACCGGCTTGGTGATAATATGCTGCGAAAGCATCTCTATCGCCTCATCGGCAGTAATGAACGGATTAATGTTTTTATGCAATCCGTCCATAAACTGTTCAAAAGCCCATTTGTGCTCATTATCGTGTGCTATCAATCGCTTGAGACGTTCGATATGCCGTTCGGCAATCTCTGCCACATCCTTTGCCCACTGTTCCCAATAGCGTTTATCACCGACTTTCTGAACCATTCTTGCAAAAAGGACACTTTGTAATTGTTCGAATTGAATGGCCAGTTGCCGATTTAATTCTGAGCCTTTTTCAGAAGAATATCCTTCTTTATCACTGTTTCCTGTATAATCGGGGCGGCCTACGACAATCTGTTCGGGCTTCTTTCGGTTCAGTTCCAGTTTATTGACTGTGGCATTGAAACGGTCATCGTGAGCACGCAAGGCATTCAATACCGTCCAGACTACCGCATAACGAGCATTGTCGTTCAATGCTTTTTCTGGAGCAACATCAGCAGGCACTACCACCGGAATAATGATATATCCGTATTTCTTTCCCGGCGATTTTCGCATTACACGTCCTACCGATTGGACGACATCGACTTGCGAATTCCGTGCCGACAAAAACAAAACCGCATCAAGAGATGGAACGTCTACTCCTTCACTCAAACAGCGAACATTCGTCAATACACGGCACTCCTTTTCATCTTCAGGCACACTTTTAAGCCACGACAGTTTTTCTTGGCGTATAGTAGCTGCCATTGTTCCGTCAATATGATCGGAAGCAACAGCTACAATCTTATCTTTTTGCTCTTCGGACAACTCCGAATAATAAGGCTCCAAAGTTGAATTAAACGTATTTGTTATCTTTTTTGAAGCCTGTATATTCGGGCAGAAAGCTACCGCCCGCTTCATAGGTTCAGGATCACTGTCTTTTATGATACCGGCATCCCCTAAAATCTGTTTGGAAAGCGCATTGATACAACCTATCAGCTTTGATACATCATCCGATGATATTTCATTCTCAGGATTAGTTACCATTTTCTGAACGGCAACAGGCATATCATTTTCACTGACAGTCAGGATCAGAACTTTATAATCAGAGAGCATTCCCTTATTGACAGCTTCACCAAATCCGATACGATAAATCTCTCCGCCATAAATACGCTCATCGTCCATAGAACAGAGAATGGCATCCCCCTGTGCGGCTTTGGATTTGCTGTCATCGCTATACAGGCGAGGTGTTGCGGTCATATACAATCTTTTTTTTGCTTCTATAAAATCATTGTTATGAACCTTAACAAAGGCAGACTCATCTTCTTTTGCCAATGTAACGCCGGTGGTTCTGTGGGCTTCATCGCAAACAATTAAATCAAATATAGCTTTATCTCCAATTTCCTGCTTGTAGGCTTTCTGCGCTTTTGCAATCACCTCGATGGATTGATAAGTAGAGAAGACAACTGTCATTCCACAATCGTTTTGCGAATTGCTTTTGAGTTGGCAGATAATAGATTCGACATCGGTTGAAGCAGGTAAAGCCAAATCCACCGTGCTGTATCCATCCAGATCTTCGCTTTTGGTTTTCTTCTTTGAAACTTCAGCATCCGAACAAATACATATTGCTTTTATCGGTTCGTCGGCTTCGGCATACCACTCCTCTAATGTTTGCCCGAGTAAAGCGATAGACGGCACTAAAAATAGGATAAATCCCTTCCCATTTGTTTCATTTTCTGCAATCTTTAGCGATGTAAATGTTTTGCCTGTTCCGCAAGCCATAATCAGCTTTCCCCTGTCATTATCCTTAAAATAATGATGAGCTTCAGTTAATGCCGTTTTTTGATGAGGGAAAAGTTCTTTCTTGACCAACCGGGATGCTTCACCCGATAATCCTTTTTCCAACTTACCCCAATCGACTGGAGCACTTTCCAGATGGAATAAACCGATACGGGAAACTGCCGGTTGCTGGTTACGGATAGCCTCTTCGGCATTGATACCCCAATTATTGGTAGTAGAAATCCAAAGACGATGAGCAAAGGTAGAAGTATTGCCCGATTCATCTGTAAAACTTCTGCTCGATGTGGAAAGAAACGAATCTACCGCCGGTTTATCTATGGTTGCATTTTCTGCATAGCATTTACATTGAATAGCCCAATAATCCCCATTATGCGTATAAGCAACCAAATCTACTCCGGTATCCTTACCACCAAAATCCTTACGAAATGGAAATTCGTTCCAAAGCCAAACCTTTGAAAAAAAGGTAGCATATTTAGGGTCGGTCTGCAAGTATGCTTGCATTAATTTCTCAAACTTATCTCCTTTATCTCTCTCTGAGAAAGCATCTTTGCGGAATTTATCAAGTATATTTTTGAATGTCATATATGTTATTTGCTTTTATTAATCAATTCCCGTCTATCAACATTCAGGAGAATTGCTATCTTATCAAGAACCTCCAATGATGGCTGTATCTTGTTAGAACACCATTTAGAAACAGTAGAAGGGTCTTTACTTAACTGCTCGGATAGCCATTTCCCTGTCTTTCCTTGTTCTACAAGAACTACTTTAAGCCGGTTGATTTGATTTTGTTTCATAATACTTCATATTGGTATTTACTGCAAATATATTGAAAAAGAAGATTAGTAGCATTATTATCAAGAACAATTATTTCACACCCTTATCCAATTTTTTACAATTGCCCGACTTCGGAGGGCGATTGCTCCCTGCAAGGGCAAGGTGCGGCGAGTAACTCGCTGCCTTTTGAGTAACTCAAAAGACACCTTGCTGAGTTCCAATGAACTCAAAAATCCGTCTTTATGACGGATTGAAGTTAGTCTTGATTATCTCCCCATCCTTTCATACCGTAAGTTTTACTATTATCAAATTTGGCAACTTGGTAATTTGCAAACATGGAAACAGGACAGCGTTGGTTATCCATGTGCAGAACACGGCACAATGCCGCATAAACATCTGATATTTGGAACGGTACATATTCGTAGTTTATATTTGCCAAACGGTTGGATATTTGGAGATTTGCAGGAAAGGCAATCCGCAAATTTGAGTATTTGACAGCTTGAAAGTTTATAAACATGAAAACAAGCAAACAATCCAATTCGCAAAAAGGCAGATTGCCAATCCTGAATGAATGGCTTTTTGACAAATTTCCAATAAGAAATAAAACCGGAAAAATTGAAAATAAACAGTATGTATCTTTTTAAAAAGTTAGATTTATGAAACAGAAACCCTTGTTCGTCGCTTTCTCCACCCAAAAGGGAGGAGCAGGCAAAAGTACCTTTACCGCTCTTGCGTCAAGTCTCCTGCATTATGCGCACGGATATAATGTCGCCGTTATCGACTGCGACTATCCGCAATGCAGCATCTATGAAATGCGTAAGCGTGAAATCCGCCAGTTGGAGAACAACCTCTATTATCAGGCAAAGGCGGTAACCCTGCTGAAAACCATCGACAAGCAGACCTACCCGATTGTCTGTGCCCGTCCCGAAGAGGGCATATCCAAAGCCAATGAGTTCCTTGCATCCGAGAGCATGGAATATGACGTGATATTCTTCGACCTGCCGGGAACAATCAATAACGAGGGAGTGGTGTCCACTTTCCTGAACATGGACTATGTGTTTGTGCCGATGTCACCCTCCCGTATGTCTATGGAAAGTACCCTCTCGTTCATTATCCCCGTAACCGATCTGATAGCCTCACACAAGCAGTTGAACCTGAAATCCGTCCATCTTTTCTGGAACAGGGTGGATTCCCGTGTACGTAAAGAGTGGCTGGAGCATTACGCCAAAATAATCGGTGACTTCAAACCTTCCCTGCTGGATACGGTCATCCCGCAATCAGCCCGATACGACAAGGAACAGTCCGTATCGGGAAATGATGCGGTTTTCCTCTCGACCATATTCCCACCGGACAAACAATTGGTCAAAGGGAGCAATATAGATTGCCTGATAGAAGAAGTAAAACAAATTGTAGGATTAAACAGAAACGACCATGCCGGAGAACAATAAGACAGACTATAACAAAATTCTTGAACGGGTATCGCAAGGTATTCCCGTGGATTCAGCGGGCAACATATCTGCAAACAAAAGATCGAAACCCGATGAGAGGAAAAGCAGTACCGGGCAGGAAGAGCTAAAAGAGCAGGGCGAAAAGGAAAAAGTACAACCGATTGTTGGACTGCCTGAACAATCGGAAACCGCCATTCCTCCCAAAAGTGCGGAATTTGGAAAGCGAAAAAGAAAAACACGGGGAGATTATGACGGACATTTCTTCAACCGGGTGGATTTCACTTACCGGAAGCCGTTATATATCACAGCAAACACCCATCGCAAGCTCATGAGGATCGTCCACCTGATGGATTCATCCAAAGCGACCATCAGCAGCTATGTGGAAAACATCCTGTGCCATCATTTGGAGGTGTTCAAGGATGATATTGACAATATCTACCGGAATAACAACCTGAATCCGACAGAAGAATGAACATGCCAATGAAAATCCTGCTCGCTTCGGATATTATACTGAACCTCTATCTGTGGTGCATGACAGAACCGTTCAGAAGTCGGTTGTGGCAGGGATACAGTAAAACGGCAATATGCCTTTGGTCTGTGACAGTCAGTGTTGCAAACAGTTCTGCCGGATTATGCAGGAGAGGGTGGCATTTGAAAACAGCCACGGGCATTTTCATCAGAGAGTGGCGTCATTGCAATTATTTCGGTGTTGAGCTGCGTTTTGTCAAAGGGCAGCTCAAGTATGTCGTCAAGCGACAATACCCGACCGCCATGGGTCTCGAAGTGAAGGAGATTGTCAGGGACAGCCTGATAGCTGCGGTTGCTTCAATCGAGAATCCGCATGGCTATCCGGAAAAATATGATTTTGAGGATATTCAGAATTTAGGGGATATTATTTCGGGGAATAAAAGCCGTTTGGATGAAAAGACGAAACATAAGAGTGTGAAAGTGGCTCTGGAACTTCAGGGCACGAACCTGTTTGATGCGTTGGTCAGCAGATTCCCCGATGCGCAACTCAAGGTATTGGAGGCATTGGAGAAGATAAGGGAAGATACCAAGAATAACAACTCCTCCAATATCAATTACAGGAAGTTCATCCGTGACTGTTGAATAACTCTTTTTGCACAGGAAAAGAGACAGTTGCTTCCATTCCGGTGCCACAAGCTGCCAGTCGGCGCACAATCCATTGCCGTATGGAAACTTCGTTCTTTCTTTGCCCGTGAAATAAGAATTACGAACCAATAAATCAGAAAGAATGGAAGTAGTAAGCATGGAAGCCTCGACCTTCGAGGCAATGATGGCAGGGGTTGAATCCTTTGCCCGTCGGGTGGAAACCTTGTACAAGCAGCACGGAGACAAACGTCTTCAGGAGTGGCTCGACAATCAGGATGTATGTGGGATTCTGGGTATATCAAAACGCACTTTACAAACCTATCGGGACAACGGAACGCTGGCATTCTCCCAAATCGGACATAAGATGTATTACAGGAGAGAGGATGTGAAGAAACTGACGGATGACAATTTGAAGCGGTGCAGATAACCATGGGAGAAATCATCACGAAAGACAATGAACGGGCGATACGTTTTTTCGGCTCGTTGAAAAGGCTGTCCGACTGTATCGAAAAATTAGCCCATCATGGGAAACCGTCATTGGACGGTGAACATTTCCTGACCGACAGGGAGGTATCGGCAAAACTGAAAGTGAGCCGCAGAACTTTACAGGAATGGCGGACAAACGGGCGGATTGCCTATATCGCCTTAGGAGGCAAGACACTGTATAAAGAGAGTGACATTCAGGCAATGTTGGAGAAGCACCACAGAAAGGCTTTCTAAAACGAGCCTATGCGGATTGGAGGAGAGGGAGTTGAAGTTGCCGCAAACAAAGCACAAGGTAGTTTCAACTCCCTTGAAATATATCCATGCGTCTTATCGGGTCGGTCGTTTCGTTGCAATGGCATTCCCAAATACGGCAAAGGGGAAACAGGCAGGTTTTACGGGTTAAATACTACCTGTAAGGTGGAGATTTCATCCGTAACCCGCAGGGCTTGAACTTGCAGGTCTCTCCTTTGCCTGTTTATCTTAGCCATTGTAACGGAACGGCTGACCCGATTCGATATGGCGGAACGCCATTCGAGTCTGTTTCAATTGGGCGATTGATTACATTTGAAACTAATATATAAAGGTATATCGGAGCACCCGGAACGGGAGATTACTTTTCGTAGAATCCATTTTCTAAAAATCTCCGCATTGCGGCTATGAATCCGAAAAGCCAAAGCCATAATCATATCCAACCCGTAATAGTCCGGCAATATTGTAGCTCCAATCACCGTGCCACCGTGCTGCGTATCTATTGTGACTACTTCCGATTTCAGAATCGCTCGTACATTAGACCGTATAGTCGGTATCATCACCCCGAACAGTTCCGCTATCTCAAAATCCCGCATTTGTACATTATTCGGAATGAATACATTTCCATTCTCATTGATTTCTACTAGTTTTCTTTCCATATCAATTACTTCTTTAAATGTTTGAATGACTTTGTTGAACGAACCTCGATAGGTATCTGTTTATCCTCATAAATATTGAACTTATCAGCCATATTATTTGATAAAAGCTTCATATCTTCATTGATTTTCTGATTGGTAAGTTTTGCGTAAAGTTGGGTGGTTTTTATCCCTAAGTGTCCCATCATACGGCTGACCGTTTCCAGAGGAACACCCTGCGAGAGAGTTATAAGCGTTCCGAAATTATGACGACTCATGTGATAGGTGATATTCCGCTCAATACCACACAGTTTAGCAACCTTTTTTAGATTTTCAGCCAGTGATGAATACCCCACCATATTAAAAATCTTATCACTCTTCCGCTCCGACTTGTATTTCTCAATTATCCGCTTGGGAATATCCAATAGGCGAATATGGCACTCGCTTCCGGTCTTTTGCCGTTTAAAGTGAATCCACATCGTACCGTTACCGGCTTTATTTACATTAGATAATGAGAGATTACACAAATCAATATATGATATTCCGGTAAATGTGCTAAAGACAAACATATCCCGTGTGTGCTGTAAGGATTTAGAAGTAATAGGGGTAGCCATGAATCGCTCCAATTCATCAGCAGTCATGTGTCTGCATTTCTTGGGTGGCTGTTCCGGACGATAATCCGCAAAAGGATCTCTGAGTAGGGTTCCTTGATTGATTGCTCTGCGGATTATTTTCTTCAGAAGTATCGTATATCCTCCGATTGTATTAGGCGAATGACGTTTCTCTACCCGAAGATAAAAATCGAATTGTTCAATGAAAGAGTAGTTCAGTTGCTTTAAAGGAATATCTTCCATTTATATTGGCTTTGCAAAAATTGGCGGACATGATTGTAGACCAGCAAATAGTGTTTATAAGTTCCTCTTGTCCTGTTCACTCCTACCTTTTGGACATACTCCTCATTGTGTTCGGCAAAAAGAGAAAGGAGACTATCTTTCTTCCGTCCGATACCCAGAAGCATATTCTTCACTAACTCGGCTGTCACATAGCTCTGTTGCTGCAAGAGTTCGCTATGGTATTTCTCTATAGAATCGGTCAGTTTATCCAACTTCCAATTTGCTTGAACCGCTTCTCTACTTTTTCCTTTCAGGCGATAATCTTTGGCATCCCATAATGTGGGGTTCACATCTATTTTTGCACTGAACTGAGCTATCTCGGCATTGACAGAGATACGCCCCATGACGGGGCATAGCCCGTTTTTCTTTACCTTATTCTTATTGATATAGAAGATAACGGAAAAAGTACTGTATCGTTTGGTTTTATTATCCAATGTACTCATTGTATTCAGTCTGCTAAGTGATACCTATTGGTGATGCGTTTTTCTAATTTACGCATATCGGTGTTAATCTTTTCATTGGAAACTTGGGCGTAGATACGTGTTGCCCGTAAATCCCGATGTCCGAGCATTCGACTGACTGTTTCCATTGGAACTCCCCGAGAGAGTGTTATCAAACTGGCATAGCTGTGGCGCGCCATGTGGTAGGTTATATTTCTTTTTATACCACACATTTGGGCTATCTTCTTTAGATTTCCATTGGTCTTGCTACAACTGAGCATCACGAACATTCTTCTATCTTTATTCAGTCCACGATACTTCTCAATAATCTGCAAAGGGAGTTCCAGAAGGGGAACGTGGAATTCTGTTCCCGTCTTTTTCCGCTTGGAATGAATCCACCAAACGCCATCTTCTGCCTGTATCAGATTGCTGTATGTTAAATTGCGGATGTCACTGAATGAGATGCCTGTGAAAACAGAAAACAAGAACATATCCCGCACCAAATAACGGTTGGGGCTATCCAATGGAGTTGTCATTATTTTGTGCAATTCTTGTTTGGTTAGTGATTTAGGCTGTAAAGGTTCTCCCACCAATGAGAATCCTGCAAAAGGATCACGAGTGATAATCCCTTCGTTTATGGCTCGCTTGATAATAATCTTCAGGTGTCCGATAATACCGACAATGGTATTGGGCTTGAATTTCAATTGTACCCGCAGGTAGAAATCAAAGGCTTCGACAAAAGAATAATCCAATGCCTGAAACGAAATGTCACTCAGATTGTACTTTGTCCGTAGAAAACAGCGTAGATGGTTGAACGATACGCCATATCGCTTATAGCTTTCCAATGTGATGTTTATCCCTATTCTGGCTGAAAGCTGGTGATTGTACCGATTGTAATACCCGATAAGCGTTTCCTGCTCTGAAGCGATACCTTGAAAGGCATTTTTCACCTCCTCTGCAGAAATTTCTTCTTTTTTCGCCAACAGTTCTTTGTAGCAAGAGTGAATTGACAGACTTATCTTGTCAAGTTCCCGATTCAATCCGGTAGCTGCCTTGCTTTTGCCTGTTGCCCGTGCAGACTTAGTATCCCAAAGGGATACCTGCACACTACACTTGGCACTGAACTGTACCATTGATTTTCCGATAGTGATGCGCCCCATGATGGGAGCCGTACCATCACTTTTCACCTCCTTATGGCGAAGGTAATAATGTACTTTTAGCTCTCTACTCATAATCCTTAATTTTTGAGTGTAAAATTAGTTCCTTATGAGCTAAAGATTGAAAAGCAAAATACTGTGGTTCAATGAATAACATTCTGTTTGAACACTATTTTAAACAGGATTAAGGCTTACGAGACCGAAGCATCACCAAGCATAGCCTTAGTTACTGTAAACAAGCGACTTCCGATTAAGTGTCCACACAATACTGTTTTCTAAAACAGGTAACGGATTCGTAACAGAAAGTCTTCTTAAAACTACTATATTCTGCATTTTCGCTACTTGGCAACGAAGAGAGATGCTACGCATATTACACCGTTAATCAGATAGTTACGTTGTTTTGACCGTTTTTGCTTTTGCAGGACACAATCTGGTAACTAAAACTTGTCCGAAACAGGCTTATTGGGGGCTTTTAAAGCCTATCTTCACAAAATCCCCAAATGAGATATAAAGTTATTAATCAGCTTGTTAGTGATAATATTACCTTGTTTTTCTTTGTTTTGTTTGGTAATTGGCGATAAGACTAAATAACACTAGATAAGCCAGTGATAACGCAAATTTCCATTTTTTCTACCGTATTTTGTCGTATTCCAAAAATAAAGACGAAATGAAACGGATTAATTTACTATTTATGTCTCTTCTATGTGTGTGGATATCCGCTACAGCACAAGTCGGACAACAGTCACAGGAACCTGTCGACAGTATCAAGAATATAGGTTATATGGATAGTTTGTTTCAGGAACTGCCCGAAGTGATGATTACAGGTGAACGCCCGATCGTGAAAGCCGAACAAGGCAAACTCGTGTATGACGTGCCGAGACTGGTGGGCAACCTGCCTGTGGATAATGCCTATGATGTTGTGAAAAATCTTCCGGGTATAGTAAATATGAATAATAGTCTGATGTTGGGAGGACAGGAAGTTACCGTTGTCATCAACGGAAAAGTTACCACACTGTCTGCCGAGCAATTAGATGCTTTATTAAAATCGATCCCCGTCAGCCGGATCGAGAAGGCGGAAGTGATGTATTCCGCTCCGGCACGCTATCAGGTACGCGGACCGATGATTAACCTGATATTAGCACCCGGCACAGGACAGGCATCTTCCCTTCAAGGAGAACTCTATACAGCTTTTAACCAACATCACTACGAATCTTTGGCAGAACGTGGAAGTCTTCTGTACTCCGGACGTAAATTCTCTGCAGATCTTCTTTACTCTTACTCTTATGATCGTGACCGAAGGATTACGGAGAAAGAAGCACTTCACACGTTAGCCGATGGTTCGGTACATCAGATGGATATGGATGAAATAATGACTTCCCGTACCAACAGTCATCAGATACGTCTCGGAATGGATTACTCTCTAGCAGAAGATCATCTGTTAAGCCTGGTCTACACAACAGCTTTTACCGACTCCAAACATTATTCCATAGCTACCGGTGCGCAAAACTCTGTTACCGACTCGCAGGGAGACAGCCAGCTCCATAATGCAAAGTTGGATTATCAAACCCCTTTCGGGCTGAAAGCCGAAGTGGCATTTACATCCTATCATTCTCCCGGCAGCCAATTATTATATAGCACGATGGGAACAGAGACAATGAATTTCTTGAGCCGGGATAAACAGCAAATCAATCAATGGCGTTTTTATGCCGGGCAAGAACATACCTTAGGTAAAGGCTGGGGATTGAATTATGGTATAACCTATACGACCGCTTTAGACCATAGCTATCAAAAATATTATGACCCGGAAACAGATAACCTGTTACCGGATAATAACATGAACTCCCGCCGTCGCGAACAAACCCTGAATGTGTATGCCGGACTAAGCAAAAGCTTCGGTGAAAAACTCTCGGCCGATGTTTCTCTGGCAGCAGAGCAATATCATACAAATATCTGGAATGAATGGAGCCTGTATCCGGTAGCCAATCTAACTTATATGCCCGCTGCCGGACATGTCCTGCAACTCTCATTAAGTAGTGACAAGGAATATCCTGAATACTGGAGCGTACAGAACGCAATCTCTTACATGGGAGCATACTCTGAAATTCAAGGAAATCCCTATCTCAAACCTGCCACGAACTATGAAACCAGCCTTAATTATATACTAAAAGGCAAGTATGTTTTTTCCGCCTTTTATAGCTATACCAAAAACAAGCAAATGCAAACCCTCTACCAATCACCGGAACGCTTGGTAGAGATTTACAAATTCTTCAACTTTGATTTTTCATCACAAGCCGGATTGGTAATGACAGTTCCCTTTAAGGTGAAAAAATGGCTCGACTCCCGTTTCACAGCCATCGGTTTTCGTTATCGCCAGAAAGATCGTGACTTCTGGGATATCCCGTTTGACCGTAAACTATATACATTCGTCTTGACGATGGACAACACATTTACCCTTTCCACCAAACCCGACTTAAAATTCACCCTGACCGGATTCTATCAAAATAGAGCTATACAGGGAATTTTCGATCTTCCCCGTTCGGGAAATCTGGATGCAGCGCTTCGTTACACCTTTGCAAAAGGAAAAGCACAATTGACGCTGAAGTGTGACGACCTGTTCAATACCTCCACCATTTCGACACAAGTCCGTTACGGATTGCAGAATGTGAAAAACCACTATATGCGCACTACCCGTACATTCGGTATTTCGTTTAATTATAAATTCGGAGGATACAAAGAGAAAAAAAGGGAAGAGGTCGATACCTCCCGCTTTAAATAAACGCTAATTAATTTTTAGACATAAGAGCGAGAAAAATTTCAGACATAAGAACAAAAGAACATAAATGCTGCGCTTTGAAAATTATTTCTGTTGTTTATTTAACTGCTATTTTATTTTTTGTTCTTATGTTCTTCTGTCTGAATTAAATTCTCATTTATAAAATGAACTACTTAGTTCATTCTTTTGATGCTTTCCATGTTTGGGCATATTCTTCCAACACACACTTGATGCTTTGTCCGATTTTCACATAATCGGCCTCATTCAGATTGGCTAATGACACCCGTACACTCCATTTCGGTCCGGCAAAGCCACCACCATTCAACAGAACGAGTGAAGTTTCGTTTGCCAGGCGGAAAACCACATCCAATGGATTGTAGGTCTTTTGCAGATAAGTAACGAAGTCATCCCCATAGAATTTCTTCGCCCATACCAGCATATCGATCTCCGAATAATATCCGGCACGTAACGGATCTTCCACCAGCGTGAAACCTGTGTTATCCCACAACGCATGCAGACGACGATGAATAATTTCCTGCATCTTCTTCTTATAACTGTCTTCTTTATCCAGGAGCGAGAAGATGGCAAACAAACTCATCTGCATTTGTTGAGGTAGAGAAAGCCCAGCGGTATGATTCAATGCAATCTGCCGGCTGTCAGCCACCATACGATTGATAAATTTCATCTTTTCCGGTTGTAGACTAAGACTGGAATAACGTTTGTTCAAGATTGATTTCTGCTCCTCCGACAGGCGGGCAATCATTTTGTCGTAGATGTTGTCTTCGTGTAGAGCGATCACAGCGGTTCTCCATCCTGTAGCTCCGAAATATTTGGAGAACGAATAAACGCAAAGCGTATTGTGCGGCAACTCTGCCATCAATGAACGGAAATGAGGAATAAACGTTCCGTACACATCATCCGTGATAATCATCAGGTTCGGATTATCATTCTTCACAATGTTGATGATACGTTCGGTAGTCTCTTTGCTAAGTGCATAGCTGGGCGGGTTGCTCGGATTGGTGATAAACAACGCTTTGATCCGCGGATCTTTCAGCTTGTCTATATCTTCATCCTTATACTGCCAGGTATGTAAACCGTCAGGAGTCATCTGGTCGGCAGAAATTTCGGTAACGTCGAACTGATAGCGTCGCAGTTCCGGGATTTCTATATAAGGAGTGAACACAGGAACCATCAAAGCAATAGCATCCCCCTGGTTCAACAGGAAATTCTCTTGCAAAGAATCGAACAGATAACACATGGCTGCTGTACCTCCTTCAGTCGCGAAAAGGTCAAAAGTTCCTTTCGGCGGACGGCGGTCACACATCTCTTGCGCCAGGTAATCCTGTACGATTAACTCCGTAAAATGTAAAATACGGTCGGGCACAGGATACTGGTCGCCAATCACCGATTCTGCCCATTCGTGAATAAGCGTATCCGGATCGGCAGCATGTTCCATCAGCATATAATTATAGCCCTCTTTCAATAGGTTAGCACCGGGAGCTTTCTCGTTTTCTTTCAGGAAAGCCTCGAAACGGGCAGCAATTCCCGCCTTTTGCGGAATACCTGCTATTCCTTCTTCCAGTGAAAACGCATGACGACATTCGCAAAGGCCGAATTGTCCCAGCAGAAAAAAGGCTTCGCGTGGTTCGGTAGCAATCCAGTTCGGGTTACCTCTTCCGGCATTCAACATCGTATGTGCTATCTTCTTGATACTTTCATCTGCCATATTGATCAGTTTGTTTTTCAGCTCGAACGGGCTGATCGTTTCCATTTTCTTGGCATAACTTTTGGTAATGGCAGGGTTATTTGTTTTCTTTTCCATAATGATATTTATTTATATAGTTTTACATAAGTAGTACGATGACAACTCCCCAGATAATCAGGAGCGTATTGCCGACTGCATACGTCACCGTATATCCTAATGCCGGTGTGTCGCTTTCCACTGCATCCTGAATAGCTCCCAATGCAGCTGTTGTAGTACGTGCTCCTGCCGTACATCCCAATGACAGGGCAGGGTGGAATTTGAACAAGTATCTCGCCATCAGCAATCCGGCGAGGAGAGGAATGGCCGTTGCCAATGCGCCGACGATAAACAGACTGACGCCTACTTCCTTGAATCCGGCAATGAAACTGGGACCTGCAGCGATACCGACCACTGCGATAAACATATTCAATCCTACATTATTCAATACCCATAAAGAAGGTTCGGGGATACCTCCGAAAGTAGGATGCTTGCTGCGTAGCCAACCGAACAGAAGTCCGGCTATCAATGCGCCACCACTGGTAGAAAGACTGATAGGAACACCTCCCAGGTGAATAGCCAGTGCACCGAAAAGACCACCGAGCAAAATACCCAATCCTACGAAGATCATATCCGTCTGGTTGGTAGGCCGGTCAATATAGCCCATTTGTTTGGCAGCACTTTCCACTTCATGTTTAAGACCGGTAAGTTCGAGAATGTCTCCCGAATCTACAATCGTTTTAGGCAATACCGGAACATTGATTCCGGCACGCTTGATATTCCGGATGCTGACCCCGTGCATAAACTTTTGCGCCCTGATTTTGGAAACCGTTTCTCCGGCAAAAGTCCGGTGGGTCACCATTACGGGAAGAGTTTCCGCCGGGAAGTCGAGTAATTGTGCATCAATCACTTCCGGACCGATCCAGTCTTCTTCTCCAATCACAAATTCACGGCGTCCGCTAAGTACCACTTCGTCATTCTTGTGAAGGATCAGGTTCGGATTGACATCTTTCACCATTCCTCTTTGACGAATCCGTTCTACAAACAGACGTTTATCATTCTTGCATAAATATGTTTCGAGTTCACTGACTTTCTTTCCTTTGCCAAACCATTCATTGGTGATTTTATAAGCACGGAACACAACCGGACGAAGAGCCGGGGAAAATCCGGGTTCATCAGCTTCCGATGTTCCCATTTGAGCCTCCAGTTCCTTGCAGTCGGCTTTTACTTTATCCAGTCCACCCAACATTTTAGGACCGAGAGAAGCCAGAATCCATGCAGAACCGGCCGTACCGAAGATATAAGTTACAGCGTAAGCTACCGGAATCGCATTGATGAATGTTGTTTTTTGTGCATCGGTGATTCCCAGTTGGTTGATCGTATCGCTTGCCACACCGATAACGGCGGATATGGTTTGTGAGCCTGCCAAGAGTCCGGCAGCTTCCCCTACGTGGTATCCCATGATTTTGGCGAGTATCCACGGTGCTACCAGGCTGACAATACACATCAGTACAGCGAATCCCACTTGTGGCAGACCGTCTTTCTTCAATCCGCGGAAAAACTGCGGACCTACCTTATAGCCAACGGCAAACAGGAAAAGCAGAAAGAACACAGCTTTCATCGGACCATCTACAGTGATATTCAGTTGTCCTACCAATACTCCGACCAGCAGAACACTGGTGACTGTCCCCAATGAGAATTTCCCTATTTTGAGTCTGCCCAGCCAAAATCCGGCAAAGAGCGTCAGGAAAATAGCAAGTTCAGGATGTACCCTTAATTGATTAATAATCCATTCCATAATTAAGTTGTTGTTTTAGGTTATGTCATTTACAACAGTTATAGCGTAAAAAGAGTTTGTTGTGTTATGAAAAATAGAGATATAATATCCGTCGAACTTTAAATTTCTCTATTTCGCTTTTTTGTTATACTTTTGTTCCTTCAAAAATAAAACTAATCATATTCTGTATGAAATCAGACATAGAAATAGCTCGCAGTATTGAGCTGAAGAAGATTAAGCAAGTTGCCGAAGGTATCGGAATCCCTCGCGAGGAAGTGGAGAATTATGGCCGCTACATAGCAAAGATCCCCGAACAACTGATTGATGAAGAGAAAGTGAAGAAAAGCAATCTCATTCTGGTAACTGCTATCACAGCAACCAAAGCGGGCATTGGCAAAACTACAGTATCTATCGGTCTCGCTTTGGGATTGAATAAAATTGGAAAGAATGCGATTGTCGCTCTTCGCGAGCCGTCTCTCGGTCCATGTTTCGGAATGAAGGGAGGAGCAGCCGGTGGGGGATATGCACAAGTGCTTCCGATGGACAAAATTAACCTCCATTTTACCGGAGATTTTCATGCCATCACTTCTGCCCATAACATGATTTCTGCTTTACTCGACAATTATCTTTATCAGAATCAGGCAAAGGGCTTTGGACTGAAAGAAATTCTTTGGCGGAGAGTGCTTGACGTGAACGACCGTTCGTTGCGCAGCATCGTTGTCGGTCTCGGACCTAAATCGAACGGGATTACCCAAGAGTCCGGTTTCGATATAACTCCTGCTTCGGAGATTATGGCAATTCTTTGCCTTTCTAAAGATGTGAGTGATCTGCGTCGCCGTATTGAAAATATCCTGTTGGGCTTCACGTATGACGACCAACCTTTTACTGTGAAAGATTTGGGAGTGGCAGGAGCCATCACCGTGTTATTGAAAGATGCTATCCATCCTAATTTAGTGCAGACTACCGAAGGAACCGCTGCTTTTGTACATGGTGGTCCGTTTGCTAATATCGCACATGGTTGTAACTCTATTCTGGCCACTAAATTGGCAATGTCTTTCGGTGATTATGTAATAACAGAAGCCGGATTCGGTGCCGATCTCGGTGCAGAAAAATTCTATAATATCAAATGCCGCAAGAGCGGACTCCAACCACGTCTCACGGTGATTGTCGCTACGGCACAAGGATTAAAGATGCACGGAGGTGTCAGTCTCGACCGTATCAAAGAGCCGAATATGGAAGGCTTGAAAGAAGGATTGCGTAATCTCGACAAACACGTTCGTAACCTTCGCTCATTCGGTCAGACCATCATCGTAGCTTTCAATAAGTTTGCATCCGATACGGATGAAGAAATGGAATTACTGCGCGAACATTGCGAACAGTTGGGAGTGGGTTTCGCCATTAACAATGCGTTCAGTGAAGGAGGAGAGGGAGCAGTAGATATGGCCCGTCTGGTAGTAGATACCATAGAGAACAATCCGTCCGAATCTTTACGCTACACTTATAAAGAAGAAGATAGCATACAGCAGAAGATCGAAAAGGTAGCCACTAATATTTACGGAGCCAGCGTTATTACCTATAGTAGTATTGCACGCAACCGTATCAAACTGATTGAGAAAATGGGAATCACTCATTATCCGGTTTGTATTGCTAAAACACAATATTCATTCTCTGCCGATCCAAAGATTTATGGGGCGGTAAATAACTTCGAGTTCCATATTAAAGATATTGTTATCAATAACGGAGCTGAAATGATTGTAGCCATTGCCGGAGAAATTCTTCGTATGCCGGGATTACCCAAAGAACCGCAAGCATTGCATATCGATATTGTGGATGGAGAAATAGAAGGATTGAGCTAAAATATATACCTCAAAAAAATATTCCGGTATGATGCCGGTAAAATAAATCCCCGTCTTTCCCTATGAAATAAAATGTGGAAAGACGGGGATGACTGTATATAGAGTCCAGTGCGCTTCAGTTTTCTCTTCTTGCACACTGTACGGTTGAATTCGTCCTTGCTATGAGTGATATATGACATCATATATTTCTTTTATAGTAAGAAAAACGAAAATATGGACAGATGGTTCGGGCGGGACCGTTAATAAATAAAAAAAGCCTGCTCCTTTCACAAAGAGCAGACCTTATAAATAAGAAATAAAGCTGATAACAGTGAAGCTATTAGCTTTGAAATCGTTTTTTAATAAGCAAAAAGAGGATATTTCTTCATTGTCTCATTGACACGTGCACGTACTTGTGCAATAACTTCCTCATTTTCTACGTTAGACAATACAGTCTCGATCATTTCAGCAATTTCGAGCATCAAGTCTTCTTTTGCACCACGGGTAGTGATGGCAGGAGTACCTAAACGGATACCGGAAGTCTGGAAAGCCGAACGGCTGTCGAACGGAACCATGTTCTTGTTAACGGTAATATCAGCAGAAACCAATGCTTTTTCTGCCACTTTACCTGTCAGTTCAGGATATTTGCTACGCAGGTCGACCAACATAGAGTGGTTGTCTGTACCACCGGAAACGATAGTAAAGCCACGGTCAATCAAAGCCTGTGCAAGTACAGCAGCGTTCTTTTGTACTTGTTTAGCATATTCCTTAAATTCAGGTTGCAGGATTTCACCGAAAGCAACTGCTTTAGCAGCAATTACATGTTCCAACGGTCCACCTTGAACCCCTGGGAATACGGCAGAATCCAGTAATTGAGACATCATCTTGATTTCACCTTTCGGAGTGGTCTTACCCCACGGATTGGGGAAATCCTTACCCATCATGATGACACCACCACGAGGTCCGCGAAGTGTTTTATGTGTAGTAGAAGTGACGATATGTGCATATTTAACCGGGTTTTCGAGCACTCCGGCAGCGATCAGACCGGCAGGGTGAGCCATGTCGATCATCAGGATAGCGCCTACTTTGTCAGCGATTTCACGCATACGTTTGTAATCCCATTCACGAGAGTATGCAGAACCACCACCGATAATCATTTTCGGTTTCTCGCGCAGAGCGACTTCTTCCATCTGGTCGTAGTCAACGCGTCCAGTTTCCTGATTCAGGTTATATTCGCAAGGAGTATAGATGATACCGGAAGTGTTTACCAGTGAGCCATGAGAAAGGTGTCCGCCGTGTGCAAGATTTAATCCCATGAATTTGTCGCCCGGATTCAGAACTGCGAGGAAAACAGCAGCATTAGCTTGTGCTCCCGAGTGTGGCTGTACGTTTGCCCATTCAGCGCCAAAAATTTCTTTCAGGCGGTCGATAGCGATTTGTTCGCTTTGGTCTACTACTTCGCAACCTCCGTAATAACGTTTGCCGGGATAACCTTCTGCGTACTTGTTAGTCAGGCAAGAACCCATTGCCTGCATAACCTGGTCACTCACAAAATTTTCTGATGCAATAAGCTCGATTCCTTTCAACTGACGTTGATGCTCTTTTTCGATGATGTCGAAAATGATGTCGTCTCTTTTCATTCTTTTATAAGTAAGATTAAATTTCTAATTCGAGATACCTATTTTAAGCGCACAAAGTTAATGAAAATAAATAAAGAATGAAGGAAGTACAAGAAAAATGTTAGTAAAAAGCCGGATTTAATGATATTTTATTCTTAAAGGATGAATCCCAGCGAAAAACTTAACGCGCTGTCACGGCGACGGAAAATAATGTTGCTCACTCCTGTGCTGCCGTCGGAATTGATATTGTCGTAAATGATGGACTTGGAGATATTTCCGATGCCTTGCTCGTAGCGGAAATCGAAAAAGATACGGGAGATGTTGACGCCTACACCGATCACTGCACTGACATTGAACGGATACAGCCTTTCGTGAATCCCTTTTTGGTCAAAATTCTTAAAAGTGATTTCATTGTGTTTTCCCCATAAGTAGCGAAGTTTGGGGCCTGCGAAGATAGACATTCCGTAAGGCCCTTTTTTCACCACATTATAGCCGTATAAAATAGGGAAATCCACACTGTGCAACACCGATTGCACGGAAGCATAATCAGGCTCGATGGCAGGATGCTGCGAACCGAGCTTATCGAAAGTGATCTCACATTTGCTTACATTATAGGACACTTCCGGCTGAATGAAATGCTTCTTCATGTTGATGCGCATAAAGAGGGCGCCGAAATAACCTATCTTGTAGTTATTCTGCACCTCATCGATAGTTACATCCTTAATTTTCAGTTCAGACACCATGAACATGGAAGAGTTGAATCCCGCCTTGATACCGATATTTATTTTTTTTGTATTGGGGCGGTCTACTTTTTCTGCGTTATAGTTCTGGCCGACAGCCGTGCAGGCTATAGCTAACAAACCGGGAAGGATGAATTTACGCAGCATATTCATGGCAATATCGCACTTTTTATGATTTCTTCTTTTCTACACTCCAACCGAATTTACCGATTTTCTCTCCCAGATTATAATATCCT
>ERZ791724.38-NODE-38-length-124933-cov-3.262440_pt1 | contig 124933 bp, 94 predicted proteins | sample MGYA00510044_ERZ791724 | MGnify/ENA primary metagenome ERZ791724 (study PRJEB30046, sample SAMN00715140) | human gut metagenome | study: EMG produced TPA metagenomics assembly of the A metagenome-wide association study of gut microbiota in type 2... | reverse complement strand
CCGTAAACTTATAGTTGCCGATACCTTGCACAATCAAATTAGTCTGATAACCGATCGGTGTGGAAAAGCTGGCAGACGCAGCCATACAGATCACGACAAAGAAAGGTGTCGGACTTACGCCCAACTGCGCCGAGATGGACAGTGCCAACGGGAATGCCAGAGCCGCAGCCGCATTGTTCGTGATCAGTTCCGTAAACAAATTCGTGATGACAAACAATATAGCAAGTAATACATGCGGTCCGTAATCGTCACTCAAACCGATGATAAATCCTGCCACACAATCGGCCACACCGGAGTTCACCATAGCCTTGCTGATGGCAAACGCGCAGGCAATCGTAATCAGAATATCCCACGAAATATATTTAGTATATTTACGGGCAGGGAACAGATTCGTCCATGCCATAATAATAGTAGTAATAGACACAAAGAAAAACATATCCAACTTGATATCCGGAAACATCTCCTTCGTTACCGGAAGCTCCCCTACCGTTGCACCCACAATCATCAGCACCAGCAACAACAAAGCAAACCAGCGCTTCTTCTTCCCGCTAGTATCCGGTTCATTCCCGTTTGTCAACAAGACAAACACAGAAGATTCCCCCCACGTCGGGATAAAAGTATCATCAGCCATCACAACAAGCGTATCCCCTTCATGAAGTACCACATCGTCCAAGTTAGTGACGAAGCGCTGTCCGTTACGTGTCTTGATCTCTTTTACCTCTGCACCATAATGACGTTGGAAATTAAAATCCTTCAGTTTTTTATTGATACCGGGAAAACGGGCACCCAAAACAGCCTCTACCCGATGAAACTTCTCCCCTTCCTCTATTTCCTCATCCGGCACAGCCGTATCCGGACGTGCATCCGGCAAAAGACGTTTAGAGAAAAGAAATATATAAATGATACCGGCAATAGCTATAAAAATACCCACCTTTCCGAGCTCGAACATAGAAAAGCCTTCAAATCCGGCCTCCAATATCATACCGTGCACCACCAGATTAGTAGAAGTACCGATCAAGGTACAGATACCTCCCAAAATAGTCACATAAGAAAGAGGAATCAGAAACTTCGTAGCCGGGAGATTCACCGACTTAGCCCAATGCTTGATAATCGGGGCAAAAATAACCACAACAGGCGTATTATTCAGAAAGGCAGAAATAAATGCCACCGAAGGTAAGATACGCAACTGTGCCTTAAATACTGTCGTCTTTCCTTGCGGAAGCAACTTCTTAATCACTTGTCCCAATGTGCCCGACTGGCGAATACCCTCACTCACCAGAAACAGCAGAGCAACGGTAATCATCCCTTTATTACTAAACCCTTCCAGCATCTCCTTAGGAGTCAGAATGCCGGCACACAGAAACAAAACCACTACCGAAAAAAGTATCATGCCCGGACGCATCTTATCTGCTATCAAAGCCGCTACCATTCCTAATAGGGATAATAGTACAAATACAATTTCAAATGTCATATAAACATTATTTAGTGTTCTCTTTTTGGCTCAACGATAAACCACGGATTCAATAAATCCTCCTTATTATATCGTAGAGGTTCTTCCTTTCCAGCCTGATATACTTCCATCCCCGCGGCACGAGCTATCGCATGCCCGGCAGCCGTATCCCACTCCATCGTCGGAGCGAAACGCGGATATACATCAGCCTTACCTTCAGCAACCAGACAGATTTTAATAGAACTTCCGCTCGAAATCAACTCCACACTGCCGTGTTTCTTCTTCAAATCTGCAATATATGATTCTGTTTCAGGCGACAGGTGCGAACGGGAAGCAACCACGATCAGATGATCGTGCACCTCCTTCAAAGGTATCCGTTCCGACTTCCCAATCAGCTGCTCCAATGCCACGCCGTCATCTTCCAAACTGACAATACCGGAACATTTATAAGCCCCCTCACCTTCGATCCCGAAATAAAGTTCTTTTTTAACAGGCACATAAATAACACCGAACACAGGTACAGAGTTCTGCACCAAAGCGATATTTACCGTAAATTCTCCATTGCGCTTAATAAACTCCTTCGTTCCATCCAGCGGATCTACAATCCATAAAGTATCCCATCCTCGACGGATCTCATACCCTAAATGCTTCCCTTCTTCACTAAGAACAGGAAAAGGAGTATCGTTCAGAATAGCCACAATCGCTTCATGCGCTTTTCTGTCTGCTATAGTTAGCGGAGAGTTGTCAGCCTTCCTCTCTATTTCAAAGTCCGATGCCGGATCATTATAAATAGAAAGAATCTTTCCACCTGCTTTTAGAGCCGCGTCGATAGCAGCCATTACATATTTTTGTTCCATTCAATCTCTAAATTAATGCCCTATTCACATTCAGGCAAAACATCCTCCAAATTAAGAGTTGACAAAAGTAAAAACTTTCTTTGCTATAAAAGTTTCCCCACTATCATTTATAACTTCTTTTAGTAGAAAGATAAAAATATCTAAACGAAAAAGCCACTCATTTTCAATAAAAAAGCAGTAACTTCCCAGTTACCGCCTTCTTATTCGGAAAAAACCGTTCGTTCTTTCCAATATATATTACCAAAAAGAAATCAATATACACGATACAGCAACCAAGCACCCTGGAAATCCGAACGGTTCGGGTATTTAGCCTTGAATGCGTCGCGAGCTTCAGCAGCAGCAGCCTTATCAGCAAATGAATTTACGATAACACGATACATTGCCTTGTCAGCATTAAATGCAATAGTAGAGTGATATCCTTGTCCATCCAACCAATCTTTCAGGCCTTCAGCATTCGCTTTCACACCAAAGCTACCTGCTACGATGCTATAATCTTTCAAACCCTCGTTGCCGGAAACCACTGTAACCTTTTCCTGACGAACGCCGGATGTATCTGCCACCTTAGTAGTTGTCACAGGAGCTGCAACCACCGGAGTTACCTCTACCGGAGCTTCCACCTGCGGTTCTGCCAATTCTTGCTGTTTTGCTTTCTCGTAAGCTTTTTTATAGGCACTTTCGCTGGATTTACAAGATGCAAATGCTAGCACCAAGCATACTCCCATTCCTAATACGACTAATTTTTTCATATTCCTATACGCTGTTTTAATTAATAATTCAATATTCTCGTCTATTATATTTAGTTTCGGGCAACAAAATAATAGAAATTTTATCATCCGGCAAAGAAAATGAGCGAAAAAACGTCTATTCTGCCTTCTTCTTATAAGAAATAGTGCCCGTTGCCTGATAAGTCGGCATCAAAAGCACCTCTGCAACCTGAATATGCGCAGGAGCTGACGCGGCAAAATAAACCGTTTCTGCAATGTCATCTCCCGTCAACGGACGAATCCCTTTATAAAAATTATCGGCAGCTTCCTTATCCCCCCGATAACGCACCACTGTAAAGTTTGTCTCCACCATTCCCGGTTTGATATTTGTCACTCTCAATGGAGTGTCCACCAGATCGATCCGGAGTCCGTCCGAAAGAGCCTTCACGGCAGCTTTCGTTGCGCAATACACGCTTCCACCCGGATAAGCGGCATCCCCCGCAATAGATCCTATGTTAATAATATGTCCGCGTCCACGTTCCACCATACCGGGCACCACCAAACGCGTCATAGCCAGCAATCCCCTTATATTCGTATCGATCATGATATCCCATTCATCCAGGCTACCTTCAAATACCTTATCCACACCAATCACCAGTCCGGCGTTGTTCACCAACACATCAATCGCCTTCCATTCTTCGGGCAATGATTCCAAAGATGTGGCAGCCAATTTCCGGTCGCGCACATCAAAAGGCAATGTATAAACCCGGACCCCATGCGTCGCTTCCAGTTCAGTTTTCAGTTCTTCCAGTTTCGATACGGTACGGGCATTCAGAATCAGGTTCCATCCCTCCTTCGCAAATTTACGGGCACAACCTTCGCCAATTCCGCTACTGGCACCGGTTATAAAAACAATTTTAGCTTCCATTATGTTTTGATTTACAATATTCGAAAACAAAAGTACGCCTTAACCTTCAAAGGTTAGCTACGAAAGTCAGTTAAATAAGATTAAACCATAAAAGAAAAAAAGAATTATAAAACGTAGCAAAAAAATTCAGTTTTCACGAACAACCTTTTCATAAAAATGTTATATTTGTTGTATCATAATCATTTTAAACATTATACATTATGAAAGGATTGAATGTTTTAGCAGCTTTTCTGGGTGGTGCAGCCGTAGGCGCAGCCCTTGGTATTTTATTTGCTCCTGAAAAAGGAGAAGACACCCGTCACAAAATCGCAGAGATTCTTCGTAAAAAGGGAATCAAGCTGAATCGCAGCGAAATGGAAACTCTCGTTGATGAGATCGCTGCCGAGATGAAGGGAGAAATAGCAGAATAAGTGAGTAACCAAAGACTAAAAACAGAGCGACCATGTTTGCAGACGATAAAAGTATTGAGAATTTTCAGCAGTTGTTTTTCGAGTTCAAGAAATATCTGGAGCTTCAAAAAGAATATACCAAATTAGAATTGACGGAGAAGTTAACCATACTTTTTTCCACGTTAATTATGATATTAGTACTTATTATCCTTGGCATGGTTGCCCTGTTTTATCTGCTTTTTGCTCTTGCTTATATATTGGAGCCTTTAGTGGGCGGTCTGATGTCGAGTTTCGCCATCATAGCAGGCATCAATGTTGTTCTCATCGCCCTGGTTATTATTTTCCGCAAGCAGCTCATCATTTCTCCGATGGTGAACTTCCTCGCTAATTTATTTTTAACTGATTCAAATAAATAAATTATGAATGCGCAGACCCCGCAGAAATTTACATTAGAAGAGATTGCCGAACGTAAAAAGAAGCTTTTAAATGAGATCCATGCTCAAAAAAAAGCCATGACAGCTACTACACGCGAAATATTTGCTCCACTTGCTCCGGCAACCAACAAGGCGGATGCACTCATGCGTTCGTTCAATACCGGTATGGCTGTATTTGATGGCGTAGTGATGGGAATCAAGATTATGCGGAAGATACGGACGTATTTTAGAAATTTGAAATAAAATAAGGGACTTCACTGTACCCTACTTAAAAGTCAACAAATCCTCCATTTTAGAAATAAACATTACAGTTTTATCAATAAGAGGAAGAATTTCTTCTTCTGTTGCGTCATACATATCATCATAATCACCCGATTGACGCATTTCAAACAACCGAGAAAACAAACGTCCATATTCTTTTTCCAATAATCCCTTGGTTACAAATTGAGCACCAATTAGATGGATAACTCCACTATGAGAACGTGCTGTTATTCCTTTATCCAACAACAGAGCAGAAGCCATATGAAAAGCAGCATAGTAAAGTCTATTTCCAGCTAAACTCCAAAAGCCCAATTTGATGACTTCCTTCGCTTCATTCAAACTTTCGTGAGACTTTTGTCTACGATAATTTACAATTGCTATTTTTTCCTCAGCACTTAACATAAGTCAATCCCCTCCCGTTCCACATTCTTATAAAATGGTGAAAAACTTCTTTCCATCCAGTCTTTAAAAGTATAAAGAATGGGGTGAATTTGTACATCAATATTCCATCCAAGTTCAAAAAAAGGATAAGAAATATAATCATGGTCATCTAATTCGACTTTATCTTTATTCAGTAAAATAAGAATATCCCAATCCGAATCCTCCTTAGCATCTCCACGAGCCTGTGATCCGAATAAAATAACTTTAGCGCCAGATGGTATTGTCTTAGCTATTGTTTCTTTGATCAATCGTAATATCTCTTCTTTTTGCATATTGAATACAATAAATAGTATCTTTACTACAAAGATAGCAAGTAAATCCGAAAATATATAATCAAATCTGATTATTTTTAATCAATAAGCATGCTATTAAAAAACAATATATCAACGATCTTCACAGACAGTTGATATATTTAGAATACATATCAGCATTTTGCCAATATGAGGGGACAGATCAGGAATATACCGCTGTATTTTTCCCAACCTGCAGAATGTAGGGGATTCATGTGTGTAGCATGAAGTTAGGGACCTACATATTTCGTTATTATTATATGCTATTTAGACTTGTATATACCTTCGTAATAGCTCTCATAAGCACCACTGGTGATAGTATCCATCCGTTCTTGATTATCCAGTCACAATAGTCGGCACACTATAAGTATCGTGAAAAGCGCGTACAAAGTGATCACTACCTGCTTTCGAAGCCGAGTAGGGCGACTCTGGTCTCTTTGAAGTTCAAAGAATATTCGTACGAGCAAAAGTAAACGGATCTCTGATACTACGGTCCACGTGACTTTCGGCAGCTAAATGAATGACTCCATCTACATGATATTGCTTGAAAATTTTCAGCATCATCTCAAAGTCACAAATATCTGCTTTTACAAAAGTGTAGTTTGGTTTATTCTCTATATCTTTCAGGTTAGTCAAATTCCCCGCATAAGTCAAATTATCCAAGTTAATAATATGGTAATCGGGATACTTGTTCACAAATAAACGTACCACATGGCTACCAATAAATCCAGCACCACCAGTAATAATAATATTTCTTCGAAAGTCCATATTCGATAATTAAAAATCAGCAATAAATAATGCCATTACTGGTTAAAGCCATGCCTCTCACCCCATTATATAACCATATTTTTCTTTACATATATTCCATAAAAACAACACATTACCCACCAGATATCTACGCCACATCCTTTTAGGTTCTTTTATCAGTCGGTAAAGCCATTCCAACGAATGTTGCTGCCACCATAACGGAGCCCGTTCAGTAGTACCTGCAAAGAAGTCGAACACTGCCCCTATAGTGCCCACATGGCAATGGATATTCAGTTTTTGCCAATTACTATAAATCCATTTTTCCTGCTTGGGAGCAGTCATGCCAATCCACAACAAATCTGGATTTGTCTCATTGATAGCCGCCACAATAGCTGCATTATCTTCCTGTGAAAATTCCGGCTTATAGGGAGGTGAATAAGTCACTACTTCTAGGTTCGGATAGTCTACTGCTGCACGTTGTTTTATCAATGCCAACACTTTCTCCGAACTACCCATAAACATACATCGCCCGCCTTTCTCATTAAGGCGATTCATTTCAAAAACAAAGAGATCCCAACCGGCTATTCGTTCCCGTGGTTGGCTTTGCATCTTTAACCATTTACAAACTTTTACAATACTTGCCCCGTCAGGGATAAGTACATCCCCCCTCATCAATGCTTTGGCAAAGAGAGGATCTTTCAGCGCAGTGTTGTACGAATGTGCATTAATCGTGTTTATTAGCAACTTACCTTGTGGCAATGCCTTTAGTTGATTTATGCTCTCCATGATAGAGAGTTCTTTTAACTTAATCATGTGAAATTAAAAATTTAGAGTATCTATTTCATTCACCAATTCCGTAGAAATATTCTTTGCTCCTCACCAAAATGTATCACTATACAATGGGAGAACACGATTTATACAGTTCCAACATATGTTTTGCCTTATTATCCCAAGACAGTTCTTCTTGTCGTTGACGGCAATTCAATGACAGTTGCTTTAACAAGCCTCTATCTGCTTCTAACTCATTCAATACTTTAGCAAACTCCTTTACTGATTGATCCGGATTAGATAGCGCAATCTTGCGACCAACCTTATCATTGATTGAATCTCCATGCCCACAAATATCAAAACAAACCACTGGTAGATTATTGCCAATAGCCTCTAACACTACATGTGGAGTTCCTTCGGCCACACTGGTAAAAAAAAACAGATCAGCCTCTCGCATCAAGTATTGTACCTCACTATGCATCACCGCTCCATGCCACACACACTGTTCACCTACCCTTAACGTCTCTGCCAATTGCTGATAAGAAGAAGCATCCCCGCCACCAACTATATGTAACTTCACTGAAGAGTTATTCATTTGTGCCACTGTGCGGATAGCTAATGCCAGCTGTTTACGAAAATCCAACTTTCCTACCCACAGCAAGTCCAACTCTTTCTTATATGATTTATCTTGAAAATCATGCACTTGCAGATAGCATCCAGTTTCATTCAATAGCGGTGAATCAATATTGAAGTATTTCTTGAAGCTCTTTTGTGATTCCGATGAAGCTGATACCACTATTGAAGCATGCTCCGCAGTTTTCCGTACCCGCAAGCTATATTTCAGCTGCAGTTCTGTCAAGAAATTCTTAAGTCTCATAAATAGTTGCTGTTTCAATCCTGCACCTTGCAAGTAAGCTATAGGAAATTTTTCCTTAGCATCCACAGGTCCCCACACAAACGGTATCCCTTTAATCTTCCAAAGATATCCTGGCTCACGGAAACCAATCATATTAAGTTGATGCACTATATCAATATGATATATCTTTATAATACCGAGAGCTATCTCATAGGTGCGATATTGCCAAGCATGATAATGTTTATAAAAACGCCAGTCACCTTGATTCCAACACATTTTTCTTATCTCTTCCGAAACCGGATTGTAATAGAAGTGCATATTCTTACCTTGCGGCAATGTAGGTACTACCGCCTCAATTTTATCACGAAATTCACCTTCGGTAATAATGTATAATTCACAATAGTTAGCCAAATTCACACACCAATTCCAAGCCATACCAGGTTCGCTACCCATATCAGGAGAACAGGCATAGGCATTGATTAAAATAGAAAGCATATAGGATCAAATATGAATTTTAGATTTCATAAACTCTATGATTATAGAGCATGTCAAAGAACAGCCCAAAACAGTAATAAATATCACAAGAGGATTATTGGTTACAAAAGAAATGCCATTCAAAAAATAAAAAATGAAGAATGAATGGATAAGCCAAAGGTTCGTTGAATATTTTCCAAAAAAAAAAAAAATTTTACCCCCCCCCCCCGTTTTACATATATTAACAATACCTATGCAAAATATAGGAACTATCAATAACTCAGTAATACCAATAAGAGGCAAATAAGCTCGTACCAAAATCGGTATTAAAATAAATAATGGAGCCAACCATGTCTTTTTATAAAGCCAAAAATATTGTTCATTTAGCCATTCAAATATATCAAATTTAGCAAAGAAGCAGCCTAGCATAAAAACATTCAAATCTATCAATACCATTTTTAGATGTCTCTCCACGATAATGCCATCATCTAAACGCAATACACCATTCAAGGCCCTTGTGAAAATCAATAATCCAAGCATCAACAATAGATAGCTTTTCCAACTCAACTTTATCTTACTAATAAAGTAGAATAAAACAAGTAACTCTGTATAAAGCGAAAAGAACCACCATTCCCCATTACATGATGCAGTAAGTCCCAAAAGATTATAAAAGACGGTTTCAACAGTAAATGTATAATATCCTATAATGCAACCAATAGTAATAAATGGCACTGCTACCCACCAAAAAGACAAATATAATTTCTTCAATCTTTTTCCAATGATCCTCCATGTTACCTCCCCCTTTATAGCCGCAGATTGTAAACCATATCCAGCCATAAAAAGGTAAATGGGTACGCATATCTGAAGTGCTTTGATAATAGGCATTCCCATCCACCATGCACTAGTCGGAATACGTTCAGGAAAACCAAATAGATGAAATAGCACCATACAAAGAATGGCTGCTCCTTTAATTTGTTTAGAATGATCCTTAGTCAAATTCATCTTAATACTTATACGGCCTTAAACACTGCTTTCCAGTCATAGTCCATATTTAAAAAAGTCTGCGCAAACAGCCTTGCACCGCAACGTAAGATATACGCAGCAAACACTATAATAGCAAACATTACAATTAAATTAAACGGAAAAATAGCATTCATTTTATCAGTAAACAGAGAAGTTTGTACTAAATATATCTCTAAGCACAATCCACCAACCAGTTTGATAGTCCAGCCTACTATCCGCTGGTGATAAACCTTCTTCATGAAATCAGAGTTACATAACTTGAAGAAATAGAATACTGTGCCCAACAATGGAATCCATGTCAACATCTGAAATTTATTATATATCGCAATATCTTTAAAAACATATAGTGCATAAAATACCACAACACATCCTATCAGTTTCAATCCATCCCATACAAAATGATATCTATATTCTCGTTATGCAATCCCCATCATCGCTCCCATCAGCATAAACATAAAGAAATGAAACCACTTAAAATATCCCACTCCATACATAATCCATCGGAGTATCTATTAACACAAAATAACTGGCACATGCTATCATTACTATCATAAATACTAATTTTAAGTATTCAAGCAGATAGCGTTGTATGAAATATAATAACACATAATATAACATTATGCAACTAACAAACCATCCTCCTCCCGATAGAAGTATATTGTTTATATCATTGTGATAACCAAATAATAACGAGCCAAGTATTGCCCATGCAAAAACTGTAGGATAAATACGATTAATGCGTCGTTTATACCAATTATCAAATCGTCCCATCCTACCCAAGAATAGTGTAAAACCAGAACAAAAGAAAAAGAGAACATCACCAATTGCGCCACCAGTAGCTAATGCTCCAAACTTTGGATAAAGTATATCCATATGTGAATTAGTAATAACGATTGCAGCAAAACATTTCAAAATATCAATGCCTATATTTCTTTGTTTCATCAATAATTAATTGAATTATTAATAAAGCCTACTGATAGCTTTCGTAATTCTAGCAAACGATTATTTACTTTATTTTTATCGTATGTCGTAAGTGAAAAACATTTTACATCTACATTATCTCTCACTATTCTATCCATTAGCCCCACATATCTTAAAAGTGATTCCATACGACTATTATTTTTCTTCTTAACAGATACTACTGTATAGAACGGAATATTGAAATTTACGGAGAAAGCTGTTCCGTGAAAGGAATCGGTTACTACACATGAAGCATTTGCAATCAATGAAAGAAATTCAGCTGGACCTGCATCGAGTATGTTTTTTACTCCTTCATTTTGTTCCACCCAAAAAGCACGCTTACAAATTCTATATACTGGAATATTTTGTTCTTGAGCTATGCGACAAGCCAAATCTACAATAGTTTGTGAAGCAGAAAGTTGATAAATAATAACATAACGTTGTGGCATATTAAGTACCACCTTCATGTAAGGTTTCCAGTCTTCTTTGTCCAGCAATAGCGTTGGATCACAAACCAATGTAGCATCACAACCTGTAATTCGCTTCACCAATTCAACACCTGAAGTTTCACGTACCGATATAGCCTTTATACAACTCATCCACTCTTTCATTTTAGGCATTATTGAGGAACCTATTTTATCCACTCCAAAACTTGACGCATATGAAAAGGTACGTGCCCCTTGTGGAGCAAACGTTAAGAAATAAGGTTCTATAGAAGAAGAAGCTCCTGGATTCCACACTTGGTCACTACCCACTACATACACATCGTAATCTAAATGCTCTCGATAAAGGTCGTCCATTGACTTAAAACAACGTGAAAATTTGGTATTTTTATGATGAAATTCTCGGAAATTGACCATACGTTTTTTGACATTATCATTTATCAAAGGCATCACTTTATCTACGAGAAAAGCTGCAATTCGATATTTAAAAAAATACATCAGCTTATCTTTACCATTCATTTTCACTAATGGCTGTGCCATAGCAGTATCTTTGAAATGCCAATCTTTATAGTAGAGATAATCAATCACTTCTACATCATAGCCCATCATCTCCATTTTTTTCTGTGTAGCAAAGGCTTGCAACTCGGCACCATAGTTATTAACCTTTACTATCGTTATTATTCCTATCCTCATAGTAATTTCACATTAATTTGTCTTTTTTTGTACAGGAAACGGCCATTCCACATCTATGCTATTTTTTGTCAATAAATGCTTTAGAGAGGATTCTTTAGTAAAGCATTGAATTAGTTGTTTTCTTCGGTATTTAATGAGGTAAATAGTTGCCACTTTATAAACTGCCCAAAACAGTTTATAAGGCATACGATTAGTCACAACCTTAAAACGTAAGTTGGTGGGAAGTACTTTACGGAAGAAATTAGGCCACATCACTAATGGGTGATATTGAATAAATTTATAACCGTTGAAAAGATTAGGATTACTACCAATGGCTACTTTCAATGAATCTTCGAAAATATAGATACTATCAGCAGACTGCACAAGAACGTGAGCTTTATCGTTATTAGCTATAATCAGTGATACACCTTGTTTATAGTATTTTGGGACTGATAGTCCCCAAAAATCTCCCAACGTTATATCCGCTACGCGGTCAATCTTTGAGAATTTACAATTACTACAACTTTTTCGATCAAGTAACCATCCGGCAAAGATAGCATAAAACACATCGTCTTTACGATGTAACTTTACCTCTTTCCCTTGCAGATCAATAATAGTAGTCTGTGAACATTTCCAATCTTGTTCACCTAAACGTTTATCACGAAAACGATAGATTTTACTTGACTGGTAATATCGCAAATGCAGATCAAGTGCTTCATGACTAGCGATACCATGGCATACCACTTCAACAGTTACCAATCGTTCATGATCACGTTTTTTACGCAAATACCCATACACCCCCGCCACTTGACAAGGACACCCCGAAAACATTACCCAATAACCTTCTTTGAGTTTTTCACTCACTTTTCGATAGATACCCGCTGTGTCACTCTGTATGTACTTGCTATTAGTGATTAATGGCAAATCTTCTTCCCGTTCAACAATAATATGTTTCACTCTATTATTCTCCAAAGTTGCACCTATCACCACTACTTTCTCCTTCTGATGCAAATGAAAAAAACTTTGCGCTAATCCAATGAAACCACCGCCACTCGCTGCATTAATTCGTGCTTCTTCATCAATAGCCCATCCTCCATATACTTTCATATTCTTAACAGAGTTCTTTTGAATAGAAGTAACAACAGGACAGGCCAAAGTGCATAATCCGCAATTCACGCAAGCATTCTTATCCACTTCCACATAAGGTTGGCAATTCTTTTCTATCACTCCAATAGCCTTGTATTTGCAGGCATCATAGCAAGCCATACAACCTGTGCAATGTTTATCACTAGCTAACTTAGGCATATTTTTTCTACGAAATTCAAATGATTTATTTTATCCTCGATATTCTTAAATCTATCTTTCAATTTTCTAGCAGGCACTCCGCCCCAAACTTCACAAGGAGGCACGTCTTTTGTTACAACAGCCCCTGCCGCTATAACAGCCCCATCTCCAATAGTTACGCCACCCAAAATCGTACAACCATTGCCTACCCATACATCATTTCCAACGACAATATCCCTTTCATCTCCTCTAGGCGATTCCCAAATAGTAGATTGAGGAATATCTATTTGATGATCGTTGCCACCAACAAAAGAAATTCTGCCCGCAAACAGTACATAGTTTCCTGTTGTAAGATTAGCCGCTACACTGCAATATTTACCAAATTGCACATGATGACCTAGTTCAATCTTACGTTTTGCAAAACGAGTATACGCCATTACTCTAACAAATCCTTTATACTTTACCCATGGAAATTTTAAATGAAACAAGTACCAAGTTCGCAAAGTGTTCAAGAGATATTTAATTGAGAAAACATAACGATTTCCGCCAACCGGCATATTAGTATATTCTATTTTCATTTCAGCACAGATTTACAAGCTTCAAGAATTCTTTTTGCAGCTTTATCCGGAGTAAAATTACTTTCTATTTGGATAGATTTTTCTCCCATTTCTATAAGATTTACATGATGAAAATTCGATAATATTTCTAATATTGACGTCTCATTAAGAGGATCAAAAGCATATCCATTTACACCATCCTTAATTAATTCTGATGTACCACCATTATAAATCGAACAAGCCACAGGCAATTTGCACGCCATAGCCTCTGGAAGAACTAAACACCAATTATCTTCAAGTGTAGGCATTATAAAGACATCTGTTAAGGCATAATAAAGGTGCAATTTATCATAACTTATACTACCAAGAATATGAATTGTTGCAATATCCTTATAATCTTCCAACATTTTATCTTCCAAAATTCCCGTACCTATGACTATTAAATGATCATTCGGAAACTCCATTGTATGTTTTCTCCAAGCTGCTAATAACTGTCTAATCCCCTTACGCTCCACAATTTGCCCCACGAATAAGAAAGTCAATCCATCTCTTGAAATATTCAACTTATCTTTTTCCTTATTGATATCATTTATAGAAGTATTGCGTACATTCTTCTGCAGATTAAAACTATCAGCACACATTACCCCCAGAGTTTTTGGTGTTGACTTAAAATGCAAAGTATCATTTAAATATTCTTCAGTTTGTATACCATTAATCAAAAAATGATCTACAAAATGCCCTATTAAAATCCTATATAGCGTTCTATACCAAGGAGAATTACGTTCTACATACTTCGTCCTTTCATAAAACATCATCAGTTTTTTTCGATGAAGAAATGCATACCTAATACCGTATGGAGACCAACTACCAAAGCCTTCTACTATCACCACATCAGGATTGATAGTCTTTATTTGCTTATATAAGCCATCTACGGTTTTAATAGTTAGAGTAGAATTAGCAAACGTAGTATTTCCTCCTTTTCCAAATGTTATCCGCTTTTCACCATCAAGTATATACACGTTATTTCCTAATGTACTACACAGCTTTTGTTTTACTAAATCAGATAAATCCGAAGAATTACAAATCAGATAAAAATTGTTGCTGTTTTTTTTATTCAGATAATCATATACAGGAATGCGATAATTACCAAACCATGGAGTAATCCAAAGTATTCTCATAATTTTCTATTATTATTTTGTTCTATACATCGTTCATAATATAAAATTGTCTTACTTAAAAGTGTTGTCAATGAAAAATTCATCTCTATTTTACGTTGTGCAGCTTTTGAAATTTTCACCTTTTCAGAATCCGGGAGTGAAAGAATGTACTCAATCTTATCAGCTAATAAAGAAGGGTCTTTAGGAGTTATCAAGTAACCATCTTTTGTATCATCAATAATTTCACTCATCCCTCCCGAATTACTCCCTAATACAATAGCACCATTCAACATTGCCTCTAGGCAAACCATTGGAAAGTTTTCCCACCATGATGGGAAACATACTAAATCAGCCTCTACATACTTATGTAGTAGTTCAGTTCGTTGCATAAATCCTTTGATATCCAGCCAACTTTCACCATTGAATTTTGCTTGAAGCATATCAGCGTACGACCCCGACTTCCCTATCATAGTAAGGCTGACTTTTTTCCCCTTTTCATGCAATATTTTAATAGCATTACATAGATCCTCACAACCTTTCCAATCACAAATGGTACCCACATATAAAACTTTTCGATTCTCATTGTTTGACGAATGCCATAATTCCTGTGATTTCAAGCTTGTGTTTATTGGATTATGAACTACTACTATTCGATCTTCATTGATGCCTAAATTGAGAATTGCCCATTCTTTAAGTGAATTACTACAAGATGTTATATATTTCGCTTTGCGCATCACTTTAAATTCTTGCTTAGCCTGCCAGTAATACTTTGCTGTATGCAAATTAAAAGGCAGAATACCGAAAGTGCAATGATCCATTAAGGCAGGAGTATGAAGTCGCACCACAACAGGAATTTGAAGGTCTTGTAAATACAAAGCTTCCGCTCCAAACTCTGGAACTTCTATAACATCAATTCCTTTTATTTCTTCAATTGTCTTTCTAATTCTTTTACGATAAGATTTATAACGATAAAAAGTTCTTAGTTTCTTCAACTTTGAATGCCCTTCTACTGCAGAAATAATAAAATCACCACCTTTTAATCTTATTATAGTCAAATTTCCCTCCTTTATAGTTGATTCTAAGCGAGTATTATCTGACGCACATATTACAGTAACCTTATGCCCTAAAGTTACCAAGCCATAAGCCATTTCTTTTTGATATGAAGCAATTCCTCCACCTCGCAGTGAAGGTGGGTATTCACGACAGACAAAACAGATATGCATAGTTATTATATTTTATAGTAATCTCCAAACATCAATAATATTGGACTTTTAATTATAATATCAAACACAGGAGCATATTGCCAAATAATATGTTCAAAAAAAACATAGAATGTACTTAAGCTCAACCCTGCAATCAACACCAATATATTATCTCTTTTTTGAACCTGACTACTAATATATGGTAAGAAAAAAGGAACAAAAAAATAGGTCATCATAAAATAACGATATTGAGCCAGTGGTTGATTAAACATCGCAAATACAGCTAAAATTAAAAGTAACTGAATGTTTAGAATAAACATTTCAGTCGAGTTTAAAGCTTTTCGTTCTCTCCAAAGTTTTTTGTACAGCACATATAGCAGAGGCAATAGTATAATAAGGGTACGTGGGTGTAGAAAAGTCAAACTACCTGCATTATCAGCTAAACCATCACTATCGGCTAAACGTGATACACCATACGACAATACTCCTCCATTCTCTACACTAAGAGAACCTGCAATTCGTGGCCCTAGTATAATCAAAGTTACAAACATCATACTCATAAACATTAAAGCTTGCTTTGACAGGTTCCCCCTTAACTTTTTAATCAACAAGAAAGGAATAAACAATAAATTTGCAGCGTGAGTAAAAACAGAGATTGCTACAAGGATATAAAGTTTGGTAGTCATCTTACCATAACGTGCATAATAACCTAATACATACATCATAATAGCCTGACCGAAAAATTGCTTTTGAATCTGTAGCATTAGATTAAAATATAAATAAAAAAAACATAAAACTATAACTCCACAAATTAATGGCTTATGTGGCTTCTTTAGTTTAGTTGAAAAGTGGTATACCCCCATTAATACTAACATAATTTCAGAAAACGAATAAATAGCAATAAATAAAGGATAATAACCCAAAGTAAGATAATAACCTAAGTAATTATAAATCCCATTCATGAACTCACCTGATATAGTAACTTTTGTAGGATCTTTAAAATATCCTAATCCATAAATATGTACTAAAGATTTCCAAAACCCAACATCAGGTACATTCATATAAGCTACATAATATTGTATCTGATCTCCACCTGGTGATTTGGTTGCATTAACTGCACCTATATAAGCTGCTATACAAGCGAAATACGTATAATACTGCGTTTTCGTAGCATTAGTTTTTGTAGCCAAAAATGAAATAATTATAGGAATACCGATAAAGGGTGGAAGAAGTAAAAAAATAGAAAGTATGCCGATCACTTCTCCCCATTTCACCAAAGACTTCCGTTGCTCAATTCTATAAGATAAAGTTTCTTTTCTCATTCTAATCAAAGTTTATAGGAAATACAAATTCCTATTCGTCCCATCAATCGCTTTATTTTGATAAATTGTACAATGAAGAAGTTTTCCTTTTTCATCAACCGTAAGTTATCGTCAATCTCTGAAATCATCTTTTTTATAAAAGTATTTTCTGTATTTGGACTAAGATGTTCTTTAATCATCAATAAATCCTCTGAATAATCTTTAGTCCCGACTGTTGCTGCACCGCAATGTTTTCGATAACCATAAACCGGATAGTTCAAATATACATTTCGATTGCTATGTAGTATATAACTTATCAAAAAGTCTGCATCTTCCATCAATCTACAATGAGGGAGGAATTCTATTTCTCGATTACGGATAATATCCATTTTGAAAAGACAAGTCCACAGGAAATATTCTCCCATTATGATTTTATCCACAAAGTCTTCCTTGTTCCAGATTTGAATATCCTGCTTTCCACGAATCACGTACTTTTTGTTCACAAACAACTCTTCATCCATTTCACCGATAGCTTTATAATCAGCCTTCACCAAAGAGACATCCTCTTCTAAAGTTTTTGCAACTAACATTTTCAAAGCTTCAGGATATACTATATCATCCGCATCTACAAAATACACCCATTCACCTTTAGCTTGCTTCAATGCTATGTTCCGTGCGATAGAAACACCCTCATTCATTTTACTTATCACCCTTATTCGATCATCACGATAGGCATATTCTTCCAATATAGAAACACTATGGTCTTGGCTGCCATCATTTATCACTATCAATTCCCAATGGTTATATTGCTGTGCCAAGATACTCTCTAAACATGGGCGTAAAAAACGTTCCGCATTATATACAGGAATAATTATCGTTACTAGTGGAGTGTCCATATCAACACAGTTTCAACCTTCTTAAAATGCTGCGGTATAAATCAATCGTAGGAAGCAAATAACCACAAGGAAGTGCAGCTTTAACACTACGATTTTTTTCACGCAAACGCGCTAGATTGTCATTACGTTCTATATAAAGAAGAGGCTCAAAGTTATTATTCTCTAAGTCATCAAAAAAATTTATCCAATCTTCAGCGACTTTTTCAAAAGCGAAATTTTCCTTCATAAAATGATAAAATCCCTCCAAATCATTCTCGTTCTTTTTCATTTGAGTCACTATGCTAGCAGCTAACTCATCAGTATGTTTGTACAATATTCCTGTACGATATACCGTATTAATAAATCCTCCGAAATCTATAGTTGCCACCAATGCACCCATTGCCTGCATCTCCAAAGCTGTAATACAGAATGTTTCACTAATTCCGGAAGGGTTGGGAACTCCTACCCTTGTCCGTTTCAACACATCATTCTTTTCTATGCCAAGTACACCCCAAAACTTTACTGAAGGGATAACCTTTCCTTCATCATCTGTCAGATAAGACATGAATTGCTTTTCATAATCCTTTTCGGCAATGCCATAATCTCCCAATTGAGCTGTACGATCATAGAGCTTTCCACTTCCTATTACATTCAGCCGCGCATCCGGTATTTGCTTTAAAACCTCCGGCCATGCCTGCGCTAACAGATGGAATCCTTTATAATCAACTATGCTACCGATATAAGTGACTTCATGAGGACGTTCACTTAGTGGTGGTATCGTAACTTTCTCACTCTCCAAAAAAGTAACGGGCATACCGTTGTTAATATAAACCGACTTCAAGAAAGCCTTATGATCGCGATACATATTGAGTTGTTCACGGCTCACACAGATGATGCGTGCCACTTTATCATCATTCGCCAAAACAGTAAGATTTCTGCGACTAATAAAGTTATGAGCCCAGGGTAACAAATAAGTTTGACGAGTCGCAACAGCCTTATGAGCTTCTTGATATATTTCATTTACATACTTGAATATCACATAATCCGGATTAGTTTGTTCTATTAAATCCGTGATAGAACAAACTTTAACGATGGGATGTATTGAAACAGATATATTTGCATCATCCTCCACGCCCACAACAATATCAATCCCCACAGGTCTCAATTTACGTATATAGTGTACTGTGGATTGAATAATATACTCTGTACCTCCAATACCCGGATTACCCTCTTCAAGATTATGACAATCCACCTCCTTCAAGTTCTTATTAGGCAGATAAAATGCTATTTTCATTGTTTTATTTTTCCTAAAAATAAGTACGATAGAAATCTGTTCTTTTCAAATAAACAAGCAAACGACAATGTCAAAAGTATGATCAGAAAAGAGATACAGCATGCAGCAAGCATTTGCCATCCAATAGACAGATTATTAAAAGCTTCACAAGTTAACGAGTAGATAATATAGTAATGAAAAATATATAAATGCAATGACTTTTTACCCCCCCCTATAACGTATCTAACTACTTTATGGTTACAAACCAGGTAAATGCATTTCAATAGAGAAAAGAATGCAAGACATAACAACACTTGCACTACCGTCATGGGCAAAACTTTTACAAAAACACTATCATCCATGCAGTAGAAAAGCACAAACAGAATCAAACATATAGCTTGTACAAGCTCTTTAGACAAGCAACCTTCCATCCATTTATATTTACCTATCATGTATCCTAGGATAAAGAAACGATAAAAAGCAAAAGTAAAAGAAAGTGAAAGTCCGTAAGGAGTGGAACCATCGAACAATTTTGAAATCAAAAAAGGAAGTAGCAACACCCCAATCTGTAGGACCCCATGCTTTATCCTCAGCCATTCAATAATCTTCAGCATAAGAGCGAACAGCAACCAACAGTGCCACAAACTCCAAAGAAACCAATAACCCGCATGAAAATCACTATATATGTAGGCTTGCATCTGCCCATTAAGCAAAGCAAAAAGAGAACCTCCAAAAACAAAAGGGAAAAGCAAACTAATCGTTTTCTTTTTAAAGAAATCCACATTTACGCCGGACAAAAGAAAGAAGAAAGGCATATGAAAGATATAAATAAATTGAAATACCTGTCCGGTATCTTTAAAACAGAACTGATAGACGTGCCCCAATACAACCAAAAAGATTGCTATGCCTTTCATGAAGTCAATATATTCGATACGTTCCATATTCATAAATTAGAAACCTTTTACAAACTTTTTTGTAATCGTATAATAGTCCACACATAAAAGGACTTGATGCAGGTGGGCAATAAAAAGGTTAAATTCCATAAGCGATAATATTTCGGAATAATCGAAGAATAGCAAGAAAAATAAGGAGAAGCAAAATGTAGCTTGTCCAATAAAAAGATGTGTTCTTTAATGCCTTCATATCCGTATTGTTCATTTGTCATTGTGTAATATATTACAATTTGTCGCATCATTATATTATAGACATTAACATCCTTCCAAAGATAATTGCGCCTCTCAATCTCACGATGAAATATCTGTAATGCTATCACATTAGATTGATTGATATTCTCCGCTCGTTCTTTCGACATAATAGAACTCGCATTATCCCGATAAACGTATAAACTTTGCTTCACAAATGCAATAGATTGGGCATTTAAGCAAAGCTGAAAAGTCCACGGAGCATCTTCATTAATAATCCCTACCTTAAAAAACAATTGATATTGTTCTATAAATGAGCGTTTTATCAATTTACACCAGGGGGCAACATTAAACCAAGATAGCGCAAAAGCTTTAATACAATCTTCATTCGTATTAATCATATCTACCGGTGCATTCAAGAATCCACCTCTTGTTTGAGCCTTTCCTTCAGAAGTATGATTACATACTACCATATCAGCCCCTGTACTTACTGCTTTTGCAAGTAATACAGTAATGCATTGCTCCATTAGTTTATCATCACTATCCAAACAAAAGATATAATCCCCTGTAGCAGCATGCATAGCTGTATTTCTTGCCGCAGATACGCCACAGTTACCTTCATGCCTCAAAATTTTATAAGAAAGGCCAGACTTTGTCGACTCTACAAGTAACTTTTCAGCTATGTTGATACTGTCATCCCCCCCACAGTCATCTACTAAGATAAATTCAATGTTATCATAGTCCTGATCAATTACAGACTGCACACACTCTGCAATATACTGCTCCACTTTATAAACAGGTGTGATTATAGATACCTTCTTCATTATCAATAAATATTAGGCAGCATTCTTTTAAACAACAAAAGTCGTAGTTTATCAAACAATAGTATACCTATCATAACAATGACACCACCAATCAGAAACGCAACAAAAGAGAAATTGTCCTTAGGGAACAAAGGAGAAAAAAAACGTTGCCCCCATCCACTTTCCGACAAAAGATAGACAGCCAACGTTCCTGATGTTAAATAATTGATGACTTTATTATAAAACCGCATTTTCTCTACTGATACAACCAAGAAACCAACAATCAACATATTCAAAGGGTTAGAATAAGATCCTAAATAAGGTAATCCTCCCAAATGATGGGATACATAAAATATATACAATAATATAAACTTAACAAGCAATAGAATTAAACATACTACCAAAGAGTGTTTACGCCAGAATTCCGGCAAATAAATCCGCATCCATCGAGCCGACAAATACAGACACAATAATGACATTCCCCCCCCAATTTGGCTTCCTTTATTTATGACCCCACTAAAAGTTACAAAATATAAGATAGCAATTAGTCCGAGCAAACGTTTATTTGACAATGATTCAATTTGTGAGTTTATACCAGGACTAAGCAAATAAATTATAATATAAGCTGTCATAAACCACCAATAATTCAAAAACAAAAAACAGTCTTTCTCTATTACATGATAACAAATCAACGAACCTATGAATGAAATCAATGCATAAAAAAGACACTGCAAAACCATTTCAGTAAATCTATCTTGTTTAAATTTCATTCCATAATATCCAGAAATAAACATGAAACACGGAACACCTAATCCACCTATATGATAAAGTATCAATTCTGGCAATAAATCCGGTTGACTTATGCGCTCACTACCAATTACATATAGTCCAAAATGACGTGCAAGAAAATGAAAAATAACAATGACCAGCATTGCCAACATTCTCAATAATTCTATACTACTATTACGTTGACTAATCATTGAATTTTATTTGCCTCCCTCACAAAATTATAATAATTATAGCTATATGCCCATTCATTCACCACGTGTCCGCTTTCTTTAAATTCAGACATATATTTTACCGATTTATATTTAGGATAAGGCTTACCAGTAAAACAAATCTTATTTTTAAAAGGTAAAACATCAAAGCGACGAATCAAATCTTCAGTACACAAATCTGAATCCGAGAATTTCACAATCATATTTTTAGTATCAAGACGTTGTAAACGACGATACCATTTTTCACGTACTTCTTCTTCCGAATGATAATGCTTAAAGATGATTTCAATATCCGTACCCTCAAATACCCCAATAATAAAGTCTTTCACTAGATAATCGCTATACTTAGAATCTTTCCTACGTTTAAAAAGTAAAGGACGGTGAATTATATCATCAAAATTTTCCAGCAATTTAATATAATCCGGAGCAACCATAAATAAACCTATAAAGGGAGTATGATATTGTAGTTTACATGATTGATACATAAAGCCTCCCCAACAGTTATTACTAACGACTGTCACAGTCTTATTTTTAATAGCCAAACTACGTATCCATTTCAATAATGCATAATAGACTTTTCTCATTTTGCCATCATTTTAATTACACCAAAACTAAGCATTGATGCTATAAACTTTAGTTTCGTCTTCAATGTCGCCGCTTGCAAAATTCTCCTATCCAATCTTTTAATATATGACTGATGATAAGCTTGAAGAACCTTCTTTTGTCCTTCTTTTCTTTCAGTATCAGCTAGTTGAGTCGTCAACTTCCACATAGAAATGAGTGTTTGATAAAAATCATTGTATACCTCTACTCTCAAATTGTAATCAATCCCCTCTTTTTCACACAACATAAGCAATCGATCCAAAGTAACCAAGTAATCCAGTTTCTTCATTGATACTGTACGAGTAATGGAATTAAGAGCTATTCTATATAAATATGTTGCCTGACACAATACAGTCTTTTCACTTTTCAAATAAAGTAGACGAGTGATATATTCATCCGAATTAAATTTACTATAAGAAGCATTTTCTACCGTATAGTACTTTTTGGCAAGTTCTGTTTTAACCATTTGCCATCCATGAAGTTTCCACGGGAACGTCATCTGAAAAGCTTCCATACCGCTTGATATTATCATATCTGCTGACAGTTGATGCTGGATAAACATATTAGGAAAAGATTGAGTATTACCATAGCCAAAAAACACATCCGGCACAATACTATCAGCATTTGTCTCCTCCGCTCTTTTTAACATCAACTCCACATAATTAGATGAATAAGCATCATCGGAGTCCAAAATAGCTATGTACTCTGTATCTACTAATTCAATGGCCCTAGCCCTAGCCATAGCCGGTCCCGCATTTGCCTGTGTGATAAGTTTTATTCTCTTATCTTGTTTACAATATTCTTCCAAAATGGAATGAGAAGCGTCAGTAGAGCCATCATCAATACAAATCAATTTCCACTGTTGAGAAGTCTGATTCAATAAAGATTCAACAGAATCATGCAGATACTCTTCTGCGTTATATACGGGCATTAGTACTGTAACAACCATTTTTTTCTTAAATGTCGAGATATTTTTTCTTTATAACTATAATACATCTGCAATAAATCAGCCTTCCAGAAAGAACCATTCAAAATATATTGCAGAACCTTTTTCTTTTTATCATTTGAGGCAAACAAGATTGCCACTTTATTAGTCTCTGGGTATAAATTAAGCCATTCATCATAGTTTTTATAAGGAGGATAAAGCAAATAACTTTTAGCAAATAACTTCATTTTAATCATCTCTTCCTCAACCTTGCTTTTATTATTTGCTTGGAAAGAGAGGATATTACAGTAACAATATCTTGATAATTCTTCGCAGATTTACTTTTTGTCATCGCCCCCATATTCATCTGGTTATAGTGATACAGTACTTTTCTACAATAAGCTATTTTCTCCGCATATATCGCACAGCCATTAGTGAAAATATAATCTTCCCACATTTGTACACCAATAATTGGATAAATATTATGTTCACGATATAAAGAAGTTTTTATCAACTTATTCCAATAGGTTCCCCACATACCTCCTCCCATTTGTGCTCTCAAATAACTGATATTATCTAGCTTTTCAAGTTGGTTATCAACAATTTCTATACGTTCTTTGTATACTTTATCATAATCACAAAAAGTTATATCCGCATTATTTTGTTCAGCACAAAAGAACAATGATTCAAGCATATCTTCCTCCATCCAATCATCTGCATCTACTGAAATAATATATTTTCCACAAGCCATTTCTAAACCGATTTTGCGCGCGGCACTCACTCCTCTATTTTTCTGATGAATCACTTTTATCTTTGGAAAACGAGATGCATATTCATCGCAAATATCTCCCGTCTTATCTTTAGAACCATCATCTATCAGAATAACTTCAAAGTCTTGAAATGTTTGTTGGAGTAATGAATCTAAGCAAGTTGTCAAATACTGCTCTGTGTTATATACAGGAATAATTATTGTTATTAATTTAGGGTACATATACTTTGTTCGAAAAAAATAATTAATAGCCAAAAAATCTAGGTAATTTATTCTCAACCCATCTTCCCATATAGCTTGAACTAAAAGTTAAAATCAATGCGATTGTCAATGAAAACCAAACAGTATTATAACGTAACAAATGACCTTCATTAACACTAATGCCCAGCAGTTCTTGAATTTCTATTATTAATGGTATGGCAATATAAAACACCGTTGCTAACAAAGGATAATGGAATCCCATAACATGCAACGAATTCTCCCCCACCGATTGTAAAATGTTAGAAATATTTTTTATTTGTGTATATTTAACGCAAAAAGAAGTTACAAGACTACTCAAACAAATTATTCCTACAATTCCTACTAGAGCATTAACAATTAAAGCCGTAGCAGAAGGAAATATCATACCGTATACATCAAGGCGATCATGTGGCAAAAATAAGAGCCATACAAAAGCTACTAAAACAACAGTATATCTTAAGAGATATCCAGCAGTCATTAAATTATACAGAGAGATTTCTTTATAAAAATACTTATTTCTAAAAATGAATCCTATATAGCAGAACGACAACATGATTAAAGATTGAGTAAGAAAAAAAGGAAGAGACACGTTTTCTTTACTCAAATAATATCCCAAAGTAAAAAGCATTATTATAATAATAGACTTAGCCCAATTTTGTTTTATTCGAAATACTATATTCATCAACAATATTATTTCCCAAAGTGAAATAAGGAACCAAATAGGACCTACACTTAAAAAAAAATCTAAATCAAAAGTTGGCAATTGTCGCTGTACTATAATACAATGTATTATGACCCAAATTTTGGCAAACACATAATAAAATACAAAAGGATAAAGAAGGCGTTTTGTCTTATTTCTAAAAAACAACAATAAATCTTGTTCACGAAAGAAGAAACCTGAAAGGAAGAAGAACAACGGCATGTGGAACAAATAAATAACATCATGCGCTGCACTATCATTGTGTAAACAATGACCTAACACAACAAGGAATATACCCAAGCACTTGGATATATCAATAGTCAGATCTCTCATTTAATTCAACTAAATCTTTTTTTAATCATTTTTATAACAAATGCCTTTTCTTCCGCATTAAACATTAATATGAACGAAGTTCCGCATACTATAAAAACTGACGTAAAACCTACAATCATAAATCTTCCTAAAGAAGAAGGCATATTTAATAATGCGATCAATACTATCAATACTGAAATCCCTCCAATAACGAATGCTCGAAAAAGAACTTCTCTAGTATATTTTCCCACTGGGAAATTATAGCTTTTTTTAGCATAATACATCGTAACAAACAATATGATTAGAGATGTCAGAATTGAAACTATAAAAACAGTACTAGCTCCAAAGCCTAACTTTAATAATAAGTAAGACAATGGGAGATTTAATAAATTCACTGTACCATTTAAAATTTGATAACGTGCTATCTTACCTGACGCTGAAATCCCATACGTCATAGCCGTACCTAATACCTCAATCAAGGATTCTATTAAAACTAAACGAGTAAAAAGTACTACATATTCTGGAACTATACCAAGCCATAATCCTAAAATAAACTGCGTCTCCATTAAAATAGGTAACGTCAAAAAGAATAATAATAAAAAGGAAATCTTAGAATATTGAATAATAGACTGATATAACTCCGTATACTCACCAGCAGCATATAATTTTGTTATTTGAGGATTAAATGCAGTGCTAAAATTTGAAATAAATGATTTTACAGCGCTATTCACTTGAAATGCAATACTACGAGCTGCATTTACAACTGGACCAAAGAATATATTAAGCAACATATTAACCCCTTGCCCCTTAAACATCCATGATAATGTAGAATACAGAGTCCACCCTGAAAATGTAAGAAGCTCCTTATAAAACTCTCTATCCCAAAATAATTTGTGACGGCACTCACTAAAGTTTTTGTGACAATAAAAAGCATACATAAAATTTATCAAGGCACTAACTGAAGCATATAAAAAACTATATGAAATCAATTTGTCAAAAGGGCTAATTATTAGCAAATAGACTATTAACAATTTCAAACTAACTTCGAGAATGCCCATATAAGCATATATATTCATTTTTTCATGAGCCACAATAATTGAGCTATAGGGCATTTGAGCAATCCCTATAAAAGCGGATATAATAGAAGCTTGATAAATCCAATTAGCAGCCACGATTCTATTCTCGGGAATAATCAATTGGGTATTCAGGAACCATAAGCCTATGGTTTCAGCAATAACAACTATGAATATAGCTAAACCAAAATGAAGATTAGAAGTACCTGCAAATGTTTTGCGAAGTAATAAATAATCATTCTTTCCCAACGCAAAAGTTATAAAACGAGAGGTAGAGCCAGTTAATGAAGCATTTAAAAAGCCAAGCATTGAAAGAACACCCCCTACTACATTAAATATACCAAAGTCTTCTACACCTAAAGTCTGCAAAACCACACGGGAGGTATATAAAGATACAGCCATATAAAATAGCATCCTTAAATACAGCATCATTGTGTTTTTAGCTACACGCTTTTTATTTTCATTTACCATCTATATAAACCGTTTATTTACCAATAAGTATCGGACATTTTTTTATTAGAATTTTTATAGGATAATAGCAGAGTAACATAATAACTACACCCGTAAGAATGGCTTGATACCAATTTGCACTCTTATTTATCCCTAACCACCTCCAATAAACATCACGCAACAATATATGGACACCCAAAACAAGAAATGTACCTGTAGAGAATATTTGAAATACAGATGCCTCACCACTGAAAATAGTAAGACGAGTCCCTCTATACAACAGCCAAAAGCCAATTACACTGATAATAAAACTAAAGAAATAATTAACACCATAATCCTCTGCCCATATATCAATACCACCATTGATAAAACACCCTGCAATATAAACAGGAAACAAAATATATACTACGAACCGAGGTATCTTTTGAAGTAAGTCACTATGCTCCTTACACCATATACCAAAAGCGAAAAATGGAATACAGGCAACTGTACGTATAAGATAAAGAGAATTCAGTTTATGATGAAGAATCGATTCAGGCATCAAGAAACGCAAAGAAAGAAATACAATACAAACTATAGCAATAGGATATATAAACTTCCTTATAGGGTTGGTAAATGGAATATCGCCAAATAACAGACGACAGAAATAGAGGCATATTACGAACCATACACCCCTGACTAAAGGGATTCCATACTCATAAGAAAACATAAAAAAAGGATATAAGCATTTTTTCAAAAAATCATCAGGAAAAGGAGTACCATCTGTATAATTGATAAGCACAGCCATCAGATTAATAAGCGAAAAAAAAACTATTGGTATAAAAAATGATTTTGTAGTCTTCTTCCAATCATGAGATTTGTAAAGATAACCCGATATAATAAAAAAGGCCGGCATATGGCAACCATATATCAATGTACGTACCCACAAATGAGGATTACAATGACCCACAACCATAACAAATATTAATATTGTTTTTGATACATCGACCCACAATTCACGTTTGTTTACATTACAGGGGGGGATAATTTGTTCATTCATTTCTTAATTATAATTTTCTTTATAAAATGCCTGATACTATAATAGTAACCGTACAGCAATACTATCCAATTTTGTTTCGCCATAATTGCTCTGTGCAAGTAATCAGAGGCTGTGTATATCTCCTTCCATCGATCGTTAACTTCCGGAAAAGAATCGCGCCACAACTTGATGCGTTCACGGCTCATGGCATGAGTAATAAAAACATCCTTTATCCAAAATTTCACCCAAAGTAAGTCCTTATCGAAGAGGGCTTGCTTGCCACTCCTAGCCAAATGATGCTCCACGATTCTGATATTCTTTACCCTGTCTTTATTGTATTCCACATTGACACCTTCTGTAGCTGTCAGCGACTGTGCGTTATTCTTAATATAGTGATATAAAGGTCTGGTCACATAAGCTACTTTATTGCAATACAGAGAACATGAGACCGAAAAGGGGACATCTTCCCAATAACAAATATGATTATCAAAAGTGATATGATTATCACGCATAATGGAAGTTTTCACTAATTTATTCCAAACCACACACCAAGTACGCCCCCGCAACAAGTCTCTAATATAATCGTTAACATCAATACGGGGCTCGACATTGACTATTCTACTGTCATGACCGTATTCTTCAACATAAGCACAAACGGCCATCTGTGCATCCTTACTAATTAAAGCTTCGTGAAGAGTGGATATATAATCAGGTTCAACCCAATCATCCGCATCAGTAAAAATAAAGTAATCTCCATGCACCAGATCTAATCCAAATCTCCTAGAACCGCTCAATCCTTTATTTTCAGTATGATAAACCTTTATTCGAGTATCTTCTTCAGCTAAATTATCAACCAACATAGCTGTACAATCTTTACTCCCGTCATCCACAATTATAATTTCCAGTTCACGGTAAGTTTGTACCATCAACGAATGGATACATCTCTCAATATATTGTTCACCATTATATACGTTTACAATAACTGTTATCATAGATCTCAGACATTATAGCACCAGACGACACCAAAGCTACATAGCCCGTGCCTAGAATTGCTATATTCATATATTATTAATTTGTTCTTCATTCGCTTTATGTTCTCCATAACCGTAACCATAGCCATAGCGCTTGCCATAACCATAGTACTTACCATACTTGCCGTAACCATAATAATAACCATATTTTTTCTTCTGGAGATCAAGACCATTAATAACAGTACAGATATTGGGAAGCTTATTATCAGCAGCCAATTCATTAATCAAGGTAAACTCTGCTTTTCGGCTATAATCAGCACGACATACATAAACAGACAAATCAGCAACACGACCTACAAGCAAAGTATCAGTTACCATACCAGCAGGGGCAGTATCCAAAATTACATAATCAAAGTTCTTTTTCAATGTTTCAATCGCTTTATCTAAACCATCACGAGCCAGTAATTCCGTAGGATTAGGTGGTACTGTTCCGCCAGGAAGAATATATAAATTCTTACTAACATCCGAAGGCTGAACGAAATCCATTAGATTTTTCTCCGGATTTGACAGGTATTGAGTAATCCCTTGCTCCTTCCGGGGGATATTAAAAATTTTATTCAAACCGGGTTTACGAATATCAAGTCCCACAATTACTACCTTCTTTCCTAACAAAGACAGACTAATCGCAAGATTTGAAGAAATAAAAGACTTGCCCTCACCACTAACTGTCGAAGTCACTAAAATTACTTTCTGATCATTCTCAAGCATAAACTGAAGGTTAGTACGGATATGACGGAAAGTCTCGCTCATTAATGTATTCTGATTCTCAAACACAGCAATAGAACCTGCTTTCTCGTCGGTTAACGGTACATCACCGACAATAGGTAACCTTGTTAATTTTTCAACATCGCCGCGTCCCTCTATCTTGAATTTAGTCAGACCGATCAGGAAAATGATACCAATAGGTAATCCTAGTCCCACAACCAAAGCAATCATGTAAATTGTTTTAGGTTTAGGAGAAACCGGACCTCCTTCAGCTGCAGGCTCATCTATAATCTTAGCATTATTTGCAGTAGCAGCTAATGTTATAGCATTCTCTTCACGTTTCTGCAAAAGCATCAAATAAAGCCCTGCCTTAATTTCCTGTTGACGTGCAATACTTACATATTGACGTTCCTGTCCTGGAGCATCGCTGATACGACGGGAAAAGCGACTTGCCTCACGGTCCAAATCTGCCTTCACAATAAGTAAGCCCTGCAAAGTTCCATTAATAGCAGCCTGCACATTTGCCTTCATAGCACGAATACTCATATCCAAATTCACAATCATCGGATTACTCTCTGTAGAAGTTCGAAGCAAACGTTTACGTTCGATAATCAATTCATTGTAGCGCTCTATTTGAGTAGTTAAACCATTATCAGATAAGCCTATATTACTAGGTAACACCTCATATTCATTCGACGGGTTATTTATATATTTAGTAAGATCACGCACCAAATTAATCTGTGTCCCATTTTCCACTCGCTTCTTTTCATATTCGGCATTTCCAGATACAGCCAACTGGGCATCACTGCTAATATCTGTCAAACCCGCATTTCTTTTAAATGCCTCCAGCTTATCCTCCGTACTTCCTAATTCTTCATCAATAATCTGAATACGTTCATTTATAAACTCTCTTGTTTTTTCAGCAACTTCATTTTTATCATTATTGGTATTTCGGTTATACATTTCCATCAACTTATTGATAAAATCTTGAGCGCGCTGTATATTCGTATTCATTAGCGATACTACAGCTACAGAAGTTGCTTTAGAAGTAGGAACTATGCTTAATGCCCATTGATATCCCTTTGCCACCCCAAATGGCTGACTTACTATAGCACTGACATTTCGCGTAACATTCTGTCCTTTTATCTTCCCATTTGATAAAGAATCTTTTAATGCAAACCCAAATGTACCTACATCTGTAGGTAATACCGCCGGAAGTTTCCCAAAATTTTTATTATACTCATTCAAACCCACTTTTAAATTTACATCCAAACCACCTTCTGGAGTAAGCTTCATATCAACCATAGCTAGATCTGGTAATTTATCCGCTTCTTGAGCTGTCAAGTTCACAATTATCGGAGAGGTTTTATATAACTCTTTTTTAGGAAATTCATCCTCATCATAATAAGTTATATAAAGTTCCAGATTATTGACGACTTCTTTAAGTATCGTTTTTGAACGTAATACTTCAATTTCATTATCAATGCTCTGCGTAGAAGTGATCATTCCACCTATTCCCAAATTCTCTAAATCAGAAACAGAACCACCTCCACCACCTTTTTTATCATCTTTTATCATAATAGAAGCAGAGACTTGATACACAGGGGTCTGAAAATGCAAATATACCCAAGCTCCAATTAAACATACCAGAATAGAAGCCACAAACCAAGGCCAATGGATTATATATCTGAAAAGAAGCTCCTGATAATTGACCTTCTCTTCATCCAATTCATTCATGTTATTTTCGTACAAGCTTTCTTTCATTTTTGATCATTTATTTTATGACTTTATCGTAATATAGTTATTAGCAAATTAGCTATTGACACCAGAATAGAAACGCCAGAGAACCACAATCCTGTACTAGTTCCAACATCCGAATTCTTAGCCTTAGTCTTATTAGGTGTCACATAAATTATATCATTTTGCTGCAGCTGATAATAAGGAGACAGTACCGTTTCAGCTTTATTCAAGTCCATAGTAATAATTTCCTGCTTATTATCTTGTCCAGTCCGAATTAACTTCACGTTATCACGCATACCATAAATAGTCAAATCACCTGCCATAGCCAATGCTTCCAAAAGATTAATATTTTCATTGGAGACCACGAAGCTACCCGGTTTATTAACCTCCCCTAATACTGAAATCCGATAATTAACAATACGCACGGTAACAAGAGGTGTTTCTTTCAAATAAACCTTCAACTTATCTATAATCAGGTTTTCTATTTCCTGTTTTGTCAATCCACCTACATGAATCTCACCCAACACTGGAAAGTTTATATTCCCCTGATTATCTACCAAATATTGCTGCAGAGCAGATGAGGCAATTCCTTGTGCCATTGCCTTTCCTTCTGCTCCACTAGCAGTACCCGAACTCACCAAATTGAAAGGGGCAGCCAGTTCCGGAGTAGAACAAGACACAGCAATCGTCAACAAATCCTTGGGCATAACCTTCACACCCGTCTGACGAATACTCTGTTCTGTATCATTCACAAAAGCTGTATCTTGTAAATAAGGTACTTTCTTATATGATTGGCAGGATACCAGCAAAAAAGCAAGTAACACCCCCAAAGTCAACCGCTTCAATTTTCTCATAACCATCTACTCATATTATATTACAACTATTGATTTAATTTTTACTCTATTTCCAATTCATCACCTAATAAGCCTCTTTATCCCCACGGATTACGTTATACACAGTCTTATACATGATATATAAGTCCAATATGAACGTCCAATGCTCAATATACCAGATGTCACGTTGCACACGTCCTTCCATCTGCCAAAGCTCCTTCGTTTCTCCACGGAAACCTGTCACTTGTGCCCAACCTGTAATACCCGGTTTAACAAAATGACGAACCATATATTTATTTATCAAATGGGAATATTCTTCTGTGTGCTTCAACATGTGCGGACGAGGACCCACTAAAGACATATCTCCTTTCAATACATTAATAAATTGAGGAAGTTCATCCACATTCGTCTTACGAATCAGATCACCGATTCGGGTTTTACGAGGATCATGTTCTGTAGCCTGAAGTGTATCACTTAGAGCATTCACCCGCATCGAACGAAACTTATAGCACCAAAATTCACGACCATCCTCACCGCTTCGTTTCTGTTTGAAAAAGACAGGTCCGGGAGAACTTATCTTTATAGCCAGTCCCACAATGATATATATAATCGGGAAAAGGGTACAAAGGAACAGTAGCGAGCAAATAATATCAAAGCTACGTTTCACAATACGATTTTCCAATAACTCAAGTGGCTCACGACGGATAGAAAGTACCGGAACATTACCTAGCATTTCGAAATACATTCTCCGTTTCAGATAGTTCCGGACATTGGGAACGCTGAAAAAACGAATCAGATGGTTCTCACAATAGTTGATAATCGGCACAATTTCAGCACTACGGGCGGAAGGAAGACTGCAATAAAGTTGGTCTATCTTTCCCGCATTACGGGTCAAATAATCAACAGCTTCGCACGGCTGTCCCAAATATGCTATATTCATAGGATAGCGGTCTGATGGGAAATCTTCAAAATATCCCAGTACACGATATCCGGATGTCGGATCATCCGTCATGGAATGATAAAGTTCCTGCATATTTTCATGGCTACCCACCAATACTACCTTTCGGACATTTTCCCCACTTTTGCGATAAAGCTCCAGAATATAGCGAAACGTCAGGCGATAAGAAATAATAACGATAATGAGAACTATGTAAAATGCCCCCAGCTGACGCAGGTTAACACATTCAAAATGGAATATGTACGAAAGTCCCAGTACCATCAATACAAAAGGAATCATGTTCCGTGCCACCCGAAGCATTATTTGCTCCGGACGAACCACCGGACGATGAAGAATCACTCCAGAACGAATGTTGCAAACCAGATAACATAAAGTCATCAAAGCCATGTTCTGGAAAAGAGGCATGGAAAACTCAAAAGGAGAACGGTTTCCCCAAAGAGAACCGAACACCCACAACAGTAAGTTCAGTAAGATGATGTCCCCTGAAAGGACAAAAGATTTTAGGACTTTATTAAAACGTTGGACTTCCTGCACAATTTTATTTTTTTCTTAATCAAATTTCCTCCTATTATCCGTGTTTCTTCCTATACTTGATATAGAACTCCACACATTCATTTGCTTTTTTCCGAAACTCTTCTTCAGTAGAAACGTCATAGAAAAAGTTTAAAAGACGGATATAATGACTCACGACCTTATCGTCGCCTTTTTTAATTGTTCATAGGTGTCCGAACTCATATGTATCTCCTTAAGCATATCTCTCACAGTTACACCTGTATTCTTAAGCAACCTCCCCATTACAAAACCGAGTATACAATGATGCCATTTTCTTTTCATTTTCCGATTCTTATTAATTGTTAAAATATTAAATTATATATTATTTTCATTCGCTGGGTTTCAGATATGTCTGAAACCTCTATTTCCAGTTTTTCCTACTTTCGCACCGCGTTTTGAAAATTCAAGGCGATAACTTCAAATAATAAACATTATGACAAACGATTTCAGAATGTCTTATTTCATGCCTCCCATTGCTCCCATCAAAAATGAACTGGGGCGGATTGTTACTCCTGCAACACTTATTCCCTCCTGCGAAGTCTCCGTAGAACAAGTTTTTCAAATGATAACCTGCAACGAGAATCTCAAAATTCTGACCGAGCAAGTACGCAATTCCGGAGATATACGGACAGCAAAGGCATCATTATTGCCTTATGTGACTCCCTGTGGTACGTTCTCGCGTCGAAACAGCAAATGTTTCGTAGCTTCTTCACATCTGGTGGTGGTAGATATCGACCATCTCGACTCCTATCAGGAGGCAGTAGAAATGCGCAGCACATTGTTTAATGACCACCTTCTGCGTCCTGTACTCACGTTTATCAGTCCCAGCGGACGGGGTGTGAAAGCATTCGTACCCTACGATCATTTACCCATGGCTAACGACACAAACAGTATCATCGAAAATATGAAGCTGGCAATGATGTTCACCGTGCTGCTCTATGGTACGAAAACACCTCCCCCATTCGGAGAAAAACGCAAAGGGGTAGACTTTTCCGGTAAGGACATTGTAAGGTCTTGCTTTCTTAGTCATGATCCGGGAGCGTTGTTTAGAAACAGCAAATAATTAGATATTAAAAACTATAAATTAAAATTATGGACGAAATTGAATCGTTATGCCGCCTCTGTGAGGCGGTTGAAACTGCAGGAGCGGATATTGCCCCTACGTATGCTGAATATGTACAACTGGCGTTCGCCATCGCAACGGATTGCGGAGAAGCGGGACGCGAGTTTTTCCATCGGTTGTGCCGGGTGTCTGCCAAGTACGAACGGGAACATGCCGAACGGATATTCTCTAACGCACTTACTACCCGGCATGGAGATGTCCATCTGGGCACTGCATTCCATCTTGCTGAAAGGGCGGGTGTAACTCTCTGCAAAGAGGAAATGATGAACCACCGGAAAAATGCAAAAAATGCAGGAAATGCACCGTCCAAAAACCTCACACACACGCACGTATATAATAAGGTGGACAATGAAGAACCGGACGAATCCGAAGAGCTGCAGGACGGGAGTGACCCGAACCAACCATTGCCTTCTTTCACCGAAGCGGACTGGCCGAAAATCCTGTTGCTTATCATGAGTTATGCCACCAGCCCCACACAACGCGATGTCATGCTGCTCGGAGCATTGACCGCCATAGGTGCCAGCATGGAGCGATATGTGAGATGTCCATACGCCGGCAAACTCCAGTCTCCTTGCCTGCAAAGTTTTATTGTAGCTCCTTCCGCCTCGGGTAAGGGAATTCTTTCGTTCATCCGTCTGCTTGTAGAGCCTATTCATGACGAGATCCGCCAACAAGTAGCGGAAGAGGTCAAGGCCTACAAAAAAGAGAAAGCCGCCTATGATACCATGGGAAAGGAGCGCTGCAAAATGGAAGCTCCTCAAATGCCCAAGAATAAAATGTTCCTCATCTCGGGCAATAACACCGGAACGGGTATTCTGCAAAATATCATGGATGCCAACGGCACAGGACTTATCTGCGAAACCGAAGCGGATACCATCTCCGCTGCTATCGGTTCTGAATACGGACACTGGAGCGATACGCTCCGCAAAGCATTCGACCACGACCGTCTGTCGTACAACCGGCGCACCGACCAGGAATACCGGGAAGTAAAGAAAAGCTATCTTTCCGTCCTGCTTTCCGGTACACCCGCGCAAGTAAAACCACTCATTCCCTCGACAGAGAACGGACTGTTCTCGCGCCAGCTGTTTTATTATATGCACGGTATATGGACATGGATCAACCAGTTTGAAAGTGGCGAAACCGATCTGGAAGCCATCTTCACAGGCATAGGTCTGGAATGGAAAAAGCAACTGGACCAGATGAAAACACACGGACTTCATACGCTCCGGCTCACTGATGAACAAAAGCAAGAGTTCAATGCCCTCTTTGCCGATCTTTTTTTCCGTTCGGGACTTGCCAACGATAACGAAATGAGCAGTTCCATAGCCCGTCTGGCTGTCAATACGTGCCGCATCATGGCAGAAATAGCTATGATACGTGCACTGGAATGCGACCAGCCTTATCAGTTCAAGGGTTCTTCCGCCCCTCTGCTGACTCCTGACAAGGAGATTGCCGCCGATAATATCAAAGACGGCATTATCACCCGTTGGGATGTGACAATCACCGCTGAAGATTTCCATGCGGTGCTGGAGCTTGTAACTCCGCTCTATCGTCATGCAACACATATCTTGTCTTTTCTTCCTTCCACAGAGGTCAAACATAGAGCCAATGCCGACCGGGATGCACTTTTTGAAATGATGGGCAACCAGTTCACCCGCACACAGTTGTTGGAGCAGGCTGAAAAGATGAAAATCAAACCTAACACTGCTCTTAGCTGGCTGAACCGTCTGATAAAAAAAGGATTGCTTATCAATACAGACGATAAAGGCGTTTATACGCGCACGCATGTGTGCGTGTGTTAGGGAGCCCTCGGAAAAAGTGCATTCTTTGCATTTATATAACAACAAGACGTTTCATGAATCCTAAAGCGGCGCTTTAGAGGTGGTAAAGCATAGCTTTACGATTGCTAAAGCGGTGCTTTACTTCTCCGCTCTTCTAAGGTTCTCCCAAGGCATCTACAATCACTCTCACCTCCAATGGGGTGAATGAGCGGCGCTTTGATTCGTAGCCTAAGTCGTACAGGCGTTGCAGAAGTCCGGGACATAAAGAGATCCATTTCTTCATCTTTCGATATGCAGCAATGTCAGTTAGTTCCGGAGAATAAAGTTGAGCCAGTTCCATGCGGCCATAGGCGCGTATTTTGAATTCGTTCATGATGAATAAGTTTCTGATTTACAGTTACAAAAATAACAAAACATATTCACATATCCTACGTTTTTCCATTGAATAACCGACCGTTACTGCGCATAATTGACAACAATCGCGTGCAACTGTAGACTATTGATTTCTGCGGGTTTCAGGGTTGTATCTTTGTATCGTCGAAAGGGAAAAGAATCCCCCGGACACAATGTTTAACCCTTTAATTTATTGTTTTATGATTCGTTACAAAATTTATCAAAACCAACAGCAAAAAGGCCTGAATGCAGGCAAGTGGTTCGCCCGCGCTGTAAGCGACGAGACGTTTGATTTGGCTAAGCTTGCCGAACACATGTCGAAACACAATTCACCTTATTCCGGTGGTGTCATCAAAGGTGTGCTTTCCGACATGGTAGACTGCATCAAGGAACTGCTGCTCGACGGCAAATGTGTGAAAATCGACGACCTTGCCATCTTTGGTGTGGGCATCCGCAGTAAGGCGGCTGATACGCTGGAAGATTTCTCATTGGAGAAAAACATCACTGGTATGCGTCTGAAAGCCCGTGCTACCGGTAATTTGTCAACCACCAACCTGAAACTCGACAGCCAGCTGAAACAGCAGGCCGAATATCAGAAACCGACAACTGCCGGAGGAGGTTCTGATTCAGGTGATACCCCTGATCCGAAACCGGATGGTGGCGGTGAAGCGCCTGATCCGGCTGCTTAATCCTAAATCCTTTATTTTTAATCTTTAAAAAAGTAACATCATGAGTAATTCATCTTCTCCCCGCTCCGTATGGAGCTTCATCATCAAAGTGATTATCACCGTTGCCACCGCTATCGGAGGCTTGATCGGAGTACAGAGTTGTATGTAGCCCTATGCGTACCATCACTCTGATTGTCATTCATTGCAGTGCCACGCCGGAAGGAAAGTCCCTTTCGGCGGAGGCTTGCCGTCAAGATCATATCCTTCACCGGAGATTCCGTGACATCGGCTATCATTTCTACATCACCCGGGACGGAGAAATCTGTCAGGGCCGTCCTCTGGAAAAGGTCGGGGCACACTGCCGTGACCATAACACCCATTCGATAGGTATTTGTTACGAAGGAGGACTGGATATGGCGGGACGTCCCAAAGACACGCGCACATTGGCACAACGGGCTTCTTTGCTCGGTCTGCTCCGCGAATTGAGGAAAATATTTCCTAAGACGTTGATTGTAGGCCATCATGATTTGAATCCGATGAAGGAGTGTCCGTGTTTTAATTGTACGGAGGAGTACCGGGAATTAGATGGTATTATCTAAGTATATTGACCAGCAAACTGGCAATAGATACCAGGATGGAAAATCCCGAAACCCACATCGTCGTACTTGTTCCGATGTCTGCGCTCTGCGCTTTGGTTTTATTAGGAGTGACATACAGGATGTCATTCTGTTGCAACTGATAGTAAGGAGACAATAACAAATCCGCGTCGTTCAGATTGAGTGTAACAAACTGTTTATGCCCATTCCTGTCTTCGCGGATTAGTTTTACATTATCACGAACACCATAAATAGTCAAATCTCCTGCCATGGCAAGGGCCTCGAGCACATTGATCTGTTCATTCACCACCGGATAAACACCGGGAGAGGCCACTTCACCCAAAACTGAAACTTTAAAGCCGGACATACGAACTACTACCGTAGGTCTTTCTTTCACGTAAGATTTCAGTCGCTCCGTTATCAGGTTTTCAGCTTCACGGCTTGTTAAACCGTTCAAAGGAAGTTTACCTAAAACCGGATAATTGATATTTCCCTGATCGTCCAATAGAAACGTACTGCCTTGCGCATTGAAAGGCTGCGAAACAACCGGATCGGAAGTGGAAACAAGAATGGAAACTTCATCACCTGGTATCAGCCTTGCGTCCTGAACAGGCGCAACTTGCGTATTCGCCTGTTTCAAAATCTCCGCATCCTGCAAGTAAGGCACTTTCTTATAGGACTGGCAAGCCGAGAGAAAGAAGAAAAAGAATATCAGTGCAAAAGCACCGGATAATTTCGTATTCATGTAAATGGTGGATAAATGATGACGGGATTAGTTTTTCTCGCAGACAGCCTCGACATAACCAATAGGCATATTGACGCAAGCGCATCCCAGCATATTCAGCCGGACGGCAATCTTGCTTTTACCATCGACATTGACCAGTTCACCAACCAGCCCGGTCAGAGGTCCTTTCACAACACGGACTTTCTCACCACGTGCCAAAGGAGAGCTGTTCATACAAATAGCTTCCTCGGAATAGTCGAGCATGAAACGGAAACGAGCCATCTGCTCATCTGGAATCACCGCCGGAGAGCTCTCACCACGCATCACCATATAACGGCTAACTGTAGAAAAACCCAGAACTTCTTTACGTTCTTTCGGATTTACGTGCACAAACACCATCATTGGAAGAAGGACAGACTCAACTACCTTGCGCCGGTCACTCCACTGATGAATTTCTTGTTGGACAGGAACGAAATTCTCGATCCCCATTTTGTCTAAACGTTCGGCTACTTTCTTCTCGTGATGCATACGAACCAGAGCAACATACCAGCGTTTAGAGTGTGCTACGCCTTCCCCTGTCCCATCGCTAGGCCCAGCACTAATTGATTTTGGTTTTGTTAAAATCATGTTTTTTTACCCCATGTTATTCCGTTACTTCTTAGGTAACGGACAATACACACACAAGACGCGCGTCTCTATAAAAATGGAAATCACATATAGGAATAGGGCACAAGAAAGGAACTGCCTAATACTCAACAGGAAAAATCCAGAGATTAGGCAATAAAAAGTTTAGAGCATGAAAATAAAGTTATTTCATGTTCGGATAGTTTTTTTCCTATATTTCAGATAAAACGAAAAAAAGTGGAAGAATATTTGCTTACTATTTATGTTTTTGTCTATCTTTGCGTCAAATTTAAGTTCCGTTACCTAAGAAGTAACACACATACTTTAGTTCTGAATACTAATACTTTGCACTTTTCACCCTGCCTACACAACAGTTTTTAATGTAAGATAAATTCCCTTTATTTACCTCTGTACGTTCTTTAAGTCCAAAGCCTTTCAAATAGATTTGTGTGGTTTTTATAGATTTGTGTCCCAATGATTCACTAATCATTTCAATCGATACTCCCCGATACTTCGCTGTCGTTGCCCAAGAATGGCGAAGTGTGTAAGAAGTGACAGGAGACTTCAAACGTAAAGCTCTCGCTAAGTCCTTTAAACGGTTGTTGAATTGACGAAGGGCAGACTGGTATTCCCGATAAGCCCTTTCATCCGTCCGTTTCTTATCACTACTAAGAATATCAAACAGATAATCCGGAGAATCAGGATGAGAATCCTGGTTACTACGAAGCCGGTTGATCATTTCCTTTGCAGTATCAAGTATTTCCACACTCATCGGAGTTTTAGTCTTGATACGGTTATACCGTAACACATTCTGATCTAAAGCAGATTTCTCCAGATGAGCTAAATCCGCGAATGACATTCCACAGAATTGAAACATCAAGGCAGCAATAGCCTGCGTACGACGCAAACGCTCCGATTTGGGATCCTCATACAGAAGTCTACGTAATTCACCGATAGGCAAAGCTTTCTTTTGGCGAACATCTACTCCCGTATAAACATCATGAAACAACCGAGGCACATAAGGTGCACTACCTGCTTCCACTCCTCGATTATAAATACAACGAAGCATACGCATATACGTAGAAATCGTATTAGGCTTCAAGCCACACTCATAAAGATACTGCCCGTAACGTCGTAAACGCTCGCGGGTGACCTGTCTGAACGACACATTGGACGTGCCACAAAATTTGCTAAAAGAGAAGATAGCATTCTTATAGACATGCGCTGTAGAATGCCTTCCTTCCTTTCGCAAACGACCGATGTAGAACTCTGCACATCGGCTAAACCCATTTTTGTTCATCATTTGCATCACTAGTTATTTTATATATGCCATTTGGCAAGCGGCAAAAAAACAAATCTTTTTGCATACCTGACACGTACTTACTAGATGCAGTCCTATTTTTTATCATTTTTAACGTTATTACAATCAGCAAATTATGACAGTAAAAATGGTATCACTATCATTGCTGCGCTGACAAATAAACGGTAAAAGAACTAAAAAATATCCGGATGCTCACAAAAAGAACATCCGGATATCACTCTCTTTTTACCTTCTGACTAATTACCTTTCTGAATAGTTTGCCAGATTGTAACATACCGGCTTAGTGCTATTACCTACACGGTAAATACCGAACTTGAAGTAATAACCATCATCGTCGTTACGTCCAATCATGATTTTTTCATTGTCTACAATGTGTTTACTAACCTTTTTCCCTTTTTCCTGATAGTCCATCTGCACATCGAGCATACCCGGTTTTACAATCGTTTCCGCCTCTTTGCCATAGATTGTCCAGTCGATATGAATGCGGAATGTAATCCAGCAGTCTTTCGGAAAATCGGCATAAGGCATTTTGTAAGCAATGGTCGATGCTTTATAGTCTGATGTTACAGGTTTCATGATCGGTGTTTTTTCGGGATTTGCGTTGCAACGGTCGTCTTTATCCGTCAGCCACTTACGGTCGGAATTTGCTTTGATATAGAACCATCCACCGGAGAACCCGAACGCCAATGGAGGATAGCCTCCTTGTTCCACGAGCCATCCGTTGGCCTTTCCGGCCTGATATACAGGATTCCCTTGTTTGTTTTTCACCGGATTACCTTGTTTATCCAGCTTGGCTACTTTCTCGTGCCCTTCATTCTTTTTAAAGATCGTAGTCTTTTCCAGTTCAACGAACTCGTCAATCGTAAGTTTCTTCACTTCTCCTTGTGGAGTTTGTACCAATGTACGATCCGGCATCCCATGCCATTGGGCAAAAATTGTCGAAACATCGCTACCCAATGAAGAAGGAATATATACGGCAAACTCATAGTCGCGGGAAGCTCCTTGCGGACAAATACCTTTCCCATGATGATATACGGTTTTGGTAATCTGCGCTTTCTGATAAACATCGGCAGGCAGGCCTTTGAAATCATCGGAAGTTGCATAACAATAAGAAAATTCCGCACGTCCTTTTGTCTCCCCTTTGGCATATCCTGACAGGGTGTTATCATCTTCCTTCAATTCAAAACGATAGGAAGGCTTACCGTTGAACATACGTGTGAAGTCGCGTTGAATTGCATGAGGCTTTTTAGTCCCTACTGCTACCCAACAATCGTCTATAATTTGATTGACGCGTGCCGAATCCGCCTGCACGTTTACCCGTTCCGTAAGCGGAACCAACGTTTGTGTATCTTGGGTTTGAGCGGTCAGTGCCGTACATCCTACTGCTACCACACAGATAGCAAAAATGTTTTTCTTCATTCTATTTGGTATTAAGTTCGTTGACGGTGCAAAAATACGAAAGGCAACCTCATCGGCTGCCTTTCTTTTGTCTCAAATGTTTTCACATTTGTGTAATTTTACTGTCAACACCCGCCTACAAGCTTAATTAGGTGCTTCATCGTCATAATCTTCTTCAAGCATATCCACTTTCTGTATACTCATTTTTCCATCAGCGGTAATCGTTATGGAAAGCGGCATATACAAATCTGTCTGCGGATAACAAACACTCGCTGCATACACAATTCCCTGCGGAGTAGTCTTGTCATATACAATACCTTCCAATATAGACTTAGATAGGAAGTTCGCATCGACTACCGATGAAAAATCATTCTTGGTAAAGGTCTTGTTCAACACGGTTTCATTACCACGAGTCAGGTGCAACACTATTTTATTGTCGACATAGGTATCTCCCAGCTCGTTTGTCACATGGGGCAGATTTTCATCCGGAGTACGCGAAACGAGGGAATGATAATCTTTCCCCTTAAATTTAAAGTCGGTTTCGCTCTTAGACGTCTGCATACGCTGCAATCCGTGAGCATCCACACTGTCTATCATCGCCAATGTCGACGTATTATCTGAAGATCCTTTTTTACCGCCACATGCACTCACAGCCACTGCCAACGGCAATAAAAGCCAATAAATTAGTTTTCTCATACGTAAGTTTTCTGTTTATAAATAGATAGCAAAGGAACAAAAAGAGCGGGATATTTACAAGTGTAACCGACATTTTTCCTACATTTGCAGGAAAGAAGGAATACTTTTACAACAATTACAGATTTAAAAACCTGCAAACCTAACACCATGCGCGAACGAATTACAACAATTCTTTTTCTCATCCTTGCCTACTGTAGCAGTGGCAATGTGTATGGGCAAAAAGTAAATTATCAGCAATTCGACAACATCTATCTCGGGGCCGAAGCTTCGGTGATTAGTTGCTTCCTGCAAGATAGCGAGGGACTGATATGGGTGGGTTCCAACAAGGGGTTATTCAGTTATGACGGTTATTCCACACAACAGCATTTCACGTATGGAGAACGTACTAACACACGTATCTACTGCGGTATTATAGCAGATAACACTTATTTATATCTGGGAACAGATAACGGGATTCTTGTTTATAACTATCGAACAGACAAATATGAGCAACCGGATACTGATTTTCCAACGGATGTCCGTACCATGGTACTCCAGGGAGATACATTGTGGATAGGTTCGTTGAACGGATTATATACTTATCAGTTAAAAAGCCGTCAACTGAATCATTTCGACAGCAAACAGACCGGATTGCCTCATAACACCATCTATTCCATCATTCATACAAAAGATAATCAAATTTATATAGGTACTTACAACGGATTATGCCGCTATGTGCAGGCAAGTGGAAAATTTGAAAACATCCTTTTGCCCGTTAACCGGGGAGGCAGCAATTTGTTTGTCAATTCTCTGTTGGAAGACACCACCCGACAATGTATCTGGATCGGGATGGAAGGTTATCTCTTCCAATACAATCCCACTATAGGAGAGATGAAGGCGATAGAGGTATTTCATAACAACTCCATCAAATCACTGGCACTGGACGGAGATGAAAATTTGCTGGCAGGTACAGACAACGGGCTTTATGTGTACCAGAATGACAAAGAACCTTTGCAGCATATCATTCACGATTCACGCAATATCCAGTCACTAACCAACAATATTATCTGGAACATATTCTCGGATCAGGAACATAATATCTGGCTGGGAACAGATTATGGCATTTCCCTATCACGCTATAACAGTGCGCTGCAATTTGTACCGATTTCTCAAATCACAGGCACAGGAGACGGAAATCAGTTCTATTCCCTGTTCCGGGATTCCAAAGGATTCTATTGGTTCGGAGGTACAAACGGAGTGATCCGGTTCACCCATCCTGCAGGCAATAAACACGATGCTATCTGGTATAGAATGGGGGATAAAAACCATCCGTTATCCCACAACCGGATACGACACATCTACGAGGATAGAGAACAGCAGTTATGGATAGCCACAGACGGAAGTATCAACCGCTATGACTATAATACCCATCAATTTGTACACTACAACATCGTAGACAGTACAGGAACTTATAATACCAACTGGGCTTATTACCTGTTTGAAGATACTGACGGGAAGCTTTGGATCGCCACCTGTCTCGGAGGTATCTTTGTTGTGGACAAACATAAACTGATACAATCTGCCGGAAAATCGTATGTGGCCGATCAAAATTATTCCATTCATAATGGGCTGTCGGGGATGTTCATTAATCAGATTGTCCCTGATGCGGAAGGTAATGTATGGGTATTGTTATACAACAGCAAAGGAATAGACAAAATCAATGCCCGTACGCGACAAGTGACAAAGCTGTTTGCCGATGAATTAAGTGGCGAGAAGAGCCCGAACTACCTTTTACGGGATGAAGACGGCATGCTTTGGGTAGGATTTCACGGAGGGGTGATGCGTATCAATCCCAAAGACTCGAGTCAGCAAAGTATCTCTTTCGGCAATTTCAGCAATAACGAGATTCTGTCTATGACCTCTGTAAAAGAACATATCTGGGTTTCCACCACTAACGGACTTTGGATCATCGACCGGAGAACAATGGATGCCCGCCAGCAAAGCCTGACGGATAAACGTTTCACCAGTCTAATGTTTGATCCGGAAGATGGAAATATCTATCTGGGAGGTGCAGACGGGTTCGGCATATCCCGTCCCGAAATACAAGCCATGAGTCAGCCGGAACACTCCATTTTACTGACTGCCTTATATATCAACAATCAACTGATGTCTCCGCATACTGGAGAGAATATTCCCAACATCCGTTATACCGATGCTATCGAACTAAAATACGACCAGAACAACCTGGCTTTCGAACTTTCAGACCTCCCCTACTCGCTGGAAGAAAAACATGAATTCGTCTACCGGCTGGAAGGTATGGACAAAGAATGGAATTTCCTGCAATCCAACACGAATCGCATTACGTACAGTAATCTGGGTTATGGGGATTATCTGCTGGTAATCAGCAAAGTAGAAAAGAGCGGTTCTCCTTCCGAGCATCCATATATCCTGAATATTAAAATTCTCCCTCCATGGTATTACACACTTTGGGCAAAGATAATCTACATTCTTTTATTCTTGAGCCTCATTGCCTGGGTTATCAACTTTTTCCGTGTCAAGAACCGTCTAAAAATGGAACGGATGGAAAAAGAGAAGATTCTGGAACAATCACGCCAGAAAATGGCTTTCTTTACCAATTTGTCTAATGAATTAAAGACACCGCTTAGCCGGATTATCGCTCCTGTCAGTCAATTGCTCCCCGTTGCAGAAGAAGTGCATGAGAAACAGACACTGGAGGAGGTACAGCGTAATGCAATGAAAATAAACTCATTGATTCATCAGGTATTAAACTTCAACCGGATAGAGGATAATAAAGATTCGCTGCTGATTTTGTCGCGCATCGAACTTGTGTCATTCAGCCGTAGCCTGTTTTCTGTCTATGAGGAAAACAAACAGATCACATTCCATTTCGAGACGAATAAAGCCAAGATTTATGCTGATATGGATGCCATCAAACTTGGAGTGATTTTAGATAATCTGCTTTCAAATGCCGTCAAATTCACCCCGGATGGCGGAAGCGTCCGTCTGTCTCTTTTCTATCGTGAAGAAACGGGATTGTTGGATATCTGTGTTTCAGATACAGGAAGCGGAATCCCGCAACAAGATATTCCATATATCTTCCAGCGCTTTTTCCAGTCTCCACATTCCGGCAATAAGGAAGGTACAGGTATCGGACTTTATCTGGTCAAGACTTATACGGAACTTCATGGCGGTCACATCAACGGAGTCACCTCGAACGAAGGAAAAGGAACTTCCATTGGCCTGAATATCCCTGTCATCGCCGTAGAGAAAGAAGAGATTCCGGCGACACAGGTGAAAAAGCAGTTGGAATCGTTGCCTGTTCTTAAACCAATCGAAGCAGAATCTCAAGATGAGAAATTTCTGTCGAACATTATCCGCCTGATTGAGGACCATCTTTCTGAATCGGAATTGAATGTAAATGCACTTTGTGAATTATCCGGTATCAGCAATAAGCAGATTTACCGGAAAATCAAACAGCTGACCGGAATGTCTCCAGTGGAATACATCAAATCGATCCGGATGAAAAAGGCGGCCATGTTGTTGCAACAAAAGAAATTTACCATTGCCGAAGTGATGTACATGGTAGGCTTTTCCAATCACTCTTACTTCTCCAAATGTTTTCAGGCAGAATTCGGAAAAACGCCACGCCAGTACCTTAATGAAGACCTGTAGAGGCATTTTGGGGCATTTCGTCCTATTTTTATCCTTATATGTCCAATCTGTGCTTTTATTGAAATGACCAATAAATTACTTTTGTTGCTGTCAATAAACCGATAAATTTGATAGCATGAAAAGACTGTTGATCCTTACCTTTATTTGTTTGATATCTGCCTTTGTCAAAGTGCAAGGCAAATCATCCTCTACACCTATTATATATATAGATGGAAATGGGGTGATGCGTTGGAGTGACACCCGCCGGGAGGCTTCCTTTTTCGGTGTTAATTATACGCTGCCTTTCGCCCATGCTTACCGTGCCATTGGATATTTGGAACTGGACCGCAAAGCTGCTATAGACAAAGATGTATATCATATCTCCCGTCTGGGACTGAATGCTTACCGTATTCATTTATGGGATGTGGAACTGACAGACGGACAGGGAAATCTCCTCGAAAACGAGCATCTCGACTTGATGGACTACCTGATTGCCAAACTCAAAGAACGCAATATTCATATTGTGATTACCGCGCAGACCAACTTCGGGAACGGATATCCCGAACGAAACATACAGACGGGCGGCTTCTCCTATAAATATGATAAATGCGATATGCACTCCCACCCGGAAGCTATCGCTGCACAAGAAACCTATCTTCATGGTTTGGTGAAGCACGTCAATCCATATACGGGGTTAGCTTATAAAGACGATCCCTCCATTGTTGGGTTCGAAATCAATAATGAACCTTGTCATTCCGGTACGAAGAAAGAGGTAAAAGCCTATATCAACCGGATGCTGAAAGCGATCAATAAAACAGGAAACCGCAAACCTGTATTCTATAATGTAAGCCACAACGGATATGTAGTAGAGGCTTATTACGAAACTGCCATTCAGGGAACTACTTATCAATGGTATCCCATCGGACTGGTATCTGGACAGACACAGCAGGGAAATTTCCTTCCCTATATAGACCGCTATGATATTCCCTTTTCCGATAAAGTGAAAGGATTCGATAAGAAAACACGGATGGTATATGAGTTCGATCCGGCAGATATCATGTATTCTTATATGTATCCGGCCATGGTACGCACTTTCCGTACAGCAGGTTTTCAATGGATTACCCAGTTTGCGTATGATCCGATGGATATCGCTTATGCCAATACGGAATATCAGACTCATTTCTTGAATCTTGCCTATACGCCTCATAAAGCCATCAGTATGAAGATAGCTGCCGAAGCTGCACGCAGTCTGAAAAGAGGTGAATCATACGGCAGTTATCCACAGGACACTTTATTTGGTGACGGTTTTCGTGTCAGTTATACAGAGGACTTGAGCGAATTAAATAATGGAAAGAAATTCTATTATTCCAATCATACCAACACCCAGCCCAAAGATGCGTCACAACTTGTTTCCATTGCCGGTTGTGGCAGTTCTCCGATCATTCATTATGAGGGAACAGGTGCTTATTTCATGGATTGCCTCGAACCGGGAGTCTGGAGACTGGAAGTGATGCCGGACGCGGTAGTAGTGAACGATCCGTTTGCCAAACCGTCACTCGATAAAGAAGTGGTTACCATCGCTTATGGTGCTTGGGACATGGCTTTGCAAATACCTGATTTAGGGATGGAATTTACCTTTACGGCCCTCAATCAAGGAAATCAGCAGAAAGGAGATGTGACAGACGGGATTATCCGCGGACTTCGTCCGGGTACCTATCTGCTGAAACATAAAAACTGTACGCCCAAACAGAACTGGCAGGCAGACTCTCAATGGAATTCCATCCGCATCGGAGAGTATGTGGCTCCTGCTCCACGTGTGACGGATTATAAAGTCGTTCATACTCCATCGGCAACCACTGAAGCAAATAAGGATTTGACGATTAGTGCACAGGTGGTAGGAACCGAATTCCCGGATTCTGTGATTATCTACACCGATAAGATATCTTTTTGGAATGAGCATAATCCATATATCAAGATGAAACGTACAGGCGGATATACCTATCAAGCAACGATACCCGCTACAAAAATAAAGGATGATTGTTTCAGGTATAACATCATCGTATGCCGGGGCAACAGCACTCGCACTTATCCCACAGGAAATTCCGGTTACAGGAATTCATCATCGGGAATAAAGGGAAATCCACTGGACTGGAATTATACTTCCGGAGCCTATTGGACTACTCGTGTTATTGCCCCAGATAGTGCGATACCACTATTGACTATTACGGACGCAGATAGCCGGATAGAAGCATACACGCTTCCCGAATGGAATGATCTCCAACGTACTTTGGTTGATTCTTCTCCGGTGGAAAAACCTTTGCTCCGGTTCCGGTTTACTCCTAAAGGAGAAAATCCGCACTATTTCCTCCGCACGTTCGTAAAGAACCTGATTGAAGAAAGAAAAGAAAGAGTAAAGGATTGTAGCGTTCTCTGTATCCGGGTAAATCGCACGAAAGCACTTCCGGAAGGACTCAGTGCCGGTTTCGTAACGTCAGACGGATATACTTATAAAAGCCCTTGTCCTGCTCCATCATCGGAGGGAATCATACGGATACCGTTGAAAGATTTACGCCAGACAGACACGGCACTGCTGCCGATAGCTTATCCGACCTTCTTGAAACAGTATTTCCATCCGGAAACGGAAATCGCATTTTTACCGGAAAGGATTGAAAAGCTGGAGCTATCAATGTCAGGAAACAAGAAAGGTTTAGTTGAGATTGAACTAGGAAATATCTGGCTGGAATAATCGTTCTTAAAGTTCCCCGTTGTCGAAGCCTTTGTTCCTCGGTGAGGAAAGGGTCGTTCATCGGTGAGGAACAAGGTCTTCCTCGGTGAGGAACAAATCTTTCGTCTGAACCACGTCTGAAGCCTTCTGAAAAAGGGTAGCAAACGGAAGAGACAGAAAGGGAAAAGCCGCTGATTTTTAAATAAAAAGTAAAAATAAATCTATTATCAATAACACAGTAATTATGAACAGGAATATCTTAAATCTACGCCATCTGACTGTACTACTTATGTTGTGTACAGCCTTTTTAGGAGGCATCATTCCTGCCTTCGCCCAACAAGGAGGCAAGAAAATCACCGGACAAGTGATTGACGAGAACAAGGAACCGATGATCGGAGTAAGTATCCTCATTGTCGGTACTTCTACCGGAACAGTGACCGATTTCGACGGTAATTATACACTCAATGTGCCACAGGGCAGCAAAGAGTTGCAATTCTCTTATGTAGGATATGAAACAAAGGTAGTACCTGTTCCTGCCAACAGTACTACTTTGAATATCCAGTTGAAAAGTGATTCACAGGTATTGAGCGACGTTGTAGTAATCGGCTATGGTACGCAGCGTAAAAGCGACCTGACAGGTTCGGTAACTAACGTCAGCAGCAAGGACTTCAACATGGGATTGGTCAGCTCTCCCGAGCAACTGATTAATGGTAAGATTTCCGGTGTGCAAATCATGTCCAACAGTGGTTCTCCCACTGCGGGAAGTACGATCCGTGTGCGTGGTGGTGCTTCACTGAACGCTAGTAATGACCCTTTGATCGTACTGGACGGCGTTCCTTTGGAACAGGGAGGCATCAGCGGTAATGACGGGAATTTCCTTAGCCTCATCAACCCGAACGATATTGAAAGTATGACCATTCTGAAAGATGCTTCTTCGACTGCCATTTACGGTTCGCGTGCATCCAACGGGGTTATTCTGATTACTACCAAGAAAGGAAGTTCCGATAAACTGAAGATTACATTCAGTACGACCAACTCTGTACAAACCCGTACCAAATTGGCAGATATGTTGAGTTACGATGAATTTGTCAATACCATCCAAAGCAAAGGAACCGATGCACAACGGGCGTTACTCGGCACGACACATACGGACTGGAACGATGAGATTTATCAAAATGCCTTCGGTACGGATAATAATCTAAGTGTTGCTGGAAAGATTACCAAAAACTTACCTTTCCGTGCATCTATCGGTTACTACAACCAGAGTGGTTTATTACGTACTGACAACGCGGAGCGTTACACCGGAAGCATTACATTGAATCCGTCTTTCTTTAAAGACCACTTAAAACTGAATATCAATGCTAAAGGTTCTATCAATAAGAACACATTTGCCAATACAAGTGCCATTTGGGCTGCTTCGACCATGAATCCTACCATTCCAGTATATTCGGGTCTAGACACATTCGGCGGATATACGGAAGCGATTGACAACACCGGTGCTCCTGTGAACGGAGCAGTCATGAATCCGGTGGGACTTCTCAATATGAATGACTCACAAAGTACAGTAAAACGTTTTATCGGAAACATTGATGCAGACTATCGTCTTCACTTCTTCCCCGATTTGAAGTTGCATGCTACGTTAGGTTATGACTATGCACAAGGTAAAGGAAGTGTATATGTTCCGGCAGAAGCTGCACAGAATTACACCACTTCCGGTTTGGATTACAGCTATGGCCCACAGAAAAAAGAAAACCGTCTGTTGACTCTGTATGCCAACTACAACAAATTGGTGGAATCCATTAAGAGTAGTTTTGATGTAACAGCCGGTTACGATTATCAGTACTGGAAATCCACGACTCCGCTTTATAGCGAAATGAACACGTTGGGAGAAATACAGAAAACATCGAAAGCCTCTGACGAACGCCATGTATTACTCTCTTATTATGGCCGTTTGAACTACTCGTTCAACTCCCGCTATATGCTGACTACTACTGTACGTCGCGATGCCACTTCGCGCTTCGCTAAAAATGTACGTTGGGGTACGTTCCCGTCAGTAGCATTAGGATGGAGAGTGACAGAAGAATCATTCCTGAAAGACAATAAAGTCATCAGTACGCTGAAAGTGCGTGCCAGTTATGGTGTCACCGGGCAGCAAGACGGTATAGGCAACTACAACTACCTCCCTATCTATACGATCAGTCAAAGTGGTGCCGGCTCTCTTATCGGTGGCACTCCGACTCCTACTTACCGCCCCAAAGCGTATGTACCCAACCTGAAATGGGAAACAACCACTTCATGGAATGTGGGTTTTGACTTCGGTTTTCTCAAAGACCGCATCACTGGTAGTTTCGACTACTACACCCGTCAGACCAAAGACCTGATTGCCACCGTACCTGCTGCTGCCGGTACTACATTCGATCGTAACATCACGACCAATGTCGGAAATGTGGACAGTCAGGGTGTGGAATTCAGTCTGAACGCAACGCCCATACAGACCAAGGACTGGAACTGGGACTTGAGTTTCAACATGACATGGCAGAAGATGAAAGTGAAAAACTTATCACTGACAGCCGGTACGCCTGCCACCAACACTTCTGTAGGTCCGTATATCGACAGTTATCAGGTACAGACATTGAGCGAGGGATATGCTCCTTATATGTTCTACGTTTACCATCAGCTGTATGATGAAAAAACCGGCAAACCGATAGAAGGAGCTTACGTAGACCTTGACGGGGACGGACAAATCAACTCGAACGACTTGTACCGCTACCACTCTCCGGCTCCCGACTATATCCTCGGTTTCAGTACCTCATTGCGTTACAAGAAGTGGACATTGAGCACCAGCCTGCGTGCCAATATCGGAAACTATGTCTATAATGCGATGGCTATGAACAGCGGTGCCTGGGAAACTGTCAGCTATAACTCTTATCAGCTAAACAACCTGTCATCAACCTATCTGAAAACAGGATTCCAGACACGTCAATATCTCTCTGACTACTATGTAGAGAATGCTTCTTTCCTGAAAATGGATAATCTCTCATTGGGTTACAACTTCGGCACTATTTATAAAGGATGCAGTCTGAATGTGAGTGCCATGGTGCAAAATGTATTCTGTATCACCAAATACAGCGGCGTTGACCCGGAAGTTCCCGACGGTGTGGACAATTCGTTTTATCCACGCCCACGTACTTTCTCTCTCAACATTGGTATTAACTTCTAATTACTAAAAGCATCGATTATGAAAAAGATATTTTATACAGCCCTTTATTTTTGCAGCGCACTCCTGATGAGTTCCTGCATAGGCGACTTGGACCAATATCCACACGAAGAAGAAACATCTTCTACCATATATACCAGTGCTGCAAACTATAAAGCCGTTCTGGGAAAAATCTATGCAGCCATGGTGACCACCGGACAGGAAAAGAATGGTGACAACGATTTGAGTAGTAACAGCGGACAGGATTATATGCGCTGTTTCTTCAACTTGCAGGAATGTGGAACGGATGAAGTGGCTTCTACCTGGCTGTCCGGTGACAACGTAACGGGACTGACGTATTTGAGTTGGGACGCTAATGATCCTTGGGTATCGGATATGTATTACCGTATCTATTACAACATTGCTTTATGTAATGAGTTTCTCCGCAATGCCACCGATGAAAAGATAGCACAGTTCACGGACCAGGAGCAGACTGAAATTCGTATTTATCGTGCCGAAGCCCGTTTCATGCGTGCTTTATTCTACTATCACGCACTCGATCTGTTCCGCAATATCCCGTTTGTGACGGAAAATGACCCGCTAGTCGGATATCTGCCTCCCCGCTATACAGCCCAACAGATTTTCGATTATATTGAAAGTGAACTGAATGCCATTAAAGATGAAATGCTAAATAAAGCGAACTGTCCTTACGGACGCGCTTCCCAAGGAGCTGCATATACATTACTTGCCAAATTATATCTGAATGCGGAAGTTTATACCCAGACTTCCAAATACAACGAATGTATCAAAGCCTGTAAAAAGGTTATCGAACAGGGTTATCAACTGGAAAGCGATTATTACAAGCTGTTTAATGCCGACAATGACAAACGTACGAACGAAATAATCTTCACCCTCCCGGTAGACGCAACCAATCTCGTGTCATGGGGATCATCCACTTACATTGTTTGTGGCGCAGTGAGCAACACGTCCGAAAAACAGATACCGGAAGATTACGGTGTAAAATCAGGATGGGGTATGTTCCGTGTACGCGGAGAAATTCCTCAACTTTTCTCAGGTAACGAAGAAGCCGACCAGCGATATATGTTCTTTACCGACGGACAAACCCGGGACCTGGAAAAGATAGATGACCAAAGCAATGGCTATTTCGTAGAAAAATGGACTAACCTGACTGATGCCGGACAGACTGCTTCCAACACCGCAGACGGTGGTGTAAATACAGATTATCCCCTATTCCGTCTGGCCGATGTATATTTAATGATGGCAGAAGCTGTGGTACGTGGAGGAACGGAAGCAACTCTGGCAAATGTACTGCCTTATATCAATGAGCTACAGGAACGTGCTTTCGGCGACAACACTCATAACAAAAGCGAGTCTGAAATCAACGAACTGTTTATCATCAACGAACGTGCCCGTGAGCTGTATTGGGAGGGGTATCGCCGTACGGACTTGATCCGCTTCAATCAATTTACAACCAACAGCTATGTATGGCAATGGAAAGGTGGCGTAAAAGACGGTAAGGCAGTAGAGAGCAAATACAATATCTATCCGATACCTGCTACCGAACTGACGGCCAATCCAAACTTATACAATGAAAACTATTAATCATATTAATACGGAACAACGATATGAAAAAACTAAATAATCTATTCACTTTACTTTCCGCCCTCCTATTACTAGGTGCTTGCGAGAAAGATGGGGATACCTATTTTCTCTCCAGCCCGGAAGAGAACGAATTGATAGCTTCTGCCAATTCTGTCGTACTGACAAAGGAGACAGCTAAGTTTTATGCTCTGTCGCTTGCCTGGACTGACCAGACGCTGCAAGTGAGCGATTCAAGATACCAGCCTACCACCGGTGTACAAACTTCCGTACAGGTTTCACGCACGGAAGATTTCTCCGGGCAGATTCTGGAAACGACCGAAAGTGGAGTATCAAAGACGTACTCTGTCTCCGCTTTAAATATCGTCGCTTATCAGTTGAAAGCTACTCCCGAAGAAGAAGCACCGCTCTATTTCCGGCTTGCCGGAAGAAACGGAAGTAACATCGCTCCTGTATACAGTAATGTGGTAAAAGTCATGGTTACTCCTTATGAAATTGATATGCGATTTGCCAATATTATCAATAAGGGAGACGGTAAGGATTCAGGAAAAGATCTGTATGCAGCCAATGCGGATGGCAACTATATCGGCTTTATGGGAGCCACTTCTTGGGAGGGTTTCTATCTGCAGGAAGCCGATGGTACTGTTTGGCACACAGCCAAATCAGGCAGTACGGCTACTCCGTTCTTCCTGACAACTGACGCTGCTGAAGGAACGTGGGATTTGTGGTTCCCCGGTCAATCGGGCTGTTACTATACGAATGTCAATACCACCAAAAAACTATGGACTGCTTTATGGATGCCAACACTCAATGTAAGTGGCATCGACGGAGGTATCACGATGGAATACAAACGTGACAAGAATCAATGGCAGGGCATATTTACTGCTACAGGAGCCGGCACTATCAATATTCAGATGAATGGAACAGGTAAACTATATGATAACACCAGCGTCAGCGGAGCTGATAACAGCATTGATGATACGAAAGCCAAAGATACTTCTTTCGCCTTTAGTGGTTCTGCTAATGAATTGACATTCAATACCGGAACGAACGTTTCTGCCGGAAATATTACAATAAACGTACCGGCAGCCGGAGAATGTACATTAATTATTGACCTGAACGACCCGCAAGCATGGAAAGTGGAAGTGACGGAAGGAGGAAGTGTAGAACCGACTTATCCCTCTTATCTGGAAATGCAAGGGGCCGACTCATGGTGGGGAAAGTTATACCGCAAACTTGAACCCGGTAAAACTGCAGGAACTTATCGCACTGTATTCCAAACCGTCAGCGATGAAAACTTCCAGATAGTAGACCCATCAACAGATACATGGTATGGCTCTGATCCCAACAATCTTTATAGCCTTGCTCTTACAACAGGGGAGCATTACAACATCTGGTTCGATGGTTCCGGCAAGAAAAGTTATACAATCGAAGTAGATTACGTCAACTTGACTTGGAAGCCTACTGAAATCAAACAAATCAATGTATATGGAACTTTCAATGGCTGGTCAACGGCTAAAGACCTGATGATATATGATGAGGAAACCGGAATATGGAGCGCAGAATGCGATATCACCACTATCGGTGACGGATTCTACTTCCTCATGAATACGGATCCCGATCAGATTAGCTGGGACTGGAGATTGTACTATACTTCTGAAAGTGGGCTCTATCTAAGTGATCAGAATGGTGATAACATTAAACCCACTAAGGAGGGTAAATATCGCATTACGCTGGATCTCAACAAGATGGAGTTTACAATGACTGAAATCACTGAATAACATTCTAAGTTCAACAACATGATTATTAATTTCAACAGAATCACTATGATACGAAAATATATAATGATAGCTTCCGCACTACTTTGCGGAAGCATCTTCACCGCTTGTGATGATGATAATGATACTCCGACTTTTCCGGAAAAGACGGAAACCACTTATGATATGTCCGGCTTCGCCCGGGGAGCTGATGTCAGTTGGCTGTCGGAAATGGAAAGTTCCGGATATAAATTCTATACCTCCGATGGAAAAGAACAGGAATGTATGTCTCTGCTTCGCGACCTGGGTATAAATGCAATTCGTCTACGTGTATGGGTGAACCCGGAAAATGACACGGAAGATGTAAAAGGCTGGTGCAATAAGGGTGACGTATTGCTCAAAGCATGGAGAGCGCATAATTTGGGCTATCGCCTGATGATCGACTTCCATTACAGTGACAGATGGGCCGATCCTGTTCAGCAAGCCAAACCCAAAGCCTGGGAAAACTATACGGTAGAAGAACTGGAGCAGGCGATTGCCGACCATACCAAAGATGTACTCGGTGCAATCAAAGAGATGGGCATTGATGTGGAATGGGTGCAAGTAGGCAATGAAACTCATCAGGGAATGCTATTCCCCACTGGACAAACAACGAGTAGTGACGGTATTAAAAACTTTGCGAAATTCATTAACTCCGGCTACAATGCTGTTAAAGAGATTTATCCGAATGCGAAAGTGATTGTACACCTCGACCAGGGAAATGATGCCAATCTATACAACCGGATTTTCGGTTATTTGCATGACAACAATGCCAAATGGGACGTCATCGGTATGTCTCTTTATCCGGATATGTACCCGACAGAGGGAGCAGCCGATGATTGGGAAGATATGAACAACAAATGTATTGCCAATATGAAAAGTCTGATTGCCAAATACAACACTCCGGTGATGATGTGCGAAATTGGTATTCCCTGGGACTATTCCGAAGCTGAAGACTTTTTCACAGACTTTATGACGAAAGCCAAACAAGTGGAACAATGTCTTGGTGTATTCTCCTGGGAACCGCAGAGTTATGGTGGTTGGAAGAACTATGGAAAGGGCATGTTTGACGACAGTGGTAAACCGACCAGCGCATTTAATGCTTTCAAGAGATAAGATTATTGAATCATTTTTTATAACTTTACCCCGAATCCAAAATATTTTATACCTGAAAAGCAAATATTAACATGAAACACCAAAAACAGTTATTAGCTGTACTTTTGATGGGCGCCGCTTGCACATTGCAAGCGCAACGCAGTGAGACGCTGCTCGAGAAAAACTGGAAATTCAGTAAAGGAGATTTTAAAGAGGCTAGCCAGCCGGAGTTTAATGACACTAAATGGGAGTCGGTTGTTATTCCGCATGATTGGGCGATTTTCGGTCCATTCGATATGAATAATGACCTGCAGAATGTAGCTGTAACACAGAACTTCGAGAAAAAGGCTTCCTTGAAAACAGGACGTACCGGTGGGCTCCCTTATGTAGGCACCGGATGGTATCGAACCAGTTTTGATGCTCCTGCCGATAAGGAGGTGACGCTGCTCTTTGATGGCGCCATGAGCGAAGCACGTGTCTATGTAAATGGAAAAGAAGCTTGTTTCTGGCCTTTCGGCTACAACTCTTTCCACTGTAACGTGACGTCTTTATTAAACAAAGACGGAAAGAATAATACGCTGGCCGTACGTTTGGAAAATCGTCCGCAGTCCTCGCGCTGGTATCCGGGAGCAGGTTTGTATCGTAATGTGCATCTGATCGTGACTGATAAAGTGCACGTGCCTGTATGGGGAACACAAATCACAACTCCTCATGTCAGCAAGGACTTTGCAGCCGTACGTCTTCAAACGAAGATTGATAATGCCGATGAGAAAACACAAATCCGTATAGAAACAGAGATTCTTTCTCCGGACGGAAAAGTGGCTACCAGCAAAGAGAATACGAGCCGCATTAATCATGGACAACCATTCGAACAAAACTTTATTGTAAATGCGCCCGAGCTCTGGTCGCCGGAAAGTCCGTCGCTCTACAAGGCTGTTTCCAAAATTTACGCAGATGATAAACTGGTGGATACTTACACGACCCGTTTCGGTATCCGCAACATTGAATATATCGCTGATAAGGGTTTCTATTTGAACGGAAAACATCGCAAATTCCAAGGGGTATGCAATCATCATGATTTAGGTCCGCTGGGTGCCGCTATTAATGTGGCAGCACTTCGCCATCAGCTTACATTGCTGAAAGATATGGGATGTGACGCTATCCGTACTTCTCATAATATGCCGACTCCCGAACTCGTAGCATTGTGTGACGAAATGGGATTTATGATGATGATTGAACCGTTCGATGAATGGGACATTGCCAAGTGCGAAAACGGTTATCACCGTTATTTCAATGAATGGGCGGAACGTGATATGGTAAATATGCTCCATAATTATCGGAATAATCCGTGTGTGATTATGTGGAGTATCGGTAATGAAGTGCCGACCCAATGTAGCCCTGTCGGCTATAAAGTGGCTAAATTCCTGCAAGACATTTGCCACCGAGAAGATCCGACACGTCCTGTCACTTGTGGAATGGATCAGGTTACTTGTGTACTTGCGAACGGATTTGCAGCAATGATTGACATTCCGGGACTTAATTACCGTACCCAACGCTATAAGGAATCTTATGACCAACTCCCGCAGAATCTGATTCTGGGTAGTGAAACTGCTTCTACTGTCAGTTCACGCGGGGTATACAAATTCCCGGTAGAGGATAAGAAAAGTACTAAGTATGAAGACCATCAGTGTTCCTCTTATGATGTGGAAGCCTGTTCCTGGTCAAATATTCCGGACGAGGACTTTGCACTGGCCGACGATAACCATTGGACAATCGGACAATTTGTATGGACAGGATTTGACTATCTGGGCGAGCCATCACCTTATGACACGGATGCATGGCCCAATCACAGTTCCATGTTTGGTATTATCGACCTTGCCAGTCTGCCTAAAGACCGCTATTATCTGTATCGCAGTGTATGGAACAAGGATGCGGAAACCTTGCATATTCTGCCTCACTGGACATGGCCGGGACGTGAAGGCGAAGTGACTCCTGTATTTGTATATACCAACTATCCTACAGCCGAACTGTTTATCAACGGTAAAAGTTATGGTAAACAAAGCAAGAATAATAGTTCGTTGAAGAACCGCTATCGTCTGATGTGGATGGATGCTGTATATGAACCGGGAGAAGTAAAAGTAGTAGCCTATAACAAAGAAGGAAAAGCTGTAGCGGAAAAAGTGGTTCGTACTGCCGGAAAACCTCATCATATCGAACTGGTCAGCAACCGTAACGAATTGACTGCAGACGGAAAAGACTTAGCGTATGTGACTGTGAAAGTTGTAGACAAAGATGGTAACCCCTGCCCTACTGATAATCGTCAGATTAACTTCTCTGCAAAGGGAACCGGTAAATATCGTGCCGCTGCCAATGGCGACCCGACAAATCTGGAACAATTTCATCTTCCGAAGATGCATGCTTTCAACGGAATGTTGACAGCTATCATACAAGCTGGTGAAACTGCCGGAGAAATTGTATTTACAGCCAAAGCAAATGGAGTGAAAGCCGGAAATATTCGTATTCAAACGAAATAAGGTATACGCTTTATAAAATCTGATAAGCCACCGGATTTCTTAACTAAAGAGAAGTCCGGTGGTTTTCATATATAATATACTGGACTTTTCACTTTTACGAGAAAAGAAGCAGGTAAATACAGGTTAATATCTATCTTTGCCAAAGAAAACGTTACAGATATGTCACACAGGATTCACTTCCTTATTTTTACAGGTCTTTTACTGATGTTCTGTTCATGCCGGAAAGAAAACAGGTTTGAATGGCAAGTTAATCAAAGACACATGGAAGTATCTCTGAACAAAGAATCTGATTCGCTCTATGTCATTCATTTGAATACAGACCAACCCTCCCACTCTGTTTGGAAATTGCCTTATCCTGTCTATCAATTTGATTATGGAGATGTTACAGGAGACGGGATGCCGGAAATTATTGTGTGGGTTATCAAGCCTACCCGATTCGACCCCAAACCCGACAAGCGGTTATTTATTTACCGGATTGCAGATGAAGCGTATATCCGCCCACTTTGGTTAGGTTCGAGGGTAGCACAACCTTTGGAAGATTTTAGAGTGATTCGTGAACATACTCCTGTATTGATACGCACCGTGGAACGGGAACGAAGTGGAAAATTTCTGATAGCGGAATATGCATGGAGAGGTTTTGGTCTGGATTTTAAGGGATATCTGAAACGCGAGACAGAAGAAAAGGAGCACGCCGGCTTATCCGTGCAGGTGCGGATGCCATCATCGGACACCATCCGCATGTCATTCAGAAAGAAGAATATTTTAAAGGTAAGCCTATTTTCTATAGTCTAGGCAACTTCGTGTTCGACCAACGAAAACCGGAAACATCACAAAGCCTGATTGTGCAGCTCAATTTCACCTCTATAGGATATAGTATAAAACTTCATCCTGCAACAATTAATAATTGCAAACCGGAATTACAATAATCAGACAAAACCAAAGGGGATAACTGCCAACATTATACTATTTACCAACAAATATCATCATCCCTCTATCTTGAAATCCACTAGATTTTGCACATTAAATAGCTTTCCAGAAAGCTTGGAAATCGCGATATCTACCGTAACAAACCAGCTCATCTCCCTCTTCCACTTTCTCATCCGCCGGTAATTCATTCTTTACATGAAGCTCCATTAAAGAAATGCCCAAGCAATTGGTTATTTTATTGGCTCTCTTCAACCCTATCATCTTTAAATGAAACTCTTCATCCAAATTCAACTCATTCACAAAATATCCTACAAATTTCTCCGGAACCGTGAACTTCACAACATAATAATCCTGATCGATGCGGAATCCTTCCATATTCGTTCCAAAATCAAGCAATTGCACCAAGCTGCGGGCAGCATCTTCTTCCGGAGTCAGGATTCGCTCAAGTTCAAAAGCCTCAAGCACCGCTTTATGTACGGCATCAATAGCACGGGCAAAGATTCGGGAAACCTTTTTCTGCTTCAATAGGGCAACAACACGTATCGATGCACCAAAATTCTCACCAATCGCTACAATTACTATATCCACACTATTCAATGGCAACACTGATAATGATTGTTCGTCAGTGGCATCAATGACAAAAGCCGTAGCAACCTTATCTTTGATTGAATCTACACGACTTTCACTAATATCCGCACCAATAATCTCGTGCCCTAATGCAGACAATTCCTCTGCCAACACATGGCCGTAATTTCCTAAACCGATAATAATATACTTCATATCTTTAGTTTATTATAATGTTATCACTCGGATAACGGTATTTTGTATTCTTTTTCTGTTTGACAATTCCCAACATCAATGTTATCAATCCCACACGTCCGATAAACATCAACAAGGATACCAACAACTTACTGGCATCACACAAATGAGGGGTCAGATTCAGACTGGATCCCACAGTACTAAGTGCAGAGACACATTCGAAAGTCAATGCCATGATGGAAACACCCGGTTCGAGTATGCTCAATGTGAAAATAAAAATGAATGACACTCCCAATGACATGACTACTGTTGCATTGGAACGCCGGATTGAATCGTAAGATAATTCTCTGCCAAACACCTCTACCCGTTCAGTACCACGCAATACGGCTACAAGATTCAGAACCACAACTGCAAAAGCGTTCACTTTCACACCACCTGCCGTAGACTGTGAACCACCACCAACCCACATCAAGAATAGATAAACCAACAAAGTCTGCACGCTCAACGATGCCAGATCGACACTACTAAAACCGGCTGTTCGAGGACAAGTGGCATTAAAGAAAGCTTGTGTCCATTTGTCTGCCAAAGGCATACCGGCAAAAGAAGCATTCCACTCAAAAGCAGCAATAGCTAATGTACCGATTAATAAAAGCAGGAAAGTCATGATTAACACAATCTTCGTATTCAGGTTATAAAGATGCTGCATTTTGTGACGATCCAGTTTGCGTGTACGGACCAATTTCCAGAAACGACGTAGGTGATATAATACAATATCCTTGAAATTGACAAGAATGGGGAAGCCGATACCACCGAAGATTATCAGCAAAGAAACAGAAATAAACAGTCCATTATGATTGGTCATCACCATCGGATTCCCTAAATTACCGGAAAGTGTAGAAAAACCCGCATTACAAAAAGCTGATATAGCATGGAAAGCAGCAAAACCTAACTCGCCTTCCAAAGTCATTCCCAGCGTACCGTGAATACTAAACCAAATCGAAACCATGCCAATCCCTTCAATGACTAGGGTAAAGCCCAATATATATAATAAGGTGGACAGTAATGAACCTAACGAATTGGAACTAACCATATCACGTACAACAAGCTGATTATAAATGGAGGTGTTTCCCATGAAGAACATGGCAAAGAAACTGGTTAATGTCATCACTCCTAATCCTCCAATCTGAATCAACAGGATAATGACAACTAATCCGGAAGTGGTGAATGTAGTGGATACATCTACCGGAACCAAACCTGTAACACATACGGCACTGGTAGCCGTAAATAAAGAGTCTACCCAGGTAATACCATTCACCGTGCAGCGCGGAAGCATCAGTAGACCTGCTCCAATCAGGATAATAGCCATAAAACTGACTGCCAATATCAAAGACGGATTGGTACGCCGTCCCAACAGGCGCACCAGCCCATTGGATAAGTTGAGGAAAGAAAGGACTAGTAATAACAGGAGATGATAAAACTTCCCATGCAGGAATTCCCAAATCTGCAAAATAGCTCCTTCTTCTTCCGGACGGTGAAAAATGACGGGTACTAGAGTAAGATATAATAACCCGCTTAATATCCAGGCTAATCGCCGGTATTGTTTTTTAGTATTCCGGTATTCCAGTGAAATATGTAAAGTAACATCAATCAGAAAGATAATCCAGACAGTTTTATACAATGTCTGCAAATTAGCCACTTCATCTACGGATAAGGAAAAACCGTGTTCATATACTACTCCAACAATCAACAACAGAGATGCCAGATAAGTGAGTGCTTCTACCAGTCCTAACAGGATACGTACATAGGGTTTTAGCAGTTTATTCTGATACAATAAAAACTTATGATAAATCTTCATATCATCTTTTTTAACAGGGTCGTGCAAACTTAAGTAAAATAACAATTAGAACCGATTCTTTGTTGACAAAATTTTCTGAATATTAAAAAATTGAGTACTTTTGGCAACAAGAAACTAAAAAACTACAATATTATGAGTGAAAAAAGAAAACGGTATATCTTACCCGAAGAAGAAATTCCACACTACTGGTACAACATTCAGGCGGATATGGTAAACAAACCTATGCCTCCGTTGCATCCGGGAACCAAACAACCACTGAAAGCGGAAGACTTGTATCCGATTTTCGCTAAGGAACTGTGTCATCAGGAACTGAATCAGACCGATGCATGGATCGAAATACCGGAAGAAGTGCGCGAAATGTATAAGTACTATCGCAGTACTCCGCTAGTTCGTGCTTACGGATTGGAAAAAGCACTCGGTACTCCGGCTCATATCTATTTTAAGAATGAAAGTGTCAGCCCTATCGGTTCACATAAGTTGAACTCTGCATTGGCACAGGCTTATTATTGCAAAGAAGAAGGAGTTACCAACATCACCACTGAAACCGGTGCCGGACAATGGGGAGCCGCTCTTTCTTATGCAGCTAAGGTTTTCGGTTTGGAAGCTGCTGTTTATCAGGTAAAAATCAGTTATGAACAAAAGCCATACCGCCGCAGCATCATGCAGACTTTCGGAGCACAGGTAACCCCTTCTCCATCCATGTCTACCCGTGCCGGTAAGGATATTCTGACTAAACACCCTACTTATCAGGGTTCATTGGGAACAGCCATTTCTGAAGCTATTGAACTGGCACAAATGACTCCCAACTGTAAATATACGCTTGGTTCTGTACTTAGCCATGTTACTCTTCATCAGACTATTATCGGACTGGAAGCCGAAAAACAGATGGAAATGGCAGGCGAATATCCGGATATCGTAATCGGTTGTTTCGGAGGTGGTTCCAACTTCGGAGGTATCTCTTTCCCATTCATGCGTCACACGATACAGGAAGGAAAAAAGACTCGTTTCGTTGCTGCCGAACCTGCATCTTGTCCGAAACTGACACGTGGTAAATTCCAGTATGACTTCGGTGATGAAGCCGGATATACTCCATTGCTACCGATGTTTACCTTAGGACATAATTTTGCTCCGGCCCATATCCATGCCGGCGGTCTTCGCTATCATGGTGCAGGTGTCATCGTTTCACAGTTGCTCAAGGATAATCTGATGGAAGCAGTAGATATACAGCAATTGGAATCTTTCGAAGCAGGTTGTCTGTTTGCACAGTCTGAAGGTATTATTCCGGCTCCAGAGTCCAGCCACGCTATTGCAGCAGCTATCCGCGAAGCTAACAAATGCAAAGAGACAGGAGAAGAAAAAGTGATTCTGTTCAACCTTTCCGGACATGGACTGATCGATATGACTTCTTATGATAAGTATTTGGCCGGTGACTTGGTAAACTATTCATTGACTGATGATGATATTCAGAAGAATTTAGACGAAATAGGAGATTTAGCTAAATAATAAATTGCCTGCCAGTTTCAAGTTTCACCACAGATTACATAAAAGAAACATCGATTCTGCATTGATAATCTTTGAATTACAATCAAATCCGTGCTAATTCTATGATCTGTGGTGATTCTTTTCCCACACCCCTTATTTATTTTCTCTATTGAGCATCTCCATATATTCACTGGGAGACATTTTTTCCACACTCGCAAAATAACGGTAAAAACTGGAGCGGGAGGTAAAGCCGCTCAAAAACATTAATTCCTTTACTGTAAGCTCCCTTTTCAACTGTGCCTGTTCTTTAAAATACTGCAAACGGTAGAAATTAATATAATCTCTGAAACCGGAAAAGCCATCATAATGAAGAGCCTTATTGAGTCTGTTTTCATTCGTATTCAAATCATTCAGAAATTCCTGCAAGGAATATTGAGGATTAGTAAATGGTTTACTATGTTTCATGAGACTTTGCATCTGGTTGGATAGTTCAAAAACGACAGGCGAAACCGCAATTTCCCGGATGGCTTCTATTTCTTCCATCTCCAGCTCTTCTACAGGCTGGGGAGGTAAAGAAAGTGGATTCTCATTACGCAAATATAGTATATTTAAAAAAAGGACGGGAAGGATTACAATATAGCCGAACACGTTAAAACATAATCCACTAGTGCCCAGCATCAACCAAATATAGCCGGACATGATGATAGCAAAACACATCATATAAATAGACATTGCCTGGCTCTGTTTACGCCGGACGGGAATCCATCGTCTCATATATGGAAAGAGGAAATTTACGGAAGGAGTAATTACACTGATTATAAACAGCATCAGCCTTACCCGTACATCCCGTTCACCAATATTCTCCCGAATGGAAGCAAAAGATTTTAGAGTAGTATAGTGACCGTTAAAAAACTCATAGCAACAAGCTATACATGTAATCAGCAAAATAGGGATACATAAACTGACGACTCTTGAAAAAGTCATCCATCCCGGTTTCAATGAGGCTATAGGAAAAATAGAAAAGAACTGAAAAAAGACAATCACCCGGACAATATGCCATATCGAAAGATGATTCATCGGAACTTCAGTAAAACGCGGAATCGTCTCCTCACCTCCTCTACTGAAAATCCACATCCATTCCAGATTATCACACAAAAGAAGAAGGGACAGAGTGATAGCCAATACTCCCCATGCTTTTGTCAGTCCATTATTATCTGAAGAACGTGAATAAACAAGTATTCCCAATACCAAGCCCACAATATCCAACAACAATTCAATGCAGAGAACAATTACGTTTACCATGTTTTTTTTGTTTTGAGCGACAAAAGTAGTCTTTTCGCGAAAAGAACGGGAGCATCCCACTCGTAAAAAGCGTCCCAATATAGGGAGATTTGCTAAAATGGGAACCATTTGGGAGTAATATATTTCAGACTTTTCACCTTTACTAATACTTTTGTGGCAGCATTCACCCCAAACAAGAATAAATTATAATATGACGCGCTACTTAAAGAATATGGAAAAGGAAATCACTATCGAAAATCAGGTAGAGGAAATTGCAATAATTGCCCAATTCATCGAAGAATTAGGCATGTCATTACATTTACCTTCCGGCATAACAATGAGTCTCAACCTAGCTATTGAAGAAGCAATAAGCAATATTATCCATCACGGTTATCCTCAAAATCAAAAAGGTGAAATTACATTGAGAACTTCTGTGGCCCCCGGCCTACTGATTGCCCAGATTATTGACGATGGTATTTCATTCGATCCCACAAAATCTGAAAATGAAGCATCAGAAAATGCACTATCCCTGGAACAGCAACTGACACAAGGTTTGGGACTCTTCCTGATTCGCCGAACAATGGATAAAGTAGAATATCATTCGACGGACAACCAAAACGAACTAATCCTGACTAAAAATATAGAAATGGATTTCAAACCGGAAGCAACTCTTAAAACGAATTTATGTAAAATAGAGGAAGTAATCATACTCACTGTTGAAGGACGATTGGACACTGCCAATACCAACGAATTCAATGCTCTCATCCAACCTTTATTAAACGTTCAGAATCCTAATATAATAATCAACTGCGAAGGATTACTATATATCAGCAGTTCCGGTTTAAGAAGCCTGATAACCCTCCAGAAAAGTGTAAAGCAACACAACGGACAACTTGTATTAGAAGCTATGCGTGCGGAAATACGGAAAATATTCGATATGACAGGCTGTTCCGGCCTTTTTATCATTCGTTAATTCCATTGATAATGAGAAAAGCATCTATTATTTGCAGTATCTTGCTATCTCTGTTCTTTCTGACAGAACCGGTGAATGCACAATCCATTAATCTCACACCCAAATGGACGGCACAAGCACAATTTGCAGGCTATTACGTAGCCGACAAACTGGGATTCTACAAGGAAGAGGGACTTGACGTACATGTGGTACATCCTTCGCTTTCGGCAAGCTCTTTTTCTTTTCTGCAGAAAGGGTATTCGCAAGCGGTAGTTATGAACCTATCGTATGCCTTGACTGAATATTTTGCAGGTGCACAGATAGTTAATATCTTGCAAACCTCACAGGAAAACAGTCTGATGCTTGTCAGTCGTTCGCCACTCAAGGGTACTTCATCTTTGCAACATAAGAAAATAGGGGTATGGAATCATCTTAGTCAAGAACTACTGGATCAAATAGCCAACAAATATCAACTCCAGGTGGAATGGATACGTTTCAATGGAGGAGTCAACATTTTCCTATCGAAAGCTGTAGATATTTGTCTCGTAGGAAGTTACAATGAGTTTCTACAACTAATTGAAGCCGGTGTAAAGACTGATTCTATTCATATCATGCATTTCGCAGATTATGGATATAACTTGCCAGAGGACGGACTTTATGTTAGCAGAGAATTCTATCAGAAATATCCTCAAGCTGTACAGAAATTGGCCCGTGCCAGTATACGTGGCTGGGAATGGGCAAACGAACACCGCGAACAAACATTGGACATTATAATGGAACAAGTGCATCAACACAACATAGGAACCAACAGATATCACCAGCGTAAAATGTTGGATGAGATCTTACGGCTACAAACAAACAGGAAGAGCGGGCAACGTCCCTATCGGCTAAGCCGAGAAGTATTTGATCTGGCAGCTAGTATTTTGTTGCCAGATCAAATCAAAAACACCAGCGACATTCGTTATGAAAATTTCGTAAAATAATCACATTCATTCATGAAACACACTTTTTCCCGTTCCTTTGCAACCCGGCTAAGTATCTACGTACTTTCCTTTACGTTGATTATCTTTGCTACTATTATGGCGCTATTTTATTATTATAGCCACCAGAAAGTAACGGACTTTGCCATTGAACGTACTCATGGACTATTAAGTAACATTGCAACTGAAATCAGCGGTCAGCTACTGTCTGTTAAGACGACTGTAAACCAATCTGTCTGGGTCTTGGAAAGAAACATTAATCACCCGGACTCTTTACACAATATTATTGAATCTGTTGTAAGAAACAATCAGTTCATCGTTGGAAGTGGCATAGCTTTCGTTCCCAACTATTACAAAGAAAAAGGGAAATATTTCATGCCCTATGCTTCTTTTAAGGATGAAATAAATGGAGAAATAACCTATCAGGTATTAGGTAGCCAGAATTATGACTATCCATGTATGGACTGGTATCTCATCCCCCAACTACTTAAGCAACCTTACTGGAGTGAACCTTATTATGATGACGGAGGGGGAAATTTCATCATGAGTACTTATGCCAAACCGCTGTTTGACAGTGATGGAAAATTAGTCGCAGTCTTTACAGCCAATATATCACTGACACAATTCACTGATACAATTAGCTTGCTGAAGCCATATCCTTCCAGCTACACCTATTTAATCAGTCGCAACGGAAGTTTCCTGACTCACATGGATAGAAATAAGATCATGAACGAAACGATATTCTCTGAAGCCTTTGCCAAAGAGAATCTTGCACAGGAACAGATCGGACATGAAATGCTGGCAGGACACACCGGAACCATGCGTTTCGATAACAAAGGAGTAGATTCGTATGCATTTTACACAACTATTCCCCAGATTGGATGGTCAGTATGCACCGTTTGTCCAAGCCAGATTATTCTTCAGGAACTAGACAGTACATCCCGAACAATCATCTACACTTTTATAGTGGGGATGATAGCCCTATTCCTGATTGTGTACAGCATCATCCGACGCCTTGTCCGCCCACTGGAGAAATTCTCCGAGTCAGCCCGCGAAATTGCGACCGGACGATTTGATGTTACCATACCAGAAGTGCATTCCAACGATGAAATCAGAGATCTATACGATTCGCTTATCTTCATGCAGCACTCTTTATCTACTTACGTAGTTGAACTAAAAGACACGACTGCCAGCAAAGAACGGATTGAAAGCGAGCTTTCTATAGCTAGGGAAATACAAATGGGAATGCTTCCCAAGATATTCCCTCCCTACCCCGAACGTAGTGATGTAGATTTGCATGCCATACTTCACCCTGCGAAAGAAGTAGGCGGAGATCTTTATGACTTCTATATGGATGGCAACCGCCTCTACTTCCTAATCGGGGATGTATCAGGAAAAGGCGTACCCGCTTCTCTGTTTATGGCAATCACCCGCAGTCTGTTCCGTACTTTATCTCAGCAGGTGCTTTCACCGGCCAAGATTGTGACGGACATGAACAATTCGATTTCTGATAATAACGAATCCAACATGTTTGTCACGCTTATTGTCGGAATCCTCGATTTGGAAACGGGGAAACTGAAACTGTGTAATGCCGGACATAATCCTCCCATACTGATTCGTCCGGACGGACAGGTTTCTTTCCTTGAATTCAAGACCCAGATATTTGTTGGTGTCATTGAAGAATTTGCCTATACCGAAGATGAAACGACATTGGAAAAAGGAAGTAAACTGTTCCTTTACACCGATGGAGTGACAGAAGCTGAAAATACAGAGAAAGAGCTATATGGAGACGAAAAGTTATTGAAGACATTGTCTGATAATAACACGTCTGATGTACGCACCACTGTTAATGGTATAGTGGACTCTATAGCAGAGCATGTCAAGGAAGCCGAAGCCAGCGATGACTTGACTATTTTACTTATTCAATATGAACCCGGGACAACAAACAATTAAGCACATATCATTATGGAAAGAGAAATAAAGATCTCAAACGATTTAAATGAAATTTCAGTTTTAGCCAGTTTCATCGAAGAACTGGGAGAGGAACTTTCTTTGTCATTTGAAACGACAATGAATATCAATCTGGCATTGGAAGAGGCCGTAGCCAATATTATTATGTACGCCTATCCAACTCAAGAGCAACACACCATCCTATTAAGAGTAACTTACAGCGAAAAACAACTTGTTTTCCTATTAACGGACAAGGGAGCCTCTTTTGATCCGACACAAGTAGATGAAGTAGATGTTACACTTTCTTTGGAGGAACGTCCAATCGGAGGTCTGGGAATATTCCTCATACGAAGCATTATGAACGAAATATCTTACCAACGTATCGACAATGAGAATCACCTCATTATGAAAAAAGACATTTGACGCGGGGCGGAAAGATTGTATAGTTTTCCAGCCAATTCATGGGGTATATCAAAGATTTCACTATCTTTGATGCCATTATTAATCTTATGAACTAATAATGAGCAGCCTTAACAAAATAGCAATCTGTCTACTTTTTCTATGCGCAGGGGTTAATTATGCTTTTTCTGATATTCCGGAGCAAATCAACTTCTCCTATATCTCTATTAATGAAGGATTGTCACAAAGTACTGTATTCTCTATCGATCAGGACCAACGAGGCAATATGTGGTTCGCAACTTATGACGGAGTTAACAAGTACGATGGGTATTCATTTACAGTTTATCAGCACAATGAAGATGATCCGAACAGCATCGCTAATGACATTTCGCGAATCGTAAAGACTGACAGTCAGGGACGGGTTTGGATCGGCACGCGGGATGGTTTGTCATATTATGATGAGGAGAAGGATAAGTTCAGAAATTTCTTCTACGAAAAGAAGGGGAAGAAGCTGCAAATCAACGGTATTGCGGAGATCTCACCGGAACAACTGCTCATAAGTACACAGGAAGGTCTGACTATGTTCGATATTAAAGAATCACGATTCGTTGATGATTCTTTTAGTACGGCTATGCATAAGATAGTGGCTTCTGCTCTTTACAGGCAAGGCGATATTATCTATATCGGCACCCCGGTTGACGGGCTTTACAGCTACTCCATTCCTCAAAAGAAACTGGAAAGAATTACTCCGATAACGGGCACTAAACAGATTCAAGCCATTTTGCAACAATCTCCTACCCGCATCTGGATAGCTACCGAAGGAGCCGGTCTACTTCTATTTAACCCGAAAACACAAGAAGTCAAAGCTTATCATCATTCTTCTTCCAATCCTAAAAGTATCAGTTCCAATTATATCCGTTCTCTGGCATTGGATTCGCAAAATCGCCTATGGATAGGAACATTCAATGATCTAAACATTTATCATGAAGGAAACGATTCTTTCGTTTCTTACAGCAGTAGTCCGGTAGAAAGCGGCAGTCTGTCACAGCGTTCGGTCCGCAGTATCTTTATGGATTCGCAGGGCGGAATGTGGCTTGGAACCTATTTCGGAGGACTAAACTATTATCATCCGATCCGCAACAGATTCAAGAATATCCAACGTATTCCATATAAGAATTCTCTAAGTGACAATGTAGTCAGTTGCATTACCGAAGATAAGAATAAGAACTTATGGATAGGAACAAATGATGGTGGATTGAATCTATATAATCCAAAGACACAACAGTTTACACACTATATCCTGCAGGAAGACGAACGGGAAATCGGTATTGGTTCCAACAATATCAAAGCCGTATATGTAGACGAACAAAAATCACTTGTATATATAGGAACACATGCCGGTGGTCTGACTGTTCTCCACCGCAACAGTGGACAAATGGAAAGTTTCAATCAGCTGAATAGCCAGTTGGTCAATGAAAATGTGTATGCCATTCTTCCTGACAAAGAAGGTAGTATCTTATTAGGAACTTTAAGTGCACTGGTTAGTTTTAATCCGGAGAAACGGAGCTTCACCACCATAGATAAAGAAAAAGACGGTACGCCATTTACTTCACAACGAATCACAATCCTGTTCAGAGATTCTCGTAAACGTCTTTGGATCGGTGGTGAAGAAGGTATATCAGTCTTTCAGCAGGAAGGGATCGAAATAGAAAAAGCTCCTATCCTTCCGGAATCATCTGTAACAAAGATGTTTACCAATTGCATTTATGAAGCTGCCAATGGCATCATTTGGGTAGGTACGCGTGAAGGTTTCTACTGTTTTAATGAAAAAGAGAAGAAAATCAAACGATATACAACAGCTAACGGTTTACCCAATAATGTGGTCTACGGTATCCTGGAAGATACTTTCGGGCGTCTCTGGGTAAGCACCAACCGTGGTATCTCCTGTTTCAATCCGGAGACAGAGAAGTTCCGCAATTTTACGGAATCCGACGGGTTGCAAAGTAATCAGTTTAATACTTCTTCATTCTGCCGCACCTCTAACGGACAAATGTACTTCGGAGGTATCAACGGTATCACAACTTTCCGCCCGGAACTCCTACTGGACAACCCTTACACTCCTCCGGTAGTTATCACTAAACTTCAACTGTTTAACAAAACAGTCCGTCCGGATGATGAAACCGGTATCTTGACTAAGAATATCAATGAAACAGAAAGTATCACGCTAAAATCATGGCAAACGGCTTTTACACTTGAATTTGTGGTATCCAACTATATTTCAGGTCAACACAATACTTTCGCTTATAAATTGGAAGGATATGATAAAGAGTGGTATTATCTGACAGACAAACGTGCTGTCTCCTATTCCAACTTGCCGCAAGGCACTTATCATTTTCTGGTAAAAGCTGCTAATAGTGACGGGAAATGGAACACTGTACCTACGATGTTAGAAATCATTGTTCTCCCTATATGGTACAAGACCTGGTGGGCAATCGTGCTTTTCCTCGCTATTTTTATCGGCTTTATCACTTTCGTCTTCCGCTTCTTCTGGATGCGTAAAAGCATGGAGGCAGAGTTGGAGATTGAACGCAGGGATAAGGAACATCAAGAAGAAATCAACCAGATGAAGATGCGTTTCTTCATCAATATTTCCCATGAGCTTCGCACGCCGTTGACTCTTATCTTAGCTCCTCTACAAGAAATAATCAATAAGATCAGTGACCGCTGGACTCGTAATCAACTGGAATATATCCAACGCAACGCTAATCGCCTACTACATCTTGTCAATCAATTGATGGATTATCGCCGCGCCGAATTGGGAGTTTTCGAGTTAAAAGTAAAGAAAGAGAATGCACATCAACTCATACAAGATAATTTCTTGTTCTATGATAAACTGGCGCACCACAAAAAGATTACTTATACTCTCCATTCCGAATTGGAAGATAAAGAGGAACTTTTTGATCCTAATTATCTGGAACTGATTGTTAATAACCTGCTTTCAAATGCTTTCAAATATACGGAAAGTGGTCAAAGTATCACTGTGACATTAAAAGAGGAAAATAATTGGCTGGTACTGCAAGTTAGTGATACCGGTATTGGCATTCCTATCAACAAACAGGGAAAAATATTCGAACGTTTTTATCAGATAGAGAGTGAGCATGTAGGAAGTGGTATCGGTCTTTCACTGGTACAACGTCTGGTAGAATTGCACCATGGTCGTATCGAACTGGATAGTGAAGAGGGTAAAGGCAGTACTTTCTCTGTCTATCTGCCACAAGACATAAATACCTATAAATCCTCCGAGTTGGCTTCTAATGACACTCTGAATGAGGAAGGTCAGGTATATTCCACCAACTCGAAAGAAATGTATTTCATTGATACGGAAAAGGTCGAAAACGAAACGATCGAAGCCGGTGACAAGAAGCGTGGCACTATTCTTATTGTAGAAGACAATAATGAAATCCGCCATTATCTTAGCAGCGGACTTGCAGAACTCTTCAATACGCTGGAAGCCGGGAATGGTGAAGAAGCCTTGGAAAAACTGAAAGACAATGAAGTTGACATCATTGTAACTGATGTCATGATGCCTGTGATGGATGGTATCAAACTGTGTAAGAATGTGAAGCAAAATATCCGTACCTGTCATATTCCCGTGATTATCCTGTCTGCTAAAAGCGAAGTCAAAGACCAGATGGAAGGTCTGCAAATGGGTGCGGATGATTACATCCCGAAACCATTCTCACTTGCTATCCTGACTACGAAGATACAGAATATGATGCGTACCCGTAGACGTATGCTTGAACGGTATTCCAAATCCCTGGAAGTGGAACCGGAAAAGATTACGTTTAACGCCATGGATGAAGCTTTACTGAAACGTGCCGTAGCTATTGTAGAAAAAAACATGGATAATATTGAATTCTCTACTGACGAATTTGCCAGAGAAATGAATATGAGTCGTTCTAACCTGCATCTTAAATTGAAAGCTATCACAGGCGAATCGACTATCGATTTTATACGAAAGATCCGTTTCAATGAAGCAGCAAAGTTACTCAAGGATGGCCGCTATACAATAGCAGAAGTCAGTACAATGGTAGGATTCAATACACCGTCTTATTTTGCTACGAGTTTCAAGAAGTATTTCGGATGTTTACCCACGGAGTATATTAAGAAAATAAAAGGATAAATCAGTGAATTCCGAATATGAATCTGCTGGCTTGAGATTTATGTTCATTTCGGTTCGGAAAAGAACATAAAATGCTATTACTGATAATAATACATTACTATGCAGCTTTCAATTTATTCTCTTATTAGCATTATTTATCTTATTACCAAGCGAGCTTTCGTTTGACAGTTGTTGAACGAAAGCTTGACTTTAGTTAAACTATCGTTCGACTTAAGTCAAACGAAAACTCATTAGGCAATGAAATAAATATCAATAGGGAAGCTATTACTTAAAAGTAGCCAATAAGATCATTATTGTATCTAAAAGGAGTAATATTCTACATAACGAATACTGAAAGCTAATTCCCGAAAATCTTCAACCTTTAAAGAAGAAATACATTCTTTACCCCATACAAACAAAAACATTAGACAAAAATGAAAGACTATTCAACAATACCAATAGTCGTAAAATTGTCATACTCTATATATTTGCAGAGAGAGCATTATTAATTAATAGATGAAAAAGCATACTATGAATTATTTAAACAAACTGTATTCTTACCTACTTTTATCATTAATCAGCATTCTTTTTGTGAATGCTCACCCGGCAACTATAAAACAAGATATTGACTGGCCCCAATTTATGAGTCAACAAGATATGATATGGGAAAAGTTACCCGAATATTGGTATGATTCCGCCTTTTTAGGTAACGGAAAGCTTGGGCTAATGATTTATAAAGAACCTGGAAAGAACTACTTGCGCTTAGAAACAGGCAACTGCGATGTACATGATCACCGCACTAAAAGAGATGTATTCGGAATCCCTAGACTACTTACCGGACATTTTGCCCTACATCCTAAGGGCAAAATAATCAATGGAACGATGCATCTTGACCTTTGGAATGCTGAAGTTTCAACAGATATTACGACAACTAAAGGAGTCATCCACTTGCGAAGTTTTGTCCATGCGGATGAAATGATGATAATAGTAAAAGCAACAACAGAAGGAGACGAACATGACTTCCAATGGGAATGGATAGCAGCTGAAGCTAATAGTCCTCGTTATTTGATTTTCAAAAGACAAGGAAAAGCCAATAAAATACCAAAAGATTACGAACTTAATCCGACAGCAAAAATCAGTAATGAGAAAGAAGTCAATCTATCTGTCCAGAAATTATTGGCAGGAGGAGAAACGAGCATTGGATGGCAAGAAACACATAACCCCGAAACAGAACGCACCTTATGGATAAACCTAACACATACATATCCTCAAAACAATTCGAGTGAAATATGCAAAGCTGAAATCCGAAAAGCTATACGTAAAGGTTATCACCCCATGCAAAAAACACATCGTAAATGGTGGAATACTTTCTATCCTAGTAGTTTCATAACACTGCCGGAAGCACAAAAAGAAAACTTCTACTGGATACAGATGTATAAATTAGCCTCTGCAACACGTGGTGATCGTGCTCTAATAGATAACACAGGCCCGTGGCTAACCGAAACCCCATGGCCGAATGTCTGGTGGAATCTCAATGTTCAACTTACCTATTGGGCACTGAATACTTCCGACCATCTAGATCTGGCAGCTTCTTTAGAAAATGCCCTCTACAATCATATAGATCAGTTACGCCTCAACATTCCCAAAGCTTACCGCCATAACTCATTAGGAATAGGGGTTGCTTCCAATTTGGAATGTATGACTACAGAAGTAGGAATTCCAGGAAAAGGCAAAGCTCAAGTAGGACTACTTCCATGGGCCTGTCACAACCTATGGCTTATCTACCGACATAAAATGGATGATGATATTTTACGAAATAAATTATTTCCTTTATTAAAAGAATCAATCAACTACTATTTGCATTTCCTGAAAGAAGGAGACGATGGAAAACTTCATCTCCCAGCAACTTACTCCCCCGAATATGACACCGTGGAAGATTGCAATTTCGACCTCGCTCTGCTACGTTGGGGATGCCAAACACTACTAGAATCAGCCCATCGTCTGAATATCCAAGATTCATTGATTGAGACATGGAAAAATGTGCTTCTTAAACTGACTCCTTACCCCACAGACGAGAATGGATTACTTATCGGAAAAGATATGCCGTATGCTTTCTCACACAGACATTATTCACATTTACTTGCTATTTATCCTCTATACTTAATTAATAAAGAACAACCGAATGATATTGAAATGATTGAGAAATCATTGTCTTTTTGGCAAAGCAAGCCCACAGCTCTCCTAGGTTACTCATGCACAGGAGCATCTTCCATTTCCTCTGCTATCGGAAAGGGAGACGATGCACTAGCCTATCTAAATAAATTATTTGGTAAATTTCTTAGTTCGACGACTATGTATAAAGAAAGTGGGCCAGTTATTGAGACACCTTTATCTGCCGCCCAAAGCATTCACGATATGTTATTACAGAGTTGGGGGGGAAAGATTCGCATTTTCCCAGCTATCCCCGCTACATGGAAAGACATTGCTTATTCAGGTCTGCGCACGGAAGGGGCATTTAAAGTATCTGCCAGTAGAAAGCAAGGAAAGACACAATTTATCCATATTAAAAGTCTGGCAGGAGAGCCTTGCATTGTAACGACTGATATAGTTAACCCTATTTTTGAAGGAAAAAGAAACTTCACTATACAATCATTCCCAAACAACACCTTCCAAATTGATTTAAAGAAAGGAGAAGAGGTCTTCATTTCCCCCCAAGGAGAAAAGCCAGATTTTATCATTTCTCCGATTCCTCATACTTCTAAAAATCATTATGGATTAAAAATCATTCACCAGAGGAGGTAAAAATGTACAAAACCAACCTTGTAAACACTGGTAGATTAGATTACATTATGATACATAAAAAGCCTGCTATCAGATCCGTAACAGGCTTTTTAGACAGAAGTAATATATGATTCAACAAATTTAATATCAAAAAAATCATTTTTGAACAAAGTGTGAACAAGCCAGACTGTAGTCTATAATTTAATAAGCTAATTTTGCAAACAGTAAAATATAACTTTTAATAATTAAAACCTAATAAAGTATGAAGAACATCTTCTTTATTTGTATGTTCGCAACCGTTGCTTTTACCGGATGCGTAGATGATGATGATGACTTATTAACAGGTGAAGTTAGTCCAGGAGTAGAAATACTTCCTGAAAACAAACCTAATGAAGTTGTAGACTCAAAGTTATTTGAGATCATTAACCTCGATTACCCAGGATTAGAGAAAGTGAAAAAATTCTATGAAAATGGAGAATACTATTATGCAGCTAACGAATTACTAGAGTATTATAGAACAAGAGTAGACGTAAACAACCCTAATGTCAACTTGATTAACCCAACAATTTCCGAGAAAGATCAACGCATTGCCGATCAAGCACTTGAACATCGTTTCTATGTAAAAGGATTCGCCGAAAGTGTAGATGAAGTAACTAAACTAGAAACATATTATTCTTTCTATGATGCATCTGCAAAGAAAATAGATTGGAATGCCAACGAAGATAAACAGAAAAAAGAGCAAGAATTCAGATACCAACTTCATCGCCATCAATGGATGCTTCCCCAAGCAAAAGCATACCGTATTAGTAAAGATGAAAAATATATCCAATCATGGATTGAAGCATATGGCAGTTGGATCGAAACATTCCCATATACTCCCGGAACCATATTCCCACCAGCTGGCGGTTCCGAAAATGATGTAGACTATCAATGGAAAGGCCTACAAGTAGCAGAAAGAGTTCTTTCCCAAGTAGACATTATGCCCTATTTTATTCATTCCACAAATTTCACTCCGGAATGGCTTTCTACTTTCTTGGTTGCATTTGAAAAAGAGGTAGAGTGTATTCGATTGAATTATTATCAAAGTGGCAATATCTTAATTTCTCAATATCAAGCCGTAGCCACTGCTGGCATGCTAATGCCGGAATTTAAGAATGCATCAACATGGGCTACAGAAGGAACACAAGGATTAAACGAATCATTAGACACACAATTTAATGATGATGGAGTGGAATATGAGTTAGATTTTAGCTATCATACTGCTGCCATTAGTGACTTCCGAGAAATATATCTTATAGCTCAAGCTAACAACAAAACTAATTTATTGTCTCCCAGCTACATCAGCAAACTAAAGAAAGCAACAGAATTTGTTATGGATATGATTTACCCTAATTATACTATAGACAATTTCAATGATACCCGTTCAGCTTCATATTCTAAAAGCACTTTGTTGAATAGGCTAAAGGAATATTCTGCTATGTATCCTGACAATAATGAGCTATTATGGGTAGCAACAGAAGGAAAGAACGGAAGTAAACCTTCATACACAACTAAAGCTTATAGCACCTCTGGTTATTATATGTTACGCAGCGGTTGGGATAAAGATGCAACCATGATGATTCTAAAGAACAACTACAATCCTACCAATCAATGGCACTGCCAACCTGACAATGGAACCTTCGGTTTATACCGCAAAGATCGTAACTTCTTCCCTGATGCAGGTGTATTTACCTACAATACTGGAGCTGCTCGTACTAAATACGCTTCAACTGTTAATCATAATACAATGACTATTATGAGTAAAACCATTGGAGTTGCTAAGCCAACCGGCCAAGGTGGCGTAATGGAAGGAAAAATGATCAAATTAGAAACTAAAAATAATGTAGACATTTTAGTTACGGAAAACCAACAATCAGATGACATCACCCACCGTAGAACTGTATTCTTTGTTAATCAGAAATTCTTTGTGATTGTAGACGAAGGTTATGGCGCATCTACGCTTGGTACTAAGACAAATATAAATTTCCATCTGCTTAGTGATAAAGATACTCCTTCTGTATTTGACAAAAATCTGCAAACATCTGTAAACAATAATAAGTATTATCAGGCATACACTAATTTTGCTAGTAATAATATTTTTGCTGGCACATTTACAGAAACGAGTCAAGATCTAACAGCCAAAGCATTATCTACAACAGATGTGACCAATGTAGTATCTACAAACACAGACAAAGAAGATGGTCCTATACGTCTAGGCTACCAAATCACTCTTCGTCAGCCTAAAATTACGCCTATTGAAATCAGCGCAACCCGCTATATAACAATTCTCTGCCCATTTGAAAACGATACAGAACGGGAGGAGCTGAAAGTTGATGCCAAATTTACTGATAATGAAGATGGAACGGCTGGAACGTTCCATTCAGAAGGGGTATCTATTCAAGTCACAGTCAAAGGTACAGTGTACGATCTTTCTTCAAAATAAATCTAATAATCATATAATATGAAATCTAAATTACTAAAAGACATTTCTCATTTTTTAGGTGTCTTGATGGCAGTTGTATTAGTCATGACCTATACATCTTGTTCAGATGAGGATACCACTGACACTACTGGTTTCGCACTTTATTATTTAGGCATGACCGATATAGGTCCATCTATGAGCGGGATCATTTCAGAGCCTTCTTACAAAGGGAGCGTTCCTTCCGATTTTACAATCACAAGCATCACATTAAACGGTGAACCTTATATGGGTAGTGATTTTATTATCAATAAAGAAACCGGTGCTATTGAAATCAATAGTGCAAAAGACACACCGGTAGGCTTATATAAAATTTCCATTTCATGTATGGCTGGTGGTTCGTATCATGAGTACAAGGATATTGTAGAAGTAAACATGATGAAACCTGTACCGGATGGCATCACTGTAGAACCTAATGAAATTCAAATAGAATACAGCATTGTTTCAGATGCAGAAAGCACGGAAGAATTACCTACAGCACAAGTTAAGACTGATGGTAATCATGTATCTATTACCAAATATGAAATAGCAAAAAGTGACATTTCTTCATTCTTCAATATCTCCCAAACAGGAGAAATTACAATTGTAAGAGGAAGCGATATTGCACCTGGAATACATACTCTTTCATTAAAACTCACTACCGGCGCATCGTCTGAAGATGAAGGAATCTTTGAGAATGCATTGACTATCAATGTCACATCTAAACCTTTAGGATTAACTTATGAACCTAACGAAGGATTGATAGAAGCTGAAACAGCGGAAGGACCCGAAACCACTTTCAAAAGTGAAGCTCCAATGCTAAAAGGCTCTTTGGAAAATATAGCCTATTCTATTAAAAGCATCGAACCATCAACGGATAAAATTAAAATTGATCCGACAACAGGTGTACTCTCTGTCGACAAACATCACGGCTTTGAAATAGGTCAGGAATATGTAATATCTGTAAAAGTAGCAAATAAATATGCTACAGATGGAGTATCATTTAACAATGTATATACTCTTAAAGTAGTAAACAGAATTGTACCTGTAGCAAACTTTAGCTATCCTGTGAATGTAGAAATATATGAATCATCACCATTAAAAGTAACTCCTGATGAAGGACTTGAAGGAGATGGGATTACGTTCACATTAAAGGATGATCTAAATAAACAGTTGTCTATTGACAAAAATGGAGTAGTATCTGCAAAGAAAGGCCACACCATACCAAACGGAGACTATACCATTACAGTGACTGCATCTAATACTAAAAATTCAAAAGAAGCGTCATTCAACTTAAAGGTTAAGAATAATCCGAATAAATTTAGCTTCATACGCTACGGAAATAACATTGGGGTAGATGCAATAAGCAATGCCAATCAATTTAGAATCACAGTAGATAAAGCAGCCGATGCTGCTACGATTCTAAGTAAATTCACAATAGAAGCTCCTACTACAGATATCACAGGAAAAAATGTACGATGGAGTATCAGAAACGGAAAGAACTGTGATAAGTTGGAAATAGATGAAAATGGTAAGATTTCATTTGCAAATGCTATATGGCCAGGATTAGATGCAACAGATCCAGTAGCCACAAATGGTTCAGGATTCTTCTTTGTTACAGCCACTGTTGGTGAAGACAAAGATTCTGAATTCTCACTGGAAGTACCTGTCTTTATACATTATGACTTGGTTATAGCTGGTGTTCATGTATTATATAATCCATTTGTATTCCAAGTTAATCCAAAAACAATTGGTAATAGTACTTATTCTGAAAAACCAATTATTAAAGGTATAGATGCGGAAGCTTTATCATTGTTCACTTTAGACTACAGACGTTCATTTAACTATACGGCAATTAGCGGTACATTTACCAATGGCGATCCTAAAACTTCTAACTTCCTGAACACTCTCTGGACTAAATTCGGAGAAGACTCTGGTAGAGGGGTTAACACAGGTTCCAGGAATGCTATTTCCTATTATGCCAATATAGAGAAAAATAAAAACACTTTAAGTTATGCTATAGGATATGTTGATCCTACTAACGGGCTTGCCCTCAAATTGAATCCTAATAAATGGGTTTTAGACGGAGAGTATCCTAATGGTATATTCACAGGTCAGATGACTTTCGATAAAACTGGAGCAGATCCTCAAAAAGGTAGTCAGGTGTTCCCGCTAATCATCTGGTTCGATCCTAACTTCTAAATACTAATACGTTAAAAATAGAAATTATGTATAACATAAACAATCTAATTAAATCAATAAGCATAAGAGGGTATTTCACCCTCTTAGCACTGATAGTCACAATCAGCGTATATGCTCAAGAATTAACTTTAAAAGGTGTTATTGTAGACGAAACAGACACACCTCTTATTGGAGCAACTATACAAGCTAAAGGCACCTCGACAGGAGCTATCACAGATTTTGATGGAAAATTTACTCTAAAAGCAAAAAAAGGAGCTACAATTTCTATCTCTTACATTGGTTATAAAACACAAGAACTAAAATTCAATGGTCAAAGATCCATTAATATAAAAATGGTTCCAGATAACCAGGCACTAGATGAGGTAGTAGTAGTTGGATATGGCGCGATGAAACGTAGCGATTTGACAGGTTCTGTTGCTTCTGTTGCTGCCAAAGATATTGAAGGATTTCAAACAAGTTCTGTAGCAGGTGCATTAGGTGGACAAATAGCCGGAGTGCAAATCACATCTACAGATGGTACTCCTGGTGCAGGGTTCAACATCAACATTCGTGGTGTAGGAAGTCTGACAGGTGATTCAAGCCCGCTCTACATTGTAGACGGTTTTCAGGTAGACGACATTGATTATTTATCAAATTCAGATATTGAATCTATTGAAGTACTTAAAGACGCTTCATCTTCTGCCATTTATGGTGCACGTGCAGCAAATGGTGTTGTGATGATTACAACAAAATCAGGAAAAAGCGGGAAACCACAAATTAGCTATAATGGTTCTGCAAGTTATCGTAAAATCTCTAAAACATTGGATGTATTATCTCCCTACGAATTTGTGAAATTACAGGGTGAAGTTAATAATGATCTCTTGAGCAGTTACATTTCTGACAAAGAATTTGATGATGCCGGAAAACCAATTAGATACCATTCATTAGAAGATTATGTAGGCGTAAAAGGAGTAGATTGGCAAGAAGAGACTTTCAACCCGACTTGGTCTCAAGATCATAATTTCTCTCTTAGAGGTGGTAGCAATGATACACAATATAATGCGGCTTTTTCTCGCTATGTAGAAAACGGTATCTTCAACAACAGCGGTTTTGACAAAACAACAGCTAAGTTTCGTATAGATCAAAAGATTAATAAAAATATATCGTTCAATGCAACTATTAACTATGCTTTAACTAATCGTAAAGGTGTAGGAACAACAGCTGATTCCGGACGCTTCAATATGTTAGCTCAGATACTTAGCGCACGTCCCACAGGTGGAAATAAGCTAACCGACGAAGAATTATTGCATTCGGCCATTGACCCGGAAATGCTAGAAACAGGCGAAAGCCTAGCACAGGTTAATCCTGTTATGCAAACTCAATCTGTAACTAACAATAAACGTGGCGAAATGTGGTCTGGAAATGCATCTGTAAGCTGGCAGATCATACAAGGACTTACTTTTAAGAGTGCCGGGACATATAATACAACCAATAGCCGCACTGACATTTTTTATAAAAATGGCTCTAAGGAAGCATATCGTAATGGTGAACAACCTTATGGACGTACAACCATGCAACGCGATGTACGCTGGACCAACTTTAATACTTTAACCTGGAAACAAAAGGTAAAGAAACATAATTATGATGTCATGCTAGGACACGAAGTATCCTACAAAAGTACAGAATATTTGTTAGGTGAAGCAATGGGATTCCCTTTCGATCAAATGGAAAATGACAACATGGGGCTAGGTGCAACTCCAAGTAAGGTTGAAAGTACTTACTATGATAAAACGTTATTATCATTTTATGCACGTGCTAACTATAATTACGACAATCGTTATCTATTTACAGCAACAGTACGTGCCGATGGTTCTACGGTATTCTCATCAAATAAGAAATGGGGATTCTTCCCTTCTTTCTCTGCAGCGTGGCGTGTATCAGAAGAAGCATTCATGAAAGATATTAAATGGATTTCAAATTTCAAAATTCGTTTAGGTTGGGGTACAGTAGGAAATGACAATATACCTAACTATCTATCTCTGGACCTATATGAAGCAAATAAATATGGCATAGGCAATAGTAGTGTTACTGTTTTAAATCCTAAACAACTTAGAAATAAGAATTTGAAATGGGAAGGATCAAACACTACTAACTTAGGTATTGACTTAGGTTTCTTTGACAACCGCCTAAATTTAACCGCTGAATTCTTTATCAAGAATACAAAAGACTTGCTATTGTCACAATCACTGGCACATATTACAGGATTTGACTCACAAATGCAAAACGTAGGAAAAATTCAAAATAAGGGTATTGAATTAAGTTTAAACAGCACCAATATTCAAACTCGGAATTTTACTTGGCAAACCAACTTTAATATATCATTCATCAGGAATACATTGAAGTCACTGGCGTCAGGAGTAAACTACATGCAAGCACGTTCTGGCTTTGATAGCAATTTCACTTCATATGATTATATGGCTATTGTCGGACAATCGCTTGGTCTGATTTACGGATATGAATTTGATGGTATTTATCAATATTCAGATTTTTATTCAGTTCCGGGTTCCAGCACTTTAATATTAAAGGAAGGCGTAACAAGCAATCCAAGTCTTGGAAACAGATTGTCTCCGGGAGCAGTTAAATATAAAGATCAAGATGGTGATGGAGTAATAACAACTAAAGACCGTACTGTTATCGGTAATGCTTTGCCTAAATGGTATGGTGGTATCACTAACACATTCAACTATAAAGGTATTGATTTTAGCTTTATGTTGCAATTCAATTACGGCAATGACATTTATAATGCAACCCGTTTGTATGCAACTCAAACCAATACACAACGTAGAAACCAATTAGCAGAAGTAGCAGACCGTTGGAGTCCGACAAACGCTTCAAACAAGGTACCTCGCTACAATGGATACGTAGTAAACGATGTGTATTCACGATTTGTAGAAGATGGTTCTTTCCTACGTTTAAAGAATATAACACTAGGATATACACTGCCTCATAAATGGACTCGTAGTTTCCATGTATCCAAACTTCGCGTATATGCTACCGGACAAAATCTCTTCTGCCTTAACAACTATAGCGGATATGATCCGGAAGTAAGTACAGCCAGCAAAAGTCCTATGACTCCCGGACTGGATTGGGGTGCTTATCCTAAGAGTAGAGTATTTACATTTGGTATTGATTTACAGTTCTAATATGAGAAAATAATATGAAGAAATTAATATATTACATAGCAATGTCCATTCTGTGCATTTTACCTTATTCATGCTCATTAGATGAAGAGGCAAGAAGCGAAATGGAAAAGAAGAATTACATGACTAATGCTAAAGAAGCACAAGATGTTCTATTAGGAGTATATCGTACAACTGTTGAAGATGCTGCATACGGGTATCATCTATCTTTCTTGTTCAACATGGGAACAGATATATCTCAAGGAGAAGGTTCCGATATAACGAATTATCGTATCATTGTCAATAACGCTTTTCCTACTACCCAAGTAGAAATTCAACAAACATGGCAAGTTCTTTATAAAGGTATCTACAGAGCAAACGACTTCCTGGAACGTATTAGTGGAAAAATAGAGACTTATAATACTACTGATAAAAAAATCGCAACTCTTTATATAGCCGAAGCCAGAGCGTTAAGAGCCATGTTCTATTTCGAGTTAGTTCGTCGTTATGGAAATATTCCTTTGATTACCAGTACAGAGATGTCTTATCAAGCTCCTACTACTTTTACACAGGCTACTCCTGATAAAGTATATGAATTTATTGAAGACGATCTTCTTTATGCTAGTGAAGTCCTACCATATGCAATCGACGATCAGCTTCGTGAGAACACATCATATCGTTTTAGTAAAGGGGCAGCACTTGGGCTCTTGGCAAAAGTGTATGCTACATGGGCAGGATATCCTGTACAAAATACAGCAAAATGGGAAGATGCTGCCAAAACAGCACGTATCCTCATCGAATCCGGCAAACATTCATTACTGCGCAATTATGAAAAGTTATGGGAAAATACTTGTAGCAGTGTATGGGATCCAACAGAAAGCTTAATCGAGATTTCATTCTATTCTCCTACCGTATCTGGTTCTGGAGATCCTGTAGGGCGTATCGGCAAATGGAATGGAGTAAAAACAACAGCTATCGCCGGTGTACGAGGTAGTTGTGCAGGAAATATGAAAGTAGTCCATACATTCGTGCTCGATTGGAGAGACGGCAAAAATGCAAATGACAAACGTCGCGATCTATCAGTAGCAAACTATAAGTATGATGACGATTACGTATTATGGGCTAAAGGTAAAAGTGACACGGAAGAATCTGCAAAATTAAAAGACCAAGATCCCACTCAAGCTCAAAAAGAAAAACAAAACTATACACCAGCCAAATGGGATCTTATAAAATACCAAAAGACAGGTGGGGTTATCAATAACGATAAATCTAACGCAAACTGGTATTTCTTACGTTATGCAGATGTATTACTCATCTATGCCGAAGCGCTGAATGAATGGAAACATGGTCCTACCACAGAAGCTTATGCTGCAATTAACGAAGTTCGTCGTCGTGGATATGGATATCCTAGCAATACAGGAAGCTGCGACCTTTCAAACTTAAATGAAGAAACTTTCCGTGAAGCAGTCAGAAAAGAACGTGCGTATGAATTAGCATTTGAAGGTCATCGTCGTATGGATTTAGTTCGCTGGGGCATCTATTATGAAACTATACAAAAAACGAATGCTGCTTTAGCAAACTGGTGGGATTCTGCAGATAATTACAGATATTTGTTATATAAATATACAGAGAAAAACAAACATGAATTACTGCCTATTCCACAACGTGAAAAGGACTTGTGTATTCAGTTCAAACAAAACCCTGGTTGGTAACAAAATCTCTATAACTTCTCTCCAATATGCCTTAAATAGGGCATATTGGAGATATTTAAAACCTTTTTCAACAAAATCAAAACTTGAAAAGCTCTATTTAAACGCCTTTTCGACAATCCTGTAACACAAAATTAGGTCTTTCGCCTACTTTTGCATCAGTTACAAAACTTCTAAAAACAATCACTTAAAATGAATAACATGAAAAAGAAACTTGTTCTCTTTGCTTCGGTTAGTATTGCACTCGCGTCGTGCCAGACAACCCCAAAGGAAGACTACAGTTGGATAAAAAAAGGACTGGATGTAGCTTCTGCCCAATTACAACTTTCTGCTGAAGAGGTTAGTGGTACAGGGATGTTGCCACGCTCCATCCGTACCGGCTATGACATGGATTTCCTTTGCCGTCAGTTGGAAAGAGATTCATTAACATTTAAAGATTCCCTACGTGCACAACCTACTGCCGAGCAATTAGGCAAACGTCGCCTCTGCAACGTTTATGACTGGACGAGCGGTTTCTTCCCCGGTTCATTATGGTATGCATACGAACTGACAGGAAACGATACACTGAAAACTCAAGCAATCGAATATACCAATCTTCTGAATCCGGTACGCTATTATAAAGGTACACATGATTTGGGATTTATGGTCAACTGTAGCTACGGCAATGCAGAACGTCTTTCACCTAACGATACCATCGCTGCTGTGATGAGAGAAACTGCCGATAACCTTTGCGGTCGTTTCAATGATTCTATCGGTGCTATCCGTTCATGGGATTTCGGAACATGGAACTTCCCGGTTATCATCGACAATATGATGAACCTTGATCTTCTGTTCAATGTAGCAAAAGCAACAGGCGACAATAGATATAAAGACATCGCTATCAAACATGCCATGACAACGATGCATAATCACTTCCGCCCGGATTATACTTGCTGGCATGTAGTAAGCTATAACAGCGATGGTACAGTAGAACGAAAACAAACCCACCAAGGCAAGAACGATGATTCTTCATGGGCACGCGGACAGGCATGGGCTGTGTACGGATATACCGCTTGTTTCCGCGAAACAAATGATAGTATCTTCCTGAACTTTGCAAAGGATATAGCTGATATGATTATGGATCGCGTAAAAACAGACGACGCTATTCCTTATTGGGATTATGATGCTCCTGTAACCAAAGAAACTCCACGCGATGTATCTGCTGCTTCTGTCACTGCTTCTGCAATGATCGAACTAAGCACAATGGTTCCCGATGGACAGAAATATCTGGATTATGCGGAAAAAATTCTGAAGAGTCTGTCAAGTGATGCATATCTTGCAAAAGTGGGTGACAATCAAGGATTCATTTTGATGCATTCCGTAGGTTCACTGCCCAATGGTTCTGAAATCGACACTCCACTGAACTATGCTGACTACTATTATCTGGAAGCATTGAAGAGATTCATGGATCTGAAAGGTATCAACTACAAAGATATCTAATACATAAAATTATAACACCTATTATATCATGAATAAAACTTTAAAGTACATCGTTCTGCTTGCAATCGCATGTTTCGTAAGCAAGGGTTATGCCCAAGAACTGAAAAGCGAAGTCTTTTCTCTTCTTAACCTAGACTATCCGGGACTGGAGAAAGTAAAAGCTTTGCATCAGGAGGGTAAAGATGAGGATGCTGCCAAAGCATTGCTGGACTATTACCGTGCACGTACCAACGTAAAAACTCCGGATATCAATCTGAACAAGGTGACTATCAGCAAAGAAGAACAGCAATGGGCGGATGACGGATTGAAACATACATTCTTCGTACATAAAGGTTATCAACCTTCTTACAATTATGGAGAAGATATCAACTGGCAATACTGGCCGGTGAAAGATAATGAGCTCCGCTGGCAGTTGCACCGTCACAAATGGTTCACTCCAATGGGTAAAGCTTACCGTATATCCGGTGATGAAAAATATGCTAAAGAATGGGCACACCAGTATATCGACTGGATTAAAAAGAATCCATTGGTGAAGATGGACAAGAAAGAATATGAGCTGGTAAGTGATGGAAAAATCAAAGGTGAAGTAGAAAACGTACGTTTTGCATGGCGTCCTCTGGAAGTGAGTAATCGTCTGCAAGACCAGACTTCACAGTTCCAGTTATTCCTTCCCTCCCCTTCTTTCACTCCGGACTTCCTGACAGAATTCCTAGTGAACTATTACAAACATGCTGTACATATCCTTGCTAATTACTCGGATCAAGGCAACCACTTACTGTTTGAAGCTCAACGCATGATTTATGCAGGTGCCTTTTTCCCTGAATTCAAAGATGCTCCGGCTTGGAGAAAAAGTGGTATCGACATTCTGAACCGTGAAATTCACGTACAGGTATACGAAGATGGCGGACAGTTCGAACTTGACCCACATTATCATCTGGCAGCTATTAACATTTTCTGTAAAGCCTTAGGTATCGCAGATACTAACGGATTCCGTAAGGAATTCCCTCAAGATTATTTGGATACCATTGAAAACATGATTATGTTCTATGCAAACATTTCTTTCCCTGATTACACCAATCCATGTTTCAGCGACGCCAAGTTGACAACAAAGAAAGAAATGGTGAAAAACTACAAGTCATGGAGTAAACTGTTCCCGAAGAACCAGGCAATCAAATACTTTGCTACAGAAGGAAAAGAAGGTGCATTGCCGGATTATATGTCTAAAGGTTTCCTGAAATCAGGCTTCTTTGTATTCCGTAATTCATGGGGAATGGATGCTACCCAAATGGTAGTAAAGGCAGGTCCGAAAGCTTTCTGGCACTGTCAGCCGGATAATGGTACATTTGAACTTTGGTTCAACGGCAAGAATTTGTTCCCGGATTCTGGTTCGTATGTATACGCCGGTGAAGGCGAAGTAATGGAACAACGCAACTGGCACCGTCAGACTTGTGTTCACAACACAGTAACCCTGGACAACAAGAATCTCGATACAACAGAATCTGTTACTAAGTTGTGGCAACCGGAAGGTGCTATCCAGACTTTAGTGACTGAAAATCCGAGTTACAAGAATCTGAAACACCGTCGTTCTGTTTTCTTCGTTGATAACACTTACTTTGTCATTGTAGATGAAATGGCAGGTAGCGGTAAAGGTTCTATCAATCTCCACTATCAGATGCCGAAAGGAGAAATTGCCAACAGCCGCGAAGACATGACGTTCCTGACACAGTTTGAGGATGGAAGCAACATGAAACTGCAATGCTTCGGCCCTGCTGGCATGAGTATGAAGAAAGAACCAGGATGGTGTTCAACTGCTTATCGCAAACGCTACAAACGTATGAATGTATCGTTCAACGTGAGAAAAGACGGCGAAGAAGCTGTACGTTACATCACTGTTATCTACCCGGTTAAGAAAAGCGCAGATGCCCCTAAATTTGACGCTAAATTCAAGAACAAAGCGTTCGATGAAAACGGTCTGGAAGTAGAAGTGAAAGTAAACGGAAAGAAACAGTCATTAAAATACAAACTATAAAAAGCCTCAAAGCCTCTCCCTGCCCCTTTTCTTGGGAGAGGCTTCTTATCATTATGGAAAACTATTACACCTCCTCTACCCTACTCTTCCCATTGGCAGCACTAAGCCTCGTTTCTTGCAACAGCCAAAAGAAAGAAGAAGTCAGACAGCCGAACATCATCTTCATGATGACGGATGATCACACCACTCAAGCAATGTCCTGTTATGGAGGCAATCTGATCCAAACTCCTAATATGGATCGGATTGCCAATGAAGGTATTCGCTTTGATAATTGTTACGCTGTCAATGCTCTTTCGGGACCTTCACGTGCTTGCATCCTCACCGGCAAGTTCAGTCACGAGAATGGTTTTACCGATAATGCAAGTACATTCAACGGCGATCAACAGACATTCCCCAAACTTCTTCAGCAAGCCGGATACCAGACTGCCATGATCGGCAAATGGCACCTCATCAGCGAACCGCAAGGTTTCGACCATTGGAGTATCCTTAGCGGCCAACATGAGCAAGGTGACTATTACGATCCTGATTTCTGGGAAGACGGAAAACATATCGTAGAAAAAGGATATGCTACGGATATTATTACCGACAAAGCAATTAAATTCCTTGAAGGACGGGACAAGAACAAACCGTTCTGCATGATGTATCACCAGAAAGCCCCACACCGTAACTGGATGCCCGCTCCCCGTCATTTAGGCATATTCAATAATACAACTTTCCCGGAACCGGCTAATCTGTTCGACGACTACGAAGGTCGTGGAAGAGCTGCTCGCGAGCAGGATATGTCTATCGAGCACACGTTGACAAACGACTGGGATCTCAAATTGATGACTCGTGAAGAGATGCTGAAAGATACAACCAACCGTCTTTATAGTGTATATAAACGTATGCCTATTGAAGTTCAGGATAAATGGGATTCTGTATACGCCGGGCGCATTGCCGAATACCGCAAAGGTGACTTGAAAGGCAAATCTTTAATCAGCTGGAAATATCAACAATATATGCGCGATTATCTGGCTACGGTTCTGGCAGTAGACGAAAATATCGGCCGACTACTGAATTATCTCGAAAAGATTGGTGAACTGGACAATACAATCATTGTCTACACCTCCGACCAGGGTTTCTTCCTTGGAGAACATGGCTGGTTTGACAAACGCTTCATGTATGAAGAATGTCAGCGCATGCCTCTTATCATCCGTTACCCGAAAGCAATCAAAGCAGGAAGTACCAGTAATGCAATCAGCATGAATGTAGACTTTGCTCCTACCTTCCTCGACTTTGCCGGAGTAGATATCCCGTCAGATATTCAAGGAGCTTCTTTGAAACCGATATTGGTCAACGAAGGCAAAACCCCGGCCGACTGGCGTAAAGCTGCTTATTACCATTATTACGAGTACCCTGCAGAACACTCTGTAAAACGTCACTATGGTATCCGTACACAAGATTTCAAACTGATTCATTTCTACAACGATATTGACGAATGGGAAATGTATGACATGAAAGCTGATCCGAGAGAGATGAACAACGTCTTCGGCAAACCGGAGTATGCTAAAGTACAAAAAGAGCTGATGGAGCTACTTCAGGACACTCAAAAACAGTACAAAGATACTGACCCGGATGAAAAGGAAAAAGTCCTCTTTAAAGGTGATCGCCGACAAATGCAAAACCGCTAAGAGGAGGACATATAAATAAGAATTAATATGCTTCATTATTAGTTTACCGAATAAATTAGATAAAACCATGGATAGAAGAAAGTTTTTAAAAAACACAGGCTGGTCTTTCCTCGGATTGGCAGCTTCAGGCAGTTTGCTGGGTTCTTGCGCAGCTGGAAGCAAAGAAGCAAAAAAGATTATGCCGTCAGCCAGTAACCTCAAAATGTACTGGGGCGACTTACATAACCATTGCAACATCACATACGGACACGGCGACATGCGCGACGCTTTTGAAGCAGCGAAAGGACAATTGGATTTTGTCAGTGTCACTCCTCATGCTATGTGGCCGGATATTCCCGGAGCAGATGATCCCCGCCTGAAATGGGTGATTGATTATCACACAGGAGCTTTCAAACGTTTGCGTGAAGGCGGTTATGAGAAGTACGTAAAAATGACGAATGAATATAATAAAGAAGGTGAATTCCTTACTTTTGTCGGATACGAGGCCCACAGCATGGAACATGGTGACCATGTTGCATTGAATTATGATCTCGACGCACCGCTTGTGGAATGTACTTCTATCGAAGACTGGAAACAGAAGGCAAAAGGACACAAAGTATTTATTACTCCACATCACATGGGTTACCAGGGCGGCTATCGCGGTTACAACTGGAAATGCTTTACCGAAGGAGATATTACCCCATTCGTAGAAATGTATTCCCGTCATGGTCTGGCAGAAAGCGATCAGGGAGATTATCCTTATCTACACGATATGGGTCCGCGCCAATGGGAAGGAACCATTCAATATGGTCTTGAATTAGGCAACAAATTCGGTATCATGGCTTCTACCGATCAACATTCCGGTTATCCGGGAAGCTATGGCGACGGTCGTATCGGTGTCATGGCTCCGTCATTGACTCGCGACGCTATTTGGGAAGCTCTCCGCACCCGCCATGTATGTGCCGCAACCGGTGATAAAATTATTATCGACTTCCGCCTCAACGACACTTTCATGGGTGACGTGGTTCGCGGTAACAGCCGCCGTATCTATCTGAACGTTACAGGTGAAAGCTGTATCGACTATGTAGATATTGTCAAGAACGGACAGATTTTAGCTCGCATGAATGGCCCGCTGACTCCGATTGCCCCGGAAGGTGATACGGTACGTTGCAAAGTTAAAGTTGATTTTGGTTGGAATCGTGAAGAGAAATACGTACATTGGCAGGGTAAACTGTCCGTGGACAAAGGACAGATCCATAGTGTAACTCCTTGTTTCCGTGGCGCAGCGTTCACTTCTCCGCAAGAAGGTGAAACTGAATTCCACACGCATGTCAACCGTATCGTATCCGTTGGCAACAAGGAAACCGAACTGGATATGTATAGCAGCAAAAATCCGAATACGACTACAGCAGCCATGCAAGCCGTCATTCTGGATGTGGAAATGCCCAAAGACGGTAAGATCATTGCCGAATTCAATGGCAAGAAGTTTGAACATACGTTGGGCGAGTTGCTCAAAGGTTCACGTTCACACTTCATGATCGGTTGGTTGAGCGAGGCGATCCTTTTCAATCGTGCTATGCCGGAAAGCTGTTTCACTTTGGAACACTACATGGAAGATAAAGAGCCGCAACGTGATACGGACTACTACTATGTACGCGTTCGCCAACGTGACGGACAATGGGCTTGGAGTTCACCGATTTGGGCAGAAAGAGTGTGATTTTTTTAAGTATTAAGTATTACTTGGTGATATGGAAAAAGAATACGCTATAGGAATTGACCTTGGCGGAACTTCTGTAAAATACGCCCTAATTGATAATGAAGGCGTATTTTACTTTCAAGGGAAGTTACCGTCGAAAGCCGATGTATCAGCAGAAGCTGTCATCGGACAGTTGGTTACTGCTATCAATGAAGTGAAAGCCTTTGCACAGGAACAAGGCTACAAAATCAATGGTATAGGAATCGGTACACCGGGCATCGTAGATTCTACAAACCGCATAGTTCTGGGAGGTGCGGAAAACATCAACGGTTGGGAAAACATACATCTGGCGGACCGCATTGAAAAGGAAACCGGATTCCCGGCTTTATTAGGAAATGATGCCAATCTGATGGGATTAGGAGAAACAATGTATGGAGCCGGACAGGGAGCCACTCATGTTGTTTTCCTAACAGTAGGAACAGGCATTGGCGGTGCAGTAGTCATCGATGGCAAATTGTTCAACGGTTATGCCAACCGGGGGACAGAACTGGGGCACGTGCCTCTCATTGCCAATGGCGAACCTTGTGCCTGTGGTTCCGTCGGCTGTCTGGAACATTATGCTTCCACTTCCGCCTTGGTACACCGTTTCAGTCAACGGATAATAGACGCAGGTATCTCCTACCCGAATGAGGAGATTAATGGAGAACTGATCGTCCGCCTTTACAAACAAGGAGATAAGATTGCACAACTATCGCTGGAAGAACACTGTGATTTTCTGGGACATGGAATTGCAGGATTCATTAATATCTTCAGCCCTCAAAAGATTGTGATCGGTGGAGGACTTTCCGAAGCCGGAGACTTTTATATTCAGAAAGTAAGCGAAAAAGCCCGCAGTTACGCCATCCCCGACTGTGCCGTGAATACTCAAATCATAGCTGCCGCTCTTGGAAACAAGGCCGGAAGTATTGGAGCCGCTTCACTCTTTTTCAAATGAAAACAAAAATAAATGATAGTTGATAGCTGATAAATGATAGTTAGTAAATGAAAGTTATCCCAACATACAAATACTCAATCATCAATTAATTATCAACTTCCATCTATCAGTTATCATTTATCAACTATCAACTATTTAAGATTATGAGAAAAAATTTAGGGATGCTGGCGCTGATTATGGCGTTCTGGTTTACCATCTCGTTTATCACCAATATTCTAGGCCCACTCATTCCGGATATTATCCACAACTTCAATCTAAGTGACCTGGCAATGGCGGGATTTATCCCGACTTCTTTCTTCCTGGCCTATGCCATCATGTCTATCCCTGCCGGATTGCTCATCGACCGTTTCGGTGAAAAGCCGATATTATTCGGTGGATTTCTGATGCCGTTTATCGGCACCATCCTATTTGCCTGCATGCACACGTATCCGATGTTATTGGCTTCTTCTTTCATCATCGGACTGGGAATGGCCATGTTACAAACGGTATTGAATCCACTCCAACGTACCGTAGGAGGAGAAGAAAACTATGCATTTATCGCCGAACTGGCACAGTTCATGTTTGGCATTGCTTCTTTCCTAAGTCCTCTGGTATATACTTATCTGATTCGTGAACTTGATCCGGCAACATATACAGCAGGTAAGAGTTTCTTTATCGACCTGTTGGCCGATGTCACTCCACGGGAAATGCCGTGGGTATCTCTTTATTGGGTATTTACAATCCTGCTATTGGTCATGCTGATAGCTGTCGGTGTATCCCGTTTTCCCAAGATCGAGTTGAAAGAAGACGAGAAAAGCGGGTCTAAAGATTCATATCTGGCTTTATTCAAACAGAAATATGTATGGCTGTTTTTCCTGGGAATTTTCTGCTATGTAAGTACGGAACAGGGAACTTCAATCTTCATGAGTACCTTCTTGGAACAATATCATGGAGTTAACCCACAAACAGACGGTGCACAGGCCGTAAGCTATTTCTGGGGATTGATGACAGCCGGTTGTCTGGTAGGTATGATTCTGCTCAAGTTAATTGACAGTAAACGATTGTTGCAAATTTCCGGAATTCTGACGATCATCCTATTATTATCGGCATTATTCGGAAGTAAGGAAGTATCCATGCTTGCTTTCCCTGCTGTTGGATTCAGCATCTCCATGATGTATTCCATCGTATTCTCATTGGCGCTGAACTCTGCGTCACAGCACCACGGTTCATTCGCAGGTATACTATGCTCGGCAATTGTAGGTGGTGCCGGTGGTCCGATGATTGTAAGTACACTGGCAGATGCAACATCACTCCGTACGGGTATGCTCTTTATCCTTGTTTTTGTAGGATATATCACCTTTATCGGTTTCTGGGCATGTCCACTGATTAATAACAAGACTGTTCGTCTGAAAGATTTGTTCAAACAACGCTGAATAACAAAGCGATGAATAATAAAAGCAAAGTTATATGATGAAACAACGAATATCTATTTTTCTCTTGTTCACCCTTCTGCTATTCGCCAATGGATATGCACAAAAAGGAATCATGCGTCTGACTCAACAGACCTTGATGCATGAAGTCCGCGAAACGCCTTCGCCTCTGGACGGACAGCATATTACTGTCAATCCCCCACGTTTTATGTGGCCGGATAAGTTCCCGCACCTCGGTGCTGTATTGGACGGAGTTGAAGAAGAGGACTACAAACCCGAAGTAACCTACCGCATCCGTATTGCACGCGACCCCGAATTTAAATCGGAAGTGATTACCGCCGAAAGAAAATGGGCATTTTTCAACCCATTCAAACTCTTTGAAAAAGGGAAATGGTATTGGCAACATGCCTACGTTAACAAAGAAGGAAAAGAAGAATGGTCACCTGTTTATCATTTTTATATAGACGAACACATACGTACATTCAACCCTCCTTCTCTACAGGAAGTATTAACCAAATTGCCCAAGACTCATCCCCGCATCTTGCTTGATGCCGAAGATTGGGATAATATCATCGAACGGAATAAAAACAATCCGGAGGCACAGGCTTATATCCGAAAAGCCGATAAATGCCTGAACCACCCGCTGAAACATCTGGAAGAAGAAATTGATACAACCCAGGTTGTCAAGTTGACAAATATTGTTCAATATCGTTCTGCCCTGATTCGGGAAAGTCGTAAGATTGTAGACCGTGAAGAAGCAAATATCGAAGCCATGGTACGCGCTTACCTGCTAACGAAAGATGAGGTATACTACAAAGAAGGCATTAAGCGTCTTTCCGAAATTCTTTCCTGGAAAAAAAGTAAGTACTTTGCTGGAGATTTCAATCGTTCTACTATTCTGTCCATGAGCACTTCAGCGTATGATGCATGGTACAATCTGTTGACTCCGAATGAGAGAAAACTACTCCTAAGAACGATTCGTGACAATGGAAAGAAGTTCTATCATGAATATGTCAATCACTTGGAAAACCGCATTGCTGATAATCATGTCTGGCAAATGACTTTCCGTATCTTGAATATGGCCGCATTTGCTACGTATGGCGAACTCCCGATGGCTTCCACCTGGGTGGATTATTGCTACAATGAATGGGTATCCCGTCTGCCGGGCCTCAACGCGGATGGAGGATGGCACAATGGTGATTCTTATTTCCAGGTCAATCTCCGCACATTGATTGAAGTTCCCGCTTTCTACTCCCGTATCAGCGGATTCGATTTCTTCGCTGATCCGTGGTATAACAACAATGCATTTTACGTCATCTACCAGCAGCCTCCATTCTCAAAATCAGCCGGACAAGGCAATTCACATGAAAGCAAAATGAAGCCGAACGGTACACGAGTAGGTTATGCGGATGCCTTGGCACGTGAATGTAATAATCCGTGGGCGGCTGCTTATGTACGTACCATTCTGCAAAAGGAACCGGATATCATGGAAAAAACTTTCCTCGGAAAATCTGGAGACTTGACCTGGTATCGTTGTACAACCAAAAAAGCTCTCCCCAAAGAAGGACATACTCTTGCCGAACTACCCATGGCGAAAGTATTCAATGAAACGGGAATCGGTACGATGAATACCTCTTTGGGAGATATAGATAAGAATGCCATGTTATCGTTCCGCTCCAGTTCTTATGGTTCCACTTCCCATGCACTGGCCAATCAGAATGCTTTTAATACATTCTATGGAGGTAAAGCCATTTTTTACAGCAGCGGACATCGTACAGGTTTTACGGACGATCATTGTATGTATTCTTACCGTAACACCCGTGCACACAACAGCATTTTGGTAAATGGAATGACTCAAAAGATTGGAACGGAAGGATATGGCTGGATTCCGCGTTGGTATGAAGGAGAAAAAATCGCTTATATGGTAGGAGATGCTTCCAATGCTTATGGTAAAGTGACTTCTCCCCTATGGCTGAAACGTGGAGAACTATCCGGTACGCAATATACGCCTGAAAAAGGATGGGATGAGAACAAACTGAATATGTTCCGCCGTCATATCATCCAACTGGGAAGTACCGGAGTTTTCGTGATTTATGATGAACTGGAAGGAAAGGAGGCTGTTACATGGGGTTACCTTTTACATACTGTAGAATTACCAATGGAAATACAGGAACTGACCGATGAGGTGAAAGTAACCGGAAGGAATAAAGCTGGCGGTATCTCTGTTGCCCATCTTTTCAGTTCGGCAAAAACGGAACAGGCAATGGTAGATACTTTCTTCTGTGCTCCGACCAACTGGAAAAATGTGACGAATGCACAAGGAAAAGCAGTGAAATATCCTAATCACTGGCATTTCTCTTCTACAACTGTTCCTTGCAAAACCGCCCGTTTCCTGACTGTGATGGATACACATGGAGACAACCGTCCGGATATGCAGGTAGTTCGCAAAGGCAATATCATTCAAGTAGGTGACTGGACTATCACTTGCAACCTTACGGAAAAAGGAAAAGCTGCTATCCACGTTAGTAATAAAGTGGAGAAAGTTTACTTAAACTACGATGCCGGTAAAAAGGAAGGTGCAACGACGGTAACAGATCAGGTAAAAGGGAAACAGGTTAATAAAGTCCTGACAGACTATTTACCGGATTTTGAGATTTAATCTCTCCCCCCCCAAAAACTGTCCCGTTATTCAATCTTCTATAAATTGAATAGCGGGATATTTTTTATAGAGAATAAAAGATAAAGAACAGAGTATAAAGTACATGATCCTATGAATTGCAACCAAGAAGAGTTCTCTCTACAAACATATACTCCTTTAAAAACGTTATATTTGCAGAGTAAAATAAATTAAGAAAGAACAATGAAATATATCGGAGCACACGTTAGCGCCTCTGGTGGCGTAGAGTTCGCACCCATTAATGCGCATGAAATAGGAGCAAATGCTTTTGCGTTATTCACCAAGAATCAACGTCAATGGGTAAGTAAACCGCTAACAGAAGAAAGTATCAGTCTCTTCAAAGAGAATTGTGAGAAATATGGTTTCCAACCGGAATATATCCTGCCACATGACAGTTATCTTATCAATCTGGGACATCCGGAGGAAGAGGGACTTCAAAAAAGCCGTGCCGCTTTTCTGGATGAAATGCAACGTTGCGAACAGCTTGGATTGAAACTTTTAAATTTCCACCCCGGTAGCTCTCTCAATAAAGTATCAACAGAAGATTGTCTGTCACTTATCGCAGAAAGCATTAATCTCGCTTTAGAGAAAACAAAAGGTGTAACAGCCGTTATTGAAAACACTGCCGGACAAGGCAGTAATTTAGGAAGCGAATTCTGGCAGTTGAAATATATCATTGATCGGGTAAACGACAAGAACCGGGTAGGTGTTTGTCTCGATACCTGCCATACTTATACCGCAGGTTACGATATTGTCAATGAATACGATAAAGTATTTGATGAATTTGACAAGGAAGTGGGATTCAATTATCTTCGTGGTATGCACTTGAATGATTCAAAAAAAGCACTAGGCACCCATGTAGACCGCCACGACAGCATTGGTGAAGGATTGATTGGCAAAGCTTTTTTTGAAAGATTGATGCAAGATTCCAGATTTGATAATATACCGTTAATACTCGAAACTCCGGATGAAAGTAAATGGAAAGAAGAAATTGCATGGCTAAGAAGCATGGAATAGTCATGGTATTGCCAACAAATTAATTAGAGGCGACCCATTAACGGAATTAATTCATTATTGCACTGTTTTAAATTAAATACTACATAGTGAAAAAACATCTATCATAAGTATCATTCATTTTAATAATCATTTTATTATCAAAAGAATAAGTATGATAGATAGCTGTTTGAAAAGGTATCTATCATGCTTTTACCAGCAAAAACAGGTTATCTATCATCAACAAAATAGCCGAATAAAGGCCCTATATGCATAAGATAGCTTGTTTTTATTGCAATGAACCTGTATAAATCCGATGATCGTGGCTTGATAATCCAACTTTAACGGTGATAAGTTTATAGCCCACGTATGCAGGCTGTACAGCCCACGCTTGTAAACCATACAGCCTACAGATGCGGGCTGTACAGCCTGCATACGTGGGCTATAGAAACATTACCGCTCCCAATAGATTATTAAGAATACAGGTTGTCATCCTATAAAACGTGCATTCTTATGCCTTTAAATGGGTAATCTCACCTAATACTACACTAAAATAGACAAAGTATAGGCATGATAGATAGCTGTTTTTTGCAATAAAACTATGATAGATGCCTTTTTTAAAAGGTATCTATCATAGTTATTCTTCTGATAATGAAATGATTATTAAAATGAATGATACTTATGATAGATATTTTTTCACCATGTAGCATTTAATTCAAATCCGCACTGTTTCATTCATTTCCGTACCGTTATGAATTTATTCTGCCAACCATATGCTTAATAAATATTCGCCATACTGACTAAAGGTTCATACAGTTTCTCTATATCCTGCGAATCCATCTCTATTTGCACCTGATCGCCGGGCATTAATGTCTGCCCCTTAGGAGGTAGATTCTTCCGGTCGCGATGCACATTAATTATTACACAACGCTCCGGTAAACGAAGTTCATCTACTATTTTCCCGTCTAAATAAGAGCCGCTCATAATTTCTACAGACAATGTGTAACGCGGTTCTTCCTTAAATGCAGGCGAATGAATCATATCGTCATACAAAATAACATTGAACGGTTTGATTTGAAGCATTTCCGTAAAATAATAAGTTAATCCTCCTACAACAATAGAAGGATAAAAGACTTCCAAATGCCCCGTAATCTCGGTTATTAGTACAATAGCTGTCAAAGGGGTACGGATTACTGCTACAAGGAATGCAGACATACAAATCAACATGATATAACTAATATTCTCATAAGCAATAACACCCTGTTGAACCATAATTAATCCCACGATTTGTCCAAGAAGTCCTCCCGTCACCAGCGTCGGAATAAAACTTCCTCCCGGTAAACCTGAAGAAAAAGAAAAAGCGCTAAAAACAAAATGCAACAGCATCATGCCGACAATCCAGAGAATATGCGTGTCCGGATGCATAGCTTGTGATAACAAGAACTGCTCCCCTCCTCCGGTCAGATTAAACTCGGCCATAGAAATCAGAAAAGCTATAAAAAGCAAATACAACATCTTCACGTATTCCGGATGCTTAATAGCAGGGTAAATACGTTTCACCTGAAGAGTGGTGACAGAAAAGAACTTTCCAAAAACAGAAACCACTGCTGCCAACAAAAGAAACAATTTCACTTGTCCCCAGAAAGTCATTCCCGGTACAATAGCATCAATATGAAAATAAGGATTGATCGGGAAAATCCAACTGGCAACTCCACCTGCCACTACTCCTGCCAAAAGAGTGGTAATAGCTGTTTTAGGTGCATCGAACCGCTCAATAGATTCGATCACCAACAATGATGAAGCCAATGGGGCAGCAAAAGCAGCCGCTAACCCGGCACCGGCGCCGGCAGACAATAGTTGTTTCCGTTCACCGCTAAGCACCCTCCCCCATTTGGATACCAAATATCCAATATACGAACCTATTTGTACGGAGGGACCTTCACGCCCCAAAGACAACCCGGTACTTAATGCAAGTATTCCACCTACAAACTTTGCCACCAATTCCAGAAAAGGATGTTTATAATCAACCCTGCCGTTGATAACTCCACGTGTTTGCGGAATACCCCCACCGGTAATAAGCGGCATTTTCTTTACCAACCAGGATACGAATACCAGTATTCCCCACATCAAAAGAAAAAGAGGTATGTACCAATACCATTTGGGATGAGAATCAAAGAAATCGTGACGGAGATTAAAGAAAAACTGTAATAGGTAATGATAAGGCACAGCCACAAGTCCTGTCAGTAATCCTACGAAGATACTGACAAAGTACAGTCGGGCATCAATCAACTTCAGTTTAAAAATGCGCCAACGACCTTTATCTTTTATCTTTTTTATCAGTCGAAACATTCAGCCAGCCTTACATTGTTTTTATACGTAGGACATACAACAATCAAAACCCTGCTGTGGTTTTCAAACTTATGAAGATTTAATTTCTACTTATTTTCCCATCATATTCAAACGAAGTATAGCATGCACCATAAAGTAAGAACCCAGTGCATTATAATCAGTGTCACGAATGGCAGTAGCGGTTATCGTACGTATCATAGAAATGTCCTGATGAAGAATATCATATATTTTGAAGCGGATTAGTAACTGTTTCCTCTTCAAAAAGGCTTTTGACAGCTGACAGTTCCACATGAAATTTGCTTTAGCATAACCCTCATAACCATATCCGGTACGAAGGAAATAAGTCAGGTCATTATATAACTCCATCCCCCAGGGAAGATAAAGCTGCAATTCAGTTCCTGCCTGATAATCAAAAGTTTCAGTACGTTTCTCCCGTACGTCATTATAAGAATTGTTATAAGTCAGACCAACAAGCCCCGTAAGTTCCATTTGGCGGGTACGATAAGTAATCCGTAGACGTTCACGTCCCGTTAAATGCTGTACGGAAGTTTTCACCGGTTCTTCTTTGTTCAAGGTTGTATAGCCATTCTGATTCCGGTATTGCAGATAGGAGTAAGTACGAAATATCCAGTTACGATTCTTAAAAGGAGTATTAAGAGAAAAAGAACCCATGGCGCGCCAATTACCATTCATATTGACCGGAGATGTAGTTCGTACACCGGTTTCACTATCGTATGTCACCTGGTTGGTTACATTGTTAATGGTATTCTCGAACAAAGCGGTAGCTACCATATTTCGCTGATGTTTGGTATTATAAGAATTGAAATTCAGCGTAAAAGTATTCGTATATGCAGGCTTCAACGAAGGGTTACCGACACGAATATTCAAAGGGTTGGTACGGTCGGTCACAGGTTGGAGATCGCGTATATTAGGCTGTTTCCCTTTTCCCCTATACACAATTTGCAAACGGGTGCGTTTTGAAAACTTATAGCGGAAATTGACAGTAGGCGAAAAATTCATGACCGATCTTTCCAACTGATCTTCGGGAGCATCACTCAACAAAGAATGGCTAACAGACTTTTGAGGTTCAAAATCAACACCAATATTATAATTGTACTTCTTTTGCGAGGTACGTATCGCAAGATTTACTAAATGATTACTATATTGATTCTCAAAACGGTTACTGGATTCTTCATCAAAATCAGGAGCAAACTCTTCCAATTCCTTATCCCAGTCATAAACAAAACGATCCGAATTGTTCACTCTATACTGATAGCTGTAACGGAGTTGCAGGAAATGCCGCCACGGCAATGGTTCTACATATACCAGTTGCACCCGGTAATTATACCCGTCAACATCATCCTCTATTTTCTGATTCTGAATCTTCTTCGTATTATTTTTGAAGTACCGGGTAGTAGAAAGATTCGTCCGATCCGTAGCTGAAGCATTAGTACCATAGTCTACCTTCAAAGCAACATTTCTCCCCAAACAACTCAATTTCCGGCTAAGTTGCAACATCATCGTCAGATTATACCGGGAATTATGATTGGTGCCGGAGGACTCTCTTTCATTCAACAGCACATCATTCCCCCACCCTTCCTGAAAGCCACTATTCTCTCTGTCATTGGCCGAGAAACGATATTGAGGACGGAAAATCAATGTAGTAACAGAATCCATCTTCCATTCAAGAAAAGCATTGGCTACCAACTCATGATTCTGTAACCGGCTACCGTTCTTACCCAGATTGATTGATTTATCCTCACGGAGAAAATTGTCGACTGTTGTACGGCTGTCTTCCAAACGGTCTGTACCCACGTATTGAACATTAGAACGTAACTTAACCCGCTTCCAGTCATAAGTCGCGTTAAGTCCCAATGAACGGGAAGTAGTCAGTCCCATCCGATTACGGATATTACCTGTTGAACTGGAAGATTCATTCTGTAATTCCGAGAATCCCTGGTTATTGGTATTATTCAGATTCCCGATAATAGTTAATTGAGAGTTTTCACGAAAACGGTTCAAGGTATTGGCTAATTCATAACGGTCTTTACTTCCATATCCTCCCATAAAATTCTCCATCCAGCCCCGTTTCATATTTTTTTTCACAGACAAGTCCAGAATCATCTCTTCCTCTCCGTCATCTATTCCCGTAAGACGTGCCAAATCCGATTGACGTTCATAGGCTTTCAACTTCTCCACCATCTCCACGGGAAGGTTTTTAAGGGCGGCTTTCGGGTCATCAGAGAAAAACTCTTTACCGTCCACTAAAATCTTCTTCACCTCCTTACCATGTATCAATAACTTACCGTCCGCATCTATTTCGCTTCCCGGAAGCTGTTTCACCAACTCTTCAAGCATCGAACCTTCGGGAGTACGATAGGCGGAAGCATTGAAGACCGTTGTATCCCCTTCCGTCACCGCCATTGGAGCCTGCCCCACTACTACGGCCTCATCCAAAGCATAACTTTCCGGAGTCAGATTGATATTTCCCAATTCATAGGAGGTGCTTTTGCGGGAAATGGAAATGGGATGAAAAACAGGCTTATATCCGATATATGAAACTTGCAATAATAAAGACTTCGCCTTAGTCACAGTAGGAACGGAAACGGAAAGTTGAAATTTACCGATAGCATCCGTAGCACCGCCGCCCAACAATGTACTATCCGGTAAAGCCAAAAGCCGGACCGTAGCAAACGGTACCGGCTGATTGGTTTCAGTATCAATCACACGACCGGAAAAACGCTCTTTGCCGGACTGAGCAAAAACAGTCAAACTAATCAGTAACAAGACATAACAAGTAATCAAACGGTACTGAAAAGAATAAATGTGGCTGCCTATGTTCAAATTGTGTTGATTTAGTAAAATAAAACTATAATAAAATAAACCTAATCTTTATTTCGGGGCTTGACGAGGAGCACGATTTCTTTGTCCCTAGTGGTGTCCCTGTCCCGGTTTCTGACCTTTTCTGCGATCAAATTCCTTTCTGAATTTATTAGCATTCATCTTTTCCTGCTGATAAATTTTCAGAATCTGCTTCTGCGAAAGTATCTTGCTGAATTCATTGTAATACTTTTCACGAATATCCAGCATTTTACGGCTTTGAGTAAACTGGTTTCGCAACATGGTTGCAATCTCGTCGTCAGTCATGGACGGACGTTCTTTCTTAGCATTAGCGTCTGTGCCTTGTGCTTTAGTTTTCTCTGTTCTCGCCTTATGAGTCATCATACGACATTCACGCAATTCTTTCAGATACTTCTCGTATACCGGAGTAAACTTAGCTGCCGTTGCATCATCCAACATCAATGTATTTACTATTTGTTTAGTCTGCATCTGCACCATTTGTTCTGGTGTAGGACGCTGTTTTTTTTGTTTATTATCTGTATTCTGTGCAGACAAAGTCATCTGGCTTCCCATTAGGAGAACGGCCATAATTACATAAATAAATTTAGTCTTCATAATCTTCACGTTTAAAATAATTAATTGAGTTACTTAATTCAAAAATATATCATTTTCAGAGAAGCTGACGAGCTCTTCCAACTCCTCATCTGATAGTTCTTTAATCCATTTATCTACCGGTTCCGTACCATTGGCTAATACTTTCGAAGAAGATGTTGTCACCTCATCTGCCTGTCGCAAAGACGGAACAAACAGAAATCCGACCCATACGGCTGCTATGGTAATCACCGTAGAAATAATCAGCTTCGTATGAGACTTCCGCTGTTGCTTCAATCCGGCGCGCTCCATCACCTTTCGCTGCACATCCTCGAAGAATCCTTCAGGAGTACGGTAAGGTGTCCGTTTACCAATATCGTCAAAATCAAAATCCTTTTTCATCATTCTATCTGTTTAATATATATTCCTTAATCTTCTCTTTCGCATAATGGTAATTCACCTTTAGTGTATCCACTTTACTATCCAGTACACGGGCAATCTCTTCATATTCAAGTTCATCGTAATAACGTAAGTTGAATACAAGCCGTTGCTTTTCAGGCAAACTTAGAATGGCCTCCTGAAACTTCACTGCCAGCTCATTTTCATAATCAATATAATCGGAAGCCTTCAACTTGCCCATCAACTCTTCCTGAACATCTTCTGCAGAAACAACTCCCTCATCTTTACGACCGTTCAGCAAGCGTAAACTCTCATTCGTGGCAATCCGGTAAATCCAGGTTGACAGTGAACTTTCTTCGCGAAACTGATCGATATGCCGGAACACCCGGATAAAAACTTCCTGAAGCACATCCTCCGCATCTTCATGAGATACGACCAGTCTACGGATATAATTATATATCGGTACCTGAAAAGAGTCCATCAACATCTTGAATCCCCGTTCGCGATTCGAGGCACAAGCTTCACGAATTTTATTCTCGTTTATCATCAATTCTTTTTCTAAACTTTATTAGTTAGAACGTGGAAGGCAGGTGAAGTTAAATATGAGATTTGGTATTTTGCTTTTATTAACAAGAGAGGGAGAACTGCGGAAATCATTGTCGGTATATACGATAGGAATAAACACATGATTCCTGATGACGTTTTGATGAAGGTAGAAAATTATAGTGACGGTATATACTCGGGATAGTGACGGTATCGTTGTCTCATACCGTCACTATCTTTGCCGGATAGCGTCACTATGTTTTTAGTAGAAATACTCTAGTTATAAACTGTAAATAAGGGGATAATTACCAGAACTTATTGTGTTCCGCACTATATTCAAAACCGACAGCTTTCAACTGATTCACTAATTCATCCTTATTTACGTCCATATCTTCACAAAGTTCGTCAAGTGAAGAATAGCAATCGCGTAACTTCATATTGATGACGCTGAACAACATCATCGGATCTTTTGGTAATTCCATAACATACAATCTTTTAAACCGGATGCAAAGGTACAGCAATCTCATTGAATGACAAAACAAATCAATCACCTATTTCTTCTATCTTCAAAGAGATCTTTTCTATCAGTTTACTGATTTCCTCTTCCAATGGGATCACATTGAAGTCTTTCCAAAAGTTCTCATCATATTTGAAATAGGTGTCAGAGAAGATGGTACGGGTGGGCAATCTTTCCGTACGGGGAAACGCGACTACTTGTTCGGTATCCACCTTGCAAGTAATCATCTCAAACCAGATATGAAGATCCCGGCTGCCGAACAGCATTTTTGTCCGTTTCACTTTGAAATGAAGATCTCCACGGATATGGTGTATGTAATAAGTCCCTTGCCACGGTTTATAAGAAATTGTATATACCACCTTTTGAGGAATCATTCGCACGTTACGCGTGCGCCTTTCGACAAACATACCTGCCGCATTCTTCACATATACAGGATGAACTTCCAGACGGGCTTGCAATAGAGCACTTGTCTCGGAATCAAGAAATAGCTCTCCACAAAAAAGAGGTTCGCTGATTCCCTTTTTCTGCTCAAAATGCACCACATTTACAAATCGGTCCTCTAAAAATGTTACTCCTTCTGAAGTATAGTCATAAATACCCTTCTCTACACTAGGAGTCAGGAATTCGGGTATATCTTTGATGATATCCATCTGGATACAAGCCTGAATTCCGGATTTTACTTTTACAAGCAAGCTGTCTTTTGCTTCTATATTACTTAGCCGACTCATCTTCAACAGCTTCACCTGATCCGGTACAGAAGAATATGAGGATGTCTTATAAACCTTAAACACAGCTTCCGACAAGTTTTGAAATTTGTTTTTCAACTGAACTCCTTCACGATAAAAAGTAGTCAGATATACCGGAGTATGCGAATAGTTCTTATTCCGCCGCTCAATCATTTCACGCAAAAGTTTCTTTGGATCACTTCGACGAATCACCACTTCCTGCAAAGGGACAACTTTAGGTTCGAGACTAAGTATATTGTGCCGTCCAATCAGCAAAGCAAACTCTATATCCTGTGAAAGATAACCTATATGAGAAAAAGTAATCGAATCATTTTTCAAAGAATCGGGTAAAGACAGTTTAAAATCTCCATTCTGATTCGTTATACTGCCAATAGATGTTCCTCGCACTCCGACAGTAGCAGAAGAGATAGGTATTCCTGTCTCCTTATCCAGCAAAGTACCGATAATGACAAAGTTCACAGGCTGCTTCGGAATGGAATCCTGTTGTATATGAATCTTTTTCTCCGAAGGGAGAGTAATCAGAATATGAGTACCAATCACCTGAAACTCCAAACCGGTATCTCCCACTATATCGTACACCGCTTGGCGAATAGACCGTTCTCCTCCCTTTATCTTGACTACTGCATCATTATCAATGACTTTACTGTCATAAATAAACATATATCCCGACTGTTGAGAGACATCACTCAACAATGAATAAACAGTACCTTTTATCTTGGGAAGTCTGACTATACGTTCCAGCACATCACTTCCATCCGCTCTCATCATATCGACGAAGAAGAAGAGTATCAGCAGAACGGACAGATAATGATAAGACTGTTTCATTTTTCCCAACTTTAATGAGTTCTATTCCGATAATAAAAGAATATCTCCTTGCCGGATACATTGCAGACCGAGCGCATTAGCTATCAGATTAGCTATAACTTCAGAAGATTCGTCAGAGAATTCAACAGTCAGCCGACGTTCCTCCAATGCCGGTGAGACAACTTGTATTTGCAAACTATCCGAATTCAAATTCATGACTTTCAGAATGTTCGCTAACGATTCATCTTTAAATCGTATATGCTTAAAGAAGCTCCCCCACTCTTCATTCTCGTTATCTGTATCCAAAACGACTAATCGTTGTGATCGCACTACTACCATTTCCCCCGCTTTTACATAACACTCCTGATTTCCTTTTTTTAGAGTAACCTTCACTATCCCTCTTTGTACGGATAAACGGAACGGAGCATTTTCATCACTTTGCACACTAAAAGCAGTACCTAGCACTTCAATCTTAGCTTGCTCCGTGTCAATCCAAAAGGGTTGTCCCTGCTTCTTTGCTACGTCAAAGAACGCATTTCCCTGTAGACTCACTTCCCGTTTATCAGCAATAAAATGTTTCGGATATAACAGGGAAGTTTCTTTTGCCAAGAGTACGACAGAACCGTCTTCGAGAGTCGTTGCCAAAGTGGAAACACCTTGATTTTCCTGTGTAAGAAGATGCTGTGCCAGTTCTTTATCAGAACCGGTCACCCAATACAAAGTTCCCCAAATGACGCCTATCAAAACGGCGGCAACTGCTCCGTACCTGATCCATTGTGAATATTTGCGTGTATGGTGGCCTTCATCCACTTTCGCAAGTAAACGGTCATTGTCCAAGCGATTATACAATCGATTCCACGCCTGATCTGTCTTTATTTTATAAATATCTGTTTTCATCACTTCATGTGAATATAAATTTCTACTTCTTCTCGTAATGTCCGGAGGGCTTTTGTCATTTCAGCCTCTACTGTCTTAACAGAAAGCGAAAGCTGCGTCGCTATCTCGACATATTTCCGCCCTTCCAGACGATGCATCTCGAAAATCCTCCGTCTGCGAACCGGCAGCTTTTCAAGGGTTCCATTTATGAATCTCTCCAATTCCTCATACTCCATCTGTTGATGAGGATCTGTTGACTGCTCTGGGTTGGAAGTAGTCAATACAGTTTCACGGTATCTGTTCCGAACTTCCTCGTGTTCGCAATACTGCAAAGATTGATTACGAGTCGCTCTATACAAGTAACTTTTAACGGACTGAAAGATCTGTAAGCGCTCCCTTTCTTTCCAAAGTACATAAAAAAGTTCCTCCACAATCTCTTCAGCCACTTCCATTTGCCCGGTAATGCCTGCCGCATAACAGCAAAGAGGAAAATAGTAACGGCGAAAGAGTTCCTCAAACGCTTTTATGTCACCTCCCTTTATCTTTTTTAGTATGAGCAGTTCATCCAGCATACTTGCTTTTCTTTATGATTGACCTCAAATATAAGAAAACTATCCCTGTTTCAATTCGATTGCTTTTTTAATTTATCCACTGCGTGCTCCAAAGATTCCGTAGGTTCGATGATATTGTAGTTTCCCCAAAAGTCCGGACTCCAATATTCGTCTACTTTATCATAGAATATTTGATTCAAGCTGAAGGCTTCTTTGTTGGGAATAGTCTCCAACATTCCTTCTCTCTTGTCGGTCACGACCATTTCGGAAGCTACTGTATAGCTTGTGGAAAACAGTTTCTTCTTCCAGTCACATTTGAAACGGATTGTGTTGCTAATGTAATTCAGATAAGTTTTTCCATCCACATCTTTATAAGTGACCAGGTAGGACAGCTCTTGCGGCTTGAATCTTAAACCGAGAGGCTTTTTATATAGAATGGCAGTGGTTGCCTTCGATTTATCCTGCATGTCCAGACTCATCTCTATACGGGTAAATGACAAGCGTTCACGATCGATATATAATTTGCCATACAAGAGAGCATACATAAGGATTACCTTCGGGCGGAAATTAATAACATACTGCATACGGTTATCTATAAGCATGGATTCCGCCATCCAGAACTCATAATTATTCAATTCTTCCATATCGAGTAATGCTCCCTTGTTCTTCACAACATCCAAAGTGATGCTCAAGTTAGGGCCGCCAACAACCTTGACAGCTAATGTATCACTCGCTTTCTGGCTAAGCAGGCGACGTCCCTTCACCACCCTTACTTTGTCATAATTAGTATTTCTATTAGTGTAGGCTGTTTTGGACACATCAATTACAGCCTCTGATATACCGATATACCGACGCCCTTTCTGTACAGTCTCCCGATAAAATCCCGTCAGCATATCACGCTTATCACTATAATTTAGAGGAATCTTACTGATTGCCTTCTCTACAATCATACGTGGATTTTCAGCAAACACCACCACTTCATTCAGCAGGTTGGCATGAGGTGTCAGCCAAACCGTCAACTTAGAGGGTGTTTCTTTCTCCAGAGAGATATGATTATTTACATAACCTATATGTGAAATCTCTAGTTCGCGCGGCGCTTCTGTTTTTTTGATTTTCAAAGCAAATTCTCCTTCCGCATTCGTCACAGTGCCGATATTACTGCCATGCACAGATACATTTACGTTCTCCAGAGCTTTTTTATTTTGCTTGTCTTTCACCATACCAACGATTGTTAGATAATCTCCGGCATCTCCTTGCGCCCACACAGGAAAGCTACAAAGCAGCAAACAAATTGACAGCCATCCAACCAAGTGTTTTTCTACATTCTTCATACTGATGCTTTTTAAAGGTAAATAAATTACGTTTCTATTTATAAGAGCGCTCAGACTGGAAATACCCTACAGCTTTTACAAAAAAAAGAAAAAGAAATCATATTCCAATGTTATATCCGGGAATTAATAAGAAACAATGTACCAATGGGATAACATATACTCCGATGAAATTTACGATAAGCAACTTCAAAGAATAATTCCCGGTAATCACTGATATAATTGTTAATTATGCTTGTGAATATGTATTTCATATAAAAATAGTTTCTACCTTTGCGGCCGTTATGATGAAGTACATATTTTGTATACTATTAGGCGTATTTCTGTGTTGGGGATTCCATCTGATTTTCAACGAAGCACAAGAGGCATACCGGTTAGAAGCCGGTAGTAACGGCATACAAACCTATTCCTATTCCTATTCATATACCTCTAAAGCTAGCATTATACAACTGGATCAAGAACAGAAACTAGTCAAGACAAAAGAATACGCCGGAAAGCAAAATTACAATAACGATAACGGCGTTTTAAATCCATTTTCCTTCCGCCACCTCTCTCCCTTAAAAATACTAAGATTCAATATTCCTTCTGTCACTATCCGCATACTAAGCTCGCTAAAGATTCAACTTCCTAAAAATCAATGGACAGGTTTTTCATATTATACCAATCTTTTTAAATATTCCGATAGATATCATATCTATTCATTAGGACACATACTCATTTAGCCATTTTATATCTTTTTTCGGCATAGGACAATTCAAGTCTTTTATGCCCCACTTTCTGTTTGCCTCCACCATTTGAGTGAAAAAAGAATTCACTATGGTCTGGAAGCCTATAACATTCTTTCATTACAATAATAACCAAAGTATATAAAATGGACTTTTTATTGGATTTTATACTTCATATCGATCAATATATGGTGATGATTGTGCGTGATTATCATGCCTGGACATACGCCATCTTGTTTTCTATCATCTTCTGTGAAACCGGATTAGTGGTCACTCCTTTTCTTCCCGGTGATTCTTTACTCTTCGTTGCAGGAGCCATTTCAGCATTACCCGATATGCCCATCAGCGTGCATATACTTGTCATTATCTTATTTGCTGCTGCCGTATTAGGCGATTCCTGCAATTACATGATAGGACATTTCTTCGGCCGAAAGCTGTTTAATAACCCCAACTCCAGGATATTCAAACAAAGTTATCTGGAGAAAACACACGAGTTCTATAAAAAGTATGGTGGGAAAACAATTATTCTAGCCAGATTTGTCCCGATAGTACGCACATTTGCACCTTTCGTAGCAGGAATGGGAAAGATGAATTACTACTATTTTATGATGTATAATTTAGTTGGTGGTGCGCTCTGGGTTGCCGTATTCTGTTATGCTGGTTATTTCTTCGGCGACCTTCCGTTTGTGCAGGAAAACCTGAAGTTACTGATTGTAGCCATCATATTTATCTCTGTATTGCCTGCCATTATAGAGGTAGTACGTGCCAAACTAAAATCTTAAAAACAGCAAACTATAATCTGTATTCATTTGTTACTAATATAAATAGAGAAGAAAAAACAATTTAAAGTTTTTACACTTATGAAAAATTCTTTTTTTAGCCGGTTTACTCCAAAGGAGCCCAAATTTTTCCCTTTACTGAAACAGCTATCAGAAGTGCTCTGCGAAGCATCAGTTGTTTTAATAGAAAGCTTGCAACATGACTCACCTACAGAACGTTCGGACTACTACAAAAAAATCAAAGACCTGGAACGGGAAGGCGACAGACTGACACACCTGATTTTTGATGAATTAGGTACTACCTTTATCACTCCTTTCGACCGCGAAGATATTCATGACTTAGCTTCCTGCATGGATGACGTCATTGACGGAATAAACAGTTGTGCCAAACGAATCTCTATTTACAATCCCCGTCCTATTTCAGAGAATGGCAAAGAGTTGAGCCGTTTGATTCAGGAGGAAGCGATCTATATATGCAAAGCCATGGACGAACTCGAAACATTCCGTAAGAAACCGACTCTTCTCCGTGAATACTGTTCCAAACTGCATGAAATCGAGAACCAGGCGGATGATGTATATGAATTCTTTATCACCAAACTTTTCGAAGAGGAAAAGGATTGCATTGAACTTATCAAAATAAAGGAGATCATGCATGAACTGGAAAAAACGACCGATGCCGCAGAGCATGTAGGCAAGATTCTCAAAAATCTGATTGTAAAGTACGCATAAAGCAAGCCGGAACACATGGAATTATTAGTGACTATCATCATTCTGGCTCTGATATTCGATTATATCAACGGCTTTCACGATGCAGCAAACTCAATAGCTACCATCGTATCTACCAGGGTGCTTACTCCCTTTCAAGCTGTAATATGGGCTGCTTTCTTCAATTTCGTAGCCTTTTTCATTGCCAAATATATAATAGGTGGATTCGGTATCGCCAATACAGTATCCAAGACTGTGGTAGAGCAATATATCACCCTGCCCATTATATTAGCAGGAGTTATAGCGGCTATCACCTGGAACCTGGTTACCTGGTGGAAAGGGATTCCGTCTTCTTCCTCACACACCCTTATCGGAGGTTTTGCAGGAGCTGCCATTATGGCAAACGGATTTGAAGCAATTCAGCTTAACATCATTCTTAAAATTGCAGCCTTTATCTTTCTGGCTCCTTTTATCGGAATGGTCATTGCTTTCGGTTTCACTCTGTTTGTCCTCTACATCTGCCGACGCGCACATCCCCACACAGCCGAGCAATGGTTCAAGAGGTTGCAACTCGTATCCTCCGCCCTCTTCAGCGTCGGACATGGCTTGAACGATTCACAGAAAGTAATGGGTATTATTGCCGCTGCCATGATAGCCGGCCATTCAATGGGATTGGGCATGGGTATCAACAGCATCAATGACCTTCCCGACTGGGTTGCTTTTTCGTGCTTCACAGCAATTTCACTCGGTACGATGTCCGGTGGCTGGAAAATAGTGAAAACAATGGGAACAAAAATTACCAAGGTAACCCCATTGGAAGGAGTGATTGCCGAAACAGCAGGTGCTTTCACTCTCTACATTACGGAAATGTTGAAAATCCCCGTTAGTACTACACATACTATCACAGGAGCGATTATTGGAGTGGGTGCAACTAAACGCCTCTCTGCCGTTCGTTGGGGAGTAACCAAAAGCCTCATGACTGCCTGGATTCTTACAATTCCAGTCAGCGGACTCTTAGCTGCAGCTATTTATTATATTGTTTCCATCTTTTTATAGATGGAAACATATTATCTATCAGGAATGTTATAATAAATAAACCCACACCTAATGTCACACTTGCCAACTTTGATTGCCGACCTTGCGCTGATATTAATATCGGCCAGTATCATAACCTTATTGTTCAAATGGCTAAAACAGCCTTTAGTCTTAGGTTACATTATTGCCGGATTGCTGGCAGGTCCTTATATTAATATTTTCCCTACAGTAGGAGATATTGAGAATATCAATATATGGGCAGAAATAGGTGTTATATTCCTGCTCTTTGCACTCGGACTGGAGTTTAGTTTTAAGAAGCTCATGAATGTAGGTTCCACAGCTTTTATAACGGCTATCACCGAAGTAATCAGTATGTTGCTCATTGGATATTTGGTGGGACAATTATTAGGATGGGGCACTATGAATTCCATTTTCCTGGGGGGAATGTTGTCTATGTCGTCCACTACAATCATTATCAAAGCCTTCAATGATCTGGAATTGCGTAACCAACGTTTTACCGGTATCGTATTCGGTACTCTGGTAGTGGAAGACCTGATTGCTATCTTAATGATGGTGCTTCTTTCCACAATGGCAGTGAGTCAGGACTTTGTGGGTGAAGATTTGCTGATAAGTGTGCTCAAGGTTGTTTTCTTTTTAATCCTGTGGTTTCTCATAGGTATCTTCGTTATTCCGGCCTTTCTCAAAAAAGCAAAGAAGTTGATGAATAACGAAACTCTTCTGATTGTCTCTCTCGGTCTTTGTCTGGGAATGGTAGTATTGGCTACTTATACAGGGTTTTCAACAGCACTAGGAGCATTTATCATGGGATCTATCCTTGCCGAAACCATCGAGGCCGAACACATCGAACATATCATACAACCGGTAAAAGACCTCTTCGGAGCTATCTTTTTCGTTTCGGTCGGTATGCTGGTGAATCCGGCTGTATTGGTAGAATACGCCTGGCCTGTCATCATCATTACACTGGTTACCATTATCGGCAAAGCCATTTTCTCTTCGTTTGGCGTACTCTTATCCGGAGAACCACTGAACACTTCCATCAAATCCGGATTCAGCCTGGCACAAATCGGAGAGTTTGCTTTCATTATTGCCGGACTGGGTGTTTCGCTCAAAGTGCTTGATCCGTTTATTTCACCTATCATTGTGGCTGTATCTGTTATTACCACTTTCACGACTCCTTACTTTATCCGTTTAGCCAATCCTTTTGCCGAATGGCTTTACAAAATATTGCCTACTAAAGTACAGGAGACATTAGATCGTTATGCTTCCGGCAAGAAGACCATGAACCACGATAGTGACTGGAAGAAATTACTAAAAAACATGATTGGGAGAGTTGTCATCTATAGCGTACTGCTCACTGCTATTTGGCTGCTGTCGATACAAATCATTTATCCCGCCATCAGCGAAATGTTTACTCCTATCACTATATGGATCAAACTGGTGATGTGTCTGGGTACTCTTCTGCTTATGACTCCTTTTTTATGGGCGCTCATCTCCAACAAATACAACTCTTCGGAATTATTCCTGAAGCTATGGAGAGACGAGAATTACAATCACGGACGCCTGGTTTCCCTGGTTCTGGGACGTGTATCTGTTGCTCTTTTCTTTATCACTAGTGTAGTCATCAGCTATTTTAAACTCAACTGGGGAATAAGTGTGATTATTGCCATAGCCGTAGTAGCATTGATTCTTATTCTTAGGGAAGACCTCACGCAATATTCACGATTGGAAACAAGATTCCTTGCCAATCTTAACCGACGGGAAGAGGTAGCTAAAAAACGGCACCCGCTAAAAACAAGTTTCAATAGCGAATTCAATGATAAAGACCTTGACTTGACATCTATCCTCGTATCGCCTTATTCCGATTACATCGGCAAGTCTTTAGGAGAACTTTCATTCAGGCAAAATTTTGGAGTAAATGTCGTCGCGATCACTCGTGGCGATCTGAACATATATATACCGAAAAGCTCTGAACACATCTATCCGCAGGATAAATTGACAGTAGTTGGTACAGATACGCAATTACAGGAATTCAGAAATAGAATAGAAGATGTAAAAAATACATCAGATATGGATGCAGTGGATAAAAAGATAACTCTCCACTCTTTCACGGTAGACGAAGAATTCCGCTTTTTAAATCAGACCATCGCTCAGTCTCATTTAGGAGAGAAGCATGATAGCATTGTTGTAGCTATTGAACGAAATGACGAACTGATTACCTTGGATAAAGACACAACTTTCCAATTAGGGGATCTCGTCTGGATTGTAGGCAACCGGGAAAAGATTAGAGAAATACTGTACTTAACGTAATTTGTATCTAAGCCAGAATGGAATACAAAAGTAAAGTACACCCAATACAACAGCTTTAATGTTTTTGTACAGGCTGTATACTGCAATAAAGTTCTGATTCAAAATAAATACGTTACATATAAAGTCCAGATGAGGCTGAACTCAAAACTAAACTTGAAGTTCAGCCTCATCTGCTTTACTTATCTAACATTCTATTTACAAAGTGAGGACGCGTGAATGGCTTACTTGGTCCTACAGTTGGTTTAGCACTGCGCGTTTGTGATTTATTCTGTAAATCAAATACGGCAAACTCCTCATAAGACATTTGTTTACCCAAACTTCTTTCCATTATTTTATCATATATCGCTTTACGGGAAGGAGCATTAAACCCCTCGGTATTACTATTCATCATACTCTCTTCCGAAGGACGATACGCCCCTTTTATATAAGTACATGCCCCTTCAAATACTCCCAGTTTTTCTGACACATACCGATTATCATTCAAGAAAGCAGACCAAAGTACCTGAGATGGATCGGATGTAAAATCAACATTCTGCGCCCATCCTAATGTCTGCAGATACTGTACATTTTTTATTTCTTTAGAAGAAATAGTCCCATTTTCCTGATAAGCATACTCATCTTCCAATTTGGCAAAACCATGTCCAACAGCCTCGTGTACAAGTACCTGCCTGAAACTTTCACTTTGCAAATCGTATATCACCGGGCAATAAGCAATAGCAAACTCAACCACTTTCGTCTGATTAGTATAACCAAAATAAGTAGTTCCTGCATACGCAGGAGAATTTAGAATTACAACAGCCAATGTTTCACTCATATCTATATTATCCACGCATTGTACATAACGTTGTACAGCATTATCTTCACCGGAAATCCCCGTACTGTTTCCACCCGCCAGTTCACAACCAAGCGCTGTTTCATATCCTGTACCAAAAATATTGTGTTTCGAAACCGCAGTTACTGCATATACATTAAAATAATCTCGAAGTGACTTAATGGGTTCTTCCGTAAAAAGATTCTCAAAAGCTTTGTCCATAACCGCATCATAAGTTCCATCGTTAATTTCAGTATCTATAAATCCATCGCCCATAAGCACAATAGGAAGCCCTTTTCCCAACTTTGCTGTTTGCAGAACACGTACTTTTTTATCTGACGAATAATCAGTAGATTCACTAGCCACTTCCCCCCTTTGTATGATAGTAACCATCTCTACTACGATTGATTCCATATCAGTTACTTTCACAAAGTAGATATAGGCAGTACGGGAAACACCATCAGTATTAGGCAATACAGTCAGGTTAAGCATGTAGGAAGAGGATGCACGAGTTTTTGTCTCCTGTGTCAGCCAAGTGCCAGTACCCAAAGAACCATAAATCAACAATTCATCTTCAGCTATATTCGTAGAGAATCTAATATCCAATTCCCCACCTTCAACAGATACATTATATATATTCTGCTCAAGATTCACAAATTCTGCGGACTCCTGCTCTATGATTATGTTTTGTGTCAATGTCCCGGAAGTTAATGTAAGTGTTGCCGTACGTACATTTCCTGTTATATTCTCACTGATAGCAGTAAGCGTAATATTGCACGTACCCGCTTCTCCCGAAACCGGAGCGATTGTAAACCAATCCGCAACTGTACTCGCCTTCCATTCACGGGTACTCGTAAAACTGATTGTTACCTGCGAACCTTTAGCCGAACCCATCACGACATCTCCGACATTCTCTATCGAGAAGTTAGGATCTACTTCATCTTCAGTACAGGATACTATAAAAAACAAAAACAAGGGAAATAATAGAAGATAAATTGTTCTCATACCCATTACATGTTATTTTGTTATACCAAAGATAAGCTACATTTTCATTACCAGAAAATTTATTCGACAAATCGCCCTAAAAAAAAGACGTACGGACTTTTTTTTGAACTTTCCGATATAGAATAATAGTCATTCAGCAATTTTATTTCACCTCTTCAAAATCAACATGATATATCTATTAGCGACTTGCGTACATGTGTTGCAAATATAACGCAAATCCGAAAATAAGCATTCACAGGCAACAACAGTTCTTGCCCACAAAAATATGATATTCATAAACAACGGGATGTAAACGCATAAAAATCAAAAGAAAGCGGTTATTTTAACAGATTCTTCGGTTTTATCCTTACCTTTGTATGTGATATTGAGTTATTGTACTCGAACAATAATAAGAAAACCATGTAGATACATAATAAATTCAAATTATAAAACAATTTATTATATTGAATATATGTCAATATGGAGCAAACTTATAGGAATCAAGAAAACTGAGGACAGAAACAATGCCATCGGTAATAAAATTACATCTGTACCATTTAGTGCCCCAAACTATGCCATAGTAGATGTTGAAGTTGGCTTGAAAGATCATAAAATCCATGATATAGGGGCACTCCTGCATGATGGCACGACATTCCATAAAACTTCCAAAGATGAATTGTTTAGTTTTCTTTGTGATATAGACTACATCTGCGGTCACAATATCATTCATCATGATGCCAAATATCTGTTCACGGATAAAACATGCCGCTGGATTTTAGTTGATACACTTTATGTCTCGCCTTTATTGTTCCCGGAACGCCCTTACCATAGGCTTGTGAAAGATGACAAACTGATTAGTGAACAGATGAACAATCCGGTGAACGATTGCAAGAAAGCAAACGACTTGTTACTGGACGAAATAGCATGCTGGAATTCATTGCCGAAAGAAAAGCGCATACTATTCGCATCGCTACTAAAGGGCAAAAAAGAGTTTGAGGGATTTCTCCGCATAATGAATGCGGAGTATATCAATGAAGGAATACCTGAACTTATAAAAAAACTGTATGCAGGAAAGATTTGCCAACATGCTGACCTTGACATGCTCATCGAACAATATCCATGCGGATTGGCATACGCATTGGCTCTAATTGATACTACTGATTATCGTTCCATCACTCCCGGATGGGTACTTTACAATTATCCGGAAGTGGAATTTATTGTAAAACTCCTGCGCCACACCAGTTGCCGGGAAGGCTGTGACTACTGCAATACGCAACTGGACGTGCTTCATAACTTAAAAGTATTTTTCGGATATGAACGCTTTCGAACATACGAAGGCGAGCCACTGCAAGAACAAGCAGCTCAAGCTGCGGTAAAAGGCAAATCGTTGCTGGCGATATTTCCTACTGGTGGAGGCAAATCACTTACCTTCCAGTTACCAGCACTCATGGCAGGACGTTCTGTACACGGGCTTACGGTTGTTATCTCCCCCTTACAGTCACTAATGAAAGACCAAGTAGACAACCTTGCCGACAGAGGCATCACGGATGCCGTGACCATAAATGGAATGTTAGACCCCATCACAAGAGCACTGTCCATACAAAGAGTACAAGACGGAGAAGCCTCACTTTTGTATATATCTCCCGAAATGCTTCGTTCAAAAACTATCGAGAAAATATTGATAGCACGCCACGTTGTAAGATTTGTGATAGACGAAGCGCATTGCTTTTCTTCATGGGGGCAGGATTTCAGGGTTGACTATCTCTACATAGGTAAATTCATCCGAGAATACCAGCAAAAGAAAAAATGCAAGAATCCAATACCCGTATCCTGCTTTACGGCTACGGCAAAACAAAAAGTAGTACAAGACATCTGCGACTATTTCAAACAAACATTGAATTTAGACTTAGAATTATTCGCATCAACAGCCTCAAGAACAAATCTGCGTTATTCCGTCATACATGCCGATAGTGACAATGATAAATATTTAAAGCTAAGAGAACTTGTGGCTGAATCCAATTGTCCGACAATCATTTACGTATCACGTACCAAACGGACTGAAGAACTGGCAACCAAATTGACTCGTGACGGTTATAAGGCACTACCTTTCAATGGTAAAATGGAATCAGATGAAAAAATTGCCAACCAAGATGCATTCATGAATGACCAAGTACACATCATCGTGGCTACGTCTGCATTTGGTATGGGAGTCGACAAAAAAGATGTCGGTCTTGTGGTACATTATGACATTTCCGATTCGCTGGAGAACTACGTTCAAGAAGCAGGTAGAGCCGGTCGTGATCCCAGCCTCAGCGCGCGTTGTTATGTGCTTTATAGTGACAATGATTTGGACAAGCATTTTATACTATTGAACCAAACAAAACTAAGCATCAGTGAAATACAACAGGTATGGAAAGCCATAAAAGACCTTACCAGACAACGTATGAAAGTCAGCTGTTCTGCATTGGAAATTGCCCGGCAGGCAGGATGGGACGATTCGGTATCTGATATTGAAACCCGTGTACGAACAGCATTAGCAGCTTTGGAACAAAGTGGATACTTGATAAGAGGAAATAATGTGCCTCACGTATATGCCACAGGCATCACGGTAAAGAATATGGATGAAGCAAGAAAGCGCATATCAATGTCATTGCTCTTCGACCGCGACGAAATAGAAAAGGCAGTCCGAATCATCAAATCATTGATATCCCAAAAACACATTGCCAAAGCCCAAGATTCAGAAGCAGAGTCGCGGATTGATTATCTGGCAGACATTTTGGGAATAAGCAAAAGAGAAGTTATATCCGTAGTGGAACGAATGCGACAAGAAGGCATATTGGCAGACAGCAAAGATATATCTGCTTATTTACTGGATGCAGGTGACTCGGAACGAAAGTCGCAAACACTCCTCGAACGTTTTGCAAAACTTGAACAATATATCCTCAACCATATTCCTGACGAATCTTTGCGAATATCATGCAAGCAACTGAATGACAATGCAGTAAACAACGGGATCAATACATCCAAAGAAAAAGATATTCGGACACTACTCTATTTCCTCACTGTCAAGGGCTATACCCGCAAAAAAGAGGATGCGGTTCGTAATATAGAAATAAGTCGTCAGGCAGACTTGGAATCAACCATCAAGCGTTTTGAAAAACGATTGGAAATTAGTCGTTTCGCCATAGAATGGCTATACAGGATCGCCTCAGATACGGAAACGGGAAATTCACCCAATAAGGCTATCCAATTTTCTGTAGTAGAACTTCTGAATCAAATAAAATCAAGCCCCCAATCCCTTTTCGGCGGACTTGATGACATTCAATTGGAAGACGTGGAAGAAGCACTTCTGTACTTATCAAAAATTGGTGCGCTAAAACTTGAAGGCGGTTTCCTGGTTCTTTATAACGCCATGAATATCCAAAGAATAAAGGACAACAAATCAAGATACAAGCAGGATGATTACCGGATGCTCAACGAATTCTACAAACAGAAGATTCAGCAAGTACATATTGTGGGCGAATATGCTAATCTGATGGTTAGGGATTACAATACAGCCCTGCGATATGTTCAAGACTATTTCCAAATGGATTACAGGAAGTTTGTTACAAAATACTTCAAAGGGGACAGAGTAAGCGAAATACAACGTAACTTGACGCCACAAAAATACAAGCAGTTGTTCGGGCAGCTATCCAAACGTCAAATGGAGATTATTTCCGATAAGGATTCACGTTGCATTGTGGTTGCAGCCGGACCAGGCAGCGGGAAAACACGAGTATTGGTTCACAAACTTGCCTCACTTCTGCTACTTGAAGACGTAAAACACGAGCAACTTCTGATGTTGACGTTTTCAAGGGCAGCGGCTACTGAATTCAAACAGAGACTCATGGAGTTGATAGGCAATGCAGCCCATTTTATTGAAATAAAGACATTCCACTCCTATTGTTTCGACCTTTTGGGGCGGATAGGAAATCTTGAAGATGCAAAAAGTGTCGTTGCAAAAGCAGCCGAAATGATCTGTCAAGGAGAAGTAGAGCCAAACAAAATAGGCAAGACGGTACTGGTCATAGACGAAGCTCAGGATATGGGAGTCGAAGAATATGCACTGTTAAGGGCCTTGATGGCCAACAACGAAGAAATGCGTGTGATAGCAGTGGGAGATGATGACCAAAACATCTATGAATTCCGTGGATCTGATTCCGACTATATGTACCGACTAACACAAGAAAACGGAAGTAAATTTGTCGAGATGACCGAAAATTACCGCAGTGCACACCATCCGGTGAATTTTGCCAACGGATTCTTGAGAACCATTGATAAAAGAATAAAAAGTACGCCAATTATCTCCATGAGAAAAGAAGAGGGTTGGGTCGAAGTAACACGCCATCAATCAAAGTATATGTATCAGCCACTCGTTGAAAAATTACTTCAACATAAAGACAAAGGCACTTCGTGTGTACTCACCCAAACAAACGAAGAGGCTGTTATCCTGATGGCTCTTTTGCGGAAACATGGCATAAATAGCAAATTAATACAGTCAATGGACGGTTTGCGCTTCTGGAATATGGCCGAAATAAGGTATCTCTTGCGGTATATAGACAAACGAGCAAAAACCCCTCTAATTCCAGAAGAATTATGGGAGGAAGCCAAACATGCAACCTTTTCTGCTTATGATGGTAGTCTAAGTCTGACGTATGTAAAGCGTTGTGTAGAGCAGTTTGAACAAACCAACAAAGCAAAATACCTCTGTGACTTCAAAGAGTTTGTATTTGAATCATCGGTGGAAGACTTTTGTGATGTTTCAGGAGCAGAAGTAGTGGTATCAACCATTCATAAAGCCAAGGGTAGAGAGTTTGACGACGTGTATATACTAGTATCTGATAATTATTCAAAAGATGCCTATCTGATGCGCAAATACTATGTAGGAATAACTCGTGCGAAAAACCGGCTGTTTATACATACGAACGGTGACTGCTTTAATCGTTTAAGTACAGATCGATATTTTGTCGACCAACGACAGTATGACATGCCCGAAGAAATCGTACTACAGCTCTCACATAAAGATGTCTATCTAGGATTCTTCAAAGAACGTAAGCAGGAAGTTTTAGCATTAAGAGGTGGGGATTCTTTGAATTATAATGATTTCTTTTTGTATAGTTCATCAACTAATAAACCTGTAGCAAGGTTATCATTAAAAATGCAAGACACATTATCAGAGTGGGAAGAAAGAGGTTATAAGGTGAAATCCGCATCTGTACGGTTCGTTGTAGCATGGAAGCCCAAAGATGCACAAAAAAATGAATCAGAAACAGCCGTTCTTTTAGCAGATTTGGTTCTTTGTAAGATAACAACCATGAATCCCCCAAATACAAAAGTACAAAAGCGTGCAGCTTATTGAGCTGCACGCTTTTGTCTTATTAATTTATTATAAATTAGTTCCTTATCGGAATCATTTCACTTCCTCGAAGTCAGCATCCTGAACGTTATCTCCGTGCTTGCTGTTATCTTGCTGGCCAGCACCACCATTCATATCAGGACCAGCCTGTGCTCCACCTTGCGCACCGCTCTGTGCATACATTTCAGCACTTGCAGCCTGGAAAGCAGTATTGATTTCTGCCATAGCAGTATCAATAGCAGCCAAATCCTGTGCCTTGTGAGCATCTTTCAATTTCTGCAAAGCAGCTTCAATCGGAGCTTTCTTATCAGCAGGCAACTTATCACCTAATTCTTTCAACTGATTTTCAGTAGAGAAGATTACGCTGTCAGCCTGGTTCAGCTTGTCGATCTTTTCACGTTCTTTCTTATCTGCTTCAGCATTAGCTTCAGCTTCAGCCTTCATCTTTTCGATTTCTTCCTTGCTCA
>ERZ791724.16-NODE-16-length-171740-cov-9.611049_pt1 | contig 171740 bp, 140 predicted proteins | sample MGYA00510044_ERZ791724 | MGnify/ENA primary metagenome ERZ791724 (study PRJEB30046, sample SAMN00715140) | human gut metagenome | study: EMG produced TPA metagenomics assembly of the A metagenome-wide association study of gut microbiota in type 2... | reverse complement strand
TAGCGAAATTCCTTGTCGGGTAAGTTCCGACCCGCACGAAAGGCGTAATGATTTGGGCACTGTCTCGACAATGCACCCGGTGAAATTGAAATACCAGTGAAGATGCTGGTTACCTGCGCCAGGACGGAAAGACCCCATGGAGCTTTACTCCAGTTTGATACTGGGATTCGGTACTGTCTGTACAGGATAGGTGGGAGGCTAGGAAATGGTGACGCCAGTTGCCATGGAGCCAACCTTGGGATACCACCCTTACAGTACTGGGTTTCTAACCTGCAGCCGTAACCCGGCTGGGGGACAATGTCTGACGGGGAGTTTGACTGGGGCGGTCGCCTCCGAAAGAGTATCGGAGGCGCTCAAAGGTTCCCTCAGAACGGTTGGAAACCGTTCGAAGAGTGCAAAGGCAGAAGGGAGCTTGACTGCGACACCGACGGGTGGAGCAGGTACGAAAGTAGGACTTAGTGATCCGGTGGTATAAAGTGGGATTGCCATCGCTCAACGGATAAAAGCTACCCTGGGGATAACAGGCTTATCACTCCCAAGAGTTCACATCGACGGAGTGGTTTGGCACCTCGATGTCGGCTCATCGCATCCTGGGGCTGTAGTAGGTCCCAAGGGTTGGGCTGTTCGCCCATTAAAGCGGTACGCGAGCTGGGTTCAGAACGTCGTGAGACAGTTCGGTCCCTATCCGGCGTGGGCGTAGGATATTTGAGAGGAGCTGTCCTTAGTACGAGAGGACCGGGATGGACAAACCTCTGGTGTATCTGTTGTTTTACCAAAGGCATGGCAGAGTAGCCAAGTTTGGCAGGGATAAACGCTGAAGGCATCTAAGCGTGAAGCCCCCCTCAAGATAAGATATCCCATCTTCGGAGTAAGACCCCTTGAAGACTACAAGGTTGATAGGCTTCAGGTGTAAGTGTGGTAACGCACTCAGCTGAGAAGTACTAATAGGTCGAGGACTTATCCTTAGAGGTTTCTAAGAGATAAGCTTTGGAGATACGCAAGTGTGCATGATATCTGCAAGGTGCAGAATCTAAGGCATACACAGTAAAGAATAAAGTTTACTTTGAAACAGTCGTTGGTTGTTAGATGGGGTTAGGTTACTAGCTTTCTGTGTGAAATTCTGAAGGTACAAAATAAAAGTACCGAGAAAATTTAACGCTGCAACAGGTGTTAAATTTTTTCTGTATATAGGGGATTGGTCAAATGGTATGATAGGGGTCTCCAAAACCTTTGGTGGGAGTTCGATTCTCTCATCCCCTGCTAAAAAGCCTTGAAAACTCAGTGTTTCAAGGCTTTATTTATATTAGTGGGAAGGGGAATGGCAAACTATGAAAAAGGAGAATGAACCACATTAATATAAAAGCAGTTCAATATATTTTATAGTGACTTTGGTGGAAAAATATGTAAAATATTATAATATAAAGTAAAGAGAAGAAGGGATTAATATGTATTACAATGATGTGCTTGATCTGATAGGGAATACTCCGCTTATGTGTCTGAGAAAGTCGACAGGATACAATATATTTGCCAAGGCGGAATTTCTTAATCCTGGTGGAAGTATTAAAGACAGGATTGCAAAAAACATGCTGGAGGTTGCAGAGAGTGAGGGAAAACTCAAGCCGGGAATGACTATTATAGAGCCTACGAGCGGTAATACCGGAATAGGGCTTGCACTCTGTGGTGTTCAGAAAGGTTATAAAGTGATAATTGTGATGCCGGAGAATATGAGTGAGGAGCGAAAGAAGGTTATCAGGGCATTTGGTGCTGAGCTGGTACTTACGGATCCGGTTCTAAGCATCGGTGGTGCTGTTGATAAGGCAAATGAGATAGCAGAATCTGATCCAGAGAAGTATTTCATGCCGCAGCAGTTTGTCAATCAGGCAAATCCAGATGCACATTATCGCACAACAGCAGTTGAGATGTGTGAACAGCTTGGTCAGAAGATAGACATATATGTGTCTGGTGTTGGAAGTGGAGGTACTCTCCAAGGTATAGCTAAATATCTGTTGGAGAAAAATCCAGATACGAAGATTGTTGCCGTTGAGCCTAAGGGAGTGTCAGCGCTACATGGAGATGGCCCGGGAATCCATCAGATACAGGGAATAGGCGATGGATTTATACCGGATGTTCTGGATACATCACTGGTAACAGATGTGGTGGAAGTGGCGGATAAGGATGCCATTGAGATGGCGAGACGACTTGCCAAAGAACAGGGACTTCTTGTAGGTACGTCATCCGGTGCAAATGTATGGGCGGCTATGAAGATGGCAGAAAAATATGGGAAAGATAAAGTTATAGCCACTGTGATGGCGGACAGAGCTGAAAGATATTTCAGTGTAGGTTTATTATAAAATAGGAAATAAATTTATTTAGGGACATTTTCAAGAGATGCTATGTATGGTACAGTGGAAATGTCTCTATTTTATTGATTTAAATGTGTTATTTGAAAGAACGCAAAATATAAACCATGTAAGTATAAAGGAGAAAAAGAGATGGATATAAATGGGAAGATGACGGGAAAAAATGTGGTTAGCGAGGCACTTGCTGCATCGAGGGAATACGAAACTCAGAATGAAATAGATAAGAATGAGCGACCGTTGTTTCATGTGACTCCGCCTGTCGGTTGGATGAATGATCCGAATGGATTTTCTGTGTATAATGGTAAGGTGCATTTGTTTTACCAGTATCATCCGTACAGTACGGAATGGGGACCTATGCATTGGGGGCATCAGGTCAGTGACGATTTGATAAGATGGGAGCAGCTTCCTGTGGCGATTGCACCTGATACGATATATGATGCCGAGGGCTGTTTCTCAGGTACGGCCATTGAAAAAGATGGAGAGCATGTCCTGATATATACCAGTGTTATGAAAAATCCCGACGGTGATGGGGTATTGCAGAACCAGAGCATAGCGGTTGGTGATGGCGTTACATATAAAAAAATACAGAATAACCCGGTGGTGACCGGAGATATGCTGCCGGAGGGATTGAGCAGAGTGGATTTCAGAGATCCGAAGGCATGGCTTGAGGATGGCAGATACTATATGGCTGCAGGCTGTGTGGATCAGGATAATAAGGGGCTTGTGGTATTACTTTCGAGCGCTGATATGGAAAGCTGGACATTTGAGAGTATCCTTGCACGGAATGAAGGTGATCTGGGCGGCGTATGGGAATGCCCTGATTTCTTCAAATTAGACGATCATCATGTACTTCTCGTATCGCCTACGGGAATGAAAGCAGAGGGATATGAATTCCACAATGGAAATAATTCTATCTATTTTGTTGGAGAATTTGATAAAGGTGAGAAGAAATTTGACGGTGGAGAGCCATTATCACTTGATTATGGAACAGATTTCTACGCGCCTCAGACTACACTTTTGCCGGATGGCAGAAGGATAATGATAGCGTGGATGCAGTCGTGGCATAATCTGTGGATACCCGGTGGACAGAAGTGGCAGGGAATGATGACGATTCCGAGGGAGATATCTCTGAAAAATGGACGCTTGATACAGAAGCCAGTGAGAGAGATAGAGAAGTATCATGCTAATATGGTCAGGTACTCAGATGAAGTAGTGAGTGGACGGCGTAGTCTGGAAGGTATAAGTGGAAGAAGTCTGGATGTGACATTTGTAATCACTGGAAACAAATACAGCAGATTTACCGTGAATCTGGCAAAGGGAAGCGGATATTATACTCGATTTATATATGACAGAGAAAATAATATAATAGAGATGGACAGGACATTTGCCGGATTTGAGAAAGATGTGGTGTGTATCAGAAGGGCCTGCGTGAAATCAGCAGAATGTTACGGGGATGTCAAGGGAAAGGTTGGTGAACAGCAGGAGGCTCAAGATAGTATAAAGCTCAGATTTATACTGGACAGGAATTCGATAGAGCTGTTTGTAAATGATGGAGCTATGACAATGAGCACGGCGATATATACACCTATTGAAGCGGATGGAATAGAGCTGTTATGTGAGGGACAGGCAGTCGTGGATGTGGAGAAGTATGATATCATTTAACAAAAGATGATCTTGCTCAATTGTTTAGTTGTTGCACTGCCAGGCATCAGTCTGGCGGTTCTCCAGGTTTCAGGTGCCTCCGTTCCAACATTGAGATGACAAGGAAAGTTGTCAAAAGTTATTGACAACTTTCCTTGTCATTTGTTATACTCCATTGTAAAAGAAATGACAACTATAGTTGTCATTTGGCATATATAATATATATAGCTTGAATTTGGAATGGGATTTTAGTGGTAAGAATTAAAATGGAGTTATGAGGATATGAGGAAAAAGCAAGGTGTAAATAAAAAGGACAATCTAAGTGAAAATGGCATGGATAAAGGTAATAAGAAATCTACCTGTGAAACACTACAAGCTATGTTTGAGGGCATGATCGTCTCCCAACCGGTGGACAAATTGAAGACGCAGGTCAAGGGGTATTCCGTGACAATGATCACAGAGAGAATGTTAAAGAAGAACAAGCTGGGGGATGTTATTGCTGAGATCTGTGATATGACTGAGCTTGAGCGCGAAATCCGCCAAGGTCTGGAAAATGGACTCCCTGTGTATGGTTTCTTCAGAAACAAGCAGATGTGGAGCTGCTTTATCTTTGATAAAGAAGATATTGTCAGGAGTGAGTTGACGCCTGAACCTGAAAGTGGCAAGGATGTACTCAGTATATACAAGCTTAGAAAGTATTACATTCATCCTGAGGTGGAGGATCTGGCAGATGACATGATGGAGGTTGCCCACAGCAATGTGTATCAGAATGTGATAGATGTATTTGGAGATGGGAAGAGTGATGGATTCTTTTTGAGGGATAAAATATATGTGTGTAAGCGTGACAAATCCACTGGCGCACCATTTGGAATTCTAGTTGGTGTTGCACTTGGTATAGTGTACGGAATGCTGTTTGACAATCTTGCCCTTGGCATATCAATTGGATTCTGCTTTGGAATAAGCTTTTCCATGATATGGGGGACATCCACACATAAGTATGCAGAGCATGGGCTGGCAGACAGAGCAGAAGCTGAAGATGCGGACAATGTAATAAAAGGATTGGGCTCTGATGGAGAGGACGGCATAAACAGATAATGGACCTGATTATGATGACAATACAGATTAACAAGCTGGAGGTGATATAGATGCCGCTGTACAACAGGCTGAAGGAATATCGGGCGAAGCTGGGAGTAAACCAGCAGGAGATGGGAGCGTTGTTGCAGACCTCGAGGCAGACGATAAGTCAGATAGAGAGGGGAGATTACAGTCCATCGGTGACTCTGGCACTCAAGATCGCAAAGGTGTGTGGTGCCAGTGTGGAGGATATATTCCAATACGAGGATGATAAGGAATGATTCCTGACATATGGATAAGGTCGTGTTAATTCATAGAATGAAAAGAGGATATGAGATGAAGGATACTGATAAAAAAGTGAACAAGAAAAGTAATCTGAAGATATATATAATATTTGCGGTCATGATCCTGGCAAGTCTGCTGGGAGGTTTCCTGGCGGGAAGGCTTGCCGCGGTGAACAAGGACACATTGGATGGGATCAACTGGGATCATATATGGTGGATAACAGCTGATACGCTGCCTATAGTATATGGTGTGCTCATGCTGGCGACGTTTGTGGTGTCATTTGTCATGTATGGGAAGATAAAGAGGATGATCAGAGGTTGGGACGGAGAGAACGAGGATGTGATAGTGGATATAGAGAGTCGGATCACGACTGCCTCATATCTCCCGTGTGTCATCGTGTTCGTTGGACTTGTGTTGTTTCCGGTGTGTATATACGCTGTGGACAGGACGTACAGTGATGGGCGTGGCACATTCCTGACAGTGCTGTCTGAGCTCGTATTTCTGATATCTATGACACTGTATTGTGTGGTTGAAAAGCTTGTCATCGATGAAGAGAAGAAGCTTAACCCGGAGAAAAGCGGAAATATATTCGATATGCATTTTCGCCGTGACTGGGAGAACACATCGGACGAGGCTGAGCTTATCATGATAGCCAAATCCTCCAAGAAGGGATTTATGACTGGAATTAAGGCAGGATTTGTCATGTGGATACTTACGTTTATGAGCATGTTTGCATTTGACACAGGAGTGATGCCAATAGTGGCTGTTGGACTTGTGTTGATTGTAATGTATGTGGCTTATTGCAGAGAGTTTGTGAGACTACAGAAATAAAATAAATATATGTGATATAATGGCGGATGGCTGTATGACAATTGCAGGGCATTCGCCTTTTATTGTATGACACGGTCCTGAGATTTTTCATTGCCATACATATATATAAATGACCAGAAGGCAGAAAAATATAAAAAAATAGAGATGTAGGAATAGAGCTGTACTATTTTGGACAATAATATCTATGCGATGGGATGAATTTTAATCGAAAGGAGTATTGCTATGATATTAAAGGAAAAAGAGAGAACAGTTATCCAGGATCTTCAGACACAGGAGAAGTCCTGTGTGGAGAAATATGGAAGATATGCGGAGCAGGCGAAGGATCCTGAGCTTAAGAATCTGTTCCAGACTATACAGAAGGAAGAGCAGAAGCACTATGATTCACTCACACAGGTGCTTGACGGACAGGTTCCACAGTGTGACTGCAATGACAGCGATGGAAAAGATTATGAGCCAAAGCAGACATACAAGATGATGGACGATTCCGAGGATAAGAAGAATGATGAGTTCCTTGCAACAGACTGTATTGGAACAGAGAAGCTTGTGTCAGGCGAGTACAATGGAGAGATATTTGCATTTGGCGAGAGCGCGGTGAGAAAGCTTCTGGCGGATATACAGATCGAGGAGCAGAATCATGCGGAGATGCTCTACAAGTATAAGGTCGCAAATGGAATGGTGTAGGGGAAACCTTACACAAGGGAGCATAAATTGTAAGGAGGATATGTATCACATGTGGTATATATCCTCTTTTTTGTTGCAATGATTCGTTAAAGCAGCTAGTGAAAACTCTTTGTTTTGAATTGAGGTTTTATGCGGGGATGTATTCACAAAACGGATGACAAAATGTAGAATGTTATTATACATTTTGGAAAAAGATAGCTAAATTTTAATAGGATGTATATAGGCAGGGATAACATTTTCAGAGAGGAGAATGTGACGTGAAAAGAAAATTTTACAGTGTACTGTATGTAGCAATATTTGCATTGCTGATGTCCGGGTGCAGTATGTCAGAAATTGCGGATGGCAGCAGGTCTGCGGTAAAGGGATATGAGAAGGAGACTGTAGAAGATACCTCAGAATCAGAGAATACCACAGCTGCGGAGAAAAAAGATAACACCGGCAACACGCCACCTGAAAGCAGTGCGGCAGCATCTGAGAATATTGCAGAGCAGCAGGCTTCGAGCATGGAGATTGCTGATATTCCCATATATTCGGGAGAGGCATATTGTGAGATAAACGGCAATGTGCCTTATTTTAGTGAGGATGAGATGGTGACGGAGGCATTTGAGAATTACAGCGACCTGGACTTTCTTGGAAGATGCGGAGTTGCCTATGCCAATATCTGTAAGGAGATTATGCCAACGGAGGAGCGCGGCGAGATAGGTATGATAAAGCCTTCAGGGTGGCATACAGTTAAATACAATGATCGTATAGACGGCAATTATCTGTATAATCGCTGCCATCTGATCGGATATCAGCTTGCCGGGGAGAATGCAAATGAAAAGAATCTGATAACTGGAACCAGATATCTGAATGTCACTGGCATGCTGCCATTTGAAAATGAGGTAGCTGATTATGTGGAAAGTACTGGAAATCATGTGCTTTACAGGGTTACACCTGTATACGATGGAGACAATCTGGTTGCGTCCGGAGTGCAGATGGAGGCGGAGTCCGTGGAGGATAAGGGCGCAGGAGTAAGTTTCAATGTGTATGTGTACAATGTACAGCCAGGCGTGCTGATCGACTATGCTACAGGGGACAGCGAAGCGGATCCGGATTATGTGGTGCCGGGAGAAAATACGAGTTCGGATGTATCTGGTGAAGATGGAGGCCAGACAGCAGAGGCTGGAATGATCGGAGAAACTCAGGATACGGAGTCAGATATTGGCAGTGATACATCGGAGATCCAGAAGGAGTCTGCGGATGAGGATACATACATAGTCAACACCAACACCGGTAAGTTTCATAAGCCATCATGCAGGAGTGTGAAACAGATGAAGGAAGCGAATAAATCTGAGAGAACGACCACAAGGGACGAGCTTATATCTGAGGGATATGAACCTTGTAAGAACTGCAATCCGTAGTTGGACTTTGCTTGGGATTCTGATACACTCAGAACAAATTAGGAGAGAGCTTCATCGGATAGTGACCGCAGTTAAGAAAGATGGAGAGGTAGGTTTTGAGTATATGAAGAGTGTGGAGATAGAGAAAAGAATAAGACAAGAGAGCAGAGAAGAAGAGAGAAAAACTAATTAGACAATCACTTGATATCGTATTGTATATCAGGTGGTTGTTTTTTATAAGGGTAAAGCGCATATTTTATCAAAAATTTGATATGGCTGAAAAATTATCAAAACAGCACTTGACAACAGGGGGATTATATATAAAATATAACAGTGTAATATAACACTGTTATATTTGCGCGTGCCTGATGTTTGGTATGGCACTTGCATTTGGAATCTGTTTCGGTCAGAAGCGAGGCATATTAAACGGGAGAGGAGTCTTTATGACAGAAAAAGCAGAAAATACAAGACAAAACATACTGAATACGGCACTGAAGCATTTCCTTGAGTACGGATTTGCAGGGACATCGCTCAGAAGCATTGTGAAAGATGCCGGACTTACAACAGGTGCATTCTATAAATATTATCCTACAAAGGAGGCTCTTTTTGATGCGCTGATAGATCCGTATGTGGAGGAGCTATATGGGATATATGACAGCGTTCTTGAGGAGTTTCAGAGCCTGCCACCGGAGAAGCAGACTGAGAACATGGCAAGCGCATCCGGGAACGGAATGGATCAGATGGTGAATTACGTGTATGACCATTATGATAATTTCAAACTTTTACTGCGGTGCAGTGACAATGAGAAGTATGGAGATATGATACATAATCTGGTAGGCCGTGAGATGAGATCTTCAAAGCAGTATGTGGATGAGATGCACAGAGCCGGTATAAATGTGCCGGACATAAGCGACAGCCTTTGTCATATGATATATAGTGGTTTTTTTTCGGCGATATTCCAGATCATAGAACACGACATGGATCGCGAGACTGCGATAGAGAATGTGGGCAAGCTCAAGAAATTCTACACTGGAGGTTGGGAGAGACTATGGAAGGTGCAGTTTCCGGAGTAGTCAGTAGTTATGCGGCAAGGTAAAATACCGAACCGCATAATTTTAAACTATGAGGTTAGACGAAACTAATGCAAATAAGCGAAAACGAACAAGTTTTTGCTCAAGATATAAGGAGGAGAAAAAGTGGAAGAAAAAAAGAAATCAGCGGTGAGCTGGGTCCTCACATGGGCGGGGCAGAAGAAGTCATCCTATGTGTGGAGCGTCATTTTGGCGGTTATCAATGTAGTATTCAAGATAGTTCCGTATTTCATCATTGCGGACGTGGTCAGGATGTTCCTTGACGGGGATAAGGATCTCAGGGAATATATGTTGAAGGCTCTTATCATAGCGGGCTCGTTTATACTTGCTGAGCTTTGCCATAGCGTATCAACGGCATGTTCCCACAAGGCAACATTCAACGTGCTTGCAAATATCAGAAAGTCATGCTGCGACAAGCTTGCAAGGGTGCCGCTTGGATACGTGAAGGATACGCCATCGGGTTCGTTCAAGAACATTATGGTGGAGAGAATAGACAGCATAGAGACGACTCTGGCACATGTTGTGCCTGAGTTTACATCCAACCTGCTGGCGCCTATCATTGTCATCGTGTATTTTTTCATGGTTGACTGGAGACTTGCGTTGTTCTCATTTATCCCGATAGTCGTTGGATTTGTAACGTACATGGGCATGATGATCGATTTCCAGGAGAACTACAACAGGACAGTTGAGAAGACCAAGGCACTGAACGACGCAGCAGTGGAGTACATAGATGGAATTGAGGTCATCAAGGCATTTGGCAAGACAGAGAGCTCATATGCCAAGTTCACAAAGGCGGCAAAGGAGAACGCAGACTCGTATATCAACTGGATGAAGAAGTGCTCATTCTTCCAAGCAGCCATGTTCGTCATCACACCGTACACACTTGCAACGGTCCTTCCGATAGGTGCGCACTATGTGTCAAATGGTTCGCTCACCACAGCGGATTTAGTTGTGTGTATCATCCTCTCACTTGGAATAGTCGGTCCGCTGCTTACAATCGGTTCATACACCGATGATCTGGGCAAGCTGTCGACAGTCATCGGAGAGGTTACAGGAATCCTGGAGCAGCCTGAACTCGTAAGACCTGAGCACACAAAGGCACAGCCGAAGGACAATGGAATAAAGGTTACAGATATCACATTTGGCTATCACGACAAGGAGATACTCCACGGCGTGAGCATGGATATAAAGGCGGGAACGGTAAATGCGATAGTCGGTCCGTCGGGAAGCGGAAAGTCTACAATAGCCAAGCTGATAGCTTCATTGTGGGATGTGAACAGCGGAAGCATAGAGATCGGAGGCGTGGACATAAAGGATATCGCGTTGACGGATTTCAACGACAGGCTTGCGTATGTGTCACAGGATAATTACCTGTTCAACGAGACAGTCAGGGACAACATAAGACAGGGAAGACCGGATGTCACGGACGCCGAGGCCTTCGAGGTAGCCAGAAAGAGTGGTTGCTACGACTTCATCATGAACCTTGAGAACGGATTTGACACCGTGGTCGGCGGTGCAGGTGGACATTTGTCGGGCGGTGAGAGACAGAGGATATCCATCGCCAGGGCGATGCTGAAGGACGCGCCGATAGTTATACTGGACGAGGCAACAGCCTACACCGATCCGGAGAATGAGGCCATACTTCAGAGCTCTATCGCCAAGCTTGTGGCGGGTAAGACGCTGATAGTCATAGCCCACAGACTTTCCACCATCAAGGATGCGGATCAGATATTTGTGGTAAATGCAGGAAATGTGGAGGCTCATGGAACACATGAGGAGCTTCTTAGCAAATGCACACTTTACAGGGATATGTGGCAGGCGCACATCTCGGTCAAGGATACGGCAGGCGATGAAAAGGAGGGCGAGTAATATGTTTGGAGTATTAAAAAAGTTCTTCCTGTTCTCAGGTAAGGAAAACAGCCGCAAATTCAAGCGTTCAATAGTGATAAGCCTGATAGATGCACTGGCATCGGCACTGAAGATCCCGGCTATAATGTGTGTCCTCATGGGCGTTATAGAAGGAAAAGACCTTGGGAAATATATACTTGGTTCAATAGCCATCATGGCGGTATCGATCGTAGTTGGAATACTGTGCAAGATGTCGTCGACCGTGCTGCAGACAGAGGGTGGCTACACCACAGCGGCATTCAAGCGTATAGAGATGGCGGAGCACCTCAGATATGTGCCTATGGGATATTTCAATTCCAACAGCATAGGTGAGATCGCATCAGTTACGACAAATACCATGGAGAATCTGGGAGATGTGGCTACGAGAGTTGTCATGCTCACGACCCAGGGACTCCTCGAGACATCCATGATCATACTCATGATCCTGCTCTGCGACTGGAGGATCGCGCTGGTATCATTTGCAGGAGTTGCCATATTCCTTGTGATAAATACTGTGATGCAGAATGCCGGAAAGCAGGCATCTTCAGCCAAGGTTGACTGTGACACTGAACTCATAAATCAGATCATGGAGTACATACAGGGCATATCAGAGGTCAGGTCCTACAACCTCATCGGCAAGCAGACGAAGAGACTCAATGCGGCAAATGAAGCCTGCGTCAGGGCAAATGTAAAGATGGAGCTTGTCTATGTCCCATATCATTTTCTCCAAAGCATTGTGACAAAGCTTACAGGGGTAGCGATAATAGGACTTTCGGCTTACTTTTATATAAATGGCAGCATGAGCGTTCTGTATGCTGTGGGTATGTCGATCGCGGCATTCATGCTCTACGGGGGCCTTGAGACCATGGGAACATTTTCATCACTGATACATGTGGTCAGTGTGTGCGTAGACAAGGCAAATGTAGTGCTCGGACTTGACACAATGGATATAGATGGAAAGGAACTCAATCCTGAAAATCACGATATAGAGGTTAAGAATATAGAGTTCTCTTACGACAAGAGAAAGATAATAGACGGAATCTCACTCACCATACCGGAGAAGACAACGACGGCGATCGTAGGACCATCTGGCGGTGGAAAGACAACCCTGTGCAATCTGATCGCCAGATTCTGGGATGTGGATTCGGGTGAGATAACCTTGGGCGGAACAAATGTTAAGGATTACAGCATGAACAGTCTCATGAACAACTTCTCATTTGTATTCCAGAATGTATATCTCTTTGCTGATACCATAGAGAACAACATCAAGTTCGGAAGGCCGGAGGCAACCCATGAAGAGGTTGTGGAGGCTGCAAAGAAGGCGTGCTGCCATGACTTCATCAGCAAGCTTCCTGACGGTTACAACACTGTGATCGGTGAGGGCGGTGCAACCCTCTCAGGCGGTGAGAAGCAGAGAATATCCATAGCCCGCGCCATCATGAAGGATTCACCTATCATCATCCTTGACGAGGCGACTGCAAATGTCGATCCTGAGAACGAGAAGGAGCTTACTCTTGCAGTGGATGCCCTGACAAAGGAGAAGACGATCATCATGATCGCCCATAGACTCAAGACCGTAAGACATGCGGATCAGATAGTAGTGGTGGATCAGGGAAGAATAGCCCAGAAGGGAACCCACGAAGAACTCATGAAGCAGGACGGAATCTACAGGAGATTTGTGGATTCGAGAGAACTGGCAGTTAGCTGGAAGATATAAGTGAAATGTATCCTGTGAAACACAGAAGACAGGTGTCAGATAATCGACACCTGTCTTTTGCTTTGGGATATTAGTTATCAGTTCGCAGCCTACTCAAAATCGTCCTCATCATAATCGCAGTCGCAGTTACAGCCGCCATCGCTGCAGTTGCCGTTGTATGAGCCAAATGTCTGGCTCTTTCTAGGAGAGCAGAGCATTCCGAGCACAAGCCCTGTGAGGAATGTGCAGATAGCGAAAAGCACGGCCTCTCTTGTTGAGTAGTCTTTATCCTTTACGACAACAGTGAATTTGTTCCATCCGTCTTTGATAGTTTTCATTGGTTTCATTGAAATCCCTCCTGATCATATTATATTGATAAATCCTGAATCAGGGAAAATCCCCCATCTGTAATGAATTTCCCTGAACAGTTAATTACATGATACATCAACATCACACATCAGTCCACCCCTGGGCAGGAGACTTAAGAACAAAATGAGATTTGTGGAAGTCAATCAGCCCATCAGTCTTCATCCTGCCAAGTTCAGTAGACAGTCCACTGCGGTCCACGGACAAAAAGTCAGCGAGCTGCTGTCTGGAAAATGGTATATCAAATTCGTTGCTGCCATGTCTGTGCATCTCCGATGACAGGTAGGAGAGCAACTTATCCCTGGTTGTTTTCTGGCTCATGTGCTTTGATTTTTCGCCGAGCCTCAGGTTCTTGCCGGCGAGATCGCACAGGAGATTTCTTATCATCTGATTATGTCTGCCACATGTTACCGGGCAGGTGGTGAGCATTTTTTGAACATTCAGAAACAATACAGAACTTGCAGCTTCAGCATATACGCTGACGTCGAGTACGGAGCCAGGGGTACAGGCATATGATTCCGCAAACGTGTGTCCGGGCAGGATGGCAGACATGACGCTTTGACCACCCCAGTAATCCTCCTGGATGACTATCGCTTTGCCTGTAAGCAGCAATCCTATATATTCTGTTGTGTTGCCAGCCATGAGAATACACTCATTTTTTTGGTATTTTTTGATGATTGCATCCAGACAGTCCAGTACGGAGTCAACGTCATCAGCGGTGATACTGGAAAAAAGACTGGATTTCAATAATGTGTCCATGTATTTGTTCATATTACCTCTTAGTGGGGACGCTTCTTTTGTCACAAGGAATATCCCTGAAAAGTATAACATTTTTATGTTGAAAATTCAACATACACAAATGCTCTGACTGAATATAATGACGTTAAAAGCAGGAAAAAGATTGGAGGAAATATATATGATAAGAAGAGTTATACAGATAGACGAGGACAAGTGTAATGGATGTGGAGCCTGTGCAAATGCGTGCCATGAGGGTGCTATAGGCATGGTAAACGGCAAAGCAAAGCTGCTCAGAGACGATTATTGTGATGGACTTGGCGACTGCCTGCCGTCGTGTCCTACTGGAGCCATAACATTTGTGGAGAGAGAGGCGGCTGCGTATGATGAGGCGGCAGTCATGGCAAACAAACAGGCAAGATTCGATGCAGAAAAATCCAAAAATATGGTTGGCTCAGGAGTGATGCATGGAAAAAGTCCGGCACACTCCGGTTGCCCTGGTTCTATGGCGAGAAGCATATTCAGGAGACCGGCAGCAGCTTCAGGTGAAGCAGTACAGGCAAGCTCATATGAACAGGCAGCAGTAGAATGCGTACAGAGTACAACTGATAAAACAGTCAATCAGCAGGCGGGTGACATATATAATTATGAGCGCCCGAGCCAGCTCACACAGTGGCCGGTGCAGATCAAACTTGCCCCGGTAAATGCGCCATATTTTGATGGTGCAAAGTTGCTTATAGCGGCGGACTGTACAGCCTATGCCTATGCATCGTTCCACGAGAAATTCATAAAGGGACATGTGACTCTGATTGGCTGTCCGAAACTTGACAGTGTCGATTATTCAGAGAAACTTACAGAGATTATCAGGCGAAATGACATACAAAGTGTTACAATAGTCCGTATGGAGGTTCCTTGTTGTGGAGGACTGGAGATGGCTGCGAAGAAGGCACTTCAGGACAGCGGCAAGTTTATCCCATGGCAGGTTGCAACAATATCAATAGATGGAAGAATTCTTGACTGACATTCTCTTCACAGCACCATGAAAGGTAAAGACAATGGAAGATAAAATAAGAATTACAACTGAGACAGGCAGTCGTCTGGTCGGTGCTCTGATAGGGCTGGTGAGAGCCACTGATGGGATGATGCATGTGACTGATGATACAAATAACATAATAATAGAAGGTTTGCACATGTCTGATATTGCTCTTGGCATCTCTGATGCAGACATGAAGGCGATGATCGCAAGGGTGCATGCTGATAAGCATACAATTGTCCCTGACTGCAGTGTATGCGGTGCACCATGTGGCAGGACTGCAGATTATGATTGGGAGAGCGTGTACAGAGAAGAACGGACAGAGCACGAGGAAGGCAATAGTGATGGCAATGTGGCAGAGCCTTCTGTCATATCGGACGTGCGGATAGACATACTTTCCACACTTCAGAAGATATCCCACAGAGTGATCTCCGGGGAGATCAACGCAGATGGCGAGGTGAACTTCAGTGTGTGCAGGGCAGTATTTGCACTGGGGGAGAACTGGAGTGACGGCGAGCTTGAGAGAGTAGAGCGTGAGCTTGAAGATTTGTCAACCAACAACAGTATGTAACAATGGCACACAAAAATGTAATACTTGAAAATAACAAGGCTTGGCGCATCACAGATGGAATGAAAGTGGTGCGCTTGTTAAAATTAATAAGAAAATACTTCATACTACAGGTATAAAGCCATTGCAAATACAATTATTCGGGAGTACAATAGTCGGACGCATCAAATTAAATGATGAAAGAGATAATAACAGGAAAAGGTAACAAAAATGGGAAGTGCTGCTACGGGCTTTGTAAAAAATAATAAAAAGGTGACATGGAAAGAATTTGCCAGAATGCTTGCTGTGCTTGCTGTGCCTATTGCGATGCAGAATCTGCTGGCGACCACCGCCAGTATGGTTGATACCATCATGATAGGAAGTGAGGGCGAGATCGCCGTTGCGGCGGTTGGCGTGTGTGCACAGATAGGCTCACTTTTGTTTTCAACATATTGGGGATTTGTCAGCTGTTCCCTTCTGTTCATGTCTCAATACTGGGGTGCCAAGGATCCAGAGGGAATGAACAAGGCATTTGGTCTGGCGATCATATGTGCGGGAATATTTGGAATAGCATTTGCGGTGGTGACTGTGGTTGCACCGGGGTGGATACTTGGAATATATACAGATAAAGTAGAGATCATAGCACTTGCGAAGCCATATATGAGAATAGTTGGATGGTCTTATCCGCTTCAGGTGTTTGCCGCAATAATTACAGCACTTCTTAAGTCAACGGAGAGGGTGAAGGTGCCACTGGTATGCTCCATCATCTCACTTTTACTCAACTTTTGTATAAATTTTGTGTTGATCTACGGTAGATTTGGTGCTCCCAAGATGGGAGTTGCCGGTGCGGCTATAGGTACACTGGTGTCAGGAATCGTGAATATAGCATTGCTCATTCTGTATCTTGCAAAGAGCAGGCATGAGATAAAGTTTAGCGCGCGAAAGGCATTTGATATTGATATGGGATTTGTGAAGTCCTATGCGTCCAAGGCATTCCCAATCGTGTGCAACGAGATCCTCTATGGCGTGGGCCAGATGATAATCAACGTTGTCATGGGACATCAGAGTGATTCCGCCATAGCCGCCATGGCTGCATTCCGTGTATGTGAAGGGTTTGTATATGCATTCTTTGGTGGTCTGGCAAATGCGTCCAGCGTTGCCGTGGGAAATGAAGTTGGCGCGGGTAATCTGGACAGGGGACTTTCCTATGCCAAGAGAGCTGCACTGGTATGTCCTGCCATCACATTCACAATTGTGCTCATCACGATGCTGCTGCACAATCCGCTGTTCGGATTGTTTGGACTCGGGGCTGAGGCGATGATGTACACAAAGTATATGCTTATAATATATCTGTTCTTCGGAGCAGTCAGAACATGCTGCTATATACAGAACGAGTGCTTCCGTGCAGGCGGTGAGGCCATCGTTGGAACAGTTATGGAGATCAGTGGACTGATGTTGTTTTCGGTCCCGGCTACATGGGTAGCAGGAATGGTGCTCAAGCTGCCATTCCTCGCAGTGTTCTCATTTGTTTACACGGATGAACTTCTGAGATTTGTCATACTCACGCCGTATCTACTGAAGGGAAGGTGGATCAAACCTATGACGGGACCTGGTCGCGCGGCACTTGATGAGTTCAGGGGCAGGATGAAGCGAAATAAGCATAGAGCGCGATAATCTATGGGGACGGAGAGGTCAGGTACCTCCGTCCCCTGTTTTGAAAAAGGAGAAAATAATATGCTGCAAATAAAAAATCTCACAAAGAGATACGGAGATAAGTTGGCGGTGGACAATCTAAGCCTACATATAATGCCGGGGGAGATATATGGTTTCATCGGACACAACGGAGCAGGTAAGACAACCACTATAAAGGCGTGTACAGGGATCCTGAATTTTGAGGAGGGAGATATCCTTATAGATGGTGTGTCCATAAAGGAAAAACCGCTGGAATGCAAGAAACAGATGGCATATATTCCTGACAATCCAGATATGTATGATTTTATGACCGGAATCGGATATTTGAATTTTATAGCAGATATATTTGACGTGCCGGAGGAAGTCAGGGACGAGCTCATAGACAAATATGCTGACGCATTTGAGATAAAAGACAACCTCGGACAACTGGTATCCGAGTATTCTCATGGTATGAAACAGAAACTGGCAATCATATCGGCATGGATACGTGAGCCGAAACTTGTCATCATGGATGAACCGTTTGTCGGACTCGATCCAAAGGCTTCCCATATACTCAAGCAGATGATGAGAAAAATGTGTGATGACGGAGGGGCGATATTCTTCTCCACACATGTATTGGAAGTCGCAGAAAAGCTGTGCGATAAAGTGGCGATCATCAAATGCGGACGACTGGTGAAGGCGGGCATAATGGAGCAGGTGAAGGGAGACGAGTCACTTGAATCCGTGTTCCTTGATCTGGAGGGTGAGTCATGATAAGGATATTGATGAAGAAACAGCTTAAGATGCTGTTCAGTGGATTTTTCGTTGACCGGAAGACTGGAAAGTCCAGATCCAAAGGTGCTGTAGTTCTGGGTATCATCAGTTATGTGGCAGTGCTGCAGGGCTGTATGGGAGCCATGTTCGGAATGGAGGCATATTCGGTGTGTGAGCCGCTTTGTTCTGCGGGGCTTGATTGGATGTACATGGCGATGATGTCTATGATGGCGTTGACCATCGGTATATTAGGAAGTGTGTTCAATACATATGCGAGCTTGTATCAGGCAAAAGACAATGACCTGATGCTGTCACTGCCCATCCCGGTCAGGGCTATATTATTTGCAAGACTGTCAGGAGTGTACATCATGGGTGCGATGTTCGCCGTGACCGCCATGGTTCCCGGTATCATAGTATATGGAATAGTAGCCCATCCCGGTGTGTGGCCGGTCGTGTCATCTATTATAGTGCTGGTTCTTCTGACATTTGTCATACTGGTGCTCTCATGTATACTTGGCTGGGTAGTGGGGAAGATAGGCAATAAGACCAGAAATAAGAGCTTTGTGACAGTTGTATTGTCACTGGCATTTATAGCCGCATATTATGCTGTATACATGAATGCAAATAAGCTGCTCTCAAAGATCATGGCAAACAGCGGAGAATACAGTGCAAAGATAAAAGGTGCTGCATATCCGCTCTATTCAATTGGTCGTGCGGCTACAGGAGATGGACTGCAGCTGGCGTTTGTGGCAGCAGGCACATTGATCATCTCTCTTGCAGTGTGGCTGGTACTTGAGAGAACATTCATCGGAATCGTGACGACAAAAGCCGGACATACCAAAAGGAAGAATATAATAAAAGCTGCAAAGGCGCAGAGCCAGGATGCAGCACTTCTTCAGAAAGAGTTCAAAAGACTGGCAGCATCTGCCGTATATATGCTCAACTGTTCCCTGGGGACATTGATAATGATCGCTATGGCAGTGGTTTGTCTTGTTAAAGGACAGTATGTAGTAGATATGATTACGAAAACTCCCGGACTACCGGATGGTGTACTTATAATTGGGGCGTGTATAGCCGTATGTGCCGCCGCGTCGATGAATGATCTGACTGCACCATCGATATCTCTGGAGGGAAAGAATCTTTGGATCGTGCGTTCGCTTCCAGTCACATCGTGGCAGATACTTAGGGCAAAACTGAGGATGCATGTGATACTTACCCTGATTCCGGCGCTGATCCTTGATATAGTGATGCTTGTTTTTGTGACACCATCACTTGTAGATGGCGTGATGATGTTACTGATACCATGTCTTTATGTGTGCCTGACTGCATATATAGGGCTTGCAGTCAATCTCAAGATGCCAAAGCTTGACTGGACGTCGGAAGCATCAGTCGTGAAGCAGAGCATGGGTGTACTTGTTGCTCTTTTATCTAATTTTGTGTATATTATTGTACTTGTGGTGGGATATTTGTTATTCGGAGGTTTTACCGGAGCGACAATGTATCTAGCAATAAGCACTGCATTGACGGCAGCCGCTGCAGTTTTGTTTAGAATATGGCTGAAGAGACGTGGGGTGCAGGTGCTTGAGGCGCTTTAGCGGTATAAATTATAGATAGAAAGAAGTTTCAGGATTAAATATGGCAGAAATAAAGAACTCGGAATTAGATATGAGTAGTCAGCAGAAAGCTGAACTGGACAAAGAGAAAAGAAAAGAAGAGAAGAAAGAGGCAAAAAGAGCAAAAAGGCAGCACTACAGGGAACTGAATGAGCCGCCAAAGCTCACCGTTCTCGAGGAGGTGGGAAATGCTGTTACCCACGGAATAGGAGCAGGGCTTGCCATAGCCGGCCTTGTCCTTCTTCTCCTGAAGTCAGACACAGGACTCAAAGTGATGGCATCGTGTTTTTATGGAATATCACTGATATTGATGTTTCTCATGAGCTGTCTGTATCACTCATACAAATCCGGTCTGGCAGTCAAGCGGCTCTGGAGAAGATTTGACTATTCCTCGATATATCTGCTGATAGGCGGAACATTTGCTCCACTGTACCTTGTGTACTGGGGAAATGTGCTTGGAATAGTGTTGTTCTGTGTGCAGTGGGCACTTATCATAGCGGGGATCACCATCATATGTGTGTTCGGCCCGGGCAGGTTCAGACCGATACACTATACGCTGTACTTCGTCATCGGATGGAGTGCTATCATGTTCATTCCGGGCTGGTTCAGAAATGACAAGCCGCTTCTGGGATGGATCGTGGGCGGAGGTGTTGTCTATACGCTTGGCATGATTCCATTTGTGAAGGACACCAAGGGGGCGCACTTTATCTGGCATATCTTTGTGATGCTGGGGGCCGCACTGCATTGGTTTGGGATGTATCTGTTTGTATATTAAATAAAATCAATAAAAATAAGGGGTTGCCGTTATGGTAGCCCCTTATTTGATACTAATTTGATACGATTATATTATTAAGCTTGTCGGCCACTTCCTGATGTCTGCTTGGGTACAGATGGCCATATATCGACATTATCATTTGTGGAGTGTCTCCGATACGCTCGGCGATCAACTGAGCGGTGAACCCCATTTCAATCAATAACGACACGTGGGAGTGTCTCAGGTCGTGGATCCTGATAAATGGCACACCGGACAGCTTGCAATATTTGATCATTGCATTGCGAACCAGAAAATGCGAAAAATCAAATATGCGGTCGTGGCTTTGTATGCCGTATATGCGCCCTGTGTAAGCCTTCAGATCATCCATAACAGCTTTAGGCATAAATATGCGCCTTGTGCTGTTGTTTGTCTTTGGTGGCGAAATATAGCCGCCTTCTGTCTCATGGTACGTCTTGTTAATGCTGATCATGTTGTTTTCATGGTCAATATCTGCCGGTGTGAGTGCCAACAGCTCACCAATACGCATACCGCCATAAAATAATAGCTCTATGGCCATGCGTGCCCTGTCGTTGTCAAGGCTTGCCATAAACTGGTTGTATTGGTCAACAGTCCAAAAGTTCAATGATCTTGTATGTCTGCCTATATGCCCGGCTTTGGTGCATGGGTTAGAGATCAAGCCGTAATATTGCACGGCATAATTGAAGATGGTTGAAAGTGTTGTATTTATCCGGCATAGATAGCCTTCTGAATATCCAGCGGTCAACTGGTCATTCTGCCATGCCCTTATATCCGCCGGGGTGATCTCATTCACCGGCTTGTCTTTGAAGTATGGCAGTATTCTATTCTTGAATACGTTTATTTTGCCGTTTACGCTGCTTTGTCGCAGTCTATGGCTTATGTCCTCAATATAGACGTTATAAAGACTCTGAAAGCTCATAGACGGCGTGCCCTGCTGCCGTTCCAGGAATTGCCGTTCCCATTCCTTGGCCTCTCTCTGGAGCTTAAAGCCCCTCTTTAGTTTCTGTTTGCGCTGTCCGGTGTAATCCTGATAATAGAATTTTACGTAGAATGTACCTGTCTTGTCGTCCTTATATACTGGCATGTTTTATATCTCCCTTCTTGCTTGGCGGCACAGAAAGCAATATAAAAACGTCTGTATATGTTGCTGTGACTGTCTCAGCTCTCCATATTTTGATTTTGGAGAGTTAGACGGTAATTTATACCCTAAATTACTAAAATGGCTTAAAACGCAAAATACGGCGTCATTCTGTTTTTTTGTCCTTGTTCTTTAGTGCTAATAACATTGTGTGCACAGTCTCCAGATCTTCCGGGCTGGCATCCTTGGCAGCGTCAAAGAGAAGAGAGAGCTGTTTATTTTCAAAGATCTCTTGCGCTGTCTGGGCGGTCTTTTCATCAAAATAATATGTTTTGGCCTGTTTTTCTTCATCGGTCATAGAATTATATAGATCTTTTGCATAATCATCAGCTGACAATGGATGATTCTCTTCATCACCATCTATCAGTAAAATTATTGACTTGTCTAATATTTGGGCTATTTGGTGCAATATAGACATGTTGGGTTCTCTTTTTCCAGTTTCCCAATTATGAACGGCATTTTGTGAAACATTCAATAACTCAGAAAGTTTTTTTTGAGTCATACCCCTCTCAATTCTGCATTTTTTGATATTTTCGCCTATTGTTGACATTAGTATACTCACCCCCTTGTATTGGAATTATAGCATTATGGTGAAAAAAAGACAATATGGTGTTGACATATCACCATAATGGTGATAATATGCAATTACAAAACACCGAAATGGTGATTTTATAAAAAGGAGGTGACACGATGTTAAAGGTAGATGTAAAGAAGTTATACATTGCAATGGCTAATTGCTGCATGGGTAGAAGAGAGCTTGCGAAAGCGTCAGGAGTTCCAGAAACAACCATATGCAACATAATAAACCATAAGAGCACCAGACCGGCGACACTTGGAAAGATAGCCAAGGCATTAAAGGTTGATGCAGCAGCATTAGTAGCAGACGAAGAGTTATAAAAGGCTTGGCGGCACAGAAAGCAGGATAAGAAAGGAGCGTTGCTAATGGATAAGCTATATCTAAATGTTGATGATGTTATGGCTCTTCTGGGCGTTTCAAAGTCAAAGGCTTATCAGATCATTAAGGACCTGAACGGCGAAATGTCAGCTAAGGGCTATTTAACAGTGAATGGTAAGGTGAACAAACGCTATTTATATGAGCGTTGCTACCAGGAAGGAGCAGGAGCATGAGTTACAAGAACGTAGGACAGAAAATAAAAGAATGCAGGCTTGCCAGGTGCATGACTCAGGAAGAGTTAGGCAAGAAGTGCGGTCTTTCTGGCTCAGCAATACGAAGATACGAAAGCGGCAGACAGACACCCAAGAAAGAGACATTGCACTTCATATATGAGGCTCTGGGAGTGCATGAGACTATATCGCTAGGGAATCCGGACGGAATACCAATAGAGAATATTATAGGCAGCACAGAGGACGGCCCGGAAGAACTGGACGACGAAACGCCGCCAAGTTATAGCATGACAACAACACAGCTCAACGCCAAGGCCTACAATGTCATGGTTAGGACGCTGCACACTTGCGCAACGAAAGATGAAATGATGATCGTGGGCTATGCACTGGATGAGTTCATAAACGAGATTACAGGAGGTAATGAGGATTAAGGAGTAGTAGCACATGGCAAATAAAAGATATTACTGGATCAAGCTAAAGAAGGATTTTTTTAGTGGAATGCATCAAAGGAAGATGAGAAAACAGCCACATGGGGAACTTCTTTTAATCATTTATCTGAAAATGATGCTTGCTACCTGTGATTCAGAAGGTAAATTTTACTATCAAGGTGTATTTGATGATATAGCTACAGAGATAGCCGAAACGATAATAGAAGAGGTTGAGGATGTGCGGATTGCTTTAAAGTATTTATCTGATAATGGCTTGGTAGATCTGTCACCAGATGAATGTTATACACCTGAAGTTATGAGGTGCGTAGGCAGTGAATGCGATAGTGCCGAAAGGGTAAGAACATTCAGAGAAAAAAAGAAAATGTTACAAAGTAACACAGATGTAACAGGATGTAACGAGCAAGTAACAGAGAGTAACACAGAGAAGAGAATAGATAAAGATATAGAGTTAGATATAGATAAAGACGTAGAGGTATTAACTAACGATAGTTCTATTAAAGACGATAATAATAATATATTTAACACTACTTCTACAACTACCGTAAGAAGGGAGAATAACCAGGGTGACGAAGAACGGAAGTTCACACCGCCGACATTGATCGAGCTTATGGAGTATAAAGACTATTACCCAAAAGTTAATTTATACAAGTTCTTTGAGCATTACGATGGCAACGGATGGATCAAGAAAGATGGTTCACCAGTGGACTCATTGAAAGCGTTGAAAACATTACTTACACAATGCAATATTGGCCATAGGGATTATATGTAAGGAGGTGAGGACGTGAAGGACATAACAGACAGCAGAATTATAAAACTTGCGTTTTGCAAATACGGCAGTGAAGAATTTAAAAAAATGACGCCAGAAGAGCACATAGAGCGTAATATCTATATGCGGCATAAGCTGAAGGGCACAACGCACGAAAATGCGACAGATGAAGAGCTGGACCATGCAAGGTTAAAAATGATCGCTCAGGGCTTATATTATGAGTTTGAGAACGAAGTTGTTAGACTGGGGCACAATGAGACCTGGGCGGACGAAAGACGGCGCAGGGCGGCAATACCGGCGATATATGAGGGCATGGGAGCGCAAGACTTTGATTTTGATATATACGGCAAGGATATGAAGAAGGTCAAGGACATAGTGAACGGCTTTATAGTAAAATTCAGCCTGTGGCAGCGTGAAGGTAAAAACCTGTATATCTATTCAAAGACCAAGGGAACAGGCAAGACCATGTTAGCTAGTATATTATTGAATGAAGTCACAATGCGCCATATGACGCCAGCAAGGTTCATAACAGTATATGACTATCTGAATACAGTTACAGAGAGTTGGAAGGACAAGACAGGCGACACAAGCGCAAGACTGAGAGACATAGAGACCGCCCAGCTGCTCATACTGGACGATATAGGGGCTCAGGATCCGAACAAGCTTGTCAATGATTCGCTATTCAAGCTTATAGACAGGCGATATTCTAACATGCTGGTAACTATATTCACCAGCAACAAGAAAATAAATGACCTGGGGCTTGATGATCGTATTATCAGCCGTATAGAGGAGAAGAGTATTTTGGTATCACTTCCAGAGGTATCTATAAGGCAGAGAAAAGCAGAGAGCAAGCAGGAAGAGTTTTTATCACGATTAGAGGAGGATTAAACAATGGCAACTATACCAGTCTACGGCAAGATAACACCGAAAGAAGATAGGGCAACATCTATTTATGAGGCCAATGACACTATGAAAATGTTGGGATATATGCCGCTACCAGGCGATGTAAAGAGTTCTGAAGTAGAGGACATTATAAACGCACATGTACCGAATGCATCGAAGAGTTTACACAGCTTTATGGTGTCATATGGCATTGATGTGCTATTACTTGGGTACATATACGGCAAGAGAGCCGAGAGGGCTAGAAGGGCAAAAAAAACAACCCAGACCGCCTAACACCTTTGACAATCCGGATTGTTTTATAACACTACGATCAGAAAAAAGGATAAACACCAGTACAGTATACTCTGAACAACATACAAGCTCAATATATCCAAGCAATCCGGATATGTCAAGGATTAATTCACAAAAAGGTGCTGGAACACCTGGGGGAAGTTACCCCAAAAACCGAAGGTTTATGAACAGTACATTATACAATAAATGAATAACGCAGTGATCACAGAGGGCACTCTACAGGCTTGTAGGGTGTCTTTTTGTGTGTTTAAGGGTGTGACGTTTTTTGTCACCCCCTTACAAAACCCAACATTAGAGAATATATAGGCCAAGAAAAACCAATATACACATGTAATATTCAAAAAGAACATTTGCAGACCTGTAGGGGCTTTTGATGTGCTGAAGGGGTGAACGTTTTGTTCACTCCCCCTGAATCAGGGGAGTGCTTGATGACTGCCTAGATTTAATCTAGGCAGTGTTGCAGATGCGCTCCTTGTGTGTTCTGACCTTATTCCCATTTTTGGGAAAAAGGTGGGGTTACTAATAATACCCCCATCTGTATATACCGTAACGATTCGTGACGGTATTCATAAACTACTTCAGAAAACTACAGGTCAGATGTTAATAAATGTTAAGGTTCGAACCTATAACGAAGCTAGGGGGTACCCCGAATTAGGGCAGCCATAAAACATGTCAAAACATGACATTAGAGAATATATACAGAGCTCCCCGAACGAATCGTTCTGTCAGGGTACAAGTGTACTTCGGGTACGGTTGTTCCTGGTGTCGCAAAATGCGACACCAGAAATTGCTAACAAATGCTAACGTCAGAACGGAAAGGGTGTCCATACTGCGGATACCCCTACCTCATTAGTAATGACCCCATCCCGGATGTTAACCAATGTTAACCTTATGATGGCAAATGATGGCATGAAATGTTAGTAAATGTTAGTCTAATGTTGACATTGAAAAAAAATATAAAAAAATTTTTACCTTATTAATAAATGGTTTTAAATGCTTTACATACACCTTTATATGTTTATGGTGTGCTATAGCCTGTTTTTGTGTATTTTTGCCTGTTTGGGGCTCTGTTGACTTCTGGCGGTGAGTTGGATAGATTGGATATATCAAGCCCACCTAGGGCGTAAAACGAAGGGAGCGCAAGCACATGAATATTACTGGAATGAACCAGGGTAATACCGAAGATCAGGACGAGAAGAACGGCACCGGATTATTTACACAGGAGCAGGTAAATGCCATTGTAAGCAAGAGGCTAAAGGAACAGAAGGCCACCCTTGCTGCAGAGCTTGACCAGAGGGAGAAAGATATAAATAAACGAGAGATGGCAATCAGAGCGGCGGAACTGCTCAGTGAGAAAGGGTTAGATAAAAGCCTTGCATCTGTGCTTAAATACGACACAGAGGACGAGTTAAAGACCGCTATAGATGCCATCAGCAATATACAGGGCATGAAAGCAGATCAGGACGGCAGCGGCAAGCCTGAGAGGCGTCATATAATCGAGAACAGGCTGCCAGAGTTTAGGGAGAGCGTAGAGCCCGACCAGTTCAAGAAAGCTTTCGGCCTTGATTAGAGGCATATTCCCATTTGGGGAATCTGCTAAGAAAGAAAGGTGAATAATATGGCTATAAATTTAACAGATAAATTTGCACCTTATGTTGATGAGGTGTTCACAAGTGACAGCAAGAAGTCACTGCTTACAAATAACGATTTTGAGTTCTCAGGAGCTCATACAGTCAAGGTGTACAAGATCAGCACCGGCAACATGAACGACTACGACAGAACCGGCACCGGTTCAGGTGTTGAGGGTTCCAGATATGGCAAGGTGGAGAGCCTGGACGCCACAACAGAGGAGTTCACACTGAAAAAGGACAGATCATTCACATTTGCCATTGATAAGCTGGACACAGACGAGACAGCGCAGCAGCTACAGGCCGCATCAGCATTATCAAGACAGCAGAGGGCTGTTGTAGTCCCTGAGGTAGATACATACACCTATGGAGTTATGGCAGCAGGTGCAGGGTGTACACCAGCAGCCAAGGAGCTGACAATTGATAATATCTATGATGAGATCACCGCAGCCACTGAGGCACTGGATGACGCAGAGGTGCCAGAAACAAACCGTGTGCTTGTTGTAACACCTGCAATATACCGCTTGATGAAGAAGAGCAAGGATATAGTGCTTGAAACTGAGGTGGGCGCAGATATGCGAGCTAAGGGCGTTATAGGCAACCTGGACGGTCTTACAGTCGTTAAGGTACCAGCAACGAGACTCCCGAAGGGGTTCGGCTTTATGGTGGCTCATCCATGCGCTACTGTGGCACCTACGAAGTTAGAGGATTACAAGATCCATCAGGATGCACCGGGCATCAGTGGTGCACTTGTAGAAGGTCGTATAGTGTATGATGCCTTTGTTCTGGAGAACAAGAAGAAGGCTATATATTACCAGGCTGTGCCGGTGGCTTCACAGTCAACAGAGGGACACCAGTAAGGCAATAAATACGCCTATTCCTCCCCGTGGGGCGTATTTGACTATATATATTGTTTGTTGTAGAGCTCTCACAGTGCGTTGTGGGGGCTCTTTTGGTAAGGCGGCTTATAGATGACCAATGAAGAGCTTGTGGAGCTTATACAGAGCGGTGAGAACGTCACAGACAACATGGAACAACTATATAATCAGAATCATGGCATGATCTACAAGATTGCGAGAAGATACACTTGGGGGGCGTCCTTGGAAGATCTGACGCAGGAGGCTTATATCATACTGTATAAAGCTGCCATGCATTATGACAGGTCAAAGGGGGCCAACTTCTGCACATACATGATGATATGGCTTGATGGAAAGTTAAAAAGGTATGTCCGACAAACAAACCGTATTATTGGGATACCTATATACAGGCAGGAACAAATATATAAATATAATACGATCAAGAGTATATACACACAGAAATATGGGCGGGAGCCGTCACGGCGTGAATATGCGGACTATATAGGCGTTAAGCTGGAAGAGGTCGACAAGATAGAAGATATAATATATAGCCCTGTGAAGAGCCTGGATAAGTCTATAGCAAGCGATGACGAGGATTCACACGCTTTGAGTGATATAGTAGGCAAGGAGTGCGAAGAATTGAACAATGCGTTGGATGATGCAGCAATGGCCGAGATCTGGGCGATTGCTGAGCGTGTATTATCTCCGAAACAGTGGGAAGTTATAGAAATGAAGTACAAGAATAAATACACTATAAAAACCATGAAGGAAAAGCTGCAGAGTTCATACCAGACAATCAACGATACAGAATATAGGGCATTATTGAGGTTAAAGCATAATGGAGCAGTGCAGAGCCTTGCGGAGAGTATGGGCATACCAATTTGACGCCCTAAGTTTGACTTAGTGTGTCAATGCCCTGGTGATACTACAACGATACTAAAATAAAAAAATACTATGGAAAAATGGAAAAATCAGCACGGAAAAGCACGGAAATAAGCCATTTTAAAGGCTGTGGAAATGGTAAAAATATATTTATGGTTTGGGATGTACCTTTATGTGTATTGATGACGGACGCCATTTTCAAGCGTATAAGGCCATGATATATGCGTGCAATCACATTTGCCTAGCCTTACTTTGACTGGTTTCCATATGCACTCGGCTCTGACTGCGATAAGGGCGTTTGCAGTCGCCGCCTCGGCAGGAAGCGTCGAAGCAAGGCAGTCTGCATTACCGATTGCCCACATATATCATGGGTTTTATTTTCGCCTGAAAACGGTTGACAACGATTGACAACGATTGAATAGATTGTTCTATTTCTGTTACCGATAGAAGTTTATTGCTTATATTGGATTCGATTTACGAGTAATTATATTTGCGGTTGATTGCAGCCATAAAGAATGGTATCTTTTAGGCAGATATAAACATGATGAGTAAATATTATAATACGAGGAGGAAATTCTATGGACAGAGTAGAGAAAATGCTTGGCAGAATGAAAGCTGGTAAGTTATATAAATGTGTGGACTGGGATCCGGAGGGGAAGGCGAAGGATCTGGTTGATAAGTTCAACGGTGCTCCGAGGTCTGAGACAATGACAAGAACCGGCGAGTATCTCGGAAAATTATTCGCACACATGGGAAAGGAGTGTTACATAGAGCCGCCATTTTACTGCGACTATGGAACAAATATACATGTGGGAGACTATTTCTATGCAAATACAGGGCTGATAGTTCTGGATCAGTGTGACGTCATCATTGGAGATCATGCATTTCTGGGACCAAGGGTCAATATATACTGCGCATGTCATCCGATAGATGCGATGATCAGAAATGCCGGTGTGGAGCTTGGCAAGCCGGTCACAATAGGCGATAATGTATGGATCGGTGGCAATACGGTCATCAATCCGGGTGTGACCATAGGTTCAAATGTTGTCATAGGCTCAGGGGCGGTTGTCACAAAGGATATTCCGGATGGTGTGATAGCTGCTGGAAATCCATGTAAAGTCATAAGACCGATAACAGAAAAAGATAAGCAATATTGGCTTGAACAGGTAAAGGAATTTGAGACAGACACAGGCGAGCAGGTGCTGTAGTGGGGACGCTTCTTTTGTCACAAGGAGTGTCCCCTGGATTGGATTTATATGACAGAGGGACACTCCTTGTGACAAAAGAAGCGTCCCTGGAGAGGACATATGGTAAATTACAGATTTACTTTCAGCTATGATGGCACACGTTATCACGGCTGGGAGAGCAAGACAAATGCGGATACAGTGGAGGGGCGAATAGAGGCGGTCCTAACCAGGATGGTCGATGCAAAGGTCGATATCCATGGTGCAGGCAGGACTGATGCGGGAGTACATGCCAGAGCCATGGTGGCGAACGGAAGGCTAGAAACAGATAAGACTCCGGAAGAGATAAAAGATTATCTGAACAGATATCTGCCTGCGGATATCTGCGCGCTTGATGTTGCTGTGGCCGGGGACAGGTTTCATGCAAGGCTGAATGCAACCGGTAAAGTCTACGAATACACGCTGTATGTAGGTGCTGAGAAACCTGTATTTGATAGAAATTATGTGTGGTGTGTGCCACAGGGCAGTATACTTGATGTGGATGTGATGAAAAAGGCTGCATCGTATTTTGTCGGAAAGCATGATTTCAGATCTTTTTGTGGCAACAATAAGATGAAGAAATCCACGGTCAGAACTATATACGATGTGGATATAGTCAAGGAGGGAGACTACGTCCACATGAGATTCCATGGAAATGGCTTTTTGCAGAACATGGTGAGGATACTGACCGGAACACTGGTAGATGTTGGATATGGGAATATGAGTGCGGAGCATATTCCTGAGATCATAGCCGGGATGGACAGGCAGCTGGCGGGGCCTACGGCGCCTCCACATGGACTTTGCCTGATGAAGGTGGAATATGACTGAGTACAATTAAGAAAATGGGGTTAAAACAGATGATAAAGAAGCTTGGAACAAAGTACAGGATAAAATGTATTATTGGAGCAGTGATATTTGCAGCAATCGGAATCTCCGGTGTTGCTGCAGCAATGGGGGTAGATGAAGGATCGATATGGATAGGGCTTGGATCCGCGATGTTCCTCGCATTTGCGGCATGGTTTGTATCCCTGGCAATAAGGCAGAGCAACATAAGAGACGTACTGGATTACTGCAAGAAGAAGCCAAATCCTGAATATGAGATGGAGAGGATAGAGCAGTTTTACAGATCAGGTGCTGCAGTGAATGGCCTCAGATTAAATAACGAGTTCTTCATGTATATCAAGGGTGACACGGTGAATTTTGCCGAGACCAGGGAGCTTATGTGGGTGTATAAGCTCATAACCCAGAACAAAGTGTACGGAATCAAGGCGGGTAAGTCTTACCAGATCGAGGTCAGGCTGAATGATGGCAGCGGAATGGCGCTTCCGATGAGGAAGGAGAAGGACTGTGATGACATCCTTGCATACATAGAAAGCATGGTTCCATACATAATAATAGGATACAACGATGAGATAAATAAGATATATAACCACAATCAGAAGGAACTGGAGAAAATGGTGGATGAGAGAAGACACCAGTACTTCCAGCAGGTTCCAATGAGATAGATAATGGCATGAGGTATATCTGTACAAAAAGGATGGTGGCATATGGGTATGGCGGATATTGACAGGCACAGCGGAATGGAGAAGTTGCGGGATATGCCTCAGGGAAGTCCGGAGGATGTGAAAATGCTCGGCCTGTTCATGGATGTGGGAGCCATGATGATCCGGAATGGCTCGGAGGTGAAGAGAGTGGAGGATACACTCAGACGAATGGGAGCTGCTTATGGAGCAGAGCGTATGGACGTATTTGCTATTACATCCACTCTGGTATGTACCATGAACATGCCGGATGGATCGGTGTGCTCCATGACCAGAGGAACCAGGGATGGGACAAAGACGGACTTCTGGAAGCTGGAGCGGATAAATGCCCTGAGCAGAGAGTATTGCAGACAGCCACTAGCCACTGAGGGCCTGAAAGAACGAATTGAAGAGATAGAGCAGGCATCAGCGCCGAGATTCCGGGTGTGCGTGGGAAGCGTGCTGGCGGCGGGAGCGCTTGCGGTATTCTTCGGCGGAACCATACTTGATGGAGCTATGGCGGCGGCATTTGCTGTGGGGATATGGCTGATGCAGATGTATTTCGCCCCGATATGTACCAACAACATACTGTTTAATTTTCTGAGTTCATTTGTCACGGGCGTACTGATCGGACTGGCAGGGCACGTGCTTCCAATACATGAGGACAAGGTCATGATAGGAGATATCATGCTGCTGATCCCGGGGCTTGCGCTGACAAATGCAGTGAAGGACATGTTTGTAGGGGATACCATAACGGGAAGTTTGAGGCTGGTTGAGTCGCTGCTCTGGGCGGCGGCGATAGCGTGCGGATTTGCACTGGCGGTATTTATCACGATTTAGGAGGTGCAGACAAGTGCAGCAAACGATCATACAGGTTGTCACTGCTCTATTAGGTTCGCTGGGATTTGCGCTTATGTTCAATCTTGGAAGGCGGAATGTGATACCGGCGGCGGTCAATGGAATGTGCACATGGATAGTATACATTCTGGTCAGAAATATCATAGATGACGTATTTATCCCATCTCTTGCGGCAAGCCTGTGGGCTGCCATATATGCTGAGATAGCGGCAAGGATCATGAAAGCACCGGCAAATCAGTATCTCATAGTCGGACTTATCCCGCTTCTGCCGGGGGCTCCGCTCTATTACACACTGAGCGCGGCATTTGATTCAGACTGGAAGGCCGCAAGCGCATATGGCAATTCCACAATGCTGTTCGTGCTTGGGATTGCGGTGGGAATAAGCGCAGTCTGTGGATGTGATGACATAATAAGGAGGCTTAAGAACAAAAAGACTGAAAGCTTGAGTAAACACATATAAGGTGTTATGATACAGGTTAAGTGTTATATTAAGGAGATCGAGGGTTATGATTGAGAAGTATGGGAAAAAGCTGTTTATATTGCTTGGATGTGATGTAGTATATTTTATATTGTGGGTTATACCGGCCATAAGGATACCTGCTTCATCTGCGATTTTTACCGGACTTGGGCTTATGACCATGACGGCACTCAGCTTTGTTGAGGTTGAGGATGATACATTTGACAGGGTGACAGGTGATGAGAAGTGGTTTAAGATAGCCTTTCTGGTGGGAGCGGCACTCACGCTTGTGGGGATCATACTCCTGCTGATGTTTTTCAAATTCTAAATATAATGTGGATTACAGATCCCTTCCGTATGATTAGGTACATCATACGGAAGGGATTTTTTCGTCTTAAGAATATCTTAAAGTTCCCGGCAATTGTTTCTTAATGTACACCCATTTTACAATACATTATGAGCAGAGACATTTCTGAAGTTTAATGTGAAGGGAGGCAGAAAATGTCAGGAAATTCGTGGCGGAAAACTGCGCTGGTCATGTCTGTACTTGCCGTATGTGGCATATGTGGCTGTGAGAACAGGTCGAGCGGTGATGAGGACAGGACAGAATACATATATGGTGATTCCATTGAGGAGGATCATGGCGGAGGACTACTCGGTATAAGGCTTGGCGTTCCTGATAGCTGTGATCTAACATTTGATACCGGTCATTCAAAGCTTTCGGAGATAAGTCTTGTGGATGATGACATACAGGTTGCAAATGTGGACAGGGCGTATACTGTAAGCTTTGACAGGATGCGGATGGATACGTCGAGGATACAGGACATGGTAGAGAGTGTATTTGACAAAGACCAGGGAATATATTGCCGTGATGACGGCGATGAGAATATGACGAAGGAGGAGATACAGAAGGAGATAGACCTCATAGAGGTGTACAGGCAGCAGGCTCTGGAAGAAGGGCAGCAGGATGTTGCGGAGATATATGAGAGTGACATAGCAGAGACGAAGAAGCGGATGAAGGAAGCCCCCGATTCGTATACGCCGGTCAGAGAATATACGACAAATAAGATATACATAGGCCAGCATGACGGTGAACAGTACAGCCTGTGGATATCCGGGGATGACACAGCAGATGCATCTGGCAGGGTAAGCATAGTATATGAGCCGGCGGGTGATCAGGAGCAGAAATATCTTGCAGATGTGGAAGATGCAGTGATGACGGAGACCGCCGGGCAAAACTATTTTGGCGGCGATATTGAAGACCAGGAAAATAAATGTGGGATAGATGAAAATACAGCAGAGCATGAAGCTCAGGCATTTCTGGATAGGATGGGAATATCCGGAATGGCAAAATGCGGAAGTCAGGCTGTGGTGAGGTCGTGGCTGGACAGCGGATTTGAAATTATAAAAGCTGAAAAGAATGGGTACATGTTCGAATTTGGAATACAGATCGGCGGAGTGGATACTGCCTATATAGACCCGACAGGAGTGGATAACCTGAAGAATAAAAATGGTTACGTCATGTACGAAGGTGACAGGATATCCGTATGTGTGGATGACAGCGGAGTGTTTAATGTGAGAGCAATCTTAAGTACGGATACGGATTCATTTGTCAGGGAAAAGGTGGATCTCCTAAGCTGGGAAGATATGGTGAATAAGGCTGACGATAGCATAGCGGAATATTATGAAAAATATCCTACAGACTATTCAGAGGTGCGGTTTAACAATGTGAAATTTATGTATGTTCCCTGTATACAGGATGGAGAAAATCTTGTGTACATACCGGCATGGGTACTGACCCAGTCTGAAAATAATGACATCTCAGAGGAGCATGGCACATACGATAATATAGTGCAGCTTGTGTACATAAACGCAGTGGATGGAAGCTGTGTAGATATAATTGAGACTGCAAAATGTCTTGAGACATGGTACGGAACAGACCCGGAGACTGGGGCAGGAACAAAAACCATATCAAAATAAATGTGCTGATATGGTCAGGTGAAATGTCTAATATATGAATATTTGCGAAATGACAAGGAGGAAAATAATCATGGGAAAGAGAGCGACAAGAATAGCGGCATGTGTGCTGGCAGGAGTGATGGCGATGCAGATGACAGGATGTGGAAATAAAAAGGTTGATTATACATTGGATGGAGAGTCGGGTTCGGCAAGTGGATACAGTGATGATGGCAGTAACGATGCGGGTGGCAGCCTTGCAAAGAGTCTGGGAATCCCGGAGAAGTGTGATGAGACATTTGATGTGGGCAATTCGGGCTTGTCAGAGATAAGCTGTTCCGGTTCGATAGATATTCCTGATACGGATTCCATGAAGAGGGTATATTACAGCACTATGAAGCTTGATGCTGCACAGATACAGAGCATTGTCGAGGGACTCCTGGACAAGTCCCAGGGCATATATATCCGCAAGGATGGAGTGCAGACCAAGGATGAGCTGAAGAGTATGATAGAGAGTACAGAGAAGTTCAAGAAGGAGGCTCAGGGTCAGGGGGATGATTCGTCGGATGCCTGGTATGATACCCAGATAGAGACATACAAGAAGCAGATGGCAGATGCACCGGATTCACTTCCTTTGCTGGAGAATTATGATGACCCGTATTCATCGTATACAGGCAAATATGGAGACAAGGAATATACGGTGAGTATATCACAGTATGGCGGTGAGGATGACAATACAGACGCAGGTGTGTATATATCATTTTACAAATCCGAGAGTGAGGAGAACAAGCTTTTGGATGGTGTGAGCGGCGCAACATACACCTATGTGACGGGCATCAGCAATGCCACAGACATAGATCTGACCAATGTCACAAATGAGAGCAAACTCACGGAGAACGATGCCATATCCCAAGCGATGAATTTCCTCTCAAAGATGGGGATAGACGGTATGGAGAGTACAAAGACAGAGCCGCTTGCCAGAATATGGTCGGATGACAATGGCGAGGTAAAGCAGACCAAGGTGAGTGGATACTCGGTAACGCTCAGCAGGTCTATATACGGAGCAAAGGAGAGAGAGGGCGAATTATATAACGTTGACAATCTCCAGACACAGAATGGCTATATGTTTGAGCCTGGTGACAGTGTAACATTAAATATTGATGATGATGGAGTTGTAGATATGTTTGCCCAGCTTTATACAGATCCTTCATCCCTGCAGGCGGAGGATGTGGAACTCATGAGCTGGAACGACATGATCGCAAAGGCAAATGAGGGCATTGCAACATATTATGAGAAATACCAGACCAGATATGGCAAGGTTCAGTTCAACAACGTGGCACTCAGATACATGGCGACAGCAGATGACGATGGAAAGCTCTGCTACATTCCTGCATGGATATTTACACAGAGCGAGGAGCTCCGGGGACAGGACACGGTAGGGGAGATATCCCAGATTATATGTATAAATGCAATTGACGGAAGCTGCATTGACATAGTGGATAATGCCAAGAAGATGAAGTTGTGGGAGACGTATTAAATGGATTATTACATCTAAATCTATCAAAAATTACATTTGCATTAATTATCACAAATTAGGGTATATAATATGTTTTGGTGTTAGCTTGTGTAATTTATGTGCAGATGATATTATGAATGATAGGAGAAGTTGTGAGATTTGTTTATAATACATTTATCTTGGATAGGGCAGAATATGCAAAAATCTGCAGAGAAATAAATACGAATTATAGTAAATACGAAGGAAAAACATACGCAGTACATATTTCGTATGGAATAGATAATAAACCATATTGGTATTATTTTGAGAATCATGGATATGATAACTATAATATATATATGAGAATAGAAATGTAAGGGGGCGTAGTTATGGAAGAATTAAGAAAACTGCTCAACAATATAGATGATTCTTATTTTGAGTTTGTCTCGGCTATGGAGCATTATGCTCAGAAGAATGCAGAAAGATTAGAAATGCTCACTGCTTATATCAAAAGAAATCCAGGCGTAAAATCCGCAGATGTTATAAAGTTTGTTTCGGATCAGCCGGATTTTGCAGATGATGCCGCTTACATGAGGGTATGCTAGATATTGTAGTTATAAGAAAGTAATAAAAATACAGACAGTCAATTGTTTTTTGAGGTCACTTCATTCACAATTGTGCTGTCTGTATTTTTATTTGAAAGTATCAGTTTTAAGCTGACTAATTCTACAGGTGAAGAACTCTGTCCTTGATCTCCTGTGTACGTCCCTGATTCCAGAACTGGGTTCCGATATAACCGCAGGTACGTCTTGCAACGAAGAGAGTGTTCTGGTCGCGGTTGCCGCAGTTAGGGCACTCCCACACCAACTTGCCATAATCGTCTGTCACGATCTTGATCTCGCCGTCATAGCCACATTTCTCACAGTAGTCGCTCTTGGTGTTGAGCTCTGCATAGAGAATGTTGTCGTATATGAACTTCATGACTTCAAGGACTGCGTCTATGTTATTCTGGAGGTTTGGAACCTCAACATAGCTGATGGCGCCGCCCGGTGACAGCTTCTGGAATTCTGACTCAAACTTCAGCTTGCTGAAGGCGTCTATGTGCTCGGTTACATGTACGTGATAGCTGTTGGTTATGTAATTCTTGTCTGTTACGCCCGGAATGATGCCGAAACGCTTCTGCAGATTCTTGGCAAATTTATAAGTAGTGGACTCCATAGGTGTTCCATATACGGAATAGCTGATATTCTCAGCAGCCTTCCACTCAGCACATTTGTCGTTGAGCTTCTGCATAACAGCAAGTGCGAATTCCTTGCCTTCCTCTGAGGTGTGAGTCTTGCCGATCATGCGGACACACATCTCGCAGAGACCTGCATAGCCCAGAGAGATGGTTGAGTAGCCGCCAAAGAGCAGCTTGTCGATCTTCTCACCTTTCTTAAGTCTTGCCAGTGCGCCATGCTGCCACAGGATAGGGGCAACATCTGAGATAGTGCCGAGAAGACGCTCATGTCTGCATCGGAGTGCCTTATGGCACAGTTCCAGACGTTCCTCAAGGATCTCCCAGAACTTATCCATATCTCCATCTGATGAACATGCCACATCCACAAGGTTGATGGTTACAACACCCTGGTTGAAACGGCCGTAGTATTTGCGTGAGCCGTCAGGATTTCTGATGCCGTCCTCTTTTGTAGGGAATGATCTGCAACCCATGCACGGATATACATCGCCATCCTTCATCTCTCTCATGACTTTGGCGGAGATATAGTCAGGAACCATACGCTTTGCGGTGCATTTTGCGGCGAGTTCGGTCAGATACCAGTACTTGGAATCTGTGGTGATGTTGTCCTCGTCCAGAACATATATGAGCTTAGGAAATGCCGGAGTGATCCAGATTCCCTTCTCGTTCTTAACTCCTTTAATCCTCTGATTCAGGACCTCCTCTATGATGAGCGCCAGGTCATCCCTTGTCTGTCCCTCAGGAACCTCATCCAGGTACATGAACATGGTGACAAATGGTGCCTGTCCGTTACATGTCATCAGGGTGATGAGCTGGTACTGTATAGTCTGTATTCCACTTTTGACCTCGTTCAGAAGTCTCTTCTCTGTTATCTTGTCGATAATGGCATCATCAAGGGATTCGCCACAGTCCTTGCGCTCCTCGATGACCTGTGCACGGAGCTTCTTCCTGCTAACATCCACAAATGGTGCCAGATGAGACAGGGTAAACGTCTGCCCACCGTACTGGTTGCTGGCAACCTGTGCCACGATCTGCGTGGTGACGTTGCATGCCGTGAAGAAGCTGTGCGGCTTCTCGATCATGGTCTCACTGATCACTGTTCCGTTCTGCAGCATATCCTCAAGGTTGATGAGGTCACAGTTGTGCTCCTTCTGAGCGTAGTAGTCAGAATCATGGAAATGTATGATTCCGGCCTCATGTGCCTCAACTATATCCTCAGGCAGAAGCATTCTCTTGGTCAGATCTTTGGATACCTCACCGGCCATGTAGTCACGCTGTGTCGAGTTGATCACCGGATTCTTGTTGGAGTTTTCCTGATTGACTTCCTCGTTCATATGGTCTATGAGCGCAAGGATTCCGTTGTCCGTGGTGTTGGACTTACGTGCGAGCTCTCTCTTGTAACGGTAACGCACATATTTCTGTGCAACCTCATATCCTCTCATCTCCATGATACCGGTCTCGACCATATCCTGAATGTCCTCCACGTGAACTGCGTGGGACATTGATTCTATCTGTTTCTCCAGGTTGTCCGCGATGGCGTGAACCTGATATTCGTTGAGCTGGTGGAGTTTGTCAACCTCATTGTTGGCAGCTTTGATGGCATTCTCGATCTTTGACAGGTCAAATGTCACCTCTTCTCCATTCCTTTTGATTACGTGTACGTGTGTTTTAGCTTCCTCTGACACAGCAATAGCCTCCCTCTTCCAATTCAATGGTAAATTTATTCGTAATATTCCAATCATTCAAGTTAACTTAAATCAGGCCAATCAGGTCTGGTTCGACGTAATATAGTAGATGCGGCTGCCTGTGCCGCATGGAATTATTTATAAAGAAAAAATATGCAATAATTATTGTGAACACAATATATTTGGTGGAAATAATGTGAAGCACCCACTAGATATTGTGCTCTGTTATTATAGTCATCACAAATGATATTGTAAAGATGAAAAATGTGCTTTTACACAATAAAAATCCCGTGAGGCGCATAAACCTTGACAAATTTTGAGAAAAAATTTTTGAGGGCTTCCAAAGCCTTGACAAGCAACCATAAAAAGTGATACACACTTATATGAATACAATTTCTAACAGGTATTAATACAAATATCAAGGAGATAAAAAAATGCAGGAATTAAAGCCAATCAAAGAAGGTAAGGTACGTGAGATTTATGACAATGGAGACAGCCTGATCATGGTAGCTACAGACCGTATAAGCTGCTTCGATGTCATCCTCGACAATGTAATTTCCAAGAAGGGAACAGTTCTGACACAGATGTCAAAGTTCTGGTTTGACATGACACAGGATATTCTTCCTAACCACATGATCTCAGTTGATGTAAAAGATATGCCTGAGTTCTTCCAGCAGGAGAAGTTCGATGGCAACAGCATGATGTGCAGAAAGCTTGAGATGCTTCCGATCGAGTGTATCGTTCGTGGATACATCACAGGAAGCGGTTGGGCAAGCTACAAGGAGAATGGCACAGTATGTGGAATCAAGCTCCCAGAGGGATTAAAGGAGTCTGATAAGCTTCCTGAGCCTATCTACACACCATCAACAAAGGCCGAGATTGGCGATCACGATGAGAATATATCATATGAGCAGAGCATTGCTCACCTTGAGAAGTACTTCCCTGGCAAGGGCGAGGAGTACGCTTCAAAGCTCAAGGAGTACACCATCACACTTTACAAGAAGTGTGCAGAGTACGCACTTACAAGAGGAATCATCATTGCAGATACAAAGTTTGAGTTTGGTCTCGATGAGAATGGCAATATCGTTCTCGGCGATGAGATGCTTACACCTGACAGCTCAAGATTCTGGCCAGCAGATGTATATGAGCCAGGTCATGGCCAGCCATCATTTGACAAGCAGTTCGCACGTGACTGGCTGAAGGCTAATCCTGACAAGGGCTGGAAGCTTCCAGAGGATGTCGCTCAGAAGACTATTGACATCTACCTTGAGGGCTATGAGAAGCTTACTGGCAAGCCACTTGGAAAGTAAATCCTACACTATATAGCATCAGACTGTTATATTATTAAGAATAAGACTTCCGGCGTAATGATGTGCCCGGGAGTCTTATTTTTGTGTTTTTACGCTTCCCAGGCTGTGCTCTTTAAACGGTATTTTGAAACTGCGCTGCACTAGAAGTACAAGAGGTTCTGAATCCTGGTAAAACGGTACGCAGGAAATGAAGTATATTGATTAAAATGGCATTAAATGATAAAGTAAAAAATAAAAGTTATATACGGCAATTTTATAAACTAAATTTGTGAGACACTTATAAAACCAAGGACAGTTTTGGATTTAGATCTAAAAAATTTCTCTGCGCAAAATGGAAATTTTATTATTAGAATGGGGACCTCACTGGATAACGGATACAGTTATCCAACTCCGATATACTATTGTGATTTTTTTCTATATCCTGTGGCTTTTCTATATTATATGACGTTTTTACCACTTATAGTTGTTGGGGTATATCTTATTTATAATAGTAAAAAGCCGCGCATTAATGAGTGGATATATTTGGCGTTGGGAATGTCTGGGATTATATTGAGTCATGTATTGACCTGCGAGATAGTAGTCGTAAATCTTATTATTTTATGTATAGTTTTATTAAAAATAACATTAAAAAAAGAAAGAATTATGGCATTCATAAAAGCTGCCATAATGTGCTTAGTACTTACAATTTGGTATTTGCTTCCATTTATTGATTACTTCGTAAGCCAGGAAACCATAGTACAGGCTGGGGATTTAAGACTTTTAGATAATAGCTCACAAGAAATAATAGACATATTTCAGCTGTTTGCTCCTGGAAATGAAGGTTGGAAGTGCATCACTTTAGGTGCAGCTTTAATTTTATCTTTGGGGCTTACATTATATTGCCTATATAAATACTCTTCCAAAGAAGGTAATGAAAAAGCAATTTTTTGTATAAAAATCTTCAGTGCGTTTGGTATTGTAAACACATTATTCATATGTAAATTTTTCCCATGGGGTAGTATCCAGCAAATTCTGGGAATAGATGGATTAGGGTATCAGGTTGGAAGTATTCAGTTTTCATGGAGATTTGATTTCAGATTATCATAAAAACAAAGGAGATGCATATTTAACAATAAAAAACGATAGCACAATAGATGATGCGATTGTTCAAGTGCCTATTTTTAATTATAAGTATTATACGGTATTTGATAAAAATAATAAGAAATTAGATTTGGTTGGTTCTGTAAATAATTGTGTGACATTCAAGGTACCACCAAGATATAATGGAACATTAACTATAGGATTTAGAGAGCCGATAAGTTGGAGAATTTCAGAAATAATTTCAGCTATAGGTTTTATAGTTGTATTATTTATTGGTATAAAATTACTCGTTGCGAAGAGAAGAAAGAATATTAGATAAGGAGAATGTGTGATGATTAGTTTAATAGTTCCTTGTTATAATGAGCAAGAATCACTACCGATTTTTTATGATGAAGTAACAAAGGTAGTAAGAAATATGGGGGTAGAATATGAGCTATTGCTCGTAAATGATGGTTCAAAAGATAAAACATTGGAAATAATGAGGGAGCTTTCTGCAAAAGATGAACATGTTAAGTACCATTCTTTCTCAAGAAATTTTGGCAAAGAGGCTGCAATGTATGCGGGCTTTTGTAATGCAAAGGGGGATTATGTAGCTGTTATGGATGCTGATATGCAGGATCCACCATCATTGTTACCACAGATGTTAAAAATTCTGGAATCCGGAGAATACGACTCAGTAGCTACAAGGCGGGCTGATCGTAAAGGCGAGCCAAAAATCAGAAGCTGGTTTGCCCGTAAGTTTTATCAGATCATTAATAAAATATCAGATGCCGATATTGTAGACGGAGCAAGAGACTTCCGTCTTATGAAGCGCGAAATGGTCGATGCCATAGTGGAAATGGGCGAGTATAATAGATTTTCAAAAGGCATATTTGGGTGGATCGGTTTCAATACATATTGGCTGCCGTATGAGAATATTGAAAGAGTTGCCGGTGAGACTAGCTGGAGTTTTTGGAAACTGCTGAAATATGCAATAGATGGCATTATTAATTTTTCACAAGCTCCTCTTTCAGTGGCCTCTTGGTTTGGAATGGCAATGACTTTTGTGGGCTTTTTAAGCCTTATTTTGGTGATAGTCAGAAGATTGGTATTCGGAGATCCTGTTGCCGGATGGGCATCTATAATATGTGTAATCATATTTATAGGTGGAATACAGCTTTTCTGTTTAGGAATAATGGGGCAGTATATAGCTAAGATGTACTTGGAAACAAAAAAGAGACCACATTATATAATATCTGAAACGAATGACAAGAATTCAAAGAAGGTTAATTAGCAATGAAAAAAAAGGATATTTTTGATAAAATATTTGAACTTCCGGGGCTAAGAGTATTTGAACCACTATATAGTAAGTATAAAGAAGTGATTTTATATTTAGTATTTGGAGGATTAAGTTTTATAGTAAGCATTTGTACTTATGCACTATTTAATGTGTATTTGGGTATCAATGAGTTGATAGCGAATATTTTATCGTGGATAATTACTGTATTATTTGCTTTTTTGACAAATCGTATATGGGTTTTTGATTCTCCTACAAGTGGTGTGCAAGACTTTCTGAAGCAGATGGCAGCCTTTTTTGGTGGACGAATAATTACATTGGTAGTAGAAGAAGTAATTCTATTAGTATTTATATCTATACTTGGTTTTAATAGTATGATAGTTAAGATTGTTGCACAGATTATCGTTATATTACTTAATTACATCATAAGTAAGTTGATTATATTTAAGAAAGACTAAACAAGATGAAAGCCAAATGTAAGGAGGAATTCATACATGAAGAATATGCTGCGTGTGGCGGCCGTTACGCCGAAGGTTCATATCGGAAGTGTCAGCGGAAATGTCAGAGAGATAATGGATATATATGAAGAGTATAAGGATGCTGCGGATGTCATAGTGACGCCAGAGTTGTCTATCACGGGATATACCTGTGCGGATCTGTTTGAGAACAGAAAGCTCATAGATGGCGCGAGAAGAGGTCTTCTTCAGCTTGCCATGGCGACTTGTACCGGTCAGTCGGCACTGGTGGTCGGTCTGCCATTTGAGGTGGACGGGGAGCTGTTCAACTGTGCGGCGTTCCTGCAGGGCGGAAGAGTCATGGCCATCGTGCCGAAGACTTACCTTCCAAACTATGGCGAGTTCTACGAGAAGAGATGGTTCTCAGCCAGAAAGTATGATGCGGTGATGGTAAATCTCATGGATCCGGAAGATGATGGAGATGAGCTTGAATATGATGGCAGCAGGGCTGTTGGCAGTGAAGTGCTGTTTGGCAATAATGTGATGATAGATATGGGCAGCGGAGACCAGAGAGTAAAGCTTGGTATAGAGATATGTGAGGATGCCTGGACGCCTGTGTCACCGGGAAGACTTCTCGCCATGGCGGGAGCAGAGGTCATACTCAATCTTTCCGCGTCAAATGAGGTCATCGGAAAGGCTGCATACAGGCACAAGCTGATAGGAAGTGTGTCGTCGGACTGCCTGTGCGGATATGTGTATGTGTCGGCGGGAATGTACGAGTCCACATCGGATCTGGTATTTTCAGGACACAATCTGATGTACGAGAACGGCAAGCTCCTCGGCGAGGTAAAGCCATTTGAGGAAGGAGTGCTGATAAGGGATATAAGTCTCACCAAGATCAGACACGACAGGATAGCAAACAAGTCATTTGCCGACTGCAAGCGTGATTTCGCATTCAGAAAGTATGAGACGGTGGTGTGCGATACCCCACTCATGGACAAAGGAAATGTGCTCATGAAGGTGAAGATGACACCATTTGTCCCATCGGGAAATAAGCTTGAGAGGTGCATGGCGATATTCAAGATGCAGGTTGCCGGACTTCAGAGAAGGATAGAGGCCACCCATTGCAAATGTGTGGTCGTGGGAGTGTCAGGCGGACTTGATTCCACACTGGCTCTGCTGGTTTCGGCACAGGCGGTGAAGAATGCGGGACTTCCATCCACAACTGTCGTGGGAATCACCATGCCGGGATTTGGAACGACAAATAGGACGAAGAACAACTCCACGGAACTCATGAGACTGCTCGGCTGTGACAGCAGAGAGATAAGCATAGCTGCATCGGTGAGACAGCATTTTGCCGATATCGGACAGGACGAGAGCGTGCATGACGTCACTTATGAGAACTGTCAGGCGAGGGAGAGAACGCAGATACTCATGGATGTTGCCAACAAGGAGGGCGGCTTCGTGGTTGGAACCGGAGATCTCTCGGAGCTGGCACTTGGCTGGTGCACCTACAATGGCGACCATATGAGCATGTATGCGGTGAATACAAGTATACCAAAGACGCTGGTGCGCTCACTTGTGAACGAAGTCGGACACTTCATGGAGGTTGATGGATTTGTGGGCATCGCGCCGATCATAGACGATATCATAGACACACCGGTCAGCCCGGAGCTGCTTCCACCGAACCCGGACGGAACCATCGCGCAGAAGACGGAGGACACCGTGGGATCATACATCCTGCACGATTTCTTCTTATATTATACACTTCGATATGGAATGTCCCCTGAGGAGGTAAATGAGTTGTGCAAGGAGGCTGTAAGACAGAGTGACGAGTACAATTTCTCAGACAGCGAGATCGACAAATGGCAGAAGGTATTCTACACGAGATTCTTCCGCCAGCAGTTCAAGAGGAACTGTATGCCGGATGGCGTGAAGGTCGGAACCGTGTCGGTCAGCCCGAGAGGAGATCTGAGACTGCCGTCTGAGATAGAATTTGAGGACTTTTTGTAGACATTTGCCTGGGATAGTTATTAATATGGCAGAATCATAATAGCATACCAATCAGGGGTCGCTCCCGCTTAACTCAGCCTGCAACGGTACTAAGGTGCCGCCTGTTGCGCCACCTAAGGACCGGCGGCATCGTATTCCCCTGATTTGGTAGTGCTATTATGATTTTGCCACAATATAGCATACAAAGACAAATGTCTACAAAAGTCGTGTATATATTTTATATGAATAATATAATTTAGGAGGACAAAGAAATGCCATTTATAGATTCAAAGGTTACAGTGAAGATGAGCGATGACCAGAAGGAGACTCTTAAGAACAGTCTTGGTCAGGCGATAACAACGATGAACAAGACGGAGAGCTACCTTATGGTTGGTATAAACGATGGATATGACCTGTTCATGGGCGGAAAGAAACTTGATAAGGGTGCATATGTGGAAGTCAGCGTATTCGGTGATGTGACTCCTAAGGCATGTGATGCCATGACAGGAAAGATCTGCGATATATTTGCAGATGTACTTGGAATCCCGGGAAATGCGGTGTACGTGACTTACCACGGCGTACATGACTGGGGCTGGAACGGCGGTAACTTCTGATGTGGGAGATAGAAGTCCTTGACGCTCTCCAGAATATACATACTCCATGGCTTGACAAGATCATGGTGGCGATCACATCCCTTGGAAATGCAGGAATACTGTGGATAGTAATGGCGGCTGTGCTGCTGATCATTCCAAAGACGAGGAAGGCAGGGCTGTGCATGGCCATCGCACTTATCCTTGATCTTCTCATAACCAACTGCCTGTTAAAGAATCTTGTCGCCAGGACAAGACCATATGATGTGGCGAATTTTACAGATCTGATAGTGAAGAAACCAAAGGATTATTCCTTCCCATCGGGACACACGGCGGCATCATTTGCAGCTGTCACGGCGTTGTTCATGAGCAGAAAGAAACTGCTGGGCGCAATATCCTGCGTGATAGCGATCCTTATAGCGTTCTCAAGAATGTATCTGTATGTGCATTTCCCGACAGATATCATTGGCGGAATAGTGGTAGGCGTGGCAGCCGGAGTGGCAGCAGGATTTATACTTAGAGCGATTGATAAGAAGCTTGCAGCCAGGGCGGCAGGTACAGATATAGAAAATCAGTGAAAACCAGATTGTGAGGATAAAGATTTCCATGAGCAACATGATTTGGCGAGTCGTTGGTTTGGAGAAATACAATCATGAGTGGTAGACAGTTTTGAAGACATTGACTTTGGAGATTCAGGAATATCTTGAAAAAGAGCGGAAATTACATATTAGATCTCTATAAAATGAGGCATATGGACTAAGAAGCTGTTCATATGCCTCATTTTTAATATGACATTAAATACTTTAAATACACAGAAATTTCACAAATAAAACGCCTCTGTATACTATTGACATAAAAAAATAGAAGTATTAATATTTATGCAACTTGCGTCAAATCACACATAGCTGACGATCAGATATCGCATATCATAAATCAAATTCCTGATTTTGTACATCTGAGGATTCTGTCAGCATTTCAAACCGAAACAAGGAGGAAATAGAATGATCAAAACATTGCTTGGTCAGGTGGGCGAGTACAAGAAGGACTCAATACTCACACCTGTATTTACGGCGGCAGAGGTCTTCATGGAGATCCTCATTCCATTTGTGACCGCCAAGATAATCGATGAGGGAATCAACGGACAGGACATGAGCAAGGTGTATATGTATGGCGGACTCATGCTTGTGTTGGCTTTCCTGAGCCTTTTCTTTGGAGTGATGGCGGGCAAATTTGCTGCCAGCGCATCGACAGGATTTGCCTGCAACCTGAGGGAGGGCATGTACAGGAATGTGCAGGAGTTTTCATTTACAAATATCGACAAGTTCAGCACCGCCAGTCTTATAACACGTATGACGACGGATGTGACAAATGTACAGAACGCTTACCAGATGCTCATACGAATCGCAGTCCGTGCGCCACTCATGCTCATTTGCAGTATGATAATGTGCTTTACAATCAACGTGGAGCTGTCACTTGTATTTGTGGCAGCACTTGTGGTTCTTGCATTTGGATTGTTCTTCATCATATTCAAGGTAACCCCTATATTTGACGAGGTATTCAGGAACTATGACAACCTGAATGCCAGTGTTCAGGAAAATGTATCTGCGATAAGAGTCGTAAAGGCATTTGTCAGGGAAGAATATGAGGATAAGAAGTTTGGGAAGGCAGCAGAGGTTCTTGCGGAACTGTCCATAAAGGCTGAGAGTCTGCTGGCTTTCAACAATCCTATCATGATGTTCGTCATCTTCACATGCATGATGCTCCTCTCATGGATCGGAGCGCATTTCATAGTCAGCGGAAGTATGACGACAGGTAATCTCACCTCACTTTTCAGCTATGTCATGAGTATGATGATGTCACTGATGATGCTGTCCATGGTATTTGTCATGATCTCCATGAGCATGGCGAGTATGAGACGTATATCTGAGGTCCTTGAGGAGCCCCCGACCATGACTAATCCTGATGAGCCTATCATGGAGGTGCCTGATGGAAGAATAGATTTCAACCATGTGGATTTCGTGTATAAGGCTGGCAGTGCCGAGGATACACTGAAGGATATCGACATTCACATAAAGTCTGGAGAGACAGTTGGTGTGATAGGTGGAACCGGCTGTGGTAAGTCCACATTTGTCAATCTGATAAGCAGACTTTACGATGTGAAACCGGACGGTGGTTCGGTCTGTGTCGGAGGACATGACGTGCGTGATTACGATATGGAGGTCATCCGAAATGAAGTGGCGGTTGTGCTTCAGAAGAATGTACTGTTTTCGGGTACGATACTTGATAATCTGAGATGGGGCAAGGCGGATGCCACGGAGAATGAGTGCCGTGAGGTGTGCGAGCTTGCCTGTGCGGATGAGTTCATAGACAGGATGCCGGATGGATATAACACCTGGATCGAGCAGGGCGGAAGCAACGTGTCTGGTGGTCAGAAGCAGAGACTCTGTATTGCCAGAGCGCTGCTCAAGAGCCCGAAGGTACTCATTCTCGATGATTCCACAAGCGCAGTTGACACCGCTACGGATGCGAAGATCAGGCAGGCATTTGCAACCAAGATACCGAACACCACCAAGATCATCATATCCCAGAGAATATCAAGTGTGCAGGATGCTGACAGGATCATAGTTCTGGATAACGGAATGGTCAGCGGCTTCGACACACATGAGAATCTGTTAAAGAACAACACGATATATAAGGAGATCTACGACGTACAGATGTCTGGCGGCGGTGATTTCGATGAGAAGATGAATTAATTATGAAGGAAAGGAGGCAGTGTAATGACAGGAAATACAGAGAAATACAGTGAAAATAAGATGGATGATAAAGTGGATGCAGGGCTGAAGAGACCTGGAAAGGATCAGGGCAAAAATCCCATGAAGGCACTTGGAAGGCTGATCAGATATATTCTTAAGGAATACAAGCTGGCATGTATTACGGTTGTGGTCAGCATACTTATATCGGCGCTTGCGATACTGAGTATATCGATGTTCATGCAGAAACTTATCGATGTATATATTGAACCGATGATGAAACAGAGCTCACCTGATTATGGTCCCCTGGCCCACAGGATGCTGGGGCTTGGACTTATACTTGTGCTGGGAATAATCTGCGCATACGCATACAACAGGATCATGGTAAATGTGACTCAGGGAACCATGAAGAGGCTCAGAGTTCAGCTCTTTGAGCGAATGGAATCTCTTCCGATATCTTTCTTTGACACACATGCACATGGAGATATCATGTCGGTGTACACCAATGATGTTGACACACTCCGTCAGGTCATAAGTCAGAGTATGCCGCAGCTTATCAACTCAAGCATCACATTTATCTCAACACTCATTGCGATGATAGTTCTTGATATACCGCTCACGGTGCTGTCAGTCGTCATGGTGCTTATCATGATAAAGGCGACGTCGAGCTTGGGCGCGAAGTCGGGAAGATACTTCATGAAGCAGCAGCAGGATCTTGGAAAGGTCAACGGCTATATAGAGGAAATGATGAGTGGACAGAAGGTTGTCAAGGTGTTCTGCCACGAGGAAAAGGCATATGATGATTTCTGCAAGTTGAACAGATCTCTTCAGGACAGCGCCTACAAGGCCAATATGATAGCCAACATCACCATGCCGGTGAATGCAAACCTTGGAAATATAAGCTACGTTCTTTGCGCAGTGCTGGGAGGTGTACTTGCAGTAAATGGCTGGTCAGGTCTTACCATAGGAACGCTTGTGGCATTCCTGACGCTTAACAAGAGCTTTACGATGCCGGTGACGCAGATAAGCCAGCAGATCAACGCCATAGTTATGGCGGCTGCCGGAGCTGACAGGGTATTTACCATGACAGACGAGAAGCCTGAGGAGGACGAGGGCTATGTTGAGCTGGTAAATGCAAAGAAGGATGCAGATGGCAATCTCACAGAGACTGAGGAGAGGACCGGACTCTGGGCTTGGAGACATAGGCATGAGACTGGCGAGATCACATACAGGGAGCTCACAGGTGAGGTTGAATTTGAGAATGTTGACTTCGGTTACAATCCGGATAAGATTGTTCTTCACGACATCAATATGTATGCAAAGCCTGGTCAGAAGATAGCATTTGTCGGAAGTACAGGTGCGGGCAAGACGACGATAACCAATCTGATAAACAGGTTCTACGATATACAGGACGGCAAGATAAGGTACGACAATATCAACATAGGCAAGATCAGAAAGCCGGATCTCAGACGAAGCCTTGGAATAGTGCTTCAGGATACACATCTGTTCACAGGAACAGTCATGGACAACATAAGATATGGCAAGCTGGATGCCATGGATGAGGAGTGCATCAAGGCTGCAAAGCTTGCAAATGCTCACGATTTCATAAAGCGACTTCCTGACGGTTATAACACAATCCTTACTGGCGATGGTTCAAACCTCAGTCAAGGACAGAGACAGCTTCTTGCGATTGCAAGGGCAGCGGTTGCGGATCCACCGGCATTGATCCTTGATGAGGCTACATCATCCATCGATACGAGAACTGAGGCCATGGTATCAAGGGGAATGGATGCCCTCATGGAGGGAAGAACGTCATTTGTCATAGCCCACAGACTTTCCACGGTCAAGGATGCGGACTGTATCATGGTCATGGAGCAGGGACGCATCATAGAGAGAGGCACCCACGACCAGCTCATAGATATGAAGGGCAGATATTATCAGCTGTACACTGGCAAGAAGGCCGTAGCTGGGCAGGCGTAAGCCGAATTGTTTATAAAAAACAGAAAATTACTTGCAATTTAAAAATATTTGTGCTACCATAGGGGCAATTAATGGTAGTCGCAGTTAAGCTCAACGAGATGAAAGTTTCGTTGGGCTTTTTATTTTCATAAGGAGGGGCCCGCGTAAGCGGGAGAAATCCTTGCAGAGGAAGCGCACTGATGTGCGCGCAGGTCATCAAGCTACGCTTGACGACATGTTGCGAAGCACGCATGCGCCTGCGCGAAGCGCCTTTGAATGCGCATGCTCAATATTATTTTCGTAAGGAGGAAATTATTATGCCACAAAACAAATTACAGGAATTCGTATTCACAACAATCATGGCCATGTTCATGGTCTATGGAATGATCTGCTACAATGTAGCATTAAGCACAGGAGGTTTCACCAATCAGACATTTGTCATGGCACTTCATGAGATGCCGATCATGTGGCCGATAGCTATTGTGCTTGAGCTTTTCGTGGTTGGAAAGCTTGCACCAATGCTTGCGTTCAAGATCGTGAGACCGACTGACAGACCACAGGTGATAACCTTCATGATATCATTCTACATCTGCATAATGATGTGTCCAATCATGAGCCTTATAGCAACTGTTTTGTTCAAGGATTCACCAAGTGTTGGTACATTTATCCAGACATGGGGAATGAATCTCCCTGTTGCACTGCTCTGGCAGCTCTGCTATTGCGGACCGCTTGTGAGATTGATATTTAGAACTATATTTAAGAGACAGCTTGCGGGTTCTGGCTGTGTAGAGCCATCCAAAGAACCTCAGCCAGAGTCATAATTCTCCGTTTTGGAGAGTTTTGCCTAAAGTATAGACAAAGGCTGGGCGAGGTGTTACAATCCGTTCAAAGCATAGGTTTCAAGTCGAAGGTTTCTATGAGTCCGAACGTAAGAAACGGACCATTCCAACGTATCTATAATTTGCGAATTTCTCATGCTTTTATATCACATTTTTCATAAGAGCAGGAATAATATTCTGGCTGATTTTTTGAAGAAGAATAAGGCGGAGATTTTGCGTATGAATATATTTGAATATGATCAGGAAAAGCATATGAGGCAGACATATGAAGAAACGAGGGGCTGTGTATGAGTGAGGAATACATAACGCTGGATGGATTGTGTCAGCAGCTTTCAATATCGAGGGCAACGGGGCGGAACTGGCTCAGACTTGGGAAAATTGAATCACAGGGCATAGGTCCGGCCGGTCAGATGTATTTCACAGAGGAGTACGTAAGTAATCTGAAACAGTCACTGGAAACTGGCGAACGAAGGTCGCTCAGAAGCCGGCGGAATAAGCGGTATGTGTCCGGCAAAGGATTGTATGACAGATATGTGTCAGACATTTGCGAGAGTACAGACACAGTAAAAAGTCTGGTGGATAAGCTGGAGAGGCAGAATATATGTGTGACTGAGATGGTCATGAGAACTCTGCTGGCGGATTGTGCACTCAAGCTGCTGGTAAGCAGTGGTGAGATTACTGTTGACAGAGAAATATTCCCTGCATATATAGATGGAAGCTTGACAATTGGTGTATGGAGTGCGCTGATCGATGATATAATTCAGGACAAAAAAGCAGCATTATCATGGGCAAATAATAACAAAAATTTTATGGACACCAATTACTATTATCAAAAGGGGGAGGACGTACTTGGACTTCTCTATATGTCTATAAGAGATGCAGGCAGCCGGAAGGCGGCTGGTTCATATTATACGCCGACAAAGGTAGTAAGAACGCTGATAAGTGATGTGACCGGTGATATGGGAAGCAGAATATCTGAGGGTGGTAAGCGATTATTCGATCCATGTTGCGGAACCGGTAATTTCCTTATACAGCTTCCGGATGATATAGAACTAAATAATATATATGCGTGCGATATAGATGAACTCAGTGTACAGCTTGCGAGGTTCAATCTGGCACTTGGGAGATTGTCCGGAAGAGGACATGTCAATGTGGACGAAGCGATCCGGACAATATATGAGCACATAGAGCGCAGAGACTTCATTTCAGAATACAGGAATGATTCAGAATGTGGTGGGGATGATAAGAAGCTCTTGGCTGATCCGGGATATGACATCATCATCGGTAACCCGCCGTGGGGATATACATTTGACAGGGAGACACGGACATTACTCAGGAAAGCATACAGAACTGCAGCCGGAAGGGGCGTGGAGTCGTCTGATGTGTTCGTGGAGTGTGCGCTGAAGCTGTTGACAGATGAAGGAGTTCTTGCATTTGTGCTGCCGGAGGCATTGTTAGATGTACATAATCATAAGACGATCAGGGAGATCATAGCCGAATCGGCAAATGTGAGCCGGGTGAGTTTCCTTGGCGATGCATTCTATGGTGTGCAATGTCCATCGTTGGTGCTGCAGCTTGAAAAGAGTTTTGATCCTGGACATAGCAAAGGTGCGGTGATCGAGAGAGACGGCAGAGAGTTTGTTGTAGGAACGGACAGGCCGCTTGGCAGTGAGAATTTTATGCTTAGGCTCACTGATGATGAGTACAGGCTGCTTTGCAGAATAGAAAATACAGATAACTGTGAATTTCTGCGTGGACAGGCAGATTTTGCACTGGGAATAGTGACCGGGGATAATGCGAAATATGTGTCTACAGAATGCGGAGAGGGAATGGAGGCAGTGATAACCGGAGCAGATGTATACAGATACAGATGCGGAAAAACGGAAAAATATATGTATCCGGAACTTACCCTGTATCAGCAGGCGGCGCCGCTGGAGCTTTACCGGGCTCCGGAGAAACTGATCTACAGGTTTATCAACAGACAGCTTGTATTTGCATATGACGACAGGCAGAGGCTTACGTTGAACAGTTGCAATGTGGTCATTCCACATATACCGGGACTTGATATGAGATATATCATGGCGATACTCAATTCAAGGGTGGCGCAGTACATATATGAGAAGCGGTACAACGCAGTGAAGGTTCTGAGATCCCATATAGAGAATATTCCTGTTCCAGTCGCAGACGAGGAGACACAGAGACGCATAATCTCAAAGGCAGAAGAGCTTATGGCAGAAGAACTTATCACAGAAAGTTCTGTGAATTCAGAAATGCAGACGTACAAGACAGGTAAAGACCATTTGCAGCGATACAGATTGTATGAAGAGATAGATGACATTGTTAGGAAGCTGTACTCAGTTACCGATGAAGAGTACGAGTTCATAAAGCAGTCTTTATCCGGTGACAAATATATGTTATAAAAATAATATACTTTAATTGATCAGGAAGAGGAAGAGACTATGAATAATATACTGCTTATAAACGATATGGCTGGTTATGGCAAGGTTGCACTGTCAGCCATGATACCGATCATGTCCAACATGAAATTTCAGGTGTACAACCTGCCGACAGCCCTTGTGTCAAACACACTGGACTACGGTAAATTCGATATTCTTGAGACCACCGGCTATATGAAGAACAGCATGGGAGTGTGGGATGAACTTGGATTTGCATTTGACACTATAGCAACAGGTTTTCTTGTATCCGAAGAGCAGACGAAGCTGGTGGCTGAGTACTGTGAGAAGAAGAAATCTCAAGGGACGTTTATATTTGTCGATCCGATCATGGGTGACGATGGCGTACTGTACAATGGTGTCACAGAAAATACTGTGGGATATATGAGGCAGATGTGTAAGGTTGCGGATCTGATAGTTCCAAACTGTACTGAGGCGGCATTTCTTGCGGGCAAATACACGGACAAGAAAATCCTGACTATGGCAGAGGCAGAGGAGCTTGCGCACACACTTCACGGATATGGGGCAAGGACAGTGGTTATAACCAGTGTAAATATAGATGGACAGACAAGCACTCTCCTGTTGGATGGCGAGACAGACAAAATGAACGTGTTCCCATATACAGAGATTCCTGTGAGATTTCCGGGAACCGGTGATATATTCTCTGCTGTGCTTATCGGAAAGTACAGAGGCGGACACAGCATAGAAGACAGTGTGCAGTCAGCCATGAAAGTGGTGGAGAAGCTTATAGCCTTGAACAAGGACAATGTTGACAAGTACAAGGGAATCCCTCTTGAACAGTACATAGAGGTGATAACGGAATGAGCAGACCGCAGATCAAGATAACACTCATAGACCGCAAAGGCCCTCACGGCTGCCACAGGGGGCATAAGATAGGTGACAGCTACGATTTTGATACTGAGCGAGGGCAGCTCTGTCCCATGGCCATGCATGTGGCATTTCCATATGTGGATATTCTTAGATATGGTGGAACCATCCCGGGAAATGAGCCGGGAACTGCAGTGTTCTGTTGTCCTGATGTGGACACGATCAATGTGTTCAGGATAGAGGTTGTCCAGTCTGAGCAGGATAAGAATTGACAAATAAACGGCAAAGAGACAGCTAAAGAAGCGGTGTATCGGAAGAAAAAAACTCCCTTATATAATATAATACATGGTAAGTAAGACAGATGTATTTATCAAGTATGGGAGGTGGCACATATGGCAGGATGCAGAGCGCATTACAATATATATGCATGGATAATTGCTGTGGTTATGTGCGTCTCATATCTTGGAGTTTGTGGGCTTTACAACCCGAATGTCAGGAATTATTCTGCGCATTCGGTATCATTGCTTGGTGAGAGTCGGGGAATAGACGCCGGGAACAACGATGTGCTCATGGTTGACAGTTCTGCGGGGCTTGTGATCCAGACAAGAAACATACGGACTGGAAATTCAGAAGAATCCATAGACGATACATGGATGCTGTCGGCGGTTCTTGCGGCATTGCTGTTGAGTCTGATATTCTGTGTATGTGCATCTGCAGGCAGATATCCCGAGATGACAAACAGCCGCAGATGGATACTCCTGGAATATATACACAGGTCAGACGGGAAGAAACGCACCTTCATTGGGAATTAAATGTAATAGAGATTACCAGTGAAGGAGAGATAATTATGGCAATGGATATATTGGCTTATACATTTGGGGTTATAGCACTTGCAGCAGCAATCAAATGCTTTGTGGACGAAAACTGGGGTGAGAAGATGCACCGTGAATCAGAGGATATCACGGCTCCAGATGCAAAAGACATGACTCAGGATAAGAAGGCAGCTTAGATGATAAGCAGTTTAACCAGACAATAAAATAGAGAGAGAATTATTGATCCCACAGATATTATTATGGATATCTGTGGGATCATTTTTATTTTTTCATCCGGTTAAGCTCCGGTATTACGGTTAACAGCATTGTGAAAAAGCATGCGCTTCCTCCGAGTATATTTGATATAGGTTCAGCCATGAATACGCCATTTGTTCCGAGATGGAAAGCATACGGCAGCAGGTATGTAAGAGGGACTACGATGATCGCCTTTCTGAGCAGAGAGAAGAAAATCGCCTGCTTTTTCTTGTTCAGCGATTTGAAAGTAGTCTGGCCGATATACTGAAGCAGCATAAATGCAAATGCAGCGAAATATATTTTGAGAGCCGGGATGGAGTCACTTATAAGTGAACTGTCTGAGCTGAATACAGATATAAGTGCTCCCGGAGCAATCAGGATGATTCCCCATGCTATGACCATATATATCACTGCAAGCAGAGACATGATGGCTATGGATTTTTTGACATGATCGGGCTTTCTGGCTCCATAATTGTAGCTGATGACTGGGGAAGCACCTTCGGCTATTGACCAGATAGGAGTTTCGACGATCTGTCTGACGCTTGACACGATGGTCATGACTGACACATAGACATCGCCTCCGGTACGTGACAGGACACTGTTACAGCATATTGATACAAGGCTGTTTGTGAGCTGCATCACAAATCCAGCGGTTCCCAGACTGACAATATCCTTTGCATATGTCACACACTCCCTGAATTGTCCCAATGAAAGCAGCTTTACCTGCAATTCGGCTTTGTTCTTCAGAAAGTAGAGGACAAAAGCGGCAGACATGATCTGCGATATCACGGTGGCTATGGCCGCACCTCTGACGCCGAGATGTAGGACAAATATAAATACGGGATCGAGAATACAGTTGGCGGCAGCACCGACGGCCACTGTCAGCATACCTGTTACAGAATATCCCTGTGCATTGATGAATGGGTTCATGCCTGTTGATACCATGGATGGCAGAGTGCCAAGCAGATATATCATCATATATGGGTACGCATATGTGAGTGCGCTTTCCGATGCTCCGAACAGGACCAACAGCGGTCTTGCAAATATCATACCGACAGCCATGAGAATAATGGCAGCACCACATAACATAGTGAAGGCTGTATTCATTATGGTATCTGCGGTTTTATCATCCCCCATCCCTCTTCTGATTGAGAACAGAGGGGAACCGCCACTGCCAAACAGATTGCTGAAGGCAGTGATTATGATGGTGATCGGGAAACAGAGACCGACTCCGCCGAGAGCAGCGGTGCCCACATCAGGTATTCTTGCTATGTAGATCCGGTCGATCACGTTGTACAGCAGACTTATGAGCTGAGCCACTAGCATAGGCATGGCCACACCGAGTATATTTTGAGTTATCTTTCCATTTTCAAAGTTTACTCTTTTCATAGATTTCATTCCTTACAAAATGTATTGAATAGTTTACTTTCATATAATAGAACTGCAGTTAAAAATAATCAATAGACGTATATGGGGGTGTGTTATAGATATGAAACTACCTTCTCAATCATATTTTGTTTAAAATGATTAAAAAATAATTAATATTTAACTAAATTAAGTTTGACTATTAGGTAGAGCTTAACTAATATGAAAACAGAAATGTATAATGTATATAGAACAAATGGAATGACAGGAGACAATATTATGAAGATCAAGCCAAATGATGTTATGATCAGGTATACAGGACGTATTGACTGGACAGATGCGGAGAAGCCGGTGTGGGTATATCCTTGTACATCTGCGGAGATGAAATTTACGGGTAATACTCTTAAGATAAAGGTGTCCAACAGGAATAACTATTGGGACAATTATCTTGGATGTATAATCGATCAGTCGCAGAGAAGTTATCTTTTAAATAAAGAGGGAATTACGGAACTTGATATAGTTGTTCCGGATAACGATACAAATGAACATTGTGTGCTGTTCTTCAAGAGACAGGATGCATGTCATGAGGTAACAATACTTGAGTATGAGATCGGAGATGGGGAGAGACTTCTTCCTTTGAAACCGCTGTCAGGCAGACGAATAGAGGTGTATGGAGATTCGGTGTCAGCGGGTGAAGTATCTGAGGCTGTCGACTTTGTTGGAAAGGAAGATCCGGTACACAATGGCGGTTATTCTAATAGCTGGTATTCGTATGCGTGGATTACTGCAAGAAAGCTGAAAGCACAGATTCATGACATAGCCCAGGGAGGGATAGCTCTCATGGACAGGATAGGATGGTTCCAAGAGCCGAATCAGATTGGCATGGAAAGTGTGTGGGATAAGGTTCACTACAACCCTACATTTGGTCCGGTGACACAGTGGGATTTCTCCCAGTACACACCTCAGGTTGTTATAGTTGCTATAGGACAGAATGACAACCATCCGTATGATTTTATGAAAAATGACTATAACGGCAGGCAGGCGGAAACGTGGCGTGACCATTACATGAAATTTCTGGGAAAACTCAGGAAGACATATCCGGATGCACACATAATCTGCTGTACCACACTTCTTTGTCACGACTGTTCATGGGACAAGGCTATAGATGAAGTGGTTGACACTATGAATGATAAAATGATAACTCATTATGTATATGGAAGAAACGGATGCGGCACGCCAGGACATTTGAGGATACCGGAGGCGTGTGAGATGGCAACGGAGCTGGCCGAATATATAGAAGGTCTCGAAATTGAAGGGTGGAATTAAATTATATCCTAACTTAGAGGTAATATAGGATTATTAATGAGCTGATGTTCAAATATGGAGGATAAACCATGGAAAATTATGATCTTGAAAGAATAAAATCAGTTATACAGCGCGCCCAGAGTGGACAGGAACTTACAATAGGGTTCCTTGGCGGTTCGATAACGCAGGGAAGTTTGGCGACGGAGCATGAAAATACTTATGCATACAGGGTATACAAGTGGTGGTGTGATACATTTCCACAGGCAAAGTTCAATTATGTGAATGGCGGAATCGGCGGCACAGACTCATACTATGGTGTGTCCAGGGCTGTGACTGATGTGCTCATGTACCAGCCGGACTTTGTGGTTGTGGATTTCAGTGTAAATGATGTGGATAACATATACTGTGAAGAGACCTTTGAAGGTGTGCTGAGAACACTGCTTTGCTGGTCATCAAGACCGGCGGTGGTGGTGCTCAATAACGTTTTCTACGACACGGGTGTAAGCACCCAGGATATTCACAACAGACTTGCAGATCACTATGGAGTGCCACATGTGAGCGTGCACGACACCATATACAGGCGGATGAAGGCGGGAGAATATAACAGGATCGACATAACCCCGGATGGACTTCATCCAAATGACAAGGGACATGGCCTGGTAGCCGGTGAGATAACAAAGTTTCTTGAGAGAATTATGGATGATCTCATACAAGATGAGAATTTGGCTAATGACTCAAATACGGATACCGCAGATGCTGGCGCGGACACAGAGAATGATATCCAGGACGAATCAGCCTGCTCATGTGTACTTCCTACCCCTGTTACCGCAAATGCTTATGAGTATGCAAAGAGGCTTACCATACGCGAGATATGTCCTAAGCTTTCAGGGTTCAGGGCTGATACTCATGAGAAGATGGGACACCTTGATCATTTCAAGAATGGATGGACAGGTGTACATGCCGGTGATAGCATAACATTTGAACTTGAGGGAAGCTGCATAGGAATTCAGTACAGAAAGACAATATCAAGACCTGCTGTCAGGGCTCAGGCTGTGCTTGATGGGGACGTCGAGCACCCGGTTTTATTGGATGGCAATTTTGATGAGGACTGGGGTGACTGTCTGTATATAGAGCCTGTGCTTCATCATGGTGAGAAGAAGAAACACACACTTGAGATAACGGTTCTTGATGATGAGTGTGCCGGCACTACACCATTCTACCTTATGGCGGTAATAGCTGTCTGATAGGACAGTATCCTTGGTAGAGTTGATGTGTTGACATTACAACTGTTGTAAGGTTTAATATCATGTGGGGACGGAGGTAACGGACGCCCTCCGTCCACATCAACATGAAAGACGAGGCCATACAAATCAATGGAAAAGAACCTTACGACCGGCAGTGTGCCAAAGACGATGGCGTATTTTGCACTGCCTTATCTATTATCTTATTTTCTACAGACTCTATACGGGATGGCGGATCTGTTCATCATAGGGCAGTTCTGTGGCAATGATGCCGGGGCCACCACAGCGGTGGCAAATGGCTCCCAGGTCATGCACATGCTCACAGTTATTCTGGTGGGACTTGCCATGGGAACCACAGTTGTCATAGGAAAAGCAGTGGGGGCGAAGAAGCTTCGGGATGCACAGGCGGCCATCGGAAATACAGTCACCATCTTCATGATAATATCAGTATTGCTTACAGTAATGCTGCTCATTTTTATAAATCCAATAGTTGCAGTTATGGATACCCCGGAGGAGGCTGTCAAAGGAATCACGGATTATCTGATAGTCTGCTTTATAGGAATTCCATTTATAACAGCATACAACGTGATAAGTTCCATATTCAGGGGACTCGGCGATTCCAAAAGTCCAATGTACTTCATCGCGGTTGCATGCGGCCTTAATATTGCACTTGATTATATATTTATAGGCGTCTGCGGCATGGGCCCTCTTGGCGCAGCACTTGGAACAACGCTGGCACAGACCTTCAGCGTTATAATATCATTTGTGGCGATAAAGAGAATGAACACAGGGCTGAGACTTACGAAAAATGATTTTGTTCCGAGAAGATCTGTGCTCGGAGAGATCGTAAAGATAGGTCTTCCGGTGGCTGTTCAGGACGGCTGTATACAGATAGCATTCATCATCATAACCGTCATTGCGAATAAACGTGGTGTAAATGACGCGGCGGCAGTGGGCGTTGTGGAGAAGATGATAAGCTTTATCTTCATAGTTCCATCGTCAATGCTCGCCACAGTATCGGCACTTGCCGCACAGAATATTGGCGCAGGAAAGCATGACCGGGCGGAGCAGATACTAAGGTATGCACTGGGGATCATAGTGGTATACGGAGCCATAGCTATTGCGGTAGTTGAAATATTTGCACCGGAACTTGTGGGACTCTTTAGTAAGAACAAAGTAGTTGTAGCGATGGGAGTTCAGTATATCAGCAGTTATATAGTGGACTGCGTATTTGCGGGAATACATTTCAGTTTCACCGGATATTTCTGTGCCTATGGCAAATCCTATATAGGGTTTATTCACAATATGATAGCCATAGTATGTGCAAGAATTCCGGGATCATATCTGGCATCTGTCATGTATCCAGACACCCTGTTCCCGATGGGATTTGCGGCACCGGTGGGATCATTTATATCCATAGTGATATGCGTGGGAGCATTTGTGTGGATGAAGAGGCGCGGTACGCTGTATAAGGCCAACTTATAAGAGATATGTATTTGGTGATAGGAATGTTTATTGTGCGTTCATTTCGTAAAGGTATTATGATCGTTCGGATACAAGTGGCAGTTCATTGATCATCAGTCGTGCGGAATATCATGGAATCTACCGTCCAGCTCCTCGGTCTTGACCACGTTGATAAATGCGTGCTCATCGATCCCACGGATCATCGGTATGAGCTCACGCTTCGCTTCCGAGTTGATGACGGAGTAGATGAGGGTTTTCTCCTTCTCCTCGTAACATCCGACACCCTTGAACAGAGTAGCGTCATGGTGAGTCAGGTCGCTGATGGCGTGGTAGATCTCATTTGACTTGTCGGAGATGATGAACAACGTTTCTTTCTTATATCTCTTATACAGAAGCTGGATCACCTGCGTGCTGCAGAACTGGTAGATGATGGAGTACAGAGCCTTTGACCAGCCGAACAGTGCACCGGCGGCGATCAGCATCACGATGTTTCCGAGCAGTATGTAGTTCCACGCATCTATACCCTTCTGGTGGGACAGGAATATGCTGATGAAATCAGTTCCCCCGGTGCTGGTTCCAACGTTCAGGCACAGGCTGATGGCGAGTCCGTTGATGAGACCGCCGAACAGGCTTACAAGCATTATGTCGTCAGTGAATACATATGATGGCAGGATATCCACAAATATACTCGACAGAAGTATGACTATGATCGAATAGAGGGTGAATCTTTTGCCGATATATTTGTATGATATGTATGTGGGAAACAGATTCAGCCCAATGTTGAAAACTGCAAAAGGCACGCTTATGTGCAGAAATTTTATTCCAATGTTCTGGAGAAGCAAGGATGCTCCGGAGAACCCGCTTGGAAACAGCCCTGCGGTCTTGGCAAAGCATCGGAGATTCCATGCGTATAGTATAGATGCAAATACGACGATGAACAGGCGAAATACCTGATAAAATCTTGGGTGTTTTAACTCTAGAGATTGAAACATAGCGGTACCTCCTTTGTAAGTGTCACTGTAAAATGCGGTTAATTTTCAAATGGGCGAACCCTCAAAGTCACGCCTAAATCCTTGCATATCTGGCGGCATCGCTTGATCTTATCCTCGGGCATGACCTTGTCAACAACTGTCATGACAACGTGTGGCACGTACCTTTTGGCAAGAACGGCAAAATCCTTGATGGCCGCGTAGGACTGGATCCCATAGCGTGATCTGGTCAGTTCAAGAAATTCATTTTCATCAGGGGCGTTCAGGGATATTGATACAGTGTCGAATCGGCCCTCAAGCTCTGGTGTGACATCTCTCCCATATATAAGATTGGCAAGTCCGATGGTGTTGAGACGGACTTTGAGATTGGGATATGTGTTTTTCAGTGAATCGATCACCGCGCACACGTCTTCAAGTCTCTCAAGAGGCTCGCCAAATCCACAAAATACAAGTTCATTTATGATATTTAGGTCATACTTTGAGAAAAGCTCCAGAACCTCCTCTATAGAAGGCTCGCCATCCTTCAGCCAGAGAGTATTGTTCTCCTGCAGCTTTTTTGTCTGCCTCAGGCAGAACACACAGCTGCATGGACATTTGTTTGTCATGTTTACATATATATTTTTGCCTGTGAGATCCCCGCTCTTTGCAATGTCGAGGTAACCTTCCTCACCGACTTTTCCGGTTACAGTGTATAAAACCATAGTTGAATCTCCAATCGTTTAAGTTATTCCTCAGTCAGATCCTTCATGTACATTTCAAAGCACAGTCCCCAGTTCTCCGGAACATTGTTCTCAACACAGTAGCTGATGCACTTTGACACATAGGAAGCTGCCTTTTTAACGGATTCATAGACGCTGTGTCCGTTCATATACATACCCGCAATGATGGCTGCAATCACATCCCCGGTGCCGCTCCTGTCGCCGCCGATCCTGTCAACCATGACCATCTGGAAATCCTCATCCTTGTTGTAGATGAAGTTGGCTATCTGAGTCTTATTGAAATGTATTCCTGTCACAACGATATGTTCCGGTCCCTGCTTTGCCAGGACCATGCACATTTGCTTGAGCTCGTTCACGGTCACAGTGTGCTCCGGATATGGAAGATCAAGGAGGGTGCAAAGCTCCGTCAGATTAGGAGTGATAATGTCGGCATATTTTACAAGCTCCTTCATCTTGCTGCACATAGATGCGGTATAGGTCGGGTACAGTTTTCCGTAGTCACCCATGACGGGATCAACGATAACAAAATTCTTCTCGTTTTTAAAGTATTTGATAAAGTCGATAACTATATCAACCTGTTCCTCAGAACCGAGAAATCCTGTGGATATGGCATCGAACTGCAACTCCAGATCCTTGTAGGTCTGGATATAATCCCGCATTTTTGGTGTGTAGTCATCAAAGTAAAATATAGGAAACTGTGTATGTGTAGACAGTATTGCCGTCGGTACAGTGACTGCCTGGATCTTCATGGCGGACACTATCGGCGCCATGACAGCGATGGAACATCTTCCGAATCCTGTAACATCATTTATTAGAGCGATTTTTTTCTGCATCTTAGTTCTCCAAATTCAATAAATATAGTAGATTTTATCATCAAATACAGGTGTGTTCAATATTTGAATTCCGTCAGACCAAGTGAAATTTATGTGCAAAAGGGAGGGAATGGGTAAAATTTCTACATTGCCCCATATCTTGATACGTAGTAAAATATAACCATATTTTGCATGGCGGGTGTTCAGGAGGAATGAGTATGAATGAAGTCGTTTTAAAGATATATGTCTTTTCGTCAATCATAATAGCCGTCATGGATATTATACTGGCGATGAAATCCATAAAAAAGAATAAGACGACGGGAAGGTTTCTGGGACTTGCCTGCATAGGAGCAGCTATAGTTGATGTCAGTTATCTTATCAGCATTATAAGCGATTCGTATATGGCCATGTCCGTCATGTCGAGTATATATTTTGTAAGCATTGATTATATGCTGGTATGTCTGCTCATATTTACTGTTTATTTTACAAACGGACGTTTTTCAAAGTATGGAAAGGCGGCGATAGGCTTATGCTTTTTTTACTGTCTGTATGAGCTTGTAATATTTGCCATAAACCCATTCAAAAATATAGCGATAGGGTATGTCAGAAGGGATACCGTCATAGCAAAATACAGCTATGATATGAAGCCGCTGTATGATATGCATCTGGTTTTTTCATATGCGCTGGTGGGTGTGGTACTCATACTCCTTGTAAAGAAGCTTTGCACGATTCCGCATGAATATCGTTTGCAGTACAGCAGTGTCATTCTGGGACTCTCTGTGCTCGTTGGGATAAATGCAATATTTCTCTACGTTCCGGGATCGGAGGTGTACAAACTTCTGGATTATTCCATCTGCGGCTACAGTCTTACATCATATATTCTGTACTGGAGCTGCTTTAATTATTCAACCCATGGCATGCTCAACAAACTAAAGACAAACATATTCGAGAATATAGGTCAGGGAATAGTTTTGTTTGATTATGACAACCATTTGATCCTGCACAATGACAGAGCGGATGACTTCCTTGGAAAGGAACTCCTCTGCAGATGTGAGAATCTGCAGCAGTTTCTTGAGACGTATGATCTGTCCGTTGATCTTGCAGCTGATGACGACAGTTTTTCTCTGCAGTGCTATATAAAAGGTGATGATGGAGACAGACCTTTAAGGTGTGACATCAGAAGGCTTGACAACAAGGAAGGCCGAAGGCTTGGCCAGATGTTCGTATTTTCGGATATATCTCTGGAGACGGATATGCTTACAGGATTTCAGAAATGGGATAGCTTTCAGAGACTTGCCATGGAGGAGGTGGACCATTTTACGTTTCCGGTTGGAGTGGCAATATGCGATATCAACGGATTGTCCGTGATCAACAGCACCCTGGGTAATCAGGCGGGTGACCAGAGGATAAATGCACTTGCGGGCATCATGAGAAAGGACTTTCCGGAGAGAACATATTACGTCAGGGGTATTGATGCGCACCTGATAGCACTTTGCAGTCACAGCAGTGAGGAAGAGATGGCGGCATGTGTTGAAAAGGTCAAAGAACAGTATGATGGAAGTATACAGTATGCAGTGGGGGTGGCTGCGGATGAGGGACAGAGCATCGTCGCTGCAATCACTGATGCGGCAACAGCCATGAAGACAAAAAAGCTTGTGGACAGTGAATCATCGCACTCAGATATGCTGACATCGCTTATAAGGGCTCTTGAGGAGTGCGACAGCGATACGGAACAGCATGTGCGTCGTACACAGGAGCTGGGGGCTGAGCTTGGCAGACGAATAGAGCTGTCAGATAGCCAGCAGAGCAAGCTGGCGCTGCTCTGTCTGCTCCATGACATAGGAAAGGTAGGAGTTCCTATGGAGATACTTAACAAACCGGGAAAACTCACGGATGAGGAATGGAAGATCATGCGTTCCCACGTTGAGAAGGGTTATGAGATCGCCATGAGCAACACAGAACTCAGACAGATCGCGGAGGAGATAAGGCATCATCATGAGAGATGGGATGGAAATGGATATCCGGATGGACTGAGCCGTGAAAGCATACCGGTTCTGTCACGTGTGATCGCGGTGGTCGATGCATTTGACGCAATGATCAATGACAGACCTTACAGAAAGGGTATGCCGATATCAAAAGCGATAGAAGAATTAAAGAGCTGCGCGGGCAGCCAGTTTGATCCATATATAGTTTCGGAGTTTATAAGGCTTGTATCAGAGAAGTATGCAGATTCGCTGGCAGCTGACTCAAAGCAAGGGGCTGCTGATGGTGGTGTCGGTGCAGATGGTAATGGAGAGAATGTTGGTGATCGAACTGCCCCAGGAGATGGTCTGGCGGACGCTGATGGTGATGGCGCCAGCACAGACGACGAACAGACAGAGATCCGGATTATGGCGCGCAGACAGATGGTGGATTCTACTGAATATGGCAAGGATGCGTTTCGTGTACATACAGTCAAATATAGCAGATATCTGGTGGATGAAAACTGGAGGATCATATCTGTAGACGATAATTTTGAGGAGCTTACGGGTTACAGCAAGGAGGACATAGAGAATAATATCATAACCCAGATCGACCTTATACCGGACGAGGATAAAACAGAATATCTCTGTCAGGTAAATGCGAATCTGGCAAAGAGCACATTTGTATTTCAGGAACACAAGATACATAGGAAGGATGGCAGGGATATATATGTATTATGTACTGGAAGAATGTTTTATGATTCGGCACTTCAGAAAGACAGAGGAGAAATAGTAATAGTGGATGTATCAAGTACATATGCTTTGAAGATGCTGACAGATGCGGAGCAGAATAAGGCGGATGTGAGACTCAGAAACTGGGAGAATACCTATCGTACAGATCCCCTCACAGGACTTTTGAACCATGCGGCATTTAGAAGTGACATGGAGCAGAGACTTCTTGAGTGTACGCACACAGCGGTGATGATCATGATGGATGTAGACAGATTCAAGCAGTACAACGACACCTACGGACATCACAATGGCGACAAATATCTTGTCCTTGTGGCACAGACACTGCAGGCGGCACTCCGCGGTGATGACCATGCATGCCGTATGGGCGGTGATGAATTTGCAGCCATGCTGTTCTTCAACAAGAGTGTGTCTGATGACGTGATAAGGGAACGTGCCCAGCAGATATTTGACAAGGTGAACCTGACTGTGAAGGCCACAGAGGGAGGAACAGGAATCTCCATGGGTGCGGTGATCGCAAGAACTGAACTGACATTCAACGAGATGTATGAGGAGGCGGATAACGCCCTCTATGATGTTAAGGAGAGTGGAAGAGGCAGGATTGAGGTGAAGAGGCATGGGGAGTAGATTTAAGGGTGTCTGATTTGTGAAAGTGATGAGGTATTGCTTATGATAAAACGAAAATTTGCAACATTTATGTTGACATTAATACTGGTGATGACAGGTGTATCGACGATTCGTGTGATAGGCTATGCGCAGGAAGAATCTTCTGGTTCATCAACAAATCCCCAAGAGGGAGTTACAGAATACAAGTACAGTGCTGAAAGTGATCCTCAAAAAGGTGTCGCATTAAAGGTTGAATGGAACGAACCGAAATTAGGAGAGGATACAACATTCCACGTTTCGGCGGATGGTGGCAGTGGCCGGTATTTGTTTAGAATGGATGCACCGAGTTATTCCAATCCGGGTGAGTATAGTTTTGAATCCGTGGCGGATCCAAGCCGCGGAGCGTGGATTCAATATACAGATGAGTGTGAATCTCACGACTTTGAATTCACAATGACTGCTTCGGGAGTCTATAACTTCAGGTTTTATGTAATGGACAAGACGTCAGGTGTCTATTATATGCGTGTGAGCACAAATATACAGGTATCTGACAAGGCTTATCCGAGCGTGGGTGACATTGTGAATGCTGTGGTAAAAAAGTGCAGCAAGGAGACTGATGGTTCAGACTATGAAAAGGCATTGTGGCTGCATGACTGGCTGTTGCAGCAGCTTGATTACGATCATTCCCTGAAATGGTCTTCGGCAGAGAGCGCACTGACACGAAAGCTGGGGACATGTCAAGCCTATGAGAGTGCCTATTCAAAACTGCTTACTGCAGCCGGCATAACAAATGCTGAGACAAGGGATACCTATGATGGACATACCTGGAATGCCATGAAGCTGGATGGCAAATGGTATCAGGTGGACTGTACATGGGATGATACAAAAGACAATTATTATAACTTTGATCCTACGCATTTGTATTTTGGACTGACGGATGAACTCATGGCGTTGGCACACAACGGTCATGATCAGATTTATACGGCAAGCGGTTATGGCACACGTTCTACAAGCCTGGCAGACAACTACTTTGTCAGAAACGGAGATGCCGCAAAGTGGGCGCGAGCCTACGCTGAGAGGATTCAGAAAAATCTCAATGCAGGTAAAACCAAATTCGAAGTCAGCACTGACAATGCGTCATATCCGCCGAGCATTTCGGGTATTCAAAATGGGATTATCGTATATGCCTTAAATCAGATGACGTGGAAGGCGGGAAGTAAAAAGGTTGCATTGCGTGTGGCAGGAACATCCACCAAGCTTTCTTTTACTGCAAAATATACGGACACAGTAAAGCGCGTGAGAATAGTATTTGCTCCAAATGGAGGGCATGTGAGTTCTGGAAGTAAGACAGTCATTTGTGGAAAAACTTACGGAACACTGCCGACACCTACCAGAAGGGGATATACATTTGCAGGCTGGTACACAGCAAAGAGTGGCGGCAGCAGGATCGGCAGCAGCTCGGTTGTGAGGACCACCAGGAATCAGACATTATACGCAAGATGGAAGCTGGTAAAGTATAAGATCCAGTACAGGCTTGGCAAGGGGACAAACAGCCGGTCAAATCCAGCCGGTTATACCGTCACATCTAGGACTATAGTCTTGAAGAATCCGGTCAGAAAGGGTTATACATTCAAGGGGTGGTACAGCGATCCAAAATTCAAGAAAAAGGTTAGGAAGATTGCAGCCGGCAGCACCGGCAGCAGGAAACTCTATGCCAGGTGGGTGAGAAAATAAATTCGTATAAATCGATGCAATATCCCCCTTTGTTGTCGAATTGTGAAAAATATGCGATAATGAGTGCTGGAGAAAATATTTGGCGCCAAGGAGGCATAAAGGGGATTATGGCAAAAATTGCGTTTTGTGATGATGATGTTTCTGTGCTTGCTGAGATGCAAAGGCTTATGGAACAGTATTGTGCGGAGAGAGACTGCAAAATAGAATACAATATTTTTAATCATCCTTTTGACCTGGTGGCGGAAATAGAGAAGGGAAACAGATATGATATCCTGTTTATGGATGTCTTGATGCCGGGAGAGAATGGAATTGAAGCGGCAACGGAGATACGAAAATACGATAAAAACGTCAAGATCATATTTGTCACTTCGTCCTCTGAGTTTGCGGTGCAGTCTTACGTTATAGGCGCATACTATTATCAATTAAAGCCCATCTGGGCAGAGAGCTTTTTCCGTTTGCTTGATTCTGTGCTTGCAGCCTGTAAAAAGGAGGCGGAGACCAGCCTCATTCTGCGATGTAAGAGTGGAATCACCCGTATAGATATAAAAGCCCTGGAATATTGCGAAGTCATTCATCGCACCCTTATATTTCACCTGAATACAGGAAAAGTACTGGAAAGCGCCGGCAGCATGGATGAGCTTGTAAAGCAGCTTTCCACGTATCCTTTTTTTCACAGACCTCACCGTTCTTATCTGGTAAATCTGGAATATGTGCAAAACATAACATTTAGGGGGATTACCATGTCTAGTCTTGCGGAAATACCGGTTCCACGGGGAAAATACAATGAAGTAAAGGATGCATTCCTTGAATATGCGTTCCAGAACAGGCAGGTAATGATATGAGCCTATATATTTCGCTCCTTAACAATATGGCTGTGAGCTTTTTTGGGGGAATATTATCAGCGTCTTTTTGTAATGCGCTGTCCACTAGGAAAAGAAAACTCATTTTCATAGGATGCATGGTTTTACTCCCGCTGATACAGAGCATATTATATTTCAGCAAGGGCGCTGATTTTGTAAGACATATTTATCCGTTGGCGGTGCATCTTCCATTGGTCATTGTTCTCTGGATGTTGACAGGAAAATTGCTGTGGTCTGTTTTTTCTGTACAGGCGGCATACTTGTGTTGCGAACTTAGAAGATGGGTTGCACTTGCCACAGTTGCTGCATTTTCGGGAAGGCAGATGATGCAGGATATTACAGAACTTGTGGTTACAATCCCTGCATTGCTGCTTCTGCTTCATTTTGTGTCACCTGCAGTCAGAGGATTGTCAGATAAAAGTCTCAGGGAGCAATGGCAGTTTGGAATCATACCGGCGCTATATTATGTATTTGACTATTTTACAATAGTGTATACGAACCTTCTTTTGAGTGGCAGTTACGTTGTAGCGGAATTTATGCCTTTTGTATGCTGTGTTGCATATCTGGCCTTTCTCTTATATAACTCCAAAAAGGAACAGATGCAGAATGAGATGAAGCTGATCCGGAATAATCTGGATCTGCAGTTAAGTCAGGCGGTGAGGGAAATCAGCAGTCTGCGTGAGTCGCAGACATTGACCAGACAGTATCGCCATGATATGCGTCATCACCTGCAGTATGTGTCTACATGTATAGAAAATGGTGAAGTTGAACAGGCGCAGGCTTATATATCGGGAATATGTAAGGAGATTGAGGCGCAGAAGGTCCAAATATACTGTGAAAATGAGGCAGTGAATCTTATCCTATCTTCATTTGCGGGTAGAGCCAGGAAGAAAGAAATTGAAATAAAGATACAATGTGCAATTCCCGCAGATCTTACTGTGTCGGAAAGTGATCTGTGTGTGCTCTTGTCTAATGCCTTGGAAAATGCCTTGCATGCATGTGTGCCTTTGGCTGCAGAGGGAAGATCATGCGAGATTGATGTGAATTTTTATGAAAGAAATAAACACCTTTTTTTACAGGTGGTAAATGACTGTAAAGCTCCCATAAAGTTTCAAAATGGAATACCTGTGTCTGATATGGAAGGACATGGTATAGGCGTTCAGAGCATATGTGCGATCGTGCAGCGTTACGGCGGGGTTTTCAGCTTTGCGGAAAATGATGGCAAGTTTACGCTCAGACTGTCATTGTAAAAGAGTGTCGATTCGATACATTTTTGGTACGATTCGTGCATTTAGACCTCACTGATTGCAAATACATAATAAAATATACTCAGATTATGTGATTGCAATAAAGAGGAGGAAATTATTATGAAAAAGACAATGAAAAAACTGATGGTTCTCATAATGACCATGATGATGGGAATGTCGCTGGTGGCATGCGGCGGTGCAGATAAGCAGCCTGCGATTGATGCGTTCAATAAGACAAGTACATCTTTTAATGAGGTTGCAAACATTATCAACGAAAATCCACAGGCTTATGATCAGGATTTGGTTGATACAATGGTAGACATGGCCGGTGTGCTCAATGAGCATAAACAGATCTTAGAGAGCGATGATGATGTTGAGGAAGAAAAGCTTCAGGAAATGATCGACTGGTATGGTACGGTTGATGAGTGGGTTGCTCAGGTTAAGGAAGAAATTTCAAAATAGTTTATTATTAGATCATGTGGTGAAGACTGCATACCAGAGGGGCGGGCGCATTGGAGTGCCTGCCCTTTTTTAATAGCAAAAATTAAAATTCTCTTGATATATTGCCAAAAGACGTATAAAATGCATGTGTATTTTTATGTTTTATATCTCAGTCTGGACTCTATTTTCGGCAGAGATATACACTCCGTGAGGATTGCTGAGCCGCTGATATGATATATGTCAGCAGAGCTGACTGGCAGCTTGCGGCAAGATTCGCCAGCGAATCTTAAGAAGAAAGACATTCAAATAAGAATATGGCAAAGGAAATAGTGGAATTATGAAAAAGGTAGTAAAATTTGGTGGAAGTTCATTGGCAAGTGCAGAGCAGTTTAAAAAGGTTGGAGCAATCATCACATCAGATGAGAGCCGTGTATACGTTGTTCCTTCTGCACCTGGAAAGAGATTTTCAGATGATACAAAGGTAACAGATATGCTCCTTCATGTGTATGAAACTGCGAAGGCAGGGAATGATTTCACAGAGGAAGTGAAGGCGATCAAGGCCAGATATGATGAGATCATCACAGGCCTTGAGATTAAGGATTTTTCACTTGATAAGGATTTTGAGGAGATTACAAAGCAGTTGGAGGATCTTACCAATCCGGATCCAATGTGCACACTGGACTATGTGGCATCAAGAGGAGAGTTCCTCAATGGTAAGATTATGGCTGCATATCTTGGCTTTGAGTTTATAGATGCTGCAGAGGTTATCTTTTTCAATGCAGAGGGCAATCTCAATAGCTATAAGACGGAGAAGGTACTTGGTGAGAGACTTGCCAAGACACAGCATGCGGTTGTTCCAGGATTCTATGGACTTGGCAAGGATGGCAAGGTAAAGACATTTTCCAGAGGCGGTTCAGATGTAACGGGCTCGATAGTCGCACAGGCAAGCAGAGCCGATGTATATGAGAACTGGACAGATGTCTCAGGCTTCCTTGTAGCTGACCCACGTATTGTTCCAGATCCAAAGCCGATCAAATATATTACTTACAGAGAGCTTCGTGAGCTTTCATACATGGGTGCATCAGTTCTCCATGAGGATGCGATATTCCCTGTACGCCACTGTGGTATCCCAATCAATATCCGCAACACAAATGCGCCTGCGGACGCAGGAACCTGGATAGTTGAGAGTACCTGCCAGAAGCAGGATTATGTTGTAACAGGTATTGCAGGTAAGAAGGATTTCTGCACAATATTTATTACAAAGGCTATGATGAATTCAGAGATAGGATTTGGAAGAAAGGTGCTTCAGGCATTTGAGGAGAATGATATCTCATTTGAGCATATGCCATCAGGTATTGACACGATGACTATCGTAGTTCATGCTGATGAATTCGTACACAAGGAGCAGAGAGTTATATCTGCCATCCATAGACTTGCAGAGCCGGATTCAGTTGAGATTGAGTCAGGACTTGCGCTTATAGCTGTTGTAGGCCGTGGAATGAAGTCAGCAAGTGGTACAGCAGGCAAGTTGTTCAGCGCACTTGCAAAGGAAGGCATCAACATAAAGATGATAGACCAGGGTTCATCAGAGCTGAATATCATAATCGGAGTAAAGAACAGTGATTTTGAGACAGCCATAAAGGCAATATATAACACATTTATAACAGACAAGTAATAACAGATTGCTAAGCATCGTAGGGGTGGGCACGTATTGATAATGCATACCTTTGCAGAATGGGGCAGCACAGGGCAGAATATGGCGGAAAACCTCCAAACTGATGTAAGATAAAATTACTCAGTTTGGAGGTTATTTTTATGGCAATAAGAAAAAACAGCCCACAAAAAGCAGCAATGAGAGAAATGACGGTAGAACTGTTCACAAGTTTTAGGGTATAATTTGAATGCAAATTGAGCAACAAATCTGGGAAAACATAATCATCAATGTGTAAAATGTGATAGTCATGAGGAAAAAACGAGAATTACCGAAAGGGTGTGGGAGGCATTGTGCGGGAAGAGGACCAAACAACCAGTAGCCTTGGCTGTATTGTTTGTTCTAATGTTTATTGGTGTATGTTTTTTGGTGAAAGCCAATCAAGCAAAGGAATTTGAGAAAAACGATTATGTGGCGGAATATAGGGAACGCTATGGGGCGATTGATCAGATTATGACAGGTGTAAATCAGGAATCAGTATGGAGCAGTATTGATTTTGATAGCGGAACTTTTGGTGAACAAACGAGCGAGACGAGAGATTATTTCTGCAAATATTTGGAAACGTGCAAGGCGGATGGGGTGGAAGTGTATCTGTTGGAATATACAACTAATCAAAAACTGATTCAAAAAATAAAAGAATACTGCAAGGAGCAAGATTTCCATTTTTATATTTCCAATTCCCTTGAACTTAGATAATGAGTGTTGAGAAATACGAAAAAGATGAGCAAATTAAGTTTCGTCACTTCGTTCCGTCAAGGTGGCTACACCCCCTTGCGCCGCTAAAACGGCTATCCCCTGTGGACTTATGGAAAAACTGGTAGCTTTCTTTTATCTCCAAGATGAGAAAAGTTCTGGCGATAGTAACGTTTAATCATCGATATTCTTATTTTATTCTTTACTTTACCAACTAATCTGGCGGTGCAGTTTACGATATTGTCCAGGGGTTATACCAGTGTATCGCTTAAAAATAGAAATAAAATAACTTTGAGATGAAAAATTCAAGTAAGTACTGATTTCGCCCAGACTGTAGTCAGAATGTGCCAGCAAATTCTTTGCCTTTTCGATAAGAACTTTATGGATAAAAACAGTAAGCGTCTGTCCGGTTTCTATATGGAACAGGGCAGACAGATATTTAGGTGTTAAATTAACTAAAGATGCCAGTTGATTTAAGGTTAAAGTTTTATTTTTTTCATGATAGATATAATCAATGACGCGAGAAATAGCTGGTGAATAGTAGTTTTTTGGCGTCTTTTTTGCCTCAGCAACACGAAGCGTATGGGAACAGTCCTTTCCGATACGCAGATCAAGAGTATGCGGGAGGGGGAAAAAGACTTTCGTCAAAGGATTAAAGGGAAAGAAAGGAAGTTATGATGCCTACCTTATCCCGGAGGGAATAGAGGATTATTCCTATACCAAAGATGGAAAGGAAATCAAAGGCTCACAGTATAAGGTCAAGCTGGAATTTCTGAAAAAGTAAAATGAGAATTATATTTGCTTTAAGATTTTTAGGAAAATAGATAAGAACACACAATTCGATTTTTGTGGAATTATGGTATAATATGTAAGAAAAATATATTATGTTCTTCATAAAAATATGAAGGGAGATGGCAAAAATGATTGATTTCAAGAAAAAACTTAATTCTGCCAAAATAGAAAGAAAAACAGAGCCTTGTGAATTATATTCTACATTAGATAGAAAAAGTGTTGCCGGTCCGTTACGCCCTGCTCAAGAGTATATTTTAAGTGAATGGTATACAAACCATCGTGATGATAGAGATTTAGTTATAAAATTGCATACAGGAGAGGGGAAAACATTAATAGGTTTGTTATTATTACAATCTATGATTAATTTTAAAAATGGACCATGTTTATATATTTGTCCAAATGTATACTTAACTGCTCAGGTATGTGCAGAAGCAGAAAAATTTGGTATACCATATTGTGAGATAGGGAACGATAATCAAATCCCAGATGAATTTGTATGTGGTGAAAAAATTCTTATAACTCATGCATATAAGGTTTTTAATGGTAAATCAATTTTTGGAATAGGTAATAATTTTATTGATGTTGACACAGTAATATTAGATGATTCACATGCATGTATTGATGTAATAAAAGATTCTCAGACTATCAGTATAAAAAAAAGTGATTCGGACTATGTATATCAAAAAATAGTATCATTATTTTCAGATGAATTGGTAGACCAGGGAGAGGGAAGCTTTTTAGATATAAAAAATGGCGATTATGATACATTTATGCCTATTCCGTATTGGAGTTGGTATGATAAAAAAACAGAGATGCTAAAAATACTGTCACAAGCAAATGATATACCATCAATACAGTTTGTATGGCCTTTAATGAGAGATAGAATTACAGATTACAGTTGCTATATTTCCGGAAATGAAATTGAAATAGTTCCTTACAACGCTAGCGTTGATGTATTCGGGTCATTTTCAAAGGCAAAACATAGGGTTTTGATGTCTGCAACAACACAGGATGATGCTTTTTTTGTTAAAGGGCTTTCATTTAGTACAAGTGCTGTAAAATGTCCATTGATGTTCAAGAAACAAAAATGGTCTGGAGAGAAAATGGTAATAATCCCATCATTGATAGATGAGAATTGTGATAGAGATTTGGTGGTAACGTATTTTGCAAGAATGGAAAATAAAAAATTCGGTATGGTATCACTGGTTCCTAACACTAGAAAAGCGAAACAGTATAGTAATTTGGGAGCTATTTGTGCGGATAAAAATAATATCTTTGATGTAATAGAATCACTCAAAAAGAGAGAATTTAAAAGGCTTGTTGTTATTAATAATAGATATGATGGAATAGATTTGCCAGATGAAAGTTGCAGAGTATTGATAATGGATTCTATGCCATATTTTAATAGTTTATCTGATAAATATGAAAAGAAGTGTCGGCCAAATAGTGAAATAATTAACAAAAAAATAGCGCAAAAAATTGAGCAAGGTTTGGGCAGAGGGGTTAGAGGAGAAAAGGACTATTGTGCTATTTTAATAATTGGTTCAGATCTTGTAAAATTTATGAGAAGTGTTACAACAAAAAAATATTTCTCATTGCAGACGCAAAAACAAATAGATATTGGACTTGAGATTGTTAAAATGGCGAGTGAAGATTCGAATCAAACCGAATCCACTATGAAGCCAATTATTTCATTGATAAAACAGATGTTGTCTAGAGATGAAGGATGGAAAGAGTATTATAATGACGAAATGCAATCGATTGAAGAAGAAGAAAATGAGTCTAGTATATATGATCAATTATTAGAAGAGTCTATTATAGAGAAAATGTATAGTGTAGAAGAGTATGAAAAGGCTTCTTCTGCAATGCAAAAATTTATTGATAAATATGTAATGGACCCATTAGAAAAAGGATGGTATTTGCAGCAACTTGCTCGTTATTATTATCCGATTAGGAAGGAGGAATCTATTAAAATTCAAAAAGCAGCGTTTCAATCAAATCCTCAATTATTGAAACCTAAAACAGGAGTTGAATATACCAAGGTATCATTTATTAATGAGAATAGAATTAATAGGATTTCTCAATATTTGAAACGGTATAAGAGCTATAATGAATTAATGCTGGCAGTTAATGAAATATTGGATAATTTATCATTCGGAATTGAAGCCGATAAATTTGAATCTGCGCTCAAGCAAATTGGTGATTTACTGGGATTTGTGAGTCAGCGTCCAGATACAGAAATTCGTAAAGGACCAGATAATTTATGGTGTGGAACTAACGATGAATATGCTTTTTTTGAATGTAAAAGTGAAGTAGAGGAAACTAGGCAAGAAATAAGTAAACATGAAGCTGGACAAATGAATAATCATTGTGCATGGTTTGAGACAGAATATGGTGATAATGTATTAGTAAATAGATATTTATTGATTCCAACAAAAGATTTGTCGTATTATGGTGATTTTACGCATGAAGTTAGAATCATTAGGAGAGGAAAGCTGAAAAATTTTAAGGAGTCTATAAAAAGGTTTATTAAAGAATTAAAACCATATAACTTATATGATATTTCAGATGAAAAACTTCAAAATTTAATTGATTTACATCACTTAAATTTGAAAGATATAAGGGAGTTGTATTCAGAAGAATACTATCATAGAACAAAATAATATTGTTGCATACAAAATTATTATTCAATACCTGTAATTCAGAGATGGATTGCAGGTATTTTTATGCTTATAAAGATATAAATAAAAGAAAGGTGGTTTTCGCGTGAGAAAATATGATTTTATATCTGCTCTAGCACAAGAGACTGCTACAGAAGGGAGGCCATTTTTGTTGGAGTAGAGTAGATATAAGGGAGATATTATATGGTTACGAAAATCAGTTGAAATTAGACAACGAGGATTAACATTAAAATTATAAATAATGCACCCCCCCGTCAGTAGTCTGAACCCCCTTAACTGACTACGACTAGACTACTACACAAGGCATCCGTTTGCTCCGTTTTGCATTATTTTGCAAAAAGTGTAGTTTTAGAAAATAAAAATACGATGCCCGGAAAAGTCGATAAATCAACGCAAAACACGGCAATACAGGGCATTTCAGAACAGGAGAATTTTATGATTAAAGTTTTATTCATCTGCCACGGCAACATCTTAAGGTAAGCGAAAGGATGTTGTAATTAAGTAAGATTTAGGCGAAGTATATAGATTTTATACCTTATTTATACCGATTGGTGTATAAATTTTTGAAGACTATCTTGGTTTTGATTGTAAAGAAGACAGACATATTATTATTCCCGACAATGAAGTCTTTATCGTAAGAAATGGCGTAAAATATGCAGTTGCAGGCGGTTAAGGTCGAAATTTACGACCGATTTACGACAAAATGAGAGAACACGTTCATAAATGGAATCCCTCATATTTGGGGGATTCTATTTTTATATCTGATGTGTGGCGAATCGTATTGATAATGTGCTACGTTTGACATATAATTGCATTAGGAGGTTTTTACCATGAATAAGACGATTTCTATGAGTATAAGAGTAAGTGAAGAAGAATTAGAAAAGCTCAAACAAGCGGCTAGATTAGAATCGTATGCATCTTATAGTGAGTTTGTTAGAAGAACGGTTTTGATTGAAGCAACGAGGATTATTTCTGAAAATGAAGAGAAGGAGAATCAGAAAAATGGCTAAAGAAAAGATACAATCAGTTGAACCAGATATAGCTGATTTGGCTAACGGTTGGATGAAATCGTATGGTCTTGATTACAAATTAGAACAAGCAAGTCTTAATACAGAAATAGATAAGGCTTTAGATGAATACTATTCGAAAAGTGGTGGCTCTGGTGGAAATAGACCAGATGCAAAACTGTTATTACAGGATAAAAACATGAATTATTATCCTGTGCTAATTGAATATAAGGGTTATAAGGATAAACTTGTAAAGCTTGACGATAATGGACAAGTTGAGAATAGAAATACCAAAAATGAACCTATTTATAAAAACATAAATTCTTACGCTGTAAATGGTGCGGTTCATTATGCAAATGCGTTACTTCACTATACAAGTTACACAGATATTATTGCTATAGGTATTACAGGTTACAAAGATGAAAACGGTAAACTCCTTTATTCAATGGGAGTTTATTATGTATCAAGAAGCAATTATGGTGTTGGACAGAAAATTGATGATTATACAGATTTATCATTTCTCAAGACAGAAAACTTCGATTCTTTTATTGAAAAAATAAGAAATTTGCAACTATCACCTAAGGAACTAGAAAAACTTAGAGAAAAGAGAGAAAAAGAAATAGATGCAAGTCTGGTAAAGCTAAATAATGATATTTACCAAAACGAAAAAGGATTGGGCGAAAATGATAGGGTATATCTGGTTGCGGCGTCTATTATTTCAACATTAGGAATACCGGGAAAAGTAGCACCGCTAGAAAAGAGCGACTTAAAATCGTCTTCTGAAGCAGAAAATAAGGATGGCGATATTATGGTTAGGAAGATAACTGCGTTCTTGAATGAGAAGAACTTGCCAAAAGAAAAAAGTGAACTCATTATAAGAACATTGCAGAATACTCTAACTACAGATAATATCAATAAAGTCGAGAATGGAGAAAGTCAATTAAAGAGGGTATTTACAAAAATAGTAGATGATTTAGGCATCTATTACAAGATTGGATTGACTACGGATTTTACAGGAAAACTGTTCAATGAAATGTACAGTTGGCTTGGATTTACTCAAGATAAACTTAATGATGTAGTTCTTACTCCTTCGTATGTTGCAAATCTTCTTGTAAAACTTGCGAGGGTAAATAAGGACTCATATGTATGGGATTTCGCTACAGGGTCTGCAGGTTTGTTGGTTGCCGCTATGAATGAGATGCTAATTGATGCAAAAGCAAAGATTAAATCTCCTGATGAATTAGCGATTAAATCTGCAGAAATAAAAGCAAATCAATTATTGGGTTTGGAAATATTATCCAGTGTATATATGTTGGCGATTCTTAATATGATACTTATGGGTGATGGTAGTTCAAATATATTAAATAAAGATTCATTAAGGGACTTTAACGGAAACTATGGATTTGGGAATACTGACAAAAAGTTCCCTGCGGATGCTTTTATACTAAATCCGCCATACTCAGCAGCTGGTAACGGAATGATCTTTGTTGAAAAAGCTTTGTCCATGATGTCAAAGGGATATGCGGCGATTATTATTCAGAATTCCGCTGGCTCTGGAAAAGCTGTTTCATATAACAAAAGCATTCTGAAACACAGTACGTTACTGGCAAGTATCAAAATGCCAGCTGACTTATTTGTAGGGAAATCAAATGTTCCCACAAATATATATGTCTTTAGAGTAGGAGAAGCTCATCAGAATGATGATATTGTAAAGTTTATAGATTTCACTAACGATGGATATACACGAACAAATAGAAGGAAATCCAGTAGTAATCTTAGAGATACCAACAATGCTAAAGAAAGATATCAAGAGGTTGTTGATTTAGTACGTTTTGGTTCTCAGAAAAGAAAACTACTTAGTGAGAGAGAGTATTACGAAGGGCATATAGATATTGAAAAAGGAGATGATTGGAATCAAACAGCTCCTGTTGAAACAAGACCTTCGATAGATGCATTCAGGAATACGGTTAGTGATTATTTAACTGCTGAAATATCAACTATTTTAAAGACTGAAAAAAATGAAAAGTCGATGGATGAAAGGTTATCATCTGTAGAATGGAAAGAATTTGTTCTAGGTGATTTGTTTGATATTGATAATACATCTAGTTTCAATTCCGATAGCCTTGTTCCGGGAACTCAATACGATTATGTTACACGTACATCGACAAATCAGGGAGTTTTGCAGGAAACAGGTTTTATAAACGAAGAAAATATAAATAAAGCTGGAACATGGAGTTTGGGCTTGCTTCAGATGGATTTCTTTTATAGAAAAAAAGATTGGTATGCTGGACAGTTTGTAAGGAAGATAACAGCAAAAATAGAGATACCAGAAAAAGCAATTCCGTTTATGACAGTTGTTCTAAATAACCAAAAACCTGTATTATTATCTGTTTTGGTCAGAAGCGTTGATACGAAATTTAGAAAAACTAAAGTTCAATTACCGTGTAAAGATGGGAAAATCGATTTTGAATTTATGGAATCATTTATATCGGATTTGGAGAAGGAACGAGTTAAAGACGTTTCGGATTATTTGAAAAAATATAAGGATGCATCTGAGGAAACTTCTAACTAAGAAAGTATAAGGTGGCGAGATAAATTAGATGGATGAGAATTCAATGCTTTTATTGCGATATTCAAGTTATAAGAAATACGATTTTATACGAGAACATAATAGCATTATAAAAAATAAGGGTTCTGTATGGATGCTTAAGGTAGGAAAATGTATTCCAGAAAATAAGCTTCAGAAAATGTATGAGTATGGCGGAGTAATGTACTTGCGCTCACCCAAAATTGAAGGAGAAAAATTTTATAAGGCTATAATTAAAGCATATTATTCAGGTGAACCTAAACGAAATATGATATTTCCGAAGTACTATAATGAGATGCTGAACGATGAAGATTTATGGTTGGTTGATTCTTTGAGTGGAACATGGTTTGAAATCGTGGAAATTAAGGAAATATCTAAAACACAGGCAGAACGATTAAAACTTGTAAGCAATGGAAAACGGGCTGTAGACGTTCTTTCTTGTACAAGAAGTTCAATGTTATATGTAAATGAATAAGAAAAAGAAACGGTTCTGAAATCAATTCAGCTCCGTTTCCTTTTTGTTTTGCGTAAGCTGTATATCTTCCAACCGGAGAATATAATCCGAGGATGCATTTATAAGCTGTTTCCTATATTCTGGATTGTCAATGTTACGGTTACAAACAAGAGCTGCGCAATATGATAAATCCTCGAAAATTAGGTTTTTAACTCTAAGACCGAGGGAAGAAGCATCGGGCATAAATTTCTTCATCATTGGCAAAAATCTATTCTCAACAAGGTCATTCTTTATTGTGTTGTTTAGCATATGAAAAGAATTATTCTTGTTGGCAAAGTCGATAAAATCTGAGAGAAAATCTTTCTTGCATGCCAAAGCTGAAATCGCAAGATTAAAAGTTATGTAAAAAGTCCGTATTTTCGAGAAAAATTCAAGGTATAAAATGCAATATTTTATACCTTACTTTATACCTTTTGCTTGAAATAATATGCCATTTTATGCATATAATATGCCGAGTTAAGAGGTATGCAAACTTTAAGAAATGCCGAAAATACAAGGAGTTTTAACAATGATAAAGGTATTATTCATCTGCCACGGCAATATATGTCGTTCCCCCATCTCCGAGTTCGTCCTCAAGGACAAGGTGGAAAAGCTCGGTATAGCAGATAAATTTGATATAGCCTCTGCGGCCACCAGCACTGAGGAGATCTGGGGCGGAAAAGGCAATCCGATATATCCACCGGCGCAGGAAGTGCTGAGGGCGCATGGCATAGGTAAGACGGTTTATACAGACTTTAGTGGCAAGCGGGCAAGACAGGTCACACAGCAGGATTATGAATATTATGACTATCTTCTCTGTGCAGATACAGCAAATGTGAGGAACACAATGCGCATAACCGGTCCGGACTACCAGGACAAGATACATTTGCTGCTCGATTATGCGGGAAGGCACGGACAGTCTATAGCTGATCCGTGGTATACGGGACGATTTGATGAGACATACAGGGATGTGTGTCAGGGATGTGAGGGTTTTCTTGATTATCTCAGGCAAGGCAATAGGTTGTAGATATGTGTTTACACTCTCGAAGGCATGGTTTTATATTGATTTTATATTGTTTGTTTTATATAGCAACACCACAAGAAACGTGATATGATTTACGCGTAAATGCATGAGAGAAAATATATAAACCACCAACGGAGGGCACACAAATGGAATTATATAAAGGCAGACCGGATACAAATGAAGGACGACTTGAAAGGGAGATCAGAGTTTATGATTTCCTTGATGATCACGGCATAGAGTATTGGCGCACAGATCATGCTCCAGCAGACACAATGGAAGTTTGCAGCGAGATAGATGCGGTGCTTGGGGCAACCATTTGTAAGAATCTGTTTTTGTGCAACAGGCAGAAGACGCAGTTCTATTTGCTCATGATGCCGGGCGACAAGCCGTTCAAGACAAAGGAGATCACATCGCAGATAGGCAGCGCGAGACTTTCATTTGCATCGCCGGAGGATATGGAGAAGTATCTGGATATCAGGCCGGGGGCGGTCAGCGTCATGGGTCTCATGAATGACCATGAGAATCATGTGCAGCTGCTTGTTGACGAGGATGTTATGAAGGGCGAGTATCTTGGATGCCATCCGTGTGTGAACACATCAAGTATGAAGGTCAGGACGGAGGATATATTTGGAAGGTTTCTTGAGGCGGTTCACCATGATATGATCAAGGTGACGCTCACTGGAGAATAGGAGTGGTAAAAATGATGGCAGAGCGAAGAAACGGGGGCAAACCTCGCAGAGAAGAAAACAATAAAATGAGTGGCAGCGTAAACGAAAGAAAAAGACAGACACATAGCAGAAAGTACGATGTAACAGGTGGAGAGAAACAAATAAAAACAGGAAGCAAAGGTAAAAATGTACAGGGAAAACCGCGACAGGCACACTCATCACAATATAAGCTCAACCCAAACAGCAAATGCCCTATATCCCATCTGTGCGGTGGCTGTCAGTATGTGGATATGCCATATGAGCAGCAGCTTGCTGAGAAACAGAAGTATATAGATGACCTGCTCAGCGTATTTGGTCCTGTGGACAAGATAATAGGCATGGAGAATCCGTATCACTACAGGAATAAGGTCACTGCGGCATTCAGGAGAATGAAGAGCGGAGAAATAATTTCCGGGGTGTACGAGGAGGGGACGCACAATATACTTCCAGTCGAGAACTGTTATGTGGAGGATGAGAAGGCTGCGGCCATCATTAGAACATTTGCCGGACTGATAAAGTCGTTCAAGCTCCAGATATACAACGAGGATACAGGAACCGGACTTATTAGGCATTTGCAGATAAGAGTCGGAAGAAAGACCGGACAGATCATGGTGATCATAGTCACCGCATCGCCGGTATTTCCGTCCAAGAAGAATCTTGCAAATGCACTTGTGACAGCTCATCCGGAGATCACAACGGTTGTCCAGAATATCAACATGAAGGACACGAGCATGGTCATTGGAGACAGGAACCAGGTCATTTACGGCAAGGGGCATATAGAGGATATTCTGTGCGGAAAGCGTTTCCGTATATCACCGGGCAGTTTCTATCAGGTGAATCCGGAGCAGACGGAGATCCTCTATGGCAAAGCCATCAAGTACGCGGATCTTAAGAAGAAGGAGACCGTGATCGATGCCTACTGCGGTATAGGAACCATAGGCATAGCTGCAAGCGACCGTGCAAAGAAGGTCATAGGCGTGGAGTTGAATGAAGCCGCTGTGCACGATGCCCGGGTGAATGTGAAGATGAACAAGATACAGAATGTTGATATTTACAGCAACGACGCCGGCAGATTTATGGTCGATGTCGCTGAGGAGGGTGACAGCATAGATGTGGTATTCATGGATCCTCCGAGATCTGGAAGTACAGAGGAGTTCATGTCATCGGTCATCACACTTGGACCTAAAAGGGTTGTGTATATATCCTGCGGCCCGGAGAGTCTTGCCCGGGATCTGAAATATATGACAAAGCACGGCTATCAGGTAATCAAGATGACCCCTGTGGACATGTTCCCGCTCACCCGCGGGGTAGAGACCGTGGTGCTCCTCACAAGGGCGGGTGCGGTACATCGTGGATAAAATTAACAAAAAGCCGGTTCTCTATGAGTGAGAACCGGCTCCGTTTATATAAAATGGAAGGTTTTATCGTAAATTAAATCACGTTACATATATTTGACAAGCTCATCGATGATAGGAGCGTAGTGTTCGCCTTCAAGACCATAGTCTTTTTCTTTGTAGTTCCATGCGGCGCGGCCTATTCCGTACTTTTCAAATACAGAATGGATATCTTTGTACCAGTTCAGAGTTCCGTCAAGTGGTGCCTGATCTATAACACCATATTCGCCGCAGTACATAAATCCGTCTCTTTCTTCAACAGCCTTGATGCCGTCGAGAAACATTTTTTCGAACAAATCAGGTCCGATGGAATTAAGTCCAAGGCTACTCTCGGTGATGGCCCCATGCATACAACCTTCGATCTGGCGGGATTTCTCCATGTAGTCATTGAAATCCCCCGGATATTCGATATGAAAATCTGAAGGCATACCTGTTACCCAGTAAGCAGACTGGTGGGTAAATACCATTGGCTCATAACAGTGGAAATTGTAAACTATGTTCTCATCGTTGTGATGAGGGAGAAGTTTTATAGATGTAACAGCATTGTAGCCAACCCCACCGAGCAGGATCCTGGCAGTAGGTGCTTTCGCACGGATGATCTCGATGCATTTGCTTGATATCTCGTTCCACTCGTTTACAACGGTTGGACTTACGACCTCGTTCAACGGCTCGAACATTATTATGTCTGCATCCTTAGCATATCTGTCCATGAGCTTTCTCCATATTCCATAGAATCTTTCCTGAAGAGGTTTCTCATGGAAGAATTCAAGAAGATGAGCCTCGTCGTCAAATATATATCCATATGTCTTGTGCAGGTCAAGGACCATGTTGAGTTTGTACTTCCGGCACCACTCAATGCATGAATTGATGTAAGCGTAGCCGTCTTCCTTATCACTTCCGTCCTCGTTTTCGAAATTATCATAATCAATAGGAAGACGAACGTGGTCAAGTCCCCATGATGCTATCCGTGCAATGTCTTTTTCCGTGATAAATGTGTCAAGATGCTCCTTGTCAAGTGGTCCCTGTGAAAGCCATCCACCTAAATTTACGCCTTTTTTGAATCCGTCTAAAGTTCTCATAATCTTTAACCTCCTGTGAAATAATAAAATATATATTGCACTCATTTGCCGTTTGGGAGTGCTTATCAGTTTCGTTTTCTGTGACTTTATAGTAGCATTTGCAGCTTTATGCAAATACAACAAATGTGTCATTAATATAATAATTATGCTATAGTAATATAATAGAAAGGAGGATGGACCATGAATATATCGAACGAGATCGTAAAACAGCAGTTTGTACAGAGAGAATACGGACTGGCGCACCCGACATACGACAGTGAACTTGACTTCTATCAGCTTGTCAGCAGTGGCAATGTGAAGGCACTGTCGGGTATGCTCCTCGCAGGAGAGGAGGATGCCGAGGTTCTGGCAGCCAGGGGAATATTGTCGGAGGATAAAGTCCGAAACAGAAGATATCACGAGATCGTGCTTGTGGCGATGATATCCAGATTTTGCATAGAAGAGGGCATGGAGGAGATGGAAAGCTACAATCTCAGTGACTTCTATATTAATAAGCTGGACAAAGCACAGACCACGCAGCAGGTCATAGAGATACATAATCAGATAATCATGGATTATGCCAAAAGGATGCGCCGGGTGAAGAAGAAAACAGTCATATCGCCACACTGTGTCAAGGCTATGGATTACGTATATGACCATTTGCATGAGCGGATAGATGTGCGGGAAGTGGCAGAATTTGTGGGAGTGGAACGCTCTTATCTGAGCAAACTATTTCATAAGGAGGTCGGTCAGACAATCTCAGATTACATCATGGAGAAGAAGCTTCAGACTGCCAGAAATATGCTTCTGTATTCAGATTTTTCCTGTACGGAGATATCGCAGTATCTGGCATTTGCCAGCGGAAGTTATTTTGCAAAATGCTTCAAGACAAAATATGGAGCGACTCCGAATTCATATCGCAGGATAAATTACAGGAAACACTGGAAAGAGGCGAAATCATAGTCTTGTTATGTGCTGGTATAATTGACAACATCTGTCAAAGGTTGTAGAATTACATGAGTTTTATTTGTATATATAAGGAGAATGAATAGCTATGTCATCTTTTAGATTTCATGTGGCTCTCGCAGCCGCCAAACTGAGCAAGGGACTCATCCAGCTCCTGGGTAGGAACGGTACGCATACACCTGGAGTTATCGCCCTGAAGATATGTCCGGATTTCCTGGCACAGGCGCCCAAGGCACCGCTTACGATATGTGTCACAGGAACAAATGGTAAGACCACCTGTAGTAACCTGATAACTGATGTTTTGGAGAAGGATGGAAGAAGAGTTGTCAGCAACAGAACAGGTTCCAATATCGTCCCTGGCTGTACGACAAATGTCATCAACAGCCTTACATTTACGGGAAAGGTCAGAGTGGATGCCACTGTATTTGAGGTGGACGAGCGTGCTTCAAGGCTGATACTTCCATATGTGAAGCCGGATTATCTTGTTGTAACAGGACTTTTCAGAGATTCACTCAAGAGAAATGCTCACCCTGACTATATTTTCAGTGTCATAGATACCTACTGCCCTGATTCTGCAAAGGTTATCCTGAATGCGGACGAGCTTTGCTCAAGCATGTTGAAGAAAGACAGCTACAGAGTGTTCTATGGAATCGGCAAGCAGCCTGATGACAAGACCGAGCCATACAACCTTATCGCGGATTACCAGATCTGCCCTAACTGCGGCGAGAAGCTGAAGTACAATTACCTCAGATACCATCACATCGGTGATGTGGTATGTCCGAAGTGTGGACTTCACTCCCCGGACAAGAAGTATCTTGCAACTGACATAGACAGAGAGAAGATGACAATTACTATACAGGAGGGAGACAAGAAGACAGTTTATCCGCTGATCCATACAGCTCTCTTCAATATATATAATGAAGTTACAGTTATCTCGGCACTGCGCGAGATCGGTCTCTCGGCTGAGAGAATCAAGGAACTCATGGGTCAGATCCATATACCGGATTCCCGCCACAACGAGACCACAGTGAATGGTGTTACAGTAATCCAGGCGCTCTCAAAGGGACAGAGTGCGGTTTCTTCATCCAGAACATTTGAGTATGTGGCAAATGAGGAGGGCAAGAAGGCTATCCTCCTTGCGATGGACGATCTTGAGGACAGACAGAAGAGTATAGAGTTCTCAGGCTGGATATACGATCTGGAGTATGAGCAGTTCAACAGGGATGATGTTGTACAGGTCATCTGCACAGGACCTAGATGCTACGACCACAAGGTGAGATGCTTACTGGCTGGTATCCCTGAGGAGAAGATACTCACAAATCTCAGCGAGGTCGCTGCGGCAGATGATGTGACTATAGATGGTGTTGACAGAATATACATCCTGTACGACTGTGAGAATTACGGAATGTCATGTGAGATGAAGAAGAAGATAATCAAGAGACTGGAGGGTGACAAATAATGAAGATTGAGATTTTATATCCGGAAATATGTACACTCTACGGTGACAAAGGAAATACAATGTATCTGCAGAAATGTCTGCCGGATGCAGAATTTGTGACAACAGGACTTAACGAGAAACCTCTCTTTCTGAGAGAGAATATCGACATGGTATATATGTGCTCCATGAGTGAGAAGAGTCAGGAGCTCGTGCTTGACAGACTGATGCAGTACAAGGACGAGATCGCAGCATGCATGAAGGATGGAAAGGCGCTTTTCCTTCTGGTTGGCAATTCCATGGAACTCCTCGGAGATTATATCAAGAGAGAGGACGGAACCAGAGTTACAGGACTTGGCGTTGTTCCAGGCATGTACTCAGTTCGTCAGGCTCCAAATCGTTTCAACACGCTCATCAAGGCGAAGTTCAACGATATGATACTCATCGGATACACAAGCCGATTTGCCCATACCTACGGAATACTGGAGGATATGACATTCTGCAAGGTGGAGATCGGACAGGGAAGCAACCCAGATACCATGAATGAGGGAATCTGCAAGAATAGAGTCATTGCGACATACATTCATGGCCCACTGCTCATTCAGAATCCTGATTTTGTACATTATCTGCTGAAAAGACTGGATGCTCCTATGAAGGAGATACCATTCGAGGCAGCTATGCGCAAGGCATACGATGTGAAGCTTGCTGAGTATGGCAAGCCGGATCTGGAGCTGTCATAATATAGAGAATTATAGTGATAATTAAGCCCCGGTGGCCTTTGATATGTACCTGAAATCCAGGACACATGTCAGTATGCTGCCGGGGATTTTATATGTAGTAATGTATAAAACTTATACATTTTGTATAGTTATGTAAACATATTGAAAAGAAAAAGATAATATGTCACAATACAGATGTTGCCACCCCTAGACAGGCTAGGAAAGGGGGGAGCGCAGTGACAGAACTTCTTGTTTCATTTTTAATTTCCGTCGTGGCAAGTATAGTAGCCTACTATATTTGCAAGTGGCTGGACGGAGATAAGTAAGTGGTAATCAGCCCAAGGAGTACGTCGCCTTTAAAAGACGGAGAAAACCCCAGTAGCGCCAACTACTGGGGTTTTCGTTATGCTTTTGGGAAAGCATATGTCAGAATTTCTTGTTTCATTGTTGCTGACATTATATCATATGAATTTTACCTTCGCAACATTCATTTTCCTCACATATCTTAATGTTTTTTCAGATGTATCAACTCAAAAGAAAGTAGTATAATGATATCGCGAGAAGAAAAAACAAGCGACGCGAAGCGGCATTTGTTTTTTTCTTGCGATATCAACGAGAACCCGTTCGGCGGAGCCGAACATGGAGCGCGGCAGCGCGAGGGTTCGAGTCTGCAAAAAGCAAGAAGAAAAATGCGCGACGCGGAGCGGCATTTGTATTAGTAAATGCTAAGCGGCATTAGTTTCTGTAAATCGGGGTATATTATTCGTAAAAACAAATGAAGAGACAATGTGAAAGGAGCAGTGGGTTACATGTTAAAGGACTGGAACAGACCGGAGCGTCCAACAGATGAGGAGATAGACGCACGGTTAAAGATCGCCAGAGAGAATCTGACGCGCAATCAGATCAAGGTAAAGGAAGGTAAGATACCTGTATTTGTCATATTTGAGGGCTGGGGAGCCGCAGGTAAGGGAAGTCTTGTGGGAAGGATCATAAAGAATATGGATCCGAGATTTTTCAACGTTGAGTCAGTGAAGTATTCCACAGATGAGGAAAAACGCAGACCATTCCTGTACAAGTATTTTACGAGAATACCGGAACAGGGGGAGTTTGTATTTCTGGATGGTGGATGGATGAGGGACATAGTAGGTGGCAAGATGTCTGGAGAATTGTCAGACAAGGAATACCGGAAGAGAGTTGACAGCACCAAGAGATTTGAGAGGACTCTGGCGGACAACGGATATCTGGTCATGAAATTTTTCTTCCAGATAGACAAGCATGAGCAGAAGAAGAGACTTGAGGCACTTTTGGCAGATGACACGACAAAGTGGAGAGTGTCAAAGCATGATCTGAAGCAGAACAAAAAGTATGACGAGTATCTTGAGGCATTTGACAGCTTTATGTATGACACCAATCTGTCAAATGCACCGTGGTACATGATAGATGCAAAGGAGAGAAAATGGGCAGAACTTCAGATACTCGATATCATCAATCAGGGAATAGATACTGCGCTGCTCAATCAGGGGCATGCTGTACCTATACTGCAGAATACATTTGCGCTCAAGAAGATCCCGAAACTTTCCGAGGTGTCTCTCGACAAGAAACTGACGGATGAGGAGTACAAGGAGGAACTTGACAAGCTGCAGAAGAAACTCGGCAGACTGCACAATGAGCTTTACCAGAAGAGGATACCTGTTATCATAGGCTACGAAGGTTGGGATGCGGCAGGCAAAGGTGGAAATATCAAGAGGATAGCGGAGGCACTTGATGCGAGAGGTTATGTGGTAAATCCTATAGCAAGTCCAGAGCCGCATGAGAAGGCAAGGCATTTTCTGTGGCGATTCTGGACAAGACTTCCTAAGTCAGGACATGTGGCGATATTTGACAGAACATGGTATGGCAGAGTCATGGTTGAGAGACTTGAGGGCTTCTGTTCGGAAAATGACTGGCAGAGAGCGTACAACGAGATAAATGAATTCGAGAAGGAACTCCACGACTGGGGTGCGATCGTCATCAAATTCTGGGTTCAGATCGACAAGGATACACAGCTTGAGAGATTCACACTCAGACAGAACACACCTGAGAAACGCTGGAAGATCACAGATGAGGACTGGCGCAACCGTGACAAATGGGATGACTATGAGACTGCGGTGGATGAGATGCTGGAAAAGACCAACACCAGCTTTGCGCCATGGCACATATTGGAGTCAAATGACAAGAAGTATGCCAGAATAAAAGCCCTCAAGATCGTTATCAAGGCGATAGAGGATAAGCTGGAGCATCTCGACAACTAATGATGGGCGCCGGATGCGATCACTCGATACTCAGAATGATATAACGCATTTGTGACAGATATAAGTAAAGGTACAAAAAACACGAGGCGGTGATACACCATACTAAGGTATCACCGCCTTTTAAAAAGGTTTTAAGGTATATGTTCCGCCTGGCGTGTATGACCGCAAAGGATAAATTTCAGATATTATCCAGGAGGGAGGTACGGCTTTAGCAACAGGCAGACTGCAAAATATAAAAACTATATTTTCCTGTAGGGTAAGACAGGAAGATAAGTCATTACCATAATTATATTAATTGTTTTTCTTTGATGATGGCGACTCCGAGCGGGGTTAACTCAAGCTCTCCATCAACTACATTCTGAGTCTGAATATTGGTTCCATGAACATCGGATATGGACTGAGGTTCATCGGTATTATTCAGGTAGAAACCATATGAGGTTTCGTCATCTGCGTATCTGCGGTGATATTGAACTCCGTCAGGCAGACATTTGGTTGCTATTCCGGCATCTGCCAGCATCCGCTCCATGATCTCACCAAGTTTGCTGTAATCTATTCTTGCAGCTACGTAGTAGGCCTTGCCTTTGCCGTAGCTGTTCACTGTCACTGCCGCATTTCCGGCGTAGAAATCAGAATCGTAGGTTCCAAGTACATCCGCCGTTCCGACTCTCAGGATCTCAGCATAGTCACGGAGTTCGCATGAACTGCCATCTGTGAAGCTCACGCTGTTTCTGTCAGATGGATACAGGGTGTCTATCTCTTCACTGATGATTCCAAATACATCTGCAAGTCCATTTCCCGGGAATCCACCGAGTATACAGAGCTGATCCTTGTCTACATAGCCCGTAAAGTAAGTGGATAGAAGCTGTCCGCCCCTCTTTACAAATGCGGCAAGAGACTCGGCTGCGCCATCTCTCAGCATGTAGAGCATAGGTGCAACAACCACATCGTAATCGTCGAGTGGTTCATCGGATGCAATGACGTCCACGTCAACGCCGCGCTTTGTCAGCTCTTTGTATACAGACATACAGGTCTCAGGATATTTTTTTGATTCCTGCCCCAGAGCCTTGACATCATCTATGGCCCACATATTGTCCCAGTCGAACAGCAGTGCAACCTTTGATCTGATGAGTGTGCCGGTTATCTCGGAGAGCCCATCAAGCTCTGCGCCGAGGGCGGCAACCTCCTTGAATATTCTGGTGTCATTTGTTCCGAGATGGTCAACAACGGCACCGTGATACTGTTCAAATGAGCCTCTGCCCTTTCTCCACTGGAAATACTGGACTGTATCAGAACCGCAGGCGATTGCGTTGTATGAGAACAGTCTGTGTATGCCAGGTCTCTTCAGCTTGTTGTATGGATGCCAGTTTACAAGCCCCGGAGCACTCTCCATAAGCATGAAAGGTTTGTCCTTCTTCATGGATCTCATAACCGCGTGGTCAAATGTATTCTGGCCCATGACATCCGCAAGACTCTCGTAGTCATTGTGGAATCTAGGGTATGAATCCCATGAGATCACATCCAGCTCCTTTGCCATCGGTCTGTAGTCGAGACCGTCATAGAGCTGCATAAAGTTGGTAGTTATCGGTATTTCAGGGGTGAGTTCACGGAGGAGCGTTATCTCTGATTTCATGTAATCGTTCATGTTCCATGTGGTAAATCTCTTCCATTCGAGGTTCAGCCCCATGATACTGAAATCACCATTTTTGTATGGCGGCTCAATCTGTGAGAAGCTGTTGTATGAGTGACTCCAGAAGGTGGTCCACCATGCTTTGTTCAGCTTGTTTATGTCGTGGTCGAACTTCTCTGCGAGGTAATTCTGAAATCTTTTCACACAGAGACGGCAGTAGCACTCGCCACCAAGCTCATTTGACACATGCCACATGATGAGTCCCGGATGGTTTCCCACATGGGCGTGGAGCTGACGGATGATATTGTCAACTTTTTCTCTGTATACAGGTGAGCTCATGCAGTGGTTCTCACGTACACCCTGGTGTTCCCGGACATCATAGGAATCCACACGCCTGATCTCAGGATACTTCTGTGCCATCCATGCCGGTTTGCCGCCCGATGGCGTGGCAAGAACGGTGTAAATGCCTGCATTATACAGGTTGTCCATAACATCCTTCAGCCAGTCAAAATGGTATTCGCCCTCAACAGGCTCATATGCTGACCATGAAAATACACCAAGAGTAGCGGAAGTCATTCCTGCCTCCTTCATCAGCTCGATATCCTTAGCCAGGATATCAGGGCGGTCCAGCCATTGTTCAGCATTGTAATCACCGCCGTGTAGTATTCCATTTATCTGTGGGAAAAGCTTGTTTTTGTTCATCTATCTGTCATCCTCCTGTAAATAAAAGGTAATGTACTCTATATTAACTGTTCTAAGTTAAAATATATGCGCAAGCGGTTGCACAACTTACTATTTAAAGGTAGCACAAATAGACAAATAATTCAATTGTAATTTGATAATACATTTTAATTTGTGCAAAACACACAAAATATATACACTGCCATTCATCAGGACAATATTGTATATAATTAAGAAAAACGGCTTGAAATAAGAGATATAATTGCTTGTGATTAAGATATCATGAATTGCTCAAAGTTGCGCAATTTGTCAATTTCTACAAGATGTACAAAAGTGAGGTAAAAAGCTATCGAACAGTGTCAAAAAACTATATAATAAAAGTATTGAGGGATGAACGGAAATATAAGGTTGGAACGTATCGTTTAAGGAGGAGTTTTATGATAAAAAAGAGGGAATCATATAGAGCGGTGGCAGGCAGTATAAGGTCTGAGTGGTTAAGGGGGCTGAGCAGAAAAATCTGTATCGGTGCCCTGGCATTTTCGGCGGCTGTTGTGCTATTGACAGGCGGCAAAGTGGAAGCATATGCATCTGATCAGACTCGGGTAAGTTCAGATGAGAGTCAGGTTACGATAGGATATGATGATCTGGACGACACTTTGCAGAAAGGCGGACTTGGCGTTGTCGTCGAGCAGCAGCATGGTGTGGCTGCACTGGCATCTACGTATGATGCAACAGCACTTGAGAAACTTATTGTTGAAGGAATCAAGGCGTGGCAGACGAATATAGATGTATCGGGACTTGGTCTTACGAGCGATGATATTGATAACGGGGCAGTAAGATCTATTATTAATTCTCATCCTGAGTTTATCAGTCTGTCGGGAGGCTATAGATATTGGACTTCTGGCTCCACGATCACCCAAATAGAATTTGCGTATTTGACAAATGCAAAGGAGGAGCAGCAGGAGCTTGATGCTGCACTTCAGGAAGTCAAGAGCAAGATAGATATCAGTGGAATGACCGATGAAGAGATAGTACTTGCATATCATGAGTACCTTACATCCACAGTTGCATATGCATATGAGGATTATTTCAATGGAACAATCGCTGCAAATCACGGGTATGATATGTATGGAGCTTTGGTTAAACATAGTTGTGTGTGTCAGGGATATGCTGAGACTATGTTTTATCTGCTAAGAGAGGCTGGCCTTTCATGTGCAGTCGCATCAAGTGAAAATATCAATCACGCGTGGAACATAGTTAAGATACATGGAAAATGGTATCACATAGATGCAACCTGGGACGATCCGGTGTGGGATATGCCTGGAAGATCATATCATGATTATTTCCTTGTCAGCTTTGATACAATGAATAAGAATACGCTAACCAACCACACTAAGGACAGAACGGATATGGTTGTCAGCGCACAGTGGGGAGATACATACACATCTGCGATAGATACAACATATGAGAGTGGTAAGTTCTGGAATGGTGTAAATAAAGCAATTTTATATAAGGATGGTTATTGGTACAGTATAGGAAGTGGGGCATCAGATACTGGTTACCAGATAAATAAGTATCAGTATTCAACAGGCACAAACAAAGTTATATATTCGGGCACAGCAAAATGGACAGCTCCAAGTGGCGGATACTATCCAGGTGTTTACGGATCAATATATCTTCATGGCAATAGTCTGTATTTTGCAACGCCGGACAGCTTGAAAAAGATTGATCTGATATCTGCAGCGGCCAGCCCGGTAGAGATTTTAAACATACGGACAAAGTATAACAGTGCATCTGGAAGTAATCTGTATGCATTTGGAGAGCAATATGGCAAGGTTGTGTATTTCATTGCAGATACACCAAATCTGAAACAGACAAAGGATACGAGCGATTCTACAAAGTATAATAAAAACTATGAAGAGTACACACTGGATATTTGTATCAGTCATAATTGGGATGCCGGAGTAATAGTAACAGCACCAACGTATAAAAACGAGGGAACCAAGAAGTATACCTGTACAAACTGTGGCGAGACAAAGACCGAGACTATAGCCAAGCTGGTGTGCACCGAGCATGTATGGGATGCCGGAGTAGTAGTAACAGCACCTACGTATACAAGCACAGGTACAAAGAAATATACATGTGAGAACTGCGGTGAGACAAAGACCGAGACTATAGCCAAGCTGGTGTGCACCGAGCATGCATGGAATGCCGGAGTAGTGACAAAACAGCCAACATACAAGACAGAGGGAACCAGGAAGTACACCTGTACAAACTGTGGCGAGACAAAGACCGAGACTATAGCCAAGCTGGTGTGCACCGAGCATGTATGGGATGCCGGAGTAGTAGTAACAGCACCTACGTATACAAGCACAGGTACAAAGAAATATACATGTGAGAACTGCGGTGAGACAAAGACCGAGACTATAGCCAAGCTTGTATGTACAGATCATGCATGGGATGCCGGAGTAATAGTAACAGCACCTACGTATACAAACACAGGTACAAAGAAATATACATGTGAGAACTGTGGCGAGACAAAGATAGAGACCATAGCTAAGCTTGTATGCACCGAGCATGTATGGGATGCCGGAGTAGTAGTAACAGCACCTACGTATACAAGCACAGGTACAAAGAAATATACATGTGAGAACTGCGGTGAGACAAAGACCGAGACTATAGCCAAGCTTGTATGTACAGATCATGCATGGGATGCCGGAGTAATAGTAACAGCACCTACGTATACAAACACAGGTACAAAGAAATATACATGTGAGAACTGTGGCGAGACAAAGACTGAGACTATAGCCAGGCTTGTATGTACAAATCATGCATGGGATGCCGGAGTAGTGACAAAACAGCCAACATACAAGACAGAGGGAACAAGAAAGTACACCTGTACAAACTGTGGCGAGACAAAGACTGAGACTATAGCCAGGCTTGTATGTACAAATCATGCATGGGATGCCGGAGTAGTGACAAAACAGCCAACATACAAGACAGAGGGAACAAGAAAGTACACCTGTACAAACTGTGGCGAGACAAAGACCAAGACTATAGCCAGGCTTGTATGTACAAAGCATGCATGGGATAATGGAACGGTTACTAAGAAAGCTACATATACAGCTACAGGAGTCAGGAAATATACTTGCAAGACATGTGGCGCAGCAAAGCAGGTCACAATTGCAAAGCTGAAGCTCACAAAGGTAACAGTAAAGGCCGCACAGCAGACCTCAGCGGTAAAACTTACCTGGAACAGATCTGCCGGGGCGTCAGGCTACAAGATATACAGGAGAACCGCAAAGGGAAGATATGTATGTATCAAGACAGTCAAGTCGGGAACGACAAGCTATGTAGACAAGACAGTCAAGTCAGGAAACAGGTATTACTACTGTGTAAAGGCATATAATGGAAATGTACTCAGTGGATATACAGAGGCAAGTATTCTCTATATCAAGGCTCCGGTTGTCACGGTCAGGAAGTCAGCACAGGGAGTGAAACTTTCCTGGAAAAAGTCTGCCGGTGCAAAAAAATACATTGTGTATAGAAAGACACCAACAGGCAAATACAGGGCAGTCAAGACTGTAACAGCGAAAACTCTCAGTTGGACAGACAAAACGGCAAAGAAAGGTCAGACTTATTATTACATTGTGAAGGCAGTGAATAATAAGACATACAGTGCAGCGTCACCGCAGAAGAGAATAAAAAGGTAGATGCTTACTGCGTAATTATAAGGGAGAAAAAGAATGAAATATGAAAATGTAAGACTCACAGAAGCTGTGCGGCGTATCAGGATGATATTTGTGGTGGGCGTCATCGCTGCGTGTGTGCTGTACGGCGGAAAAATACCAGCATTTGCGGAAGATACTCAGGAACAGTATGACTCATCACAGAGCAGCTATGGTCAGTTGCTTGAGCAGGAGGGCGATACTTCAGGCATCCTGCAATTTGGCGGACAGATAATAGAAGATGAAGCATCGGATTCATCGGAAGCGTCACTGGCAGCGGCAAATTCAAAGAAATATGAGAGTGCCATTGTCGGCGCTGTGGAGAAATTTTCACCGAGACTCAATGTAAAGAGCTGGGGATTGACCACACGAAATGTTGCAAATGTAGTCACAACCGCAATGAATGCGCATCCCGAGGTCGTGTATGTGGCAAGATACAGTTATCTGTATGACCAGACCACAGGAAAGGTCGTGTATCTGAAGTTCTCATACAAGCCAAATGCCCGAACCGAAAAGAAGCAGTTGGATGCAGCCATAGCGGAAGTGAACAAGCAGATAAATACAAAGAACATGAAGCCGGCAGAGATCGTGCTTGCATATCATGAGTTCCTGACATCCACAGTTGCATATGACACCAGCGGGGCTAAGGAATTTGATCCAACAACCGGAAGAGACCACATGTATGATATGTATGGTGTATTGGTTAAGAGGAGCAGCGTGTGTCAGGGATATGCGGAGACCATGTGGTATTTCCTCAGGAAAGCCGGGGTTCCGAGTGGAGTTGCCACAAGCCAGTATGTAAACCATGCGTGGAATGTTGTAAATATAGGTGGAAAGTGGTATCACGTTGACGCAACCTGGGATGATCCCGCAAGTGATATACCGGGAAGGTCGATGCATGATTATTTCCTTGTAAGCTTTGACACCTTGAACAGTAAGACTAAGGCCGCCAGCAGCGATTATTATCTTGGCAGATATGACACAAAGGTGGGAAATGTATGGAAGGGAACATACAGCAATGCCACGGATAAGCGATATGAAAAAGGCCAGTTCTGGAATGGCGTTGAGAAGGTCATCTTTTATAGAAAGGGCTACTGGTACAGCATAAAGCAGGGCAGCCAGTCATCATACTATCAGATAAACAAGTACAGCTTCAGCAACGGTGTAAATACAACGATATTTACCGGGCAGGATGAATGGCTGGATACAGATGGTACGACACTTAACAAACAGTATGGAACACTGTTCCTTGCACAGGAAAAGCTCTATTTCTGCACATCGAGATATGTTGCATGGATAGATCTTGAGGTAAATGAGCGCAAGGCGTGGGCTATATATGACATAAGACAGAAGTATGTATCAGGTGTAAACATATATGGAATGGGATATTACGGAAATGATGTTGTGATCTGGGTTTCCGACACTCCATCCTGTACAAGAAAGGACGCTTACTATCTCGGAGCATGTATGAGCCACAAATGGCAGGCGGGAGAGGTTACAAAACAGCCGACATTCACATCCCAGGGATCGCAGAAGTACAAATGCAGCAACTGCGGATATACCAAGAATGTCACACTTGACAAATTGAAGCTTGCGACGGTGACGGTCAAAACGAAGAATACAGGTAAGGGAATAAGCCTCACCTGGAATACCGATTCAAAAGCCACCGGTTATAAGGTATACAGACGCACAGGCAAGGGTGCATACAGACTTATAAAGACAGTGAAGGGAAGCTCTGTGAGATCAATGGTAGACAGATCTGTTGTAGGAGGAAAGACCTACACATACAGAGTATCGGCATACAACAGCTATACAAAGGGCGGCTCCAAGGCAAAGAGCCAGTATTATATAGGTTGCACGACCGCAAGAGCAAAGAATACCTCACAGGGAGTAAGAGTCTCCTGGAAGAAGACAAAGGGAGCCGCCGGCTATAAGATATACAAAAAGACAGGCAGCGGCAGATTCAAATGTGTGAAGGTTGTGAAAGCAAAGACCACAACATATCTTGACCGCCGTGTGAAGTCAGGAACAAAGTACACATACTTTGTAAAACCATACAAAGGAAAGACGGCAGGAACCTACAAGAAGGCTAGTGTCAAGTACAGATAAAAAGTAAATAGAGCGCGTAAAAAATACCATGTACAGCATTTCGCCTGTACATGGTATTTTTGCTTTTGTTATATGCTTAGAAAGATATTATTTTTCATTCTTGTGTTCAGTTATGTCCCTGTGGGAATTATCGAACAGATCTGTGTCGGCCACATCTGATGAATCATTTCGATTCAGGGTCTCGCCTATGCGGGCCTTTGCCTCAGTTCCGGCAGCCTTGATACCCTCGGTGATCACCTCGCTCTTTTCCTTGAGATTTTCACTTATCACAGCGCTTTTTTCCTTTACGTTTTCTGTAAGCTCCTCAGCCTTCAGTTTGATCTTCTTTGTTATGGAGAAGCTTTCAGGGTTATTCTCAAATGCTCGTTTGATCGATGCTGTATCGTGAAGAGAGAGAAGGAAGCTTGGCTTCTCCTTGAACTTCTCACGATCCAGAGCCAGTCGGGACTTGAGTTCCTCAACACGGACAATAAGATCATTCTCTTTCGCAAATTTCTTCACCTTGTTCATCAGGTTGAATGATACAACGCAGTCGATCACGAATACCCCGTAGAAGAAACCGATGAAGAAGGAGAATGTCAGGTGATCCGCCAGCCAGTACACAGCGTTCAGTATGTGTGGATGGAGGAAGAAATAGTACAGTGCCGCGATCACACCCCAGAAGAATGAGAACAGCGGACATATGATGCCCTGTATATTGCCCCACTCATCTGAGTAGTCCCACAGCTTGATGTTCATTCCTATTATAAATATACGTCCGGCAATGTATTCCACAACGGTCATGGCGATGGCCATGATCAGTACCACCAGAACCTTTTGCAAAACAGGATGGGCGTCAACAGCATCTATATGGATCAGGGACAGGAGATACAGCACCACCAGGCCTGAACCGTAGAGAGGCAGGTAAGGTCCGATGAGGAATCCCGGGTTGATCCATTTGTGGCTTGGGTTGCTCTTGGAGAAGAACTTTCTGAATATGACTTCAATGCACCAGCCCATGATGCATCCTATGAAAAATAAAAATAATATTACCAGAATACTTTTGATATTGAAATTATCCATACATGGAATCTCCTTTGTATATATGACTTTGCCAATAGTAATAAGATAGTATATAGAAGGAAAAAAAGCAACCTTACAAAATGTCACAAGTGTAAGATAGCTTGTTGATACTTATTGAGAAAAAAAGTCATTTAAATTGCGAATGTTATATTGGACTAACGCCGGGGACAGTGCTATACTTACAGCAAATAAAAAGCCACGAAACAGATGCAGACTCTTTCTACAGTACGAAGATCGAGAATGCATTTTTTACGTTAAGGAGAGTTTGATTGAACAAACCGTGATTAGAAAAATCGAATCACGGCGAAGCCTGTCATATAATCTATCATGCGTATAAGTGGTCATATCATTAATCAGAATAAATATATAATCAAGGAGGACAAAATCATGATGAAGGCATTAAAGAAGGTAAACTGGAAGAAGCTTGGAATATTTGCAGGTGGAGTATTATTTGGAACAGCTGGTATCAAGGTTCTCTCAAGCAAGGATGCAAAGAACGTATATACACATTGTACAGCTGGTGTTCTTAGAGCAAAGGATTGTGTCATGAAGACAGCAAATACTATCCAGGAGAACTGTGGTGATATCTACGCAGGAGCAAAGGATATCAACGAGGCAAGAGCACAGAAGGCAGCAGAGGCTGACTTTGAAGATACTGAGTGCACAGAGGCTGAGAGCGCTGATGCAGCAGAGACTGTAGAAGAGTAATCAGTATAAGACAAAACATAAGAAAGAGGCGAAGATCTTGAAGTTTTCTATTTTAAATGAAACAAAGAATCGTCTGCGTATACACATGGCACAGAGCCGCATGACCATGGCACAGGCCGACATACTTCAGTATTATCTGGAGAACTGTGAGGCAGTGGAAGAGGTCAAGGTGCACGACAGAACCTGTGACGCGATCATCATATATGATGGTGACCGTGCAGCGGTGATAGATGCGCTGAGACAGTTTGGATATGACAGGGTGGAGGTTCCGGCGGATCTCACAGAGACATCAGGCAGAGTCATGAACAGACAGTATGAGGACAAGCTGTTTTGGAAGACCGCCTGGTACATGACCAAGAAATGGATCATGCCAATGCCGCTTCGGTATTGTCTGACATCCGTCAAAGCTCTCAAGTATATAGGCAAGGGGCTCAAGTGTCTTGCGAACAGGAAGCTTGAGGTGCCGGTTCTCGATGCAACAGCCATAACAGCATCCATTCTGACAAATGATTTCGCGACAGCGGGATCAGTCATGTTCCTTCTGGAGATCGGTGAGATCCTTGAGGAGTGGACACATAAGAAGTCGGTGGATGGACTGGCAAGAAGCATGTCACTCAATATCAATAAGGTATGGGTGCGTGTGGATGATTGTGATGTACTTATGGACAGTGCGAAGATCGCAAAGGATGATCTGGTAGTGGTTCATATGGGCAATGTCATTCCATTTGATGGTGTTGTGGATCAGGGCGAGGGCATGGTCAATCAGGCATCCCTCACCGGAGAGTCAGTACCGGTCCACAAGGGACACGGAGACAGTGTATATGCAGGTACAGTTGTTGAGGAAGGTGAGCTGGTAGTCAGAGTTGTAAAGACTGGTAAGACCAGCAGATATGATAAAGTTGTTGCGATGATAGAGGAGTCTGAGAAGCTTAAGTCAGGACTTGAGAGCAAGGCAGAGCATCTTGCAGATGGTCTTGTGCCATGGACTCTCGGTGGAACTATCCTCACATACCTTTTAACAAGGAATATCACCAAGACACTTGCGGTACTCATGGTCGACTATTCATGTGCATTGAAGATGTCCATGCCTATAGCGGTATTGTCTGCTATACAGGAGGCAAATAAGCATCACCTCACAGTCAAGGGCGGCAAATTCCTGGAGGCTGTAGCTGATGCAGACACGATAGTATTTGACAAGACAGGAACACTTACAAAGGCATCACCTACGCTTGTACGCGTCGTATCATTTGACGGAAGAGATCCTGATGAACTGCTCAGGATAGCTGCGTGTCTGGAGGAGCATTTCCCTCATTCCATGGCAAGAGCGGTTGTGGCAGGAGCTGCAGCCAAGGGGCTGGAGCATGAGGAGATGCACTCCAAGGTTGAGTATGTTGTGGCTCACGGTATCTCATCAAGCATAGACGGCAAGAAGGTTGTCATAGGAAGCTATCATTTCGTATTTGAGGATGAGGGCTGTGTGATACCTGAGGATAAGATAGAGCTGTACGAGTCGTTGTCCAAGACTCATTCACATCTGTTCATGGGAATCGATGGCAGGCTGGCAGCAGTCATATCCATCAAGGATCCGGTGAGACAGGAATCGGCCGAGGTTGTTTCAAGGCTCAAGAAGCTGGGAATCAAGAAGGTTGTCATGATGACAGGAGACAGTGACAGAACGGCCAAGGCTATTGCAGAGCAGGTAGGAGTGGATGAGTATTACTCAGAGGTCCTTCCTGAGGACAAGGCAAAGTTTGTCGAGGCCGAGAAGGCTGCGGGCCGCAAGGTCATCATGGTGGGAGATGGAATCAATGACTCACCTGCACTGTCGGCATCCGATGCTGGAATTGCCGTAAGTGATGGCGCGGAGATTGCCAGAGAGATCGCAGATATAACTGTCAGTGCAGACAATCTGTACGAGCTCGTAACACTTAAGGAGCTCAGCAATAAGCTGATGAGCAGGATCAACAGGAACTATCGCAAGATAGTGACCATCAACACAGGACTTATCATCCTGGGCGTGATGGGAGTTATCCAGCCAACCACATCAGCACTGCTTCACAATTCATCGACGCTTCTCATAAGTCTTGACAGTATGAAGAAGCTGCTGGATTGATGATTGGAGCATAGAATTATATTGATGATCGAAGCGTAGAATCATATAGAATATAAAATAAAGCTGCCCTCTTCACTGGGATGAGTACCCGGGATTCCGGAACATTAGTGAGGAGGGCAGTTTTGTAGTTAAAAAATGATTTTAAATTTAAATAATAAAAATAATCTGTAAGAATTGTTGACCGGGCCGACAGGATATGACAAAATGTACGTATAAAACATGAGTAGATAGCTGAACATAAGGGCAGAATATTAGCAGATATTATCTGGAATGTTTATGAAATGAAAATATACAGATGTGTGTGGAGCACAGCATGATGCGTGTGTTCATCACAATAGAATGGAGGATGATCAGTATGGTAAAAACGGTAAAAGGCGATAATTTTGAAGATATAAAGGCATGCGGTGTGGCGGTTGCGGATTTCTCAGCAACATGGTGCGGACCGTGCAAAATGATGGCACCGGTATTTCACACGGTTGCAGATGAACTGAATGGTGAAGTGGACTTCTTCAGTGTGGACGTGGATGAGAATCCCGGACTTGCGGCTGCCAATAAGGTGTTCAGTGTTCCGACATTGATACTGTACAAGAATGGTGTTGAGGCATCGAGGAGTGTCGGAGCTATATCCAAGTATGATCTTCTCGATTTCATTGAGAAGATCAAATAATTGTCTGTGATATGTATCCCGGATATTTTCATTGGGATCTGAATTGAAGTGGGGATACAAACTAGAAACAGGAAAAACATAAAGCCCTGTCAGACTTAACATTCATATGGGTCTCATATTATGGATACATATGAATGTTAAGTCTGACAGGGCTTTAAGGTTATTGAAAACACATTGACTATCTGGCGTCTCTGTCTACATATTCTCTATACTTAACCAGACTCTTATATGCCGGTCTGATGATCTTGTCTGTAGTGACAAGCTCCTCGATTCTGTGAGCGCTCCATCCAACTATACGTGCCACCGCAAAGAGCGGTGTGTAGAGCTCCCTAGGAATTCCGAGCATCTCATACACGAATCCGCTGTAGAAGTCTACGTTAGGGCTGACACCCTTGTATATCTTGCGTTCCTTGGCGATGAGCTTTGGCGCGATCTTCTCAATGTTGTTGTACAGAGTCATATCCTCGTCCCTGCCCTTGGCAGCGGCAAGCTGTTCGACAAATGACTTGAAGACTTTTTCTCTTGGGTCTGACAGTGAGTAAACGGCATGGCCCATACCATAGATGAGTCCCTTGTGGTCGTAGGCTTGCCTGTTCAGCAGCTTATCCAGATATGCCTCTATGGCCTCTTCGTCATGGTAATCCTTTATGTGCTCCTTTATATCATCCATCATGTTCATAACCTGCAGATTGGCTCCGCCATGCTTCCTTCCCTTGAGGGATGAAAGGGCGGCGGCAATGGCAGAGTATGTGTCAGAGCCGGATGACGTTACAACTCTTGTGGTGAATGTGGAATTGTTACCACCGCCGTGCTCCATGTGAAGCAGAAGTGCTATGTCAAGAACTCTTGCCTCAAGCTCGGTATACTTCATGTCAGGCCTGAGCATCCTGAGGATGTTTTCAGCCACGGAAGCATCCTTGTCAGGTCTGTGAATGTACATACTTCCGTCGTTCTCATAATGGTTGTATGCGTGATAACCATACACAGCCATCATAGGAAATGTTCCGATGAGACCGATACACTGTCTGAGAACATTGTCTATATCCAGGTTGGTAGCCTGATTATCGTATGAAGCCAGAGTCAGCACACTTCTTGTCATGGAGTTCATTATATCCACACTAGGTGCTTTCATGATGACATCACGGGTAAAGTTGGTCGGCAGGTTCATGGACTCGGCGATGACACTGCTGAATTCTGAGAGCTGAGCCTCGGTAGGCAGTTCTCCGAAGAGAAGAAGATAAGCAGCTTCCTCAAATATATGGCGTTTTCCTTTGCCGCCTTTTACGAGATCCTGTACATCATAGCCTCTGTACAATAACTGTCCGTCACACGGAACCTTCTGGCCATCCACATCCTTAAATGCTATGATCTGTGATATATTGGTAAGACCGGTCAGAACTCCCTGTCCATTCTCATCACGCAGTCCTCTTTTTACTCCGTATCTGGCATAGAGCTCTTTGTCTATCACATCATGCTGCTGACAGAGAGAAGCCTGCTTCTCCACGTATTCTGTCAGATTCTCCATATACTCCATATAAGTAACTCCTTTCCGTTTGTATGATAAATCAGATGATCTTTTTGCATATGTCGCTTAGACAACATGCGTCGCAATGTGGCTTCGTTCTGGCTGTGCACACGGATCTGCCGTGATCCACCAGCCTGTGACAGAAGTCATTGCTCTCATCTGGAGGTACAAGCTTCCACAGTTCCATCTCAACCTTCTTCGGATCTTTTATCCCGTCAACCAGTCCCATTCGGTTGACAAGGCGTATACAGTGGGTATCTGTTACAATGGCAGGTTTGCCGTAGATATCACCCATGATGAGGTTTGCGCTCTTGCGGCCTACGCCGGGGAGCTTAAGCAGCTCATCTAGACTGTCAGGAACCTGGCAATCATAGGAATCAACAAGCATATTCATACATGCACTAATATCTCTGGCCTTGCTCTTCCCCAGTCCGCAAGGTCTCACAATGGCCTCGATGTCACTGACATCGGCAGCAGCCAGTTCTTTTACTCCCGGATATTTGGCAAATAAATCCTGGACTACCACATTCACCCTTGCATCAGTGCACTGCGCCGCCAGGCGGACACTGACAAGAAGCTGCCATGCGTGTGAAGTATCGAGGGTGCATACTGTGTCAGGATATTCCTTCTTCAGCCTCTCGATAATGTCCAGTGTTCTCTGTTTTTTCGTATATCTCTTCTGTGATTCCATAAAAAAGACCTCCAGTCTCTATATGATAACATGAAAGGCCTGCAAATGGATATCGAAAAAGAATTCTTAATAAAAATGTTAGAAGTGTGAAAATGTTGGGAAGAGAAGACATGCCGCAGCCCAGTATATGTGCTGGGCTGCGGCATGTCTTTGCTGGTATAAATATCATGTCTGAAAGATCTTACTTTGTTCCGAAAATTCTGTCGCCGGCATCGCCAAGTCCTGGGCAGATGTAAGCATTCTCGTTCAGCTCGCGGTCAACATGTCCAACATAGAGCTGGATGTCAGGATGAGCCTTGAGAAGTCTCTCAATTCCCTGCGGTGCAGCGATGATCGACATGAACTTGATATGCTTACCGCCGTGCTGCTTGATGAAATCAACGGCAGCAACAGCTGATCCTCCGGTTGCAAGCATAGGATCCGTGACAACTATAAGTCTCTCATCGATAGGATCAGGGAGCTTGCAGTAGTACTCGTGAGGTTCATGAGTCTCCTCGTCTCTGTACAGACCGATGTGTCCAATCTTGGCTGTAGGAACCAGAGCCTGAAGTCCACTGACCATTCCAAGTCCTGCACGGAGAATAGGTACGATCGCAAGATTTCTTCCTGCGATGACCGGAGTCATGCATTCCTCGATAGGAGTCTCTATACATACATCCTCGGTAGGAAGATCTTTCAGAGCCTCATATCCCATGAGCATGGCGATCTCTTCAACAAGTGCACGGAATTCGGCAGTTCCGGTGTTCTTATCTCTGAGCTTTGAAATCTTATGCTGAATAAGTGGATGTGTCATAACTGTGTAATCTGTCATATTGTGTAACCTCCTAATAAATAATATACAGATAATTATTATGCCTCAATGTCAGAGTTCTGTGGATTCATTCCAAGTCCGCGGCTTACATCACCCTTGGTGTTCTCACCAAATGTATAGTCGTTACCAGGCAGTATAGCGTTCAGCAGGATGCCGGATATAGCTGCGAGGGCAAGTCCTGTAAGAGTGATAGTTGTGCCTCCGATCGTGAATGTAAGGCCATTTTTGAAACCAAGTCCACATACCATGATAACGGCTGCGATGATCAGGTTTCTTGACTTCGTGAAGTCTACGTGGTTCTCAACCACATTTCTTACACCTATGGCTGAGATCATTCCGTAGAGGATGAAACTTATGCCGCCAATGATGGCGAAAGGCATTGAGCGGATGACTTCTGCAACCTTAGGTATGAAACCGAGAATAACTGCAAAAATGGCAGCCAGTCGTATAACTCTTGGATCGTGAACGCGGCTGAGCTCGAGAACTCCTGTGTTCTCTCCGTAGGTTGTGTTGGCAGGACCGCCAAAGAGTGCGGAGAGAGATGTTGCCAGACCATCACCGATAAGTGTTCTGTGGAGACCTGGATCCTCAAGGAAATTCTGATCTACAGTTGCTGATATGGCACATATATCACCTATATGCTCCATCATGGAAGCGATGGCGATAGGAGCCATGACAAGTATGGCAGTTAAGTTAAATTTACAGATCTGGAAAGGTGGCAGACCGAGAAAATGTGCGTCTGAAACTCCAGAAAAACTGAGTATTGCTGAACCATCAGGGTTGGTCATACCACAGAAGTGAAGTATGAGTGCAACGCCATATGAGATAAGTACACCCATGAGGATAGGTATGATCTTGAACATGCCCTTGCCCCAGATGTTGAACACAATGACAACAGCCAGTGCGATAAATGCAAGCAGCCAGTTAGTGGATGCGTTTGATATAGCTGATGGTGCGAGGCTCAGACCGATACATATGATGATAGGTCCGGTAACCACTGGTGGAAGGAATCTCATGACACGCTTCACGCCGACAAGCTTGACGATCAGTGCAAGTACAAGATACAGAAGTCCTGCAACCACAATACCGCCACATGCATATGGAAGCTTTTCGCCCATTGGCATGTCCTTGAATATGCCTGTTTTAAGGTCTGCAACTGTGGAGAAACCTCCAAGAAATGCAAATGAAGAACCGAGGAAAGCAGGTACCTTAAGCTTTGTGCATAAGTGGAAGAACAGTGTTCCAAGACCGGCACATACAAGAGTTACCTGAATTGAGAGTCCCTGACCCTCGAAGTATCCGTTTACGAGAAGCGGAACAAGAATTGTTGCACCAAACATGGCAAACATATGCTGGAATCCAAGTAAAAGCATCTTTGGAATTCCAAGCTTACGTGCATCACGAATGGCTTCTTTTTGATTATCCATAAGTAATAATCCTCCCATATTTTTTCTTAGTTAAATATTATAAAGTTTATTTACACTAAGGTCAATTTGAATAGTGTAATTTCCGTAAATTTCATGTCACAATTTTGTGAAAACAGCGAAAAAATGGAGACGATGTAATGCCGCGAAAGGTCGAAAAAGAATTAAGAAATGTAATATATGGTAACGCTTGACAAAATGTTACAGAATTGTTACAATTCTGCTTGGATTGAGTAAAGGGGAGAAAAATAAAGATACAGGTCGAAGGAGACTACAGATATTATGATTGAATTAGAGAACGTGAGTATGACATATCCTGGGGGCAATCAGGCACTCAAGAATGTCAATATTAATATAGAGAAAGGCGAGTTCGTATTTATCGTTGGAAGCAGTGGTTCGGGCAAGACCACTCTGTTCAGGCTTCTGCTCAAGGAGCTCGATCCTACGGAGGGCAATATCACTGTTGCCGGATACGACTACGGCAAGATCAAGAGGAAGGATATACCGAAGGTCAGAAGAAGGATTGGAGTCGTATTCCAGAACTTCAGGCTTCTGAAGGACAGAACTATATACGAGAATGTTGCATTTGCACAGAGAGTCATCCAGACCCCGGCGAGATATATAAGAAGACGAGTTCCGGCCATGCTGACGCTGGTTGGACTTGCAGACAAATACAAATCATACCCGAAGGAGCTCTCAGGTGGTGAGCAGCAGAGAGTTGCCATGGCGAGAGCACTGGTCAACAATCCGGACATCATACTGGCGGACGAGCCTACAGGAAACCTTGATCCTAAGAACTCACTGGATATCATGAACCTCCTTGAGGATATTAACAAGAGAGGAACCACAGTTGTTGTGGTAACCCACAACAAGGATATCGTCAATGAGATGAAGAAGAGAGTTATCACCTTGAAGAAGGGCGTTATAATCAGTGATGAGAAGGAAGGAGGCTACATAGATGAAGATTAGTACATTTTTCTATGTCCTCAGACAGGGCTTTGCGAATATAAGAAGAAACATACTGTTCTCACTTGCATCACTGGGAACCATCATATCATGTCTGTTCCTTTTCGGAATCATATATGCGGTGGTTGTAAACTTCCAGTCAGGTATGCAGGAGCTTGAGAAGACAGTCACCATATCTGTATTCTTCGACGAGGATGCGTCCGATGAGACCATACAGCTCATAGGTGAACAGATAAGAACGGTCGATTATGTTGAGACGATGGATTTCATCTCAGCCGATGAGGCATGGGACAAGTTTGCAGATCAGAACTACGATGATCCACAGGTTGCAAAGAATGCATTTGGCGGAGATAACCCGTTAAAGAATGCTGCGTCATATGAGATCACGCTCAAGGATGTATCAAGACAGCCGGAGTTCGTGGCATTTGCCCAGGGCCTTTCAGGAGTCAGAAAGGTAAAGAGTTCTGACGTGACTGCGGACAGCATCACGACACTGTCATCCCTTGTGGGATATGCATCCATAGGAATAGTTGTGATACTGATGCTGGTATCTATATTCCTTATAAGTAACACGATCACCATAGGTATCACAGTGCGAAAGGAAGAGATAGGGATCATGAAGCTGATCGGTGCGACAAATGTATTTGTAAGAGCACCGTTCATCATAGAGGGTGTGATCATAGGCGCGGTCGGTTCGGCTATACCCCTGGTCCTTCTGTACTACATGTACGATAAGATACTGACATACGTTGCCGGAAGGTTCAAGGTTGTCACAACGCTGTTCGCATTTGTGAGCCAGCAGGATCTGTTCAGGACTATGGTACCGGTCGGACTTGTGCTCGGTATCGGTGTTGGTCTGGTAGGAAGTATTCTTACCACAAGAAAGCACTTGAGAGTGTAGTGTTAAATGCGGTCAGAGCAATGCACAAAAAATTCACAAATTGTTATTACTTTTTTAGGGACAATATGTGTTATAATGCTGATAAGTAGGGCAAAAAGATAATAACATTATGAAATGCGTTTAGGAGGCATGAATGATGAGAATAGATTTATACAAGATAAAGAAGAAAGGTATGCAGGTGGCAGTGGTTACTACCGGAGCACTGCTCATGTCGTTTACATCCATATTTGCGGCTCCTGTGTTCAGCGTGCATGCTGAGGAGACCAAGGAGGAGGTTGAGCAGCAGAAGGAAGAGGCTCAGCAGGCTCAGGAAGAGGCGAATGCAAACGCAGAGAAGTATCAGAAGAAGGTAGACAAGCTTACAGCGGCTGTAAATGAGCTCGATAAGCAGGCCACAGATATAAGCACACAGATCGTGGAGAAGAAGCAGGAGGCTGAGGATCTTCAGAATGAGATAGATGAGACTCAGACAAAGCTTGCAGAGGCTCAGGTCAGTGAGGATAATCAGTATGAGGCGATGAAGAAGAGGATACAGTACCTCTACGAGGAGGGCGATGTTGCTTACATAGATGCACTTATGTCATCGGCTTCATTTGAGGATAGTCTTAACAAGTCTGAGTATGTTGATCAGCTCAGCACATATGACCAGAAGCAGCTCAACAAGCTGGTAAAGACTAAGAATGACATAGCAGAGTATCAGCAGACACTCAAGGATGATCTGGCGGATGTAGAGAAGGTAAAGGCAGACCTGGAGACCAAGCAGGCAGACCTCGACGATGTTATAAGCCAGAAGAATGCGGAGATCAACAAGTACAGTGATGATGTTGAGATGCAGAAAGCTCTTGCGGCTGAATACGCAAAGCAGGAGTCAGAGCTGGATGACAAGTTGGCAGAGCTTGCGCGTCAGGAACAGCAGAGACTTGAGGAGGAGCGTAAGCAGAGAGAAGCAGAACAACAGCAGCAGGATAACAACGGTGGAAGCGATAACTCAGGCAGTGACAGCGACAACAGTGGAAGTAACAATGGCGGTTCAACAACCGGTTCAGGTCGGTTCATATGGCCTGTATCAGGACCTATCACAGACTACTTCGGACCTAGAGAGTCACCGACAGCAGGAGCAAGCTCCAATCATATGGGTATAGATATAGGATGTTCATACGGAGTGCCTATCGCAGCGGCTGATTCAGGTGTTGTAACGGTAGCCGAGTGGGGCGAGAGTGGTGGTAACTACGTTATGATAGATCACGGTAATGGATTTGTGACGATGTACCTTCACAACTCATCACTTGCAGTAAGCGTTGGCGATGTGGTTTCACAGGGACAGACCATTGCGTACGCAGGTTCAACAGGATATTCAACAGGAACACATTGCCACTTCTCAGTATTCCTGAATGGCTCATATGTCAACCCACTTGATTATCTGTAAGATGAGGCTGAGACATGGCACAGGGATATGTGTCATATCATAAGATATTAATATGATCATATATAGAACAGAGAAAAAATGCGTGATTCATGAAATATGGATCACGCATTTTTTATGTTAATAGGGGCGTGGATATGGGCGAAGTACCATATGTTGTGGTGGTGAGAAAATATGTCGAAAACAATAGTTTTTTTAAGAAAAAATAGGATTAGTGTCGGTTGACATAAGTGGTAAAAGTATTTATACTCACACTGGACTGAGTATTTATTTAAGGAGTATATTATGGTTTTTTCGAGCATGGAGTTCTTATTTAGATTCCTGCCTTTATTTTTGCTTATCTATTTTGTGACAAAGCCGAAGTACAGGAATGTTGTACTGCTTTTAGGCAGCCTTGTGTTCTACGCGTATGGCGAACCCATATACGTGTTCTTGATGATGTTTTCTATTATATTTAACTATTCGGTGGCAAGACGAATCAAGCGTTTTTATGATATAGAAGTATATTCGGAGATCGACTGTTCATTTGAGAGAAACTGCTGGCTGGCGGTGGCTATGGTGTTTGATTTTGGAATGTTGTTCATATTCAAATATATCAACTTTTTTATAGAGATAATAAACACTGCAGCGGGAACAAAGATATTTGATAGCGTGGCGATCACACTGCCGCTTGGAATAAGCTTCTATACGTTCCAGATAACATCGTATATATTTGACGTGTACAGGCTCAAGTATCAGGCGGACAAGAGTATAATCAAGTTCGGAACATATGTGAGCATGTTCCCTCAGCTCATAGCCGGCCCTATAGTCAACTACGATGAGGTGAAGCCTGAGCTGGATCACAGAGAGGTCAAGGCGGACGATATAGAGCGCGGTGCGACACTGTTCGTATTGGGACTTGCGTACAAGGTGCTTCTGGCAAATAAGATAGCCAGTCTGTGGAACGATGTGCAGACGGTTGGCCCTTATGGAATAAACACTGTGACCGCATGGCTTGGTTCATGGGGATATTCATTCCAGCTCCTGTTTGATTTCATGGGTTATTCCGTGATGGCAATAGGAATTGGCCTTATACTTGGCTTCAGGATACCGGAGAACTTTGTCGATCCTTATATGGCACATTCCCTCACAGATTTTTGGAGACGCTGGCATGTTACACTCGGACGCTGGTTCAGGGAGTATGTGTACATACCGATGGGCGGCAACCGAAAGGGAAAGCTCAGAATGATACTTGCCATGTTCACTGTGTGGATGTTTACCGGATTGTGGCATGGTGCGGACTGGAATTTCCTGATATGGGGCTTGTTCCTGTTCGTGTTCCTTCTCATGGAGAAGCTGTTCCTTGGCAAGGTATTTGACAAGGTGAAGGTTCTTGGCCATGTGTACATGTTCTTCCTGATACCGATATCATGGACAATATTTAACATATCTGATCTGAAGCTTCTGGGACTGTACCTGAAGAGAATGTTTGGCATGAACATAGAGGGATCAGTCACCACACATGCCATGGACAAGCTGATCATGCTGGGACACACATACTGGTGGCTGCTGCTGATCTGCGTGATCTTCTGTACACCGTGGCCTAGAAAGCTCATAGAGAAATTCTACAAGAACTGGGTATGCAAGCTTATAATGCTCACACTGTTCTGGTTCTGTGTATATCAGATAGCAAAGGGTGGCTCCAATCCATTCCTTTATTTTAGATTTTAGGAGGTGGGCAGATGAAGAAATTATGGCAAATGATAAAAGGCTGTCCACTGTTCTCGATACTCATAATATCCGGCGTGATAGTTACCGCAGGCGGTTATGTGGGAGCTGCGCTTGGCGTGTACAAATGGGATGTCAGCTTTCATCATCCTATGGCCCAGACTGTGCTGCTTGATGAGAGGGTGGCAACCGGAACTGACGCAACAAGCACGGATGCTCCGGGAAAGAGCGAGCTGACGTCGGAGTCCATGGGCAGTGAGGCTGCAGAGGAGCAGACAACGGAGGTGAAATCCACGGAGAAGCAGACTCCTGAGAATGCATCCACGGAGAAGACAACAGAGAAATCTACAGAGAAAGCGACCACCGAAAAGGCAACTACGGAAAAAGCAACCATAGATACAGGCGGTTCGGCTGCTCCGGTGACAAGACAGACTCAATACAAGAAGGTTAAGAAGAGAAAGGCAAGAAATAGCTGCTACAGAGATCTCACACAGATCGCTCTTGAGACCCAGTACCCATATATAAAGGTTGACAAGTCTTATTTTGACGATGCTCTGTTCATAGGTGATTCCAGAGTGGAAGGACTGGCGTTGTATTCCGGACTGGACAATGCAGAATTTGCATATATGGAGGGCCTTACTTCATTTGGACTGATGGGGGAGAAGATAGCCGCAAATGGAACCAAGACACTCACGGAATTGCTGCAAAGCAAACAATTCAGGAAGATATACATCATGCTTGGTATAAATGAGGCTGGATATGATACGGAGACATACGCATCCACATATATCGATGCGGTGACCCAGATACAGGCGCTTCAGCCGGACGCAGTGATCTTTATGATGGGCTGCATGCATGTATCCAGCGACTATTCGGCAAGCCACGATATTGTGAACAATGACAATATCGATGACAAGAATGGTGCCATAGCTGCATATGCTGATGGAATAAAGCTTTTCTATCTGGATATGAATACGGTTGTGGACGATGGCAAGGGTGGTCTTGTAAAGGACTATACCTGGGATGACATACATTTGCAGGCGCAGTATTACAGTCTGTGGGAGCAGTATCTGTATGAGCATGGGCTCAAGGATGATGCTTTCAAATAGATAAAGTGCTGCGGGACCTGGTGGCATTTTATCATTATCGGGAGTTGATCAAATGGCAAAAAGACTGGTAATAAAAGATAAATACAAGGGAATCCTGTTCATAATCATGGCAGGGTTCTTTTTCTCACTGATGACCTTCTTCGTGAGACTGTCTGGAGATCTGCCAACTATGCAGAAGGCATTTTTCAGAAATGCAGTGGCCGCTGTTGTGGCCATTGCCATGCTCATGAGGACTGAGGAGAAATTCAAGATAAAGAAGAGCAGTTGGCCGGGGCTGGCGGCGAGAAGTATTTGTGGAACGACAGGACTTATCTGCAATTTTTATGCAATCGACAAGCTCAACATAGCGGATGCAAATATCCTCAACAAGCTGTCTCCGTTTTTTGCGATCATAGCATCGTACTTTGTGCTCAAGGAGAAGGCAAATAAGATAGAGTGGGCATCCGTGGCATTGGCATTTACAGGTGCTTTGTTCGTTGTGAAGCCTTCGTTTCATATGGATTTTCTGTATGCCATGGTTGGTGTGGCAGGCGGCCTTGGGGCAGGGATAGCCTACACCTATGTGAGAAAGCTTGGAAAACAGGGGGAGCGCGGACCGGTCATAGTCATGTGTTTCTCTGTATTCTCATGTCTGGTGACGCTTCCATTTATCATATTGGACCACGCACCTATGACATGGCAGCAGATTGTGTGCCTGCTCTGTGCCGGACTTGCGGCGGCTGGTGGACAGTTCAGTATAACCGCAGCATACCAGAAGGCTCCAGCCAGGGAGATATCGGTATTTGACTACAGTCAGGTCATATTTGCGGCTATACTGGGATTTGTATTCCTAGATCAGATCCCTGACATGCTGAGCATTATAGGATATGTGATCATCATTGGAAGTGCAGTTTTCAAATGGTGGTACACCATGAGACAGGACCGCACTTAGCATGATCGGCAGGGCTGAGAGTGGCAGTGCCTTGTACAAATACTTGTAGAATAATTGATATATACAAAAAGACGGATGTCAGAAATGGAAAATGGGTAAAAGTTTCATTGTCTGATATCCGTCTTTTTTATAAAAGTTATAAAGGAAGGTTTTAGGTGTTGTGACCGGACTTGTGAGGTATCCGGCCTCCCATCTATATAAATTGGATTGTTGATAGTTTGAGTGACGGCAGATACGCTGGTGCTGCCTGGGCATGTCGCACATCTGCTGTCCTCATCAATCTGTATATATAATAAGATGGTACTGTGTACATTCTGTGTATCGGATGTTAAAGAAATATGTTCATAAAAGAAATAATATATAAAGCGTAAATAAATGTTCTATAAATGGTAAAGCTTCTGAATATAGTGAGTATAAGGTTGTGGGTATAGTTGCTGACATGTTAAAATGAAACACACATATGATCATAATTGGTGGATATATCAGATGACAATATTGGATAGAGCAGCTTTATTATGGAATAGTAAGGGGGATTAATATATGGATAAAGAAAAGGTTATACAGGAGCTTCAGGAGAGAACAGAGGAGATAAAGGAAAAGGCCGGGGAGCTTCATAAGGCGATAGAGGAGACTATATCGCAGAAGAAGCAGATACATTACACGGAACTGGGCGGTCAGGACGGGCAGCCGGATGTGCCGGTTAAGGAAGGATACGGTCTGGTGCTCGGTGGCGGTGGTGGCCGTGGCTCCTATGAGATCGGAGTGTGGAAGGCTCTTGAGGAGTACAGAGATGTGATCGATATAAAGGCGGTATCAGGAAGCTCGGTAGGCGCACTGAATGCGGCATTGTACGCTTGCGGCGATCTGGATAAGGCTACACAGATGTGGTACGACATAACCAACGACAGGATACTGTCTAACAAGGATATAGACGAGGACAACAGGAACAAATGGTTTGAGTCCATCAAGGAGAAGCTCACGACCATAGACAATCCAGTCATACAGAGTGCAATAGAGTGCATAGGACTGGATGCTGTGGCAAAAGGCATGAGGATAAAGGATGGCTTCTTCTCCAGAGAAGGACTTATGGACATACTGGAGAATTCACCAGTACTTGATGGTGTGTCGAACAGTGACATGAGCTGTTATGCTACATGTCTCAATGTGGAGGGCAAGCCTACTCCTGAGAGATTCCAGCTGTCAGGCATGGAACCAGAGGAGATAGAACGTATACTTCTTGCTTCTTCAGCCATACCGGTCATATTCCCTATGGAGACGATAGACAAGACAAAGTATTATGATGGAGGCTTCTTCCTTGGGGGAGATAATGTGCCAATACAGCCTCTCTATGATGAGGGCTACAGAAAATTTGTCGTGGTGCATCTCGATGAGAGGAAGACCGACAGATACGATGATGCAGAGATGATACATATATATCCGTCCATTCCTCTTGGTGGTGCCATAGATGGCATGCTTGACTTTTCGCCTGAAGGTGTTGAGAAGAGGATAACACAGGGATATGACGATGCAAAGGCAGTGTTTGTTGAGAAGTTTGGCCCAAGACTGTTCTTCACCCGCCATGGGCAGACCGTGTGGAATGTGGAAAACAAGATATGTGGAGCCACGGATATTGAACTCACAGAGCTTGGACATCAGCAGGCGGAGCAGCTTGGTGAGATGATAAAGAATGGAGATTATCACATAGATGAGATCCTGTATTCGCCTCTGGTCAGGGCTTCGGAGACGGCAAGACATATATCCGAGATAACAGGAATTCCTATGAGAGCCGAGGAGAGACTCCGTGAGCAGTGTTTTGGCAAATACGAGGGAACAGCCAGAAACGGCGCTATATTCGCCAAGGCGAAGACGCATTTTCTGGATCACTATGAGGGCGGAGAGACCATGGTTCATCTGTGTCAGAGGGTGTACAATCTGTTAGATGAGCTTAAGGCTGAGTCGGAAGATTCCGGGAAGACATATCTTCTGGTTGCCCACAATGGAATATCAAGAATAGTACAGTCGTATTTCAATGATATGACAAATGAGGAATTCGCAGCATTTGGCATAAAGAACTGTGAGATACGAGAATATAGATTCTGATCGCCACATGTGTGGAATCAGATGTAAAAAAGAGAAAACAGCAGGCAGATCAATATGATGTGAATGTGGTTTTCTCTTTTTTCTGGGATATCCCCAAATGCTCCTGTAAATGTGTATAAAAGAATACTTGATATTATTTATCACTAATATAGTTGACACAGAGCCTACACATGTGTTAATAAATATATGAACATATAATCATGTGTTTAAATATTGGCGTACGGCATGAGAGCTATGCGATGTGTTTATGGAGAATATAAAATGTGGAAAAGGAGAGAATCATGGGAGACAACAGTTTTTTAAAGATCAGTGGGATAAAGAAAAGCTTCGGTTCAGGGGAGAACCGAACTGAGGTACTTAGAGGAATTGATTTTGAGGTCGCAAAGGGCGAGTTCTGTGTGCTGCTTGGCCCATCGGGGTCTGGCAAGTCAACTCTGCTCAATATCATAGGTGGGATCGACAGCCCGGATTCCGGTTATATCTCCATAGATGGAGAGATGACAGGGGATATGGATGAGAAGACACTGACCAGATACAGAAGAAAGCATCTCGGTTATGTATTCCAGATGTATAATCTCATACCTAATCTCAATGTAAAGGAGAATGTGGAGGTTGGAGCATACCTTAGCGATAACCCTCTTGATGTGGATGATCTGTTAAAGACTCTGGGGCTTTATGAGCACAGACATAAGCTCCCAAATCAGCTGTCGGGTGGACAGCAGCAGAGGACCTCAATTGGAAGGGCAATCGTGAAGAATCCTGATATACTTCTCTGTGATGAGCCGACAGGTGCCCTTGACTACAACACTTCCAAGGAGATACTTAAGCTCATAGAGGATGTGAACCAGAAGTATGGCAACACAATAATCATGGTCACACACAATGATGCCATCAAGAATATGGCGGACCGGACTGTGAAGCTCAGGGACGGCATGATAAGACGCAACATTGTAAATGAGAACAAGATATCCGCTGTAGAGCTTGACTGGTAATTGGGCAGACAGGGTAGACGTTCAATAGGAAAGGGGATCTGTTATGAGAAATCCATTGTGGAGAAGAATTCCAAAGGAACTGAAGGGAGAGCTTGGAAAATATATAGTCATATTCCTGTTCATGGTCATAACGACGGGAATGGTGTCGGGCTTCATGGTTGCAGGTGAGAGCATGAAGAAAACCTACGACAATACATTTGACAAATACAACGTGGAGGATGGACATTTTGATCTGTCGGATGAGGCGTCAGACAATATGAAGGGCAATATAGAGGATGAGGGCGTGAAGCTCTATGACATTTCGTATTATGAACTGCCTATGAGTAAGATCGGATCAGACTCTGATGGCAATAGTGGTAATGTGGAAAGCGATGCAGAGACAACAGATGATATGGTGGACTCTGTAAATGACGCTGCAGATGGTGGGGTAAGAACACTGAGGATATTTGCACCAAGACACGATGTAAATAAAATGTGTCTGATGGATGGTGAATTTCCTGCAGAAACTGATGAGATCGCCATTGACAGAATGTATGCGGTGAACAACGATATAGAGATCGGTGATGATATAAAAGTGGGTGACAAGGTATACAGCGTGTGCGGATTTGTGGCATTCTCCGACTACAGCACCATGTTCCAGAACAACAACGACACCATGTTTGACGCCACGATATTCGGAATTGCCATTGTGACAAATGAGGAATTTGATGATCTTCCGGCACAGAGTAAGACATGGTCATACTCATGGATGTACGATGAAGGAATGCCGGAGGATGATAGTGATGAGAAGAAGCTTGCGGATGATCTCCTTGAGACAGTGTATACACAGGCGGCCATGAATGGTATTACGATGGAGAACTATATTCCACGATATCAGAACCAGGCGATCAACTTTGCAGGGGATGATATTGGCAGTGATACAAATATGATGAAATGGTTTGAATATATTGTCATAGTGATACTTGCATTTATATTTGCGGTGACCATCAGCAACACGCTGACAAAGGAGGCGTCGGTCATCGGAACCCTGAGAGCCTCGGGATACACAAAGGGAGAGCTTCTTATTCATTACATATCACTTCCTGTCATAGTTACTTTTGTGGCATCGGTGGTGGGAAACGTGCTTGGCTATTCGGTGTTCAAGGATATGGGGGCACAGCTTTACTATGCAAGCTATTCCCTCACTAAGTATGTGACGTATTGGAATGCCGATGCATTTGTGCTTACAACAGTCATACCTCTTATAATCATGATCGTTGTGAACCTGTTAGTGGTAAACAGCAAACTGAAGCTCTCACCACTGAGGTTCCTGAGGCATGATCTCAGCAGATCAAAGAGAAAGAAGGCGGTGAAGCTGCCTCACTGGAAGTTCATGACAAGGTTCAAGACCCGTGTCATACTTCAGAACATTCCAGGATATGTGGTCATGCTTCTTGGAATTTACTTCGCACAGGTTCTGCTGATGTTCGGACTTATGTTGAATCCTATGCTGAAGCACTATCAGAATGACATATTGGATAATATGATAGCTGACCACCAGTATGTTCTGGATTCACAGGTGGAGACGGCAAATAATAATGCGGAAACCTACTGTGTGAAGACGCTAAGGACGACTGGAGATATAGATGATGAGATCATGGTGTATGGAATACACTCTGACAGTAAATATTTCCCGGTTAAGCTGGACGACGGAGATGTGCTGGTATCTGACAGCTACGCAGACAAATATGAGATAGTTGATGGCGACAAACTTAAGCTCAAGGAGAGCTATACTGATGACACATATGATCTCAAGGTGACGGGTTCTGTGGTGTATCCGGCAGCTCTTGCGGTGTTCGTGACAGAGGATGATTTCAGAGAAATATTTGACAAGGACGAGGATTACTTCACCGGATATTTCTCGAATGACAAGCTGACCGATATAGAGGATCATGTAGTGTCAGAGATAACAAAGGATGACATGATAAAGGTATCCAGACAGCTCACCAAGTCCATGGGAGGTATGTTCTACATAGTGGTTGTATTTTCACTTGTTATGTTCATGCTTCTCGTATATCTGCTCACAAAACTAATAGTAGAGAAGAACACGGTGTCCATATCCATGGTTAAAATACTGGGATATGACACTAAGGAGATCAGTAAGCTGTACCTGTCATCCACGACTGTCATGGTTGCAGTGGTGACGCTGCTTGATATACTGCTCAGTTACCTGTCAATCAAGGTTATATACAGGGCAATGCTGATAGATATGCTAAGCGGCTGGATGCCGATATACATGGCACCATGGATATTCCCACTCATGTTCGTGCTCAGCTTTACATGCTATCTGGTGATCTCACTGTTGCAGATGAAGAGGATAAAGAAGATTCCGATGGACGAGGCGCTCAAGAATGTGGAGTGATGCGTCAAGCTGCGTTCAGGTATTATATTGAAAAAAGGGAAAATTTTGTGCTATAAAATCCCCAAATTCCTGAAAAGGATACATAGATTAGAAGTCGTGTATCTTTTCAGGGGAAATCCGGGAGCTTGAGCACAAAATTTTCTCTTTTTTGCTATTTTCTGGGAAATGTTCCCAAGGCTGTCAGGCTGTCGACCCGGATAGGCTCATGCCAGCTATATGGTTCCAGTGACAGTCACGGTTGCCGTTCCCGGTGTTGTGGTGATAACTCCCGTGGCTGCATCCTGTGTGAATGTTGCCGCTGGAACAGTGATCTGTCCGGCAACTGTTGCGAACTCGCCTGTTGCTTCATTGTAGGTGTAGCTGTCCGGCGCTGTCCATGCCTTTCCATTGTAGGTCACAGTGATTCCGGTAAGGATCGGATTGAAGGTATCTGTGATGATGACGTTGTCACTTGCGGATGCCTCGGTGTTGCCGTAGTTCTCTATAAGGAAGGTGTAAGTGATCTGCCCATTCTCTGCAACTACGCTAGGACTCACAGACTTTGTGATGGCGAGATCGGGAGCCGCAACAGGGGAAACCGACTCAGTTGCAGTGACTGCGTTGGCAAGTCCTGCGCCGGTTACTGTAACAGTGTTGGTCACGGAATCCTCATTGCCTCTAGGTGTAAATTCATTTGTTGCTGTCTCATATATAATAGTAGCATTTCCGCCCGCTGGAACGGAGATTCCAGTGATCGTCAGCGGTGCTGCAGCACCGACAGCCGGGGCAGCTACCAGAGTTCCGTTGGTGTAGTATCTGATGGAATCCGGAATATATGTGAGAGGATATACTGTTGTATTTCCCACTGCATATGCTCCCAGATTATCCGTGAGAGACAGACCTGTGAGTGTGGTAGTTCCGGAGTTGATGAGACTTATCACATAAGTGATCTTATCCGGTGTTCTGTAGGTGTCCACCACAGCCGTCTTGGAGACTGTGAGGACTTCAATGATTTCTCCAGTTATGATATTGGAATTGGTGGATCCTCCGTTGTAGGACAGAGTTGCCTGATTAGTGAATGTTGCCATTACTTTACCTCCGTATTGTGTTGTCAGAGGTTTATATACCTCTGATATAAAATATGTGCTGTGGAGGCTTTGGGTTACAGATATTACTCACCATCTGCGGCACATTTATGTTATACTAAAAGATAACTATGTGGTTTAAAGAGCTGTTTTTATATACAGGAGGAATATAGGTGAGAAGGAAAAGGTGGTCGTACCTGATTGCCTGTGTGGTGCTGGCAGGTGGGCTGGCAGCGCCTGGCACATATACCAAGGTGTACGCGCAGGATTATGAAAATGTAGAATACGTAACCAGTGTGTCAGAGCTTAGAGATTCCATGGACGAAGCTGATGTGGTAAACTCTGCCGATGTGATGGATAGAGGAGCGGATGTCGATGCAGCGGCAATGTACAGCTGTGAGTCAGCCGACATATACAGTCTTCGCAGGATCATATTGTATACAGATGAAGTGCCGGAGACCTATGGCGCGACAACAGTCATCTGTTATGACAAATATGATTACTATGTGCTTGGCTACGATACCGAGGAAGCGACGAAACAGGCATACGAAAGGCTTCAGGAAGAGTACGAGCCTGACAAATGTATGCTTGATCAGGTCATATATTCAGAAGATGTGCTGGCGGATTCAGATTTGGATTCAAATTCGTATGCTGCACAGCGGAACGTTGATGCCATGCTTGCTGCATCGGAGACATATAAGGCTGTAAGCTGGGGCACAAGGTACATGGGAATGGACAGGCTCAAGGCGGAGGTGTCAGAGTACAAGCTGGATGCTAAGGTAAATGTGGCGGTCATAGATACCGGAGTTAATTCCTCGGATACTCTGTTTGAAGGCAGGATAAATGAGAAAGGAAGTATGAACTGCTGTGAGGGCGAAGACCGGAGCGACTACGGAGACAACATGGGACATGGAAGTCATGTGGCGGGTATAATAGCGGATGCGACACCGGACAATGTCCAGCTCACGATCATCAAATGTTTCACAAGCCGGGGAGCAACCACAGTGTCAACGGTACAGCAGGGAATCATGGCTGCTCTTGACAGCGGCGCAGACGTGATCAATATGAGTTTCTGCTTCTATGGTAAAAATGCAAATGACACCACCAGGGCAATGCTTGACGAGCTTCTGAAGAGTGCCAGGGAAAACAATGTGATCATGTGTGTTGCTGCGGGCAATACGAACAGTGCTGTGAACAACTGGGAGATCAGCGACGTGGAAGGTGTGTCATATCCTGCGGACAGCAGTGATGTGATAACAGTGTCGGCACTTATGCAGAAGGCTGGAACGGAGGAGACAGCAGACAGGATCGCTGCAGATACGGTGGAGTTTGACGATGCATATTCCTACTATGGTGATGCAGTGGATTTCTCTGCTCCGGGAACTTATATAACATCGGCGTGGAAGACCGGAACGAATCACGGACATGTCAATACAGGAACATCCATGGCGGCACCTCACATATCGGCTGCAGCAGCCTATGTGAAGCTGGCTGAGCCGGGGCTTGGCAGTGACCAGCTGAAGGACAGACTCATATCTTATTCGGTGGATCTTGGAACGGCAGGCAAGGACAAATATTGCGGATATGGATGTCCGTATATGGCAGATTACTTTGCAGATACATTTGCGGGGGAAACGCCGGAGACGGCGGTTGGAGACTGCAGTGTGAGCACGCTGGTAAACACAAAGGATGGACTCAGGCTGACCTGGACGGCTGCTGATGGAGCGACGGGGTACAGGATATACAGGAGATCAGTCACAGATGGATATACATGTATAGCTGAGCTCAATGGAGCGGATGTCAGAAGCTACACAGACAAAACAGCAGTGCCGGGAAGCAGATACCGGTACGCTGTGAAGGGTGTACAAGACTCTCTGACAGGAAAAGCTTCGGTTACAAAGGCATCTGTACGGCTCACCCAGCCAAAGTACACTGTGAAGAATGAATATTCCGGCGTGAAGGTATCTTGGAACAAAGTAAAGGGCGCGAGTGGATACAAAATATACCGCAGGGCACCGGGGCAGAACGGATGGAAGCAGTACAAGGTGCTGTCAGCGGGAACGCTCACATTTGTCGATAAAAATGTGTCAGATTACAGGAACTACACATACACTGTAAAGGCGTTCAGGAGTACTGTGGCGAGCTCATATGATATGGCTGGTGTCAGATTGTACAGGATGCCGGGATGCAAGGCGAAAACGGTCAGATCAAATTCCAGAAAGACGGTGGATGTAACATGGAACAAGGTCAGGTATGTCAGCGGATATCAGATCCAGTACAGTACATCGTCGAAATTTGACAGATATAAGGTGGCAACGATAAATAAGTCCACAAAGCTCAGGCGCAGGATAAGCTCCCTGTCCTCAGGAAAATATTGTTATGTGAGGATGAGAACCTACAGAAGAGTTGGCGGCAAGACCATTTATGGCGGCTGGAGCAGTGTACAGCGCGTAAAGGTAAAATAGTGAAAGGCAGATAAGATGGCAGAAAATAAGGATTTGGAAGAATATAAAGTCTCCACGATGGAGGATGAAGAGGATTATTTTGACAATGTGGAGATGGAGCTCGACTACAGCATCAGTATAACTGAGGGCTCCATGGAGCTTGGAAAGGACAATATAAAGGAACAGAAGAAGTACATGCGTGACAGCCATGGAGACATGGACGACGAGGAGTTCCTGCAGAACATGCAGTCGGTGAACAATGATGAGGCATTCCTCAGAAGAGCTGCGAAGCGCCTGGAGGTGTATGAGCACCAGAAGAAGGTGCCGTACTTTGGCAAATTTGTATTCAAATATAAAGATGACGAAGAGTATCTCCCGGTATATGTGGGTATGAGCGGTTATCAGTCAGATATGAATGGGCAGCAGCTTGTGTACGACTGGAGAGCACCTGTATCCTCTATGTATTATGCTTATGAAAAGGGATCGGCATCCTACAATGTCCATGTGGATGACATGGAAGATGATGAGTTTTCTGGAGACATAGTGGAGAAGAAACAGTTTCTGGTGTCAAATGGCAGACTTAAAGACGCGGTGGATACTGACTCCAACATCAACGACGCCATATTGCTGGAGGCCCTTGGCGGCAACAGTGGTGTTAAGATGAAAAATGTGGTGGCTACCATACAGAAGGAGCAGGATGCGATCATAAGAAACCGCACGGCGTATAACCTTATAGTGGACGGCCGCGCCGGAAGCGGTAAGACGGTCATAGCCATGCACAGACTGGCGTGGCTGTTGTACAACTACAAGACACTTGAGAGTGACAATGTCATGATACTGTCTCCAAACAGTATATTTGGCGATTATATATCAGAGGTTCTCCCGGAGCTCGAGGAGAACAGTGTGCCTGAGAAGGAATTTGACAGTCTGCTTGAGGAGCTTCTTTTCATAGAGGAGGAATATGAGAGCAAGCTGGATCAGTCGGAGTTCATTATAGACAGCGGCGATCAGGACAACCAGAGGATGAGAAATATCAAAGTCAAGTCGTCCATCTCTTTCTACGACAGTTTCAATGAGTATCTGGACAGGTATGTGTCAGGTATAAAGTTCAGAAATTTCCACTATCAGAAGGTGGAGTATACAGGCGAGGATATAGCTGCCATGTTCAATGGAAGATTTGCGAGAAAACCTGTGTATGAGAGATTCGAGAACATAGCATACTTCATAGTAGACAGGGTGGAGGATAATTCACCAAAGGAGTTCCCGGACGAGAAGAAGCGTAATCTGGCAAGGCAGATACAGAAGCAGATGGTAAATTTATTTGCAGAGAGGAATCTGGTTGAGCTGTATGTTGGATTCCTGGCGGAGATGGAGAAGAAATATCCGGGTATATCGGAGTACAGAAATGAATATGGAAAGATATGCTATGAGGATATCCTTCCTATACTTTACCTGCAGGTGTATTTCTACGGATGTCATTCCTACAACAATATCAAGCACCTCGTCATAGATGAGATGCAGGATTATAACATATTCCAGTATGCGGTGATAGACAGGGTATTTGACTGCAAGAAGACTATACTCGGCGACAGATATCAGGTGCTCTTCTATGATCCGGAGGAGACGGTTGTTGATGTCCTGACGAAGATATTTGCAAGAAGGAACGGACGAGGCGGTTATGAGCTCAAGGAGCTGCTCGCATCGTACAGATCCACAGCGGAGATCACCGAGTTCTGCAACGGTATACTTGGCGGAGAGGGCGTAGGCGGCAACACTGTGGAGAGACACGGCAGGGTGCCTGAGGAGATACAGTGTGAGTCACTGGATGAAGCTGTGGAGTTCATAAATGACAAGCTGAGCTACGGAGACATGGACGCCTACGACAACATAGCTATCCTGACAAATGACGAGGCAGACGCCTACGAAGTGTACAAACAGCTTTCCGAGTACACCGAGGTGACGCTCATCACCAATCAGTCGGTTGTCTATGCGGGCGGTGTGGTCGTACTTCCAAAGTTCCTTGCAAAGGGAATGGAGTTCGATGCAGTGTACGTCATGACGGACGGAACCTACGACGGAAGCATGGTCACAAGACATGCGCACTATATAGCCTGTACGAGAGCACTCCATGAGCTGTATGTGCTTGATGTGGAGCAGCCATAGGAGTGATACAAAGACAGAAATATTATATCTAGAAATATTTTTCGGGAAAATCGCGATTCCAACTGAACATATATGATGTACTATACGGCATTTCCGCTTTGGGAGATGCCGTATTTTTTATTATTGCAATATCTACAAAGAAATGTTATCATTAAGGAAACGGGAAAACTAAAAATAGTTTCCGAGTTTCCTGAGCGGGAAGTATGTACAGGAAGCTGACAGACACGGATGGACAGGAGGGAGTTATGGACGGAGAAGCACAGCAGCAGCTTAAATTGAGGATATATGAGGCGACCATAGAGGAGTTCCGGGAGAAAGGGTTCAAATTCACCATGGACGATATGGCAAGACGACTTGGAGTGAGCAAGAAAACCATATATCAGGTCGTCAGGGACAAGGAATCATTGTTCTTTGACACGGCGACATATATATACGAGCAGATCAAGAGAAGTGAACAGGCGGTCATGGATGACGACCGCCTGACCACGGTGGAGAAGATAAAGGCGATTCTCATAGCCATGCCGGACAGCTACAGCGAGCTGGATTGGCGGCAGATATACCAGCTGGAGAATTCATATCCACGGATATTTGCCCGGGTGAGAGTAATGATGGAGCAGCAGTGGGATAATACCATAGAGCTTCTGAAGCGCGGAATTGCCGAGGGTGTTATAAGGAATATTCCGATTCCGGTCATCAAGACGATGTTCGAGGCCACGCTTGAGAAATACATGGAGACTACAGTCCTGATAGACGCGGGACTTACATTTGACGAGGCGGTGCAGTATACACTTGATGTACTTATGGATGGCATATCCTGTAAGGAGTAGGAACCGCTATGAATGAAGTGATTATATGGAATTGATGCCCGCGGCCGGTTTCATTCACTGGGGCGAGATGGGCGGTATATATAAAAGACAGGAGGTTGTGTTATGGGTAAGAGATCTGAGGTTGTATTTGGCAACAGGATGAGCAGTCAGGTCGTCAAAAAGGCGGAGAACTCCAAAGAGAGATTTGTAAAAAGATTCGGTGATGACAGTGACGTGGATTATCCTCTTGCAGTTGTGAAAAATCCGTATATTGGGGATTCTCTTGGGGTTTCAAATATTGTGATCGATGGCGGAGTCAGTGATGATGCGGATGCCGGTGAACGTGAGGCGTTTGACAGGGACAAAGGAATCATAGTTGGCAATATCAGGATGGGATTCGGACACTACAGGATATCCATGGCGATAGCATCAGCGGCCAATCATCTGGGATACAAGCCGTACTGGATGGATCTCAATTCCTACAGTGAGACCACTGGAGGAAAGGTCATAGAGGCGCAGAACAAGCTCTATTCCCTGGGATCCAGGATCTCTGGAAAGAGTAAGGCTTTCAACAAGGCGGTGTGGGAGCCTATGAATTATGAGGGCTTCAGGAAGCTGTCATACAATGCCACAGATCAGATGAATGCGGAGCTCATGACACCGGTGTTTAGGAATGTTCCGAAGGATATCCCGCTTGTGGCGACACATGTGTGGCCTGCCCAGGCGGCGGTTCATGCAGGAATGAAACATGTGGTGAATGCAATCCCTGACAACTGGCCTATGGCGCTCCACCTTGCGGAGGGAAGCCTTCACACGGTTCAGACCAGATCGGCATACCTCGGATACAGGACCCTGAACGGAATGCAGGGCAACGAGGTGCTTAAGCCTATGCCCGGTGATTCAATCAGATACGTTGGACACTATATAGACCATGAGCTGGTGGCAGCCATAGAGGAGGACTGCGACAGGAGAATAGAGAGAAGAAAGAAAAAGGCACCGATGCGTTTCCTTCTCACCATAGGAGGTGCCGGAGCACAGAAGGATATATTTGCAGCTATCATCAGGACGGCGCTTGCCAGCGTGAAGAAGGGCAACATGGTCCTGTATGTAAATGTGGGCGACTACATGAACGTGTGGGAAGAGCTGGTGAGAGAGATACCCGCCGTGGAGAGCCTTGTCACTACACATTTCGATGACTGGAGCTACACCACAGCATTTGCGGATAAGGCTCTTAAGGAAGAGGTGTACGGAATACACGCATTTTGCCATGAGAATATATATGAGGCTGTGTACTGCACCAACCTTCTCATGAGAAGCTGTGATGTACTCATAACGAAGCCGTCTGAGCTGGCCTTTTATCCAGTTCCAAAGCTGTTCATCAAGAGAGTTGGCGGGCATGAGCAGTGGGGGGCGATACACTCGGCGGAGATCGGAGATGGAACACTGGAGTGCCGTGATATACCGCACACTCTACAGATGATGAAGCTGTTCATGCAGGATGACAGCATACTCACAGATATGTGTGAGAACATAAAGCGGAACAAACTGGATGGAATATACGACGGAGCGTATGAGGTCGTAAAACTGGCGATGAATATGAAGAACTGAGAATGGAGGGTTACATTATGTATAAGGTAAAGAAGAAAGAGACATTTATACCATCATCAAATGGCAAGGACAAGCTGCACGTTATCGTGTGGGAGCCACAGGGGGAGATAAGAGCGATACTTCAGATATCCCATGGAATGATAGAGCTGATAGACAGATATGATGAATTTGCAAGGTATCTTGCAGCAAAGGGCTTTGTGGTGGCAGGAAATGATCATCTGGGACATGGACTCACGGCGGCAAATATGGATGAACTTGGATATATGAATGCCTACGATGCGAGCAAGGCAATAGTCGCGGATCTTCATAGAGTCACTAGAAGTCTGAAGAAGGCATACAAAGGAGTACCGTTCTTCCTGATGGGACACTCTATGGGTTCATTTATGGCGAGACGATACATGAGTGACTACGGCTGGGATCCAAAATATCCGTCACCTTACACGGAGGGCTCAAGTGTGGACGGCTTTATCTGCATGGGAACTGGAAGCATGCCTGAGTATATGCTGCAGATCGGAAGACTTGTGTTGGAGCTTGAGAAGAGTCAGCACGGCGAGAGATACAGAAGTACCCTCATGGAAGTGTTGGCATTTGGAACATACAACAGGGGTATCCCGAAGACCACTATCGTGGACGGTGAGGTGAGAAAGAGGACGAATAAAGACTGGGTGAGCCGTGACCCGAAGCGCGTGGATGCATATGTGGATGATCCGCTGTGCCAGTTCTCATTTACCTTGAAGGGCTACGAGACGCTGTTCAATACACTCCACTATATACAGGAGGACAGGAACATAGCGAAAATACCGAAGAATGTGCCGGTTCTGTTTGTGTCCGGTGACAGGGATCCTGTTGGACATTACGGCAGGGATGTTCTGAAGCTCTACGAGTTATACCACAGGAGAGTTTCGCACAATGTGGCATGCTATCTGTATGAGGACTGCAGACACGAGATACTGAATGAGCTGTGCAGGGATAAGGTATTTGACGATATTGACAAGTGGCTTGAGACAAGGCTTGCAGATATAAAAGGTTAGGCCTTTAAGGAGGTTATATATGGGAGAAAATTCACAGGATAATACACAGAATGGCGCACCTGCGGGCGGCCTTCAGAAAAAGACAAAGATAGCCTACGGAGTAGGGGCCGTGGGAAAAGACATGGTGTATATGCTGGTAGCCAGCTATATACTGTACTACTACAATTCTGTGCTTGGCGTCAGCTCAGTGTTCATAGGAACAGTGCTGATGGCGGCGAGAGTGTTTGATGCATTTAACGATCCTGTCATGGGTATCGTGGTGGCAAAGACCAGAAGCAGATGGGGAAGGTTCAGACCGTGGATATTCTCGGGAACCGTGCTGAACGCGGTTGTCCTCTATGCGATGTTCGCCGTGCCGGAAAGCATGGGAGCTGGTGGGATGAAGGTGTTTTTGACAGTGACATATTTCCTGTGGGGAATCACATACACGTTGATGGATATTCCGTACTGGTCCATGATCCCGGCCATCACTGAGCCGGGCAAGGAGAGGGAGAATCTGTCTGCACTTGCAAGATCCTGCGCGGGCGTGGGTTCTGCCATCCCTACTGTACTTACTATGATAGTAGTTCCAGCCATCAGCGGCGCAGCCCTGGCGGCGGACAAGCTGAAGATCACGGATTACCGCATCGGCTTCAAGTGGTGGGCTCTTCTGGTTGCAGTGGTGTTCGTCATCTCGGAGGCCATTTGCGTGGCAAATGTAAAGGAGAGGGGTGACACAGTAGTGGAGTCCCATGGCATAGGTGAGATGTTCCATTCACTGGTGACAAATGACCAGGCTCTGGCGGTGGTCATCACCATCGTGCTCGTAAACTCTGCACTCTATATAACAAGCAACCTGCTCATATATTTTTTCACATATGACATAGGAAGTGAGAGCGGATATGCGCTGTTCTCCGCATTTGGCGGCGGTGCGCAGATACTTGCTATGATGCTGTTCCCGCTCTTTAGAAAGAAGATGTCCAAGAGAAAGCTGTTTGTACATTCGGTAGTATATGAAATCGTCGGATATGTGATGCTGCTTGCCTGCAGCCTTGCCGGTGTTACCCGTATGACGGTGGGCGGAGTGCCTTGTTGGTACGTTCTGTTCATCCCGGGACTTCTGGTATTTGCGGGAAGCGGACTTCTAAATGTGCTGATAACTGTGTGTCTTGCCGACAGCATAGACTACGGAGAGTACAAGAATGGGCAGAGAGATGAGAGCGTCATATGCTCCATGCAGACATTTGTAGTAAAGCTTGCATCGGGAGTTGCAGTGTTCTTTGCCGGACTTGCGATCAAATGGGTCGGACTTACCCAGCCGGCAGATGGAACATCGGAAGTCATAGAGCAGAGCACAGGAACTCTCATGGGACTTTCCATGATGATGACGGTCGTTCCGATAGTCCTTCTCATCATAGGACTTGTATTCTTCATCAGGAAATACAAGCTGACCGAGGAGAGGATGCAGGAGATCATGACGAAACTTAGATAGGAGGAACCGCTATGAACAGATATATAGAAGAACATCAGGTATTCATACTGGAGACAAAGTCGACGCAGTATGCCATGTGCGTGCGCCCGGATGGACACCTTGAGCACCTGTACTACGGTGGCAGGAGTCTGGACTGCGGAGATCAGAATATTGCGGGACTTTGGGATGTGGCACATGACCGCAGCCTGTTCGAGACCGGCAATGCCATAGCGCTGGATGGTGGACTTACCTTAGAAAGTCTGCTGCAGGAACTGTCGTCAACCGGCAAGGGGGATGTCAGCGAACCATTTGTCTGTATGACCCATGCAAATGGCAGTACGACCTGCGACTTTGTGTACGACTCATACGAGATAAAAAACGGCAGGGATGAGCTTGAAGGACTTCCGTGTGCGGTGGAATATCATAGGGGGACAGATGGCAGATTCAACACAGTAAATGAGCAGCAAGGCACAGAAGTGGGAAGCGGTGTGGCTGGTGAATTGCAGAGCATACAAGCATATGAGCGACAGAATACAGCGGGCGAGGTAACACAGCTCACAATAACCCTCCGGGACAAATTCTACAGACAGAAGCTTGAGCTAATATATGTCACATGGGATGACTGCGACGTGATAACCAGAAGTGCCCGCCTGACAAATGAAAGTGATGACGTGGAGCGGGTGGACAGACTTATGTCCATGCAGTTTGATATGAGAATGTATCAGGAATATGACATGATACATTTCGGAGGAGCCTGGGCGAGGGAAATGCACAGATCGGTGCACCCTGTAAGGCAGGGAAGAGTGTCTGTCTCATCGTCGACCGGAACCTCGGGCAGCAGGGCCAATCCGTTCTTCATGGTGGTTGAGCACGGCAGTTCAGAGGAACACGGTGAGTGTTACGGCTTCAATCTCATATATTCAGGAGACCATATGGAGAGCTGTGAACAGAATTCATATGGACGTATGCGTATACTCAGCGGCATCAATCCGGAAGGATTTTCATTTGCGCTTGAGCCGGGACAGTCATTCCAGTCGCCGGAGGCGGTCATGACATATTCAGATTCAGGATTTTGCGGTGTCAGCAGTCATATGCATGCATTTGTCAGAAGACATATAGTCAGAGGCCGCTGGGCGGACCGGGAGAGGCCTGTTCTGCTGAATAGCTGGGAGGCCGCATACTTTGATATAAATGAGAAGAAGCTGCTGAAGCTTGCAAAAGAGGCAAAGAAGTGCGGCATAGAGCTGTTCGTCATGGATGACGGCTGGTTCGGACACAGGGACAATGACACATCCTCACTTGGAGACTGGCAGGAGAACCGCAGCAAGCTTCCGGGCGGAGTGAAGCAGCTTGCTGACAAGATAAATGCACTTGGACTTGACTTTGGTATATGGGTCGAGCCGGAGATGGTGAACGAGGACAGTGATCTCTACAGGGCACACCCGGAGTGGGCGGTCAGAGTGCCGGGACAGAGCCACGCCGAGGGGCGTCATCAGATGCTTCTGGATCTCACCAATAAGGATGTGAGAGACCATATAGTGGAAGCCATGACAAATGTGTTCTCATCTGCCAATATATCGTATGTTAAGTGGGATATGAACAGGATTATGTCTGACCGCTACAGTCAGACGCTGCCGCCTGACAGGCAGAGTGAATTTGGACACAGATATGTGCTTGGACTCTACGACATCATGGGAAGACTCACGGAGCGTTTCCCTGAGATATTGTTTGAGGGATGTGCCGCCGGGGGAAACAGATTCGATCTCGGTATACTGTGTTACATGCCGCAGATATGGGCGAGTGATGACACGGATGCCAGGGAGAGGCTTGAGATACAGACGGGTTACAGCTATGGCTACCCTATGTCGGTAGTCAGCAGTCACGTGTCCGGATGCCCGAATCACCAGACACTCAGAGTCACCCCGCTTGAGACGAGATTCGGAGTGGCGGCATTTGGCGTGCTGGGCTATGAGTGCAATCTGTGCGATATGAAGAAGAAAGATCTGGAGGCAATAGAAGAGCAGGTGGAGTTCTACAAGAGACACAGGCGCACATTTCAGTTCGGCGAATATCACAGGATCGAGAATGGCACAGTGTCAGATCTCCGGAGGAATGTGTACCAGTTCATGGTGGTTTCCCAGGATGGCTCCGAGGCGGTGTCCTGCTATTATGAGGGACAGGTGATACCGAATTACACTTACAAGCATATGCGGACTAAGGGACTTGACGAGAATGCAGTTTATGTCATGGAGGGCAGAAGCCTGCAGTACAGCGTAAAGCTCATGGGAGATCTCATCAACACTGTTACGCCGGTGCATGTGAAACCTGATTCCCTGACCCAGAGTGCGATAGACAAGGTGGTAAAGCTTCAGGGCGAGAAGGAATATGTAAAGGCGTCCGGTGCAGTGTTTAACCGCGTTGGAGTGAACCTTGCTCCGAACTTTGCGGGAACTGGCTACAACGACCAGACCGCTCTCTGGACAGAGCATGGACTGAGGTTATATACCTTCACCAGACAGTGATATATATGATCACATGCAAATGCTCATATATGGAATCGAATCACAGGAAAAACTTACATTATAAAAATAGTGGAAATAATATATGGAATGTGTTATCTTACTCTTATAGAGAACTGTTCCTAATAGAAAATTATAAATACCAGAAGGAGGACTATACAATGAGTGAGAAGCGTAACACATGGCAGAAACAGGTCATATACTCTGTTATAAAGGAGCTCAAGACTCATCCTACAGTCCAGAGTCTGATAGATGAACTGGAAAAGAGAGGATATAAGATAGGCAAATCAACTGTGTACAGGGTGCTCTCTGATGCGGTTGATGAGGGAATTGTCATGAATGTGTATTCAGGGGACAAGATGGAGCATTTTGATGGCAATACCGAGAATCACTATCACATACGCTGCAAGGTATGTGACAGGATATTTGACAGTGAGCTTCCATATCAGGATTCCATCACACAGATGGGCGTGGAGGCGGACAGCGATTTCGTCATACTGTCACACAACCTGGAATTCATCGGGATATGTCCATCCTGTAAGGACAGCCTGAAAAGTCTGTGATGGGGAATGCAAAAGACCGGTACACATAAACGCATATTGTATGCGGTGTATGTGTACCGGCCTTTTTGTATGTGCAGGCAATGCCAAGAGCCTGTATCTTATCTGCTCTGTCAGTCTCTCTTTTTCTGTGAAATGATATTTGCAGATTTTATTTCCTTCTTTATAAATTCAGGAATCGCGGAATTGTCTTTCTGGTCAGATTCAGGTGTGTCCGGCTGCGCCTCAACTGTATGTGAGTTTACACTTATAGGATCCACGCGTGGATTGCTGATAAATGTCTTGTTGGCCGAAGGCTTTACAACTGTCATTCCGAGGATGGACTTCTTGTTGCGAAACTCTCTTTCCTCCTCTGGTGTGCGCTCAGGGGCGGCATCCACCAGATTGCCGTCTCCGAAAAGGTCTATCTCAAAGCTGCTGTCATTTTCCTCCTGCTCATCATCCGTATCGTCATCCAGCGCATCTGTAATTATCGGTTCTGCGTGGATGGAAGTATCCGTATCGTCGTCTGCAAATGCACTGTCGAGATCAGGATCGTATTCATCAGCAAATGCGCTGTCAAGATCAGGGTCATATTTTTCATCTGATTCAGTGTCGCCAAATTCAGGATCGGAGTCGACATACTCCTCAGGCTTCTCAAAAAATGTAGGATCTATATCGAGCTTGAAGTCGACCTCTGAGTGACCCACTTCAATGCCGCAGTCGTTGAACAGCTTGGTCGTGTAGCAGTTTTTCAGCTTCTCGATGAGTTCAGTGTTTTCGTACTTGAGCTGTTCGAGTATGTTTGCGATTATCATTCCCTGATATTCATCCGTCCATCCGTCCTCAAGCTTTACTGCGATACCGAGCTTCATGCTCTTTATCGCCATACATATAACACCTCTGGAGCCGTCCTTCATTATGAGGTCAGGATTCTGGTTGATATAATATGAAGGTGTTCCGTAATCGTTGATCTTCTCAGGATATTTGTGGATGCATGAGAAGTTGTAGTCTATAGTCTCCCGGAGTTCGTTTGACAGGCTGAATGGATCCATGAGCTTTGCGTAGGACATGGCGATGCTTCTAAGTGGCAGTGCAAATACCGGAACTCCACAGCCGTCTATGCCGAGCCCGATCTTGAATGTAGGGGTCTGGCTGAGCATGGATATGAAATTGATTATCTGCTGCTGTACAGGGGAATCCTTGAGCTGATAGCCGTCCGGCTTACCGGTGAGCTCTCTCTGGAGCAACATAAGGCTGAAATGTTTTCCCGAGCAGCAGTGCTGAAGTTTGCTCTGTCCCTGCCTTGGGTGGAGCTTTGACCTGTCGGTGAGCTTTGCCGCCAGCGCTGAAGCTGATGTGGAAGCGCATGGCTTCATGATCATGTCATCGGGATTCAATCCTGTCTTGCGCGAGATCTCCTCCAGCACAAATATATGATGGTTGCTTCCCCAGTGGGAAGAGTTGAACATGGCAACATCCTCGTCGGTGAGGTTGAACCTTCTGTGAAGTCCTGCCAGCAGTGTAGGCAGCACCTGTATAGGCTTGCTTGCGGAACGCATGAAAGTCTGTTTCTCTATGTCGCCAAGGTAGGCGATTGTATCTCCCGTGGATGACACAACTGCGATGGAGCCGCGGTGTGCATTCTCAACAATATTTCCACGGTATTCTTTTACTAATATCTCTGACATATATTCAACACCTCATTTGTATTTTGTATGATTTTCTTCCGATATAGTCATTATATGAAAAAGATATCCGTTTGCAAAATGAAAATTACATAATATATAAGAAAAATATGAGAATGTAATTGAGTGTAAGTAAGTAATAACTAAAAAATACCGCCTGATACTGACAAAATACATCATTTGTCATATATACCCTGAGTAAAAAATGTTTAAAAAAATCGAAAAATGCGCATTTTTTTTGTGAAAATGCATAAAAAACTTTGATTATTATAAAAAGGATGGTATAATGTCTTTATAATTTTGCATGGAGAGGTGACTTACATGATTAAAAAAGAAATGATCGCCATGCTCCTTGCTGGCGGACAGGGCAGCCGTCTTGGAGTTCTTACATCCAAGCTTGCCAAGCCAGCGGTAGCATTTGGCGGCAAATACAAGATAATCGATTTCCCACTGAGCAACTGTATCAACTCGGGGATTGACACAGTAGGTGTACTTACACAGTACAGACCACTCAGACTTAACCAGCATATCGGAATCGGTATTCCTTGGGATCTCGATAGAAACATTGGTGGTGTCACAGTGCTTCCACCATACGAGAAGAGCAACAACAGCGAATGGTACACAGGTACTGCCAACGCTATCTACCAGAACATAGAGTTCATAGATTATTACAATCCAGACTATGTTCTCATACTTTCCGGTGATCATATCTACAAGATGGATTATGAACACATGCTTGACTATCACAAGTCCATGAATGCGGATGTGACACTTGCCACATACCAGGTTCCATGGGAGGAGGCAAGCAGATTCGGAGTAGTTATAACGAATGATGACGGCATCATCTCAGAGTTTGAGGAGAAGCCGGAGAACCCAAGAAGCAACAAGGCTTCCATGGGTATATACATATTCAACTGGAAGATCCTCCGCGAGGCACTTGTTACCATGAAGGATCAGCCGGGATGCGATTTCGGTAAGCATATCATTCCATACTGCCATGAGAACGGCAACAAGATATGTGCATACGATTTCAAGGGATACTGGAAGGATGTAGGAACTCTCGGTTCATACTGGGAGGCCAACATGGAGCTTGTCGACATAGTTCCTGAGTTCAATCTGTATGAGGAATTCTGGAAGATATATACGAAGACAGACGCCATACCACCTCAGTACATAGATGAAGCGGCAAAGGTATCCAAGTGTATCATCGGAGAGGGGACCGAGATATACGGAACCGTTGAGAATTCAGTTATAGGCTCTTGTGTAACCATAGGAGAGGGTGCGGTCGTTAAGGATTCGATTATAATGAATGGGGTTACGATCGAAGCTGGTGCCTATGTTGAAAAGGGAATCATTGCCGAGAATGTCAAGGTTGGTGCAAATGCCAAGCTTGGAGTTGGTGAGGAAGCTGTCAATGAGATGAAGCCTAATATCTACGCATTTGGCCTTGTTACTATAGGTGAGAACTCAGTTATACCTGAGGGCGTAACAATAGGTAAGAACACTGCAATATTCGGTGACACAGATCCTTCGGATTATCCGGACGGAACACTTCCGAGTGGCGGTAGTATTATAAAGGCAGGTGAGTAGACATGAGAGCATTAGGAATTATTCTGGCAGGTGGTAACAGCAATAAGCTGGGAGATCTTTCAGCAAAGAGAGCCGTTGCAGCCATGCCTATCACAGGAAGCTACAGAGCAATTGATTTCGCACTTTCCAATATGACTAATTCTCATATTCAGAAGGTAGCGGTATTCACACAGTACAACACAAGATCACTGAATGAGCATCTGAACTCAAGCAAGTGGTGGGATTTCGGAAGAAAGCAGGGAGGTCTGTTCATCTTCACACCTACCATCACAGCAGCTAACAGCTACTGGTACAAGGGAACAGCAGATGCACTTTATCAGAATATCAAGTTCCTCAAGGAGAGCCATGAGCCATATGTAGTTATCGCTTCAGGAGACGGTATCTACAAGCTTGACTACAACAAGGTTCTTGAGGAGCATATAAGCAATGGTGCAGATATCACGGTTGTATGCAAGGATATGGCACCGGGCGAGGATGACATCAACAGATTTGGTGTTATCAAGATGAACGAGGATGGCAGGATCATAGACTTCGAGGAGAAGCCTCTTGTGGCAGGAACCAACACGGTTTCCATAGGTGTATATGTCATAAGAAGAAGACAGCTCATCGAACTTCTTGAGACATGTGCCAACGAGGGAAGAAATGATTTCGTAAGAGATATTCTCGTGAGATATAAGGGTGTCAAGAGAATTTACGGATACAAGATGGACAGCTACTGGAGAAACATAGGAACAAAGGAGTCATATTACAGAGCTAATATGGATTTCCTCAAGAAGGACGTAAGAGACTTCTTCTTCAAACAGCATCCGGATATCTACTCAAGAGTGGATGATCTCCCACCAGCAAAGTACAATGCAGATGCGGTGGTAAATAACAGCTTGATAGCAAGCGGTTGTATCATCAACGGAACCGTTGAGAACTCAGTTATATTCAAGAAGGTATACATTGGAAATAACTGTGTGATCAGGAACTCGATCATACTTAACGATGTCAACATCGGTGATAATTCCATCATCGAGAATTGTATCGTGGAGAGCAGGGATACACTCCGCGCGAACACAGTACATCAGGGAACACCTGAGGACATCAAGGTAATAGTGGAGAAGGATTTCAGATATGCGTTGTAGGATGCATACGGTATAAGTAGTACAAATGACAATTGCGTGTGGGATCGCAATGTGTGTCAGGGTTAAGGGGGTAATTCAGATGCAGATAACTGATATCAGGATCAGAAGTGTTGAGAAGGAAGGCAAGATGAAGGCGGTTGTTTCTATTACGATCGATGACGAGTTTGTTGTGCATGACATCAAGATCATCGAGGGTGAGAAGGGCATGTTCATCGCGATGCCGAGTAGAAAGGCAGCGGATGGAGAATATAGAGATATCGCTCATCCGATCAATACAGCTACAAGAGAGCGTCTGCAGAGTATGATTCTTTCAAAGTATCAGGAATCTTTGGAAGAGTAATACCAGTCTCAAATAGACATTCAGAGCCAGTGCTAGAGGCGTAAGTCACCAAGCTGATAGCATTGGCTCTTTTTATATGGCCTTGTAAAAAAATATAGTATAAAGTAGAATGTATCTGTTCAGATCCAGATAGAATATGGAGGATATAATAATGGTAAAATCAGTTATACTTGCGGCAGGCAAGGGAACAAGAATGAAGTCAGATAAGCCAAAGGTAGTTCATCAGGTGATGGGAAAACCGATGGTATATTATTCTATAGAAGCGGCGCGCCAGGCGGGTGCAGACGAGGTGTGTGTGATCGTTGGATACAAGGCAGACGAGGTGAAGTCAGCCATAGCTGCCAGTGTCAACGATGTGAAGGTTGACTATGCGCTTCAGGAGGAGCAGCTCGGAACAGGCCATGCGGTAAAGTGTGCTGCAGATTTTATTGGACGTGATGGGGATGTGATCATACTCTGTGGAGATACACCGCTTGTGACAGGGGATACACTCAGAAAAGCACTTGATTTCCACAAGGATAGCGGGAATGGTGTAACCGTAATATCGGCGATGCTTGATGATCCATTTGGATATGGAAGGATCATAAGGGACGGTGACAGCCTGGCAAAGATCGTGGAGCAGAAGGATGCTGACGAAGCGGAGCAGGCTGTGAAGGAAGTTAACTCGGGCATGTATATATTTGACTGCGCAGCACTTCAGGACGCACTGTCACAGATATCAAATGACAACGCCCAGGGAGAGTATTATCTTCCGGATGCGATAGAGATAATAAAGAAAATGGGGCTTCCGGCTTCCGCTGTTCCGATGGACGATGCTGACCAGATAAGAGGAGTCAACACCCTGGAGCAGCTTGCAGATGCTGAGAAGATCATGGAGGACAGATAACAATAGAACGATCCACCTGGGTGGAGGAAAATGGAGAGACCAAATGAAGATCATAGTTGGACTTGGCAATCCCGGTGCGAAATATGCCGGAACAAGACACAATGTAGGATTTGCGGTTCTGGATGAGCTGGCAGAGAGACATAATATAAGGATAGACACTGCAAAGCATAAGGCACTTATAGGAAAGGGTATAATAGACGGAGAGAAGGTCATACTCGCCATGCCTCAGACATTTATGAATCTCAGCGGAGAGAGCGTAAGGGCGATAATGGACTTCTACAAATGCACGGTTGAAGATCTGATAGTCGTGTACGATGACATAGATCTTGACGTCGGCAAGCTCAGGATTAGACAGAAGGGAAGCGCCGGCGGTCATAACGGTATGAAGAATATCATACAGCACGTTGGCAGCCAGGAATTTGTCAGGATCAGAGTGGGTGTTGGCAAAAAGCCGGATCACATGGATCTGGCTGATTATGTGTTGTCGAGATTTGGAAAGGAAGATCTGGCGAATATAAGAGAGAGCTGCGGTAATGCCTGCGATGCGGTGGAGACCATACTGGCGGATGGCACAGTTGCAGCTATGAATAAGTTTAATTGAGAGTGATGGAGAATGATACGTGTACTTGGTGAGCCATTTGAAAAACTGAATATATATACAGAGTTGAAGGAGTGGCTTGCATCCGGAGATGGATTTGTCAATGTGACAGGTACGACGGGCGAGGGCACGGACAGAGTATTCATGATGCAGGGCTTTGGTGATGACGCATCGGTGCGCCTGATACTGACATATAACGACAGGCGTGCGGAGGAGCTGTACAGCGATATGAAGTTCTACGGAAGGGATGTATATATGTATCCTGCAAAGGATATTCTGTTCTTCAGTGCAGATGTCCACGGCAATGCCATAACCAGACGGCGCATGGAGGTCCTTCGGCGTCTGGCAACGGGAGAACCATGTACGATCATAGCCACGGTAGATGCAATGTATGACAAGATACCTGCACTGTCCTATATGAAAAAATACGTGATAAATATCCATGCGGCACAGTCCCTTGATCTGGATGAGCTCAAGGGCAAGCTGGTGGACCTTGGTTATGAAAAAACTGACAGTGTGGAGGAGCCGGGACAATTTGCCATACGAGGCGGTATCGTGGACATATTTCCGCTGACTGAGGAATGTCCATACAGAATAGACATGTGGGACGATGAAGTCGATACCATCAAGACATTTGATGCGGAGAGCCAGAGATCCATAGAGAATGTGGATGAACTTGTAATTTATCCCGCGGGAGAGATGGTGCTTTCAAAGGAGAGGATCGACAGAGGTATACACAGGCTGGAGGCAGAGCTGAAGCCGTATGCGAAGAAGCTTAAGGATTCATTTCAGACGGAGGCGTATGCCAGGATAAAGGGCGAGATAGCCACGCTGAAGGAACAGCTCACGGAGTTCAGTGCGATATACGGAGTGGACAGCTATGTTGATTATTTCTACAGTGACACGGTGTCTCTGGTGGACTGCCTGCCGGAGGATGCGTACATTTTCATAGATGAGACGAAGAAGGTCACGGAGAAGGCGGATGGCAGTGAGAAAAGTTTTCTTAGCAGCCTGACGCACAGGCTGGAGGGGGGATATATCCTCCCGGGGCAGATGAAGGTTCTGTTCACTTATGATGATGTTCTGGAAAAATGCAGACGCTACAAGGTTGTGGGCTTTGACTCATTTGTGGGTGAGGATGACCGTGTAAAGTATGCTCACCGCGTGGAGATCGAGAGCAGGGAGGTTCACAGCTACAGGAACAATTTTGATGCGCTGGTTACTGATATCAAGAAATGGAAGAAGGACAAATACAGCGTCCTGTTCGTATCGCCATCATCGGTCGGTGCGAAGAGAATGGTCGATAACCTCATGGACAATGACGTCATATGTCATTACCTGAACGACCCGGACAAAGCTCTGGCTGCCAGAGAGATGGCGGTCATGCCGGGAAGGCTCAGAGCCGGTTTTATGATACCGGAGATGAAGCTCATCGTGGTCAGTGAGGGAGATGTGTTCTCCAGCAAGACATCACATTCGCAGGCTTCGAGGAAGAAGCTGCCGCGTGCCGGGGAGATAGTAAAGTCATTCTCGGATGTGAGCGTGGGCGATTATGTGGTCCATGAGAAGTACGGAATAGGTATCTATCGTGGGCTTGAGAAGATAGAGGTCGACGGTGCCTTGAAGGACTATCTGGTCATCGAGTATGCTGAGGGCGGCAAATTATATGTCCTGGCTTCCGAGACGGACAGGATACAGAAGTACAGGAGCAAGGAGAGCCGAGCCCCGAAGATCAACAGACTCGGTGGCAGTGAGTGGCAGAAGGTAAGAAACAAGGTTAAGGGCCATGTCAGCGAGGTGGCTCAGCATCTTGTAAAGCTGTACTCAGAGAGACAGGCGAGGGAAGGCTTTGCCTATTCTCCTGATTCCGAGTGGCAGAAGGAGTTCGAGGAGACATTTCCTTATACTGAGACTGACGATCAGTTAAAGGCCATAGAGGATGTCAAGGCGGACATGGAGAGCCATAAGATCATGGACAGACTGGTGTGCGGAGACGTTGGATTTGGCAAGACTGAGGTGGCGATCCGTGCTGCGTTCAAGGCTGTCGGTGACAGCAAACAGGTTGCGTATCTTGTGCCGACCACGATCCTTGCCGAGCAGCATTATGAGACGTTCACAGAGCGAATGAAGGATTATCCAGTGACGGTGAGACTGTTGTGCAGATTCTGTACCCAGAAGGAGATAAAATCTACACTCAGAGAGCTGAAAGAGGGCAAGGTGGACATAGTCATAGGAACCCACAGGCTGCTCTCAAAGGATGTGGAGTTCAAGAATCTGGGACTTCTCATAATAGATGAGGAACAGAGATTCGGTGTAAATCACAAAGAGAAGATAAAAGAGATGAAGACCAATGTGGATGTTCTGACACTGACGGCGACGCCTATCCCGAGAACACTCCATATGAGTCTTGTTGGAATCAGAGACATGAGCCTGCTTGAGGAGCCTCCGGTGGACAGGAGGCCGATACAGACCTATGTCATGGAATATGACAGGGAGCTTGCCAGGGAGGCGATTGCCAGAGAGCTTGCAAGGCATGGTCAGGTATACTATGTGTACAACAGGGTCGAAGGCATAGAGAGATTTGCGGATGATGTGAGAAGCCTCGTGCCATATGCAAATGTAGAGTTTGCCCATGGACAGATGGATGGCCGCACGCTGGAGGACATCATGTACCGGTTCAACAAAAAGGAGATAGACGTGCTTGTGTGCACGACCATCATAGAGACCGGACTTGATATTCCGAATGCAAATACCATAATCATACACGACGCTAACCTGTTTGGTCTGGCACAGCTCTACCAGTTACGCGGAAGAGTTGGTCGCTCGGACAGAAGTGCATTTGCATTTATGTTCTACAGGCGCAACAAGATGATATCCGAGGTCGCTGAGAAGAGACTTAGAGCGATAAAAGAATATACGGATCTCGGCTCGGGAGTCAAGGTGTCCAAGGCGGATCTCAACATCAGAGGTGCGGGAAGCGTCCTGGGCGAGAGTCAGTCGGGCAACTATGAGGTCGTGGGCTATGACCTTTACTGCAAGATGCTTAATGATGCGGTCAGGGAGCTCCGCGGCGAGAAGGTTTTCCATGAATACGAGACGGAGATAGACCTTCCGGTGGATTCGTTCATCCCTGAGACGTACGTCAAAAACGACTTTGTCAAGCTGGAGCTTTGTAAGAGAATATCCCTCATCAAGAATGAGGATGAGTACAATGACATAGTGGATGAGCTCATTGACAGATTTGGCGACATCCCTGACGAGACAATGAATCTTCTTGATGTGGCACTGTTAAGGGCAAATGCAAATATCTGCTTCATAACCCGTATATGGTACAAGGACGGAGACCTGAGATTTGTCATGTACAACAGGGCTGACATAAATGTAGATGGGATAGATGAGCTCGTTAAGAGTTATTCAGGCAGGATGAAATTTGTCATGGGGGCAAAGCCTGAGTTTATATTGAAGCTTGGACGGGAGGAGAAAAATGATCTTCTCAGAAAGGCGGAATTTGTCGTGGCGGATATGTCCCAGATGTTGATAATGACCCACAGTGAAGAAGACAGTGTGGACAACAAAGCATAGATAATGAGTTAGAAATATACAGACAGGAGAATACAAAGATAAGGAGGTGCGGTTCAGTTGAAGAGATGGTTGTGTGTGCTGCTGGCGCTCATATGTGCATTTGCCGTGACTGGATGTGGCAGTGATGCCACTGAGGAGACTGGCAAGGAGGTAGTTCTCAGATACAATGGGCAGAACATAGAGATAGACGAGGTGTATATTTATGCCCAGACTGTGAAGGAGGAGTACGAATCAAAGTATGGCAGTGACGTGTGGAAACAGAGCATAGTGACTGATGATGGTCTGGAGATGGATGCCGTGGATGCAGCAAGGCGTCAGGCGATATCAAAGCTCATAAAGACCAAGACTCTTATAACCAAATCCGGGGAGTACGGCATAAGCCTGACTGCAAGCGAGCAGAAGGATCAGGATACGGCGGCGCAAGAGTTCTATGACAAATTGACTGATGCCCAGATCGCAGAGGTTGGACTTGAACTCGATACGGTGAAGAGAGTTTTGCGTGAGAGCGCACTGGCAGACAAGATATATGATTATGTGATGAAGCAGAGCTCCACGGAGATATCCGATGAGCAGGCCAGGATGAGTACATTTTATGACATGTTCTTTGAGTGCTACTCGGAGGACGATTATGGAAATATCACCCTGTACTCACAGGACAAGATAGATGAGCAGAAGAAAAAGGCGGATGAGGCATATGAATCCATAGAGGAAGCCTCGGATGGCACAGATATGGATATATCATTCCTTGGAAGCGCAAAGGAGCTTAAGTATGCGGGAACACATACGATGAGCAGGGATGATATATTGAGCACCTATGGCCAGGATACGCTGGACATACTGTACAGCATGTCGGATGGCGAGATATCCACGGTGGTGGAGACTGAGTATGGTTACCATATATTCCAGATGATAAGCATTACGGATGAGAAGGCCACGGCCGAGAACAAGAAGAAGCTCACGGATGCCGCTGATGCGGAATACTATGACAACCTTATGAAGGACTGGATAGATGAGCTGGACAGCGGATATTCATACAGTAAGAGTGTGGATATGGATGTGTACAACAAGATAAAATTTGACGAATAAGAGGAGAAGAAAGATGGCAACAGTATACGATATCAATATTAAGAAGCTGGATGAAAAGGCAGTCATACCGACATACGGTTCAGAGTACGCAGCGGGGGCGGATTTGTATGCGTGTCTTGATGAGGCGATTACTATAGAGCCGGGACAGACGGTGATGGTTCACACGGGTATAGCCATGGAGATACCTGAGGGATTTGCAGGACTTGTGTATGCGAGAAGCGGTCTGGCATCCAAGAAGGGGCTTGCACCGGCCAATAAGGTTGGAGTTGTGGATGCGGATTACAGAGGGGAAATCATGGTTGCACTCCACAATCACGGAACCCAGGCACAGACGGTTGAGCCTGAGGAGAGAATAGCACAGCTTGTGATCGCTCCTTATATCGTTGGAGCATTCCATCAGGTGGACGAGCTCAGCGATACAGTCAGAGGAGCCGGCGGATTCGGTTCAACAGGAAAGTAACAAAAAAGCGGCCGTGCATCATCATTTTAATGGTGTGCCAGACCGCTTTTCTTTTATTTAAAATACTTTCCGCTTTCATCCCACAGGACTGTGGTGCCTGTCTTCAAGGACTTTGGTACATCTATGATACGCTGGTTCCTTGAGCCCTTGAATCTCAGTGACAGATCCTTCTGTTCGTCTATGAATTCTCCGTCCACAAGGACGTCAATGTAGGAGAGAAGTTCTTTTGTATACTCCCATTCATTACACATGCGGTCTAAGAGATCGGTTTCAAATGTATAACCGGTGTAGCACCAGATGGTCTTGTCAGGGTAGGTCTCCTTGAACTTTCTTGCCAGAGGAAGAAGCCCCTGCTGGTTCACATATTCCATAGGTTCTCCGCCGAGCAGGGAGAGACCTGCTATATAGTCCTCCTTGCAACTATCTATTATGTGGTTGATCTCCACATCCGTGAACGGCTTGCCGTAGCCGAAATCCCATGTGTCAGGGTTGAAACAGTTCTTGCAGTGGTGTGTGCAGCCGGATACAAATACAGACACTCTGACGCCGGTTCCGTTTGCCACATCAAATAGTTTGATATCTGCGTAATTCATAATGTGATCCCTTCTAAATTTATCTTAAAACAAAAGTATGGCCTGCGTTGCCCTCTACGACATGCAGACCATACAATTGAAATTATTAATGCATATTGTTATTTTATATCAGTTGCCTGAATATATCAAGTGTTTTTCTATAAAAGACTATAGATGAAGCACTCTTGCCTTTATCTCTTTGGTCTTGCCCACGTTCCAGAAGTTCTCGCCAAGATAACCGCAGGTTCTTCTGGTAACATTCATCTTGTTGTGATCCTTGTTGCCACACTGCGGACATTCCCATTCGCCGTCATCGTTGATGAGGATCTCACCATCGTATCCACATACATGACAGTAGTCAGACTTGGTGTTGAACTCAGCATATTGTATGTTGTCGTATATATATCTTACGACCTCTGCCAGAGCATCCAGGTTGTTGCGCATGTTTGGTATCTCAACATATGAGATGGCACCACCTGATGATATGGTCTGGAACTGGCTCTCAAATCTGAACTTGCTGAATGCATCGATCTTCTCACGGACATCAACGTGGTAAGAGTTGGTGTAGTAGCCCTTGTCTGTGACATCCTTTATGGTTCCGAAACGCTCTTTGTCGATACGTGCAAATCTGTAGCAAAGGCTCTCGGCCGGAGTTCCGTAGAGTCCGAAGCCAAGTCCCGTATCTGCCTTCCATTTGTCGCAGGCTGCGCGGAGCTTGTGCATAAGCTTCAGTGCAAATTCCTCGCCCACAGGATCTGTGTGGCTCACACCACGCATGAGCTTGGTGGTCTCATATACACCGATGTATCCCAGTGATATGGTTGAGTAACCGTTGTGGAGCAGTGGATCGATGACCTCGCCCTTCTTAAGTCTGGCGATGGCACCGTACTGCCAGTGGACTGGGCTGACGTCAGAGGTTACACCCTCGAGGGCTCTGTGGCGGCACATGAGTGCGTCGTAGCAGAGCTGCAGTCTCTCATCCAGAAGACTCCAGAACTTGTCATCGTCTCCCTTTGCAAGTATAGCTATCTGTGGAAGATTAAGACTGACAACTCCCTGGTTGAAACGGCCTTCCCATTTATATTCTCCGTTCTCATCCTTCCATGGGGAGAGGAATGAACGGCATCCCATGCATGAGAATACATTTCCCTCGTAGTTCTCACGCATCTTCTTGGCTGATATGTAATCAGGGTACATTCTCTTGGCAGAACACTTGATGGCGAGCTCTGTGATATAGTCGTACTCACCGCCCTTGAGGCAGTTGTGCTCGTCAAGGACATATATGAGTTTAGGGAATGCAGGTGTAACATACACGCCTGCCTCGTTCTTGATTCCCTCAAGTCTCTGTCTGAGGATCTCCTCGATGATCATGGCGTTCTCCTTGATGTACTCGTCGTCCTCTCTGAGGTTGAGGAAGAGAGTGACAAATGGAGACTGGCCGTTGGTGGTCATCAGAGTATTTATCTGATACTGGATAGTCTGGACTCCTGACTTCAGCTCGTCCTTGAGTCTCTCTGTGATGAGCTTCTCAAGTGTGTCAGGGTCTATCTTGTCGCCGAACTCTTCGGTGTATCTCTTTTTATATTTGTTGTAGCTCTTTCTGAGGTACTTTCCAAGGTGACGGACATCGACTGACTGACCGCCGTACTGGCTGGATGCGACAGATGCGATGATCTGAGTCACGATGGTACATGCCACCTGGAAGCTCTTCGGGCTCTCTATGAGCTTGCCGTTCATGACTGTGCCGTTGTCAAGCATATCCCCAATGTTGATAAGGCAGCAGTTGAATATAGGCTGGAGGAAATAATCTGCGTCGTGGAAGTGGATGGCGCCCTCCTCATGAGCCTTGGAGATCTTCTCAGGGAGGAGCATTCTCTTGGTAAGATCCTTTGATACCTCTCCTGCGATAAGATCACGCTGTGTGGATGCGACTGTGGCATTCTTGTTGGAATTCTCCTCCATGACATCCTTATTCCTGTTCTGGATAAGACTGAGGATAGAATCATCAGTCGTATTTGCCTTTCTGATGAGCTCACGGCTGTATCTGTATATAATGTAGGTCTTGGCAAGGACAAACTTGCCGTCGGCCATCAGCCCCTGCTCGATGATATCCTGGATATCTTCAACGAGCATTCTCTTTCGGTTCTTGGCTTCGATGCTTCCGACGATCTCCTCGATCTTCTCGTCAGAGATCTTCTCACAAGGCTCCACCTCCGAGTTAGCCTTCTGGATAGCCAATATGATCTTGCTTCGGTCGTAAGTAACAGCACGACCGTCTCTCTTGATAACTTGCATTTCCCATTCTCCCTGTGTGTGATGTGAATGGGCGTTAAAAAAAGTACGCCCCCTAAATATTGTATACTACCATACAGGAGACATCAATATATAGTGTGCGGGCTGAAAAAGCCGCAAAAAAATTAGCGACAAATAAGGTGCCTCGTCGCAAATCTCACACTGATGTCTCAACATGGTCGATTATATCATTCCCCATTTTGTTTGTCTACAGGAGATTTGCAAAAAATACAAAATATAGAAAAATAAAAAATATGTGGACACAACATATTGTGGATTTGCCTTTGATTAATGTGGGGCAGATAAAATACATCACAAAAACAGATGTAAAACTGCCTGTTATAGGAATGTGAAATCATTTGTGAGAATTCTATGAATTATTTCAAATTGCTTTATTTTTACAGGAAAATATGGTATAAGTTTACTCGTTGAAGTTTATCATGAAGATGGTTACACTTCTAATAAAAAGTAAAAGAGGTATGATTATGCGAAAATTTAATAAGGGATGTGCAGTTGTTCTTGCACTCGCTCTGTCCATGTCATTTATGACAGGCTGTGGCGACAGTAATGGTACGAGTGGAAAGCTGGATAATACAGCGAGTAAGGCAACATCTTCTGATGCTACAGAGAGTGCTGACAATTCATCAGAAGAATTTGCTTCTATAGAGGATATGGTGGATCAGTATGCGGCAGATGTCACACTCGGTGAATACAAGGGCATGGAGTATGAGGAGAAGGGCACTGATGTCACGGATGATGAGGTTCAGGCCAAGGTTGATTCATTTGTGAGTGGACTTGCTACATTTGATAAGGACACAACCAGCGAGGCGAAGAACGGAGATACAGTAAATATTGACTTTGTCGGAACTGTAGATGGTGAGGAGTTCGAAGGTGGTAACACCAACGGAAGCGGATATGATCTCGTCCTTGGTTCTGGTTCATTCATAGATAACTTTGAGGATCAGATAGTTGGACATAAGCCGGGAGAGACATTTACCGTGAATGTAACCTTTCCTGAGAATTATGGCAAGGATGAGTTAAATGGCAAGGCGGCCAAGTTCGAGACGACACTTAACTATATAAAGATAGATAAACCGGCTACATACAATGATGAGCTGGTTGCAAACAATACTTCATATAAGACAACTGCTGAGTATGAGGCATCTGTACGTGAGCAGCTTAAGCAGAGCAAGGAGGATTCAGCTCTTGCAAGTGCTCAGAATGAGGTCATGGTTGCCGTTATAAACAACAGTACAATAGAGAACATATCAGCAGATGATGTTCAGGCGAATGCTGACAAGATCATAACATCCATAAAGACTCAGGCAGAGACAAACGGAATAGATTATGACACATATATCTACTACTACTATGGATATGATGACAGCGCTGCATTTGAACAGTATGTACAGCAGGTTTGTGAGGAATCACAGAAGGAGAGAATGGTAGTATGTGCCATTGCCAAGAAGGAGAATATCAGTGTCACAGATGACGAGGCTGATAAGTATATAGCTGATTATGCAACGAAGAACAGTGTTGATGAGTCTACACTCAGACAGAATCTTACAGACGTTGAGATAAAGTACAACGCTCTGGCAGAGAAGGTCATGAATTTCCTTATGGACAATGCAAAGGCAACAGCGGCTTCGACAACTGAAACGACAGAGACCTCAGAGTCAACAGACAGCACAGAGGCCGCTGACGCGGAGCAGGCTGAAGAGTAAATAAAGGGGTACGGAGAAAAGATATGAGAGCAAGGAAGATAATTGCAGCAGGAATGGTGGCAGTCATGTGCGCAGGTCTGATGACAGGCTGTGGCAGCAATGACACAAAGAGCCAGTTTAAGAAGTTTTCAAAGTGTGCGACCATAGACAAGGCGGCATACACTGATATCGAATATGTTCCGGCATCGAGAGAGGTGACCGAGGACGATGTAAACAGTGCGATAAGCAGTTTTTGCAGTGACAATTCTGAGACTACACAGGACAAGACAAGTGCAGTAGCTGATGGCGACAAGGTTAACGTAGATTATGTTGAGACGGTTTCCGGGACGGAGAAGGACAGCAAGACTGGCTACACACTGACAATGGGTAGCAATACTCTTGGTGATGGAAGTGATGATCAGCTTATAGGAAGCAAGGCCGGTGATGTCAGAACGGTGACAGTTACATATCCTGATGATTACAGTGACACCACCGTTGCAGGGCTCACAGCAGAGTACAAGGTTACGATCAATTATATATCAGTTACCACGGTGCCTGAGTACACAGACGCACTGGTCAAGAAGGCTACTGATGGTGAGTACACAACAACCGATGACTACACAGCACATCTGAAGGAGGCTGTTCAGAAGGACAAGGACGATTCCGCGGACGAGACAGACAGAGCTTCTGTTCTCAAGGCTGTTGAGGAGAAGGTTACATTTGACAAGTATCCTGAGGATGAGGTAGCTTCCTACATTCAGTCCATGGTGTCAAATGTGAGAAGTGCCGCAGACAACTACGGAATCGACTTCGAGGCATATATGAAGTATTTCTATGGATATGAGGACGAGGCATCATTCCTTGAGTACCTTCACACCACAGTTGAGAACGTCATGAAGGAGAAGATCGTTGTGTCATGCATAGCAATGGACAATGACCTCATCGCCGATAACGCAGACATAAAGGCGTACAGACAGAAGGTTATGGACAAGAACAATCTGGAGAATGACTCAGACGTGGACAAGTATTACTCAGAGTCAGACCTGATGTTCTATGCCACAGAGGAGAACGTGCTTGACTATCTCATGAACAGATCAGTTCAGGTGGAGGCAACTGCAACAGATGCATCTGAGGCAGCCACAGAGGAGTAAGCTGCACGCGATATATTTGAATATGGATAAGCTGATAGAGACCGAGGTTTTATGCCCGGTCTCTATTGTCGTCTATAGACAAATGAATCTGTGGTTTATCCACATTGACTAAGGGGCTCCGGGAATTTAAAATAAAAGAGAACATGTCTTTATTTTAAAGATAGAAAAGGAAAGGGGATATTATGAGAAAGAACATTGCGAGAAAATGTCTGTGCATTGCTCTGGCTTCAGCCATGATGCTCGGTGAGGCGGGCACGGCTATGGCAGCCAGTGTGGAAAATGCGGCAGACGGAAGAACTGCTGCCACAGTGGCGGCGGAGGAACAGGCTGATGTGGCGGCAGCCAATGTCAGCATATGGTATGCGGGAGCTTATAAGAACTCAAGGACCATAACGATCAATGCAAGCGGCCGGGCTTACAGAGTTGAGGTCTGGGTCAATGGAGTAAAGTGCGGGGAACAGTACAACGGAGAGGATCAGCAGTCCTTTAGTATTAACTGTGAGATCCCGGCGCTGCTTGATTCCACCTACAACGCAGAGGTCAGAGCCTACGATTCAAATGGAGAGGTGACTGTACAGAAGGTTTCACCGGTCAAAACTGACAAGGTGAGCTTTGATGGTGATCCTAGTGTTAGTGTAGGATATACAGTCGGAAGCACTGGCTATGCAAAACCAGGCTATGTGTCTGTCAGCGTATATCTTGATAGCAGGCATTCAGATGAGGTCAAGTATGAGGTTCAGAGAGCGACCAAGTCAGGTGGGCCATTTACCACGATCGCAACGGGAAGTGAATCTTACACGTCAAGACTTGCATATCTTGACAGCACTGCGAAGACCGGAACTACATATTATTACAGATTCAGGATCGTGAGCGGTTCAGATCAGTATGTGAAGACGAGCAAGGTCATAGCTACAAGTAAGACAGCTTCAGTAAAGGTGGGCATTCCAGAGGTGGATCAGCTCTATGCTTCAAGCATGAATGTATCAGAAAAGATAAGTAAGCCGGGAGTATTCCTGTGGATGACCAGCAATTTTGCAAATCAGTACGATGTGTACCGCTCAACAAACAAGAGCAAGGGCTACAGAAAGATAAAGACTATATATTCTGCTGATTTCACGGACACAGCGGTCAAGAGTGGAACGGTATACTACTACAAGGTAGTGCCAAAGTATTACGACTCACAGACACGAAAGATAACAACAGGAAAGACATCTGGTGTTGTCGGCGTAAAGTTTATCATGAATGCAGCAGGTGCACCTAGCCTTATACAGACAGGCAACAGATCACTGAAGTGTACATGGGCTGCGGACAATACCGCAGACGTATCATACGAGGTATGGGCAAAGAGAACCGATATAACCGGTGATGCATACAAGCGTATGGTGGTCACCAAGAAAAACTCATGCACCCTTACAAAGCTTGATCCGAACGGAACATACAAGGTGATGATAAGGACAGTCAAGAAATCAGGAGCTGCCGTGAGATATGAGACGACAGATACATCTGAGAGGACCATGGGTTACACCAAGAGAGTCCAGGATCTGACTGCGGGAGCTGTATCTTCATCACTGAACGGCAGGAAGGATGTCCTGTCTGTAAGATATTCTCTCACATGGTACAGAGACTGGGGCGCATCAGGATATGTTATATCAGGCCTCAACAGCAGTACAGGCAAGATAGAGACCATCAAGAAGATAACATCGGGAAAAAAGACATCATATACATTTACAAACACAAGTGCCAAGGGCAAGGAGCGCAAATACTCTCAGATATATGTGAGACCATATAAGGGAAAGGCAAGCGGTGAGGATAACACTCTGTGGAATTCAGAGATGCCAAGTGCAAAGCGTGTTAAGGCTGTAAAGAAGAGCACAACATCGACCAAGATAACATGGTCTGTTGTAAGCGGGGCAAAGGAATACTATGTATACAGAACTACAGAGCTCGGTGTACGCCAGTACATAGGATCGACAAAGACAACTAACTTCACGGATGTGAACGTGACAGACGGAATGAAGTATACATACTCTGTTGTTGTAGGCACAGACTTTGGATTCAGCAGCGGATATGATATGTATGTCAGTGACTATACACACAAGCTTGCATCACCGGCCATAACAAAGGTTGTAAATGGTTCCAAGGGTACAGCGACTGTAACATGGAAGAAGGTTACAAATGCAACCAGATACTATGTATATCGCTCAACCAGCAAGAATGGAACATACAAGCTGGTCGGCAAGACTGGAGCTACAAAGCTTTCATACATGAACAAGAAGCTCAAGAAGAGAACGACCTATTACTACAAGGTTGTGGCTTCAACAGTTAATGATGGAGGAAAGACAGTCAAGTCAGTTGCATCACATGCAAAGGGAATAAAGATCCGCAAATAGATGAAAAGGGGTAAACTATGAAGAATAGATTGATAAAGAAAGCTTTATGCGTGGCGCTTGCTTCAACCATGGTGTTTGGTGATGCATTGCCAGCAATGGCAGCAGACGGCAGTGCAGATGTACAGTCCGCTCAGGCTGAGGTGGCGTTTGCTGAAGAAGCATCCATAACATATTTTAGTGTAGGAGGTCAGGATACCGTAAGCAGCGGTTCTGTACATATAAGCGCTCTGGGATATGGAACAGAGGCTGTTCTCTATGTAAATGGAGCATGGTATGACTCGTGGACAGACAGTGACTATGACGGAAGCTGGCATGTGGATACGGAATTCAGAGGAGTTGCCGGTGCGACATATCAGTTTAAGCTGGTAGTCAGTGATGACAATGGACAGACGGTGTCGCAGGAGTCGGGAAAGATATATTTTGAAGCACCTAAGTTCAGCCGCAGCAGGAAGCCTTCAGAATACGTATCATATTCTACGGGAGATACCGGATATAGAGAATTAGGTGGAGTATCTGTGTCGTTCCCATTTGACAGCTACGTACAGAATGATATCTGGTATGAGGTGTACAGATCCACAAAGCCATCAGGAGGCTTTACGAAGATTTTGTCAGGCGTCGGTTACATGTATGGAGCTTCTGAAGTGAGGTATTATGATAATAATGTAAAAGTAGGAAATACCTATTACTATATGGCGAAGATAGTAACCGGAACTGACTCATACAATAAGACATCCAGGGTTGTAGAGACATCAGCCGTTGCAAAGGTGGACTGCAGGCTTGGAACAGCGGAGCTTTCAGTCGATAGAGGCGCAAAGGGTGCTGATATAACGGTAAGCGATTACGGCGCTGCCAACCAGTTCGATCTGTACCGTTCAACTTCAAAGACAAAGGGCTTTAAGAAGATAAAGACGATATACACACCGGAGTATACAGATACAACAGTTAAGGCTGGAAAGACATACTACTACAAGGTAGTTCCAAAGTATTATGATGCCTCTACCAGAGCGGTTTCAAAGGGAACTGCAAGTGAGGTCCGCGGCGTAAAGATACTCATGGGTACCACAGAGCTCACAGCGGTTCAGAACACAAAGAGCTCAGTAAAGCTCACATGGGATAAGGCAGCCGGAGCAAATATGTATGAAGTCTGGTATATGAGATCCGATATATCGGGAGACAGATATAAGAGAGCTGTTGCGACAAAGGGAACATCATGCACCATCAAGGGACTTGCATCTGGCGCTGAGTATTCATTCAAGCTTAAGAGCCAGAGCGTTTCAGGTGGAAAGGTCATTTGTGAGAACGTGACATACAAATGGCTCCAGACCGGATACACAGAGAGCGTGAGAGAGCTCGAGGCTGTCTCATCCACGGTATCTGCAAGCAAAGACAAGAAAAACCTGACGATATACACCAATCTCAAGTGGAACAGAGTCTGGGGAGCTTCAGGCTACAAGATATTTGCGAGAAATAACTACACAAATAAGCTTGAGCAGGTTGCAGTGATCAAATCTGCAGCCAGAAATACATACAAGTTCAAGAATACAGGAAGCAGCAGTAAGGGTATTAAGTATTACTCTGCATACGTAGTGCCATACAAGGGTAAGAAGCAGGGCGAGATGACATCCGTCAGCGTCAACTATATCCCTCTTGCTAAGAATGTAAAGGCTGTGAGAAAGTCCACATCCGAGGTCAGAGTTACATGGTCAGCGGTGCCTGGTGCAGATTCTTACACAGTATACAGAATGAACCCTGTTCTCGGCACAACCCAGTGGCTGGGACAGACAACGTCAACAAACTTCAGTGACCGCAAGCTCACGACCAAGCTTGAGTATACATATTTTATACAGCCATCGACAATTGTCAGCGGGGTTAACTGCAGCATTGACTATGAAGTTGCAAAGCAGTATAAGGCAGTGTATACACATGCTGTAGGTACACCAAAGATGTCAGGTGCATCTAACACCGGAGCCAAGAAGATCACAGTAAAGTGGAGTAGCGTTACAGGAGCGAAGAACTACGTAGTATATCGCGCAACAAAGAAGAATGGTAAGTACTCTAAGATCGGTACAACATCATCATGCAGCTTTACAGACAAGAAGGCTGCAAAGGGCAAGACATACTATTACAAGGTCGCTGCAGTGGCAGTTAACGACGGTGGATGTGCTGCTCAGTCAGCATACTCCAAGACCGCCAGTGCCAAGAGTAAAAAGTAATGGCATATGTTAGGTAATAACAAGCAGTAGATATATTTGCGGGAAAACATATATACATGCATGGAAATGTGGTAGATATGTTTTCCCTTTTTTATTGGAAAATGCTTGCGGAAATGCAAAAAAAGTGGTTGACATACCAAGGCAAACAGTATATTATATTAACGTTCGTTGTGAACATGCGGAAGTGGCGGAATTGGCAGACGCGCAGGCTTCAGGTGCCTGTGGTAGCAATACCGTGTGGGTTCAAGTCCCATCTTCCGCATTTTTTTATACCATAGTATGCGGAAATGCTGAGCTGTGGAGTCAATAATTTATGATATTTAGGAGGTATGTGCGGCAATGGCAGAGAAGAAGAATGTGGTTACTTATTCAGGTCTCAAGAAGATAGAGGAAGAGCTTCAGGATCTGAAGGTTAATAAACGTAGAGAGATCGCAGCTAAGATCAAAGAGGCCAGAGAACAGGGAGATCTGTCAGAGAATGCAGAGTACGATGCAGCCAAGGACGAGCAGAGAGACATCGAGGCAAGAATCGAGCAGCTCGAGGCAATGCTTAAGAATATAGAAGTAGTTGATGAGGATGAGGTCGATACAGGAGTTGTGGGTATCGGATGCAAGGTAATTGTATATGACTACGAGTTTGCCGAGGAGATCGAGTATGATATCGTGGGATCATCACAGGCTGATATCATGAACAACAAGATCTCTGATGAGTCACCAGTTGGAATGGCACTCAAGGGTGCAAAGGTTGGTGAGGAAGTTCTGGTGGAGGCACCGGACGGAGAATTTAAGTACAGAGTACTTGATATTAAGAGACAGGAGCTGTAAGAGAAGATGGCAGAGCAGAATAACAAGGGAAAAGATCAGGATCTTAATAAGCTGCAGATGGTGCGCCGCGAGAAGCTGGCAGACCTTCAGGCGGCAGGCAAGGATCCATTTGTCATAACAAAGTATGATGTGCAGCAGCACAGCGCAGATGTGAAGGAGATGTACACAGCACATGAGGCAGAGCTTCTGGCTGGTAGACAGACACCTTCAGTTGAGGACCTTGAAGAGGCAGAGAAGAGAGAAGTTTTAAACAACGATTACAATGAGAGAAGAGCCATCATGGATGCTTCACCTATCAATGTGAGCATCGCAGGACGTATGATGTTCAAGCGTGTCATGGGTAAGGCTTCTTTCTGTAACATTCAGGATCTTAAGGGCAACATTCAGGTGTATGTTGCAAGAGATCAGATCGGTGAGGAGTCATACGCTGACTTCAAGAAGTCAGATATCGGTGATATATATGGAGTTAAGGGATATGCATTCAGAACAAAGACTGGTGAGATATCCATACATGCAGAGGAGATCACACTTCTCTCTAAGTCACTCCAGATCCTTCCTGAGAAGTTCCACGGACTGACAGATACAGATATGAGATATCGTCAGAGATATGTGGATCTCATCATGAACCAGGACAGCAAGGAAGTATTTATCAAGAGATCACAGATATTAAAGGAGATCCGTAACTTCCTGGCAGGACGTGATTTCATGGAAGTCGAGACTCCTATGCTTGTATCCAATGCAGGTGGTGCTGCAGCGAGACCATTTGAGACACATTACAATGCACTCAATGAGGATGTAAAGCTCCGTATATCACTTGAGCTCTACCTGAAGAGACTTATCGTCGGCGGTCTTGAGAGAGTATACGAGATCGGACGAGTATTCCGTAACGAGGGTGTTGACACACGTCACAACCCTGAGTTCACTCTGATGGAGCTGTACCAGGCATACACAGATTACTATGGTATGATGGAGCTCACAGAGTCCATGTTCCGTTACCTCGCAGAGAAGGTATGTGGAAGCACCAAGATCTCCTACAACGGAATCGAGATCGACTTTGGCAAGCCATTTGAGCGTCTGACTATGGTTGACGCTATCAAGAAATATACAGGTGTTGATTTTGATCAGGTTGCTGATGACGCTGAGGCGAAGAAGATCGCTGACGAGCATCACGTAGAGTACGAGGAGCGCCACAAGAAGGGCGACATCGTGAACCTGTTCTTCGAGGAGTTCTGTGAGGAGAAGCTGATCCAGCCTACATTCATCATGGATCATCCGATCGAGATCTCACCACTTACGAAGAAGAAGCCTTCAGATCCTACAAAGGTTGAGCGTTTCGAGCTCTTCATCAACACATGGGAGATGTGTAACGCTTACTCAGAGCTGAACGATCCTATCGATCAGCGTGAGAGATTTGCCGCTCAGGATGCGAATGCCGCAGCCGGAGATGACGAGGCTGAGCACACAGATGAGGATTTCCTCAATGCGCTTGAGATCGGTATGCCTCCAACAGGCGGTATCGGTTATGGTATAGACAGACTGGTTATGCTCCTTACAGATTCACAGGCGATCAGAGATGTTCTTCTGTTCCCGACTATGAAGAGTGAGGGTGGTTCAGATTCTGATTCAGTATCTGAGACAGCCGATGACAACAACGGATTCTTCACACCAAACGAGAAGATCGATTTCTCCAAGGTAGATATAGAGCCACTTTTTGCTGATGAGGTTGATTTCGAGACATTTTCAAGATCAGACTTCAGAGCGGTAAAGGTTAAGGAATGTTCAGCAGTGCCAAAGAGCAAGAAGCTCCTTCAGTTCACACTGGATGACGGCACAGGCACAGACAGAACCATCCTCTCAGGAATCCATGCATTCTATGAGCCAGAGGAGTTAGTCGGCAAGACACTTATTGCAATAACAAACCTTCCACCTAGAAAGATGATGGGAATCGATTCATGCGGTATGCTTCTTTCAGCTATCCATGAGGAAGAGGGCGAGGAGAAGCTTCACCTTCTGATGGTTGACAACCATATTCCTGCAGGTGCGAAGCTCTATTAAGATGAGAAAACTGAGCCTTGCGGCGGTGTGCGCTTGCGAACACCGACATAAGGCGAAAAACACACGGAGACGTCAGTCGACGTGATGTAAAGATGTACCGTTTTACCAAATAGACGGGACATACTTCATTTGATAAAAATGAAAAACAGCGATTTACATCAAAATTACATCATTTGATGCAGAAATCGGTGTAAGTAAGAAAAAATTGTATGATTAGTACGATGAATGGGCAATTCCAATTGGAATTGCCCATTTTTGAAAAGAGGGAAAATATGAATATTAAGGTATATCTTGGTGCAAACGAAGGTAATAATCCCTCTGCAATTTCTTTACTTCCGTGATACAAAATCAAAACTTTTCTCCTTCATCCTATACCTCCTCGGTGTCACTCCATACTTCTGTTTAAACGCCTTGATAAAATGGCTGCAGTCACAAAATCCTGTCTCCTGGCTGATATAAGTTAGGTCAAAATCTGTGAATTGCAATAAGTCCTCCGCTTTTTGCAGTCTTACCGTGAGAATCATCTCCTTGCAGGTCTGTCCATAGTACTCCTTGAATATTGCGGCAAAATACGAATAACTCATATGAAATTTTTCTGCCAGCTCCGCCACCGAGAGATCTTCCTGGTAGTGCTGTGAAATGTACTCAGATACCTCTGTAAATTTTTCGCTTAATACAGTTTCCTTTTTCCTTTTTTTTATCTGAAAGCCTTCCTGCTTCCAGACACGAAGAATTTCTGCCATAAGAAGACAATAATTCGAATGCATAATAATGTCATAACCAAATTGCTTTTCTTCTAACGTCTTCACTGATCCCTGAATCAGCTGCTTCATTTTTTCCTGATTAAATTTCTCTTTCGAAAAATAAACCGATAGCTTCTGCTCCACTGCGGCCATGGCGATCAGACTCGAAATCGATGGAAGTGCCGAACCGGATATATTCAGATGTGCAGGATCGAATTTCAGGACATAGTAACGGATTGGAAGCTGTCCTGTTGAATAAATTGCATGAGCCATCTGTGGATAAAATACGATCAGATCTCCCGGTTCCAATACATAATTCTCTTCTCCTGCCTCTACATACGCCTTTCCCTCCACCATGTAAAGAATCTCCACAAAATAATGCCAATGTGGAAGAATTGGGAACATCTCAGATGTCTGTGCATCAAATAAAAAGGCTTCATATGGTTTGTTTAATTTGTCTAAACATTCAAAATAAGGTTTCACAGATTATCTCCATCATAGATTTTTACAATTTTATAATAGATTCATTATATCATATCTTTTTTCTACATGATATACTTCCAGCAGAAAATAGAAACTATATAATTCGAAAGACAGGAGGTTTTTACCAAAATGAAAATTCAAAATCAATTTGGATATATTAAAGGAATTACATTTGCCCCATTTCACAAACGTGGTTCTCTTTCTACACAGACTGCCCGTGACAGTTTTGATTATATGATAGAACACACTGCTGCTGATTTCGTAATCCTTGCTCCTGTAGGGCTACAGGACCACGCACACTCAGAAGAGATCTGTTACACTTCCAGTGCCACATTCTCAGATGAAGAATTAATCAATATGATCCGCTATGCAAAAAGCAAGCGCATCCGTGTTGCCTTGAAACCTACCGTTAATTGTAAAAATGGTGTCTGGCGTGCTTACATCAGTTTCTTTGAAAAAGATGTTCCATGTGAACCGAAATGGGAAAACTGGTTTGCCTCTTACACAGAATTCCAGACACACTATGCCAAAATTGCAGAAGCCGAACAATGTGATCTTTTTATTGCAGGATGTGAGATGGTAATGACGGAACACCGCAGTGAAGAATGGAGAAACGTAATCGCTGCGATCCGAAACTATTACCACGGACCTGTTTCCTATAATACCGATAAATATCAGGAAGAAAATGTAACCTGGTGGGACTGTGTCGACATGATTTCTTCCAGCGGATATTATCCGATTGATCAGTGGGAACAGGAACTTGACCGTATTGAAAAAGTCGTTCAGAAATTCAAGAAACCATTCTTCTTCGCCGAAGCAGGATGCATGTCCAGAAAAGGATCCTCACTGGTGCCTAACAACTGGGCAATTCAGGGAGATTTACGTCTGGAGGAACAGCCAGACTGGTATCGTGCTATGTTTGAGGCCTGTGCAAAGCGCTCATGGGTCAATGGTTTTGCCATGTGGGAATGGGCCCCGGTTATTCCGTCCAGAAGTATTGCATCAAGAGATACCAGCTACGAAATCTGCAACAAACCGATACAGGAGGTTATTAAAGACTACTATGGGAGAGACACAAGAAAATAGCATACAACAAACTTCAGAACAGGATCTCTGGCAGGAAGAAGCTGCCGTGATGCACATCTTCAGCCGGAACAGAAAAAATAACCTGCGCACGCTTCTTTCTCTTTTCAAGGGACACTATGGCGCGCTGGTTGGTTCCATTTTCTTTTTCATTATCAAGCATTCCCCAACCTGGGTTCTTCCAATCGTCACAGCTAATATTATCAATGCAGTGACAGACCACAACGGGAATATTACCAAAATTCTGATTCTGAATACCATCCTTATGATTGCATTTCTGGTACAGAACATACCAACCAACTACATCCATACCTGGCTCTATGCTAAAACGGTACGAACAGTAGAGAAAGAACTGCGAGAAGCCCTAGTCTGCAAGCTTCAGCAATTGTCGATTACCTATCACAAGGAAATGCAGTCCGGAAGGCTTCAGTCGAAGATCATGCGAGATGTAGAACAGATACAAAATCTTGCATCTCAGATTTTTATCTCTCTTTTGACTATCATTCTGAACATTGGTGTATCCTTCGGAGTGGTCATCTTCAAAAGTCGGATCGTATTTCTTTTCTTCCTCTGCACGATACCGGTTTCTGTTTTGATCATTGTTGGTTTTAAAGGAAAAATCAAAAACCATAACCGTGCTTTCCGTAAAGAAATGGAAGAAACTTCTGCAAAAGTAATGGAAATGGTTGAAATGATTCCTGTAACTAAAGCTCACGCTCTGGAAGATCAGGAAGCCCGTAAAATGAGTGAACAGCTTCGTAAAGTTGCTGAAAAAGGGCTTCAGCTTGATATGATTCAGACATACTTTTCTTCAATCAGCTGGGTTGCATTTCAGATCTTTCAGGTATTCTGTCTTGCATTTACAGCCTACATTGCATGGAAAGGAATCATCGGTGTCGGAGATATCACCTTATACCAGACTTATTTTTCCAGCATCGTCGCTCAGATTGCAAGTATTGTGACTTTGCTGCCAATCATTGCGAAAGGCCTGGAATCCGTTGAATCGATTGGTGATGTGCTTTGTGCAAATGATATTGAGGACAACTGTAGGAAGAAAAAAGTAGTTGATCTGAAAGGTGAGATTACATTTCAGGATGTATCTTTTACTTATAAAGGCAATGAAAAACCGGTATTAAGTCATCTGAACTTCAAGATTCAGCCGGGGGAAACAGTTGCCTTTGCCGGTGGTTCCGGCTCTGGAAAAACAACAATCCTCAATCTTGCCATCGGTTTCCTGAAAGCTGACAGCGGACAGGTATTGGTTGATGGAAATGACCTGATGGAACTGGATCTGCACAGCTACCGAAAGCAGATTGCCGTCGTTCCACAACAGTCCATTCTCTTCACCGGAACTCTCCGCGAGAATATCACCTATGGATCTGAATCTATCTCCGAGGAACAGTTATGGAATGTCATACGTGCAGCCAACCTGGAAGAAGTTGTCCAGAAACTGCCTGATGGTCTGGACACGATGATCACAGAACATGGGGAAAATCTTTCCGGCGGACAACGGCAGCGCATCTCCATTGCCCGTGCATTTTTACGGAATCCGAAGATCCTGATTCTGGATGAGGCAACTTCTGCGCTTGACAGCATCTCTGAAAAGAAGATTCAGGATTCAATCCAGAAACTTGTGAAAGGACGTACCACACTGATCGTAGCCCACCGTCTGTCTACCATTCGCAATGCTGACCGGATTGCTGTGATTGAAAAAGGAAATGTTCTGGAATGTGGCTCTTACGAAGAATTGCTAGAGAAAAAAGGCGCATTTTATCGGATGGAGAAAATGTAAAAAATCATTAGGATATTTGAGTCCTATAGAGTACAGACATAGACTTGGATTGGTCACTTATATAGTCCAAGAAAATGTCTGCACCCTCCACTCATCACATATATGGAGTTAGCAATCGCAGTTTTCACTTCTTCTTCTTTTTTGCACCAAAACAGTTAGAAACGATTACGCCTATGCCGGAGGAAAGTCCCATACATAATGAGAAAAATAAGAAACTTATCATGCCTACAGAACCAACAGCTCCATAATAGTAGTTATTCCTATTATAGATGGGCTTTAGTTTTATATTTCCGACTTTCTGGTTTTCCGATATTCCCTCGGAGAAAATCCCTTCAGCTTATGAAATAATCGGCTGAAATAGAGCTGGTTATCGTAGCCTACAATCTTAGATATTTCATTGATGGAATAGTTGGTTGTCTCAAGCAAGACCTGTGCGTTGTTGACACGGAGCGCAACAATAAACTGCATAGGAGTAGAACCCGTGAACTTCTTGAAGCTTCGTATGAACCAACTGACGCTCATCCCCTTGGATGTCGCATACTCTTCTATATTGATATCACGGTTATAATTTTCGTTAAAATATGTCATGGCGGTATCCATCTCTTGGTCGAGATATTCATTTTTTAAAACTTGCTCTCTGGTAAGCTCACGTTGGAATATGATCAGAAGATGACGGAGCAATAATGTGAGCATTTCTTCGTAGTTATCCTGACAACGTTGTAATTCTATAATAATTCTCTTAAATATACGCTCATATTCCATGGATGTACCAACCGGGAATATTCTCTCGTTATCTGGGAAACCATATTTTCTTAGGATATTTTTTACATCACTTCCAGTAAAATGAATCCAGTAGACTTCTGTCTTATCTTCCCCATAGTATTCATATTTCTGAAGCTCTTTTGGACGGAATATGACAATGTTACCAGCGGGAACAATTGTTTCGTTATCAACAGTATCAAAATGAAAATGTCCGCATCCGGCTGCAATATATATAATCTGAAAATCAACACGTCCTCTTGGGCGATAGGTTGGCATCTTTGGGTGCTCAGACAAACGATAGATTCCGCAGCTACCGACAATCAGTGGTCGGCTTTTATCCTTAAAATCCATATGTGAATGTTTCAAATAACCGGTGTTCATGTACATAGGGCAGCACTCCTTTCACTCGATACAATAATCACGATTTCTTCGTTCTTCGAACTCTCGAAATCGTGCCAGCCATGCGCACTCCGGACTATCGTCCTGCGTGCTTATGACTGTTTACCCATCAAATAGAAAAGTGTCCGATGCTGCAAGCAGTTCGTCCACTTTTCTGCTTGATGGGATTATTGTATCATTTTGTGCATATTTTGTCCATTCTAGTTTATAGACATAAGAAATGGATTAAGGTAATATAAATCTAACAAAAGCGAGAAGGAAAAAAAGCAGACAGTAAGGAGAAAACTGTTAGCAGGGGTACAAGCAACAAAAAAGTGTATAAACTGTATGAATGAAGGAGGATTATTTATGATCGTGCCACGTTACTATGAGGACTTAAGTGTATTACATGACAATACGATGCCGGCGAGAGCTTATTACATGCCGGCTTCCAAGCGGATGGATGACCTGGTAGAGCACAGAGAGCTGTCAGACAGAATGCAGCTTTTGAATGGTACATGGAAGTTTCAGTATTTTGACAGCATCTATGATATGAAGGATGCCTTTTATGAGGATGGTTATTCGGTTGAGGGCTTTGACGAGATCAAAGTTCCGAGTGTATGGCAGATGGCAGGTTATGATACACACCAATACACAAATATCCGTTATCCATTTCCGTTTGATCCGCCATATGTGCCACAGGATATTCCATGTGGAGCTTATGTGCATACCTTTGACTATGCAAAGGATGCTGCAGCACCAAAGGCATATCTTAACTTTGAAGGTGTGGATAGCTGCTTTTATGTATGGTTAAACGGCACATATGTAGGCTACAGTCAGGTGAGCCACATGACCAGTGAGTTTGATGTGACAGACGTATTGCGGGAAGGAGAGAACCGGATTTCCGTGCTTGTGATGAAGTGGTGCGACGGTTCGTACCTTGAAGATCAGGACAAGTTCCGTATGAGCGGAATCTTCCGTGATGTGTATCTCTTAAAACGTCCGGAAAAGGGAATCCGTGATTATCGCATTACAACACAATTAGATTCAGACATTGCAAGGATAAATCTTACAGCAGCATTTTACGAGCCGACAGAGGTTCGGGTAAAGCTCGAGGATAAGAATGGAGCAGTTGTTTCCGAGGGTGTTATTTCCGAGAGTGGAGAAGCGACTTTTGAGATTGTAGATTATACACTCTGGAATACAGAGAATCCGTATCTGTATACGATTATTCTGGAGACGGAGCAGGAGGTAATCGTAGACCATATAGCACTCCGCAAGATCGAGATCAAGAATCAGGTAATCTACTTAAATGGACAGAAGATTAAATTCCGTGGTGTGAACCGCCATGACTCCGATCCGGTCACCGGATTTACAATTAGCATGGAGCAGATCAAGACAGACCTTACCCTGATGAAGCAGCACAACTTCAATGCCATTCGTTCCAGCCATTATCCAAATGCACCATTTTTCTATGAAATGTGCGACCGCTATGGATTTATGGTGATTGACGAGGCAGATATCGAAGCACACGGACCATTTATGCTGTATCGAAAAGAGGATACGGATTACAACCGCTTTAAGCGTTGGAATGAGAAAATAGCAGATGATCCGGTATGGGAAGCTGCGATTGTTGACCGTGTGAAGCTGATGGTGGAGCGTGACAAGAACCGGTTCTGTATCGTGATGTGGTCTATGGGAAATGAAAGCGCTTATGGCTGCAATTTTGAGAAGGCACTGGCATGGACAAAGAAGTTCGATTCGGAGCGGATCACGCAGTATGAGAGTGCCAGATACCGCAATTACGATGTAACCTATGATTACGAGAATCTGGACTTATACAGCCGTATGTATCCGGCACTTACTGAGATAGAGGAATATTTGGAAAAGGATGGCAGCAAACCATTCCTTCTGGTGGAATACTGCCACAGTATGGGAAATGGTCCCGGAGATTTTGAAGATTATTTCCAGATGATACAGGCAGAGGATAAGATGTGCGGCGGTTTCGTGTGGGAGTGGTGCGATCATGCAATCGCCCATGGTGTAGCCGAAAACGGCAAGACGATCTATGCCTATGGCGGCGATCATGGCGAAGTAATCCATGACAGCAACTTCTGTATGGATGGTCTGGTATATCCGGACAGAAGGATACACACCGGACTTTTGGAGTACAAGAATGTATACCGACCGGCAAGAGTAGTATCGTATGATGCAGCAAGCGGTGAGCTGGTGCTTCACAACTATATGGATTTCGATGATTTGAAGGATTATGTTGAGATTACTTACGAGCTGTCACAGGATGGACTTGTGATCGGAAAGGGGAAGCTTTCTGAAGTATCCGTATTACCGCATTGTGATGGAAGCACGACCTTAAAGCTTTCAATTCCGGAGAATGGAAAGGTATATCTGAAGCTGTTCTATAAGCTGAAGAAGGACATTCCGCTTCTTTCCAAGGCGTATGTCTTAGGCTTTGACGAGATAGATGTAAGCAGTAAGGGTGCAAAGAATCAGCAGGCAGTAGGCTGGCTTACAAAGGAAGTGCCTGATACGGGTATTCAGGTACAGGAAAATGATACAGAGATCATCATAAAGGGACGGGATTTCTCCTATACGGTCAACAAGCGGACAGCACTTTTTGACAGCCTGACATTTGCAGGCAGAGAATATATGAATCATCCGATGGAACTGAACATCTGGAGAGCACCGACGGATAACGATATGTATATCAAGGCAGAGTGGAAGAAAGCCCACTACAACGAAGCCTATACAAGAGCATACAAGTCAGAGGTGATTCAGGGAAAGCACGGAGTAACTGTGACAAGTCAGGCTTCGGTCGTGGCAGCAACCGTGCAGAAAATTATGGATGTGACAATCACTTGGACGATTGACGCAGCCGGAAGAATTGGAGCGGATATCGCAGTGAAAAAGGATGAGGAGTTCCCGGATCTACCAAGATTTGGTGTGCGGATGTTCTTAGATAAGAAGCTTACAGATGCAGGGTTCTTCGGTATGGGACCGCAGGAAAGCTACCGGGACAAGCATAGAGCAGCAAGCCACGGATTGTATCGTCTGAAGGTTTCCGATATGCATGAGGACTATATCCGCCCACAGGAAAACGGAAGTCACTACGACTGCGATTATGTGGAGCTTGGCAACAGCCAGTACGGTATCACTGCCGTTGCAGAGGAAGATACATTTTCATTCAATGCGTCCTTCTATACACAGGAGGAGCTGGAAGAAAAGGCACATAACTATGAATTGATAGAATCGGACAGTACGGTATTCTGTCTTGATTATGCACAGAATGGAATAGGCTCTAACAGCTGCGGACCAGACGTGTTAGAAGCATACAGATTTGATGATAGATTATTCCGGTTCCGGTTTACACTGGTTCCGTATGTGAAAGGATAATGATATAACTCGTTTCCCGAATATCGACGTATAAGTCCGGACATACGGGGATATTCGGGATACAAGAGAACAAAAGTAAAAGCATTTAGAATAATATAGGCATCAGACTGTTTGACACATGAAATTCTAAACATGATTAAGATGAGGAGTGATTCTATGGAAGAAAAAAAGTATTTAAAATGGTATAACAAAGTCGGATACGGATCCGGCGATATAGCAGGAAATGTAGTATATGCATTTTTAACATCCTTTGTGATGATTTATCTGACGGATTCAGTCGGACTTGCAGCAGGTATAGTAGGTACGTTGATCGCAGTTTCCAAACTGTTTGACGGATTTACAGACATTTTCTTTGGCTCGATGATTGACAAGACACACAGCAAGATGGGTAAGGCGAAACCGTGGATGCTTTACGGCTACATTGGATGTGCGATTACACTGGTATGTTGTTTTGCGGTTCCTACAAGCTGGGGAAATACAGCAAAATATGCATGGTTCTTTATTGCATATACATTGTTAAATGGTGTGTTCTATACAGCAAATAATATTGCGTATTCTGCACTTACTTCTTTGATTACGAAGAACAGTAAAGAGCGTGTGCAGATGGGATCTTATCGTTTCATCTTCGCATTTTCTACAAGCCTTTTGATCCAGTCTGTAACCGTAAAATTTGTTGATTACTGCGGTGGAGATGCAGCAGCATGGAGAACGGTAGCAATCATCTATGCAATTATCGGTCTGATTGTAAATACAATCTCAGCGCTCTCCATAAAAGAGCTTCCGGAGGAGGAGCTTAACGATGGAGAAGTAAAAGGAGATGAAGAAAAGTATGGACTGGTTCAGGCATTTAAGCTTCTTGTAAAGAACAAGTATTATATGATGATCTGTGGAACATATATTTTACAGCAGCTTTATAGTGCCATGATCGGTGCTGGTATCTACTACATGACATGGGTATTGAAGGACAAGAATCTTTTTGGTCAGTTCGCCTGGGCGGTGAATATCCCGCTTATTATAGCTCTTATCTTTACTCCGACACTCGTTGGCAAGTGGAATGGTATGTACAAGCTGAATCTCAGAGGATATATCATTGCCGTTATTGGTAGAGCCGTTGGTTGTTGTAGCAGGATATATGGGAAGTATTCCTCTTATGCTGGCATTTACAGCCCTTGCAGCACTTGGACAGGGCCCATGGCAGGGAGATATGAACGCAGTGATTGCTTCTTGTTCAGAGTATACTTATCTGACACAGGGAAAGAGAATTGACGGAACTATGTATTCTTGTACATCACTGGGTGTAAAGATTGGTGGAGGAATCGGAACTGCAGTATGTGGCTGGTTATTAGAGCTTAGTGGTTATGTCGGAACAAATGCAACACAGCCGCAGTCAGCACTTGATATGATGCAGTTTATGTATTTATGGTTGCCATTGATCCTTGATGTGTTAATTATGATTGTTCTTTCCAGAATGAACGTGGAAGCTGTAAATGAAAAATTGAAAGCTGAAAAGGGAATTAAGTCTGATGAAGTAACAGACGCAACAGAGTATTAAGGTTTATATGTAATGAAAAGCATTGTCTAATTGAACATTCGAGAAAGGCAATGCTTTTTGTGCAAGCTAGGTATTCAGTTTTCACAAAGTAGTCCTTTTAGTATTTTATGCATGATATACATGTTCAAAGTAATCAGCGTAGAATACTAAAAGGTTGTTCATATAATTCTTAAACTTGTTCATAATGCGTACCTCCTTTCCTTATTTACAAGCTGATTATAGAATAAATACAATGTGATTGCTTGCCAAATCGAAAAAAAAAGTAGACAAATCTTGCAAAGGGGGCGTAACCAATGCATTTATCATTTGTTGATACAAAAGAAGAAATATTAGCTTTAAAAAGAAAATCGAAGCATGTTGCTCCGCATTTACATAATGCATTGGAGATCGTATGTGTGACAAATGGAACACTGGAGCTGGGAGTTGGACAAGAGTTATACCACATGGAAAAGGGAGATATTGGTTTTGTATTTCCTGATATTATCCATCATTATCAGGTTTTCTCTTCGGGAGTGAATAAGGCGGTTTACATTATTTCTCCACCATTTGCGATTGGGAAATATGCTGATATTATACAGACGATGGCACCGGATTACCCAATCATAAAGGCAGAAATGGTGGAGCCGGAAGTATACCGGGCAATTAATGCCATCTTAGATACAGACCACATGGATATAGCAGTTATACAGGCATACCTGCAGATTTTGATTGCAAGATGCATTGGAAAGCTGAAACTGGTCGAGAAAGGAGATGTGGGAAGTAAAGATCTTGTCTATCAGGCAGTATCGTACGTGTCTGGTAATTTTAGAAAGAATTTCTCGTTAGATGATATGGCAAGAGATTTGGGAGTGAGCAAGTATGTTTTATCACGAACATTCTCCAAAACATTCCATCGTAATTTCAATCAATATCTGAATGATGCAAGACTAAATTATGCTTGCCATCGCTTGGAAAATACCAGTGATGCCATTACAAATATATGCTATGATAGCGGATTTGAAAGTCAGAGAACATTCAATCGGGTATTTAAGGAACGATACAAAGTTACACCGAGCGAATACAGAAATATAAGCCGTACAGATATAATATCGTGACTATCAAACATAGAGGCAGAGAATGGAAAAGTTGTGGCTGTGATTGGATATAGGCAGTAAATGTGGCAATTCTACCTTTGAGAGGTGTACTTTTTTGCTGTGATAAGATAAGATTGTCATGATGAAAGGAGGAATGACCTATGGATATTGCTAAGATTGGAAGATATATCGCAGAAAAAAGAAAAAGAGCTAGGCTGACACAGAGACAGCTTGCAGATAAGCTCGGGAAGAGTGATAAGTCTGTTTCAAAATGGGAACGTGGAGTTTCCCATAGTTAAAGATACCACACCAAATATGATGAACCCACGCTTATACACTACCAGCTATAATAAACCGCAAGGACAGCAATTTGATACTGCTGTCCTTTCTTTTATAAAATTGCAGTACACAGAAAAAAGCTGTAAAATGATAAATATATTTGTCCTTGTAACAATTCTCGGACATTTGCCTGTTATACTATTGGCAAAAAGAAAAGGAAGTGAGGATATGAAGCAGATTTTAATTGTCGAGGACGACAGTTTTTTGAATAAGATGTTGGCCTATAACATGACCGCAGACGGCTACGGCGTGACTTCTGCCCTAAATGCCAGAACCGCAGCCGACGCCATCCGCCAGCGGGAATTTGATTTAGTGCTGCTGGACATCAACCTGCCGGATGGAAATGGTTTTGAGCTGTGCAAGCTGATAAAGCCCCAACACCCGGACACCATCGTGATTTTCCTAACCGCCAACGATCAGGAGAGCGACCAGATACGGGGCTATGAGGTGGGCGCGGTGGACTACATCACAAAGCCCTTTGTGATCGGGGCCTTGCAGCGGAAAATCAAAGCCATGTTTGCCATGCTGGAACACCACAAACCGGCCAAGGACATTTACGACGACGGGCGGCTGTTTCTGGACTTCTCGGAGCAGACGGCTTCCCTAAATGGCAAGCCCCTGACCCTATCCCCGATGGAGTACAAAATGCTGAACCTGTTCCGTAAAAATCCCCGGCAAGTGCTGACCCGTGGGCAGCTTTTGGAAAAGCTGTGGGATATAGACGAAAGGTTTGTGGACGAACACACCCTGACAACCTCCATCAGCCGGATTCGCAGCAAGATTGAAGCCGACGGCGGCGCACCCTACATCAAGACCGTTTACGGCATGGGCTATCAATGGACGGGAGGCGAGGCAAAATGAAGTTTCAAAACCTCTCGGTAAAGCGGCTGTTTGGCCGGGTGGCAATAGGGCTTGCCCTCTCCATGTCCGGGATCACCATAGCCCTGTTTTTTGTGACAAAACAGACGGCGGTGCTGCTGACGGGCGGGGTGCTGCTGCTGTGCGCCCTTGTGGGGATTTTTGTACTGACGCAGGCGTTTGGAAAGCGGCTGTCGCAGTTTACCGCTGACCTGTGCCAGACTTTAGACCACATGATCGCCGGGAATGAAGCGCCCCAGCGCCCGGAGGACAGCGAAACCCAGCTTGCCAGAATCGGACACCGGCTGGCAAGGCTTTACCAGATCATGCAGGAGAACCGCCGCCGGGTGGACGAGGAACGGCAGGAGTTACAGACCCTTGTATCAGATATTTCCCATCAGGTGAAAACGCCGGTGAGCAATCTGAAAATGGCGACGGACACCCTGCTGGAAAAGCCCATGACCGAGGCGGAGCGCACCGACTTTATCCGGGGAATCCGCAGCCAGACGGATAAGCTGGACTTTCTCTTTCAGGCCCTTGTGAAAACCTCCCGTCTGGAAACAGGCGTGATCCAGTTGGACAAGAAACCGGGTCGCCTCTTTGATACCGTGGCGCAGGCCATGAGTGGGATCGTGTATGCAGCGGAGAAAAAGGAAATTGCCGTGTCCGTGGACTGCCCGGAGGATTTGGCCGTTTCCCATGACAGCAAGTGGACATCCGAAGCCCTTTTTAACCTGTTGGACAATGCGGTAAAGTACACCCCGGCAGGCGGAAAAATCTCTGTGTCGGTGGTGCTGTGGGAAATGTATGTGGAGATCAAAGTGACC